>Ga0326727_10000321_pt1 | contig 202854 bp, 151 predicted proteins | sample MB2enrmetagenome_FD_207643 | JGI IMG/M metagenome (GOLD analysis project Ga0326727, IMG submission 207643) | Lab enriched peat soil microbial communities from McLean, Ithaca, NY, United States - MB29MY | ecosystem: Environmental > Terrestrial > Soil > Wetlands > Peat | place: USA: New York... | reverse complement strand
GCTTTTCCATCCGTACCGCCCCTCTGCTAACCTTCTTCATTGGCTGGTCTCCTTTTGCACTCCGAGTGCGTTGCGAACAGCTTAAAGCTGTTTCGCGAGACCAGCCGTCTCATCCCATCTAAAGGCCGTCCTTAAAGGAAGCATTGGACGGCACGGATAAATCCGTGCCCTTTCAAAACCACATTCCTTGTCCTTCGATTTGAATGCCCCGTTTGCCCTTGCCGGCGCAAACCGCCATCGGGAGCAAACGGGCGATCAGGAAGGCTTGCTGTCCTCTTTTGCCAGAAGAGGCCGGGAAGCCGGATAATCGCTTCCCGGTGTGAAAGAAGATTTTCCATGACAAGCAAAACCATCATCGAACCGTTCCGCATCAAGAGCGTCGAGCCCATCCGCTGGACCACGCCACAAGAGCGCATCGACCTGCTGCGCGCCGCACACTACAACCTGTTCCTGCTGGAAGCGGGCGATGTGCTCATCGACCTGCTTACCGACTCCGGCACCGGGGCCATGTCCACGCACCAGTGGGCCGCGGTGATGGAGGGCGACGAGAGTTACGCGGGCAGCCCCAGCTTTACGCGCTTCAAGCGTTCCGTGCAGAGTATCTTCGGCTACACGCACGTGATTCCCACGCACCAGGGCCGCGCCGCCGAGCGCATCCTCTTCCACGTGATGTGCAAGGCGGGCGACATGGTGCCGAACAACACCCACTTTGACACCACGCGCGCCAACGTTGAGGCGGTAGGCGCTGAGGCCGTGGACCTGCTGTTGCCCGAGGGCCGTCAGCCGCAGACGCGCCTGCCCTTCAAGGGCAACATGGACGTGGCCGCGCTGGAGGCGCTCATCGAACGCGTGGGCCGGGAGCGCATTCCGCTGGTGATGCTCACCGTGACCAACAACTCCGGCGGCGGGCAGCCCGTGTCGATGGAGAACGCCCGCGCCGTCTCCGCTGTCTGCCACAAGCACGGCATCCCGCTCTACTTTGACGCCTGCCGCTTTGCCGAAAACGCGTGGTTCATCAAGCAGCGCGAGCCGGGCTACGCCGGCAAGACGCCCAAGCAGATTGCGCAGGAGATGTTCGCGCTGGGCGACGGCTGCACCATGAGCGCCAAAAAAGACGGCATGGCCAACATCGGCGGCTTCCTCTGCACCAACGACGACGTGCTTGCCCGCCAGGAGCAGGACCTGCTGATCCTCACCGAGGGCTATCCGACCTACGGCGGTCTTGCGGGCCGCGATCTGGACGCTATCGCCGTCGGCTTGCAGGAGGCGCTCGAGGAGGACTATCTTCGCTATCGCATTGCCTCTACCGCCTACCTGGGCGACCACATCTCGGACGCCGGCGTGCCCATTGTGCAGCCGCCCGGCGGACATGCAATCTACATCGATGCGCGCGCCTTCCTGCCGCACATTCCGCAGCAGCAGTTTCCCGGCGCGGCGCTGGCGGCCGAGCTTTATCTGGAGGGCGGTATCCGTTCGGTGGAGATCGGCAGCCTGATGTTCGGCGCAGCCGCGCAGATGGAACTGGTGCGCCTGGCCATTCCGCGCCGCGTCTACACGCAGAGCCACATCGACTACGTGGTCGAGGTGATCCTCAGGGTGTGGGAGCATCGCCGGAAAATCAAGGGCTTACGGCTCACCTACGAGGCTCCGTTCCTGCGCCACTTCACCGCGCATCTGGAACCTGTTGCCGATTGACGCCAGGGTGGGGAAGCAGGCCCTATTTAAGGGCCGGATCGCTAAAACGCAAGGCGCAGCGAGAATTGCTGCACGCGGGGTTTGGTCAGCGTTGCGCCGTACACGCCGAACTCGCCGCTCGTGGTCAGGTTCTGCAGCGAGTTCAGCGGGTTCACATCGAAGCGCACGGAGTTGGAAACATTGAAGACCTGCCAGGCAAATGCCAGCGAGCGGCGCTCGCCAAGTTGCCAGCTTTTGGAGAGGCCGGCGTCCGCGCCAAAGTATCCGTCTCCGAGGAAGTTGTTGCGCTGGCCCGCTTCGCCCGGGTAGGGGTTGCGCATGGAAGCCAGAGCCTTTGCGGGATCGGCAAAAGCCTGCGCGGAGCCGCCGTCGATGTGCGTGTGCGTGCGGATCGGCGCGGTCTGGATCATGCCGCTCTTCTCTGCCCAGTTGGTGGACCATCCTGCGCCGCTGATCACGCTGAAAGGCAGGCCGCTGGTCCAACGCGCAATGCCTGCGAGTTGCCAATCCCCGAGCGCGGCGTTCATGCGGCGGCTCATGCCCGCCAGCAGCGGCTTTCCGCGGCCCACCGGCAGCGCGAGGACCCAGTTGCCTGCCGCCAGGTGCCGTACATCGAAGTCCGACGGCGCGTAATTCTGGCGCGGGTTCCAACTGTTCAGAATCGCTCCAAAGCTGCTGCCCATGCTGGTTCCCGTGCTGGACGAGAAGATGGTGCGCTCGGCGTCGGAACCCATGTCGAGCGATTTGGAGAGTGTGTAGGCGGCCTCGATGTGCAGGGAGCGTCCGAACCTGCCCCGCGCCTTGATCTGCGCGGCGTTGTAGTTGCTGCTGCCGATCGAAGACCACGCGTACATGCTGGCGAACTGGCGCGGCCAGTAGCGATTGGTCTGCCCGCCGCATCCGGGAGAACAGAGGATGTCGAGCATGTAGAGAGAGCCGGTCTCGTTGCCGGGCAGCCAGTTGCTATAGATATTCTGCGTTGCGCTCTTGCCTCCGCCCGCAGCGTCGGGAAACATGTCTTCGAAATAGGCGTTGCGCGGCGCGTTTGCCACTCCCTGATACTTCTCTTGCGAGAGCTGCGCGGCTGCTGAAAAATAATCCATGCCCGATTGCGGGTCAACCAGATCGAGCGGCTGCGCCAGGTCGATCTGCTGCAGCAGATGCCGTCCGAACCTGCCAATGTACGCGACTTCGAGATGCAGCGACTCGCCGAATTCGCGCTGCAGGGAAACATCCACGCCGTGCGAAAACGGCGTCTGCATATGGTCGTCAAGGCCGTGCGCGATCTCGAAGCCCGTCCACAGAGGATCGTTGGGTGAGAGCGCGGGATACGCGATGGTGTTGGCTGGAACGCCGGTGATATCGGGCAGATCGTGAATCCCCGTAAAGCGCGGAGAGTTATCCGGCGTCAGCAGATTGGTGGGATTGGCGATGCTCTCGCTGAGCCCGAAGGAGCCGTACTGGTCAAAGGAGTTTACGATTCCCTCGCCGTAGTGGTCGTAGTAGATGCCGTATCCCGCGCGGATGGCGCTCTTGTCCGCGCTGCCCAGCAGCCAGCGCCACAAGCCCCGTTGCGCGGAGGGCGAATACGCAATGGCGATGCGCGGCGCAAGATCGGCCTTCTGCATCGGCCAGTAGGGCTTCAGTCCGCGCGCCTGCCCGGAGGGCGCGAACGAGATATCCGGTTGCACGCTGTTGCCCTGTGCTGCCTGCGCGGCGCGCGTCTTGAACCATTGATCGACGTCGATGGTCGGCTGTGTCTGCTGGCCGTTTACTTCGTACGGCGTTTGCAGCAGCGAATGGCGCAGGCCAAAGGTGAGCGTGAGCCGCGCGCTCACGCGCCACGCGTCCTGCAGATAGTATTCGAACTCGGCATTCTTGAAGGCGCGCTGAAGCACCGCGCCGGAGGCGAGCAGACTGGCCGTCTTTCCGTCTCCGGCAATCTGGTAGTTGGCCTGCGTCGTGACCAGATCGAGCAGGCCCGCGAGATTGGCCATGGCGATGCTGTAGGAGTTTGAGAAGGCGTTATCCACCTGCGGAAATCCGAAGGCTGCCGGATCGAGGCTCTGCCCGGTGTTGGCGATGCCCGCCTGCGACAGCGCGTAGGCGTTCGTGTTGCCATAGCTGTACGACAAGGCGTCGGAAGCGCGGCGGTTGCAGATCAGCCGGACATTCGCGCCCAGTTGCAGGTCATGCCTGCCGCGCACAAAATCCAGATTGCCGACGATGTTGTGGACCGGCGTGGTGCGCGCGGACGATCTTGTCTCGGCGTGGAGCGGGCTGATGTTGTAGAAGTCGGCGTACTGGCCCTGGCCGATGCCCCGGCTGGCTTCTCCCAGCCGCGTCAGGCCATAGCGCAGATTGCCGCTCAGATGCGGCGATGGATTCCACGTGTCCCCCGCGGCGAATCCCTTGCTGTTGCCGGAGACCGTTGCGCTGGCTGGGTCGCCGGGGAACTGCGGCGCGGAGTATGCCCTGTCCTGCTGCAGATTGCCGCGCGCAAAAAGCCAGTGCGTGCGCGAGGGCATATAGTCAATGCGCGCAATGGTTGTGTTGAGCGAAGCCGGGCTGGGAGCAGACCATGAGTACGAGGCCGTATTCAAGCCGTCGCCCGCGGCGGAACTGTTGGGCAGGGGATACTGGCGCAGCACGGCGAGCACGTTGGGATCGACGCCCGGGCCCCACGGACAAGTGCCGGCCGATCCGCAGTTGGGGTCCATGGCGGCGATCTGCTGCGGACCCAGCAGTACCGTTTGCGCGGCGTGCAGATACTGGATGTTGCCCGCGCGCATGGCGGCGGTGGGGACGGTCATCGTCTGCTGGCTGTTCTCCGCCGTGCGCTGTCCCTCGTAGTTGGCAAAGAAGAAAGCGCGGTCCTTCTTGAAAGGGCCACCCAGCGCAGCGCCGAAGGTATTGCGAATCAGCTTGCCGGGCCGGTTGGGAAGTCCGTTTGCAATCTGTGCCTGCTTGTTGAACCAGTCGTTTGCCTCGCCCAGTCCGCTGCGGTTGTACTCGTACACGCTGCCGTTGAGCCGGTTCGTGCCGCTCCTGGTCTGCATGCTGACCTGCGCGCCGGAGGAGCGCCCGCTCTCTGCGCCAAAGCCGGCGGTGGTCACGCGAAACTCCTCCACGGAATCGAGCGTGGAGCGCAGCGCGCCGGTGAATGCGAAGCCGTTCGACTGATCGTTGTTGTCCACGCCATCCAGAACCAGATTGCCCTGGTCGGAGCGTCCGCCGGCCGAAGCGCCGCTGCGGCTGTCGTAGGCGGGGTTGTCTTCATGCCCTAGATACAGCACGCCGGGCTGCAGGCCCAGCAGATCGGGAACGTTGCGCCCTTCGAGAGGGAGGGCCTGGATGCTTGCATGATCCACCGCATCGCCGATGCTGGCGTCCGCGCGGTTCAGTTGCTGGAACTCGGCATCGACTTCGACCGTCGAGGCAACTGCTTGGAGAGATAGCCGGAAGTTTTGTGTTGACGGTGTATTTACAAGCAGCTCTGCTACCCGCGACTGCGCTGCAAATCCCGTGGCTGCGACGGAGATGGTGTAAACGCCCGGAGGAATCTGCGCGAAGCGGTACGCGCCCTGCGCGTCGGTGGAGCGAGCGAAGAAGAACCCTGTGGCCTTGTTTGCCAGCGTTACTTGAGCGCCGCCCACAACCGCGCCGGAAGGGTCGATCACGTCGCCGCGCAACGACGCTGCGGCGCTCTGGCCCCGGGCCGCGCTGGCAGAGAGCAACAGAAGCAACGAAAAAATCAGACAACGCCTCAACATTGTGTACATTCTCAATCGATGTGTTCGCAGCGCGGATTCGCTACGATGACGGCTCCATACTGCGCGGTTGCGTTCCATGCGTCCGCTTCGGTGTACCCGAAGAATGCGGTGAGCGCATGGCTGATGGCGCCGCGATGGGCAACTACGGCGATGGTTGCAGACTTGGCTTCAACCAACAGCAGTTCCATCGCGTTTTCAACTCTGGCCGTGAAGTCTGCATACTCTTCACCTTGTGGGGCGGCGCGATGAGGAAACTCTCGTATCCACCGGCCGGCTTCGCGGGGAAAGCGCTCTTCGATTTCGCTCCATGCAAGACCTTCCCATGCGCCGAATCCCAGTTCGCGCAGACCGCTGCGGAACTCGACTTCAACGCCGATGCGCGCGCCGACAATCTCCGCTGTGTGCGCGGCGCGGCGAAGGTCGCTCGCGTAGATGCGCTGGATCTTTTCCTCCGCAATGCGCTCGGCGGCTTGCCGCGCATGTTCCAATCCGGCGGCGTTCAGATCCGGGTCGCTGTGGCCGCAGAATCTTCCGGCCATGTCGGTCTCTCCATGGCGAATGAAGACGAACTTGTTCATCGACGCCACACTCCGCAGAGATACACGGCCATCGATGTGAGCTGAATGGCGGCTCCAAAGCAATCACCCGTGACGCCGCCGATGCGCCGCTTGCAATAAAGGCCGAAGCAGAGAACGACGGCGCAGGCAGCGGCTAGCGGCATCCACACTGCCGCGCGCAGCGCGAAGCCCACAATGCCGCAGGTCAGCAGCGTTCCAAGGGCAACACTTGCGGCGGAGATGTGGCGAGCAAGGCGTGCGCCCTGGCCTTCGTTCTCTCGCGCGGCGGGCAATGCAGCGCCGAGGGGAAGAACGGTCCAACGGCTCAGGACCTCAGCGGCAACGATGTACTTGAGTGCGCCGGCTGCCGGCAAAGCGGCCAGCAGCAGCGTGCGACCCACCACCGAGAAGACGATGGCCAGCGCTCCATAGCTGCCGATGCGGCTGTCGCGCAGGATGGCGAGAATCTTCTCTTTCCCGTGTCCCCCGCCAAAGGCATCGGCGGTGTCGGCCAGCCCGTCCTCGTGCAGGCCGCCGGTGACCAGCACGGTAAACAGCACCACAGCGAGCGCCGCAAGCTGCGCGGGCAGATGCGGCGCAAGCGCCCAGTAGATGCCCGCCGACGCCGCGCCCACTGCCAAACCCACCAGCGGGAAGTAGGTGGCTGAGCGCGAGAGCGCATCGGGCCGGTAGGGCAGCCACCCCATCGGCAGACGCGTCAGGAATTGAAACGCCGCCGCGATGTTGCGAAGGATTCCCATCACTCGCTCTTTTCGCTGACGCCCGCCGAGGAGAAGGTCGCCATCTCCGAGAAGAGCCGCACGGAAGACTCGATCAGCGGCATGGCCAGCACCGCGCCCGTTCCCTCGCCCAGACGCATGTCCAGATGCAGGATGGGCTTGATGCCGATGTGGTCAAGCAGAACGCGATGGCCCGGCTCTTCCGAGCAGTGCCCGGCAAACAGATAGTCGCGCGTGTGCGGCTGCAGAGCGCACGCCACGGCCGCTGCCGAGGTTGAGATGAAGCCGTCGCAAACCACTGCGATGCGCGCCGCCGCAGCGCCCAGGATGAAGCCGGTCATGGCCGCGATCTCCAGTCCGCCCACGCTGCGCAGAATCTCCGCGGGCTCGGGCGTTCGCGCCGCAGCGCCGAAGTGCAGCCGCAGAGTTCGTTCGAGGACCTCGATCTTTCGATTTCTGCCGGCGGTGTCAAGCCCGGTGCCGCGGCCAGTCACCACATCCAGCGACTGCCCGGTCAACACCGCAGCAATGGCGCTGGCGGCGGTGGTGTTGCCGATGCCCATCTCGCCGACGGCAACCAGATGCTGTCCTTTTTCGCTGGCGCTGCGGGCGCGGTCCAGGCCCGCTTCCATCGCCGCCGCAAGTTCGTCCTCGGTCATTGCCGCTTCCCGGCTCATGTTGCGGCTGCCGCGGCGCACCTTGGCGCGCACCAGTCCCGGCGCTTCGTCGAAGTCCGCATCGACGCCCACATCGACCACCGTCAACTCGGCCCGATGCAGGCGCGCGAGAACGTTGATGGCCGCGCCGCCTTGCAGGAAGTTGATAACCATCTGCGCGGTCACCGCGCGTGGATAGGCGCTGACGCCCTCGTCTGTCACGCCGTGATCGGCGGCAAAGACATACGCGCCCCGCTGCAGGGGCAAAGGAATCCGGCCCGCGAAGATCGAGTAGATTTGCGCCGCCATCGGTTCCAGGCGGCCCAGGCTTCCCAGCGGCTTGGTAAGGCTGTCGAGGCGTTGCTGAGCTTCGGTCGCGTACTGCGCTCCGGCGGGTTCAATGGCGGCAACGGCGGCGGCTAAAGGAGCAGAAAGCATGGTATTCATATGGCGATCTCCGAACGGTTGCGTGTGTGTTCCACCAGGCGTGGACGATGGCGCGGCGGACAGTTGAAGGCGTCTTCCAGAACCTGCGGATGCAGGATTTCCCGCGGCGGTCCCTGGCGCATCTGTTCGTCGGGAGCCAGCAGCCACACGGTCGAGAAAACGCCTTCGATCATGGATAGATCGTGCATTGAAGCCAGGATGGCAAGGCCCTCGCGGCGCAGGCGGCGGATCAGATCCACCATCTCAAACTGGCGGCCGATGTCGAGGTTCTGCATCGGCTCGTCCAGCAGCAGCAGTTGCGGCTGCTGGGCCAGGCCGAGTGCAATCTTCACGCGCTGGCGCTCGCCGCCGCTGAGCTGGTTGTAGACGCGCGAACGCAGAGACGCGGTGTCGGTCAACTCCAGCGCGCGTTCTACGGCCCGGCGGTCTTCCGCACCAAGCCCGCCAAAGATGCGCAGAAACGGCGTGCGCCCCTGCTCGACGAACTGCTCGACCGTGAAGGGAAAGGAGACTTCGACATGCTGCGGCACAAAGGCGATGGAGCGCGCGATCTCGCGCTGCTTCAGCGAGCGCAACGATCTGCGCTTCAGCAGCACATCGCCGCACTCGGGCGCGAGGGTTCCGGCGGCCAGCCGCAGCAGCGTGGTCTTGCCCACGCCGTTGGGGCCCACCAGCGCGATGCAGTCGTCGGCAACGATGCGCGCGTCGAGATCGTTGAAGAGCGTTCGCTTTCCGTAACCAAAACCGATGCGCAAGAACTCGAGCAATGGCGTCATAGCGCCACCTCCTGCCTGGCTTTCCGAAGCAGATACAAGAAAAAGGGCCCGCCGATAAAGGCCGTCAGCACGCCCACCGGCAACTCTGCCGGAGCCACTACGGTGCGCGCGGCGGTATCGGCCAGCAATAGAAAGAGCGCGCCGGCAAGGGCCGTGGCCGGCAACAGGCGCACGTGATCCGGCCCGAGCACCATGCGCAGAATGTGGGGAACGATGAGTCCGGTAAAGCTGATGAGGCCGCCCAGCGATACAGCCGCAGCCGTCAGCAGCGATCCAATCAGAATGACCGCGATGCGCGTCCGTTGCACACTGATGCCCAGGTGCATGGCGTACTCTTCGCCCAGCGCCAGGGTGTTGAGCGTGCGCGCCAGCGGAACCGAGCCGCCGATTCCGATTACGATCATGACGGCCACGATGCACAACTGGTCCCAGCCCGGTTGCACGATGGTGCCATGCAGCCAGGAGGAAAGCACATGCATGCCCGCGCCGAAGCTGTTGTCCATGACTTCAAGAAAGTAGGAGGAGTAGCTCAGCATGGTGCTGACCGCGAAACCGGCCAGCAGCAGCGCCACGACCGGCGTCTTGCCATCGGCCATGGCCAGCCAGTAGACCAGCGCAATGGAGCCGGCGGCTCCGGCGAAGGCAAGCAGCGCCGTGGTTCCAAAGCCCGCGATGGAGACAGCGGGCAGCAGAAACACTCCCAGCGAAGCGCCCAGCAGCGCTCCGCCGGAGGAGCCGATGACATACGGGTCGGCCAGCGGATTGCGAAAGAGCCCCTGAAAGAGCAGGCCGGAGACGGAGAGCCCGCTGCCCACCAGAATCGCTGCCAGAATGCGCGGCAGGCGAATGGAGAAGAGAATCTCATGCTGATCGGGAGAGAGCGGCTGCACTCCGGCGGCAGCCTGCCCCAGCATCCATAGCGGCAGATGCGCTGCGCCCATCCCGGCGGCAACCGGGATGGCGAGAAGAAGCACGGCGAGCAGAACGGGCGGCAGCCAACGCTGCCGCGCCTCCCGCCGTCCTTCTCTTCCTTTGCGCGCGCGCGCTGCCACTACTTCCATCGCCATGATTCCGCTCCCAACGTCAGTTTTACGCCTGCCAAAAAACCAAACGGCTGCGAGGGATAGCCGAAGGCCTCGCTGTAGTGCTGGCAGAGCAGGTTGCGCGCGCTGGCCTGCAACGAGAGCGCGCGTGTGGCGCGATAGCTTGCCGTCCAGTCGATGCGCTGAAAGGCCGCGTCCAGATTGCGATTGGGCAGCAGCAGGGTCGATCCGTAGTTGGCGTCGTAGGCCAGAAAGTCGCTGTCGTCGCGGCGCGAGACCAGTGTGCCGGTCAGCGCGGTGTAGACTCTGCCGCGGCGATAGCCCGCCTGGAAGTTGCCCGTGTGCGGCGCTACGCGAAACGGCCGCGCGCCGATCAGCGGAGAATATGCGCCGATGGCTACGGTGGGGAACGCCGGATTTTGGCTGGGGCCGATGGCGTCGCCTGTGAACGAGCGCTGAATGCGCGCATCCGTGTAGGCGTAGCCCGCGCGCACAAAGATGGATTTGGTCAGTTGCGATTCGATCTCCGCCTCGACGCCTTGCGCGCGATAGGCCTTCGAGTTCACCGTGGCTCCGAAGTTTGCGTTGGAGGCAATGGTTACGATGCTGCTGGGCAGCCCCAGATCGGTCAGCCCCTGCGGCGGAATGTACTCGATGCCGTTGGTGAACTCGTTGTGGAAGAGCGAGAGGCTTAGCCGTGTGCGTCCGGCGAAAAGATACTGATCGATGCCGCCATCGTAGCTGCGGGAGTTCTCGGGGCCGATGGGAGCGATGTGGTACTGCGCGGCAAGTTTCGAGTAGGTATTGTTTTCGAGCAGCGTGTAGAGCGAGTCGAGTTGATCGAAGAGCGCAGGCTCCTTGATCCCCTTGCCGAAGCTGGCGCGCAGCTTGGTGCCGCCTGCCGCCTGCCATGCCACGGAGACGCGCGGAGTAAACGCGAGGCCGAAGAGGCCGTTGTCTTCCACTCCTCCGCCCACCGTATAGAAGACGCGGTTCAGCAGATCGCCTTGAACCTGGAAGGTGTAGCTATAGTTGCCGCGCTCGACGGAGCTGGACGGAGCGCCCGAGTAGCCGCGCTCGTCTTCGTAGCGGAACGCGGCCAGCCCCTGCAGATGCGGGTTGAAGCGGTAGCCGGACTGCGCATGGACGAAGTCCTTGTCCGTCGAACCGGGATAGGTATAGGGATACGGAGGGCCGCTGTTGAACTCCAGCGCCTGTCCGCTGACGGTGTATCCGTTGGCGCCTGTGAGGGTGACCGGCGCGCCCAGGGTATAGCCCGATTGCGGCGTTCCGGCAGCCGCGAACTGTGTGTACTGGGAGCGCAGGCGCAGGCCGCCGTAGCGCACCAGGTTGCTCCAGTTGGCGGTGTTCTGCGCTTCCCATGTTGCGCCGAAGTAGGCATCTTCGTTGCCCTGCCTTGCCTGCATCGGAAGGCCGTAGAGTTCGATGGCGTTGGGCGCTCCGGAGGCCAGTTGATCGTGGTGCACGGTGGCGCGCAGGCTGGAGGCGGGTGTGAGCTTCCAGCCGTAGTTTCCCGTCAATGTGCCGTTGTGATACTTGTCGTCTGCAACAGAGTTGTTGGTGGCGGAGCGCGTGTAGCTGGTGAAATAGTCGAAGCGGTCAAAGCGCCCTGACAGCGCGCCTTCCTGCAGATAGCTGCCGAAGTTGCCGCCCTCTGAAGTGTAGGTAAGCAGCGGAAGCGGCGTGGTTCCCCTTGCCGTGGTCAGGCTGACCACCGCCGCCAGCGCGTCGGAGCCGTAGAGCACGCTGTTGGGTCCGCGCAGAATCTCCACGTGCTCAATCCCCGCGCTGGCCAGATTGGCAAACTCCATGCTGCCGCCGATGTCGTTCATGGGAATGCCGTCGATCAGCACCTTGTTGGCGTCGCTGCCGCCGCCGCGGATGAACAGCGACGTCGATCCGCCCGCCTGTCCCACCTGGATGGCCTGCACGCCCGGCGCCATGCGCAACGCTTCCTGCAAGTCCCGCGTTCCCTGGAATTCCGTGGCGCTCAGCAGCGTAACGCTCGCACCCAACTGTGCCTGCGGCGTGGGCGATCCGGTGGAGATGACGGTGACAGCCTCGGAGAGCGGCGCAATCTGGAGAACGCAATCCACGCTGGCCATGGCCGCGCCGTTCGCGTCCTCCAGCGTCTTCTCCAGTGTGCGGAAGCCTGTGCCGGATACGCGCAGCCGCTCACCGGGCAACGGTTGCCGCGCAATCTCGTACTGCCCTTTGGCATTGGTGGAGACGGTAGCCACGGGAACGCCATGATCGAGCAGCTCCACCGTGGCGTTGGGAAGGGCCAGCCCGTCGGGATCGAAGACTGTTCCGTGGACGGAAGAGGCGGGTGCGGCAAACAAAGATGCGGCAAGTGCGAAGACGAGGATGGCTGTCCACCCTGAAAGAAAAAGACGAAGAAAACGAAGCATGGTTTCCCCTCGGAAGTTGCGCTTGGACCGGTCTCCTGACTTGCGCTTCATCGGTGGGCGGCTGCCTTCCCGGAGGTTGCTCCAGTGGCGTACAAGCCGTGCCTCTGCGCTTACAGTTACGGGGTAGTGGCGGATTTGCACCGCGCTTCCCGATCATCCAGCGGTTGCTTGTTTACGGTTCAAGACGGCCATGCCGTCCTACGGATGAAGTTGGCGTGCGAGTTCCTCCAGTGCATCGAAGGCGACCGGACTGGGAAAAACAATCCGGTCGTCCACGTAATAAATCCTTCTGTTTTTCACCGCGGCCAGATTCGACCAGCCGGGACGGCTCCGAATCTGATCTAGAGACATCTTCGATCCCTTGATCAGCAGCAGCGCTTGCGGATTGCGTTCCATGACGGCTTCCAGACTGATCTGCTGCCACTCCTGGCTCAGGTCGTCAGTCACCGAGCGGCCGCCGGCAATGGCGATCATCTCCGTAATGAATGCGTGCTTGCCGATGGTGACCACGGGATCGATTCCCACCGGCATCAAAATCCTGACCACGGGCTTTCCGGCGGCCCGCTGCCGCACTGCCGCTTCGCGTGCATGCAGCTTTGCGATCAGCACCCGCGCTGCGTCTTCGCGGTTCAGCGCCTGTCCGATGCTCGCAATCGAGCTATAGATGCCACCGACGCCGCGGGCCATGACCGTGAACACCGGGAATCCCAGCCGCCGCAGCCGGTCGATCGTGTCCACGCCGCTCATCTCGGGATCGGCCAGAATCAGGTCAGGATGCAGCGCCAGAATGGTTTCGACCGAAGGCGTCAGCGGCAGGCCCACGCTGGGTTTCGACTTTGCCGCCGCCGGGTACTCCACATAGTCGGTAATTCCCACCACGTCCGCGCCCGCTCCCAGCGCGTAAACGTCGTCCACAATGCTGGGCATCAGGCATACCAGCCGGTGCGGATGCTCGGGCAGGTTGACGGCGTGCCCCATGTCGTCGGTCAACGTGCGCGCTCCGCAGGAGGGGAGCGCAGCCAGGCAGAGCAGCCATGCGCAAACGCGCAGGATGCGGTTGCCCGCACAGTTGGCAGCTCCGGCTGCAGAAAGGGTGGTCATGGCCGCGCCCCGCAACTTCCCTTGAGCGCCAGCGGCAGACCGGCCACCAGCAGCACCACATCGTCCGCCACCGCGGCGATGCGCTGGTTCAACTCGCCCAATGCATCGCGGAATTGGCGGCCGAGGGCATACACCGGCACCACGCCGCTGCCCACTTCATTGGAGACCAGCACGATGGAAGCGGGCGGATGGCGCAGCACTTCCATGAGGCTTTCGATCCGCTCCGCCATGCTTCCCGGAGCGGACTCCTCGGCGTGCAGCAGGTTGGACACAAAGAGGGTGAGGCAATCGACCAGGAGAATGTCGTGGCCGGCTGCGTTGGCGCTCAGCGCCTGGGCCAGTTCCAGCGGCTCTTCCACGGTTTTCCAGTGGCCGGGGCGGTCTTCCTGGTGGCGGCGGATCTTCCGGCTCATCTCGTCGTCGAGGGCCTGCGCCGTGGCAAAGTAGGCCACGCGCCCGGCCTTCTGCGCCAATTCCTGTGCCCAGCGGCTCTTGCCGCTGCGTACTCCGCCAAGAACGAGCGTGACCGTGATTCGGCCGCTCTCCCGCATACACTACCTCTGGCAACGGAGCAAAAAGCCCCGGACAGCGGGATATTCACAAGATAGGCAGCGCTCTGCGCCGGCGCCTGAGTGGCCGACGGGGATGCTCTCCAGTTCTCCCATCGAAACTGGTAAAAGCCCTGATTGGCATCTGGCCGGTCTCCTGACTTACGCTTCGTAGAACCTGAACGCCTTCCCAAGTCAATCTCAGTGGCTGGAGTAGTTTCCGTGTTCGGTTCTCAGCGATTACAGTTACGGGGTAGTGGCGGATTCGCACCGCGCTTCCCAAATACCAGATGTAGCAAATCTAACGGAGGCGGCGAACCACGGTCAAGCAGGGAAGTAAGCGCGCCATGGCCGATGGATGCGGGGTCCGCTGCCTCACCGCAAACGGAAGCCTTGGGCGTTGCGGCTACCAGAAGTGCGTGGCGACAATCTGCGGCGAGGAGGGCGTGGTGCCGATGATCGAGGCGCGGACGACTGCTTGCAGGTTCTTCGTTGTCCAGTCCGCCGGCGCCTGCTTCACCATTTCGGCAAAGCCGGCTGGATCGAAGAAGACACTTGCGGCTGCCTCGGTGCCAAATGTGGTGAGGCCTCCGGCCAGAAGGACAATCTGCCCGCTGGCTGCGTCAAAAAGCCGGCAGAGGATGCCGTAGTCCTGGTCGGCGTAGCCGTTGGGCTTCGGGTTGACAGCTTCCCATGTGCGATTTGTTTGCCGGTCGATGAGCACCTGTCCATTCACCAGCCCCTGGACAGCGAGCGATTGCTCGTCCGGCCCCTGGCGATCGACAAAAGTGAAGCGCAGGTCGCGCAGCAGCGACAGCGTCCAGGTGGAGGAAAAGCCGCCGAGGATGAGGCTGGGCTGCTCGCGCAACTGGGCAAAGGTCAGGTCGGCCCCGAAACGCAGGTGGTAGGGGTAGTCGTGCCGCGTAAGAAAGTCGGCGGCCCGGCGCAGGGCCGCGGCGGGCCCAATGCCGACGCGATCGCTGAGGATGCCGTTCGAGCGCTCGGTGAGGATGGGAATGAAGACCAGCAGCGGAATCTTCGTGGCAAAGATGGGCTTCCACAAGAGATCCAGCGGCGAGCGATGGAGGCGGGCCAGCGGCGTCAGCGCCGCCGCACCTGCAAGTCCAAGCGTGCCGCCGAGCATCCATGCGAATTTTCGCCGGTTGAAGGGCTTTGCGCTGCCGGCTGTTTCCCGCGGCGCGAGACCGGCGGACGCTGGCGTCTGACCGGGAACGTGAATGCGGGGAAAGTAGCCGCCCAGGGGCAATTCGATCACGAAGGGGCTGGCGGGTGCGGAACTGTAATAGTCGGCCAGCCGCTTTCTCACCTCGCGCGCCTTTACGCGGACCAGCGAGTCTTCGCCCGGTTCGAAGTTGATTCCCCTGCCGAAGACCTCATGGGCGATGTTCCGCTCCTTGATGGCGTCGCCCCGGCCTTCGATGGCTTCGCGGACAATATAACGGAGAAACTCCTGGCTGCGCCGGCTGGTGGAGAAGCAGGGGCTCTTCAGTACCTCATCCAGATGTGCCCACAGTGCCGCGCGGGTAGCCTCGTCCGGATGCTCCGCAACATCTCCGGGCATCGCCTCCGAGGGAGCAACGCCTTGCGTGAACAAGGAAGAGGGTTTGGCGGTCGCCGCCGAGCCCGGGACAGGCACAACGAAAGAATCGGACGGAGAGTGCGCTCCATTCCGTCCTTGATCGTCGGGCTCGGACATAGTCCCCTTGCTCATTTGGAAATCCCCTCCACGTCAGCGTACCACCTGCGGGAACTTCGCCACATACGCTTTCCAGCACTGTCCGGCGAGACCACCGTAAAACGTCCTGCTCCTCGGTGTCAATTTCAGGCGTGCGCGGCGGGAATTGACAATTTACGGCCTAACGTCTGTTACATCCATGACGAAACATCGCTAAAATAATGCGTAAAACATTCATGATGAATAGTTTGCGTGAAATACGGAAAAGGTAACAGTTATTCACAGTGCGAGACTTGACGCTCGAACCAAAGCGGGAAGAGCATCCCCCTCAGACTTCCAGATCCAAAAATTCCGCGAACTAGGAACCTGACGAAACAGTTACGCCGGAGCGGAGCGGAAGTTTGGAAGAGCATTTCGATCGGCCAGACCATGCGCTTCAGCAAATCTGGACTGCACGAGATCGAAAGGTACCCACGGGAGGGCCGGCGCCGGATAGCTCAAGCCTGCCCGTTCATATTTCGGAGGATTTGAAAGGATACTGAATGAAAACGTTTCAATGCCACATACGCAAACTCGACCAGGGCATGACGCCGGGCCAACTCCTTTGGCGCGGACTGGTCCTCTTCGTCGCGCTGTTCGCCTTCACGGCCACGGGCAGCGCCCAGGTGGATACGGGATCGCTGCACGGACAGGTCTCCGATACCACCGGCGCCGTTGTCCCCAATGTGCACGTCACCCTGCTCAGTGAAGATACCGGCGTCTCCGCATCCGCGCAGACCGACGCCAAGGGCGAATTCAACTTCTCGCCGGTTCGTATCGGTGTCTATACCCTCTCGGCGGAGATGCAGGGCTTCCGGCGCGCGGTTCAACCGCACATCCGCGTCGAAGTCCAACAACAGCTCAACGTTCCGCTCACCCTGCAAACGGGCTCGACGCAGGAGTCGGTGGAAGTGACGGCGGATTCGGTGCCTCTTCTGGAGACCCAGAACGCCTCGGTCGGACAGGGCGTCAGCGCCCAGCAGATCAACAACCTCCCGCTGAATGGACGCAACCCGTACTTCCTGGCCCAGACCGCGGCCGGCGTTACCTTTGCGCAGAACGGCTCCAGAGGCGAAAACGGCAACGGACGCTTTGTGGCCAACGGCCTCCGCGCCACGCAGAACGATTACCTGCTGGACGAAATCGACAATAATTCCTCCATCATCTCCATTCAGAACGGCAAGGACTACGTGATCCAGACCTCGGTGGACGCGCTGGCCGACTTCAAGATCCAGACCAACAACTACAACGCCGAGTTTGGCAGGGCAGCGGGCGCGGTGCTGAATGCGACCGTCAAGTCCGGCACCAACCAGGTCCATGGCGACGTGTGGGAATTCCTGAGAAACGACGTTCTGGACGCCAACGACTACTTCCTGAATCACGCCGGAAAGCCGCGCTCCGAGTTCCGCCGCAACCAGTTCGGTTTCACGCTGGGCGCGCCGGTCTTTATCCCGCATCTTTACAACGGCCGCAACAAGACCTTCTTCTTCACCGACTATGAAGGAACGCGCTCGGCGCAGGGCAATGCCATCGTCGGCACCGTCCCCACGCTGGCCGAACGCAACAGCGGCTTTACGAACTTCAGCGATCTGCTGAGCCTGCAGAGCGGCAACAACAAGGCCGATGCCGCAGGAAACGTCTATCCCCTGGGCACCATCCTCGACCCCGCGACCACCACGGCCTATGGGTCCAGCTATGTCCGCACGCCCTTCGCTGGCAATGTCATTCCCGCCGGCCGCATCGATCCCAACGCCGTGGCGCTGCTGAGCCTGCTGCCGCCTCCCACATCCTCCGCGCTGTCGAACAACTACATTACCGCACCCACCAACGTGGATACGTGGAACAACTTCGACGTCCGCATCGACCAGGTGATCGGCGTGAAGGACTATCTGTTCGGCCGCTACAGCTACAACGGACATACCCAGAACCACCCTGGCATCTTTACCAACTACCAGAGTGGCTACGCCGACGGCGGCAACTCGTCGTCGCTCTCGAACTACTTCGACCGCGCCCAGAACATCTCCATCGGCGAAACGCACACCTTCAGCCCGCAGCTCGTCAACGATCTGCGCATCGGCCTCAACCGCGAGCACGTCCTGTGGTTGCAGCCGAACGGCAACACCCAGGGAATTCCGGCGCAATTCGGCATTCAGGGTGTGCCGCAATATCCCACCAACGGCGGCCTGCCCAGGATGTTTGTCGGCGCGCTGACCACGTTTGGCTCGTTCGGTTCCATGCCCAGCAACAAGTACGGAACGACGCCTCAGTTGAACGACGACCTGACGTTCATCCACGGCAGCCATACCTTCAAATTCGGCGTTGAACAGCAGTTCATCCGCTTCCCGTACACCCAGCCGCCGCAATCGCGCGGATCGTTCACCTGGGGCGGAACCTACACCTCCGTGTATGGCCAGACGGATGCAACCACGGGCATTGCCCAGATGCTGCTGAATCCGAACAGTTCTTCGCATCTGGCCGGCGCCAACTCCATCTCCATGTCCACGTTCGTCGAGCACGCGCTGACGCACAAGTATTTCGCGGCCTATGCCCAGGACGACTGGCGCGTAAACCGCAAGCTGACCCTGAATCTGGGCGTCCGCTACGACAACTACGACTTCATGCACGAGCAGCACGACAACATCGCCAACTTTGTTCCCGGCGCAGGGCGCGTCGGCGGCACCTATCTGGTGACGCAGAAGGTAAGCAGCCAGTTGCCTGCAGCCTTCGTGACCGCGCTGACCAACGAGGGCATCTCGACGCAGGTTGTCGATCAGGGATCGCTCGTCAATGTGCAGCATCTGAACTTTGCCCCGCGCGTTGGCTTTGCGGAACAACTGTTGAACCGCCTGGTGGTTCGCGGCGGCTTCGGCATCTTCTTCGGCGGCATCGAGAACATCGGCGGCAGCCCGCTGATCACCGAGAACTTCCCGATCGAATACAACATCACGCGCACCGCCACCAACGCCGCCACTCCGCTGGCCGCGGACAACTCCCTCGGCTTGCTTGAGACCAGCTTCGTCAACCTTGCCGTAACACCCACCACCGTCAGCCCCGCGGGCCTGTCCCTGATAGGCTTCCAGAAGAATGCCAAGACCCCTTACTCCGAGGGCTACAACCTTTCGCTGCAGTATCAGTTGACCTCAGCACTGGCTCTGACGGCGGACTATGTCGGCGACGTTTCCAAGCACATTGAAACCGTTGTCGATCCCGACTCCGTGGGCGAACTGCTTCCGCCTACCGCGACAACCCTGCCCTATCTGCCGTATCAAACCACGGCCACCTCGGGCAACAACCTGACGTTGACCGGCGCCACCAGCAGCTTCAACGCTGGCCAGGTGACGTTGGAACAGCGCCGCTCGCACGGGCTCACGCTGCTCACCAACTTCGCATGGCAGAAGACGCTCACCGACGCGCGCGATCCGCTGGAAGGCACCACGGGCAGCTACCGCGCTCCCTTCCTTCCCAACTTCGGCATCCAGGCCGACAAGGAACACGCGGACTTCGACGTAAAGCGCATCTTCCACTTGAGCGGAACCTACGAACTGCCCTTCGGTAAAGGCAGGACGTTTGGCTCGCACGCACACGGCATCCAGCAGGCCGCGTTGGGCGGCTGGAGCACGAACTTCATCGTTACTGCGCAGGACGGCCAGCCCTTTACGGTTGCCTGCTCTGTGGCCACCGCCGCCGGCGCGGGCTGCAATGCGCTGATCGTTCCCGGACAGAACCCCTACGCCAACAGCAGCATCGCTCACTTTGTGAACGCCGCCGCGTTTGCCAACCCTGCCGCCGTTACCGCGGTGGGACAAGGAGACTACACGCCGCTCGGCGGCCGGCCCACGCAGGTCTCGGGCCCGCCCTTCCGCCGCTTCGACATGGCCTTCTTCAAGCGCTTCGACATCACCGAGCGGTTCTATTCCGAGTTCCGTGCGGAGCTGTTCAACCTGACCAACACCGCCAACTTTGCCAACCCGTCCAGCCTGAACTTCTCGAACACCACGAGCTTCGGACAGATTACGGCGACACGCGATTCACCAAACGACCCGCGCGAAGTCCAGTTTGCTTTGAAGATTTACTGGTAAATCGACTGAACCACGGTGCTGCCCGCAAACCTGTGGGCAGCACATTTTTTCGCGGCGCGAGGATGGAGGCAACGATCCATCTTTGCGCCGTACAATTCCAGACCAGAATGTCGATAGGCGAAGACAGACAGGATTTCGATGGCACACAATCGTAGACAGTTCCTTGGCGACCTGGCCGGGCTCGCCGGAATGGCGATGCTCCCCAACACTCTGAGAGCCGCGGCGAACGCGGCCAACAAACCGAACATTGTCCTGTTTCTCATTGACGATATGGGATGGGGCGATTTGGGTTGCTACGGCAACACCTTCAACGAGACGCCGCACATCGACCGCCTGGCGCAAGAGTCGATGCGCTTCACCAACGCCTACGCCGGAGCGCCGGTCTGCTCGCCCAGCCGCGCCGCACTGCTGACCGGCAAGACGCCGGCTCGCCTGCATCTGACTCAATGGCTTCCGGGGACGATCTATCCGCACAAAAAACTGCAGGAAGCGCCCACTCCTCTGCATCTGGACCCGCACGCGCCCACCATGGCGCAAATGCTGAAAGCCGCCGGCTACCAGACCGCGGCGATCGGCAAATGGCATCTGGGCGGCCAGGGATTTCTGCCGGAGAACTTCGGCTTCGACGTGAACATTGCCGGCGACGCTCACGGCCATCCGCCTTCCTACTTTGGCCCCTTCGGCTTCCATCACCTTACAGGATACACAGAGAAGGACTACCTGACCGACGTACTAACCGACAAGATGGAAGGCTTTCTCCAGCAGGCTGCCGGCAAGGGGCCCTTCTTCCTCTACATGGCGGAGTACGGCGTCCACATTCCCTTGCAAGCCAAGCGCGAGATGATTGAAAAGTACAGGCGCAAGAACGGCGGCAAGGATGAGCCCGACCCGGTGTATGCGGCCATGATCGAAAGCGTCGATCTGTCGCTGGGCCGCTTGCGCGCGGCTCTTGAGCGCGCCGGCGTGGCCGACAACACCATGATCCTGCTCACCTCCGACAACGGCGGCGTGGGCTTCCAGGGCCGCAGCCTTCATCGCATCTCAGGCAACGGCGGACTGCACGGCGGCAAAGGCTATCTCTACGAGGGCGGCATCCGCGAGCCCTTGCTGGTTCACTGGCCGGGCGTTACGCGCCCCGGCAGCGTCTGCGACACTCCGGTCATCGGCATGGATTTTCTGCCTACGTTTGCCGGAATTGCGGGCACAAGCGCGATTCCACAGCCCTGCGATGGACTCGACATCGGCGGATTGCTGCGCGGCAGCAAGCCGCTCGACCGCGAAACGCTCTACTGGCACTACCCGCACTACAGCGACCAGGGCGGCACTCCTTCCGGCGCAATCCGCGAAGGCGACTGGAAGCTGATCGAGTTCTTTGAGGACGACCACGTCGAACTCTACAACCTGGCCCTCGATCCCGGCGAGCAGTACGACTTTGCCTCCAGCTTTGCGCCCACAGCGCAAGATCTTCGCGCCAAGCTCCGCGAATGGCGCAGGAGCATGGGCGCCGCGATGCCTCGGCCGAACCCTGACTGGGAGCCGCGTCTTGCCGAACTCCGCCAGGGACCCGCGGGATGCAGTTGGCTGCCTTCCGCAAACTGCCGCGAAGACTGAGGCTGCTTGCTGTGGCCGCCAGCGCGTCCGCCTCGGTGAACGCGCTGGCAGCCGTACACTTATCATCAAGATGAATCCTCCCGGGCGGCGCGGATTTGAACGGAACCATCGTTCGAATCCGCGCCGCCCGGGAGGATATTTCTGCTCAACGGGCTGCGCAGGCGCTTGCCGGCCCTTTTCGCTGTACGACTTATGGATTGCCTTGTGAGGAACCGATGGCTGTGAAGCTGCTCCTGTCAACATTTGTGCGCCGGGCTTTGGCGAGCCTTGCCGTTCTCTTTGCCGTTGCCGCCGCCGCTGCCGTGCCGGCAGCCCATCTTCAGCCTCCTGCCGGTCTGCGCTGCAACGGAGCCGCCCAGCCGCTTGCCGTGGCCGATGCGCATCCCGCTTTTTCCTGGCAACTCGCCGCTGCCGCGCGGTCGTTGCATGGCGTCGCTCAGAGCGCCTACCGGATTCAGGCGGCCGCCACGGAGCGCGATCTGCTTTCCGGGAAGAACCTGCTGTGGGACAGCGGCCAGGTACATGCCTCCACCGCCTCCGGTATCGTGTATGCCGGTGCCGAACTCACCTCGGGCCGCGCCTACGTGTGGCGCGTGCGCGTGTGGGACGAGGGCAACCGCTCCACCGGCTGGAGCCGCACGGCCCGCTGGACGCAGGCTCCCGTGTGGCGCGCATCCTGGATTGCCGCCCATGCCGAGGATACCCCGAGCGACGATGAGCCCCTGCCGCTTTTTCGCAAGCAGTTTGCGCTGGGCAAGCCGGTGGCGCGCGCCTATCTCTACGCTTCCGGACTGGGCCAGGACGAACTCCGCATGAACGGCCGCAAGGTCGGCGACGACCTGCTTACCCCCGGCTGGAGCGAGTACCGCAAGACGGTCTACTACGACGCATACGACGTGACCGCGCTGCTGCGCCCGGGCGCAAACACCGTCGGCGTGCTGCTGGGCAACGGCATGTACCGCGTCCTGAAGACTCCGCATCGCTACATCAAGTTTGCCGCCAGCTACGGCCCGCCCAAGCTCAGCGCACAGCTCCACATCGAGTTTGCGGACGGCACTTCGACCGAAATATTTTCCGATGAAAGCTGGCGGACCGCGCCCGGCCCCATCACCTTCTCGTCCACCTACGGCGGAGAAGACTTTGACGCGCGCCGCGAACCGGCCGGATGGGACAGACCCGGCTTCAGCGATGCCGACTGGCGTCCGGCGACGGTTGTGCCCGGGCCCGGCGGGCAGCTCACTCCGGAGATCGCGCCGCCCATCCGCGCCCTGCATACGTATACGCCCGTCAAGATCGCCCATCCGCGGCCCGGCGTTACGGTCTACGATCTGGGCCAGAACTTTGCCGGTTGGCCGCAGATCGCCGTGAGCGGCCCCGCGGGCGCCACCGTCAAGCTCATCTCCGGCGAGTTGCTCGACAAGGACGGACTGGTTTCGCAGCGGAGCGCCGGCAGTCCGCAGTGGTTCGCCTACACGCTGCGCGGCGCGGGAACCGAAACATGGCATCCCCGCTTCAGCTATTACGGCTTTCGCTACGTGCAGGTGGAGGGCGACGCGCAGATGGTGCGTCTTGAAGGTACGGCGGTGCACAGTTCGTCGGAGCCTATCGGCGACTTTGCTGCCTCCAACGACCTGCTGAATCGCATCCATACGCTGATCCTGCGGGCCGTTGAGAACAACGCCGTCAGCCTGTTTACCGACTGTCCCCACCGCGAAAAGCTCGGCTGGCTGGAAGAGACGCATCTGCTGGCCTCGGCCCTGTTCTACGACTTCGACTTTGCCGGTCTGTATGCCGCCACGGCGCGCAACATCGCCGATACCCAGCGCAGCGGCGGCCCGAAAGACGGTATGCTGCCGGAGATCGCGCCGCAGTACGTGGTCTTCACGCCGGCGAGCGCCGAGATCTTCAACGACTCGCCGGAGTGGGGCAGCGCTGCCGTACTGTCGCCGTGGTATGCCTACCAGCGCACCGGCGACCTGCGCTTCCTGGCCGCGCAGTACGACGTGATGCGCCGCTACACGGCCTACCTGGGCACGCGCGCATCCAACGGGATCATTGCCTACGGGCTGGGCGACTGGTTCGATGTGGGCCACGGCGCTCCCGGCGTTTCTCAGCTCACCACGCCCGGCGTCACGGCAACGGCCATCTACATTCAGGATTTGCAGGTGTTGGCCAGGGTGGCGGCGCTGCTGGGCAAGGCCGAGGACAGCAAGAGCTATGCCGCGCAGGCCGCGCGCGAGGCCGATATCTTCAACGCCCGCTTCTACGACGCGGCTGCGCGGCGCTACGACAAAGGCAGCCAGACCGCGCAGGCCATGCCCCTGGTGCTGGGCATTGTGCCCGCCGGCGGAAGGGCCGCCGTAATGGATGCGCTGGTGGCCGACATCCGCGCTCACACCAATCACGTTACCGCCGGCGACATCGGCTACCACTACGTTGTGGATGCGCTGCTGGATGGCGGCCGCTCGGACGTCCTGCTCGATATGCTGCTCCGTACCGACGCGCCCAGCTACGGCAATCAACTGGCCCAGGGCGTTACGGCGCTGGCCGAGGCATGGGACGCCAAGCCCACCGCCTCGCAGGACCACTTCATGCTGGGTCATGTCGAGGAGTGGTTCTATCGCGGCCTTGCCGGCATCGATCTCGACCTCACGCGCGAGGCCTCGCGGCGTCTCGTCCTTCATCCCGCCGTCGTTGGCGATCTCGCGTGGGCGCGCGCCTCGGTCAACTCCGCCGTAGGCCCCATCGCCAGCCGCTGGCAGCGTTCCGCGGCGGGAACAGCCTACGACTTCAGCATCCCCGTGAACCTGACGGCAACGATTGAGTTGGATGCGCCTTCCGTGCAGGCGCTCACTGTGAACGGCGTTTCCGCCGCCAACTCGCCCGGCGTGCTCGCCGCGGAGATGCGCAACGGCAAGGTGAGCCTCGTGGTTGGCTCAGGAAATTATCGCGTCGTAGCGGATGCGCACCCATAGGCCGGCGGAAAAAAGCGGCGATTTCCCTCATGGGAAATCGCCGCTTTGCTATTGGCTGAAAGCTGACAGCTTCTTTTACACCGTGTAGGTGGACGACGCGACGCGGCCGCCGTGGCCGGTCCAGTTGGTGTGGGAGAACTCGCCGCGGGGCTTGTCGACGCGCTCGTAGGTGTGTGCGCCGAAGTAGTCGCGCTGGGCCTGCAGCAGGTTCTGCGGCAGCCGGGCAGTGCGGTAGCCGTCAAAGAAGGCAAGCGCGGTGGAGAAGGCCGGGGTGGGCACGCCGAGGGTGATAGCGCTGATGAGGGCCATGCGCCAACTGGCTTGGTACTTGTTGACCGCGCCGGAGAAGAAGCTGTCCATGAGCAGGTTCTCGAGGGCGGGGTTCTTGTCGAAGGCCTTCTTGATGTCGCCGAGGAACTGGGAGCGGATGATGCAGCCGCCGCGCCACATCAGCGCGATGCCGCCCATGTTCAGGTTCCAGCCGTTCTCCTTGGCAGCGGCGCGCAGCAGCATGTAGCCCTGGGCGTAGCTGACGATCTTGGAGCAGTAGAGGGCGCGGCGAACTTCCTCGATGAACTCGGCGCGATCGGCGCTGACCTTGCCGTGTGCGGGACCTGCAAGAATCTTGGAGGCTTCCACACGCTCGTCCTTCAGGGCCGACAGGCAGCGTGCAAAGACCGACTCGCCGATGAGGGTGACGGGCTGGCCCGTATCCAGAGCGCTGATGACGGTCCACTTGCCGGTGCCCTTCTGGCCGGCGGTGTCCAGAATCTTGTCGACCAGCGGCGAGCCGTCGTCGTCCTTCTTGGCGAAGATGTCGCGGGAGATTTCGATCAGGTAGCTGTCCAACTCGCCCTTGTTCCACTCGGCAAAGACTTCGTGGAGTTCGTCGGGCGTAAGGCCCAGGCCCTTCTTGAGCAGGTCGTAGGCTTCGCAGATCAACTGCATGTCGCCGTACTCGATGCCGTTATGGACCATCTTGACATAGTGGCCTGCGCCGTTCTCGCCCACCCAGTCGCAGCAGGGCGTGCCGTCCTCGACCTTGGCGGAGATGGCCTGGAAGATGGCCTTCACATGCGGCCACGCAGCGGGATTGCCGCCGGGCATGATGGAGGGACCGCGGCGCGCGCCCTCTTCGCCGCCGGAGACGCCGGTGCCGATGAAGAGAATGCCCTTTTCCGCCAGAGCCTTGGTGCGGCGGTTGGAGTCGGTAAACAGGGAGTTGCCGCCGTCGATGATGATGTCGCCGGTCGCGAGGTGGGGAAGAACCTGATCGATCGTCTTGTCGACGGAGTCGCCGGCCTTGACCATGAGCATGACGCGGCGGGGGCTCTTGAGTAAGCCGACAAACTCTTCCATGGAGTGTGCGCCGACGACCTGAGTGCCCTTGGCTTCGTTGGCGATGAAGTCGTCCACCTTCGATACGGTGCGATTGAATACGGCAACTTTGAAGCCGTGGTCGTTCATGTTGAGGACAAGGTTCTGTCCCATCACTGCCAGGCCGATCAGGCCAATGTCACACGATGCGTCTGCCATAACGTCTCCCAATTCCTTCCAAGCCCGGATTCTATCACCGGGAAGAGTGAGCTGCAGGGCAAGTGTACAGCAGTGGTCCGACCTCTGAAAAGCAGGGAAAATGAGAACGAGGGAACAAGGGTCTCAAGCGCAGGGATCGTCCGGTTTGGCCGCGAGCCGGGGCTTGAAAGAAAATCGCGGCGAAGCGATTGGGCGGGCCCTCCCGTCCGATCCGCATTCTCCTGCACTGGCGGCGATACGCCGGTTCACTGTCAGTTGATCCCATTCTTCTGGAAGCGGCGGCGGGGCTTGGGGGCGATGGTGGCCAGCTTGCCGGTGACCGAGTAGCGGCGGCGCTCGACGGGCGTGGAAAGCACAAGGCTGGTGACCGGGTTGCCGTAGGGCAGCAGGGCCTCAATGAGAGCCTCAAGGTGGGCCATGTCGAGCGTGGTCACCTTCAGCAGAAAGTCGTCGCCGCCGGTCAGGTGGTGGCACTCTCGCACCTCTTCCAGGGTTTCTATGTATTCGAGCAGGCGATGGTAGTTCAGCCCGCCGCAGCTCATGCGGATGAAGGCGAGGACCTGCAGGCCGAGGGCCTCGCTGTCGATCTGGGCGGAGTAGCCGTGGACGATGCCGCACTCTTCGAGCTGGCGAAGGCGCTCTGCGGTCGCGGTGGGAGACAGGCCGACGCGCCGTCCAAGCTCGGCGATGCTGAGGCGGGCGTTGGCCTGAAGCTCGTCCAGTAGCTTTCGTCCATAGAAATCGAGAAGCGATGTGGAATCCATCTGTAAATGGTAGGAGTTTAGTGGATTCGCGGTCAATCGAAAGCTGCAAGCGTGGAATGCGCCTGTACCCGTGGGCGCGCCGCGCCTAGCATAAGTGCTATGAAAACCCTGATTCTTGCTGGTCAGCCGCTCGTGCTGGCCGAGATTGAAGGCGTGGCGGCGAAGGGCTGGCCGGTGCGCGTGGACGAGGCGGCGCTGCGGCGTGCGGCGGAGAGCCGGGCGTGGATTGAGCAGATTCTGGCGACGGGCCAGACAGTGTACGGCGTGAATACCGGCTTCGGGCGGTTGGCGGATGTGCGCGTTCCCGACGAGAGCCTGGCCGAGTTGCAGGCAAATCTGGTGCGCAGCCATGCGGGCGGCGTGGGCCAGCCGCTCTCCGAGGCCGAAGCGCGGGCCATGGTGCTGCTGCGCGCCAACGTGCTGGCCAAGGGTTCGAGCGGATGCCGGCCGGAGCTGGTGGAGCTGCTGGCGGGGATGCTGAATGCCGGCGTGAATCCGGTGATTCCGGAGAAGGGCTCGGTGGGCGCCAGCGGCGATCTGGCTCCGCTGGCGCATCTGGCGCTGGTGGCTGTGGGCGAGGGCGAGGCCTTCTACCGTGGCGAGCGCATGGAGGGTGGCGAGGCCATGCGGCGGGCCGGGCTGCGGCCCATGCGGTTGCTGGCCAAGGAAGGCCTGGCGCTGCTGAACGGCACGCAGGCCATGACGGCGGTAGGTGCGCTGGCGATGGTGCGCGGGCGGCGGTTGTCGCGGCTGGCCGATCTGGCCGGGGCCATGTCGCTGGAGGCCCTGATGGGCACGCCCTCGGCCTTCGATGCGCGCATCCAGGCGGTGCGGCCGCATGCGGGGCAGGTGGCCGCGGCGGCGCATCTGCGCGCGCTGATGGAGGAGTCGGAGATTCGCGAGACGCATCGGGAGCACGACACGCGCGTACAGGATGCCTATTGCCTGCGCTGCATGCCGCAGGTGCACGGCGCGGTGCGCGGCGTGGTGGAGCATGTGGCCGGAGTGCTGGAGGTGGAGTCGGGTTCGGCCACGGACAATCCCCTGGTCTTTCCTGAGCCGGGCCTGGTGACGCGGGAGCACGGAGTCCTCTCCGGCGGAAACTTCCATGGCGCGCCGCTCTCCTATGCCTTCGACTACGCGGCCATCGCGCTGACGGATCTTGCAGGCATTACGGAGCGGCGCATCGACCGGCTGCTGAATCCGGACATCAACGAGGGGCTGCCGGCGTTTCTGTCGCCTCATGCCGGGCTGTCGTCCGGCTTCATGATCGCGCAGATTGTTTCGGCGGCGCTGGTGAACGAGTGCCAGGTGCTCAGCCATCCCTCGTCGACGGGAAGCATCCCCACCAGCGGCGGCAAGGAGGACCACGTCTCCATGGGCATGACCGGAGCGCTGAAGCTGCGCCAGATCGTCGAGAATGTGGAGCGGATCGTGGGCATCGAACTGATGTGCGCGGCGCAGGGCGTGGAGTTCCGCCTGCCGCTTCGTCCGAGCCGGCAGATCGCACGGGCCTACGCGGTGGTGCGGGAGGTCGTTCCGCGCCTTGAAGCAGACCGCGTGCTGGCCCCGGAGATTGCGGCCATGGCCGCGGCCGTGCGCGCCGGGCGGTTTGACGAGTGGTGTGAATAGCTTTCAGCTTTCAGCTTTCAGCCTTCAGCCTTCAGCTTTCAGCTTTCAGCCTTCAGCCTTCAGCTTTCAGCTTTCAGCTTGTCGCGGGTGGGTTGAGGGGCTTGCTCTCCCAGGTCCCAAAGGCGGGACCTGGGGCACCCCTCCGATGGGCAAGGCAGCAGGGTTCGCTGGCTGGATCGCACAGGAAAAACGCCGGCTTCCTTTGAAGGAAGCCGGCGTTGTTCTTGCGGCGGGTGTTGCGGATGCTTGACCTTGGCTACTCGGGCTTGGTGGGGCCCAGGGCGCTGTCCTGCTTGGCCAGCTTGATGCGCGCGCCATCAAGCTTCTTCTGGACCTTGGCCACGTCGCCGGCGTCGTAATCGCCGGGCGAGGTGACGGCGAACTGCTTCATGGCCATCTCCCACTGCGCCACGGCAAGGCGGACGCGGGCTGTCTTCTCGTAGAGCTCGCCCAGATGGTCGTGGACGGTGGGGTCGGTCTGGTCGCGGTCAACGGCTTTGCGGAGGTTGTCTTCGGCCAACTCGTAGTCGCCCATCTTGAAGTAGCACCAGCCCAGCGAGTCGAGGTAAGCGCCGTTCATCGGTTCCAGTTCCACAGCCTTGCGGATCAGCTTGAGCGCTTCGGGCAGGCGCGTGCTCTTGTCGGCCAGCATGTACCCGTAGTAGTTCAGGGTCATGGCGCTGGTGGGGTCCAGTTCCAGCACCTGGCGGAAGAACTGCTCGGCGGGCTCGAAGTGCTTCTGGCGCTCGGCCAACTCGCCGCGCAGGAAGAGCAGGTACGAGCGGTCTTCCTTCTTGGTGGTGAAGCTTTCGGCCTTGTTCAGCGCCTCCTCGGCTTCCTTCCACTGGCGCAGGCGAATATGCATCTGGGCGATGGTGAGCTGAACGGTACGGTCTTCCGCGGTGTTGGTCAGCAGAGCCTTGACCAGCGCGAAACCCTCGTCGGCCTTGTTCTGGTCGGCCAGTTCGCCGGCCAGCATCAATTTCAGATCGCGATTCTTGGGGTCGGCGGCCACGGCCTTGCGCGAGACCTCGATGGCCTTGTCGTACTGCTTGGAGGAGCGATACGCATCCACCTGGCCCTGATAGCCGCGATTGGCGGAGTCGCCGCCCATGTCGATCATCTTCTGGTAGGCGGCCAGAGCCTGTTCGGTGCGGTTCTGTTCCAGGCAGACCGCGCCCAGGCGTTCGAGGAAGATGGAGCGGTTGGCCTTCTCCTCGGTGGTATACGCGCCGTTAGCGTGCGAGGTGAGATCGACCATGGCGGCGTAGGTCTGGATGGCCTCATCGAAGCGGCCCAGAACGTCCAGCAGCAGGCCTTCGTTGTAACCAGCCTCCAGTGAATTGGGATCGATCTTGCGGGCCTTGCGCACGGTTTCCAGGCCCAGCTCGAACTTTCCCTGGCGGCGCTGGATCTCGGAGATATGCACGAAAGCGCCGGCATTCTCCGGGTCGGCGGCGGCCAAGGTCTGGAACTGCTTCAGGGCCTCGTCCAACTGGTTGTTGCCGAGCAGCGCCTGGGCAAGCGCCTCGATGGTATGCAGGTCGCCGGGCTCCATGTCTGCGGCGCGCTGGTAGGCGGCGATGGCCTCGGGCAGCTTCTTTAACTGGTCGTAGGCCGCGCCCAGCGCCAACTCCATCTTGGGCGAGCGGTCGTTCACCGGGACGCTCTCAATCACCTTGGCGGCGTGCGGGATGTCGCCGCTCTCTGCGTAGAGGCGGGCCATGTTCAGGATCACTTCCTCTGAGTCTGGCTCGATCTCGCGGGCGGCGGCAAAGGCCTCTTCGGCCTTCTTTTGGTCGTGCTTGACGGTGTAGAGCTGGCCCAGAACCATGCGGTCTTCCACGTCCTTGGGCTCAAGGGTGACCAGCTTCTCGTACTCGGCGATGGCTTCGTCCAGCACGTTGCCGGCGGTCTGGCCCTCGCCCAACTGCCGCAGGTAGATGTGCCCCAGCAGCTTGTGGGCTTCGATGTCCTCGGGTGCAGTCTTCAGCAGGGTGCGCGCGGTCGTCTCCGCCTCGTGGACGCGCCCTGCGCCGAAATAGAGCGTGGCGAGCGCGTCATTCAGCGCGGGCGAGGAGGGATCGGCGTTGAGCGCGTACTTGTACTCCTCGATGGCCTTGTTGAGCAGCTCGGGACGGCCCTCGGAGAGGGCGTCGGCTGCGTACGTGCTGGCCAGCGCGGCGTGATAGTAGGCCTGGGAGCGATCCGTTGTGGCGGCAGGCGAAGCCGGAGCTGTGGCTGCGGCCTGCGGAAGCGCAAAAGCCTGCGATGCCGTCAACAAAAGGACGGCAATGGTGGAACAGAAGGGCAACGAGCGAGTTTTCAAATTCATCATCCAGGGGATTCCGGGGCTAAGGGGCCGGCGAGTAGAGGCAATCTCCTCCGCAACGCCGGGGAGCCATCAGGGGCAGCTCCAACACAGACTCTGCCTACTGTACAGACGATTTTACGCGTTAATAGTCGCGGAAGGGAGCGGAAAGGCCAATTCTCGACCCCGAAGGCATCCTGCGAAGGTCACCTTCGGGGCAGATTGGCTGGTTTGACCGCTGTCAGTTCTCTGCCGGAACTTCGCCGGGCTGGGTCTGCGGCAGGCCGGGGAGCCAGCCGCTGGAGCGCAGGGTGTGCAGTTGGCGGTAGAGGATCTCCACCTGGCGTTCCAGGCGCTGCAGTTGCCGCTCGCCGGGGTGCGTGGCGGGTTCTGCGGATGTGGAGACGAGCAGTTCCGCGCCGGGCTCCGGCCAGGGCTCGGCGGCCGAGGCCGACGGAGTCACCTGCTCCTCCAACCAGCGAAGGCGGCGTACGGCCAAATCCAGGCGGCTCCGCACGCGGAGGGACTGCTTCCACGCCCAGTCGCCCTCGATCGAGGCCAGCACCGTGCCGCTCTGGGCGGCGCGGCGCAGATAGGTGACGAAGGCCGTAACGAACTGGGCGAAGGCGGGACGCCGAGGCCAGCTCTCGGCCAGCAGCCTGTCCATGGACTCCTCCGTGTCGTTGTGAGCCAGTCCGGCGGCGCGGCGGGCGTTGGCCAGCAGGCGGGAGCCGCGTGTGCCGGTGCGCCAGTTGTCGGCCAACTGCGCCAGATAGCGGCGGTCGGCAGCCAGGCTGGCGCGCAGAAACTGCGGCGCGCGGCTGCGCTCGTAGGAGGGGAACAGGAAGTGCATCGCTGCCACCGACAGCAAGGCGCCGCCGAACGTGTTGCCGGTGCGGATGACCGCCAGTTGCCAGTCGCCGGAGTAGGGCAGCCAGGCCAGCACAAAGGTGGGCGTCAGGAAAAAGCAGAACGCGGTGTAGCTGATGGGCAGGATGGCCAGCGCCAGCAGGGCCAGCGGAAAAAGCGCCGCGGCAGTCATCAGTTGGGTGTGGAGGGCGATGGCCAGAACAGCGGCCAGAATGCCGCCGGCCACCGTGCCGGCCACGCGCTCGATCCCGCGCCGCATGGTTCCCGAAACGTGCGGCTGCAGGACGATCAGCGAGGTGAGCAGCAGCCAGTAGCCGTGGTCGATGTGGAGCAGGAAGATCAGCAAGACGTCGAGTCCGCAGACCAGCGCGACGCGCGCTGCGTGGCGCAATTGCAGCGAGTGGGTCGTGAAGCTGGCCGCCAACTGCTCGAAGACGCGCCCCGGCGCCCAGTCCGACCGGAACTGCGAAAGGCGCTCGTAGACGTAGGCGAAGTGGCCGGTGGATGAAGCAGGCGCGTGCGCGGAGCCTTGGTCTGCCGAGCGGCCGATGCGCAGCAGGGCGGCGCTGTCGATGGAGCTTTCCAGCACTGAGGCCGACTCGGTGATCTGCGCCAGCAGGAAGCGGGCCGAGGCGTCGGCGGGGTTCAGGCACTGCTCCAGATAGCCCGGCAGGCGCAGCATCTGGCCGCGCTGGGCGCTGGCGTGGGCCGCGGTCAAACCGGAACGGCGCACCAGCAGCGAGGCGATCCACATCTCGACCGAACGCAGGTCGGCCAGTCCGGAGAGTGCGCGGTCCCGGCAGGGTGTGGCAGCGGCGGCGGCTTCGGCCTCCAGGTGCTCGGCGATGGCTACTGTGCGGGCCAGCAGCAGGTCGGCGTGTTCCAGCAGAACCACCAGTTGGCGGCCCTGGGGCGTGTCGGCCTGACGGCGCGCGCGGACTGAGGCTAGCGCCTGCCAGCCCTGTTCCAGGGTGCGCCGCAGGCGGTACTGGTGGTGCTGGGCCAGGCGGTGCCACAGCGCCGGGCTCTGGTTGCCGCGGCCTGCCAGTTCGGCCACGGAGGCCAGAAAGCTGGCCAAATCGGTGTAGCAGTTGCTCACGGCTGCGCGGGCCGGGCGATAGGCGTCCAGCGGCCACAGGAAGAGCGAGAGCAGGGCAGCCCAAGCGCCGCCGGCCATCAGCAGCAGAGCGCTGGTGGCGGCGTCGTGCAGGGTGTGCGTGGGCGCGCCGATGCCACAGATGAAGATGACCTGTACGAGGACGCCGGCCGAGGAGAAGGGCGCGCCGAGAACGGCAAGATAACTCCAGAGAAAGCAGAACAGGACGGTGGCAGGCAGCGCCCATCCCAGGCTGGAGCCGGCGACCGTGCCGAGGAAAAGTCCAGCTGCTCCGCCGAAGGCTACGGTAGCCAGGCCGCCCATGCGCGTGCGGTAAGGGCCGCCCGTGTCGCCGATGATGGCCTCAAACCCGCCCAGCGCCGCCCATCCGAGGTTGGGAATGTGGGCCAGATCGCCCAACACCAGCGGCGCGCAGATGGCGATAGCCGCGCGCAGCCCGCGGAACCAGTCCATGCGGCGCAGCATCGCGCCGGCCTTGCCGGTCAAACTGGTTTTGGCGATCTCGGGGCCGGCCATGTCTTCATTATCGGGGAGAAGCAAAGCTGCCGGAAGGATCGCGCTGAGGAAAAGGGAGGAATCGGGGGAATGCTTTCCCGCGCGTGCAGGCGGAGTTGGGCTGTCAGACGGTAGCGGTGCGCATCGCTTCCAGAGCGGCGGTCAGGTCCCTGCCGAGCTCGTCCTGGGCTTCCGGGGTCAACTTGGCGCCCTGACTGGTCAGGTAGAAAACGTCGATCGCCGTCTCGCCCTCGGTGTCGATCAGCGCCACCTTGATGTTGCAGTCGTGCGCGTTGAAGGTGAGGGCGATCTGGCGGAGCAGGCCGGGCAGATCCTGCGCAACCACCTGCAGCAGGGTGGCGTGGCTGGAGGCGACCGAGTCAAACGAGAGCTTGGTGGCGACCTCGACCTTCAGGTTCGAGGGGTGGTTCATGTGGCGGCGGGCGTCGAGAAGGGTTTCCACCTGGACCCTCTGTGCGACGACGTCGTGAATGTTGGCCAGGAAGCGATCGCGCTCGCTGGGGTTCAGCTCGAGCGTGCGGAAGACGTCGGTGAACTGGAAGCTGTCCACGATGACGCCCTGATCGTTGGAGAACGCTCCGGCGCGCACGATGTTCATGCCCCAGGCGGCCAGGGCTCCGGCCACGTCGGCAAAAAGGCGTGAGCGGTCGCGGGTGATGACGGTCAGGTCCAGCAGTTGGCGATTGGGCCTCAGGTCGAGCTGAACATTGTCCTCGTCGAGGTTGAGCGCCATCTGGAAGTGGTTGCGAATCTGCTCGGGCAGGCGGGTTTGCAGGTAGCGCTGCGGCAGGCCTTCGAGGAAGTGTCCCAGGGCGTCGTACTGCTCGGCCGGGACCATGGCCCGCAGCCGGTTCAGCAGCGTGGGATCGATGGCCGCGTGGTAGCGAACCTCGTCCACCGAGCGGTCCATGAAGTTGGACGTGGCCATGTAGAACTGCCACAGATTCTCAGCCTTCCAGGGAGTCAGCGCCTCGGGATTGACGGCCTTGATGTCGGCAAAGGTCATCAGCGTGAGCATCTTCAGGATCTCGGGGCTGGCGATCTTCTCGGCAAAGCCGCGCACGTTTTCCATGTCGAAGATGTCGCGGCGCATGGCGGCGGACATGTCCAGGTGGAGGCGGATCAGGTTCAGCACTGCCTCGCGTTCTTCGGCGTCGAAGTCGAGGCGGGCCAGGAAGCTGTCGGCCAGTTCGACGGATTGGGCCGCATGTTCGCCGGTGCGGCGGGCCTTGCCGGTGTCGTGCAGTAGCAGCGACAGCAGGAACAGGTCGAGGCGATCTATCTCCGGCAAAAGTTGCGCCAGACGCTGCTCGAACTCGTGCGCGGGCTGGCGCAGGCTGTGCACGTTGTCGATGGTCAGGAAGGTGTGCTCGTCCACCGTGTAGCGGTGGTAGCTGTCGCGGATCACCAGCGCGTCGATGCCGTGGAACTCGGGGATGAGCATCTCCAGAACGCCAAGGGCATGCATGGTGCGGAGCGCGTGAGCCGCATGGGGGCCCAGCAGGACTTCGCGCAATGCGTTCCACAGGTAGGGCCCCTCCGGGATGTGGATCGCCAGCACGGGCAGCGCGTCGGTGATGCGGTCTTCGGCGGCCTGCGAAAGCGTGTAGCCGTGCGTGGCCATCAGCGAGAAGATGCCCAGGATCGCCGTCGTGTCGTTGAACTGCGCGCCGGGCTGGATGTCGATGCGGCCCTGGTCGAGCAGGAAGTCGGTGCCGGCGATGGGGGTGCGGCGGCGGCGGAACTGGCGGTAGAAGCTGACCGGCGCGGGCAGGTGCTCCATCAGCAGCGCGGCGCGGCGGTAGACAACCCGCGCGTGGCGGTAATAGGTCCGCATCCAATAGGAGGGGTCTGCGGTGCCGCGGGTCTCAAGGCCGATGGAAAGCGCCGCGGCTTCGTCCTGCGACTGCCAGTCAAGGGTGTTGTCGTCGCGGCCGTGGCGGAAGTGCAGAAAACATCGCGCGGCGGCCAGGAAGTCGAAGGCCGCTTCGGCGTCGCCGCGGGCGCTCTGGAAGACTCCACCGCGCTGGCGGGGCCACTCCTTGGTCTCTTTCAGATGGAAGAGCACCGCGAACCAGACGGCGAGGGAGTAGTCGCGCAGGCCGCCCGGACAGTCCTTGATGTTGGGTTCCAGGTGGAAGATGGTGTTGCCGAACTTGCCGTGACGGCTGCGGGCGATCTCGCCCAGCTTTTGGGTGATGGTGTTCCACTCGCTCAGCACCAGCCCGGGCAGCACCACCTGGTGCAACTGCTGGTAGAGAGGGAACTGGCCGGCCAGAAAGCGGCGGTCCAGCGTGGCCAGCGTGAACTCCAGGTTGTCGGGGTCGAAGCGGCCGGCTTCCTTCACGGTACGGGAACTGGGGCTGGCCCGCAGGCCGATGTCCCACATGCCCTGAATGATCGACCGTACGGCGTCCTTCGATTGCTCCTCGGTCTTATCGTCGGCGAAGGTGAACAGCACGTCGATATCGGAGAAGGGAAAGAGATCCTTGCGCCCGTAGCCGCCCAGAGCCAGCAGCGCCGCGTTGGGCGGCGGAACCCCGGCAAAGGCGCGCCGCCACATCTCGATCAGGATGCGATCCACCACAGCCGATCTGCGCCGGATGGCAGCCGTGCCGTCGCCGGTGCGCTCGCAGGTCTGGCGCACCAGCGCCATCTCCCGCATATACAGCTCCCGAAGATCGTCAACCGCCAAAACGACTGGATTCATCATTGGTTGTGTTGTGGCTCGCCGAAGCAAGAAGGAATTGTTACAAGCATAAGCGATTGCGCGGCGGATGTGAATTGTTGGTTTCAGAGAGAGGGAAACAAAACGCCGGCCGACAGGAGAAAATAGGAGCAGGAGGCCCGGAAGAAGGGGGTGAGACGATGAGCGACGGCGAAGAAGAGCGCCAGGAACGCGAAAAACGGCGAGAACTGGAGCGCCAGCAGGACCGCGAGGACCGCATCGACCGCAGTTGGATGGATGAGGGCAAGCCCGAGCGGGAAGATTCGTAGGGATCAGGGATCAGGGATCAGGGATCAGGGAGCAGGAACCAGGGAATAGCTCGGAAATAGAACGGCCACCCCGAGGGGTGGCCGTTGGCTAGTAGCTAGAAGCTAGCAGCTAGAAGCTGCTTTTAGCGTTCGCTCTTCCAGTTGATCAGGTCGCCAAGAGTCGTGGTGGAGCTGGAGACCGGGTGCTTGTGAGCATCGGCCTTGTAGCTTTCCACCTGGGCGCGGCTGGCTTCCTGGCCAATGGCGCGCAGGCTCAAGCCCACCTTCTTCTCTTCGACGTTGATCTTGATGATCTTGAACTCGTGCTCAAGACCGGCTTCCAGCTTCGAGTGACCCTCAACCTCGTCCCCGGCTTCGGAGATGTGGCAGAGGCCCTCGACGCCCTCGGCGATTTCGACGAATGCGCCAAACTGCGCGGTGCGGAGCACCTTGCCGTGGACGAGATCGCCAACGCGGTGGGCGGCGAAGAAGCTCTCCCAGACATCGGGCTGGAGCTGCTTGATGCCGAGCGACAGGCGGCGGTTCTGGGGCTCGACGCCGAGCACCACAGCCTTCACCTTTTCGCCCTTCTTCACCACTTCGGAGGGATGCTTCACGCGCTTGGTCCAGCTCAGGTTCGAGACGTGCACCAGGCCGTCGATGCCATCCTCGATCTCGATGAAGGCGCCGAAGTCGGTCAGGTTGCGCACCCGGCCCTCGACGATGGTCCCGGCGGGATAACGCTCGGAGAGGTTCTCCCAGGGGTTTTCCATCAGTTGCTTCATGCCCAGCGAGATGCGGCGGTCGGAGGGGTTCACGTTCAAAACAACCGTCTCGACCTCATCGCCCGGCTTGACCAGCTTGGAAGGGTGCTTGAGGCGCTTGGACCAGGTCATCTCGGAGAGGTGAACCAGACCCTCGATGCCCTGTTCGAGTTCGACGAACGCGCCGTAGTCGGTGACCGACAGTACGCGGCCCTTCACATGTGCGCCGATCGGGTAACGCTCGCTGGCGTCCAGCCACGGGTCGGGCGTCAGTTGCTTGAAGCCCAGCGAGACGCGCTGCTTGTCCTTGTCGAACTTGAGAACCTTGACCTGAATCTCGTCGCCGACATTGACCAGATCGCGGGGGTGAGTAAGGCGGCCCCAGCTCATGTCGGTAATGTGCAGCAGGCCGTCGATGCCGCCCATATCCACGAACGCGCCGTAATCGGTCAGGTTCTTCACGGTGCCGGTCAGGATGGTGCCTTCGCCAAGGTGCTCGAGCGTGGCCGAACGACGGGCGTTCTGCTCTTCCTCGAGGATTTCCTTGCGGCTGACCACCACGTTCCCGCGCTTCTTGTTCAGCTTGATGACGCGGACTTCGATTTGCTGGCCGAGATAGCCGTCCAGATTGCGAACCGGGCGAATTTCAAGCTGCGAACCGGGCAGGAATGCCTTCAGGCCGATGTCCACGGTGAGGCCGCCCTTGACGCGGTTCACAACCGTGCCAATCATGGGCGTCTTCTCGTTGGCAGCCTTCTCGATGGTGTCCCATACGCGCAGGCGCTGGGCTTTTTCGTAGCTGACCAGGTAGCCGCCCTCGGGCTCCTCGCGCTCGATCACCACGTCGATCACGTCGCCGGCGGCAAACTTGACGGCGCCGGTGTGATCCTGAACCTGGTCCAGGGGGACAAGGCCTTCAGACTTGAGACCCACGTCGACGACGAGGTGCTTTTCTGTCTGCTTGATGACAGTGCCGGAAACGATCTTGTCGCCATAGGCTTCGACGGCTGCGGCTTCAGCGGCCTGCTCGCGTTCGAAAGCCTCGAGAGCGGCAGAGAAGTCATCCATGGACTCCAAGTGGTCCTCGGACTTCGTCTGTGCTTCGGCGGCGGGTGCTGCAATCTTTTCTTCTGCAGGAGTTTCTGCCGCCGGGGCTTCTGCTGCTGGAGTTTCTGCTGCCGGGGCCTCTGCTACGGCCTCGGCGGGCGCGGCCTGGACTTCGACAACTTCAGGCGCGGTTGGGGCATCGGCGTCCAGCACGGGTACTTCGACGGATACGGCGGTCTCAGGGGTGGACGTGGATTCGGACGACGGCTGCAAGGACTCCGTCGCAGGTTCGAGCGTTGGGGTTTCCAATTCGGTGTTCAGGGTTGTGCTCTCGGTTTCGGGATTGAGGACGTTTGGCATTACTGACAGCTCCGGGACTCCTGGCTCCCGCGCGCGGCTTGCACCGCAGGCTGGGATGGCTCCCACACAGCGGTTGCTACCGGCCGGGTGGCCGTAGGTCGCTCCGCCACAATACCGCGTGACCTGGACCGGCAGTCATTTCGCGGAGACGCCCATCCGGCGGGAAGCCGGCGATCATGAAACGGACGAGTCTCCTTGGAAATCACCCGGCAGGCGACGGCACTTGTGGGAGGGCGGCCGCAACTCACTGCTGGAATCCGCGCAGGAAGCTACGCTCACGAGTGTATCAACGCCCGGTTTGAAGCGTCAATCGAAGATATTCGCTCCGCTGGGCCAATCCCGCATTGCAATCGAATCTTCACGCAAACGGGTAACGAAGCACCGAAAGCGGTGCAGAAGCGAATCGCTCCGGCTGCTTCTATACTGTAGCGAGCAATCCCCAAGGCGGAGAACGATGGATCACTTGTGGAGTCCCTGGCGGTATACATATGTGACAACGGCCGACACGGCGCGGCGGCCGGGCGTGCCGCGGGCGCTGGATGCATGGCCGGGCGACCTGGATTGCGTCTTCTGCAACCTGGTGGCCTCGGTCGACTGGGCCATTGGGAACGGCATGGACCGCGATCAGGCGGAGGCTGCCGGAGGCATTGTGCTGCGCGGCAAGCACTGCTTCATCTGCCTGAACGCGTTCCCGTACACTTCAGGCCATGTGATGGCCATGCCCTATGCGCATCTCGACCGGCTCGCCGCGCTGCCCGCCGAGGCCGCGCACGAACTGATCGGCCTGGCGCAGATGACAGAGCGTGCTCTGGACCTTATCTATAAGCCGCACGGGTTCAACTTTGGCATGAACGTGGGCCGGGCAGCCGGCGCGGGCGTGGCCGGACATATCCATCTGCACGCCATGCCGCGCTGGTCCGGCGACACCAACTTCATGACCACCATCGCCGAAACCCGCGTGCTGCCGGAAGATTTGTCGGTGACGTGGAAGCGGCTGCGGGAAGCGATGAAGGAAGGCAGCTTCTAGCCTCTAGCCTCTAGCTTTTAGCTTTCAGCTTTCAGTTTGTTGGCGGCGGGGTGAGGGGCGTGCTGTCCCACCCTGGCGGCAAAAACAAAGACGCCGTCGGGATCGGGCACCCGGCAATCGGTGCGGATCGAAGGTGCGGGAGTGCGTTGAGGGGCCTGCTTAGCTTTGCTGCTCCACAGCGCCTTCCTCCGCGCTGGCGGCCAGGGCGAGCGCGGGCTGGCCAGGGTGCGAGGAATCGAGCTCGGCGGTATCGAGCAGGTTGCGCGGCAGAGATTTCGTGCTGCGGACGCCCAGTTCCTTCAGCATCTCCACCTGACGGATCAGGTTGCCGCGGCCTTCCGAGAGCTTCTTCATGGCGCTGGCGTAGTTGCTGTCCGCCGCGCGCAGGCTAACGCCAACCTTTTCCAGATCGGCCACAAAATTCACAAACTTGTCATAGAGTTCCGTGCCGCGATCCATCACCTCGCGGACGTTGCGCGACTGCGCTTCCTGCTGCCAGAGGACGTTGATGATGCGGATGACGTAGAGCAGCGTGGTGGGACCCACCAGCAGAATGCCCTGCGCGTAGGCGTAGGACCAAAGGTCGGGATCGCCCTGCAGCGCCATCAGGAAGGCCGGCTCGACGGGGACGAACATTACCACGAAGTCCGGCGACTCGATGCCGGGCAGGTGGTGGTAGCCGGCCTTGGCCAGATTGCCGATGTGGCCGCGTACGCTGGCCAGGTGCGCCTTCAGGGCGGCGGCGCGCTCCTCGTCTGTGGCGGCATTGGCATAGTCGGTGTAGGCGGTCAGGGAGACCTTGGAATCGATCACGAGGTTGCGCCCGCCGGGCAGGAGCACAATCACGTCGGTGCGCGCGGTGCGGGCCTTTTCGCCGTCTTCGGCGGCCAGGCCGGTAAAGCTCTGCTGGAAGCTGTACTGCTCACCCTCGTGCAGGCCGGCCTTTTCCAGCAGGTCGCGAAGGATGAACTCTCCCCAGTCGCCCTGGGCCTTGGCCGAACCGCGCAGCGCCGTGGAAAGGTTCTTTGCCTCGGCGGCAAGCTGCTGGTTGAGCCCGCTCAGATTTCCGATCAGGCCTTCGAGCCGTGCGACGCCTGTCTTCGAGTCGGACTGCGCCTGCTCCACCTTCTCGCGGAATTCCTTGATCTGGTTCTTGAGCGGGTCGAGCAGCGTGCCCAACTCCCTCTGGCTGCCTTCTGAGAAGGACTTCGATTTCTCGTCGAGAATGCCAGCGGCCAGCGCGCGGAAATGATCGGAGAGAGTCTTTTTTGCCTCGTCGAGCAGGGCCATCTGTTCGGCCAGCTTCCTGCGCTCGGCCGCAAGCTCCGACTCCAGTCCCTTCACGTCGGCGCGCGCTTTGGACTCCTCGGCGGCCTTGGCGGCCAACTCGGCGCGCAGGGCTTCGAGTTCCGCGGCGCGCTGGCCCAGGGCCTTTTCCCGCTCGGCGGCGAGAGCCTCAAAGGGTGCTCTGGCAGCGGACTCCGCCTGGCTGCGGGCCAACTCGGCGCGCACGCCTCCCAGTTCGGACGCCAGTTCCTGCGCACGGCGCTCCAGTTGCGCTTTTTCCGCCCTGGACGAGGCGTTGCGGAGCCAGAAGCCAACGACGATTCCTAGAATTGTTGCCGCGATCCCTACCAGCCAAGCTTCCATCTTTCAACCCTTCCCCTGGGCTTAATCTACGCCATGAAGCCGCGCGCTCCGGGCCGTTTTGCACAGACAGGGGGCCGGGCGTCCCAATGGGGCAACCGCTTGCCTTTACACACTGGGGGGCGGCCATTAGACTTAGAGATTCGGGGAGATTTGTGTCTTTTTTCATCCGCGAAGGTTGTCGAGCCCGGCCGGCTGCCGGTATCGTAAGCAGGCGGAGCGGGGACGGACCGCAAAAGCCCCGGAGAGATTCCGGAGTCTGAAAGAAAACGAGGAGAAGCAGGCATGGCCGTTGAGGAAAAAGTTAAGCAAATCATCGTTGAGCAGTTGCAGGTGGATGAAGCGGAAGTGACCCCCGGGGCAAGCTTCCAGGAAGACCTGGGCGCCGATTCGCTCGACGTGGTCGAGCTTGTGATGCAGTTCGAAGAAGCCTTCGACTTGGAGATTCCCGACGAAGAAGCCGAGAAGATCAAGACCGTGAAGGACGCAGTCGACTACATCGAGAAAAACGCGAAAGGCGGCAAGTAGACCCTTGGCACGCCGAGTCGTAGTCACTGGCCTGGGGCTGGTGTGCGGTGTGGGTAACACCGCTCCCGAAGTGTGGAAGAACCTGCTGGATGGGGTCAGCGGCATGGGCCCCATTCACGGCTTTGACACGACGGGCTTTCCAGTCACCTTCGCCGCGGAAGTTAAAAACTTCGATCCGCTCAACTTTGTGGACAAGAAGGAAGCGCGCAAGATGGGGCGCTTCATCCACTTTGCCTTTGCCGCAACCCAGGAAGCGCTGGCGCAGTCCGGGCTCGTCATCGACGAGCAGAACGCGGACCGCGTGGGCGTGCTTATCGGGTCGGGAATAGGCGGGTTCGAGATCATCGAGCGCGAGCACACAAACTTGATGCAGGGCGGCCCGCGCAAGATATCGCCCTTCTTTATCCCGGCGGCCATCGTCAACATGGCGGCCGGCCAGATCAGCATTCGCTACAGCGCCCGCGGGCCTATTTCCGCGACGGCGACGGCTTGCGCCACCAGCGCCAACTCGATTGGCGACGCAGCGCGGATCATCCTGCACGGCGATGCCGACGTGATGATTGCCGGCGGCGCGGAGGCAGCGGTGACGCCGCTTTCCGTAGGCGGATTCGCTTCGATGCGCGCGCTTTCGGCGCGCAACGACGATCCCACGCACGCCAGCCGTCCGTTCGACAAGGATCGCGACGGATTTGTGATCGGCGAGGGCGCCGGCATCCTGATTCTCGAGGAACTGGAGCACGCCAAGGCGCGCGGCGCGAAGATCCTGGCCGAGGTCATCGGCTACGGCATGAGCGCGGACGCCTACCACATGACGGGTATTGCGCCGGACGGCGCCGGAGCGCAGCGTTCCATGCGCGCCGCGCTGAAAGACGCCGGCCTGAAGCCGGAGGAAGTGGGCTACATCAACGCCCACGCCACCTCGACCCCTGCCGGTGACGGCAACGAGTCGCGGGCCATCGAGCTGGTGTTTGGCGAACACGCGCTGAGCCACAAACTGAAGGTGTCGGGCACCAAGTCCATGCACGGCCACCTGCTGGGCGGCGCGGGCGGACTCGAGGCCGGCATTACCGTGATGGCGCTGGTCAACCAGAAGCTGCCGCCCACCATCAACCTCGAAAATGTCGATCCGGAGTGCAAGCTGGACTATGTGCCCAACAAGGCCATCGATCACAGCTTCGAGATCGGCATGTCGAACTCGTTCGGCTTCGGCGGCATCAACGCCACGCTGATCCTCAAACGCTGGGCGGAGTAAGAAGGCAGCCTCTAGCTGCTAGCTTCCAGCCTCCAGCTTTTAAATACAAAAGGCGCGCATCCCCTTGGGGATGCGCGCTTTCTTTTGCCGTGCAACGACGCTAGCAGATAGGATGAAAAATATCCTGTCTGTGCTATGCTCTTTCCATGAATGCAGCGAGAAAGCCGGCTGCACGGATCGTCAAAACTACCGATGAGAGCGCAGTGATTCGTTGCGCGGCGGGAGACGGCCTGATCCGCGAGGAGATTTGGGAGGATGAAAAAGGCAATGTGGTGCGCTACAACCTTGCCTTTGTGAACCTTCAACTGTGCGCGAAAGATCATGGCAGAGTGCTGGGCTACGACACCGCGCATGGGCAGCTACATCGTCATTTTGCGGGCAGGATTGAAGCGATGGAAGCCCGTCCTTACCTGGAGATATTCGAGCGCTTTCTTGCGGAAGTTGAAAGACTGAGAGGGTTGACCGAGCTATGAAGACCACCATTCATACTGACGGACTTGCCGGCTGGTCAAAGCGCGCTCGCGCTCGAGCTGCAGCACTTGACGAGGGCCGTCCTGTTTCGGCTTCGCGCGGCATCACGTTTGAGAGCGCCGCGGAGATGGTCCGCCTGCTGACGCCCGCCCGGCTCGATCTCTTCCAAGCGGTGAAAAAGCAGTCCGTCTCGATCAAGGAACTGGCTGCCATGCTGGGCCGGGACGTCAGCGCCGTACGGCGGGATGTGGTGGAGTTGGAGAGGTTCGGGATTGTGGCATCGCAGCAGGTGGTGAACCCCGGACATGGGCGCGTTCGGGTGGTTTCGGCCCCGTCGAGCATCTCAATCTTTGCTGAGTTGTAACAACACGCGAAACAAGGTTCCTGCCGTGGTCGGCGGCGGAGACAAAAGGCGCGCATCCCCTTGGGATGCGCGCCTTTCTTGTTCTGCGGGAAGCGGGTAAACCTATCCGGCGATAGCGGCGTAGCCCACGCCGATGAGGACGATCAGGGCCCACCACCCAAAGACTGCCGCGTAGCCCGCGCTGCGCTTGACCTTGGCCACGGCGGCAAGGCCCATGCCGAGCAGGACCATGCACCAGATCGACGTGATGTCGAGCGCCGTGGCCAGCTTGTAAACCGCGGCATTGGTGTCGGCGGGGCTGAGGAACGCGCCAATGCTGGTGGGCGCAAAGTTGGTCAGGTTGAAGGACTCGGGCGCGGCAAACCAGGCCACCGCCGCACCCAGCAAGGCCTTGACGATGCTGGGCAGGAAGGCGTACATCGAGACCGCGAAAACCGATGGGAAGGTGGCCTTGCCGGAAAAGACGAAGTTGATGGTGCCCCACAGCACCAGGGCAATCACCAGATCGTCGATCAGAATCACCACCGGGCTGGCGATGAACGCGCCTTCCATGGTGTATTGCGTCATCTTGACAATCTTGTCGCGCTGCTCGGGCGGCGCCTGGGCCAGGCGCTCTTCGGCCTTCGCATTCGTGCGCATGGTATTCTCTGCCACCTGATCCCAGCCGATCTTCACGGTGATCGCAGCAAACAGGAGGTAGCTGAAGATGGCCATGAGGGCAAACGGCAGCCACCACCGCCGGTGCCCGGCTGCAATATCGGCGAAGGTCTTTGACGGTGCTGTGAAGGTGTTGGAGACGCGCTGCCATTCGGTGAGGCCTGGGGTAAGGGCTGGCTGGCTGGAGGGGATCGTATCGCTCATACGTCGTCCTTTCATGGTGAGCCGCGGAAGTGGCTTCGCCGCGATTGTACCCTTGCCATGGAAGATTTGAGCACCGAAATTCCGCGTAGGCTGCGGATTGCGCATGGATTGCGGCAGCCGCGGAAAAAGTCTACTGGCCCGAGACGACCACCTCGGTGGACTGCGGCACGGCTGGAGCCGGGCGGGCTGGAACGCCCGGGTGCTGGCGAACCTTGGGTCCGGGGGCAGCGGCAGAGCGCGTCTCAGCCGGAGCAGGCTTGGCCGCCGCGCGCACGGGTGTGGGCCGGCCAGCCGGTTTGCCGTCGGAGTGCGCCGGCTGATAGCTCTTGTAGACGGTGATGTGGAAGCAGGACTGCTGGAACTCCTCTTCAACGTCGATCTTGCCGGCCTGCTGCAAGCCGAGAAGCCGGCGGCGCATCCAGGCGATCTCCGCTCGCGAAAATCCGTCCTTGGGGATGTCAACGGCGGCTCCGGTCAGGTGCGGGCTGACGACGTCGCCTTCGGCGGGCGCTGCGTTGCCGTTGCTCTCCATCAGGCGCTTTTGATAGGCGACGGTGCGCACGGCGGAACTGACCTCGATGGGCTTGTGGAAGGCGGCATTGTGGGCGCGGGCCAGATCGGCGAGAAACTGCGCGGTCCACGGGCGGCAGTAGCGCCGGTCGCTGGGCAGATTCTGGTTGACGGTCAAGCCTGTGGAAGCGGGCACTGGGACCAGCAGCTTGCGAGCGATGCGGGCGTTCAGGTCGCGCTCGTCCTCGATGCGCTCCAGGCCCTCGGCGTCCAGCCGGTTGTTCTGGCGTACCAGGGAATCGAGCGATCCGCGCAGCGGCGTCGGCATGGCGCCGCGCTTCACCTGTAGAGAGGCCAACTCACGGGAAGCGGCTGCAGGTTCGGAAGGCGGCACGGCCTTCTCTGGTTGCAAGCTTTCTGCGCGTTCCGGTGCGCCGGTGGCCGCTATGGATGGCCGCGAAGCTGCTTGCTGGGTCGAGGCAGGCCGAGCAGCGCAGTGCGCGCCCACTGTGGAGCGGCGAGCGGCAGCCTGGCCGGCGGCAAAGCCCTTCTTGAAGCCGGCAGTGTAGGTTTTGGAAGTACGGGGACGGGAGGAGGAGACGCCTGCAGGCTTGCTGCTGGAAGACCGCTGAGCAGGCTTCCGTGCGGAAGCGTCCGCGGATTTCTGCAGTGGCGCAGCCGAGGCGCGCGCGTGCGTCTTGACCGGCACTGCGGAAGATGCGAAGGCGCAGGCCGCGGCGATCGCAACAAAAATCGTAATGTGAGCCGCCCTGTGCATATGAAGAGGACGGACAGTCGAGAGCACCTTCAGTGTACGGCGAAGGCACGCCTCTGGCAGAGTACCTGAAAGGGTGCGCTCTCGTCCGATAACGCGTCTGGTAAGTGGATTGGCAATACAGGCGGGAAAATCCCCGGGAGACCAAAGAGCGATTGGAGGAAGGTCTCCCGGCAATGTTGGAAGGAAGGGAAGGCTGTGCTTAGCGGGTAACGCTGACCGTCAGGTTGACGTCCATCGCGATGTTCTTGCGATTCATCATGGCAGGGCGGTAGTGGGCCTTCTCGACGGCTTCTACAACGCGCGCATCCCAGAACGAGTTCAGAGGCTTGGTAACCTGAACGTTGTGGGCCTTGCCATTCTCATCGACGGTCAGCTTGAGACCCACGGTGGCGTCGGTGGGCAGGGTCTCCCAGGCAACCTCGTGGGGAACGTCGATGTTGATGGCGGCAGCGAGCTGGGGGGCAGTCACGCCAGTGCTGACGGCGGTGGGCGTGGCGACTGCGGCGTCGGACGCAGGCGTGGTGGCCGAGGCCACGGCGGGGAAGAGAGCCGACGACAGAATCAGGGATGCGGCGAGAAGATAACGCATGAAGTTCCTCCAAAGTTAAGATCGTTTCCTTCACAAGCTTATTACGAATGAAGTACGATAGTCAACTGAATTAATTAACTTGAATTTATTCAATATTTTAGTAGCGTATAAAGTAGCTTTTTCGAGCGGGGGAGACCTCTATGAAAAGGGGCGCGAACGCCTGGAAAAGGCTGCCGCGGTTCGGTCAAACGCGGGCATGACTTCCCATTCGGGGCCTTGGATGTTTCCGATTCGCATGTGCGCACTGGAAGAGCAGGAAAAGGTGGCTTCTTCCCCAGGAAAAGCCACTTCTCGAGGTCCTCGGCAAGGGCACGTTTACTCTGGTTTTGCTTTAGAATCTGTAAGTTTCTAAACAGATTCTTAGAGAACGAGCGCGGGCAGGCTGGCGGGCGTGGGAGCAAAAACGTCGGCCAGTGCGTGCTCCTCTGGCGAACCGTAACCCCACCCCGCGGCGACGGACCGGATGCCATTGGCGCGCGCAGCCTCAATGTCGTGGATGCGGTCGCCGATCATCCAGGCGCTGGAGGGCATCAGTTGCTGCTCGCTCACCAGGCGGGCCAGCAGGTCCGGCTTGGCGTGGCTCTGGTACTCGGCCTTGTCGCCGTAGATGGCGCGGAAGAGCGGGGCCAGCCCGAAGTGCTCGAGGATGCGGATGGCGAAGTGCTGCTGCTTTGAGGTGCAGACATAGAGCGGGTGCTCTCGGGCCGCGAGCAACTCAAGCAAGGGCTGGATGCCGGGGAAGACGGAGTTGTTTGACCAGCCTTCGCGGTCGTAGCAGGCGCGATAATCGCGGGCCATCCCGGCGCGTTCCTCGTCGGTGCCGTTGGGCAGCAGGTCGATGACCCACTGCTCGACAGGGGGGCCGATAAAGCGGTCGAGCGGGCCTTCGTCCACCATGTTCCGCGCGTCGCAGACCTTGCGCAGGCAGCCGAGGATGCCCGGCTTGGAGTCGGTAAGGGTTCCGTCGAGGTCGAAGATCAGGGCCGGTTGTAAAGGGGGCATGGATCAAGTTTCGCAGACGGCGTACGGCTGCGGCAAAGCGGGGTTAATTTTGCTGTAGGGCAAAAAGAAAGGCGGGCGCGTCTCCTTGCGAGAGGCGCGCCCGCCGGGTGGAAATGGAGGCCTCGAAGGCCGGTAAGCTAGGCCTTGATGGGATGGTTGGCATAGTGCAGAAGCACGGCCACGGCGCAACTGGTGAGCCGGGTGGCAGCCGAGTCCGCGCGGCTGGTCAGGATGGCCGGAACGCGAGCTCCGAGCACGATGCCGGCCAGGTGCGCGCCGCCCAGGTACTCCAGTTGCTTGGCGAGCATGTTGCCGCTCTCAATTTCAGGAACAACCAGAATGTCGGCCTTGCCGGTAACCGGCGAAACCAGCTTCTTGATCTGTGCGGCCTTTTCGCTGACGGCGGTGTCGAAGGCCAGCGGTCCGTCGAGGATGCCGCCGGTGATCTGTCCGCGGTCGGCCATCTTGCAGAGGGCAGCCGAGTCCAGCGTGGACTTGATCTTCGGGTTCACGGTCTCAACCGCCGAGAGCAGCGCAACCTTGGGCTCGGGAATGCCGAGGGCGTGGGCCAGATCGATGGCGTTCTGGACAATGTGAATCTTGTCCTCGAGCTCGGGCGCGATGTTGATGGCCGCGTCGGTGATCAGGATGGTGCGGTCGTAGGCCGGCGTGTCCATGACGAAGACGTGGGAGATGCGGCGGCTGCTGCGCAGGCCGGTTTCCTTGTGCATGGCGGCGCGCATCAGGTCGTCGGTGTGCAGCGAGCCCTTCATCAGCGCCAGGGCATTGCCGTTGCGGCAGGTGATGCAGCCCAGTTCGGCGGCCTTGGGCTCGGTGGCGGCTTCCAGGAACTCGAACTTGCTGACGTCCAGGCCCATCTTGGCGGCCAGAGCCCTGATCTTGGCTTCGGGTCCGATCAGAATCGGTTCGATAATGTCGGCCTCGGCGGCCTCGACGGCGCCCTGCAGGGCAGGCTCGGAAAGCGGCCAAACCACCGCGGTTTTCAGAGCAGGCAGATCCTTGCAGCGCTCAATGAACTTATGGAAGACGTGGTAATCGGCCGGATGGCCAACAAGCGGGTCGACAGCAACGGCTTCGGCCAGCGGGGCGAGATCGCTCATGGGTATTCTTCTCCTGGGCGCGCAGCCGGAAGCTGGCAGCCTCACTCATCCATTGTCGCGCCGGGGGAAGGGGGGGCCTGTGTTAGGGGTCACACTACGGGCGGTCGTCCCATAAAATAAGACGAGCGCCCGCATGGAGCGACCCGAACCGCCCAGGAAAACCGTTCAGGAATGGTGCTCGGCGGCACGCGCCAGCATGTAGCCGACGGCGGCTTCCAGTTCGGCGGGGGTAACGTCCTCCACAACTCCGGCGTCGCCGATGCCGATGGGCAGCACGAAACGGCGCACGCCGCCCACGTTCTTCTTGTCGCTGCCCGAGGCCTCCACCACGCGGCTGACGCGCATCTTGATGGGCGGCAGCGGGCCGTAGAGGTGGATGAGCTGCTCCATGCGCTGCTGCTGGGCGCGGCTGATGGAGCCGCGCTGGCCGGCCAGCGAGAGAGCGGCGATCATGCCCCAGCCCACAGCCTCGCCGTGCAGCAGCAGCTTGAACTTTGAAGCCTGTTCAAGGGCGTGGCCGACCGTGTGGCCGAAGTTCAGGATCATGCGCAGGCCGTTCTCGTGCTCGTCCTTGTTGACGACGGAGGCCTTCATGCGGACGGAGGCGGCGATCACCTTTTCCAGAGCCTTGGGATCGCGGTCGAGGACGGCTTCGGAGTTCGACTCCATGAAGCGGACCAGGGCGCGGTCGCGGATGAAGCCGGACTTGACGCTCTCCATCAGGCCGGCGCGGAGTTCGCGCTCGGGCAGCGTGGAGAGTGTGTCGATGTCGGCAAAGACGGCCCGCGGCTGGTGGAATGCGCCAACCAGGTTCTTGCCTTCGGGCAGGTTGACGCCGGTTTTGCCGCCCACGCTGGAGTCCACCTGGGCGAGGAAGGTGGTGGGCACCTGCACAAAGGGAATGCCGCGCATGAAGATGGCGGCCAGAAAACCGCCCACGTCGCCCACAATGCCGCCGCCAAAGGCGATGAGCAGGCTGCCGCGGTCGCCGCCGGCGCGAACCATCTCGCGGGCCAGCCGATCGACGCTGGCCACGGTCTTATGTTTTTCGCCGGGCGGCAGGAACAGGACGATGGGCTGCTCGGCAAAAGATTCGAGGAAAGCCTGGCCCCACAGCCCCCAGATGGGAGCCGAGGTGAGCACAAAGACGCGGCGTGGCAGCTTGCCGAGGGCGCGCTCAATGCGCGGAGCCAGCGCGGCAAGCAGCCCGCTGCCGGTAACAACGTCGTATTTGGCCGATGGCGTGTCTACACGGATGGTTTGCACAATGCCTCTATGCTAAAGCACCGGCGGGCGTCCCAGGCGCAGGGCACACATGTTCCTGAGGTGCACGGAGGGCTGGAATTGTGCAGGCAGGGATTGATGCGACAACGGCGGAGCTGTTGAGCTCCGCTGCTGTGTGTACTGGGGATTGCCCGATGAGTTAGCGGCGTTCGCCGCCTTCGTGTCCGCCACCACCGCCGGCATGTGCGCCGCCGCTGTGTTCACCACCACCGCCGCCGCGCGAAACTGAGCCCTGGGGCGAACCGTGAGCAGCTTGAGCGTGTCCTGCGGCAGGACGCGCGCCGCCTGCATTCGACCCGCCGCCGTTGTTGCGGACTTGCCCGCCGCCGCTATGCATGGCCGGGCCGCCGTTGCTGCGATAAGAGACGCGGCCCGGCCCGCCGTGGTAGCTGCCGCCGCCTTCGCTGATGAAGCGGTGTCCGCCCCAGCCGTGGCTATACCCCCAGCCGCCCCATGGGCCCATGCCGAGAAAGATACCGTTATAGAAGTATCCCGGCCCGTAATAACCCATGGGCGCGCAGGAGTAAGGCGCGTATCCGTAGTAGCCGTAAGCGCAACTCGGTTGAACGCCAATGTTGACATAGACCTGCGCCTGGGCTGCTGGCGCAATGGCCATGCCCACGAGCAGCGCTGCGGTTGAAGCGAGAATTTTGAGTGAGCGCATGTGATCCCCCTTGAGGTGTCTGCGGTTCCCTGTGTGCGTGGGATGCCCAATGGCCGGCAGGAAAGGTCCGGCAATGGCAGCCACCATAAGGATTCCGAATCGGTTCTCGAATTCCCTCACAATGTCGGGGGGTGTTGTCTAGCGATCCTTACGTTTCTTACCCTAGCCCTTCGTATCGCTCAGGTCTGAGCAATATTGATCCGCCCATCATGTCATAGCTTCCCATCCATTTCGCGATAAAGCCTGCGAAATGGATGGGTCACGGTGCTTCTATTTGAGGGACGGATCAATAGGGAGCATGCAAGAACGCGCGGGCTTACTGCTGGGCGCAGGGAACCTCGTGCATCTCTTCGGTGGTCACCTGGTAGCCCTCGGGCGGCTGAAAGGTCTCCGGCGAGGGTTCGCTCAGGTCCAGGCGCACAATCTCGGTGGTCCGCTTGCCCATCTGCGGATCGTCGCTGATCATGCGGAAGGGGAAGTTGAAGCCGGGCGCCATCCAGACTTCGGTGGTGCGCGTGATGGGCCGGTCGTTGCCGATCTGGCCCACAGGCGTAACGATCGTGTTGCGCGTGCCGTGTGCTTCGATGCCCATGATCGACTCGGTGCCCAGGTCTTCGGGCTTGCCGGAACTGCGGGCAAACAGGCTGGCCGTGACGCCGGGCTGCGGCGCCAGTTGGGCTGGCCCCTGCACCCCGTTGACGGCGGAAAGCGGCGGGGCTCCTGCCGGACGCGGCCTGCCGTAGCTCATGCGGAAGGTGCCCGACTCCGTGGCCCAGCAGCCGTAGCGTTGATCTTTGGGCGGGAGCTTGATGACGCGCGCCTTCTTCGTCCGCGAGTCCCAATTGGCCTGTGTGCCCTCGACAGGGTCGTTGACGTTCGCATTGGTAATTGCCGTCATGCCTTCAAACATCACCATGCTGTTGTTGGAGAACAGGGTGCGCCCCTGCGAGTCGAGCGCCCGGGTCTCGTTGGTTTCGCGCGTGATGGTGGTGCCGTCCAGCAGCGTTTGCACCGTGGTGGTCTTCAGCTCGACGGTGTAGGGATGGGGCTTGGGCGGGACCGGCTGTACCTTGCAGGGAACGGTCGAAGAGCCGACGGCGGTCTGTGCGCAGACGGGCAGCGCCAGCGCCAAGGCCGCCGCGACGCCGAGGATGCGGAAGGATGATCGCATGAGAAAACTCCTTGCCCGGAGTTCTGGCCCTGCGCGCGGGAAGGCGGCTGGATTGCTCGCTGCGTGCGGCGGGGCATGTGGATCGATGGCCAACACTATAGCACTGGAGCGCGTGGCCGGGGATGAAAACTGGAGTTGGTGGATGGGGCGCGGCGGTCAGGCAAAGCCCGCGGTGGTAGCCTCGATGTGGAATGTTTACGGAAACGCGGTTTGATTTTGTGGTGATGGGCGCAGGCGTGGCAGGGCTGCGCGCGGCGGTGGAACTGGCTCGGCATGGCGAAGTGCTGGTGGTCACCAAGGAGTCAGTGGGCGAGTCGAACACGCACTACGCGCAGGGCGGCATTGCGGTGGCCATGGAGGGCGAAGCGGACGTTGCCCTGCACTTGGAAGACACGGTGAACGCCGGCGACGGACTGGTAAGCCGCGCGGCTGCTGCGGCGCTAGTCAGCGAAGGGCCGCTGCGCGTGGCCGAGCTGATTGAGTGGGGCGCGAACTTCGACCAGGAGAACGGCGACCTGCTGCGCACGCGCGAGGGAGCGCACTCGCTGCCGCGCATTCTGCACGCGCATGGCGATGCAACGGGAGCGGAGATCGGCCGTTCGCTGGCGGCCTTTGCGAGGGTGCACAAGCGCATTCATTTTGCGGAGTGGACGCGCGTGGAGTCGCTGGTGGTCGCGGGCGGACGCGTTGTCGGCGTTGATCTGGCCGCGGCCGGACCGGAGACGGCGGGCGACGAGCCGTACCGCGTGGAAGCCCGCGCTGTGCTGATCGCCGCGGGCGGCGCGGGGCAGGTGTATAGCGACACCACCAACCCGGCTGTCGCTACCGGCGACGGTATCGCGCTGGCTGCCCAGGCGGGCGCGGCGCTGGCCGACATGGAGTTCTACCAGTTCCATCCCACGGCGTTTTTCTTTCCCGGTGTGCCGCGTTTCCTGCTGTCGGAAGCGTTGCGCGGCGAGGGCGCGTGGCTCAGGAACGATCGCGGCGAGCGCTTCATGGAGTCCCAGCACAAGCTGGCCGAGCTGGCTCCGCGCGACGTGGTGGCGCGGGCCATCGCGCGCGAAGGACTGGACGCCGAGGGCGCAGCGCGGCCGGTCTACCTGGACATGCGGCATGTAAGGAATCTCGATTTGAAGGAGCGCTTCCCGGGCATCAGCGAGTTTCTTTCGCGCTACGGGCTTGAGCTGCAGCGGGACCTGATTCCGGTGCGGCCGGCGGCGCATTATCTGATGGGCGGCATCCAGACCGATCTGGACGGGCGGACGACGGTTCCAGGGCTCTACGCGGCGGGCGAAGCGGCTTGCACGGGCGTGCACGGCGCCAACCGGCTGGCGTCGAACTCGCTGCTGGAAGGGTTGGTCTTTGGCGCGCGGGCGGCGCAGGCCATGCTGGCCGACGGGCTCGGCTTTGCCGCGGCAGATACGCCGGAGTTGGCGCACAAGCCTCTGAACCCGGCTGAAGAAGCGCGCGTGGAGGAACTGATCGGGCGGCTGCAGGCGTCCCTATGGGCCTATGCCGGATTGCTGCGTGAAGAGAAGACGCTGCGGCTGGGCGTGGCGGCGCGGGACGAGGTTGCGGCTGAGTTGGCCGCGCTGGCTGCGGGCGGCAAGACGAGCCGACGTCTGGCCGAAGGGCTCTCCCTGGCCACTGTGGCCGATGTGATCCTGAAGGCCGCCTTGGCGCGCACCGAGAGCCGCGGCGCGCATTTCCGCAGCGACTTTCCCCGGCGCGACGACGAGCGGTTCGGGAAGCACTCGGTGTTCGTGGGCGGCGTGGTGCGGTTTGAAGGATGGTAAGGCTGGGAATAAGGGACCAAGGGAACGAGGGAACAAGAATGCTCGGGCGATTGGTGAATCGAGAACGGAATCGGAGTAGAATCTAGTCAGATAGTCAGAATGATTCTGGAGCGTATATCACGATGACTCCCTCTTTGGCCCGGCGCGGCAAACATGCCGAAAAAATTGATGCTTTGGATACGTGGAAGCTGGAAGACGCGAAGGCGCGGCTGAGCGAGGTGGTGCGGCTGGCCTCGACCGCTGGGCCGCAACTGGTGACCGTGCGCGGCAAGGAAGCGGCCGTGATTCTGACGCCCGAAGCATACAGGCAGCTATTGCCCAAGCCCAAGGGACACATGCCGCTGGTGCGGTTTGTGCAGGGGCTGGGGCTGGATAGCTTGAAACTGGAGCGGGAGCGCGACAGTGGCCGGGAGATCGAGTTGTGAACGGCTGGTTGCTGGACACGAATGTGATCGCGGAGATCGGTGGCGCCAAGCCCGATGCGCGCGTTGAGAAGTGGATCGCGGCGCAGCCGGAACACAATCTCTACCTGAGCATTCTTACTTTTGCGGAATACAGGAAGGGCATTGAGCATCTGGCCCCGGGCGACAAACTGCGGCCACGGCTACAACGCGCGGTTGCGGCTCTGGAAGAGCGGTTCGCGGGCCGAGTGCTGCCGGTTTCCAATGAGATTGCGCTGCGCTGGGGTGCCATCAGCGGCGAAGTGAAGCGGCTCACCGGTCATGCGCCCTCGGTGATCGATACGCTGCTGGCTGCCACGGCTCTTGAACACAACCTCTACCTGGCCACGCGCAACGTGGTTGACGTGGCGCACAGCGGAGCCGCGGTCTTCAATCCGTGGAAGGATGATCCGGAGCAGTTTCCGCTGTAGCTGCTGCCGTGCTCATTGAACGGCTGAAGGCTTGGGAAAGACAGCCGAAACAACGGCGCAGACGGCCAGAATCGCGCCCATCACGATGAGCGAGACGGTGATGGGGACTTCCAGCCAGTGTGCGGCCAGCATCTTCAGCGCGACGAAGGCCAGCAGCGCGCCAAGTCCGTAGTGCAGGTAGCGCAGCCGGTCCAGCAGCGATGCCAGCGCGAAGTAGAGCGAGCGCAGGCCCAGCACGGCGGCAATATTCGACGTGTAGACGATGAAGGGATTGTGCGAGACGGCCAGCACCGCCGGGATGGAGTCTACGGCGAACAGCAGGTCAGTGCATTCGACGGCGAGGATGACGGGCAAGAGCGACCCTTTGGCGGGTTGCAGCCGCCGAATCCAGCCGGGAATGGCGGCGCGGGCCGAGCCGCCCCTGACGAGCTTCCACGCGGCGTAGAGCAGGAAGAGCCCGAAGAGCCAGGTGACCCACTCAAAGCGGCTTACCAGGGTGACGCCTGCGGAGATGAACAGGCCGCGCAGCAGGACGGCCCCGGCCACTCCCCACAGCAGGGCGCGCCGTTGGCGCTGGGGTCCGATGCGGAATCCCTGAAACAGAACCAGGAATACAAAAAGGTTGTCAACGCTGAGCGAAGTCTCGATGGTATAGCCGGCCACGAATTCCAGTGCCGGCTGGCGGCCCTGGGCATAACCGATCCATATCGCGAAGGCGGCGGCGGCCAGCACCAGGAAGGCGGTTCCGGCCCAGGCCATCGGAAGCGTGCGGCCTGCCGAGCGCCGGCTGCCGAAGAAGAACGTGTCGGCGGCCAGCAGAACGGCCGCGGCCAAATGAAAGCCGATCCACCAGAGGAGAGGTACGCCGGCAATGTTGCCGCTGAAGTGCATAGCTGGATGCTACCGCACCGCCCCGCGGCGGCAGGGCCGTTGAAATGTGGACGAGCAGTGAAGGCTACGCGCTTCGGACTGTACGTTTGTAATGAAATACCGGGAAAGATTTTGAAAGCCTTATCGGCCCCCTTCTGCTTCGGTCGCGGCAGTCTCAAATATCCAAGGAACTTCTGAACAAGTCACTGCTTTGAAAGGGCACGGCTTTACAGGCTGCGGAAAAACTCCATCGATGAAGGGTACGGGCTTCAGCCCGTACGTTAACTGCCTTGAAAGTAAGAGGGCTTTAGCCCCCGAGGGAATCAGACCTCCGATTTCCCGGTGTATTTGTTTCTTTTTCCGCAGCCTGTTTGGCCCCAGGTAAGGTTTCGAAGGCATTGGAACTTGATCGGAGGTTCTCTGAAGCCGCCTCCTTTTCCGAACATGCCTGAATTGGAGTCCCCCGCGGCGTGTGAAGCCCGTGCACTGCGCTGCGTGCGCACTTATCAAGTGCGATTGCCCCGTTTCCCCGCAGCCCCTGCTCCCCGTCTTCGACTACACTCGTTTCAATGAAGATTGCTGGTGTTATTCCGGCCCGTCTGGCCTCCACCCGCCTGCCCCGCAAGGTTCTGCGCACCATCGCCGGCCGTCCCATGGTGGAGTGGGTCTGGCGCGCCGCACAGGCCAGCGGCCTCATGGACCCCGTTCTGGTCGCTACCGACTCGGAGGAAGTAGCGCAGGTCTGCCGCGAGCGCGGCGTTCCCATCGTGATGACTTCGCCCGACTGCCCCTCCGGTTCCGACCGCGTCCGCGAAGTGGCCCGGCAGGTTCCGGCTGACATCTACGTCAACATCCAGGGCGACGAACCCACCCTTACGCCGGACTTCTTTCCGCCCATGCTCCGCCTCTTTGACCGGCCCGAGGTCGAGGTGGCCACGCTCTCCGTCCGCTGCCCGGCGCATGAGTTCGCCAACCCCAACGCCGTCAAAGTGGTTACCGCCCTCGATGGCCGCGCGCTCTATTTCTCGCGCGCCACCATCCCTTACGACCGCGACAACGCCGGCTTCCAGGGCTACCGCAAGCATCTGGGCATCTACGCCTACCGCAAGTCCGCACTCGACCGCTTTGCCAGCCTGCCGCCTTCGCCGCTGGAAAAGCTGGAGCGTCTGGAGCAGTTGCGGCTGCTCGAAAACGGCATCGCACTCTACGTGGCCGAAGCCCCCAGAGACACCGTCGGCGTGGACACGGAAGAGGACCTCGAGCGCGCCGAGGCTTTTCTCTCCAGCCGCATATAGCGCCGGAAAACAGCGCCGCCATCTCCCGATCGGAGGTGTCGGCGGGCTGTCTCCACGGCTTCGCAGAACGAGAATCGTCCCTTGCGGATTCCCGCAGGCAGCCAATGGACCCGCGCCGCTGCAAATCCCTGGCGGGGAATTCTGCCGTCTCCTGCCTACAGCGATTTCGATTCTGCTCTTTACAAAAAGCGCATCGCAAAGGTGGCTTTTTCCCCAAGAAAAAGCCACCTTCGATGCACTTCCAATCCGCACAGATGAATCGAAAACGCTCTAGCCCCGTAATGCAGCGCTGACAGCCGCCAACACCTCTTCCGGTTCGGGACGAACGCGGAAGTCGGCGTGGGCCTCGGCAAAGAGAATCGTGTGGTCCTGCCCGACGACGTACGTGGCCGGCACCGGCAGCCGCCAGCTCTGGTCGCCGTTGATGAAGGGGATGGTTACGAAGATGGAGCGGTAGTAGGCGCGCAGCGTGTCGGGCAGCGTCCACAGCAGGCCAAACTGCTCGGCCACGCGGCAGCCAGGGTCGGAGAGCACGGGGAAGGGAAGCTCATGCTGACCGGCCATGAAGTCGTTCTGGCGCACGGTCTGCGGGCTCACGGCCATCAGCAGCGCGCCACGCTCGCGCAGCCGGGGATGCAGATCGCGCCACGCCTCCAGTTCGGTGGTGCAGTACGGGCACCACCGTCCGCGAAAGAATTTGACGACCACCGGCCCGAAGCTGAGCATATCGGCCAGGCGAATCGGCTTGCCGTTGAAGTTCGTCAGCTTGAACTCGGGAGCCACGGCCCCCACGGGCAGAATCATCTCTTCGATGCCGCTGGCAAACAGCTCCTCGATGGCCCGTTCGCTGGGCGCCAGCCGCTCCTCCTGCACCAGCTCCCGCGTCCGCGCGGTAATGGCGTCGAGTTGGTCCTGGAGCGGACTCATTGCTTCCTATTCTCGCAGAAACCTGGCATAAAATGAGCGCATGGCGGAGATTGATGCTAATGCGCCTGTAGGCAATCTGAATGAGCGATGAGAATGCGCCGATGCCGCCGATTGCCGTTGCCCCGCGCGAGTGGGAGCAGTTGACCGCGATTCTGCGCTCTCATTTGCCGGGCTGCCGCGTCTGGGCCTTTGGCTCGCGGGCCACGGGCCAACGCGTGAAGCGATTCTCCGACCTAGACCTGGCCATCGACGGCGAAATGCTAGCGTCCACCGAAGCCGCCTTCCTCGCCGAAGCGCTCGACAAGCCCGCGCTGCCGTTCAAGGTCGATCTTGTGGAGTTATCCGCGCTCGCGCCCGACTTCCGCGCCCGCATCGAGCCGGACCTTGTGCTGGTGCAGGAAGACGCCAGCAGCCCGGAGAAGGCCGCACAGCCAGATGTGCGCTAAGTGTTGGTGCCGAGTTAATTCTGAAGGCTAGCTGACATCGGCTTTTCCTATCAAATTACGAAATTTGAATTTTTCTGCGCCACTCTTTCGTATCCAAAGCAAGGTGTGGTGAGTCTGAAGGAAATCGCGTTCCATAGAACCCAGTCTCGACGTCATTCGCGGAAACGTACTGCCAAAAACGATCATACATACAGTTTTCGGATATTTAATTTCTTCAGCTTGCCAGGCCGTCAGCGTTGCTTCGACTTGTGTTAAAGCTCTTTTCAGGTCGGAACCCTTCAATTCAACAATGACATCCACATAGGCATTCCAGCCCAGGATGTAATCTGCGCGCCTGCCTCTCGGTGCTTGGCAGTAGCAACCATCGTAATGAATTTTCCGGAGTTGCAATTTCTTAGGATTGAGAAATGTTGCTCCGACGCTGCGCTCGCTGATATGGAGTCTGGTCTTATTCGAATACTCGATGCACTCATTTGTGGGAGCATCTTGATCCGCGCTAGGAGGCTTTGGGATGGTCATATTCGAGCCTCAAAAGCGAATCGAATTCGCTTCCAATTGCGTCGGAGACACCGTCTAGATACTCTCCGTTAATCAGGCCTGTGTCGGAAAGAATCGATTCAAGCTTGCCATCATGAATGCTGTAGGCCCGAAATGTTCCCGGCTCGACCCAGTATTTTGGATCGATTTTGATCTGACTGCGTAATTCTGGGTTTTGGCCAAGCTGCCCAGCATAAATCAGGTTGTTGAACGAGGAAAGAATGTAGGGGCTGTGGGTAGTGATGACCCAATCGAAGTTCCAGCTCTCCCGGTTCGCAAGCCACACGAAGAGTCTCACCATGTCGTTTTGAGTCAACGGGAAGATGTTTGCCTCCGGCTCTTCGACGTAGACAAGTTGCTTGCTGGCCGCAATAGGTGGATTGCATGGAGGAATTCGTGTCGCGCTTCTTGCTGCTTCGCGTTCTTCCTGCAAACAGGCGCCCCGGAACAGCACGTTGAAAATCGGTAGAATTTCCGATGTCCCGGAGGACAACAGCGAAAGAGGGAGCAAGGCTCTATCCTGCTTGCGCCGAAATAGCGGTTCGTCGCCTTTGACAACCACTTCCCCCTGGCCGATGCGCGCCATCTCCTTTTGCAACTCCTCCAAGGCACTGTCTCTCGCAACCATCCTGCCTACGCGCCAATTCATGTTCCATACGATCTCAGGCGCGAAGCGCAAAATAACAGGGTCCAACGATGTGTTCTGAACCGCAGTGAACCCTTTCTGTGGATTCACAAAAAAAGACCGCCCGTCCGGGATGTAGAGCGATTCGTAGACGAATAGATTATTGAGCAACAGATTTAGCTTCGTCCATATCTCGTCTTGCTCCTGTTTGCGCGATGCACTTCTAACGCCATCCTCGAATGGATTGTCTGTGAAAGATTTGTACAGCGATTCGAATGGTGCGGTGAACTCGCAGTCAACTACATTGTGAGTCCCCGGGCCATTCATAGCACGGGAGGTAATCTTAATCGAGTAGTCCCCTTCATTGAATTCGCACTCTGACTGTTTGTCGATAGACATGCCATGAAGGAATCTGTTGATGAACGAATGAGCAACTTGCCCTTTTAATACTTCCAGCGGCGTGCGAGTCAAGATCGCGCCCGTAGCCAATTCCAGAACGTCTTGGCGTAGAAAATTCGCCAGCTTGCATAGCAAGCTCTTCCCGCTGGACTGTGGCCCGATGAGGACGGTGATTTTCCCGAACTCCAGCTCCGCGTCTTGGATGACCGAGAAGTTCTTGACCGTCAGCTTGCGCATCGCGTCCTCCTATTGCCGAAAAGCAACCGCAGATCCTTCGACTCACCACCCCCCCCCGAAGCTGAAAAGCGCTTGGGGCCCCGTTCGCTCAGGATGACACACTCATGCTACTTCGCCGAGCAGGTATTCTACCGCCCGAACTTCTGTTTCGCGCCCATACCCAGTCCGCCCATGCCGCCGCGCATCATGTTTTTCATCATGCCGCCTTTGCCCATCTGCTTGAACATCTTGGCCATCTGGGCGTATTGGCGGAGCAGGTTGTTCACGTCCTGCACCTCGGTCCCCGACCCCTTGGCGATGCGCTTGCGGCGCGAGCCGCTGATGATCTCGTGATTGCGGCGTTCCTTGGGCGTCATCGAGTTGATGATGGCCTCAAGCCGCGTGAACTGCTTCTCGTCCACCGACCCGGCCGCCTGTTGCAAGCCCGCGAAGGGGCCGACCGAGGGCAGCATCTTCAGAATCGACTCCATCGAGCCCATCTTCTTGATCTGCCGCAACTGATCGCGAAAGTCTTCCAGAGAGAAGCCATCGCCGAGCAGGGCCTTCTTGGCCAGTTCCTCCGACTTTTTGCGATCCAGCGTGGACTCGGCCTTTTCGATCAGCGAGAGCATGTCGCCCATGCCCAGGATGCGGCCCACGATGCGGTCCGGATGGAAGGGCTCGAAGGCGTCCGGCTTTTCGCCCGTGCCCAGGAACTTGATGGGCTGGCCCGTGACGTGGCGGATCGAGAGCGCCGCGCCGCCGCGGGCATCGCCGTCGATCTTGGTCAGCACCACGCCCGTCAGCCCGAGCCGCTGGTGGAAGGTGAGCGAGGAGTTCACGGCGTCCTGGCCGGTCATCGAGTCGGCGATGAACAGAATCTCCGAGGGGTTCAGCAGCTTCTTCAGCCGCTCCATCTCGTTCATCAGCTCTTCGTCGATGGCGAGCCGGCCGGCGGTATCCACGATCAGCGTGTCGCAGCCCATGATGCGGGCTTCGCGCAAGGCTTCCTTGGCCAGCCGCTCCACCAGCGCGGTCCCGGCGGGCTCGTCCTTCAGGCTGCCCTCGTAGAGACGGACCTCGACCTGCTTGGCGACCACCTTCAACTGCTCGCGCGCGGCCGGGCGGTAAACGTCCACCGACACCAGCATGGGCCGGTGTCCGCCCTTCTTGAGCCATGCCGCCAGCTTGCCGCTGGTGGTGGTTTTGCCCGAGCCCTGCAGTCCGGCCATCAGGATCACGGTGGGCGGCTGCGAGGCGAACTTGAAGCGCGCCGTGTCCTTGCCCAGCACCGTCACCAGCTCGTCGCGGACGATCTTGATGACCTGCTCGGAGGGCGAGAGGGCCGTCAGCACTTCCGTGCCCACGGCCTTGGCGCGAATCTGCTCAATCAGGTCGCGGACAACGTTCAGGTTGACGTCGGCCTCAAGCAGCGCTACGCGAATCTCGCGCAGGGCCTCGGCAATGTTTTCTTCGGTAAGCGTGCCTTGGCCCCGCAGGGTCTTGAAGGCGCGCTGGAGCTTGTCGGTAAGGTTCTCAAACATGGTCAGCTACAAGTTTATCCGAACGCGGGCCTGAAGAGCTTTCAGTCGTCAGCTTTCAGCCGTCAGCTTTCAGCCGTCAGCTCTCAGCCTTCAGCCGGGCCGGAAGGGCAGGGTAAACGCATCATCACTAGTTTTGAAAGGGCACGGATTTATCCGTGCCACAAAAGCGGCGAATATGCCGGGCTTCAGCCCCTGAGGGAAGGTTTGCGAAAGAAAAACATTCCTCAGGGCCTATAGCAAAACCAGAGTATCTGTACGCAGTCGCAATGCTCTCAAGTGGCTTTTTCCTCAAGAAAAAGCCACCTTCGAGGCTCTCTGCACAAGCACATTTACTCTGGTTTTGCTCTAAAGGCCAGCACTCGAAGGGGTATTGAACGGCACGGATAAATCCGTGCCCTTTCAAAACCTCTTTTCTTGACCTTTCATTTGCATGGTGCGTTTGCCTGGGCCGGGAAGGCTGGCAGGAACTGTCGCTGCCCGCGCGGGAAAGAGATGCCTGGGACCGGTTCGTGCGCCCCGACGGGGCGCGGCATCCTGCATTGGCGCTGGTTCCCGGGATTTTCCTTTCGACTTTGTTCAGGGTCCCTCCTGGGCTATTCTCGTTGCCTCCCTCCGGGAGGAAGCGCGGCCTCGGGCGCATCGGTTTGCGCGGGAGAATCCCGAGGCTTTCTTCAGCCGTTAAAATATCCGTATGCCCGCTTACCGTTCCCGCACCTCGACGCATGGACGCAACATGGCCGGAGCCCGCTCGCTTTGGCGCGCCACCGGCATGAAAGATGGCGATTTTGGCAAGCCGATCGTCGCCGTCGCCAACTCCTTTACCCAGTTCGTCCCCGGCCACGTGCACCTGAAAGACCTGGGCCAGTTGGTCGCCCGCGAGATTGAGAAGGTGGGCGGCATTGCCAAGGAGTTCGACACCATCGCCATCGACGACGGCATTGCCATGGGCCACGACGGCATGTTGTACTCGCTGCCCTCGCGCGAGCTGATCGCGGACTCGGTCGAGTACATGGCCAACGCCCACTGTGCCGACGCGCTGGTCTGCATCTCCAACTGCGACAAGATCACCCCCGGTATGTTGATGGCAGCCATGCGGCTGAATATCCCGGCGGTCTTCGTCTCCGGCGGGCCCATGGAAGCGGGCAAGGTGAAGCTGGCCGGCAATATCGTCAAGGCCGTTGACCTGATCGACGCCATGATCGTGGCCGCCGACGACAAGGTGAGCGATGCCGATGTGGACGAGTACGAGCGCTCCGCCTGCCCCACCTGCGGCTCCTGCTCCGGCATGTTCACGGCCAATTCCATGAACTGCCTCACCGAGGCGCTGGGCCTTTCGCTGCCCGGCAACGGCACGGTGGTCGCCACGCACGCTGACCGCAAGGAGCTGTTTCTCCAGGCGGGCCGCACCATCGTTGACCTGGCCAAGCGCTACTACGAGGACGGCGACGCGAGCGTCCTGCCGCGCTCCATCGCCACTTTTGCGGCCTTTGAAAACGCCATGACGCTGGACATCGCCATGGGCGGCTCGACCAACACGGTGCTGCATCTGCTGGCCGCCGCGCAGGAGGGCGAGGTGCCCTTCACCATGGCCGACATCGACCGCCTCTCGCGCCGCGTGCCGCATCTGTGCAAAGTGGCGCCTTCTTTGCAGACCGTTCACATCGAGGACGTGCATCGCGCCGGGGGGATCTTCGGCATCCTCGGCGAGCTGGACCGCGCCGGCCTGTTGAATCGCGAAACGCCCACCGTGCATGCTCCCTCACTCGGCGAGGCCATTGACAAGCTCGACATCAAGCGCGCGCCCACCGCGGCGGCCATCGAGTTCTATCGCGCCGCGCCCGGCGGCATCCGCACCACCGAGGCTTTCAGCCAGTCGGCGCGCTACGATGCGCTCGATCTGGACCGCGAACAGGGCGTGATCCGCGACCGCGCCCACGCCTTCAGCCAGGATGGCGGTCTGGCCGTCCTCTTCGGCAACATCGCCATGGACGGCTGCATTGTGAAGACGGCGGGTGTCGATGCCGCGCACCTCGCCTTTACCGGCCCGGCGCGCATCTTCGAGAGCCAGGACGCGGCGGTCGAGGCCATTCTCGGCGGCAGGGTGGTCGAAGGCGACGTGGTGCTGATCCGCTACGAAGGCCCCAAGGGCGGCCCGGGCATGCAGGAGATGCTCTACCCCACCAGCTACCTGAAGTCGAAGGGACTGGGCAAGGTCTGCGCGCTCATCACGGATGGCCGTTTCTCCGGCGGGTCGTCGGGCTTGTCCATCGGGCACATCTCGCCCGAGGCTGCCGACGGCGGAGCCATCGGTCTCGTAGAAGAAGGCGACCGCATTCAGATCGACATTCCCAACCGTGTGCTGCGCGTGGACGTGAGCGACGAAGAGCTTGCCGCACGCCGCGAAGCCATGAACGCCAAAGGCGCGGCGGCGTGGAAGCCCGCGGCGCGCGACCGCAAGGTCTCCAGCGCCTTGCAGGCCTACGCGGCCATGGCCACCAGCGCGGCCCGCGGCGCGGTGCGGGATGTGAAGCAGATACAGAGAAGCTAGTTATCAGGCATCAGGGGTCAGGGATCAGTACGGGGGAACAGGCACGATCATGAAAGTATCCATCATTCTGGGGCATCAGCACGCGGGCAGTTTCAACCACGCCATTGCGGAGACAGCGCAACGCACACTGGAGCAGAACGGCCACACAGTCATCCTGCACGATCTCTACGCCGAAGGCTTCGATCCCATCCTCAAGCACGAGGAGACTGCGCGGGACGCCGAACTCGATCCTGTGCTCAAAGCGCACTGCGCGGAGATCGCCGAGGCCGACGGTATCCTCATCGTTCATCCCAACTGGTGGGCCATGCCTCCGGCCATGCTCAAGGGCTGGATTGATCGCGTCCTGCGCCAGGGCGTGGCCTACAAGTTCACCGACAAGGGACCGGTCGGGCTGCTCAAGGCCCAATGGGCGCTGGTCTTCACCACCAGCAATACGCCGCGCGAGGTGGAACTGAGCTGGTTCGGCGATCCGCTGGAAAACCTCTGGAAGACCTGCATCCTGCTCTACTGCGGCGTGAAGCAGATGGAGCGCACCAACTACGAGAGCATCATCATGAGTTCGCCCGAGCAGCGTGCCGAGTGGCTGGCCGATGTGGAGCGCCGCGTCAATGCGGCTTTCCCCGCATAACTCATTCAGGGCAATCTTATGATCGCAATGAATCCCAATGAGCGTGGTCTTGAAAGGGCCCGGCTTCAGCCGTGCCGTCCAGCATTTCCAAAACATTGCCCGGCTTTACAGGCTGCGGAAAAAGGCATGTTTGCCATCGCAGAGTCTGAGAAACTTCCCTCAGGGGCTAAAGCCCCGCTGATTTCAGGTGGTTTATCGGCCCGACTGAAGTCGGGCCCTGTTACAAAGCCCGTTTGGCGAGAGTTTTTCCGCAGCCTGTTCAGCCGCCGAGGGATGGTTTTGAATCCCCCATATATCCCTCAGCGGTTAAAGCCGGTGCGATTTTCGCCCCTGTTTCGGCACGGCTGAAGCCGTGCCCTTTCAAAGCAATACCCCCTGGACTTCCATGTTCATGCGATTGCCCTGATAGCTCGCTCATACCTGCGATGCCGAGCGCCTACTGCGCCGGCGCAATCAGGTACTGCTCCAACTTGCCGTCCGGGTAGGTATACGTCGTTAGCCGCAGGCGCTTGCCGGGGTAGACAATCTCGAAGCCGCGGAAGGTCATTCCTCCGCGCAGTTCCGTCGCGGTCTGGCGAAGGCTCAGCGGCTCGCCCAGCGGCGCAAGCGAAGCCTTGAAGTCCGCAAGCGCCTCGGCCGTGAAGTAGTCGCTCAGATTCGGCGCCAGCAGCGAGCGGTCGATGCGGCCCTGCTGCAGGCCGTGGTAGATGTCGAGGGCCTGCTTCTCCTCCGGCGTGGACGGAATGGCCGCCACCAGCGGAGCCGCAAGCCGCGCAATGGCCGAAGCTGCGCCGTGGGCGTCCTGATTGGTAAGCACGGCCACCGCCGCCCCGTCGTCAACCAGAACCATGTTGTCGGAGACAAAGCCGGAGACCTCGCCCGAGTGCTCAATGGTGCGGTGGCCCTTGCTCTCCAGCACGTCCACGCCCAGCCCGTAGTGCGAGCCCTTGCCGTCGGTCAGCTTTACTTCCGTGAACATCTTCTGGTAACTCTCCGGCGCAAGGACGGACTGCGCAATCAGGCTCTCGTCCCAAAGCGCCAGATCGTGCGCGGTCATGGCCAGTTCGCCGGCGGCGAACATCCAGCCGCGGCCCTCCTTGGGCGCGGGGCGCAGCGGCCCAAGCGCGTGGCGATAGTAGGGGGTGGCGTCGGTCTGCGTGAGTTTCTGCTCGTCGGAGTTCCACACGCTGGTCATGCCCAGCGGACGGAAGATGCGTTCCACCAGCAGGTCCATCAGCGGCCGTCCGCCGGCCACCTCCACGATGCGCCCAGCGATGACGAAGTTGGTGTTCGAGTACTGCCACTGTGTGCCGGGCTCGAAGTCCAGCGGCTTTTTGCCCCAGGTGTCGATGATCTGCTGCGCCGTCTCCGGGTGCAGCATGGGCGTCATCACGTAGTCCTCGGGCCAGTAGTCCTGGTAGCCGGATGTGTGCGACAGCACCTGGCGGATTGTCACCTTGTCGCCCTGGGTCAGACCGGGCACATACTTGCCCACCGGATCGTCCAGTTTGAGCTTGCCCTGCTGCTCCAGCAACAGAATGGCGGCTGCCGTGAACTGTTTTGAGATGGAGCCGATGGAATAGCGCATCTGGGGCGTGGCCGGCGTGCGAGGCTCAAGACGCGCCAGGCCGTAAGCGTGCGTGTAGACCAGCTTGCCGTGCTGCACAATGGCCACCGAGGCCGAGGGAACGCCGGTCTGCTCCAGAACCTGTGTGGCGATGCGGTCGATGCGGGCTTTGAGCGCCGGATCGATGGTATCTACAGTCTGGTTGGCCAGCGGCTGGCCGGTGACCGCCTGGCTGACGGCAGGGCGCGCAGTGAGGGCGAGCACAGGCAACAGGGCATAAGCGGCAAGACGAACGGGGATGCGCATGAAAATCTCCTGATCCATCTATTGTCACGCATGGAAGGGGAAACCGGTCTTCCGATGGTCACGTTGCCGTTTCACAGATTGACGCTGCAGGCATGGATTTGCGGTACGCTGGCAGTGGCGGGTGCACTGATCGTCCCCGGGCCGTCCGGCCCCATGCGCCTGCCGGAGGATCGAAAATGGAACGTCTTGCAGAAGGCTATCGGCGGTTTCATGCGGAGATATTTCCCCAGCGGCGGAGCCAGTTCCACCTGCTGGCCGAGGGGCAGAAGCCGGAATGGTTGTTCATCACCTGCTCCGACTCGCGGGTGCTGCCGGACCTGGTGCTGGGCACCGGGCCGGGCGACCTGTTCATCGCGCGCAACGCGGGCAACGTTGTGCCGGTCACCAGCCACGACGTGGACGGCTGCACGGCCACCATCGAGTACGCCGTCGAGGTGCTCAAGGTGAAACACGCCATCCTCTGCGGCCACTCCGACTGCGGCGCGATGAAGGCCGCGCTCGACAAGGAGGGCCTGAAGAACCTGCCCAAGGCCGAGCGCTGGCTGCACCACGTGGAGGCAGCCTTTGCGCATCGCCAGCCGCTGAACCCGGCCGACGGCGACGCGGCGGAACTGGCCGCGCTGATCCGCGGCAACGTGGTGGCGCAACTGCTGAACCTGCACGCCCAGCCCTCGGTGCAGAGAGAAGTGGCCGCTGGCCAACTCACCGTGCATGGCTGGTACTACGACATTCTCTCGGGCCGCGTCGAGCAGTACGACGAGAAACTGCGGCGGTTCTTCCCCTGGCCGGGCTGAGTTATCGATCCGGCCCCAAGGATTTGCAGCGCGCTATCCTACCCTGGCTACAAAAGCAAAGGCGTCGCGAGGGGCGCCCAGACAGTGTAGTTATTCACAAGGGCCCCATCGATATTGCGGGAAGAAGATCGATTTTTTCGCCATTTTAGAAAAAGGTAGAGAAATACACAGAAAGAGCGGTGTATCCTCCCGGCATAGAGCTATGGCGATTCTTCTCAACCGGATCTTCGATCGGCCTCTCGCCCGGTATGCACTGGCGGCGATTGTCTGTGCGGCGTCGTATCTGCTGCGCCGCGCCATGATGAGTGTCTTTGGGGTAGATCTGCCCGTCTTTCTCACCTTCTATCCCACCGTCATTCTGGTCGCCGTTGTAGGTGGCCTGGGGCCCGGTCTGGTTGCCACTGCGCTTTCTGTCGCCCTGGCGGACTATTTAATCATTCCGCCCTTTGGAAGTTTCGCCATCGCCCGCTTTTCCGACGCGGTGGCTCTGGCCTTTTTTTCCCTGATGGGCGTGCTGATCAGCCTGCTGGCGGAGCGATACCGCGAGAATCAGCGGGCGATGGCGGCTGTCCAGGTGGAACAGGCCACCTGGGAGAGCAGGGCGAAACTGGAGGCCGCGCTGGCCGGCATGACGGACGCGTTTTGTATTTGCGATCCGGCGGGCCGTCTTGTCCATGCAAACGAGGCTCTCGCCACATTCCACAGGTTCGCGTCTCTGCGGGAATGTCCGGCCTCGATTGCCGAGTTCCAGAAGGTGATGGAGATTCAGACGGTCGATGGAAGCGAACTGCCTCCGGAAATGTGGTCGGTGGCGCGGGCGCTGCGGGGTGAGTCGGCAAAGAACGTCGAATACCGTCTTCGCCGCAGGGATACGGGCGAGACCTGGATCGGCAGCTACAGCTTCAATCCGCTGCGCGATCCGGAAGGGGCGATCGCCGGCGCGGTCCTGTTGGCCCGCGACATCACCGACCTCAAGAAGGCCGAGCAGGAGTTGCAGGCCAAGGAGCGGGAACTTTCGCTGATTTACGAGAACATGCACGACATGATCTTCTATCTCGCCGTCGAGCCGGAAGACCGCTTCCGTATTGTGCGCGTCAACGCCTCTTTCCTGCGCGCCACCGGTCTGGAGCCCGGGCAGGTGGTAGGCAAGCTGGTGGAGGAGGTCGTTCCCCTGGATGATGTCGAGCGCTCCCTGGAGGGATATAGAGAGGCAGCGCGCGACATGAAGCCGGTTTTCTGGACGGAACATTTCGTGCTGCCGGCGGGAGAAAGACAAGCGGAGATCACGGTAAGCCCCGTGCTCGACGACCGGGGCCAGTGCGTCAACCTGATTGGCGTGATGCACGATATCACCCGGCAAAAGCTGGCGGAGAAGCGCATCGAGCAACTGAACCGCATCTACAGCGTCCTCAGCGACACCAACCAGACCATTGTGCGCGTCAAGGACTCCCAGGCGATGCTCGAGGCTGTCTGCGGCATAGCCGTGAAAAAGGGCGCCTTCCGCATGGCGTGGGTGGGCATGATCGACAAGGCCACGCAACTGCTCCTGCCCGTAGCCTCCAGCGGCTTTGTAGAGGGCTACCTCGATGAAATGAAGGTGGACCTGGCCGATCCCGCGCACGCACAGGGCCCCGCCGCGCGCTGCGTCCGTTCCGGCCGGCACGCCCTTTGCAACGACGCGGAACACGATCCCATGTATGCGCCCTGGCGGGCTGCGGCTATGGAACGCGGCTATCGTTCGTCGGCCGGCTTTCCGCTGAAGGTGGATGGGGAGGTGGTGGGCGTGCTTAACTTGTACGCCACAGAGCCTGCCTTCTTCGAAGGCGAGGAACTCAAGCTGCTCGACGAAATGGCGATGGATGTCTCCTTTGCCCTGGAAGTGAGCCGGATTGAGGCGGAGCGGGCGAAGGCTGAAGCGCGGGTCCGCCAGTTGAACCGCGTCTACAGCGTGCTCAGCGACACCAACCAGGCCATTGTGCGCGTCAAGGACTCCCAGGCGATGCTCGAGGCTGTCTGCGGCATCGCCGTGAAAAAAGGAGCCTTCCGCATGGCTTGGGTAGGCATGGTCGATAAGGCCACGCAACTGCTCCGGCCTGTAGCCTCCAGCGGCCTTGTGGAGGGCTATTTCGATGAAATGAAGGTGGACCTGGCCGATCCCGCGCACGCGCAGGGCCCCGCCGCGCTGTGCGTCCATTCCGGCCGGCACGCCCTTTGCAACGACGCGGAACACGATCCCATCTTCGCGCCTTGGCGCAGTGCCGCCCTGCGGCGTGGCTACCGGTCCGTCGGCGGCTTTCCGCTGAGGGTTGACGGAGAGGTCGAGGGCGCACTGGTTCTTTATGCCGCCGAGCCGGGTTTCTTCGAAGGCGAGGAACTCAAACTGCTCGATGAGATGGCGATGGATATCTCGTTCGCGCTCGAAGTGAATCGGCGCGAGGAGAACCGCCGGCGCGCGGAAGAGGAACTGCTGCGGCGGACCGCGCTCTTCGAGGCGCAGGTAGAGTCCTCGCTGGACGGCGTGCTGGTGGTGGACGACCGGGGGCGGAAGATTCTGCAGAACCAGCGCCTCATCGACATGATGCATATCCCGCCCGAGTTGGCTGAAAACCCCGACGATGCCCTCCAGCGGCGGTTCGTCGCGGCGCTCATGAAGGCCCCGGAAGAGTTCCTGGCGAAGATCGACTACTTGAACGCGCACCCCGAGCAGATCAGCCGCGACGAGATCGAACTGAGCGACGGCACGCTCTTGGACCGTTTTTCCTCGCCGGTCCAGGACAAGGCGGGCAACTACTACGGCAGAATCTGGACCTTCCGCGATGTCACCGAGCAGAGAAAGCTGGAAGAGAATCTTCGCCAGTCGCAGAAGATGGAAGCACTCGGCCAACTGAGCGGGGGCATCGCCCACGACTTCAACAACCTGCTGACCGTCATCCTGGGCTGCTCGGAGTTCATCGGCGACGAGGTCAAGGACGAACGGTTGAAGAAGATGGTGGAGATGATCGCAGGCGCCGCCCGGCGCGGCGCGGACCTGACTCACCGCATGTTGGCTTTTGCTCGCCGCCAGACGCTGCAGCCAAAGCAGGTCTATATCAACCGCCTCCTGGAAGAAGTCGAGAGCTTTCTGCACAGGGCGCTAACGGCTGAAATCGACCTCCAACTCGTCCCCGGCAGCTCCGCCGGCAGCGCGGTCGTCGATGCGGCTCAATTGGAAAATGCGCTGCTGAATCTCTGCGTGAATGCGCGCGATGCCATGCCCGGCGGCGGCAAACTCACCATCGAAACGCAGTCCGCAACCCTGGATGCGGAGTATGCCGCGCAAAACCCCGATGTCGTGCCCGGAGACTATGTTCAGATTGCGGTTTCCGACACCGGCTGCGGCATCAGCCCCGAGAATCTGCAGCGCGTTTTCGATCCCTTTTTCACAACCAAGGAGGTGGGAAAGGGAACCGGCCTGGGATTGAGCATGGTCTACGGATTCGCCAAACAGTCCAAAGGGCACGTGAAGATCTACTCCGAACTGGGGCAGGGAACCTGCGTCAAGCTCTTCCTGCCGTGTGCCGTCCAACCGGGCAATCCACAGGAGCCTGGGCCGGAGCAGGTTGCGGATTTGAGGGGCTCCGAGACCATCCTGCTGGTGGAAGACAACGAGGCGGTGCGGGAGTTTACACGGACCCAACTGGATGCGCTGGGCTACAGCGTTTTTGAAGCCTGCAACGGCGACGAAGGCTTGCGGATTCTCCACGCGCATCCGGAAATTGACTTGCTGTTCACGGATTTCGTCATGCCCGGCGGAATGAATGGACGGGAACTGGCCCAGCGGGCGAGGCAGATCAGGCCGTCACTGCCGGTTCTCTACTATTCGGGGTATGCTGAAAACGCCATGTCCCGCCAGGCTGATCCGAATGAAGAGATTGAACTGCTGAGCAAGCCTTTTACGCGCCGCGAAATTGCCACCCGGCTGCGCAAGGTCCTCGGCAAAAGCCGCAGGTGACCAGGAGAAGGATGCACGGATGTCCCATCGCAGGATGCTCATTCTCGACGACGATGCCGCTGTAGGCCAGACCATCCAATGGATCGCGGAGAGTCTTGGCTTTGAGGCGGAGTTTGTGACGCGCCCGGAAGAGTTCTTCCAGCGAGTGGAAGCGGGCGCGCGCGCCATCAAACCTCCCAGCATCCTCATGATCGACCTGGCCATGCCGGAAGTGGACGGCGTGGAAGTGATGCGCCAGTTGGCGGCGCGCAAATGCGAGGCCAGGATCATCATCTCCAGCGGCATGGGATCGCGTGTTCTGGACGCGGCTCGGCGCTCGGCCTCGGAGCACGGACTCAGCATTGCCGGCGTGATTCCCAAGCCCCTCACCAAAGAAGCGCTGCGGGCGATTGCCGGCGCCGGAGACGATAGCGATGCCCCGTCCGCGCCGGAGGATCCAAGCCGCCCCAGGTCATCGGCCGGCGTGACAGAGGCCGACCTCCGGCAGGCCATCGAACAGGGCGAGATCGGCATGGTGTACCAGCCCAAGATCGAATGCCGCAGCGGCGCCCCGGCCGGAATTGAAGCCCTGGTGCGCTGGAACAGCCCGTCGCGCGGAACCATCGCTCCGGACGAGTTCATTCCGTTGGCTGAGCAGAGCGGGCTCATCGATGTGCTCACCGACGACATCTTCCGCAAAAGCCTGGAGTGGTTTGCCCGGTCGTTTGCCCACTCGCCCCTGAAGATGTCGCTCAACATTTCGGCCAAGAGCCTGGTCGATATCCGCCTCGCCGACAGCCTCCTTAGCCTCTGCCGCAGCTACGGCGTCGCTCCGGAGGGCATCGTGCTGGAGCTCACAGAGACCAGCGCCATGGTGGACCCCACCTTGTCGCTGGACCTGATGACGCGCTTCCGTGTGAAGGGCTTCCACCTGTCCATCGACGACTTCGGCACAGGCTATTCGTCCATGGTGCAGTTGGCGCGGCTGCCTTTCTCCGAGCTGAAGGTGGACAAGTCCTTCGTGATGGAGCAGCGGCAGACGCGGGAGTCGCGCACCATCATCAAGTCCGTGATCGATCTGGGACACAGCCTGGGGCTGATGGTCAGCGCGGAAGGGGTCGAAAACCGGGAGACGCTGGAATACCTCGACGACCTGGGATGCGACCTGGCGCAGGGCTACTACATTGCGCGGCCCATGCCGGGAGACGCCGTGAAGTTGTGGCTGGAACAGCGCTGGCGGAGCTTTCGGCCATAGGCCCGCCGACGGGAAACCAAACGGCGTAACCTGGAGTCATTTGCCGCGCGAAAAGCCTGCAATCCTTAGTGCACTCCCGGCGGCGGAGCAACATGCTTGTCGGGCTTCTTGAACATCCACGCGAGGCCCGCGCAGAAGAACGACAGCAGTGCGGTCCAGCGGAAGACGTCCACATAGGCCAGCAGCGCCGACTGCTGCTCCAGTAAGCCGTACATCAGGCCCATGGCGCCGGGCGTGCCGGACGTGGGACCGATGCGGTGGCCCAGGTAGGCGGCGATGGCGCGCGCCTTCATCTGTACGACCGGGTTGGAGGGGTCAAGATGCGCACCGATGTCGTGCTGGTGCAGAGCCGCGCGGCGGATCAGGGCCGTGGTGGCCATTGAAATGCCGATCGACCCGCCGATGTTGCGCAGCATGTTCGAGAGTCCGGTCGCGTTGCCCATCTCGTTGCGCGGAATCGTGGCCATGGCCAGCGTCGCCATGGGGACAAACACAAAGCTCAGCGCAAAGCCGGTGAACAGGATCGGCAGCAGCAGCGTGTAAGGTCCGATGTCCAGGTTGATGGTGGCGAAGATCAGCGAGCAGATGCCGAAACCGCAGAAGCCGAAGGTCATCAGCTTGCGGCCGTCGATGCGCGAGCCCAGAACGCCGATGATCGGCGAGCCGATGAACGAGCCGATGCCGCGCGGACCCACCACCATGCCGGCCGTAAAGGCCGTGTAGCCCAGAATCTCCTGGTAGTAGAGCGGCAGGATGGCAATGGTGATATAGATGCACATGCCCAGCATGGCCATCAGAATGCAGCCGGTGCGGAAGTTGCGGTCCTTCATCACATGTAGATCGACCAGGCCCTTTGGGTTCGACCACGAGCGCCAGATCCAGAGGATGAGCGAGACGATGAGCGCGGCAACGGCCCAGCGCACCCAGACCGCTCCGAACCAGTCATCTTCCTGGCCCTTGTCCAGCACAATCTGCAGGCAGCCGGTCCACACCATCAACAAGCCAAAGCCGATGTTGTCGAACGGGCCCACCTTGGCGTTCTTGATATACGGCGGGTCGTGCACGAAGCGGCTGATGAGAATGACAGCCAGAATGCCGATGGGGATATTGATATAGAAGGCGTAGCGCCAACTGAAGGTATCCGTCAGCCAGCCGCCCAGCGTGGGGCCCAGCACCGGGGCCAGCACAATTCCCAGGCCGTAGGCCGCCATCGACATGGATCGCTTTTCGAGCGGAAAGCTCTCCAGCAGAATCGACTGCGAGATCGGCTGCAAAGCGCCGCCGCCCGCGCCCTGCATCACGCGCGCCAGCAAAATCACGCCCAGCGAGGGAGCCGCGCCGCAGAAAAAGCTGGCAATGGTGAAGATGGTCACGCAGAACAGCAGGAACCGCTTGCGCCCGAAGCGCCGGGCAAACCAGTTCGAGGCCGGCAGAATGACGGCGTTGGCCACCAGATAGCTGGTCAGCACCCAGGTGGCCTCGGAGTTCGAGGCCGATAGCGACCCGGCGATGTAGGGCAGCGCCACCGAGGCGATGGCCGTGTCCAGCACCTCCATAAAGGTGGGCAACATCACCGAAACGGTCACAAGCCAGGGATTTACACCCTGGGTCAGCGGATAACGGGCTCTAGCTGCGGCTGTGGTCATGAGGACAGAGGCGACAAGACAAGATTACAGGATCGACGGCCCGGGAAGAAAATCCGGCCCCGTCGTTTCAGCTTTTGGTAGACAGAGGAACCATGGCGCCAAGCAGACTGCGTCCATCCAGTAAGCCCGGGCAGTCCCTTACACGATTACGATCAAATAAAGTTGACACTAAGTCACTCAATGATGCATCTTAGGAGAGTCAGGACTTTTCCTCACAAGGCGGACAACGGCTATGGCAAAGATTATCGGCATCGACCTGGGAACCACGAATTCCTGCGTTGCGGTGATGGAGGGCGGAGAGCCCAAGGTGATTCCCAACGAAGAAGGCGCGCGCACCACGCCCTCTATCGTCGGTTTTTCAAAGAGCGGCGAGCGTCTGGTGGGGCAGGTGGCCAAGCGCCAGGCCATCACCAACCCGGAGAATACAGTCTTCTCCATCAAGCGCTTCATGGGCCGCCGCTACAACGAAGTGAACGACGAAATGAAGATGGTCCCCTTCAAGGTGACGCAGCAGGGAGACCACGTGGGCGTGCTGGCGCAGGGCAAGGAGTACACCCCGCCGGAGATCTCGGCCATGATCCTGCAAAAGCTGAAGTCTTCCGCGGAAGCCTACCTGGGCGAGACGGTCACCGAGGCGGTCATCACCGTTCCGGCGTACTTCAACGACGCGCAGCGCCAGGCCACCAAGGACGCGGGCAAGATTGCCGGCCTCGACGTGAAGCGCATCGTCAACGAGCCGACCGCGGCCGCGCTGGCCTACGGGCTCGACAAGAAGAAGGACGAGACCATCGCCGTCTATGACTTCGGCGGCGGCACCTTCGATATCTCCATCCTGGAAGTAGGCGAAGGCGTCATCGAGGTCAAGTCCACCAACGGCGACACCCACCTGGGCGGCGACAACCTTGACCAGCGGATTGTGGACTGGCTCATCTCGGAGTTCAAGACAGAAAACGGCCTCGACCTGACCTCCAAGGGCAACGAGATGGCCCTGCAGCGTCTGAAGGATGCCGCCGAGAAGGCCAAGATCGAGCTCTCGACCACGGTCGAAACCGAGATCAACCTGCCCTTCATCACGGCTGACGCCTCCGGGCCCAAGCACCTGGTCCGCAAGCTGACCCGCGCCAAGCTGGAACAGTTGGTCGAAGACCTGCTGGAGCGCTCGCTCGAACCCTGCAAGAAGGCCATCGCCGATGCCGGCGTCAAGATCGGCGACATCAGCGAAGTGGTTCTGGTGGGCGGGCAAACGCGCATGCCCAAGATTCAGGAGATGGTGAAGGCCATGTTCGGCAAGGAGCCGCATCGCGGCGTCAATCCGGACGAAGTGGTCGCTATCGGCGCGGCTGTGCAGGCGGGCGTTCTGGCCGGCGAGGTCAAGGACCTTCTGCTGCTGGACGTGACGCCCCTGACGCTCTCCATCGAGACGCTGGGCGGTGTGGCTACGCCCATGATTCCGCGCAACACCACCATCCCTACCAAGAAGACGGAGACGTTTTCGACGGCTGCCGACAACCAGACCGAGGTCGAGGTCCACGTGCTGCAGGGCGAGCGCCCCATGGCCGCGCAGAACCGCACGCTGGGCAAGTTCAAGCTGGGCGGCATCATGCCGGCTCCGCGCGGTGTGCCGCAGATCGAGGTCACCTTCGACATCGACGCCAACGGCATCCTGAACGTGCTGGCTAAGGACAACGCCACCGGCAAGGACACGCGCATCACGATCACCTCCAGCTCGGGCCTCAGCAAGGAAGAGGTCGAGAAGATGGCCAAGGAGGCCGAGGCGCACTCGTCCGAGGACAAGGAGAAGCGCGAGGAGATTGAAGCGCGCAACCACCTGGACGGCCTGGTCTACAACATCGACAAGATGCTGAAGGAGTCGGGCGAAAAGGTGCAGGCAGCCGACAAGACCGAGGTCGAAGCAGCTCTGGCCGAGGCCAAGAAGGTGCTGGAAGGCACACCTTCCTCCGCCGAGTTGAAGGCCGCGCACGAGAAGCTGACCCACGCCAGCCACAAACTGGCCGAGGTGCTCTACAAGGCCAACGCCGACGCGGCTGCGGCAGCGGGCGCAACGCCGGAAGCCGGCGCTCCCGCTGCCGACGCCAAGAAGGAAGGCGAAGTCATCGACGCCGAGTACGTGGACGTGGACGAGAGCAAGAAATAAGCGGAGTTAGCGCTGTTAGCGGTGCTGGCGGTGCTAGTCCGGCGAGTCAGCAAACGGGGTGGGCGGCATTCAGCCGTCCACCCCATTTGCGTTTGGAGCAGAATGTAACCTGCCGGTGCCCCAGGTCCGGAACCTCGGACCTTGGATAGCTCTATGCCGTAGCCGCCGGGTGCCCCAGGTCCGGAATTTCGGACCTGGGAGAGCACGATGTGAGCTCCGGACGACAGTCTGAAAACAACTCAAGAAAATCAAGATTCCTGCTCTCCCAGGTCCCCAAAAGCGAGGGACCTGGGGCACCCGAATTCCAGTGCGGGGCTGGGATTTTGCGCGTTGCCCTCTGATGCGTGATGCGCTACACTTAACGCGTGATCGAGAGCTTCCGGCACGCGGGCGTGGAGCGATTCTTCTGGACGGGAAGCAAGGCCGGAATTGTCCCCGCGCACGCAGAGAGGCTGGCCTACAGGCTGCAATTGCTCGACTACGCAAAGTCCGCCGACGATATGAATTTACCGGGCTGGGCTCTGCATAAGCTAGCCGGGGATCTGAAGGGTCACTGGGCGGTGAAGGTGAGCGGCAACTGGCGGTTGACCTTTGCGTTTGAGGGCGAAAACGCGGTGCTGGTCGATTACCAGGACTATCACTAGAGAGAGGAGCAGACGATGGCGAGAATGCACAATCCGCCGCATCCCGGAAAGATTCTGCGCGATGCGCTGGGCGAGATGGATGTGACGACGGCGGCGAAGAAGCTGCATGTTTCGCGCACGACGCTCTCGCGTATCCTCAACGGCGCTGCAGGCATCTCGGCCGACATGTCCCTGCGCCTTTCCGCGGCACTCGGTACGCACGACAGCCTCTGGTACGAACTGCAGATGAGCTACGACATCTGGCAGGCTGCGCAGAGAAAGCGCCCCAAGATAGAGCGGTTCGACTGCGCGGCCTGAGAACTTTTTCCCGGACGGGGCGGAAAGGCTTCAGGAGCATTCCGCCGCTATACTCGCGCCTTCCCGCACGAAGGCGGCCGGGTGCCCCAGGTCCGGAACCTCGGACCTGGGATAGCTTTATGCCGTAGCCGCCCTGGCGATGTCTTGCAGGCCGCGCGCTTCAATCTCGAACTCGCGCATCTTGTACTTCTGGATTTTGCCGCTCAGGGTTGCCGGGAACTCCGTCACAAAGCGGATGTGCTCGGGGATCTTGTAGTAGGCGATCTGTCCCTGGCAGAATTCCTTGAGTTCTGCCTCGGTGGCGTCGATGCCTTCGGGCAAACGGACCCATGCGCAGACAATCTCGCCCAGCCGCTCGTTGGGAATGCCCACCACCTGGACTTCCTTCACCTTCGGATGGGTGTAGAGGAACTCCTCCACCTCGCGCGGGTAGATGTTTTCGCCGCCGCGGATGATCACGTCGCGGCTGCGGCCGGTGATGTGGATGCAGCCGTCGGCGCGCATCACGCCCAGGTCGCCGGTGTAGAGCCAGCCGTCGGGCCGGATCACCTCGGCGGTGGCGGCCGGATCGCCGTCATAGCCCTTCATCTGTGCATAGCCGCGGACGCAAACCTCGCCCTGCTCGCCGGAAGGCAGCGTTTCGCCGGTGATGGTGGAAGCGATGCGAATCTCGGTCTGCGGCATGGCGCGGCCCACCGTATTCACGCGCACTTCAATGGTGTCGGCGGCGTCGCTCATGGTGACCACGGGCGAGGTCTCCGTCTGGCCGTAGGCGATGACCAACTCGCCGATGTGCATCTCGCCCAGCACGCGCTTCATCAGCTCGACGGGGCAGGGAGCGCCGCTCATCATGCCGGTGCGCAGGCTGGTGTAGTCGTAGGTGGAGAACTCGGGCAGTGCGAACTCCGCCACGTACATGGCGGGTACGCCGTAGACAGAGGTGGCGCGTTCGTCGTGGATGGCCTGCAGTGTGGCGCGCGCTTCAAAGGTCCAGTTGGGCAGGATGAGCGCTGCGCCGGTGTTCACCGCCGTCATGGTGCCGATGACGCAGCCGTAGCAGTGGAACAAGGGGACCGGGACAACGATCTTGTCCTGCTCGGTGTAGTGGAAGCCCTGGGCCAGAAACTGGCCGTTGTTCACGATGTTGTGGTGCGTCAGCAGCACGCCCTTGGGCAGGCCGGTGGTGCCGCTGGTGTACTGGATGTTGGCGATGTCGTCGATGGCGACATGGTCGGGCAGCCGCCCCTCGGCGTCCAGAAAGGCCTCCCACTCCGGCGAATCGAAGTAGATCGTGTGTTCCAGCGCCAGGTCGAGGCCATGGCAGGCGCGGCCCAGAATCTCCTGGTAATCGGCGCGCTTGTCCTTGTGCCACAGGAACATGGCCTTCATCTTCGAGCGGGTCAGCGTGAACTGGAGTTCGTGGGAGCGGTAGGCGGGATTGACGTTGACCAGGGCGGCTCCGGCGCGGGCTGCGCCCATGTGCAGCATGAGCCACTCAATGCAGTTGGTGGACCAGATGCCCACCCGATCGCCGCGGCGAATGCCCAGCGCCCACAGTCCGCGGGCTACGCGGTCGGCCTGCTCGCTCAGCTCTGCCCAGGTGAAGCGCCTTCCCTGATGGCGGCTGGCCACTGCCAGGCGGTCCGGGTAGCGGCTGGCGGTCCGGGTCAGCAGGTCGCCTACGGTTAACTCCAGCAGCGGCCTGGCCGGTCCGCATGCATAGCTTTGGGTGCAAAGGTCGTCTTCAACTGCCATGGTCATCGTGTCTTCTTTGGTGTCTGGAACGAATAGGGCAACGAACGGCAGTTTACGCCCCGGGACCCGCTGCAAAGTGTGATCCAGCCCACAAACGCACTAGGAAAATTATGCGTGCTGCCGTCTCTTGAAATGGCTGTACCGCGAAATTTCGTACTCTGAGACTCCGGCCAAACCTGCCCAATCCCGCTGCGGCTCTTCACCGCGGATAGTTGACGATCGGGCCTTCTGGCAACATCGGAGGATCTGTCCCCAGTGGCAATGCCCTCAAGGGGCTTATTCACCGGGGAAAAGCCACCTTCCAGGCTCTCGGCAAGGGCATGGGTACTCTGGCTTTGCTCTAGTCGTAGTCCGTGTCGTCTTCCATCTGCGCCAGCATTCTGCGCATCCGCTGCCACTCCTCGGTGTCTTCCAGCGGCTTCAGGCGGGGATCGGCCAGCATCTGGAAAAACCACGGGCACCGGGCTTTCTCGGCGGTGCGCAGGGAGGCAAGCGCGGCCTCCTTGTCGCCCAGCGCCACCCACACGGCTGGAGTCAACGAACTGATCACAAATCGTTCGTGGCTCAGCCACTGCAGGCGCTCCAGAATCTGCCGCGCCTCATCGCGTTCGCCGGCTGCGGCCAGCGCATAGGCATGAATTGCAGTGGCCAGATCGAAGTAGGGCAACCGCCGGGTCAGATTGCTGGCTATCTCGACCGCCTGCCTTGCCTCTCCGTTATAGGCCAGGATCAGCGCGCCATAGAGTTCGGTCGGATCCTGATCCGGAAACATCTCCAGCGTACGGCGAATCTGGTCGACGCTGGCTGCCGCTTCGCCCTTCAAGTGCAGCGCCCACGCCAGCCGCGCCTGCAGCCACGGCGAGTAGGGATCCTGGCGGATGGCGCCCTTCAGCAACTCGATGCCCTCGTCGAACCGCTGACGGCTGAGGGAAAGCATCACCCGGCAGCGCGTGACCCATGGATCGTGGGGCAAATGCGAAGAGATCCCATACAGGCGCAGCGCCGCTCCCAGATCGTGATGGATGTGGAACTCCATCCATCCTAGTGACGGCAGCATCTTTTCCGCCCGCATCTCCACATTCGGAATCTGGGTTACAGCCCGGCGGGTAATATCCGAGGCGACAGAGGGCGACATGAAGCCAAAAAGCTCCTGGGCCACGCACAGATTCACCAGATCCACCCAGGCTTCGATCAGCGTCGGGTCCAGTTCTGTGGCGCGCAGCAGGCGTTGGAGTCCGTCCTGCATCCTGTGCCGCTGCAGGGTCTGCCATTCGAAATGGGCGCGCTGGTAAATCTCGTATGCCTCGCGCTGCTGCTGGCTGAAATCGCGCAGGCCCGCGGTAACAGCTACCGAAGCGGCGATCGACAGCCCGTCTGCGCCGGAAGCCGTGCTGAGACGAAAGATGAGTTGATGAGCGAGCTCCGCCTCCAGAGCCTCGGGGTGGGTGCGATCCACAAACATGTCCTCCACCCAAACCTGCGTGCCGTCTGCGATGCGGATCAACTCGGCGCGAAAACGGAAGTGGCCGGGCAGGGCGCGGATAGTGCCGGCCAGCGCCAGATCTGCCTTGAGGGCCTCGCCCACCTGCTGCGCCGTCAGCCCGTTCCGCGCCAGCGTGAAGACGGAATCCCGAGACACCACGGCAGCCAATGCGGGACGCACTCGCGCCAACCTGATCATGGCCTCTTCGGCGACGTGACCGCCAAGGTGCTCGGGTACGCCGTATTCCGCCGCGAAGGGAAGGATCGCTATCCTCGGCAGGCGCGCCGATGCCTCCGATTCGGAAACCAGCAATTCGGCGGGAAAGCGGTAACCCCGCTTGTAGACCGTCTGAATGCAATCCTCGGGTTCCAGCCGCGCCCGCAGGGACGACATGCACTTGGGCACGCTGTCGGCCGTCACATGCACGTCGCCCCATACCGCGGTGCGCAACTCCACAGGCGTCATAACCCTGCCCGCATTCTTCAGCAGAAAGCGAAGCGCCGCCAGTTCCTTGGGCGGCAGGTGAACCGGCACAGCACCGCGGCGCAAGTTTCCATCGGAGTCCAGATGAAAACTACCAAACGAATACCCGATGCCATCCATGGAATCGGAAGATGATTGCATGTGATCTTGAGCCAACGCCGTTCCTCTTGAGCCGTCATTTGTTTTGAAACGATGACCTTCTCTCGGCCTCTTGCCTGCCTGGCTGGCAGCACCAAGGTCTTCCGGGCCAGCTCCGAGGGTAATCCAGGGAAAAAGAACCACAGCTCGATGAACTTTCGCATCTCTTTGAATGCAGATTTCTAGGTTTCACTGATTATCCACTTGTTCGTTTGAAAACTTCAGCAATTTTTCAATTTTTCAAATTCTTGTAGTAATCAAAATTGGTTACTTGTTAGCCAAAGGGTTAATAGACCGTGTCTGGTTATCCTTAACATTAAGTGATGCTTGACCTCCGTTTCGAACAGAATCAAGCCATAAGCCGCAGAGGAAACAGCTTGGAGAGCGCCATCGATTTCCCCCAAATGTTTGCCCCTCAGTCAAATTCCCTACGCCGTTTCCGGATATTTTTCCCCACAAAAAATATTCAGAACAGGCCGGAATCTTGCGCGGATTTCAGGAAACCTTCAGACTTCTGAAGTTGCCGCGCGGCGACAATGCGGTCAGGGCCGATGCGCTTCTTTGAGGCTTCCATCAGACAAAGACCTCCGGCGAACGAAGGGAAGACACGAATGGCCAAGGCAGTTTCCTACGCGCAATGGGCTCTGGAGCCCTACAGTATCGGATTGAAGCTCCGCACCCTGCGGACCCAGAAGAGGCTCACACTCTCGCGGCTGGCGACCGAGACCGGCCTGTCCACGGCCCTGTTGTCAAAGCTGGAAACCGACCGCATGATTCCCACTCTGCCGACCCTGGCCACCATCAGCCGCGTCTACGGCGTGGGGATGAGCTATTTCTTCGCTGAGCCGGTGCGGCACAAGCTTTCCATTACCCGCAAGGCGCACTTTGAGACCGCTGGGCGCGGTCCGGACTCCATCAAGGTCACCCCCCTGAACTCCGCCTCCGAGCGGCCGGGGCTGATGGCGCAGATGATCGAATTCCCTGCGGGGCCCGCTACCTGCGGGGCAGACTGCCTGCGCGAAGTCAGCGGAGTGGTCTACGTCCTGGAAGGGCGGCTGCAACTGGACGCCGGCGGCATGCAGGAGGTTCTGGAGACCGGCGACTGCGCCTGCATCGACAGCGAGATGAGCCTGGCCTGGAGCTCCGCCGACAAGCATCGCTGCCGCATCCTCGCCATCCTGCCCGGGCAGCCGGCGGTTACGGTCTGATCTCGCCGCCGATCCGGCTCCTCATTTGCCGGTTCTGGCAATCAGTTGGAACGAGTCGAGAAAGCGCGTTGTGCCGGCGTAGGACTGGTTCAGCGGATAGACGACCAGCGTCTGATAGAGCGTAGTGCCCACCATGTAAATGCGGGCGACAAAGTGCGCCGCGTCGCTCTCTGCCTCGAACTCGATGCCCGGATATGTGCCCAGCGTGATCTTCTTTTCGGCGACCAGGTGGGATTTCGAATTATCGAGAGCGCCGTTCTTGGCGCCTTGCAGGCTGACGTCGGGGCTTTGCCCGCTCACCTTGGCGCCGTAGTCGCAAATGCCGATGAAAAGTGCCGTAGCTCCGTCTTCCACAACGTAGGAGCGCAGCTCGAACGAACCCGCGTCGGTCGGTACGTCCCTTTTCTGCAGGGCAGGCTCGGAGGGATACGAGGCGCTGAATCCGTCGCTCGCGTACCGGTAGGTCTTCCATTCCGCGGTCTGCGCGTTCAAGACCTGTGCCAGGCAGAGCGCCGCAACGCAAGCCAGAAGTGCGGATAGCCCCATCTTGCGAAGATTTGCCGTCATTGCCGTTCTCCTCCAGGGCAGATGTCCGCACGCACGGGGCATCCGCGTCGGTTGCAAAGCATCCTGGGATTGTGGACGATCCCTTCCTCGTTTGCAAGAGCAGCGCTCCGGGCCGGGGATGCCTGGGTTCCAACACAGGGCAAACCCACCATCACAGGGCAAACCCACCATCACTAGTTTTGAAAGGGCACGGATTTATCCGTGCCACAAAAGCGGCGAATATGCCGGGCTTCAGCCCCTGAGGGAAGGTTTGCGACAGAAAAACATTCCTCCTGGCCTCAAGGCCAGCACTCGAAGAGGCATTGAACGGCACGGATAAATCCGTGCCCTTTCAAAACCTCATTTCTTGACCTTTCATTTGCAGGGTGCGTTTGCCCTCGGTTCCAACACAGCAACCCTCGATCCGCCGCCTCTCCGGTGCGATGATGGAATCGATGCCCGTGCTCAGCTCCGAGGCCGTTGTTCTGCGCACCTGGCCGGTCCACGAGGCCGACCTGGTGGTCAGCTTCTTTGCGCGCGACTACGGCCGCGTCAAGGGCATCGCCAAGTCCGCCCTCCGCAGCCGCAAGCGCTTCGGCGGAGCGCTGGAGCCGATGACCGTGGTTCGTGCCTGGTTCGCCGAGCGCCCCCGGCAGGAGCTGGTCCGCCTCGACCAGTTGGAAATCCTCTCTTCGCCCCTCTCGCGCCCCATCGACCAGACCCGCATGGCCATCCTCAGCTTCTTCGCCGAGCTGCTGGACGAAGTCCTGCCGGAGCGCGACCCGCAGGCGACCGTCTTTCGGCTGCTCACCGGCGTTCTCGATCAGACACACGCGATCCAGCCGAACACCGTCGAGCCGTGGATGCCCCTCACCTACTTCCAACTGTGGATGACGCGCCTGATGGGCCTGCTGCCCGACCTGGCCCACTGCACCGTCTGCGGCGAGGCATTGCATGCCGCGGCCCAACAGTCTCCCGAGGCCCCGCGAATGCCAACCATCTTCTTCGGCAGCTACACCGACGGCCTCTTCTGCCCGCTGCACCGCGCCGGGGCCGCACAGTCTCTCTCTGCAGACTCGTGGCAACTGGCGCTCCGCATGTTGCGCGCCCCGGTCGCTTCCTTTGCGCAGGAACCCTTCCCCCGTCGCCGCGCCCAGGACCTCCGCCGCTTCACCCTCCAGTCCCTGGAACGCCACCTGGAGAAAAAACTTCGCACCACCGAAGCCCTCCTGCGGTTGGGCGGCTAGGAATTCATGAGCATACCAGTGCTTCAGATTTTCTTTCTCGTCGTCGTAGTTTGTCTTTGCTTGCTCAGCCGGTCGTAATCGCTCTACAATTTCATCATGGATATCGAGTTCACTCCCGATCTCGAGAGCCGCATAGCGCGCCATGCGGCGCAGCAGGGGCTTCCGCCCAGTCAGGCCGTTCAGGATGTGGTAGCGCGCTTCTTCGATGAGCGGGATCGCTTTGCTGCCGCAGTTGAGCACGGCGAGGCTGCTTTCCATCGCGGAGAGATTTTGACTCACGAGCAAGTTGGAGAACGTTTGAGCCGCTTCCTCCAGCCCTGAACCATTCGCGGGACCAATGGCGAAGAACCTGTGACGCACGATGAAGATTCTCTGGTCGGTTCCCGCTGCAGACGATTTGGAGCGGATTTGCGCGTGGATTGATCAGGATAATCCAGAGGCTGCGCGGCGCGTGGCTCGCGTCGTTTATTGCGGTGTTGAGCGGTTGCGCGACTTCCCGCTACTTGGCCGCGAGAGCGAGCGAATGCCAGGCCGGCGGGAACTGACGTTTCCACCTTTGCCATATATTGCGGTCTATCGCGTCACACCGGAGAGCGTAGAAATCTCACGTATCTTCCACGGCGCGCAGAACTGGCCGTGAGAGCAGCTTCGTTGCCGCTCCGCTGCCAATCTTCCTCTGCCTTCCGCGCCTGCCTGATAAAATGGCAACCAGTCCCGTCAAGAGAGATGTTGCCTGTGCCTACAAGCCAAATGACCGCTGCGCCCAAGCCGGGCGCGCTTACGTTTCAGGAGTTGCTCTTCCGCCTGCAGGGTTTCTGGGCGGCGCGCGGCTGCATTCTTCAGCAGCCCTTTGACGTCGAGGTCGGCGCGGGCACCATGGCGCCCGAAACCTTCCTGCGCGTCCTCGGCCCCAAGCCCTACCGGGTGGGTTACGCGCAGCCCTCGCGCCGTCCCGCCGACGGCCGCTATGGCGAGAACCCCAACCGCCTCTTCCGCCACACCCAGTTCCAACTGATCCTGAAGCCGCCGCCGGCGAACGTGCAGGAGCTTTACCTGCAGTCGCTCGAAGCCATCGGCATCGACCTCTCGAAGCACGACCTCAAGTTCGAAGAGGACAACTGGGAAGGCCCCACCGTGGGCGCATGGGGCGTCGGCTGGCAGGTGATGATGGACGGCATGGAGATCACCCAGTTCACCTACTTTCAGCAGTGCGGCGGACTCGATCTCGATCCCATCTGCGCCGAACTGACCTATGGACTGGAGCGCCTGGCCGCCTTCATGCAGGACGTGGATTCGGTCTACGACGTGGTCTGGTCGCGCGACCCCGATACGGGAGCCGAAGTCACCTACGGCGACGTGCGCTTGACCGAAGAGCTGCAGTACTCGGTCTACAACTTTGAAGACGCCGACGTAAAGCGCCTCTGGGATCACTTCAACAGCTACGAGGCCGAGGCCCAGGCGCTGCTGGAGCGGGGCAACGCATTAATGGCCGATGAAGCGGCATCGTTCCAGGACAAGAAGCGCTTCCCGCTGATGTCCACCTACGAGCTGGCGCTGAAGTGCTCGAACCTGTTCAACCTGCTCGATGCCCGCGGCGCCATCAGCGTGACGGAGCGCGTGGGCATGATCGCCCGCATCCGCAACCTCGCCGTGGGCGTGGCCAAGGTGTACGCGGGACAGCAGCTTCTAGCTGCTAGCCAGTAGCTTTCAGCTCCAGGCTATCGACGGAAGCAACCTGCGAACGCTGAGTTTTGAAAGGGCACGGCTTTAGCCGTGCCGAAAGATGCTCTTTTGATGAAGGGTACGGGCTTTAGCCCCTGAGGGATTTAGAAAGACAACTTTTATGGCAGACTTTCTCATCGAAATTGGGCTCGACGAAATTCCCGCCCGCATGATTGCCCAGGCTGAGGCCGAACTTGGCCGCCGCGTTCACGACCTGCTCACCCGCGAGCGTCTGCTTGCCGCTGACGGCAAGGTTACGACTTACTCGACCCCGCGCCGCCTCGCCGTGCTGGTAGAGGGCGTGAAGGCCCGGCAGGCCGACACCCGCGAGCAACTGACCGGCCCTTCGTGGAAGATCGCCTTCAAGGACGGCGCGCCCACGCCGGCGGCCGAGGCCTTTGCGAAAAAGGCTGGCGTTGAAATCGCGGCTCTCCAAAAGGTCACGAACCCCAAGGGCGAGTACGTTGGCGTCACCGTGAAGCGCGCCGGCAAATCGGCCTCGGAGTTGCTCACGGCCGAGCTGCCCAAGGAAGTTCTGGCGCTCTACTGGGCCAAGAACATGTACTGGCGCGCCGGCAAGCCGGAGCGGTTTGTCCGTCCGGTGCGCTGGGTTGTGGCCCTGTTGGGCGCAAAGGTTGTGCCGCTGGAGATTGCAGGCATCGCGGCCGGCAAGCGCAGCCGCGGCCATCGCATCCTCCATGGAGAAAAGCCGGTCGTTATCGACGCGCCCCGGAACTACGCGGAGAAGTTGGAGAAGGCTTTTGTTCGCGTCAATGTGGCGGATAGAAGAGAAAAGATTCGCAAGGCGCTCGACGCCGCGACCCGCACCGTTGCCGGCGCGCGCTGGCGTGAGGACGATGCACTGCTTGAGACCGTTGTGCACCTCACCGAGTGGCCCACCGTCATCCTTGGCAACTTCGAGCCCGAGTACCTGGTGCTGCCCGAGGAAGTTCTGGTCACGGTGATGCGCGACCATCAGAAATACTTCGCGGTCGAGGGCGCGGACGGCAAGCTGCTGCCGCACTTCCTCACGGTGATGAACATTCAGGTGGACGCCGAGGGCGAGAACACCATCCGCCACGGCAACCAGAAGGTTCTCCGAGCACGCTTCAAGGACGCCCGCTTCTTCTGGGACTTCGATCAGAAGGTCTCTCTTGCTGACCGGCTGGAGAGCCTGAAGTCGGTTACCTTCCAGAAGCAACTGGGCAGCTACCACTGGAAGACCGAGCAGAATCTTGCCGTCGTCAAGGCCCTCGCCGCGGCGGTCAAAGCCGCGGGCGTCGCGTTCGACGAGCCCGCGCTGCTCAAGGCAACAGAACTCGCCAAGACCGACCTCACCACCGAACTCGTGAAGGAGTTCACGGAACTGCAGGGCATCATCGGCGGCGTCTATGCCGAGGCGCAGGGCTTGGGCGCAACGGTGGGCAAGGCCATCTACGCGCAGTACACGCCCGCCTCCATTGAAGACGCGATTCCGGCCACCGTCGAGGGCCAGCTCCTCGGCCTCGCCGACCGCATCCAGACCATCGTTTCCATGTTCGGCATCGGTATGGCGCCTACCGGATCGAAGGACCCCTTTGCCCTGCGCCGCGCCGCCAACTCCATCGTCAAGATTCTGGCCGAGTCCGGTCTCCCGCTGACGTTCACCTCGGTTCTCGACGCATCCGGAGCTGAAGCCGCCAATCGCGATCAAGTCTCAGCTTTTCTGCAGGAGCGCCTCAGCTTCTATCTCAAGGACGTGCGCGGCTTCGCCTACGACGTTGTCGCGGCCGTGCTGGCCGCCGGGTCCGACGATGTGCGCGACGCCATCGCCCGCGCCGAAGCTCTCACCGCCGTGCGCGGCTCCGAGGACTTCGCCGCCATCTCCGCCGCCTTCAAGCGCATCAAGAACATCGTGCGCCAGGCTGCGGAGAAGGGCTACGCTATCGGCGCCTCTGCCGAAGCCAGGCTCGCTCCCGAGGCCCAGGCGCTCGCCGACGCATCGGCAGCTCTTGCGCCCAGGGTGGCCGCCCTGCGCGATGCCCGCAACTACGCCGAGGCACTGGCGCTGATTGCCACGCTCCGGCCCACTGTGGACGCCTTCTTTGACAAGGTGATGGTTCTCGATCCCGACGAGACAGTGCGCGGCGCCAACCTCGCCCTGATCGACGGCATTCTCAAGGGCTTCTCCACCATCGCCGACTTCAGCGAAATCGTCACCGGGTAGCAGCCCATCTGCCACAGACCTGCCGTGCCCCGTCCTTGCGCTTTTATCTGGCGCGAGGGCGGGAAACCCGGAAAGCCGGCAGTCCTGCTTTCCCACCCATTCCGCAAAAGGCGCGGAATGGACGGGGCACGGTGTATGGTTGCAGAGGCCTGATTTCCCATCTTCCCTGACCCCTGACAACTGACAACTGTTCACTGTCCCCTGTCCCCAGCCCCCGCCGCATATAATTCTCCTTCGCCATCCTCCACAGCCCGAGGCATTTCATGGCTCACGCGACTCTGAAGAACAGCTACCAAAAGCTCTCCGACCGGCTCAATCTCTTCCCGCAGGGCGCGCCGCCCTCCGAACTGCTTTTCCAGATTCTCGAAGTGCTCTTTACCAAGGACGAAGCGGCGCTGGTAGCCTTGTTGCCCATCAAGCCCTTCAACATTGCCGCTGCCGCCAAGGTCTGGAAGAAGCCCGCCGCCGAGTCGCAAATCATTCTTGAAGACCTCGCCTCGCGCGGCATGTTGCTCGACATGGAGTTGAACGGCGAGCAGATTTTTGTGCTCCCGCCGCCCATGGCCGGGTTCTTTGAGTTCTCCATGATGCGCATCGGCAACGCCTACGACCAGAAGGTGCTGGCCGAGCTCTACTACCAGTACCTCAACGTCGAAGAGGACTTTGTGAAGGCCCTGTTCGCCGGCGGCGAGACGCAACTGGGCCGCGCCTTTGTGAACGAGAAGGCGCTGCCGAGCGACAACACGCTGACCGTGATGGACTACGAGCGCGCCAGCGAGGTGATCCAGACCGCGTCCCATAGGGGCATCGGCGCCTGCTACTGCCGCCACAAGATGCAGCACATGGACAAGGCCTGCGACGCGCCCATGGACATCTGCATGACCTTCAGCGGCACGGCGCAATCGCTCATCAAGCACGGCATTGCGCGGCAGGTGGACGCGAAGGAGGGCATGGACCTGCTGGACCAGGCCATGGCGCACAACCTCGTCCAGTTCGGCGAGAACGTGCAGCAGAAGGTGGCCTTCATCTGCAACTGCTGCGGCTGCTGTTGCGAGGCCATGCTGGCCGCCAAGCGCTTCGCCGTGCTCAATCCCATCGCCACCACCAACTACCTGCCGGAAGTGGCAGCGGAGGCCTGCAACGGCTGCGGCAAGTGCGTCACCGTCTGCCCTGTTGAGGCCATGGGGCTGGTCTCCGCCGGCGATCCGCACAAGCCGGCGCGCAAAAAGGCGCGGCTCGACGAACAGCTCTGCCTGGGCTGCGGCGTCTGCGTGCGCGCCTGCCCCAACGGCGGACTCAAGCTGAAGCCGCGCGAGAGCCGCGTGCTGACGCCGGTCACCACCGCGCACCGCGCCGTGCTGATGGCCATCGAACGCGGCCAGTTGCAAAACCTGATCTTCGACAACCAGGCCCACTGGAACCACCGCGCCATGGCCGCCGTTCTGGGCGCGATCCTGAAGCTGCCGCCGGTCAAGCAAATCATGGCCAGCAAGCAGATGAAGTCCCGCTACCTGGAGCAACTGATGCGCCCAAGGAGTTTTGTCCATCTGGAACAATAGAACGGAACGCGGGCGGCTCCAGCGCTCTCGTTCGCGGCGTGGGACCGCCAGCCCGGGAAACGCATCTTCCTGTCCGGGCTGCATCGGAAGTGGCTCTTCCGCCGTCTAAAATCAATAGAGATGTCCGACACACTCTATCTGAGTCTCTGGTACCCGAATCTGCGCCTTGCGGCCATTGCCGACAAGCTCGTCGCAGTGTTGGAAACCTTCGCGCAGCACGGTGGCGAGCCGCGTGTCTACTCGGCCACCGTCTGGCCGGTCGGCTGGAGCGAGTCGCCCGTCCTGCAGCACGTCTGGGGACACGGCGAGCGCGGCGCGGCGCCGCGCGCAGCCGTAGAAACAGCCCTGGAACTGCTCCACGACGACTACGCGTACGAGTTTCAGATTGGCTGGAACGTGTGGGAGCTGGAAACGGTGGAAGGCCCCGATGGGCTTGACCCTCGCTGGGCGCGTGGTCCGAGCTTGGTCCGCGTCACCGGCTTCGGCCCGCTCTTCGAGGAAGGCTGCTACGAGCAGGACGGCCACATCCGCATCGATTTCGGCTCCGACAGCCCGTTTCTGGAAGAGGACGCCGAGCTGGATACGGTCGGCGCCCGCCATATTGAAGAGAACGTCCGTCAGCTCGTCGCGCTCACGCAGGCCGTCGAAAAGGGATCGGGCGCAACGGCGCGGCTTTTGTGGAGCGAACTGGGCGAGAGCCTGGCCGCCCGGCTGGCTGCGCGGCTCGGCATGGGGAACTAGCGCGTGCGATTTACGATTGAGCGGTTGCGGACTCTGGTGTTGCTGGCTGGCGTACTATTGCTGGCGGCCACCGTCGCGTTTCTGGCGGTGGGCAAGTGGAAGAATCCCTTCAACCGCCGCGACCTGCCCCAGCGGCTCGGCCTGAACATCCAGCAGGAGTCCAACGGCGTCACCTTCTCCCACGCCATGGGCGCTCACTCGCAGTTCAAGATCCACGCCTCGAAGGTGGTGCAGTTGAAGCAGGGCAACGCGCTGCTGCACGACGTCAGGATCGAGCTCTACGGTGAAGACGGCAGCCGTGTGGACCGCATCGAGGGCAACGAGTTCGAGTACAACCAGAAGGACGGCACGGCCACCGCGACCGGGCCGGTGGAGATCACCTTGATGCGTCCCGGCGTGGCGCCGGCCATCGCGCCCAAGGCCGCTCCCGACAAGGCGCTGGGCGACAAGGGCAATCCGCTGAACACGGCGGCGCGGGCGGCAGCGGCCGGCGAGGTGAAGGTAAGGACCAACGGGCTGGCCTTCAACTGGAACACCGGCATTGCGGCCACCGCACAGCATGTGGACTTCTCCACCGCGCAAGGCGCGGGCTCGGCGATGGGCGCTACCTACGACTCGAAGGAAGGCCACCTGGTCCTGGACCGCGACGTGGAACTGCGCACCCAGCGCGCCGGCGAGGCAGTGGCGATCCATGCCAGCCATGCGGAGTTTGAACGCGGCGACATGGCCTGCCATCTGCGCGCGGCCACGGCCGACTATCGCGGCGGCCAGGCCAGCGCGGAAGACGCCCGGCTCGAGTTCCGCGCGAACGGTTCGGTGGTGCGGCTGGATGCCACCGGCGGCTTCCGCCTGACGACGGAAAACGGCGGAAAGCTCGAGGCGGCGCGCGGCGGCATGGAGTTCGACGAGCACAACCAGCCTCGCCATGGACGGATGGAGGGTGGTGTGACAATGGACTCGGCCGCGCCCGGCCGCAAGGCCCACGGTACAGCGCCCAGCGCCGAGCTTGAATTCACGCCGCAGGGCAACCTGCGCCACGCGCATCTGGAAAAGGGCGTGGAACTGAACAGCGAAGAAGAGGGCCGCACCGCGGGAGCGCATCCCGAGCCCCTGCGCGTACACCGCATCTGGCGCTCCTCCATCGCCGACGTGGAATTTCGCGCTGTAGGCCGTGGTCAAGTGGAACCGGCTGCGCTGCATGGCGCGGGCGGCGTGGCGGTCGGCAGCCAGAGCCAGCGCGGCAATGCGGCTCCGGTGCTGGCGCGCCTGGCGGCCGACCAGGTGGAGAGCGCCTTCGGCCCCAACTCCGCGCTGAGCCAGATGACCGGCGCGGGCCACGCAACCATGGAGCAAACAACCGCCAGCGGCGCGCGCCAAACGGCTACCGGCGACCGGCTGGAGGCGCACTTCATCCCCGCGTCCGCGCAGGGCAGCGCCGTTGAGGTGCAGTCGGCGGTTCTGGACGGCCACGTGGTGCTGGTGCAGACACCGCCCGCCAAGGCCGGCGCACAGCCGCAGCCGCCTCTGCGGGCCTTTGCCGGGCGCGCCGCCTATGCCAGCGACGGGCAGTGGCTGCACCTGACCATCAATCCCCGCGTGGAAGACGGCGGCCTGCAGTTGACCGCTACGAAGATCGACATCTCGCAGGAGTCGGGCGACGCCTACGCGCACGGCAACGTGAAGGCTACCTGGACGCAGAACGGCAAGCCCGGCCAGGCGATGGGGGGACTCTCGCCCGACAGCCAGGAACCGGCGCACGTGATTGCAGCAGAAGCGCAGGTGCACCAGGCAATCGGTAATTCAGACAGCGTAGCCACCTTCCGCGGCCATGCCCGGCTATGGCAGCAGGCCAACTCGGTAGCCGCGCCCACGATTGTGCTCGAAAAGGACAAGCAAGTTCTGGAAGCGCACAGCACGGACCGCGCCGAACCGGTGCGCGTGGCGCTGCTGAGCGAAGCAGGCAAGTCGGAAGGGAAGCCGTCCTCCGCCACGCCCTCGGTTTTGCGTGTGCGTGGCGGCGATCTGCGCTACTCCGGAGAAAGCCGTGTGGCGCTGATGCAGTCCGGTTCTCTCGGCTCGGTTGTGGCGGAAACGGCCACGGCCACCTCGCAGTCCGACCAGGTGGAGTTGAAGCTGTTGCAGGCAGCAGCCAGCCACACCGCGCGGCCCGCGGGCCAGGGCCAGGTGGAGCGCATGACCGCCCGCGGCCGCGTTACGCTTAGCTCGCAGGGCCGCCGGGGCACGGGCGAGCAACTCGTCTATACCGGCGCAACCGGCGAGTACGTGCTGACAGGAACGGCCACAGCGCCTCCGCGAATGACCGATCCGGCGCAGGGGTCCGTCACCGGAGCGGCTTTGATTTTCCATAGCCGCGATGATAGCGTCAGTATCGAAGGCGGCGGCCGGTCCACCACAACCAGGACGACAGCGCCGCGTTAAGGCGCAGGCAGGTTCCCGATGCAACGGAACCCGCATGAAGGTTCGATGGAAACACTCAGAGCAGAAGGTATCGGCAAGTCGTACAAGGGACGGCAGGTGGTGCGCGGCGTCGATCTGGAGATCTCGCGCGGCGAAGTGGTGGGCCTGCTGGGCCCCAACGGCGCGGGCAAGACCACCAGCTTTTACATGATCGTCGGCCTCGTGGCGCCGGAGACCGGCCAGGTGTGCGTGGACGAGACGGACATTACGCGGCTGCCCATGTATCTGCGCGCGCGCAACTACGGCATCAGCTATCTGCCGCAGGAGCCCTCGGTCTTTCGCAAGCTCACGGTCGAGGAGAACATCATGGCCGTGCTGGAGGCGCAGCCCCTGGGCAACCGCGAGCGGCGCACTCGCGCCGAGCGGCTCATCAACCAGCTCAACCTGGGCCACATCCGCACCACGCGCGGCTATGCGCTCTCGGGCGGCGAGCGGCGGCGCGTTGAGATCGCGCGCGCCCTCTGCATCCAGCCCAACTTCATCCTGCTGGACGAGCCCTTCAGCGGCATCGATCCGATCGCGGTGCTGGAGTTGCAGAAGATCATCTTCGACCTGAAGGCAAGCGGCATCGGCATCCTCATCACCGACCACAATGTGCGCGAAACCCTCAGCGTCACGGATCGGGCCTATATCATTGCCGAGGGGCGGATTTTTCGAGCCGGCACGCCGCAGGAACTGGGAAACGATGTAGAGGTGCGGCGCATCTATCTGGGCGAGGGGTTTTCCCTGAACTAGACGGGGCTTTGCCGGACTCCTGAAAACTGGCTCATTTGCTGAAGCTTGCCCGCCGATAGCAAAACCGGGGTAGCTATACCCGGTGGCAATGCTCTCAAGTGGCTTTTTCCCCAAGAAAAAGCCACCTTCCAGGCCCTCGGCAAGGGCACGGTTACTCTGGTTTTGCTCGAGCGCCGGGACAGGTGGCAATGGCTCAACTTCCCTTGAATATCCGGCACGACGCCCGCCATGGATTCCGGATTGGACTGTTGCCCAATCCGGAACGGGTGACTCGCAATTGAACAGTTTTCCTTTTAAGCTTTTTCTTACGCGAATACACTCACATTGAGTACAAAGGGAATCGTCTCTACATATGGCGCTGCTGCAACCAAAACTTACGCTGAGGGTGGCACAACGCCAGATCCTGACTCCGGGTCTGATGCAAATGGTCAGCGTTCTGGCTTTGAACAAGCTGGAGCTGAAGGAGATGATCGATGCAGAAATGGTCGAGAATCCCGTTCTGGAGGAGATTGACGAAACTGTTCCCATGCTGGACGAGGTCGCGGGCCAGCAAGAGCGCGTGGAGCGGGAAGAGCGTCTCGAACTGGCCGAACGCAGTTCGGAGGAGCCCGCAGCCGAAAAGCAGGATGCCTTCAACGAAGTGGATTTCGGCTCCTACTTCCAGGATTATCTGGACCCCGGCTACAAAACGCAGCCGGAGTACGAGGAGAGCGACAAACCCTCGTTCGAAAACTTTCTCTCTCAGCCCACGACATTATCCGATCACCTGGCGTGGCAACTGGGATCGCTGAGCATCGACCGGAAGCTGGAATACGCGGCCGAGTTTGTCATCGGCAACCTCGACGAGGACGGCTATCTGGCCGCCAGCGACGAGGAACTGGCCGACGCGCTGCTACAGCCGGAAAGCGCCGGGACCGCAACCCAGGACGCCGTGGCGGCCGCCACCGAAGAAGAGCGCGCCGAAGCGCTGGATATGGTGCGCCGTGCCATCGAACTGGTGCAGCAGTTGGACCCGGCCGGAGTGGGCGCGCGCGACCTGCGCGAGTGCCTGCTGATTCAGGTGCGGGCTCAACAACGCGAATTTGGCCAGCTCTACGCGAAGAGTCCGGTGGAGAGCGGGGAAAATCCCCATGGCAGCTTCCGCGCCGAGGCCGAGGCCAAGCTGGAAGAACGCCGGCGCAGCATGGAAGTGGCCGCGCTGATCGTCGAATGCCATCTCGGCTTGCTCCAGAAGCGCGACCTGAAGGATCTGGCAAAAGCCGCCCAGGTCTCCGCGGAAGAGGCGCAGGCAGCGCTGGAGTTTATCCGCACACTCGATCCCAGGCCGGGCCGCTTGTACAATCGCGGCGAGTCGCGGCTCATCGAACCGGACGTGGTGTTTCTGAAGAACGGCGGCGAATGGGTCGTCTCCATGAACGAGGAAGACATGCCCAGCTTGCGCCTGAGCCAGCGCTACCGCCGCATGCTCTCCGCCGAAAACACCGACAAGGAAGTGAAGGAGTACGTAAAGGAGCGCTTCCGCTCCGCCTTGCAGTTGATGCGGAACATCGCTCAGCGCAAGAGCACCATCCTGCGCACCTGCGAGGTGATCGTGCGCCGTCAGCAGGACTTCCTGGAGCATGGCATCGAGGCGCTGCGGCCGATGATGATCAAGGAAGTGGCCGAGGAGATCGGCGTGCATCCTTCTACCGTGAGCCGCGCGGTGGCCAATAAATACGCGCACACTCCGCAGGGAGTGCTGGAATTGCGCTTCTTCTTCTCGGAGGGTTCGAACGGCCCCGAGGGCGTGGACACGCCGCTGCTGGTGCTCAAGCGCAAGGTGAAAAAGTTGATCGAAGACGAAGACCCGCGCAAGCCGCTCACCGACGACCAACTGGCCGCCCTGCTGCAATCGCAGGGCATCCAGTTGACGCGGCGCACCGTGGCCAAGTATCGCGAGGACATGAATATTCCCTCGACCCATCAGCGGCGCAAAAGGGAATAGCGCCGGTCTCCGAAGCTGGAGCGTCTTCGATTCTCAGGTGCACATTGGAAGTGCATCGAAAGGGGCTTTTTCTTTGGGGGAAAAAGCCATAAATAAATTCGGGGGCAGAGGCGCGGACTGCCAAACTCCGCACCCTGCCCCCGTTCAGGCGTTTGTGGCTTTCTCTTACTGCACGGGCACGACCGCGCTGGTCGTCCACGGCTCCGCCAGTTCCAGCTTGATCACGGTATCCATCGGCGTTTGCGCCGCGGCGGGGATGTGCAGCGCGATCGTCTGCGCCGTTTGCGTCAGTTGCACTTCTCCACCTGCGAGCACGTTCGCCTTCACCACGCGGATGGGCAATGCAGGAAGAGTCAGTTCTCCATCCTTCGGCGGATTCAGCAGGTGCAGGTAGACCCATTTCCCGTTGTGTGTGGAGACGCCGTAGTTGCCCGGAAGCCACGGTCCGCCGCGGGTTCCGTAGATGCTTTCGCCGTACTTCGCCAGCCACGCGCCGATCTCGCGCACCCGCTGCGCCTGGGCAGGATCGATCTGCCCATCGGGGCGGGGACCCACGTTCAGCAGCATGTTTCCATCCCGCCCCGCCGCCCCGGCCAGCAACTGAATCAGGTGTTCCAGCGGCTTGACCTTCGCGTCGGGCCGATAGCCCCAGCTGCCTTCGGTGATGGTGGTGCACAGCTCCCACGGATGCTGGTTATCAAAGCCGCCCAACGCGCCGTCGCCCTCGCGCGAGCGGAAGTCTGCCGGCGCGTTGGTGCGGTCGTTGACCACGATCTCCGGCTGCAACTGACGCAGATGCCCAACCGTCTTTACGTCCTGCCAGTCAAAGGAGCCGGTGTAAGGCTTGTCTTTGGGGCGCGTCTTCCACCCGCCGCCGCCCCATTCCAGGCCGCCGAAGCCAAGCCACTCGTTGCCGCCGCCGTCGAACCACAGAATGTCGAGCTTGCCGTAGTGCGATGCAAGCTCGCCGATCTGCCGGTCGTACTGCGCCCGCAATTCTTCCGCGTTCTCGCGATAGATGCCAGGATGGTAGAAGCCAGGGAAGCGCCAGTCCAGCGGCGAGTAGTAGAGGCCTACGCGCAGGCCCGCTTTCCGCACGGCCTTTACATAGTCGGCCACAAAGTCGCGATGGGCCGCCGACTTCACGGCGGTAAAGCTGCTCTCAGGGTCGTCGAACAGCGCGAAGCCGTCGTGGTGGCGCGCCGTCAGCACCATGTACTTCATGCCGCCGGCCTTGGCGATCTCGGCCCACTGGTCCGCATCGAAGTGCTCGGGGTGGAATTGGTCTGCCAGCTTGGCATACTCGCCCACGGGAATCTGTTCGGCCCACTGCACCCACTCGCCGCGCCCGGGAATCGAGTAGACGCCCCAGTGCATAAACATTCCGAAGCGCGCCTGACGCCACCAATCGATGCGCTGCTCCGCGCCGGCGTCGGTCGCCAGCGGGGCCCATTGCCCATAGATGGACTGTCCGCACAGCAAGAAAACCAAAGACAATAGAAGCTTCAATGACACTCTGTGAATTTGCAAGATTCTCCTCCTCTTAGAAACGAAAATTTTCTTTCCCCTCATGCTGGCTCCGGCGGTAGCCCTACGGCTCAATCGTAGGTGATTCAGGCTTCGCCGGCGCACAGGGCTGGACAGTCCGCTTACTTGCCGAATCGCCGGGAACGCTCCGCGAAGATCGTAAATTCCTACCCGATAGATCTCTCGTACATATTACTGACCCATAGCGGAACTTTGGCGAACCGGGTCCTGCCCAAGACGAACGCGGAATGTATACACGGGAATGTCAGCACGTAGCGCGAGCGGCATCCACACAGTCAAGTTGGACTTGTCCTGTTCCCAGCGGATTGTCTCTTTGCTGCCCAGCAAATCCACACTGCGAACAACGAGCCGCTGACGATTGAATGCTTGGGTGCGGATAGCGGAGTCGCGCCAACTGCGCGCAAACATGTAAACGCTGTCGGCTTTTGCGGTAAAGCGCAGGTCCGCGGAAACAGTCCTGCTCGTCGCATCGTTCACGGCGTCTTTCATCGCATCGCCGTTCTTGCTGTTGGAAGGGGCGGCTGGCGGGTTGTTCTCTTCTATCTGCTCCTGCTCCTGCTCGTCCGCGGCAAGCCACGCCTGTGTTCCGTAAATCGCCTCGCCGTTAACGTCCATCCACGCTCCGATTGACTGGAGCCTGGCTGTCGCCTCGGGAGTAAACTCACCCTGCGCCGTGGGGCCGGTGTCAAGCAGCAGGTTGCCCCCCTTGCTGACAACTTCGATGAGATCGCGCACCAGCACCTCAGGCGATTTGTAAGTGCGGTCCGACTTGCAGTAGCCCCAGTTGCGGCCCATGGTCATACATGCTTCCCATGGCTTCCTGCTCGCGTTCCCAACGAGCCTCTGTTCGGAGATAACAAAGTCGCCCTGGCCGTTGCCGATGCGATCGTTCACAAGGCAGTCGGGTTGCAACTGGTTGACGAGTTCGCGCAATTCAACGCTCTCCTTCCGCGAGATGAGCTCGGGCGTATCGAACCAAATCACGCCGACCGGACCGTATTGCGTGAGCAGTTCGCGGATCTGGGGCTTTACTTTGCGCTGGAAGTATCTGGAGAAGACCTTGGAATCTTCGTCGGGGTAGTCCCATGTATTGCTTCTAGCTGCTTTGGTGGGCCAGTTCGTCGGCACATCGGGGTCCTGCCAGTCCCGGCCCAATGAGTAATAGAAGCAGAGGCGAATGCCGTGCCGGGCGCATGCTGCCGCCAGAGGCTTCATAGGGTCCTTGCCGTAAGGGGACATCCTAACAATGTTGTACGCGCTCGACGGCGAGTCGAACATTGCAAAGCCCTCGTGGTGCTTGGCCGTGATCACGATGTACTTCATTCCCGCTTCTTTGGCGAGTTCCACCCATCGCTCTGGATTGTAGTTATCGAGTGTCAATTCCCTGGCTAATTTGCCGTATTGCTGGAGCGGGATGCGCTCGACCAACATCACGAATTCCGGCGACGGCACCGGGCGCCCGTTCCACTCGCCCGCGGTAACGCTATAGATTCCCCAGTGAAGAAAAAGACCAAACCGAGCGTCTTCCCACCAGCGCAGCCGCTCTTTGCTATTTACCGTTGATTCTTGTTGTTCGCCGAGTCCCGGCCAAGCCCAACTCTTCCGCGGCATAAAGTTCGCGCAAGCCGCGCCAACCATTGACTTCAGCAGATCTCTACGTAACGCCATAATGCTTTGCTCCGTTGCAAAAAGCCCCGGCTGTAGAAACAGCCGGGGCTTTTTGGAGAGTTGAGAGTTGCCGCTTAGAAGTTCAAGCGCAGCGTGAACTGCACCTGGCGCGGGGCGTTATAGGACGACGAAACACCGTTGGGCTGGTAAGCCTCGGTTCCGTCGGTCCCGTTGGGGTTGTTGAAGCCCTGGTGGTTGAAGGCGTTGAAGGCGTCCACGTTGAAGCGCAGGGCCGTCTTTTCGGTAATCGGGAAGACCTTGAAAACCGACAGATCCGCGTTCCAGTTCATGGGGCCGTTCAGGAACGTCTTCGAGTAGCGGTTGGTGTTGTTGGGACCCGGCGAGTAGCCGACCGTGACCGGTTTACCGCCGTTCAATCCCGCTGCCGTCACCTGAACGTTGTTGCCGTTGGGGTTTCCGCAGCTCATATCGATCGGGTACTGATAGGGCTGGTAGTTGGACGGCAGGCCGGTGATGACCTTGGCCGTCGTTGCGCAGGCGTTTCCGGAGATGGACGCCGGCGGGATATAGCCGTTGAACCACTGGTACGACTTGTAGCAGTTGCCGCTGCGGCAGTCCATGATGGGCTGCTTGTGCTTGTAGATCTGGATCGGGTTGTTGCCGCCCCAGTTGCCGCTGCCCACCTGGAAGGCCTGTGAGAGAACAGTGCCGTCGCCGGCAATCTGCCATCCGCCCACCACTTCGTTCATGAAGCGATTTGCATTGCCCATCAACTTCTTGCCGCGTCCGAAAGGCAGATCGACAATGCCGTTGAAGGCGATGTGATGCATCGGGATGGCGGTGTCGAGCAAGTAGTATTCGAACTTGTCGAGTGCGTGGTAGTCCTGCCACGCAGCCACGCCGGCAGGCCGGGCCGCTGGAAGGTTGGGAGCCACGACGGTGCCGAACGGCGAGGTCATGGTGCCGGCTGCCGTGCCGAGTACGCCGACATAGTTTGCAACCGGGTAGGTGTTGCCGTCGCGGTAATAGTTGCCGCCAAACCGGAAGGCATGCGACCAGACGTAGTTGACCTGGTAGGCGATTCCGCGATGGAAGAGACGCTGATAGGTTACCTGCAGAGAGTTGTCGTTCGAAAAACCGTTCTTTGAGAACTTGTCGCTGTTGGCGTACTTCGTGTTGTCGTAGGGCCGCGTCGCAGTTGCCGAGTAGGTATTCTGCGCCGGGGTTCCGATCACGGACGCGCCGCCATTGGGGGGTGCAATGCCGTAATCCATCTCCCAGACGTACGTGGAGGGAGCGTTGTTGAAGTAGTAGTAGTAATCCAGGTTGGTTCCATGCGCCCACAGCCAGGTCAACCGCAGCGCGGAGTTGCCCTTGAGCGGCTGCTCGACGGTGAAGTTGGTCTGCGTCACATAGTCCGGAGCATAGTCAGGCTGCAGGTTGATCGTGGTCTGGCCCGGAAGGATGGCGGTGGTAGTTGAACTGTTGACCACGCCGGTAGCATTGACGCCGATGATCGGCACGCCCGTCGTCGGGTTTGCCGCTGTGGTTAACGTGGACCGGAGAACATAGTTCGGCAGGCCATCGGGAACCTGGCTGGCGGAGTTGTAGTTCTGGCCGTAGCCTTCCACGAAAGGCAGGGCCGAGGCCGTGTTGCGGATGGAGTTGCGGACCGGCACCGGGTAGATGTAGCGGCCGTAAGCGCCGCGGACGACCGTGCCGTGTTTGCCATTGAAGGGCTGGTAGGCAAAGCCAAAACGCGGGCTGATGGTGAAGGGGTAATCCTTCAGCATCTTGTCCGGCAATCCGGCCTGGCTGGCAGTCTCAAACTTCATGCCCAGGTTGGTGAGGTTCGTGATGATGGCCTGGGTGGTGTAACCATTCTGGATGTAGTAGGAGACCGGGTTGGTCAGCACCTGGGCATCGTTGGCAAAGTCGAAGCCCGGTGTCAGACCGTACTTGGTCCAGGCAGCGGGATGATCTTCCCAGCGCAGGCCCATGTTCACCGTCAGGTTGCGGCTCACGTGGTAGTTGTCCTGCAAGTAGGCGTCGAACTCCATGTCGTGGTAGTGGCAGTAGGGCGGTTCCATCGTGACGCCGTAGGACGATCCAGCGCCAAGGAAGGTGTCTGCCTCGGCATAGCCGGTGTTCCCCAGTGGCGAGTAGTTCGTGCCCGTGGCTGTGTTGTAGAGGCCGGTGGCGTAGTTTGAGAAGCTGTCGCCGTCCGCCAAACGGTCCGGCAGGTAGCCGAAGCGCTCGTGACGGTAGCGGCCGCCGAACATCAACTGGTGCTTTTCGATCGTTTTGGTGAAGTTCTCGTCGGCGTTGGAGATGATCTGCGCTTCCTGGTAGTTGAACATCGTGCCGTTGTTGGCGTAGCCCATTCCGGTGCTGATGTTCGGGAAGCCCTTTTCACCGAAGTTGTTCGGCAGGCCCAGCGCGGACTCGTAATCGAAGAGCGGATTGCCGCCTGCGGTCACGTTCTGGTTCATCCACTGCTGGCTGAGAATGGTCTCGGCAAAGAACGTGGGCGAGAAAACATGCGTGAAGCCTAGAGCGCCGCTGAAGGTGGCAATGGGCTGCGCCTGGACACCGATGGCCGATCCCGGCAGTCCATCGGCAGCCAGCGAAATCGGCGTGTTTCCAGCCGCACGCATCGCATTGCTGATCTGGACGTTGTCGGTATACCGCAGATACGCCTTGTTCTTCTCGTTGAAGCTGTGGTCGAAGCGGAAGGTAATCGTCGGAATCACCGTGAACGCAACACCCGGCGACAGGTAGTTGCCGGACACCAACGGATTGTTGGTGTTGCTGGGCGTCGGCATGATGTCGTAGAGGGTCTTCGCCAGCGAAGAGCGGCGGGTAACCGGAATCTGATTGTTGGCGAAGGGCGCGCGGCAGTATGGGTTGGCTGCGCCGCTGCCGTTGCAGTTTGCAGGCTCGTTGTAGGTAGTGTTCGGGTCGTAGAGTTGCTGCAGAACGCCCGAACCGTTGATGGCGCCGCTCCAGTCGCCTCCGCGCATGGCGGTGGTGGGCAGCGGGATGGTGGTATAGGTGATGCCGGCGCTGGAGTAGCGTTCATAGGCGAAGAACCAGAAGCTCTTGTCCTTGCCATGATAGAGGCCGGGGATGACGATGGGGCCGCCCGCCGAAGCGCCAAACTCGTTACGCACCAGGTGCGGCGCCGCGTAAGTCGATGGATTGCTGCGGTTCTTGGCAATGCCGACGGCATTGTTGCGGGCCGTCTCGAACAACGCGCCATGCAGTTGGTTGGTGCCCGACTTGGTGGTGATGATGGCGGTGCCGGGCTCTGTGTACTGCGCGCCGGTGTTCACCGTCTCCAGGCGGACTTCCTGAATGGAATCCGGGTCAGGCAACTGAGCCTGTCCGGCCTGCGCGCCGCCGAAGTTGCGGTTGCTCAGCGATGCGCCGTCCTGTACATACTCCAGGGCTTCCGGCATCAGGCCGTTGGCGCGCTGGCCGCTTGCTTCCAGGCCGGGGGTGGTCATTCCGGCCAGCGTCAGCAGGTTGCGGCCGTTCATGGGCAGTTGGTTGATGCGGTCGTTCTCAAGGGTTGAAGCAATGGTTCCGTTCTCGGTTGTGGTCAACTGCACAACGTCGGCGGAGACTTCCACTTGTTGCGTCACGGCTCCGGCCACCATCACCGGGTTGATCACAGCGCGCTGGTCCACCAGCAGTTCAAGGTTGGTCCTGAAGGTCTTCATGCCCGGCGCGGTCGCGGTGACCGTATAGTGGCCGGTAAACAGCGAAGGCACCTGATAGAAGCCCACGCCGTTGGTGGTAGCGGTGGCGTTCACATTGGTGGCCGGGTTGACGACCCGGATGGTCGCCCCGGGAATCACAGCGCCGGTTGAATCGGTCACCGTGCCCTGAATCGATCCGGCGCCGCTCTGCGCTTGCGCGCTTTGGCAGCATATCGTCATCGCAAACAGGCAGGCGATGGCGAGAATTGGCACAATACCCGTGTGGATAGTGTGCGTCAGATATCTGGCTAAGCCTTTCATTTGATCGCTTCTCCTAAAAATATCCTCACGGCATGGCCGTGGGGGTGAGGTTTGGTTGTCGGAGGGCAACTGGAAAAACGTTTTCCCATTTGGTAAATGTTTTCTTCACCCGTCAGGCGCTTGCCTGGTCCGATCGCCCTCGCTCTCCACGCTGAAGGCTGTTTTTTTGCGCAGTTCTTCCCTGTACCCGTGCCGGTTGGTACTTGGCCGCGGCCCAGGTGTGAGCAAAAGCCACAGTGCGTTGAGCAGACCCATATTCACGGTCAGCTACAACTCTTGAAAAGGGAATTCACCCGTAAATTCACCCGTAAGCGGCGCGATTCAGAGGTAGAACGCATCGTGCTATGATTCCACCAAGGGTGTCTGAGGGTGTTCTCAGACTAGGTTGGACTGGATACTTCACTCCCGCGATCGCGCGAGAATCTGTAGAGATTGATGGCCAAGACGACAGACACGGACCACATGGCAAACGAGCATTTGGCCATCGAAAGCGACCCTCGCTGGCAAGCAGCGGAAAGAGCTACGCAGAGCTCGATGCTTTCGCGGGCGCCTCAGCTCAAGGCCATTCTGCTGTTCATCGTCCGTCAGGCGATTCTCCACCCAGACAATCCAATTCATGAATCCGAGATCGCCCGCGATGTGCTGGGACGCCGCAGCGACTTCAATTCCGACGTAGACAATATTGTCCGCGTTCAGATGCGGCACCTGAGGAAGAAGCTCGACCTCTACTTTTCGTCCGAGGGCAAGGACGAGAAGGTGAAGATTGAGATTCCGCTTGGCGCCTACAAGCCCGTCTTCAGCACCCAATCCCAGTCACCTGCTGCACCGGGGATACCCGCCGAGGCCGGCGCATCCGCAGCCGCCGATCTGCCAGCCGTCCCGCCGATGCCTGCATCGGCCTCTGTTGCCCTGAAATCTTCGCGCCGCCTGCCGCGCTGGGCCTTCGCCGTTCTTCTGGCCATCTGTGCTTTGCTTCTGCCGCTGGGGATCTTCCTCTGGCATCGCACCCAGGCAAAAGCCGATCCATTGATGCAGGTCTGGAGTCCCTTGCTGACGATGCCCGATTCCGTCGTGATTAGCGTTGGACGCCCGTTCCCCGAGCACCCGGATCCGGCTCCTTCGCCGAATCTCAACATCAGCCAGCATATTTGGCGCTCTGAGTTTTCCCTGCAGGCTGTTTCTGCAATCTCGCAGATGGCCGGCTTTCTGCAAACCCAGAAGAAGCCATTCCGCGTGGGAGCATCCGACGTCAACACGCTTGCGGACTTCCACAAACGGCCCACCATTTTAGTCAACGCCAACGACAATCAGTGGACCCTCCTGGTTACGAAACCGCTGCGCTTTCATTTCGCTTCCGGTAACTATATACAGGACTCGGAACATCCCGAGAATAGGGACTGGCACGTCGACTTCAATCAGCCTTACATGAACCAGACCGAAGACTATGCAATCGTGGCCCGCTTTCACAGCCCTTCCACCGGCGGGCCCGTGATGGTGATTGCAGGAATCAGCTCGAATGGGTCGGAGGCGGCCGGCGAATTTATAGTTTCGCCGGACGCACTGGCGGCGCTTGCGCGCCAGGCGCACGCCTCGCTGGACAAGGACTTTGAAGCGGTCCTCAGGGTGCAGGTCGTCGGAGGAAATACCGGCGCGGCCACGGTGATCGCCTACCAGTTCTGGTAGCCGGCGGGCAGAGCGCTTATTTTTCCGCAGTCTTCGGGCCTCAACCGCTCCTCGCAGGACAACATCGCAGCGCTGCCAGCTGCCGAGCGGCGTCCCTGCATCGTCCACACCCGGAAACAACTGATTTGATCCTGCTCAGCGCAGCCAGAAAGGCTTGGGAACCACCGCGCCCAGCTCGGCGAACTCGGCGTCGGTGAGCTCGAAAGCCGCGGCGCCGACGTTCTCTTCAAGGTGGGCAATCGAACCCGTACCGGGGATCGGCAACACCACGGGCGAGCGGCGCAGCAGCCACGCGAGCGAGATGACAGCCGTGGAAACGCCGCGCGCGGCGGCGATCTTTTCCACCACCTCATTCGCTTTGCGCTGCTGGGCCATCGGGCCCCAGGGCAAAAAGGCGATGCCCTTCGAGGCGCAGTAGTCGAGCACGAAGTCCCACTCGCGGTCGGAGAAGCTGTAGCGGTTCTGTACGCTCACGATGGGCGCGTACTTTTCGGCGCGGTGGATGTGTTCGAGCGTCACGTTGGAGAGGGCCACGTGGCGCACCTTGCCCTGCTCCCTGAGCAGCGCCATGGCTTCCATCGAGGCGTCAAACGATGTGGCCGGATCGGGCACGTGCAACTGGTAAACGTCGATGCGATCCAGGCGAAGGCGCTTCAAGCTGCCCTCGACGGCCTCGGCGATATGCGCGGGCGAGGCGTTGTGCTGCCAGACGCCGGCTCCGTGCCGCGTCCAGCCCACCTTGGTGGTGATGACCAAGTCCTTCGGGTAAGGGTAGAGAGCCTCGGCAATCAGTTCTTCGCTAATGTACGGACCGTAGGAATCGGCCGTGTCGATAAAGTTCACACCCAGTTCCACGGCGCGGCGCAGCGTGGCGCGCGCTGCCCCCGGATCGGCAGGCGGACCCCAGATGCCCTTGCCGGTAATGCGCATCGCGCCGTAGCCCAGACGGTTCACGGTCAGATCGCCGCCCAGAGTGATGGTTCCGGCCATGGCTGCGGGGAGAAGGGAGGATGGCGGCATGAGCAAGACTCCTTGATAGGGACTAAGGGGCGAGGTGACTAAGTGACTAAGTGACTAAGTGACTAAGTGACTAGGTGGCTAAGTGACTAGGTGGCGAGGTGACTAAGTGACTGAAGGGGGAACGATGATCGATCGAGAGCGCGGGAATAGGGGACAGAAGCCGGCTTGCTCTAAATCGCAAGCCGATCTCTGTCTTCGGTCCCCTCTGCAGCTCGGCGACCTATTCACCTATTCACCTATTCACCTCGTCGCCTCTTCACCTAGTCACCTAGTCACTTATTCACCTAGTCACTTATTCACCTAGTCACTTATACAGTTACTTCCCATCCCTTTTCGTAGCTGCGGCCCCACTGCTTCATGGCTTCGGGGTCGTTCTTGATGTGGCCGTTTTTCGTGTCCAGGTGCAGGGTGCGGTCCATGAAGTAGGCGATGTTGGACAGCAGCAGCATGGTCACGGCCACGTTGGCCACCTGGATCGGCGAGTTCAGCTTTTCGCCGGTCTTGATGGCGGAGATGAAGTTGGCAAAGTGGGCGTCGGTCATGTTGTCGATGCCCAGCGTGTCGCTGGAACTGGTGGTCCGGCCGGTGCGGAACTGGTCGATCTGCTTGCCCTTCCAGTCGAAGACGTCGTAGCCGTCGCGGTCGATGACCACCGAGCCCTTGGTGCCCATGATGACCGAACCGCGCTCGCGCCCGTAGACCTTCATGCCCTGCGAGCAGCGGCCCTCCCAGGTGATCATCTTGTCCGCGTAGCCGAAGTTGGTGACGAGGGTGTCGTAGAACTCCCAGTCGTCCTGGAACTGGTAGCGGCCGCCGGTTGCGGTAACGGTCAGCGGGAAGTCGGCCTGCAGGGCCCAGCGGCAGACGTCCACTTCATGCGTGCCGTTATTCAGGGTCTCGCCGGTGCCATAGCGGCGCAGCCAGTGCCAGTTATAAGGATGCACGTTGTCCACATACTCGTGGCGCGGAGCCGGACCCTGCCAGAGATCCCAGTCGAGCTCGGCCGGAACCGGCGCGGGCTTGCCGTGGCCCATGGACTGGCGGGTGTTCACATAGAAGGCCTTGGCCATGTAGGGCGTGCCGATGTAGCCATCGTGGATCTTCTTCATCATCTCGATGGTGTAGCCGGAAGACCGCTGCTGATCGCCCACCTGCACGCATTTCTTGTACTTCTCCTGCGCGGCTACAAGCAGTTCGCCTTCGCGGGCATTGTGGCTGGAGGGCTTTTCAACGTACACGTTCTTGCCGGCCTTCAGGCCCAGAACGGCCATTGGCGTATGCCAGTGGTCGGGCGTGGCAATGGTGATGGCGTCCACTTCCTTCGAGTCCAGCACGCGGCGGAAGTCCTGCTCGGTCTTGGGCGCGTAGCCCAGGTTCTTTTCGGCGGCGGCGGCAAAGCGCGCCAGAGGGCGCTTGTCCACGTCGCAGACGTAGGCCACACGGGCCGTGGCCGCATTGCTCTTCAGCGCGGACAGGTGCGCATAGCCGCGTCCGTTCAGGCCGTTGATGGCAAAGTTGACCTTGTCGTTGGCGCCCATAATCTGCGCATAGCTCTTGGCCGTCGATGCCAAGGCCGATCCGGCCACTCCAACGGCCAGTCCGTTTACAAAGGTTCGCCGAGAAATCATCCCTGTCTCCATTCTTTTTGATCCAGCGGCCTGCGTGCGGGCAACAGAAGAAAAGCAGCCCGGCAATGCCGGAAAATACCCCATTCACTGCCGCAACCAACCGTGCAGGGCAGAAAGCGTATACCTGCCGCCTCTCCGGAGTTGCGCTGACAAGGAAAGAGCCGGATCGCTGTTCAACTGGTTCGGCCTTTCCTTGCCGGATCAAATTATATCTCCGCTTTCGCAGGACTGGCAGAGAGCTTTGAGCGCGGTTCATGTTCCATGACCGCGGCAGCGCCATCGGGCTATATTTCTACTGGCGGCGGGAATGCGGCGTTTCATGCACAGAATCGCGCCAACCTGTAAACTCGGCTGCGCAGGCGGCGTCTACCTGAGTGATGGCAGCCGGAGCACTCGCTAGACCGATCGAAGAGACCGCGGCGGATCGAGTCCAGACGCGCGCGGTGGAGGCTGTCACGGAAGAGTTTGCAAAGATTGTCGCCGATCACCGGCAGCAGATTTTCAGGTTTCTCCTCTCGTCGACCCGCGACGTGGATTTGGCTGAGACGCTGACGCAGGAGTGTTTCCTGAAGGCGCACCGCAACTGGCACAGCTTTCGCGGCGAGTCGAGCGCGATGACCTGGCTGATGCGGATCGCCATCAACCTCCAGAAGGACCACTGGCGGAACCGCCGGATGCAGTTCTGGCGGATGACGCGGAGCAATTCGGTGGACCTGGACGAGGCCAGCGAATGGCTGCCCAGCGGCGAACGCTCCGCCGAGCAAAAGCTGCTGGCGCAGGAGCAGGTGAAGCATGTCTGGCGGGCGGTGGACCGCCTCAGCGCGCGGCAGAAGACCGTGTTCCTGCTCCGCTACGTGGAAGAGATGGATCTGAGCGAGATTGCCGCAGCCACGGGGCTGAGCGAGGGCACGGTAAAGGCGCATCTCTCAAGGGCTTTGACCAAGGTGCGCGAAGAGATGAAGGGAAGACCATGAACTGGAAAAGGGACAATGCGGTCGATCCGGCGCTGGCTCCGGAACTGGAGCCGGAACTGCAAGAGGCGCTCCTGAACTTCCGCGGCAGCGTTCACGCCTGGAGCGGCGAGGTGTATGCGCAGCCGCGGCGGGCAATGGCAGTTTCGCGGCATTTGAGCTGGCGGGTAGCGCTCGGCGGAGCGATGGCGAGCCTGCTGGCGGCGGGAACGCTGGGCGGAGTCTACCTGCACCAGCGCGCGATGGTTCGACACGCGAATACCCCCGTGGCCGCGGCAGTCAGGCGCGCGGCAACGGTTGCAGCCGAGCCTTCGGCGGTGTCCGGCGGCGCTTCCGCCGACGAGAGAAAGCTTGATGAGGCCGCGTGGGACGTGGCGGCGATTCAAGACCTGCTGGCCAGCGACGATCGGCAGGCAAGACAGGATGTGCAGGCAGCCGGAGGAGAGCAGGGCGAAGTGGACCTTCTGGCTGAAGTGAACAGCGATGTGGAGCGGCGGGCGCCGCGGGCGATGGAGCCGTTGCAGCGCCTGATGGATGAAAGCGAAACACAATAGGGCCACAGGTGTGCCGGAACGGCACGAAAGGAGAAACACAGTGAGGAAGATGATTGTAGGTCGGCTTTTCTTGGCAGCGGGGATCGTTTGCATAGTTTCGGGGCTGGCGTGCGCGCAAGGCATGCCGGGAGCGGCAATGCCCGGGCAGGGAATGAGCGCCCAGGCGCCAAGGCAGCATACCCCCATGGAGCGGGCCTTCGGGATGCCGGGCGCTCAGGGGCGCTGGTGGAACAATCCGCGCGTGGTGGAAGCGCTCAAACTCACCGAGGAACAGCAGAAGGCCATGGACGGCATTCTGATGGCTCATCGCGACAAACTGATCGACTTGCACGCCGGCCTTGAGAAGGCCGATCTGCGCATGGAGGAACTCATCGCCGACACGCATCCCGACGAGGGCGCGATCGTCGCTCAGATCGACAAGATTGCGCAGGCGCGGGCCGAGCTGGAAAAGGCCAATGCGCGCTTCCTGCTCGCCGTCTGGAGCAAGCTGACGCCGGAACAAAAGACCCAGTTGAACCAGCTCCGCAAAAACGCGGGCCAAGGCCGTAACTGGGGACAGGCAAACATGCGTCAAAGAGGTATGATGCGCAACCGCGGCGCGGCTGGACAGAATATGCAGAACATGCCCCCGGCCCCGCCTCCGCCGGCTCCGGATGCCAAGCAGTAGCAGAAGCGATTCCCGGCAGCTTCCGGCCCGCAAGGCCGGACGCGCCGTTCACAGAGATCGGAGAGAGCACGTCTCCAACAAAGCCTAATCAGGCAGAGAGCAAATGCGGTTTTACAACCGGTGGCGGCAGAGGGTGGAACCTCTGCCGCCGATTTTTTTGCGTCGAACGCCGGCGTCCGGGTTCGCGCGGTTGAAGCAGAACGGGACAGAGGGCTGCCTGAAATTGGGACAGCGGTTGGCGCGAATCGAAGCAGCCAGTGGAGCGCAATGGGGCAGCGGCTGACCAAAGCCGCGGCAGAGTGTTTCTCTGCCGTGCAAACCCGCGAAAATGCTCTCCTGAAAAATATGACTAAAGTTATTCGGTCCCGTTCCGATGAATGGGGTGGATGCAAGCAGCGCCCACCTGAACGATCCGGAGGGGCCGGCGGAACAAAGAATGGCCGCGGGCTGGGTTGGGCAGCAAAGCATGAGAGAAGGAGTTGAGTCTTATGGCCCTCGGTGTTTTGAACAATCTGTCCGCCGTTTACGCAGAGAATAACCTGAACAACACCAGCAACAGCCTGCAGACAGTGCTGCAGCAATTGTCCTCGGGGTCCAGGATCAACTCCGGCGCCGACGATGCCGCCGGTCTTTCGCTGGTCAATGGCCTGCTGGCCAACTCCACCGCGCTCACCCAGTCGTCCACCAACGCCACGGAAGGCGTGGGGCTTCTGAAGGTGGCCGACGGAGCTCTGTCGCAGGTGACCAACCTGCTGAACCGCGCCGTGACGCTGGCCACCGAGGCCTCGAACGGCACGCTGAACTCGGCGCAGTTGAGCGCGGCAAATCAGGAGTATCAGTCGTTGCTGGATGAAATCACGAACATCGGCTCGACGACCACCTACAACCAGCAGAAGGTCTTCAGCGGCGCTACGATTTCCATCTATACAGGCGATTCGTCGGCCACCGGAGCCTCGCTCGACAATCTGAATCTCCGCGCCATTGCCGCCGGCAGCGTGGGCGATACGGACGGTACGATGTCGTACGCCGTCGGAACGGTTGAAACCGCCACGGAGACCTACAACCTGGGCGCGGGGGCCGCGCAGGGCGACTCGCTGAGCACGACGCTTTCGTCGTTCACCTACAAAGACTCCTCCGGCGCCGCGCAAACCGTCAACATCGCGCCTGCGGACGCCAAAGTCTCCAGCCTGATGACCGCCATCAACGCCAAGACATCCGTCACCGGCATCAGCGCCAGCTTCAGCGGCACAACGCTTACGCTCTCCGGCTCGGGCGTTTCGGCGATCCAGTTGGGCTCGCTGACCGACAGCACCATCACCGGCAGCGCCGTGGCTGGAACACAGACGAACACGGCAGCCACCACGGCCACGATCGGCTATTCCGACGGCGCGGGCGTATCGCTGACCGGCACGGACCTGCTGTCGGCCACCGACGCGCAGACGGCGCTGACGGATCTGAATTTTGCGGTGAGCGACGTGGCGGCCATGGATGGCTACATCGGCGCGCAGATCAACACGCTGAATTCGATCAGCCAGGTGATGACCACGCAGGAGACGAACGTGGTTTCGGCGCAGAATGCGGTCCAGGCCACCGACTACGCCTCGGCCACTTCCAACATGTCGAAGTACGAAGTGCTGAGCCAGACGGGCATCGCGGCCCTGGCGCAGGCCAACACCGTACAGCAGGAAGTGACCAAGCTGCTCCAGTAACCGGCGCAAGAGTTTTGAACCAACGCAGCATTGCAAAACCTTCAAGACAACCCAGGGACGGGCGGCGGCAAAGGCATCCCCTTTGCCGCCCATTTTTTTGAGGGAGCCATGCAGGGGGGGATGCGTTTCGAAAGCTCTTCTACAAGCGCCGCAGGCGTATTCGGTGTGGGCTGGGAACTGTTTTCCTCCCGCCGGGGTCTAAGGAGTTAGGATTCTCGTGCCAGTTTCTCCGCAAGTTGTCCGGGCAGTTCCGTTCCTTTGGTGAAGGGGTTTCAGTTTCCCTCGCCTAACTCAAGGAGGAGTTATGCGCCGCGCCTTTCTCGTGTTTTCCCTCGCAGTCATCTTTCCCATTGGGTTCACAATTGCTCTGGCGGCGCAAACAACGCCGGGCAGCGCGGCGAAGGCAAGGCCCGCCGCTGTGGCGGAGCCGACTGCCGCGTCCGGAGCCGTCAAAGACCTGCCCGTGCGCAAGGTCGTGCTCTACAAGAACGGCGTGGGCTACTTTGAACATGCCGGAACGGTGAACGGCAACCAGAAGGTAGCCATCGACTTCACCTCCCCGCAACTGAACGACGTGCTGCAGTCGCTCACCGTGCTGGACCTGGGCGGCGGGCGTATCGGCGGCGTCAACTACAACTCCACCACGCCGCTGGCCGAGCAACTGAAGTCGCTCTCGCTGGGCATGGACGACGACCCGACCTCGACGGAGCTCTTTCAAGCGCTGCGCGGGCAGCGTGTGGAGGTGACCGGCGCGCCGGGCGGCGCGATCACTGGACGCCTGATGGCCATCGAGTCGCGCACGGAGAAGATCGGAGCTTCGGCGGACGAAGCAGGCAACGCCAACACCATCGACAAATACTTTCTTACGGTCGTTGCCGGCAACGGCGCTGTGCGCGTCATCGAATTGACGCCGCAACTGAGCGTGCGGCCGCTGGACGCGAGCCTGCAGGGGCAGGTGGATCGGTATCTCGAACTGCTCAGCACTACGCACGCCAACGGCCTGCGCCATCTGACGCTGAACGCCATCGGCCAGGGCCAGCGCGACCTGCGCGTCAGCTACATCAGCGAAGTGCCGGTGTGGAAGTCAACCTACCGCATGGTCTTTCCGCGCGAGGCGAACGGCAAGGCGATTCTGCAGGGCTGGGCGGTGGTGGACAATACCGTCGGCTCGGACTGGGACAACGTGCAGTTGTCGCTGGTGGCCGGAGCGCCGCAGAGCTTCATTCAGCCGCTCTCGCAGCCGCTCTACATTGAGCGGCAGGAGATTCCCATTGCCACCGAAGCACAACTGACGCCGCAGACGCATCAGGCGGCCGAGGGGAAGACGGTTCATGTGCAGTCGGAGATGATGAACAATCAGCTTACCGCGCCAGCGCGGGTTCCGCATTCGATCGTGATGGAGAGAAAGAGCAACGCGCCTGTTTCGAGCTTCGGCGTGGCTGGCATGGAAGGCGTGGGCGGAGGTCTTGGCTCCGGCACGGGCAACGGCTACGGCCCAGGCTCGGGTGGTAATGTTGGCGGCGGCGTCTACCGTCCCACCGACGCAGTGAGCGAGGGCGACGTGGCCACCAACGCCTTCGACGACTTCTTTGAATACGCGCTGACGCAGCCGGTTACCATCCACAAGAACGAGTCGGCCATGGTGCCCATCCTGCAGCAGGAGCTGCCCGCCCAGCACGTGACGCTGTGGAGCGAGCGCCAGCCCACGCCGCTGCGCGCGGTGTGGCTGGAGAATGCGTCGAAGCTGACGCTGGACTCCGGCAGCTTCTCCATCTTCGAGAGCGGCGAGTTTGCCGGCGAGGGGTTGCTGGACCCGATCCATCCGGGCGAGAAGCGGCTGCTCTCTTACGCGGCCGACCAGGCGGTGCGCGTGCGCATTACCGAGCGCAGCTCCGGACGCACACTGCATCACGTGAGCATCGGCAGGGGCTCCGTGGTGGAGACGCACATGGACGAGGCCACGGTGACCTACACCGCCGCCAACTCGGCCGACGTGGATCGCGCGGTGTTGATCGAGACGCCGCGGCGCAACAGCGGCTGGACGCTCGACGACGGCCTAAAGCCCGACGAGACCGCCGCCGACATCTATCGTTTCAAGGTGCCGGTGGCGGCGCACTCCACGGCCAAACTCGAAGTGCGGCAGCATGGGCCGGAGCAGGTGCGGGTGCAACTGAACACGGCGCAGAACCAGACCGATTATCTGCTGGATCTGGCAAAACGCTTGCCCAATGCGCTCGATGCGCTCAAGCCGGTGATCGACGCGCAGACAACCATCGCCAAGCTCAACTGGAGCATTGCCGAGTCAAAGAAGAACGAGGAAACCGCGTCGGCCGACGAAGCCCGCGCCCGTGAGAACCTGACCGCGTTGAAGGCCAACGAGGCGGCCCGGCGCTTTGTGGACGAGCTGAACCATGCCGAGGATACGCTGCAGGCCGCGCGCAAGTACACCGCCGACCTCGACGCGCAAAAGCAGACGGCGATGGAGAAGCTCGACGCACTGATTGCCGGGCTCAGCTTCGACTGGGACGTGACGGCAGCAAGCAAATAGTCCGCCGCGATCCGCGCAGAAATGCGAAGGCCGCATCCCGTGTGGGGTGCGGCCTTCGTGTTGGCGGGTGCGCCTTATTGCACCGTCAGGTTGACTGTGCCGCTGAGGGCGCCGTTGCCGTAGACCGTGATGGTGTACAAGCCGGAGGTGGTGCCGGAGATTCCGCTGCCGCCGCCACTGCTGCTGCCTCCTCCGCCGCAGGCCGCCATGCCTCCTGCGAGTGCTGCCAGCAGAACCAGAAGTCCGAGGAGATTCCGCCATGCGCGGCGGCGGCGGCCCGGAACCGCGAAGAGCACAAGGCAGGCCAGCACCGCGCCTCCGGTTGCGTACCAGCGGCTGCCGGGGCGTGCCGGAGCAGCGAGCGCGGCAGAGGTGGCCGGGGTGGTGGTGATGGTCAGCGTTGCCGTTCCGGCGATGGAGCCGGAGATGGTCACAGGCGTCGTGGCGCCAAAGCTCAGCGAGGGCGAGTATTGCGCGCCTGCCGGGCTGGAGGTGATGGCGGCCGTCAGCGCCACGGCTCCGGTAAATCCGTACTGCGGCGTAACGGTGATCGTGGAAGTGTTGCCGGTGGTTGCGCCTCTGGCCACCGACACCGATGTTCCGGCTATGCTGAAGGTCGTCAGAGTTACCGCGCTGCTGCCGGCGGTGGCCGCATACGTGGCTGCTGCGGCGGTGTCCGGCGTGTAGGCTGCCGTCAGCGTGACGCTACCCGCCGTCAGACTGTTGGCCGGAATGCTGAAGGCCGCGCTGCCGCCGGTGAGGGTTGTAGCCGCCGAGGTGTACCCGCCGCCGGAGAGGACGATGGAGCCGGAGGCCGTCGGATTTCCCGAGCCGCCGCTGACAGCGACGGTGACGCTCAGCGCCTGATAGACAGGCGTGCTGGACGAGCCGGGCGTAACGGCCACCGAGGGCGTCACCTTGTTGACGGTGACGCCGGCCGTGCCCGTGGCCGCGTTGAAAGTGGCTGCGGCAGCCGTGTCGGGCGTATAGGTTGCCGTCAGCGTGGGCGAGCCCGCCGCCAGCGTGCCCGCGGCAATGTTGATGAGGGCCGCTCCGCCGCTCAGCGTGACCGCGCCGGAGGAGTAGCTGCCGCTGCTCAGGGTAACGGAGCCGGATGCGGCAGGCGCGCCGCTGCCGCCGCTCACCGTTACGGTGACTGCCGTGCCCTGCACGGTGGAGATGCTTGCGGGCGAGGGCGAGACGGTGACCGTGGGCGTCACTTTGGAGACCGTCACCGTGCCTGTGCCGGTGCTGGCGCTATAGACCGCTGCGCCTGCGGTGTCCGGCGTGTAGGCAGCGGTAAGGGTATTTGCGCCGATGGCCAGAGAACTGCCCGGAACGCTGATGGTCGCCGCGCCGCCCGCGAGATTCGCCGTGCTGGAGGAGTAGCTGCCGCCGGTCAGCTTGATGGAGCCTGTCGCCGTCGGATTTCCCGCGCCGCCGCTTACCGTGACCGTGACCGAACTCGACTGTACGGTGGTGATGTTTGCGGGCGTGGGCGCCACCGTGACCGAGGGCGCGACCACGCCCACGGTGACCCCGGTGGTGCTGCTCTGTGCAGTGAAGGAGGCCGCGCTGGCGGCGTCGGGTGTGTAGGCAGCCGTGATGGTGTCAGCGCCGATAGCCAGCGAGCCCGCGGGAATGACGATCTGCGCCGACCCGGAGGAAAGGGCACTGGCTGCGGAGGAGTAGCTGCCGCTGGTCAGCGTGATGGAGCCGGTAGGTGTGGGATTGCCGCTGTTACCGGCAACGGTAACGGTGACGGTCGTGGGCTGCACGGTAGTGATGCTGGAGGGCGAGGCCGTGGGAACGACCGTGGGCGTCACCTTGGCCACCGTGATCGATGTATTTCCCGTGGCGGGGTTGTAGATGGCCGAGCCCGCGGTGTCGGGCGTGTACGTAGCGGCGATGGTGGGCGAGCCCACCGCGAAGGTCCCGGCCGGAATGGTGGCGTAGACCCCGCCGGAGGAGAGCAGGGCAGGGGACGAGGTGTAGCTGCCGCTGCTCAACACCACGGAGCCGGTGGCCACCAGGATGCCCGTGTCGGCAACTCCAGCCGTCGAGCTGACGCCTACCCACACCCGCAGAGACTGGCCGGGAACGATGTTCGAGTAAACCGGGGCCATGGCGACGACGGGTGTGGCTTTGGCGATGGTGACCGGGGCGGCGCTGGAAGTGGCGGGGTTATAGAGCGTGGCGCCGGCCGCGTCGGGCGTGTACGAGGCGGTGATGTTGTCCGTGCCCACAGGCAGCGATCCTGCCGGGATGGCGATGGCGGAGAGGCCGGAGGTGAGTGAGGCCGCCGGGGAGGTATAGCTGCCGCTGGACAACGTAACGGTTCCTGTGGCGGTGGCCGTTCCCGACCCGGCGTTGACCTGGATGTTGACCCACAGTTGCTGAGCCACCGAGATGCTGGCGCCGCCGACGATGGGCATGGCCGTGACGGTCGGCGTGGCTTTGGAGATGCTGACCGAAACCGCGCTGGAGGCAGCGGAGGTGTAGATCAATGCGCTGGCGTTGTCCGGCGTGTAGTTGGCCGTGAGCGATGCCGATCCCGCGGCCAGCGAACCGGCCGGAATGGTAACGGTGGCCGAGCCGTTGGAGAGCGTCGCGGCGCTCGATGTGTAGCTGCCGCTCGATATGGTGACTGAGCCAGTCGCGACGCCCGCCGTGCCGGCAACGGAGACCGCGACCGACAGCGTCTGGGCCGTGGTGACGCTCGACGAGGCCGGGTTTGCCGTCACCGTCGGGGTTGCCCTGCTCGATGTTGCCGGGTAGTTGGTGAGGAAGTTGTTGACGTCGAGCGAGCCCAGGCCGGTGACCTCGTCGTACCCGGCGGTCACCAGGAAACCCTGCTGCACACCGGTCGTCACCCCGGTGGGCCCGGGAATGCTGTTGTTGCACATGCTGGGCACGGCGATGTTGCAGGAGCCGACGCCGCTGGAGGCCACGGTCACGTCATGGAAGGCCGACGGCGCCGAGGAGGCTAGCGGGTAGATCAGCGGATTCAGGTTGCCTTGCCCGCCGCCCAGCTTCTGGTCCAGCAGTGCGGCCACTCCTGCCATGCCGGGAGCCGACGCCGAGGTGCCGGAAAAATAGATGAAGTACCAGGAGGAGCCGGTGCAACCGGCGTTGTAGGAGGTGCCGCTGATTGCGGTCCCGGCCAGGCAGGCGAAGTAGCCGTCGTGCCCGGCGGCGGAGAAGGAGACATCCGGCGTGTAGCGGCCGGAGCGCGCCGCCGGTACGCCGGTTCCGCTCTGCCAGATGGGCGTGGCGATGTATGCGCTGACGCCGCCGCCCGATCCTGCCACTATCGCTGTGGTTCCATTCCACGACTCGTTCCAGCCGCCCTCGGGAATGTAGCCGGTCGCTGACTGATAACCGGTGCCGTTGCTCGAACTCCAATAGCTGGAAGGGTTGGCCGTGTCGGCAAATTCGGTGCCGCCCACGCATGTGGCGTAGCTGGACGAGCAGATGTAGTTGGGGCTGTTGCCGATAGGCGTGGAGGGCGGCGTGGTGAAGGCAGTGTCGCAGCCGGCCGCCGCCGAGTCGCCCGAGGAGACGAAGACGCTGATGCCTTCGCCGGCGGCGGTCTTGAACAGGGTGTCCCAGAAGCTTACGCCGGAACTGCCCGCGCTCGACTCGCACGCGCCAAAGCTGATCGTCATCACTTGCGCGGGAACCGGGGTGGTGTAGACAAGGTATTTGGCATCTGCGCCGATGCCGCCGCTGCTGCTTGGGGTAGCCACCAGCAGCAGGTTTGCTCCCGGAGCCACGCTGCCGGCGCGGATCACATCCAGCGTGGCCTCCCCCTGGCCTCCGAACCCTGAGGTGCAGGTGGAGGGAGTGCTGGGCGCGGTGCACGGACTGCCCGGATCGGCGCCGCCGTAGGCCGTGGGAATCGCCACGGTTGGGTCGGTGAACGATGCGCCGGTCTTCGCCTTGAAGTTGTCCAGATCGGCGTTGTTCACCCTCGACCAAGCGACGATGCCGATGGTGATGCCCGCGCCGGTATAGGCCGCGGGCACGTCGTAGATGGTGTTGAAGTCGTTCGGCGTCAGGTAGTGCGTGCCGCTCGATGTCGTCATCTGCGGAGACTGAGAACTCTCGACGGAGAGATGCAACTGGGGCCGCTCGTCGATGGTGAACAGCCCGCGCACCGATTTGATGACGGGCGTCAGCGCAAGGGGAATCGCCGGATCGGAAGCGACCGAGATTCGCTGGCTGCCGTTGACGGTGTACGAACGCAGCTCGGTCTGGAAGACGCGGTCGATGCTGCCCGCCGTTCCTCCGAAGTCGATCATCGCCCGGTCGGGCGTGACGGAGTTCACGTGCAGGCCCTGCGAGGTCAGCCAGCCGGTCACCGCGGCCAGGTCCTGGTCGGAGAGGCCGAAGCGGCTGCCGATCTCGGCCGCTGTGAGCCACTTGTGATAGTTGGGTGACGCGGGGTTCTGCTGGTCGGCCAGCAACTGCTGGAAGGCCTGCTCCTGCGCATCCGAGCGCGTCAGCACCAGCGTCATCTGCTCGAAGCTCTGGTTTTCCGGGACCACCGCGGTCTGGTTCGCCGCCACCGCCCACGCCGGATGATGACCGGCCAGGGGATGCGCTACTCCGGTATCCACCGGCTTGGTGACCAGGTTGGGAATAGTTGCCGCTCGCGCCGGCAGCCAGAAAGCCGCAAACAAGAGGAACAGAGCAGCAACGCCGCACATTGATCTGAAGTGATGTAGGCTGCGGGCCCGGCGGCGAGAACCAAATGAGGGAAGGGACTGGGAACGCAGGTGCATCGGCGGGTCTCTCCTTGCGAGCAACGCGGTGGCTTGCTGAAATTGTCGGCTGAATTGTTGGGCTTGGCAAGGAAGACTACGGCAGATTGCGGGAATATGCGGATGCGCCTGCCCAGGACGCGGACAAGCCCTTGATGGGCAATGATCGGTCGGAGGTCAGGCTATAGCAGCCTGTTCCCCAATCGATCGGGCCTTTCTACGGCGTGCAGGTTGAGTGTGCACTCTTCCCACCCATATCGCGATAACCAGCGAAATAGACGGGGCACGGTGTCTGTATTCGATGCTCGAATCCCTGCCCTCTGATCCCTGACCCCTGACCCCTGACCCCTGCTCCTAAACCTCGTCCTTGCCCGGGCGCAGCATCAGGTCCCTGATGGCTTCGCGCGGGTCCTTGCCTTCGTTCAGAATCAAATCCATCTGCTCGGTAATGGGCATCTCGACCTCGTGCTTGCGCGCCAGGCCCAGCGCGGCCTGCGTGGTAAAGACGCCCTCGGCCACCTTGCCGCCCAGGCTCGCCAGAATCTCCGGCAGCTTGCGGCCCTGGCCCAGCGCCTGGCCCACGGTGCGGTTGCGGCTCAGCGAGCCGGTGCAGGTCAGCACCAGGTCGCCTGCGCCGCTCAGGCCGGCCAGCGTCTCGCGGCGGCCTCCGCAGGCTACGGCCAGCCGTGTAATCTCTGCAATGCCGCGGGTGATCAGCGCGGCGGCCGAGTTGTAGCCCAGGCCCATGCCCGCGGCCACGCCGGCGGCGATGGCGACCACGTTCTTTAGCGCGCCGCCCAGTTCCACGCCGACCACGTCCGTGGAGGTGTAGATGCGCAGATACTCGGAAGAGAACTCGCGCTGGATGCGGCTGGAAACGGAGCGGCGCGCAAAGGCGACGGTGACGGCGGTAGGCTGGCCCTGCGCCACTTCCAGCGCAAAGCTCGGTCCGCTGAAGGCGCCCACCGGCAGTTCCAGCCCGGCCTCGGCCAGTGTCTGCGCAATCACCTCGGTCATGCGCAGGTAGGTGCGGTTCTCCACGCCCTTGGTGGCGCTCACCACCACCTGTCCCGCGTGCAGATGCCCGCGCAGCCGCCGGAAGGTGGGCCGCAGAAACTCGGAGGGGATCACCGAAACAACGATCTCGGCCTGGGCAATGGCCGCGTCGTCGGCGGTGACCGCGATCTCCTTCGGCAGCGGGAACCCGGGCAGAAAGAGAATGTTTTCGCCGGCGGCGCTAATCTGAGCGGCCTCGTCGGCGCTATGCGACCAGAGAGTGAGAGAGTGACCTCCGCGGCGGTGCAACGAGAGAGCAATGGCGGTTCCCCAGGCTCCGGAACCCAGTACGGCGATACGGCTCATGCGGTTTTCTTTGCTCCCAGGCGGGATTCGCTGCCGTTCAACAGACGGCGGATGTTCTGGTGGTGCTTGACGATGATCAGCAGCGCGACAAAGATCTGCACGGCGATAAAAAACGGTGGCCTGTCCCCGCTGGTCAGCAGCCAGGCAAACAGCGGAAAACTGGCTGAGCCGAGGATCGAAGCCAGCGAAACGTAGCGGCTGAGCGCCAGCACCACGATGAATACCGAGATGGCGGCCAGCGCGGCCCACGGCGAGGCTACCAGGAAGACGCCAAAGCCCGTGGCAACGCCCTTGCCGCCCTTGAAGCGCAGCCACACCGTGAAGACGTGGCCCAGCACCGCAAACAACGCCGCCAGGGCCTGCGCGTTGCGCAGCGGTTCGGCGGGCATCAGCAGCGAACCGAGGAAGCCGCCCAGCCATACCGCCGAGCTGCCCTTGAGCACATCCAGCAGAAAAGTGGCCAATCCCAGCGTCTTGCCGGCCGAGCGCAGAACGTTGGTGGCGCCGATGTTGCCGCTGCCGACTGAGCGGATATCCTCATGCCGGAAGATGCGGATCAGCAGATACCCGGTGGGCACTGAGCCCAGTAGGTAAGCCGCTACCGCGATGATCGCACTTGCTTGAAGCATAACGAGTGAGAGTTTAACAGGTGAGGGCAGGGGACGCGCAGAGCTGCGCGGAAAGGCCGCCGGCGGGCGGCCCGGATTGCGCTACATCTGGCTCAGCGCAACGCGCGCCGTGCGGACTTCGGCGGCCAGTACGCGCAGAATCTTGAGCGAAAGCAGAGGGTCGGACTGCATCAGAGCCGTGAATTTGTCGCGCGAGACAAAGCCCACATGCGCGCCGGCCTGAGCCACCACCGTCAGCGTATATGGCGCGTTGCCGATCAGGCCCGGCAGGCCCAGCAGCGAACTGTCGACAGCGTGCGACGCGACCAGCGTTTCACCGGACTCCGAGGTCATGGAGAGCGTCGCTTCGCCCTTGTAGAGGATGTAGACGCCCGACGGCGCGTCGCCCTGACGGAACAGGACGCGGTCCTGATGGCAGGCAACCGGCTCGGCGTGATTGCCGAGCGCCTGAATCAAGTCGGAATCTGCAACAAAGGCAGAAGAATCGAGTCGCATGGATTGCTCCGAGGGATGAGTGACGAGGATTTCGGTCTTGTCTGGGCATAGGTGCCCTTTTGTTATGCTGTCACTCCGGCAAAGGAAAACGCGTGACGCGCATCACCTATTCTTGTGATGGGTTTTAGTGGGAATATCTATAGATACAGGAAAAATATCGAACCGCCGGTTTCCTGCTGCGCAACTTCCCTCGCATTCAGCCGTGGCGCTTGTGTCTATTGTGAACTGTCAGGATGGGACGACGTCCCGCAGAACGAGATGCAAAGTTGTAGCACAAGGCTGGGCGTTTGCAGAGCACCCAACCCTCAGTGCTGGTGTGCGACCTGCCGCCGGAGCTCTTTCTCGAAGGCGCGCCGCCTGTCTGCCACGTAGGCCTGGTAGCCCTCCGGGTCGATGAAGGTGTTGCGGCCGCCCTTGTGGTAGCGATCGAACTTGTCCAGGAGTCCGAAGTAGGAGCCATGCGCGCCGAGGAAGATGTCGCAGGGCAGCTTTGCGAGCACGTCGAATCCACGGGCAAAGTCGTCGGCAATCTGCGGGTATTCCGCATTGCCCACCAGCTTGTAGCCGGGGTTTACGTTGGGCCCGCCCACGATGACCACATGCAGAGGGCGGCCGCGCTCCACCTCGTCCATCGTCCAGGTGGTGGTGCCCTTGTTGTGGCCGGCAGTCAGGTGCGCCGTCAGCACCGTGCCGCCCAGGCGTACCTGTTCGCCGTCTTCCAGCACGTGATCCACCTTGGCGGGCTCAAACCAGGTGGACTTGTCATGCGCGTAAAAGAAGTCGGTGCGGCCGCCGGACTCCACCACGTCCACATCGGGCCGCATCACGTAATATTTCGCGCCGGTTTCGCGCAGAATCTCCGCGCTGCCGGCGCAGTGGTCGAAGTGTCCCTGGCTGATGAGCAGAATCTTGATGTCGGTGAACTTGAAGCCGAGCAACTCGATGTTCTTGCGTATCTGCGGCACCGACGCGCTCAGGTTGGAGTTGATCAGGATGAGGCCGTCCGGTGTCGCGACCAGATACGAGGCCAGTTCCTCGCTGCCCACGTAGTAGAGGTGCCCTGCGACACGGAAGACAGGGAAGGGGCGTGTCCAGGAGGGATCTTCCGCCGTGGCGGAGGCCGCCGTGCACACCAGCGCCAGCGCCAACGCGAACCCCGCGGCCAGTCTGCGGATGTTCATAGTCGCTCCGTTGCGGTCGATTCCGCCTTGAGAACTTCCAGCGCCCGTTCTAGATGGACGCCGCGCGAGCCTTTGATGAGAGCCACGTCGCCGGGCATCAGGTTGCGCGCCAGCCAGCGGCCGGCTGCCTCGGCGTCGGGCAGGAAGAGCGAGGCCACTCCTCCGGCGCAGGCGGCGGCGGCCAGATGTTCGGCGTTGCCGCGTACGCCCGCCACCAGGTCCAAACCTGCTTCGGCGGCGGCGCGTCCGCAGGCCGCATGCAGCGCCTGTCCTTGCGCTCCAAGTTCCAGCATTTCTCCGGCAACCAGGATGCGTCGGCCCTCGGCGGGGCGCGCGGCCAGCGTGCGGATCATCGAGCGCAGCGCTTCGGGGTTGGAGTTGTAGCAGTCGTTCAGGATGGTTGCGCCGCAGAGTTCGATCACCTCGCCGCGCTTGTCGCCGGCGGTCAGAGTGCCCAGCGCGGTCACAGCGGCTTCGAGTTCCACGCCGGCTTCCAGCGCAACGGCCAGCCCGGCCATGGCGTTGGCGGCATTGTGTTCGCCCAGCAGATGCAGCGTGAAGCAGCCCTCGTGCTCGCCGGCGCGGTAGTTCACGCGCAGACCGTCCAGGCTCTCGCTGGTGGAAAGGATCGAAGGATTGGCGCAGGGGCCAGCGCCGAAGTACACCACGCGGCCGGCAAAGTCGCGGCCGAACTGCGACACGTAAGGGTCGGCGCAGTTGAGGAAGGCGACGCCGCTGGCCGGCAGCGCGGCCACCAGCTCAAACTTGGCGCGGGCAATGCCGTCCTGGCCGTCGGTAAAGTTCTCAATGTGCGCGGTGCCCACGTTGGTCACCACGCCCCAGTCGGGCGCGGCAATGCGGGCCAGCGCCGCGATCTCGCCCGAGTGGTTCATGCCCATCTCCACCACGGCGATCTCGTGCGAAGACGTCAGGCGCAGCAACTGCAGCGGCAGTCCGAAGGCGTTGTTCAGGTTGCCCTGCGTCTTCAGGACGCGGAACTTCGCGCCCAGCGCTGCGGCTGCGGCATCCTTGGTGGTGGTCTTCCCAGCCGAGCCGGTGATGGCCACCACGCGCTTGCCCCAGCGGCGGCGGACGTGCGCGGCCAGCGACTGCAGGGCGGTCAGCGGGTCTTCGGCGATCAGCAGCGGCGCGGCCAAGGCTGCATCCGGCAATGTGGACAGGCGAGCGCGCGACACCACGGCAGCCACCGCGCCGCGCTCCAGCGCGGCCACAACAAAGTCATGGCCGTCAAAGCGATCTCCGCGCACGGCGAAGAACAGGTCGCCCTTTGCCACGGTGCGCGAGTCGATCGAGTACCCGGAGGCCAACAGCGAGCCGGCATTCAGGATGGAGGCAGGGGCCTCCACCACTGCGCCTGCGCCCATCGCTGCTTCTGCAAGCGTTAGTATCATTGCCCCTTACCATAGCCCAATCGGGCCAGCGAGGAAAATGCAGTTTCTGCGTCGTCGAAGGGAACCGGGCCGGAAGCGAGAATCTGCTCCTTTTCGTGGCCCTTGCCGGCCAGCAGAACCACGTCGCCCGGCGCTGCGGCTTCGAGCGCAAGCTGGATGGCCGCCGCGCGGTCGGGCTCCACAACGTACTTTACGCCGCTTTCCTTCAATCCCGGTTCAATTTCGGTCAAAATAGCGCGCGGGTCCTCGGAGCGGGGATTGTCGCTGGTGGCCACCACGTAGTCCGAGCCGCGCCCGGCAGCCAGGCCCATCCGGGGGCGTTTGGTGCGGTCGCGGTCGCCGCCGCAGCCAAAGAGCGTAATCACGCGCTTGCCCGTGGGCGCGGTCATCTGGCGTGCCAGCGCGGTCAGGTTCAGCAGAGCGTCGTCGGTGTGCGCGTAGTCCACAATCACCGTGAAGGGCTGCCCGGCAGAAACCGGCTGAAAGCGTCCCGGAACCGGCTTGAGCGCGGGTATGGCTGCTACCAAATCCGCAAACGAAACGCCGCGCGCGTGGGCGGCCGTGAAGGCGGCCAGCAGATTCAGGATGTTCACCTCGCCTGCCAGGTGCGACTCGACTTCGGCAGCGCCAACCGGAGTTTCCATCTGGATCGTCGCGCCCGCGGGAGTCAGCCTGTAGCTGGCGGCGCGCCAGTCGCCCTGGCCGATGCCGTAGGTGCGCACCTCCGCTCCCGCGTTGCGCGCGGTCCGGGCCAGTTGCTTGGAGCGCTCGTCCTGCGCGTTGATGACGGCCACGCGCGGGGCAGGGTAGACCGTGCCGTCGAACAACAGGCGCTTGGCCGCGTAGTAGCGCTCCATGGTCTGGTGATAGTCCAGATGGTCGCGCGTCAGGTTGGTAAAGACGGCCACGTCGAAGTTGATTCCCGTCGCCCGGCCCTGATCCAGCGCGTGGCTGGAGACCTCGGTCACCAGTTCGGTAGCTCCAAGCGCTGCGCCCTCGGCCATCAGTTCGTACAGGTCGCGCGGCTCGGGCGTGGTGTGGACGGAGGGCCGCACCTGCCCGGCCACATGGTACTCGATGGTGCCGATCAGCACTGTCTTGCGCGCGGCGGCGTTCAGCAGGGCTTCGGTCAGGTAGGCTGTGGTTGTCTTGCCGTTGGTGCCGGTGATGCCGATGGCGGCCAGCTTCTTTTCCGGGTGGCCGAAGAAGGCGGCTGCGGCCTCGGCCAGCGCGCGGCGTCCGTGGTCCACCAGCAGCAACCCGATCTCGGGATGGTAGACCTGCAAGTGGTCAAAGGCATCCGGCGAGTCGGTAACGATGCCCGCCGCGTTTGCGGCAATGGCCTTGGCGACAAACTTGTTGCCGTCGGTCGAGCCGCCCTTCATGGCGACAAAGACCGAGCCGGGACGCACGCGGCGGGAGTCGTACTCAATGCCGGTGACGGGGGCGGTTGAGCTGCCTCCCGCATCGACGGCGGTGATTTCTTTCGTCAGTTCGTTCCAGTTCATCTCGGGTTTAATTGTAGATGGATGGAACGGCCCTGCAATGGGACGTGTGTCAACGGCCGCAGCGGACCTGAATGCGCGTGCCTGCTGGAACCATCGTGCCGGGGTCGGGCGACTGCTGGCGGCAGAGGCCGGTGCCGCTCATCTGCACCTCGAAGCCCGCTGCTCCCGCCTGCTCGATGACCTTGCGCATGGGCAGTCCCGTGAGCGAGGGCACGCGCAGGCGTTTTACGTCGGGCAGCATCACGGCGCGGGTCGTCGGCTGCGCGGCGGCGTTGGCAGGGGTGGCGGAAACTGCTTGTCCGGTGGCCGCCGGCTGGGCCGGACTTGCGTGCACACTGCCTGCGGCGCTTGCCGGGACCTTTGCCTGCTGCATCGCCTGCTGCTGCGCGGCGGCGCGCAGCGGATCGTCGCTGGGCAACTCGTTCGCAGCGGTGCTGAATGCGTAGGCCGCGTTGTCTGAGCCGGCGTCCTCGTCTTCGTGCACGGCGTTCTGCTTGTCTTTGGCGCGGACGGCATGTAGTTCCGTGTCGTGCGGCACTCCCAGATACTCCAGCACCTGCTGCGCGACTTCCGCGAAGACCGGGGCAGAGACGCTGGCGCCGTAATAGTTGCCTCTGGGATTGTCGATGACCACGGCCACGGCGATCATCGGGTTGTTCACCGGGGCAAAGCCCGCGAACGAGGCCACGTGCATCGTCTTCGAATACTTGTGCGTGGCGGGGTCGATCTTCTGCGCGGTGCCTGTCTTGCCTGCCGACGAGTAGCCGTTGAGCTGGGCTTCCTTGCCGGTGCCGAACAGCACCACGCCTTCCATCATCTTGCGCATCTGCGCCGACGACAGCGTTGCCATCACGCGATGCGCGCCTTCCGGCAGCGGGTCGGGCACTTCCTCGCCCGGGCGCACCGGCGCGGGCTGTGGCGCGGCCCCTTTCTGGTTGGGGTCGGTGGCTGAGGGCTGGGTGGGCATCAGAATATGCGGAGGCAGGTAGACGCCGCCGTTGGCGATGGTCGAAACCATCGTGGAAAGCTGGATGGGCGTGACGGCCACCTCCTGGCCCATGGCGATGGACGCGATCGAGGAGCCGGACCAGCGGTTGAGCGGGCTCAGCAGGCCGCGCGTCTCGCCCGGCAGCTCGATGCCCGAACGCGCGCCGAAGCCGAAGGCGCGAATGTACTGGTAGAAGCGCTCGGGGCCCATCTTCATGGCCACTTCAATGGCGCCCACGTTGCTGGAGTGGGCCAGCGCATCGTGCACAGAGATGCGTCCGAAGTGGTCGCCCTTGTCGTCGTGAATCACGCGCCCGGCCACGGTAATCACGCTGCCGTGGCAGTCCAGAATGTCGTCCGGCGTCACCACGTGCTGGTCCAGCGCGGCCGAGTAGGTGACCAGCTTGAAGGTCGAGCCCGGCTCGTAGACGTCGCTCACCGCGTGGTCGCGCAGCAGTCCCGGCGCGGAGTGGCGGAACTGGTTGGGATTGAAGGTGGGCCGGATGGCCAGCGCAAGGATCTGGCCGGTGTGCACGTCCTGCACCACCACCGTGCCGTTGTCGGCCTTGGTGCGGTCCATGGCGTGGTCTAGCGCGCGCTCGGCCAGGAACTGTATGTTCTCGTCGATGGTCAGCACCATGTTGCGGCCCGGCTGCGGCTCGCGCTCGGTGGAACCCAGAACCTTGCGCCGCGCATCCATGGCGGCGTACATGCGTCCCGGCGCTCCGTGCAGTTGCGCGTCGAAGCGCTGCTCCAGACCCGCCAGTCCAGCGTCGTCGATGCCCACGTAACCCAGAACCTGCGCGGCGATCTCGTTGTCCGGATAGAAGCGCTGGAACTCCTTGTCGAAGTAGACGCCCTTCAGGTTCAGCGCCTTCACGGCGGCTGAAACCGCGGGCGTCACGCGCCGCGCGATCCACGCGAAGCTGCGGCCCGAGGTCAGCCGGGCGGCAATCTGCGCCTCGGTGGTTTCGTCGTCGTCCGGATCGGTGTGGACCACGGCGGCCAGCGCGTGGGCCGCTGTCTGCTTGTCGTCGATGGCCGTGGGATCGGCGTAGATCGAGTCCACCTGCACGGTCATGGCCAACTCGTGGCCGTTGCGGTCAAACAGGATGCCGCGGCGGGGAGCCACCTCGAAGGTGCGCCGCTGCTGCTTTTCCGCGCGCGCCACAAACTCCTGGTGGCGCACAATCTGCAGCCAGAACAAACGGCCGGAGATGGCGGCGGCCCAGAGAATGAAGAAGAGACAGATCAGCCAGAAGCGCAGGCGCTTGAGCGGCACGGCGCGGGGGGCGTGGATGCGGTTGCGAATGGTGCGAACGGCGGGCTGCATGGGCTGGCTCGATGGGGCGGCGCTGCCGTCCGCGGTTACTGTGCGGGCGGCGCCGGGGCAATAGCCTGGGCAACCGCGGGCGTTGCGCTGTCAGGCCGTGCGTCGGCGTGGATTACCTGCCCGGGCTGGGGGGTGCTCAGCCCGAGCTGGCGCGCCATCGAGTCGATGCGTCCGGGCTGGGTAAGCTCGGCCTGGGTCAGGTGAAGCTGGCGGTTCTCTTCGCGCAGTTGATCGCGCAACTGCTTTTCCTGCTCCACGTGGTAGCTGCTTTCGATGGCGTAGAAGTGCTGCAGGCCGTAGACCATCACCAGAGAGAAGAGCACCGTGAGCGCGGCGCCGAAGATGCGCATCTCGCGCATGCGCACCGGATCGGGCGCTTTCACCAGCCGGGAGTTGTCGAAATTCTTGGCAAGAAAGAACTCGGGCGTGCGGATACGGCGGCGGCGCATCTCCTGCTGGGCCAGCAGCGCGGCGTTGTGCTCGGCGATGCGGGCGCTCCAGGTGCGGCCAGTCTCGTAATAACCTGTTGTCATTGCCGCCATGGGAGTTCTCTCCTGAGACGCTAGCTGCTAGCTCCTAGCCTCTAGCTTTACCTTGCCGGAACACCCGTTCCCGCACTTTCCTTTGCATCGCTGGCAGCTGGAAGCTAGAGGCTAGAAGCTGCTTTTGGTTCTTTCCGCCACCCGCATCTTGGCGCTGCGGGAGCGCGGGTTGCGATCGATCTCTTCTTCCGTGGCCGTGATCGGCTTCTTCGTCAGAACTTCCCAGATGCCCTGGTGTGCGCCGTCGCGAAAACTGTCTTTGGCAATGCGATCTTCAAGGGAATGAAAACTGATAACGGCGATGCGGCCTGAGGGCTTAAGCAACTTCGGTGCGGCCTCGAGCAGATCGCGAATTTCGTCCAGTTCGCGGTTGACGTAGATACGGAGAGCCTGAAAGGTCCTGGTAGCCGGATGAATGAATTTCATTGGCGGGACAGCGGTGGCAACCAAGCGGGCCAATTGCCCTGTGGTTGTCACCGGCCGTCCCCGCACAATGGCTCTGGCGACTGTCCGCGACCTCCTTTCCTCACCGTACTCGTAAATAAGATTCGCAAGCTCGCGCTCGTCCATCTCATTCACCACTTGTTCGGCGGTTCGGCCGGAGCGCGTGTCCATGCGCATATCCAGCGGCCCGTCCGCCTGAAAACTAAATCCTCTGCGCGCCTCGTCGAAGTGGAGGCTGCTTGCGCCAAAGTCTGCCAGCAGGCCGTCAAGGGAAGCCGGCTCAACATGCCGTGCGATGGAGCTGAAGGCCTCTGCCACCAGCGTCAACTGCGGCGCTTCGCCGCCCATCTCTTCCACCACCTGGCTCAGCCGGGCCTTGGCCAGCTCGAAGGCCTCCGGGTCCCGGTCGAATCCGATCAACCGTCCAGCGGGGCCCAGTTTCCGGACAATTGCTTCGGCGTGTCCGGCCAGCCCGAGCGTGCAGTCCACATACGTTCCATTGGCGCGTATACGGAGTGAATCGATCGCTTCCTGGAAAAGAACCGGCACATGGCGTCGCTTTTCTATCGTCATGCGCTCCCCCTGGGGGGTGTCAGCTATCAACCCGCGGCTGCAGAATCGCGGCCAGGGCCTTGCGGTTGTCGGCGGTCAGCTCGTTGGCCTTCAGCCGGTTCTCGAAGCTCTCGCGATTGACCACTTCGAGGTAGCTCATCTTGCCCAACACCACCACGTCCTCGTTCAACGCTGCCGAATCGCGCAGAATCTGCGGCAGCGTCAGCCGCGACTGCGTGTCGATCTGCACCTGCTGACCGTAGTAGCTGGTCAGATCCATGTACTTCTGCACCGCCTCGTCCATGCTGTAGGGCGCCAACTGCTTCTCGCGCTTTTCCCACTCCGGCAGAGGCCAGATCTCGGCCGTCTTGCCGTCCGTCGAAGTCACGTAGAAATGGGAAACGCAGGTCGCGTCCACGAGCAGCTTGAAAGCAGCCGGGAGCTTCAGCCTTCCCTTGTCGTCGATCTTCGCCGGATGGTTGCCGCGAAACATTTACTGGCCTTTCAGCTCCCGCAGGGCTCGAATTCCTTTTGCGCCGTGGCGGGTTTGCCTTGCCTGGGCCCTTTTCCGGTTTGCCTGGCTGGTACATTCGGGGGCTGGCAGCCGGAAATTTGGTTCACGAACAGCAAAAACGAGTAAACTTTGACTGGAATTCTGCTGAGTGGCTCCCAATTTCTCCACCACGCTCCAGAAAACTCCACCAACAGGTCCGATAATACCTCGCTTCCTTGAACCCGCCAAGGGGAAAATTCTGGAATTTGTTGAGAATTCAAGTGGGCTTGTGGAAAAACCTACGGGTAGATGTGGATAGGTCGAAATACCCAATATCTAGGGCTGGCTACGAGAATACGGGGGCTGGACAGAGCGTCCAACTCGTGATAGGCAAATAAAAAGCGAAACGTTGCAGCTTCTTGGGGCTTTTCAGCCGGATTCCCCTTCAGGAATGTTGGTGTAGCGCAGCGGCAACCCGATGGCGCTCGCGCCTCAACTCCACCACCAGCTTTGAAAGATACAGCAGCACCAATATATTGATCGCCAGCAGGCCGACGCGGGTCAACGTGAGCCGGTGCGCGATCTCGAAGATCTCCCAGGGAAGGAACGAGGCGGTGATGGCCAGCGTCAGGTACTCGCCCCACGCCTTTTCCAGATAAAGCCCGATTCCCTCGGCCAGGCTCAACCCCGCGTAGCTGAAGGCCGCCGCGCCGATCCGGCGCAGCAGCGGATCGTTCAGCAACTCGGCTTTGTCGAGGATGAAGTCCACCAGCCGCCACTCGGAGTTGAAGTGCAGGTAGCCGGCCAGGTCGGCCAGTTCGTCGGCCGCGTCCTTGTGCAGCAGGTGGAGTGCGCCGAAGCCGATCAGCACAAACAACCCGGCCTGCAGAGCCTTGTAGGCGGCGATCAGAACCAGCCAGCGGTTGTGCGGGTGCCCTGCGGTGTGCGGTTCGGTCATGGGTGCTGGGGAAGCTTCGGCTCTCATCCTTGTAATTGTTACGTTATACGATCGGTCCCTGTTCCGCGAAACACCCGCAAACCGCGCGCAGGGCTTACCATCGTAGCCATGAGTCAGCCCGGCGTCGAACAGTTTGCCATGGAGCAGTGGGTTCCGTACCCCGTGGAACTCGTCTTTGCGTTCTTTGCCAACCCTGCCAACCTGCCGCATCTGATGCCGCCGGGTTTGAAGGTGCGGATCGAGGATGCGCGCGTCCTTCCGCCGCCGCCGCGCCCGTTGGCGGCAGATCCGGCGCGCCGATTCCAGAGCATCGCCGCGGGAGTGGGCTCTGAAATTCTCATCAGCTTCTATCCCATTCCCTGGGTTCCGCGGCGCGTGAGCTGGATGGCCCGCATCGTCGAATTCTCGTGGTACAGCCACTTTATCGACGAGCAGGTGCGCGGTCCTTTCGCATCCTTCCGCCATCGCCACGGCATTGAGCCCGAGACGCGCGGCGGCGTGGAGGGAACTCTGGTCAGCGACCGCATCGAATTCTCGTTGCCGTATGGATGGCTGGGCCGGATGGGTGCGCGGCTGATGCGCGGACAGCTCAACAGCCAGTTCAGGCACCGGCAGCAGCGCCTGCCGGAGATCCTGGCCGCTGCCTCCAGCCAGGCCGCGCGGCGGACGTAGCGTCTTCCTTCCAGGAAAGGAATTGCCGCGCCGGCTCGCTTAACCGTGAATCCAACCGCCCAGAATCAGAGCCAGCGACCCTGTGCCCACCACGATCCATAGCAGGATTCCCTGCAACAGCGGGCGGACGCCCACCTGCCGCAGCGTCTTCAGGGAAAGTCCAGTGCCGATCAGGTAGAGCGTGGCCGTGAGGCCGATGATGCCGAGCCGCTTCAACCCCGGATAGGCGCCCTGGAAGAGCGGCAGATAGGTGTTGGCCACCGCGGCCAGGCAGAACAAAAGGATGAACCACGGCCACTGGATACGCGCCTTGCTTTTGCGCGTCAGCGCCGTACCGATGGACACCGGCACGATCCAAAGCGCGCGCGCCAGCTTCACCGTGGTGCCCACGGCCAGCGCGCCCGCGCCGAACTTTGCCGTCGCTCCCACCACGGAACTGGTGTCGTGGATCGCCAGCGCGGACCACAGGCCGAATTGCATCTGGCTCATGTGCAGCAGTGTGCCGATGGCGGGGAAGGCCAGCAGAGCCACGGAGTTCAGCACGAAGATGGTGCCCAGCGAGACGGCGGTGTCTTCCTCGCCCGCGTCGGTAATTGGCGCCAGCGCCGCAATGGCGCTGCCGCCGCAGATGGCCGTGCCCGCTGAGATCAGGAACGAGGCTCTCCGGCGCACGTGCAGTACGCGGCCCAGCCCCCAGCCGGCAAGCAGCGCAAAGCCGATGCTGAACGCTGTGTAGACGAGCCCGGTACGCCCCGCCTGGATCACCTGGCTCAGGTTCATGCCGAAGCCGAGCCCCACCACCGAGGCCTGCAGCAGAAACTTCGAGAGGCGGCGCGCCTCCATGTGAAACGGGTGCGCGAAGGAGAAGCCGTAGGCAAGGCCCGCGGCCAGGGCCACAGGCGGAGAAACCAGGCCGCTTGCAGAGAGGATCAGTCCGATGAAGAAGATGTTCTTGCTCACATCCTTAGTCTGCGGGCTGTGCGGTCATCGCGTCCAAGCAGGAGTTGTCATGGGTCATTAGCTTGCCTTATGAGTGCGCTTGTGCCTGGCCGGCCCGTCGATATGCGCCCGCAGAAAGCGGTGGAACTCCAACGCCAGTCCGCGCAACTCCGGCCCGCGCGGAAATGCGACCAGGAACTCGCGGTTCAGGCGCAGCCCCTCGATGGCGACAATGCGGATGCTCTTTTCCAGCCGCAGGTCCGAGGCGATGGCGCAGCGCGAGATGAATCCCGCGCCAAAACCGGCTTCCACGGCGGACTTGATGGCCTCGCTCGAGTCCAGTTCCATGACGACATTCAGCGCTCCGGGCCGGATGCACGCCTTTTCCAGCGCCAGCTCCACAATGCGCCGCGTGCCCGAGCCGCGCTCGCGCATCAGCATGGGGCTCTGGATGAGCGCCGCCGGAGCCACCGTGCCCCTCTGCGCCCATGCGTGCGCGGCCGGCGCGATCAGCACCAGTTCGTCGCGCAGGAAGGCCTCGGTGCGCACGTTGTTCGAGCGCGGCGGCCCTTCGATGAAGCCGAGCGCCACCGTGCCTTTCTCGACTGCTTCCACAATGTGCTCGGTGTTGCCGCTGACGAGCGTGGGCCGCACCCGCGGATGCGTCCTGCAGAAGTTCCCGACGATGCCCGGCAGCACGTACTGCGCGATGGTCGTGGATGCGCCCAGCGTCAGTTGGCCGGCAAAGGTGCCGCCCAGAGCGGCGATCTCGTGGCCGGCCTGCTCCAGCAGTTCGCTGCTGCGGCGCGCATAGTCCAGCAGGACCGCGCCCGCCGCCGTCAGCTTGGCGCGCCGGCCCGCGCGGTCCAGCAGTTGCACGCCCATCTCTTCTTCGAGCGCCTTGATCTGCAAACTCACCGCGGGCTGGGTCAGATACAGTTCTTCGGCGGCTTTGCGAAAGTTCAGGTGTTCGGCGACTGCGCGGAAGACGATCAGGCGGAAGTTCTCAAGATTGGCCATGAACTCATTATTGTCCCCGCCCGCTGCTAAGTGCCTCTTTGCCCGGTGCTTTCCGGGAATTTTTCGAAAGGATCGAAAACCGCAACGATCTTCTTTCAGGCCGGAACGCAGATGTTGCACTGAGGAAGATCCGCTTGTGCGCGGCCGCGGCGTTATCCTGTGGATGACCTATGGCAGAGACGGTTTCTATCGATCGACCGCGCGCGGTTGACGCGGACAGGCACGGGCGCTGGCCTCGTCGGCGCTGGCAGCGGATCTTGCTGGGCGCGCTGGCCGCTATTGCCGTGTTGCTGGCGGTGGGCGCTTGCGCCGGTGTGCTCTGGCTGCGGGCGGCGGCGCACAAGGCGCTGCCCGTGCTCGACGGCGAACTGCGCGTTGCCGGCCTCTCAGCGCCGGTCACGGTGCTCCGAGACGCGCATGGCGTGCCCCACATTCAGGCTGCCACTGAGAACGATCTATTTCTGGCGCAGGGCTACGTGACCGCGCAGGACCGGCTCTGGCAGATGGACGCCCTACGCCGCAACGCAGCCGGAGAGCTGGCGGAGATTCTGGGCCCCTCGCTGGTCGAGACCGACAAGGCGCAGCGCGTGCTCCAGTTCCGCGCCACGGCCGAACGCGTCTATGCGAACCTATCCGCCGCCGACCGCGTCCGCGTGGATGCCTATGCCCGCGGCGTAAACCTCTACATCGCGCAGCACCAGGACGCTCTGCCGCCCGAGTTCCGCCTGCTGGCCTACAAGCCGCGCCCGTGGACCGGCATCGATTCGGTCTCCGTGGGCATGTTGGTGGTGCAGATGCTCGACACGCACTGGGAGTCGAAGCTGGCGCGCGAACACGTTGCCGCCAGGCTCAACAACCAGAAGCTGGAAGAGGATTTGTATCCGGTGGGCTCGTGGCGCGACCGCCCTCCCACCGGCATTGCGCACGACCTGAATCGGCAGTTGACGCCGCCGTCGAAGCCGGGCAGCAGCGACGAGGACGACGAAGACGAGCCCACCGAGACGCAGGCCGCGCCTCCGTCCTTGCCTGCCTTGCCGCACGCTGAACAGGCGAGCTTGGCGTTAACGAGTATCGACCCGCGCCAACTGAGGGCTCTGATGGGCCTGCCCACCTGCGACGGCTGCCAGCCCGGCTCCAACAACTGGGTCGTCGGCGGCAAGCACACGGCCAGCGGAAAGCCTCTGCTCGCGAACGACATGCACCTCGGTCTCACCGAGCCGAACATCTGGTACATGGCCGACCTGAAAGCGCCGGGCTATCACGCCGCCGGCGTAACGCTGCCCGGCATGCCCTTTGTCACCGCGGGCCACAACGAGCATGTGGCCTGGGGCATTACCGCGCTGATGGGCGACGTGCAGGACCTCTACATCGAAAAGCTCGACGGCAAGGGCAACTTCGAGGACGGTAATGGCGCGTGGAAGCCGCTGCGCGTGGAGCACCAGACGATCAAGGTGCGGGGCAGCCACGATGTGAAGCTGGATGTCGAGTTCACCGGTCACGGGCCGCTGCTGAATCCGATTCTGCCCAGGGAGAAGCGAGCGATTGCGCTCAAGTGGACGCTCTATGATCCGGCCTTGAACTCCATGCCGATCTACCGCGTGAATACAGCCTCGAACTGGCAGGAGTTTTCGGCAGCGCTCGGCGATTGGTGCTGGCCCACGCTGAATATCGTCTACGCCGACGACCAGGGGCACATTGCGTATCACGCGGTGGGGCGGGTTCCAACGCGCATGGGAGGAACCGGCCTCTTCTCCCGCCCCATTCCGCGCGAGCAGCCGCTGTCTCGCTACGAATGGGGTGCTGCCGCATCTGCGCCCGGAAAATCCGTTCCGCTGTACGTGCCCTTCGACGACATGCCCAACTCCGTCGATCCGCCTTCCGCTTTTCTGGCCACAGCCAACGCGCGCGTGACAACGGAGAAGACGAAGTATCCGATCGCAGCCGAGTGGATCGATCCCTACCGCGTGGAGCGCATCTATAAATCCCTCGAAGGCCGCGATGGACTAACGCCGAAAGACATGCTGGCCGTGCAGACCGACGTCTACAGCGAAGTGGATCAGGAACTCGGCCAGCGCATCGCCTACGCCATCGACCATACCGACGGAGCTGATGCACGCCTGAAGCAGGCTGCCGATCTGTTGCGCGGTTGGGATGGCCGGTTGACGGCCGACTCGGCCGCGGCCTCCATCGTGACGCAAACGCGCAAGGCCCTCTGGCCGCTGATCCTGGAACCCAAACTCGGCAAGGACTGGAGCGAGTACCGGTGGATGGAGTCCAACTTTGCCGAGGAAGAGATCGTGATGCACGCCAAAGCCGCATGGCTGCCCAAGGGCTACAAGAACTGGGATGAACTGCTGACAGCCGCCGTGCGCAAGGGCATGAGCGCAGGCAAAGCGCCGGGCGACGTGAGCAAGTGGGCCTATGGGCACTGGCACGTGGTGGACATCGAGCATCCGCTCGGCAAGTTCCTTCCGCTCGTCGGCGGCATTGCCGGAACCGGCGAGCACCCGCTGAGCGGCGACACCACCACCGTCAAGCAGGTGGGCCGCGCCTTTGGTCCCTCGCAGCGCTTCACCATGGACTGGGGCAGCGTGGATGGCTCAACCGAGAACATCGTCCTCGGCGAGAGCGGCAACCCCTACAGCCCCTACTTCCGCGACCAGTGGAACGGCTGGTACGGCGGCACAACCTTCGCGTTGCCCTTTACCGAACAGGCCGTGGCCGCGCAAACAAGGCATACGCTGCGCCTGCTCCCGTAAGAGAGCAGGGAACAAGGGAACAAGAGAGCAGGGAACAAGGGAACGAGGGAACAAGGGAACGAGGGAACAAGGGAACTAGGGAACGAGGTACATGCAATTGGAGATCGCGCGCCCGGCTGAGAGACGGTGGGCACAGAGAGCAGTGCGGCCGCGATTTACACTGGGGTCGAACGGACATGCGCTTTCCTCGGCTCTTCGCTGAGAAAGCGCGTCGTTTTTGAAAAGGGAGTGCGTGTGAGCAGGATTCTTGTCGATCATGATGCGTGTCTGCGGGACGAGGCGTGTGTGGAGGTTTGTCCCGCGCGCTTCCTTGCGCTGGACCAGGACGGTTTCCCCGCCGAGGTTGCCGGGGCCACCTGCATCCTTTGCGGCCATTGCGTGGCTGTTTGTCCCAGTGGCGCTTTTCACCATGAGGATCTGCCGGACGAATCTTTTCTGCCTGCCTTCACCGCGTGGCCCTCGCCCGAAACTATGGACGGCTTTCTGAACAGCCGCCGCTCCGTCCGCGAGTTCAAGCCCGAACCGATTCCACGCGCAACCATGGAGGCGCTGCTCGACGTGGCCCGCCACGCGCCCACCGCCTCCAATTCGCAAAAGCTCCACTGGATCGTTGTCTCCGGCCGCGAGAAAGTTCAGTCCATTGCGCGCGAAATCATCGACTGCGGTCGCCGCTCCGGACTGCATCCTGCGCTGATTGCGCGTTGGGATGCGGGCGAGGACTTTGTCTTGCGCAATGCGCCCACACTGGTGGTGGCCTGCGCGCCGGAAGAGTATAGCTGGGGCAGGGAGGACGGAGCTATCGCGCTCACCTATCTGGAACTGGCCGCCGAAGCGCGCGGCGTGGGCGTTTGCTGGGCCGGCTACCTGACCCGCATCGCCCAGCAGCACGCCTCGCTGCGCAAGCTGCTTGAAGTGCCGGAAGGCTTCACCGTGCGCGGCGGCTTGATGATGGGCGAGGGCACGCATACCTACGGGCGCATCCCTCCCCGCAAACCGCTCAGCGTGAGTTGGCGCTAGTGCGCGCGCAGATCGGCAAGCCAGCCGTGGCCGCGCCGCCGCAGCCGCGCGCGGTCCGCGCCGTGGGCGTGGTGGCGATTCTGCTGGCGGCGCTGCTGGCCATCGCGCCGCAGTTGATCCAGGGCATCTCCTGCGGCCACGACTTCGACTTCCACCTCGTCTCATGGTTCGACGCGCTCAACGCCTGGCGGCACGGAATTATGTATCCCCACTGGGCGGCCAGCGCCAACTACGGCGCGGGCGAGCCGCGCTTTGTCTTCTACTCGCCTTTGACGTGGATGCTGGGCGCGGCGCTGGCGGCGGTGCTGCCGTGGACCTGGGTTCCGGTGGTGGTGACCTATCTTCTGCTTGCCGGTACGGGCCTGGCCACGCGCGCGCTGGCCCGGCAGGCGCTCGACGAAGCCTCGGCGGCGCTGGCCGGTTGCGTGGCCATCTTCTCCGGCTATGCGCTCTTCACAGCCTACGAGCGCTCGGCCTTCGCGGAACTGGCAGGCGGCGTGTGGATTCCGCTGGTGCTGCTCTTCGCGTTGAGCGATCGCGGCGATGAGGCGGTTCCCGCTGCGCCGGTTTCTGTTGTGCGCCGCGCTTTGGACGGTTCCGCCGTGCCGTTGGCCTTGGCCATCGCCGGCTCCTGGCTCGCGAACCCCACGGTCGGCGTAATGGCCTGCTACACGCTCGCGGCTGTGGCGCTGGTGCGTGCGCTGGTGGCGCGTTCGTGGGCCCCGGTGCTGCGCGGGGCGGTCGGCGGAGCGCTGGGCATGGGCCTGATCGGCATCTACCTGCTGCCTGCGGCGTGGGAGCAGCGCTGGGTGGATATTCATCAGGTCACCGAAGACCCCGGCCAGACCCTCGAAAACAACTGGCTCTTTGCCGTACATGCCGACCCCGCGCTGGCTCTGCACGACCAAGTGTTGCGGACCGCATCGATCCTCGCCGTGCTGATGATCGCTGTGGCCCTCATCGGCTTGCTGGTGAGCTGGCTGCGCGGCCGTCTGCCGGGCCAGCGGCAGTGGTGGATTCCTCTGGCGCTTATCGCGCCGGCTGTTCTCTGCCTGCAGTTTGCCTTTTCGCGACCGCTCTGGAATCTGCTGCCGGAGCTACGGTTCCTGCAGTTTCCCTGGCGCTGGCTGCTGGTGCTGGAAGCGCCCATGGCCATCTTCCTGGTTGCGGCGGTGGGCTGCACGCGGCTGTGGCGGCGCGTCGCGGTTGTTGAGTTCTTTGCGGCGGTCTTTCTGGTCATCGCCGTTTTCACGAGCCATGCTTTCTTCCAGGTCTGCGAGGACGAAGACGCCGTGCCGGGCATGTTGACGGCCTACGGCGCGGGCCAGGGCTTTATCGGCACCAACGAGTACGAACCCATCGGTGCGGACAATGCGCTGGTCGCGACCGGCCTTCCGCTGGCTTGTCTCGTCAGCGATCCCGATGTCCCGCTGGGCGCTGCTGTGCCGGACCCCGACAGCAATCCTGCGTGGACTCCGAAGCAAGAGTCGTGCGATGCCACATTCGCTGCCGCAGGCAACCATCCCAACCCGGAGCACTTGCGCATCGCGGTTGATCTGCCGCATTCCGGATTCCTGATCCTGCGCCTGCGCAGCTATCCCGCGTGGAGGGTGCGCGTCAACGGCCAACTCGTGACCGCCCTGCCGCCCCGCGCCGACGGATTGCTGGCCGTGCCCGTTGCCCAGGGGCCGGTGGTTCTTACAGTGGATTGGACGGCGACCATCGACGTACTGGTGGCCCGCTGGCTTAGCGTTCTGAGTGTGTTCCTGCTCACATGCTTGTATTTATTGGAGCGCCGGGGCCGCACAGCCGCCTTCAACGCAGCGCAACTCAGATAAAATGAAGGCATGGCCGTAGATGTAAAGTCGTTGCTGAAAGCGGGCGCCGAACTGACCGATCAGGCGCTGGAACAGTTGCTTCCTACGGTCGAAACCGTGCCCGCGTCGATCCACGGCGCCATGCGCCATTCGGTGTTTGCCGGGGGCAAAAGGCTGCGGCCGGTGCTTGCCTATCAGGCGGCTGCCACCATCGCCGGTTCCGTGCCCCAGGGCATTGAGAATCTGGGCTCGGCGCTGGAGATGCTGCACACCTACTCGCTGATCCACGACGATCTGCCCGCGCTGGACAACGACGATCTGCGCCGCGGCAAGCCCACCTGCCACAAGGCCTTCGGCGAAGCCATTGCCATCCTTGCCGGCGACGCCCTGCAGACCCGCGCCTTTGAGGTGCTGGCAAGCCTGGATGCGCCACCCGCCGCGGTGGTGCAGATCGTAGGACTCATCGCCAACGCCGTCGGCACCGTGGACGGCATGATCGGCGGACAGGTGCTGGACATTGAGAGCGAACACAAGAAGCCGACGCCCGAACTGGTGCAGGCCATTCATCGCGCCAAGACGGGCGCGCTGATCCGCGTCAGCGTGGTGGCCGGCGGCGTCTTCGGCGGCGCGGCCGTTGAGGATGTGGCGCGGCTGACGCTCTTCGGTTGCAAGGCCGGACTCGCCTTCCAGATTGTGGACGACGTGCTCGACGTGACCGTGGATTCCGCGCAGTTGGGCAAGACGGCGGGCAAGGATCTGGCCACCGAGAAGGCCACCTGGCCTGCGGTCTACGGCGTGGAGCAGAGCGTGAAGGATGCGGCTCGGCTCATCGACGAGGCCTTTGCCGCGCTGGAGCCCTACGGCAGCCGCGCCGACGGCCTCAAGGCGCTGGCACGCTTCCTGGTGGAGCGCAAGAACTAGTTCCTCTGACCGTGCCTATCTATAAGCGCCCCGTGCCCCATCCTTTCGCCGCGTTTCCGGCGAAAGGATGGGAATGCACAAACCTTAATGAACGAAAATAATGCGGTCGGAGACTTGGCTTTGTTGACGGAAACCGACATTCTCACCGCGTTGCGCGACTGCTTCGATCCCGAGGTAAAGCTGAACCTCGTCGATCTGGGGCTCATCTACGCGGTGGAAACGGGCCCTGACCCGGACTCCACGCCGAAGTGGCCCCGGCAATGGGTCAAGGTGCGGATGACGCTGACCATGCCGCAGTGCCCGGCCAGCGGATTGATTCTGGATCAGGTCCACAACCGGCTGGCCTCGATCCCCGACGTGAGCAAGGTCGAGGTGGAACTGGTGTGGGAGCCGAAGTGGACCGCGCACCGCATCAGCGCTGCCGGACGTCAACAGTTGGGCCTCTGATGGCTCCAATCTGCATAAGGCAGCAACGCCGTTCGGTTCAGCGCGCCGGCGCCTCTGGGCTGCCTGTCATCGCCTGCAGAATGGTGCGCGCCGTTGCATCCTCGTCTTCCTGCGAACTGATCATCAAGTGGTAGAGGTGCATGTTGCACCAGTTCTTGCCGTAGTACTGCTGCAGATACTTGGCCCGTTCGCCGTCAACGGTGCGGATGCGTTGTTCGGCGTCGGCCTTGGGATCCAGCCGTTCGCGCAGGCGCAGCAGGCGCTCCTTCAGCGGCGCGTAGACAAAGGCGTGGAAGACATCGGGCTTGTGCTGCAGAATGCATTGGGAGCCTCGGCCCACAATCACGCAGTTTCCCTCGGTCCATGCCTGCTCGATCACCTTCTGGCTGATCTTGACCATCTCGTCGGCGTCGAAGACAGCATTCTCGCCCAGTTCGATGCCGGCGGCTAGCGCGGCTCCGCGCATGGCCTGCTGGTTCAGGCGGCGCAGCCACGAGGCCACATGCTCGTCGTAGCGGCGAACAACATTGGGATCAACATGGGCAGCATAAGCAATAGCGTCGATGATGTCGCGGTCCAACAGTTTCCAGCCCAGCCGCTCCGCAATCGTCTGTGCAATGCGGCCGCCGCCGCTTCCGAACTCCCGATTGACGGTTAACACCCGATACTTCATTGCCTGCCTCCCCTATCAGTGATTCAGCATACGCGCCGAAAGGTTCACGTATGCTGGAAAACTGTCTATTGTGCCACAGTGCGGTCCAGTTCTGCTTGCGCGATGGCCCGCTCCGACTCGGCCTGGAAGAGCAATGCCTGGGATTCGGCCAGTTGCGCCTCGGCTTCCTTCAGTGTGGAGGGGGTGGCAGTCTTTGCTTCCACCTGGTTGGCAACGATGCGCCGCATCTCCGCGCGCGCCGCCACGCTCTCCCGCGCGGCCTCCAGCCCGGATTCTGCGCGGCGCACCTTGCGCGTTTCCTTGTCGATGTCGATGCGGATGCGGCTCTCGGTGTGGCGAAGATTTTCCTCGGCCTCGGACACCTGGGCCTGGCGCTCCCGCACCTGCCCGGTCCTCTTGCCAAAGTCCAGCAGCGTCCAGTTCATGCGCAATCCAAGAACGCTGTTGTTCTCCGTCAGCAGCGGTACGCCGTCCTGGTGCACATACTGCGCAAACGCTCCAATCTCGGGAATAAACTCGGCGTGCGCCGCGCTCAACCCGGCCCGCGCCTTCTTCAGCGTCTGCTCGGCGGAAGCTACTTCGGGATTATGGGCCAGCGCCACGGTTGCCAAATCTGCGGCGCTGGCCGCGGCGGCATCCGTCTCGGGGGCCACCAGTTCCACTTCGGTGTCACGTGGCAGGCCGGCCAGATCGTCGAACTCGGCCTTCATGTCGTTGATGGTGTCTTCCAGCGAGCCGAGCGCGTGGCGTGCTTCGGCAATCTGCGCCTGGCCCTCCAGCACCTTCAGCTCCAGCACGGCTCCGGCTTCTACGCCGCTGCGGGCTTCGTCCAGCCGTTCCTCGCCGGCCTGGATGCGCAACTCTGCCGCCGCCTTGCGCCGCTCTGCTGCCAGAATGCCGTAATAGAGCTGCTTCATCTTCAGCGTCAGTTCGTCGTTGGCGCGGTGCTCGTCTGCGTGGGCAATGCCCGCCTCGGCCCGCGCCACGTTGACGCCGGCGCGAATCTTCAGGTACTGCGTCAGCGGCTGCGCCGCCGTGGTGGTGCTCAGAATGAAGTCGTGATGCCCCAACGGGAGAGAAACGTTAGCTCCCGGAACCGGCCCGGGCACTGGATACACGCCCAATGAGCCCATCGGGACTTCCATGTGTTCGATATTGCGCAGATGCGCGCCCGTGCTCTCGTTGCTCAGCACGGGAAAGTAGTTGGAGCGCGCCTCGGTCACGCGCGCGTCCATCTCTTTGGCCTTGAGGTGCGCCAGCTTGGCCATCGAACTCTGATGCGTGGCCAGGGCGACGGCCTCGTCCAGCGTGATCCGCTGGGGCTGGGCCGGTTGCGTTGGTGCAGGTTGGGGCTCCGCTTGTTGCGTTTGCGCGCGGGCGACTCCTGCAATGGCCAGCATGGCCAGCAGCGCCACGGAAGTCGATCCCTTCAGGATGGCGGCGTATTGCAGCGCGGCGCGTTTGCGGTGGACCACCACGAACAGAACCGGGATGGCCACCAGAGTGAAGACCATCGACCCCAGCAGCCCGAAGGCAATCACGCTGGCCAACGGCGACCACAGGCTCGATCCGGACAGGATCATCGGAATCACGCCCACCGCGGCGGCTGCCGAAGTAAGGAAGATGGGCCGCAGACGGCGCTCGCCGGCCTCCAGAGCCGCTTGCTCCAACTCCACTCCACTCTTCATGCGGTCGTGAATGTAGTCAATCAGAATGATCGAGTTGCGGACCACCAGTCCGCCCACGCTGATGATGCCGATGAAGGCCGTAAAGCCGAAGGTGTTGTGGGTGATGAGCAGGCCAAAGGCTGCGCCGGGCAGCGCCAGTGGGAAGGCCACCATCACGATCAGCGGATCCACCAGCGTGCGGAACTGGAAGAGAAGAATCAGGAAGATCAGCACGAGGCTGATGAGGAGCGCATTCTGCAGCTCACCGGAAACCTCCTGCTGATTCTCGAACTCGCCGCCGTAGTCGATGCGGTAGCCCTGCGGCAGAGGCATCTTGTCCAGTTGCTTGCGGGCGTGGCCCAGAATCTCGCTGGCCAGCCAGTGGTCGGCGGGGAAGGCCCGCACCGTCAGGGTGCGCACGCCATTGCGGCGCACGATCCGGCCCGGCTGCCACTCCGAAGTGAGCGAAGCCACCGCCTGCAGCGGGACTTTGCTGCCCGTCACCGGCGACATCACATACGTGTCGGAGAGATTCTGAAAGCTCTGCCGTTCGTTCGGGTCCAGCCGCAGCACCACATCCACGCCGCGGTCGCCCTCCCAGAAGGTGGTCATCGGCGCGCCTTCAAATCCTGCCGCCAGTTGCTGGGCGATCACGCCGTTGGTCAGGCCCATGCGGCTGGCCACTTCCTCGCGCACGTTCACGCCCACCTGCCACGCATCCTCGTGCCAGTCGCTGTGGATGTAGGTTGCGCCTGGCGTGTGTTGCAGAATGTCTTCGGCCCGATTGCCCAGGGTCTTCAGCGTGCCCAGGTCGTCGCCGGAGATGCGCACCTCGACCGGCGCTTCCATGATCTGCCCCTGTTGCAGCGCCTTCACAAAGATCTTTGCCTCCGGCGCCACGGCGGGCAAATGCTCGCGCAGATGCTCGATCAGCCTTGGCGTATCCTTCACGCTCTTGGTGTTCACCAGAATTTGCGCATAGTTGGCCGCCGGGGCCTGCGGGTTCACGTTGTAGTAGAAGCGCGGCGCGCTCTCGCCCAGGAAGCTGGCATACATCTTCACTTGCGGTTCGGCGCTCAGCGCTGCTTCAATGCGGCGCACAGCCGCGTCCGTGGCTTCGATCTTCGCGCCTTCCGGCAGCCACACATCCATCACAAACTGGTCTCGCTCGGCCAGGGGAAAGAACAGTTGCGGCACCATGCGCAGAATCGCTACGCCCACCACAAAAGCTGCCACGCTCGACACCAGCACCAGCTTCTTGTTCAGCATGGCCCAAACAATCACGCGGTTGTAAGCCTTCTGCATGTGGTCCAGCGGCGTCAACTTGCGCGGCTCGCCGGAGTCCTCCAGGCTGTGGTCCACCAGGCCCTGGCGGATAAAGTAGCGCGCCACCAGCGGCGTCAGCAGCATGGCCACAAAGAAGGACGTGCCCAGCGAGATGGCCACGGCGATCGGCAGTGCACGGATGAACTCGCCCACCGCGCCGGTCAGCAGCACCAGCGGGGCAAAGGCCGCGATAATGGCCAGCGTGGCGGTCAGCACCGGCACCGCCATCTCCGTGGCGCAGCGCTCCGCCGCCTCGTCTACGGGAACCTTCCGGTCCAGCAGGCCCACGTAGTTGTCCACAATCACGATGGCGTTGTCCACCACCATTCCCAGCACCACAATCAGCGCCGAGATCGACACCTGTTGCAACTCGATGCCGCAGGCGTTCAACATGCCGAAAGTCATCGACACCGACACAGGAATGGCGATGGCCGAGACCAGCGCCACGCGCATCGGCAGCAGCAGCATGGTCACCAGGATGACGGCCACGATGGCAATGCCGAACTCGCGGAAGAAGTCGCCGATGCGGTCTGAAACCACACGGGGCTGGTCCGCCACCAGATCGAGCTTCACATCCGGCGGCAGCGTGGTCTGGATGTCCTTCAGCGTGGCTCGCATGGTGTTGCCGAAGTCCACGATGTTGTTGCCCTCGTGCATCTCCACAGCCAGCAGAATCGTCTGCTCGCCGCCGATGCGCGCGTACTCGCTCGGGTCCTTGTAGACGCGCTCCACCGACGCCAGATCGCCGATGTGCACCGGCTGGCCGGTCAGCGGAGAAACATCCACGATCACCTGGCGAATCTCGTCTTCGGTCTGGAATCGCCCGCCGGAGTTGACCGACACCTTGCTCTGCTCGGCCGGCACGCGGCCCGCAAACTGCGGTGTGTTGCGCCCCTGCAGCGCCTGCATCACCTTCAGCGGATTTACGGAGTACTGCGCCAGCTTCTCTGAGGAAGTGGCGATGTCGATCTCTTCCTTCTGGTCGCCGATGCGCTTGATCTTTGAGACGGCGGGAATGGCGCGCAGCCCGGTTTCGACCGTCTGCGCGTAGTCCTTCAACTCGCGGTAGCCGTAGTGGCCGCCATGCACGGCAATCAGCGCGGCAACGGTGTCGCCAAAGTCGGAGTCCACAATGGGCCCGCGCACGCCCGCAGGCAGTTCGGTGGCCTTCAGTTGCGCCATGTCCAGGCGCAGCTTCGACCAGAACTCGTCCGCGTCTTTCACTTGCTTGTTCAACTCGACATTGACGATCACCATGCCGTTGCGGGTGGTGGAGAAGGTCTTGTCGCGGCGGATCTCTTCAAACCGGAAGAGGCGCTCCTCGATCTTGCGCGTGACCTGGTCTTCCATCTCCCGCGTGGTTGCGCCGGGATAGATGGCGGCCACAATCCCGGTGCGGATGGTGATCTTGGGATCTTCGCGCCGCGGCATGGTCAGCAGGGCATAAAAGCCCGCCACAAACAAGATGCCCGATAGAACCAGGGTTACCTGCGGATAGCGCAGAGCCGCGCGAACGGGATTCACAGGCCGCCTCCAACAAGATGCGCCGGCGAGCCTTCACGCACATTCTGCTGGCCGGCAACCACCACTTGCTCGTTCCCGTTGAGTCCGCCGCGGATCGTCACTTCGCTGCCCAGCGGCTCGCCTACGTCCACACGCTTGGCGTAAACCCGCTGCTGCGCGGGCGAGTAGACATACACCTCGGTCGCGCCCTGGGGATCGTGAACGATGGCGCTGCCGGGCACGGTAATGGCGTTGATCGTAGCCGGCGAGAAGAGCCGCGCTTCGCTCACCATTCCCGCGCGCAACAGGTTCGAAGGGTTGGCAACGGCGATCTTGGCCGTGTACGTGCGGGACGCGGGATCGGAGGCCACGCCAACTGTTTCCACCTTGCCCTCGAACTGCCGTCCGTCGAGCGAGGGAATCCTCACCGTGGCGCGCGCGCCCTGCTGCACCTTGCCGATCTCCGCCTCGGGAATGCCGACGCGCACCTTCACCGGGTCCAGGTCCAGAACTGAAATGACCGGTATTCCGGCGCCGACCGTGTTGCCCACGTCGATGCGCTTCATGCCGATGAAGCCTGCGATGGGCGCCACCAACCGCGTGTCGGCCAGCTTCTTTCCGGCCTCGTGCATCTGCGCCGCGGCCGCATGGCTCTGGGCCGTTGCGGCGGCCTTGTCTTCCGAGCGTGTGCCTTCCTGGGCCATGCGATAGCGCTGTTCGGCGGCCTTGTAGGAGGCCGCAATCTTGTTGAAGTCGTTGGCCGGCAGGCTCTTGTGCTCGTAGAGGAACTTCATGCGGTTGTACACGTCCAGTTGCTCGGCATAGTCGATGCGCGCCTGTTCCAGTTCCTGCGCGCGCAGCCCGGCCTGTGCCTTGCGGTCTACGGCCTCTGCCCCGGCAGCCTGAGCCTTGGCGGCGTCGTAGCCGTTCTGGTAGTCGGTGGGGTCCAGTTCGGCCAGCAGTTGGCCCTTGCGGACGCGCTGTCCCTCTTCCACCAGAACCCGGCTCACGCGGCCGGCCAACTGGAACGCGCAGAGAGCCGTTACATTGGCCTCCACTTCGCCGCTGGCTTGTACAGAAACCGGCTCGACCACCTGCTTTGGCGTTCGTACCTGCACCGGCACAGGCTGATCGGCGGCTACGGGAGCCTTGGGACCGCAGGCGGCTATGGGCAGAAGAATAATAAGGAGCGCGGCCGCGATCGGAAGCTTGCGGCAAGGAGAGGGCGAGGAGGGAAAATGTAGCCCGTAACCAATTTTGTTCATGGGAGGGTTTTCTTTCTTGACATAAATAGAATGACATGTCAGTTCTTGCTTGGCAAGAGGGGTTATCATCGTTTCGATGGCATATCGAAAGACTGCTGCTACTGAAGCCCGGAAGGATGCCCGGCGCAAGAAACTGCTGGATGCGGCCACGCGCATGTTCGGCACGCACGGGTATCATGCCGCCACCGTGCCCATGATTGTCGCAGATGCCGACAGCTCTGTCGGCAGCTTTTACATGCACTTCCGCAACAAGGAAGACATCTTTGCCGCCGTGTTGGAAGCGCTGGGCGAGCGCACAGCCGAAGTTTTAAACGACGCGCGCGCACGCCAGCCCGATTCGCTCAAGCGGGTCGGCGCTGCCGTCGAATCGCTGTTTCTGTTTCTTGCCGACAATCCGCAGGAAGCGCGCATCCTTATCGTCGAGTCGTCGGGCCTGAGTTCGCGGCTTGAGAAGGTGCGCCGCGGCATCCTGCAGTACCACGCCGAGCAGACACGCCACACGCTGGAGTCCGATCCTGCTGCATTCAAGTTTGCCGATGCATCGGTGGCGGCCCAATGCCTGGTGGGCGCGGTCTACGAGGCGCTCTGCAACTGGCTCGAGCAGAATCCCGCGCAGCGGCTGCCGGCCATCGAAGTAGCCCGCGCCGTCGCCGACTACAATACGCGCGCACTTCGCGCCGGCTGAGTATCGCGCCACAATTCGTCTCCTCGCCGCGCCTGCCGTACACTGGAGCATCGTGGATGCAGCAGCCGCTTGTGCGCTCTGTCTCCCGGTGCGGCGGAGGAGCGGCATGAAGCGGATCGGCGTTTTGTTCGGGATTGAAAACAGCTTCCCCGGCGCATTGGTTGAAGAGATCAACGGGCGCAATGTGCCGGGCGTTGCGGCTGAGTTCGCCCAGGTGGGCGCAGTGCCCGCGGAGATGCCGGCGGAAGCGCCGCGCTACGCGGTCATCGTAGATCGCATCTCTCACCAGATTCCGTTCTACCGCGCATTTCTGAAGCACGCTGCTCTCAATGGCACAGTCGTCGTCAACAATCCCTTCTGGCAGTCGGCCGACGACAAGTTTCTGAACTACGCGTTGGCGCGCAAACTGGGCGTGGCCGTGCCGCGCACCGTGATGCTGCCGCATAAGCTGCCGCCCAACGGCTCCACTGCGCGCACGTTGCGCAACCTCGAATTTCCGCTGGACTGGGAGCGCGTCTTTGCCTACGTGGGCGAGCACGGCTTTTTGAAGCCCATCGACGGCGGCGGCTGGCGCGATGTGTACGAAGTGCGCGGGCGCGACCAGTTCTTCCGCGCCTACGACGAGTCCCGCGATCTGTGCATGATCTATCAGGAGGCCATCGGCTTCAGCGCGTATTTTCGTTGCTATGTGGTTGGACAAAAGAAGGTGCGCGTGATGGCCTACGATCCGCGCCTTCCCCACGAAGAGCGCTACCTTGCCGATGCGCCGCGTGTGCCCAGGGCGCTCATCCACCGCATGGAGCACGAGGCAGCCATGCTCTGCCGCGCTCTGGGCTACGACATCGACACGGTCGAGTTCGCGGTGGCCAACGGCATTCCCTACGCCATCGACTTCATGAATCCCGTGCCGGATGCCGATCCCGCGTCGGTGGGTGCGGAGAATTTTGCGTGGTTCGTGGAGCAGGTCGCGGACCTGGCCATCGACCGCGCTCTCGCCCGTCCGCAACCGCCGGAACTGCGCGCCGCCGCGCTGCTGGGCGCGCAGCCGCAGCGCGTTCGACGGACGCAGAAGAAGACGCGCAGGAAGAGTAACAAGGCGCGCATGCGCACGCGATAGGCGGGCAGAGACCTACCGCGTCTTCCACTTGTTGGCCAGCACCGAGAGCTTGTCTTCCATGCTCAGTTGCGGCTTGGCCGGCGCCTGCGGCCGCGCGGGTCCGCGCCCGCCCGGAGGCAGCAGCGCCTTGACGGAAAGGCCGATGCGCTTGGCCTTCGCGTCCACGCTCATCACCTTCACCTTTACGATCTGCCCTGTCTTCACGGCCTCGGAGGGGTCCTTGATGAACTTGTTGGAGAGTTCGCTGATGTGCACCAGACCATCCTGATGCACGCCAATATCGACGAAGGCTCCGAAGCGCGTCACGTTGGTCACGACGCCCTCCAGCACCATGCCCACCTCGACGTCCGTAAGTTCCTTCACGCCCTCCTTGAAGCTGGGCGCCACAAACGTGTCACGCGGATCGCGGCCCGGCTTGCGCAGCTCGGCCAGGATGTCGTTCAGCGTGAACGCGCCTGCCTTCAACTGCTTGCTGTCCACCTTTTCCAGCAATTGCGGCTGGCGGATGATGTCGCTGACGGTTGCCCCAGCCAACTCCGCAATCTGCTCTACCAGCGGGTACGACTCGGGATGCACGGCTGTCATATCCAGCGGGTTGTCGCCGTTGCGGATGCGCAGAAAGCCCGCGGCCTGCTCGAAGGTCTTCGGACCCACGCCCGCCACTTCGAGCACCTGCTGGCGGGAACGGAACGCGCCTTTCTCGTTGCGATGGTTCACGATGTTCAGTGCTGTGCGCTCCGTGATGCCAGCCACGTAGCGCAGCAGGGTCCACGAAGAAGTGTTCAGATCGACGCCGACCTTGTTTACGCAGCTTTCGATGGTCGCGTTCAGCGACTCCTGCAACTGGCGCTGATCCACGTCGTGTTGATACTGGCCCACGCCGATGGACTTGGGGTCCACCTTCACAAGCTCCGACAGCGGGTCCTGCAAACGCCGCGCGATGGAGATTGCTCCGCGCACGGTCAGGTCGAGATCGGGGAACTCCTGCCGCGCAATATCCGAAGCAGAATACACGCTGGCCCCGGCCTCGCTCACGGTGACCGAGAAGATGGAGTCGATCTTGTAGTCTCGCAAGAACTCGCGCACAAAGGCATCGGTCTCGCGCGAAGCGGTGCCGTTGCCGATGGCGATGGCGCGCACGTTGTGGCGGCTCAACAGCGCTGCCAGCTTGGGCGCCGACTCGGCGTTGCCGTGCTTGGATGTGTGCAGGTAGAGCACATCGTGCGCCAGCACCTTGCCCGTCTCGTCAACCACAGCGACCTTGCAGCCTGTACGCAGTCCGGGATCGATGCCCAGAACGGAGATGGGACCGGCGGGCGGCGCCAGCAGCAGGTTGTAGAGGTTCTCGCGGAAGACCTGGATGGCGTCCGTGTCCGAACGCCGCTTGAGTTCCACGCGAATCTCGCCCTGGATTGAGGAGTTCAAGAGCCGTTTCCAAGCGTCCTCGATGGCCAGATCCAGTTGCACAGTCCAGTCGCCCGGCGCATGAAGCACATGCCGCCGCAGAATGCCCAGCGCGCGCTCTGCTTCTACCTCGATGAGGAAGTAGAGCACATTCTCGCTCTCGCCGCGGCGGATCGCCAACATGCGGTGCGAAGGAATGTTCTTCACCGGCTCGGAGTATTCGTAGTACATCTTGTACTTTTCCTGCTCGTCGACGGCATCGGTCACCTTGCGGCTCACCACCACGCCCTCGTCAAACACAAGCGCGCGCAGCGCCTTGCGCAGGTCTGCGTCTTCGCTGATCCACTCGGCTACAATGTGCCGCGCGCCTTCCAGCGCCTCTTCCACGGTCGCCACGCCCAGTTCCGCGTTGATGAACGAGGGCGCGAACTGCGCCAGCGGCTGCTCGGCAGGCTGCTGCGCCCATAGGTACTGCGCCAGCGGCTCCAGCCCCTTCTCGCGCGCAATCGTGGCCTTGGTGCGGCGCTTGGGCTTGTAGGGCAGGTACAGGTCTTCCAGCTCGCTCTTGTCGAGCGTGGCCTCGATGCGCGCCTTTAGCTCGTCGGTGAGCTTGCCCTGCTCGGCGATGGAGGCAAGGATCGTCTCGCGCCGCTCGGCCAGATCGCGGAAGTAGTTGAGCTTTTCCTCAATGTCGCGAATCTGCACTTCGTCGAGGTTGCCGGTGGCTTCCTTGCGATAGCGCGCGATGAAGGGAACCGTACCGCCGTCGTCCAGCAGTTCGATGACGGCCACCAGGCCGCGCATGGGAATGTTGAGCGTTTGCGCAATATGGAGAAGGATTTCGGGAGAGAGGTTTTTTGCTTCTTTCATGGGTGGTCCTTGTTCATAGTACATGCGGCCGCCGCACTCGTGGAGGGCCCGCATGTGCAAAAAAAGAAGGCCTGAATGCAAGCGCATTCAGGCCAAAGAGGTTGTCTCGGAGGATAGAGATTTCAAACCTTGGTCAGGCCAGTTCCACCTTGAGGGTGATGCCGATGTCGGAGATCTTTTCCTCGGGCATCTGCACCTTCAGCGCGCCGGACTCCTGCGACCACTTCACCGAGCCCTTGTAGCCGAGCACGCTTACGTGCTGAATCTTGCCGGGCTGTTGCGGACTTTCAAAGCCGAGCGCCTGTACAGAGGCTTGCTTGCCGGGCCAACCCTGCACGAAGGCGTAGAGCGTGGTTCCCTTGGTCGTGAAGCGCACGTCCTCGGCTGTGTAGTCGCCCAGTTTGTCTTCGTTAAAATTTCCGGGGACGATTGCTACCTTGGTGGATGGTCCCTCGCCATATATCTTCCACGGGCGCGAAGCGTAGATGCCTTCGCTGTTGATCTCCATCCACTTCGTGATACCGTCCAGCACCTGCATCTCTTCCCAGTCCAACTCGCCGGAGTTGGGCAGCGGGAAGTTCAGCAGAAGGTTGCCGTTCTTGCTCACGATGTCGGTCAGCAGGTCGATCACCTTCTTCGCTGTCTTGTACTTCTCCCCGCGCTTGTAGTGCCACTGGCCTATGCAGGTGTCGCTCTGCCACGGGTTCGCGGCGATGGCGTCGGATACGCCGCGCTCATGGTCGAGCGCACAGGTGCCGATGGCGCAGTCTGAAGTTTCTTTGCTGTTGTAAACTGCCTGGGAAACTCCGCCATGCAATTGCGCGCTCACATTGTAGAGGTGCGAGACCATCTTCAGCCCATACTCCTCGAAAGGCAGATGGCCGTCGGTGTAGAGAAGATCCGGTTGATACTTGTCGATCAGGTCGGTCATGCGGTCCAAATAATGCTTCTTCCAAGATTCGGGAATTCCATCTTCGTTCCCGCTCCAACCTCGCTGGTCATTGACAAAGGGAAGGCAGCCGGTATCGTGATAGAGATCGGCGTACCGCGGATCGGCCCCGTCGTACGGAACGCCGGCCAGCGGACCAGTTTTGTCGGCGCCATGGCTAATGGCAAACCACTTGTAACTGAGCCATACATGCTCACTAACTCCAAACCTTAAGCCCTGCTGGAGTGCGGCTTTCCGCCAGATGCCGACAATGTCCTTCTTCGGTCCCATGTTGACTGCGTTCCAGCGCGTAAACTTCGAGTCCCAAAGGTCGAAGTTATCGCAGTGGACGCCCATGCTGACAAAGTACTTTGCGCCGGCTTTCTTGTAGAGGCCCATCAGGTGTTCAGGGTCCCACTTGGCGGCCTTCCAGTCGTTGACTAGATCCTTGTAGCCGACCTTCGTGGGATGGCCGTAGGTTTCGCAGTGATACAGGTACTGAGCCGAGTCCTGCAGGTACATGCTCCGTGCGTACCAGTCACCTGCTTCAATGGCGGACTGCGGTCCCCAATGCGACCAGATACCGAACTTTGCGTCGCGAAACCACTGTGGGACCTGGTACGACTGGAGCGACCGCCGCGTACCGAGAAATGGTTGTTCCTGCCCTCGTGCAAACCGGGACAGAGCAGCAGCAGAAGAGATGCTGCCCATTGTCTTCAACAAATCCCGCCGATTCATTGCCATGGTTTTGCCTTTCCTGTTGCGATGTTTCCGGTTCCCTGCGTGGGGCTCTTGGCTTGCTTACGTGAAGAGTCGGTGCCTCTTCACGTGAGCAAGGAGAGAAGACCAAATTCAGTGACTATGCCAGTTCCACCTTGAGCGTGATGCCGATGTCGGAGATTTTTTCCTCGGGCATCAGCACCTTCAGCGCGCCGGACTCCTGCGACCACTTCACCTGGCCCTTGTAGCCGAGCACGCTCACGTGATGAATCTTGCCGGGCTGCTGCGGGCTGTCAGAGCCGAGCGCCTTGACGACGGCTTGCTTGCCGGGCCAACCCTGCACGAAGGCGTACAGCGTGGTTCCCTTGGTCGTGAAGCGCACGTCCTCAGCTGTCAAGGCGCTCAGTTTGCTTTCGTTGAAACTGGCGGTGGGAACCTTGACTTTGGTGGAGGGGCCTTCGCCATAGATCTTCCACGGCCGCGAGCCATGGATGCCTTCGCTGTTGACCGTCATCCATTCAGCCAGATCGGCGAGAATGCTCAGTTCCTGCTCGTCGAGCGTGCCGTCGGGGCGCGGGGGAAAGTTCAGCAGGAAGTTTCCGTTCTTGCTGACGATGTCGCAGAGCGTATGGATCACTGTCGTGGACGATTTATATTTCAAATCTGTCTTGTAATACCAATCGCCAACGCACGTCTCGGACTGCCATGCGTCAGGGCCAATGTCATCCATGACACCGCGCTCGATATCGTGTACCCAGCGCCCCTCCGGCGTCTGTTTGCAGGTGTAGACCGCTTCGAGATTTCCCCCGTGCTGTTCCATGTTGTCGTTGTAATAGTGGGCCAGCAGTCTTTCTCCGGCTTCCTCGGGATAGGGCAGCGGGCTGTCGGAATACAGCAGGTCCGGATGATAGCGGTCCACCATATCCTTGATCCGGTTAAACCAATTCAACTTGTAACTGAGCGGAACATCGGTTCCGTAGTAACGAAAACTCGGTTTCTCGTTGCCGCTCCAATAAAGGTCGGCAAACTTCGCGTCGGTTCCGTCATAGGGCACTCCGGCCATCGGCCCAACGGTGTCTGCGCCTTTGTTGGCGCTGTAAAACCACCAACTGGCCGCCAGATGCTCGGTCATTCCAAAGCGCAGTCCGTGCTTTCGCGCCGCCTGTTGCCATTCCCCTGCGATATCGCGCTTCGGCCCCATGTTGACTGAGTTCCAGTGCTGGAACTTTGAGTTCCAGCAGTCGAAGTTATCGTGATGCATGGCGATTGTGCAGAAGTACTTCGCGCCGGCCTTCTTGTAAAGGCTCATCAAATGCTCAGGCTCCCACTTCTCTGCTTTCCAAAGGGGAATAATGTCCTTGAAGCCGACCTTTGAAGGGTGGCCGTAATGCTCTACATGGAACTTGTTCTGGTTGCTTCCCTGTAAATAAAGATTGTGCGCGTACCAATCGCCCTGCATCGGCACTGACTCCGGTCCCCAGCATGACCAGATGCCAAACTTCGCATCGCGGAACCAGTCGGGAACCCGATAGCCCTGCAAAGACTCTTTCGCTCCCACAAATCTGCTGCCGGTTGCCTGGGACCGGATAAGTTTTGGGAGTGCGAGCGCCGAACATGCGCCGCCCATCGTCTTCAATAAATTCCGCCGATTTATGGCCATAGCTCTGCCTTTTCTCCTACGAGATTTCCGGTTCCGTGCGTGGGCGCTTTTGGGCTGCTCACGTGAAGGGGCTGTGCCTCTTCACGTGAGCAAGTTGAGAAGATCGACTTCAGTGACTATGCCAGTTCCACCTTGAGCGTGATGCCGATGTCGGAGATTTTCTCCTCGGGCATCTGCACCTTCAGCGCTCCGGACTCCTGCGACCACTTCACCGAGCCCTTGTAGCCGAGCACGCTTACGTGCTGAATCTTGCCGGGCTGTTGCGGGCTGTCAGAGCCGAGCGCCTTCACTGCGGCTTCCTTGCCGGGCCAGCCCTGCACGAAGGCGTAGAGCGTGGATCCCTTGGTGGTGAAGCGCACATCCTCGGCCGTAAAGTCGCCGCGCTTGTCTTCGTTGAAGCCGCCCGCCTTGATGGCCACCTGCGTCGAGGGACCTTCGCCGTAGATCTTCCACGGCCGCGAAGCGTAGATGCCCTCGCTGTTGATCTCCATCCACTTCGTGATGCCGTTCAGCACCTGCATCTCTTCCCAGTCCAGTTCGCCGGAGTTGGGCAGCGGGAAGTTCAGCAGCAGGTTGCCGTTCTTGCTCACGATGTCGGTGAGCAGGTCGATCACCTTCTTCGCTGTCTTGTACTTCTGGCCGCGCTTGTAGTGCCACTGGCCGATGCAGGTGTCGGTCTGCCAGGGATTCGCGGAGATTGCGTCGGAGACGCCGCGCTCGTGGTCCAGCAGGCAGGTGCCGATGGCGCAGTCGGTGTCCAACTTGCTGTTGTATACCGCTTCGGTCACGCCGCCGTGGAGTTGCGCGCTCACGTTGTAGAGATGTGCCACCATCTTCATGCCGTACTCTTCAAAGGGCAGATGGCCGTCGGTGTAGAGCAGGTCCGGCTGATACTTGTCGATCAGGTCGGTCATGCGGTCCAGATAATGCTTCTTCCACGAATCGGGAGTGTCGTTGTCGTTCCACTCGAGGTGATCCACCAGCCGTTCGCAGTCGGCGTCGTGATAAAGGTCGGCAAACTTCGGATCGGCGCCGTCGTACTTCACGCCTGCCAGCGGTCCGGTCTTGTCCGCGCCGTGGCTGGTGGCAAACCACTTGTAGCTGATCCACAGGTGCTCGCTGACGCCGAAGCGCAGGCCCTGCTTGCGCGCCGCCTTCTGCCACTCGCCCAGAATGTCGCGCTTCGGTCCCATGTTCACCGCGTTCCAGCGGTTGTACTTCGAGTTCCACAGATCGAAGTTGTCGTGGTGCACGCCCATCGAGAAGAAGTACTTTGCGCCGGCCTTCTTGTAGAGGCCCATCAGGTGTTCGGGGTCCCACTTGGCGGCCTTCCAGTCGTTCACCAGATCCTTGTACCCGACCTTGGTGGGATGGCCGTAGGTCTCCACGTGGTAGCGATACTGTTCGGAGTCCTGAATGTACATGCTGCGGGCATACCAGTCGCCGGCTTCGATGGCCGACTGCGGTCCCCAGTGCGACCAGATGCCGAACTTGGCGTCGCGGAACCAGTCTGGAATGCGGTAGGACTGGAGCGAAGCGCGGGTGCCCTCAAAGCCCGCGCCCTCAGCGGCGGCGCGCGCGGTTGCAAGGCGGGAGAGAGCAAGGGCGGAGCAGGCTCCACCCATCGTCTTCAGCATATCTCGGCGGTTGATTCTCATATTCCAAGGCTCCTTCGTGCGTGTGGGGTTGCTGGAACGGATGAGGACGTCTGTGCGCCCGCTCTTCCGCGGCGTTACTTCTTAGTCTTCTTCCGGGCTGAGGCCATCGCCGAGCGCATCCGCTTCTCTGCCGCCGCGCTCCAATAGCCGCAGTCGAGTTCGAAGAAAACGGATGTGTAGGGAATGGTCATGTCGGTCTTGAGAATGAGGATGCGGAAGACCTCCGCCGACTTGTCGAGCTTGGCGATGATCTCCTCGTGCGGCAACTCCGCGGCGGATGTTCCGCCCAGCAGGGCGGCAAGCTGGTCCTGGTAGAGCTGGATGCCGGGCGCGTCGCTTTCTCCGACGAAGGCGAGTTCCTTGTCGAAATAGATGTTGGCGCGCACGTGCTTCTGTGCGGCGATGGCCTCGTGAACCTTCTTGACCGCATCGATCTGGCTGCAATCGACAACGATGGTTTCGATGCCGGGCTTGGACTGCATCGGGTAGGCCGAGTCGGCCACCACGATCCAGTTGCGATGGCCGTAGAGCGGCAGCAGTTCTTTCAGCTGCCGCTCCCACGCACTCACGGATTTCTCTTTCATGGCGCTTCTCCTCGTGCCGTGCTACTTGAGTTCTTCGTCCTGGCAGACAGCCACTTTGCCGCACTTGCCGGAGGCCATCAGCGCGTACGCGTCAGCCGCCTTGTCCAGCGCGAAGCGGTGGGTGATGATTTCGGCCGGGTGCAGGTTCCAGCGCACCAGCCGCTCCACCAGCTCTTCCATCAGCCACGTCGAAGTAACCCAGGAGCCGTAGACCGTCTTCTGGTCGTGAATCATGTCGGGCGAGGGGTTCAGTTCCACCGAGCCGCCTTCGCCGATAAAAACGATGCGTCCCCACTTGCGCGTGGCGCGAACAGCTACGGCGCGCGCGGCATGATGCGCCGAGCAGTCAACGGCGCGCTCCACGCCCTGGCCGCCCGTAAGCGCCTTCACCTGCGCCACGTTGTCCGGTCCGGAGGCGAGCACTTCGTCGCAGAGACCAAGGTCCTTCGCGATCTGCATGCGCTCGGGCACCACGTCGATGCCGATGATCTTCTCCGCGCCCAGCTTGCGGCAGAGCGCGCCGGTCGCAAGTCCCACCGGGCCGAGGCCGGTGATCAGCACGGAGTGATTGCCGTCGATGCCGATCTTCTCCAAACCCTCGTAGACCGTGCCGAAGCCGCAGGCCACCTGCGCTCCGTCGGCGTAGCTGAGCGCATCGGGCAGTGCGATCAGGTCCTTCTCCTCGGCGATCATGTACTCGGCCATGCCGCCGTCGCGCTGCCAGCCGTAGGCGCGGCGATACTTCTCGCTGGTGCAGCTGATCATGTAGCCGCGCCGGCAGTCGTTGCACACGCCGCAGCCGGAGATGTGATACACAATCACGCGATCGCCCTCGACAAAGCGGCGGCAGCCGGGCCCTGCGGCCACAATCTGTCCGCAGGGCTCGTGCCCGGCAATCACGCCCTGGTAGCCCTCGGGGCCCTTGCCCAGATGCTCGTGATAGATGCAGCGAATGTCGGAGCCGCAGATGGTGGAAGCCTTCATCCGCAGCAGCACCTCGCCGTGTCCCGGCGCGGGCACGGGTACGGTGCGCATTTCAACAGTAGAGTTGCCGGGCAAGTACGCCGCTAACATGGTGTCGTTCATTCCTTCTTCTCCCAAAACTCAGTGCGTATCGCGCACCGTGGTTAAAACTTGTCTTCTTCCCTCCCAGGTCCCCAAATGCAAGGGACCTGGGGCACCCAAGTCACACGCTGATAGCTAGAGGCTAGAAGCTAGCAGCTAGAAGCTGCTTTTACGGAGGCGTGATCTCTCCGTCCACGTCCCACAAGGCTTCCCACGTCTGCCCGTCTTTCCACAGAAAGACCTGCCCCTTGATCAGGCGGCAGTTGCGGTCGATGCCGGCAATGGCCGTCATCTCCTCATTGGTCAGCGGGTCGGAGACGAGGCAGGCAAGATTGTCGCGGTAGTGGTTGACGGAGAAGGGAATCGGCGTCTGTCCGCGCTGCACGGCCCACTTGATGCAGATGGCGGCCGGATGCGTCCCGTGCTTGCGCGCAATCTCGACGATCACCGGGTCCTCGGTCGGCGTGGTGTCTTCCGGCGTGCGGTCGCGCTCCGGGCGTCCGGGCGAGCCGATAGGGCAGTAGCCGACAGGCTGAATTTCGTTCTCAACCACAAACTTGAAAAGCTCCGGCTGCTGGAAGTGCGGATGCAACTCCATCTCGTTGACGGCCGGCTTGATGCGCGCGTCGCGCAACACCAGCTTGAGCTTGGGGATGGTCATGTTCGAAGTGCCGATGTGGCGCACCAGGCCCATGTCCACCAGCGCCTCCATCTTGCGCCATGTCTTCATGAAGTTCTCGTGGATGTAAGGCTTGGCGTCGGCCGAGCGCGAAGTCACGTCGCAGCCCGGCGCATGGAAGTTCGGGAACGGCCAGTGAACCAGGTAGAGGTCCAGATAGTTCAGGCGAAGATCGGCCAGAGATTTCTTGCAGGAGGCGATCACGTCGTCTTCGTTGTGCTTGTCGTTCCACAGCTTCGAGGTGATCCAAATCTCCTCGCGCTTCAGGCCGGAAGCGAGGATGTCCTCGAACGACGCGCCGATTTCCGCCTCGTTGCCGTAGACCGAGGCGCAGTCGAAATGCCGGTAGCCGATGGCGGCTGCTCCCTTGACAGCCTTGGCAATCTGCGCCGGCGTCACGTGGTCGGAGCCGAAGGTGCCCAGCCCGACGGCGGGCATCGCAGCCCCCGTCCACAGGGTGCGCTGCGGAATCAGCGCGGGATCGATGGGGGCCGCGGCCCCGGTGGTTGCGGAACTCATTGGAAGTCTCCCTGACGAAAAGTTATCGATAACTAAGACCTGCGAAGAATACTTCGTGCCGCCCCTTATGTCAATGCATATGGCGCATCCTGTTGATTTGAACAGAGGAAGAAGAATAAAGTTAACGATTAAGAAACGAAGGCGCTACGATCGATGCAGGAGTTTCGCCGGACCGGCACGATCCTTGTTGCCGGAGGCGCACGGGAGCCAACGCTAGACCATCATGACCAGTTCGCGAATCGGTACTCCCATCAACTCGTCGGCGCGCCGCGCCACGCCCGTGCGCATGAAGGATATTGCGCGCGACCTGGGGCTTTCGACCGTCACCATCTCGAAGGTTCTGCGCGGCCACCCGGACATCGGCGAAGAGACGCGCAAACGCGTTCTGAAGCGCATGGAGGAGCTGAATTACCGGCCCAACCTCGCGGCCCGAGCGCTCATCACCGGGCGCACATCCACCTTCGGCCTTGTGGTCCCCGACCTGCTGCATCCCTTCTTTGCGCAGGTTGCCAAGTCCATTTCGGCTTGCATTCGCAGCCGCGGCTACAGCCTCATCATCACCTCGTCGGAAGAGGACCCGCAGTTGGAGCAGCAGGAGATTGAGCAGTTGCTGGCCCGCCGCGTCGATGTCCTGCTGGTCGCCTCCGCGCAGTGGACCGTGGAGAGCTTCCGGCGCATCGAGCAGTGCCGCATTCCCTACATCCTGATCGATCGCCAATTTGCCGGACTGGCGGCGAACTTTGTGGGAGTGGACGACGCCGCCGTGGGTGCGCTGGCCACCGCCCATCTTGCCGAGCAGGGCTGTGTGCGCATTGCCCACATCCGCGGCCCTGAAACCAGCACGGCGCTGGGCCGTATGGAGGGCTACCGGCACGCGCTTGCCGAGCGTGGACTGGCCATGCAACCCGGCCACGTCGTGTCCATCGGCATCTCAGGCGACGATCGCGGCGAACCCGGCGGCTACGAGGCCACCAAGCTGTTGCTGGCCACCAGCCCGCGCCCCGACGGCATCTTCTGCTTCAACGATCCTGTCGCCCTGGGCGCCATGCGCGCCATCCTCGACGCCGGCCTGCGCATCCCGGAGGATGTGGCCGTGGTGGGATGCGGCAACGTTCTCTATTCCGACTTTCTGCGCGTGCCGCTCACCTCGGTCGATCAGGACAGCGAGGCCATCGGAAGGCTGGCGGCAAAGATGGCGCTGCAACTGGTGGATGCTACTGTGCCGCAGCGCCCCAGCGTGGAACTGGTCCAGCCCAGGCTCGTGGTGCGCACTTCAACGGAGCGCAAGAAGAAACGCGCGGCGCGAGCAAAATAGCTCCGGCGCTCAATTCTTTTGCTTCGCCGTCAGCGAAGCCCAGACAAACTCCAGCAGGAATGCCGCATCCTCGACAGTCGTATCCTTGCTCTCGCCCAGCAGGCGGCGCTGGATGGAGCCGCGCGCCACGTCCACGATCAGCCAAGCCGCCTTTTCCGTATCCGTGCGGCGAATCTGGCCTTTGCGCGCGGCCGCATCCATCGCCGCCGCCAGCCGTTGCACCGGCTCATGCAGAAAGTCGCGGTACTGCCGCCGCGTCATCGAGAGGTTCGCGCGCTCCGAGTCCATGATGCGAAAGAACTCCTTCTTGCTCTCGGCATTCTCCAGGCGCTCCAGCAGGAACTCGTGAATCTTTTCCTTCAGCGTCCCGGCCGCGTCGATGCGCTCCAGCGTGCTCTTCTGCAGCAGCTTCATGTCGTGCTCCAGCAGGGCTTTATAGACCTCGTTCTTGGAGCGGAAATAGAGATAGATGGTTCCCTTGGCGATGCCGGCTTCGCGGGCGATCTCGTCCATGATGCCCAGCGCGAAACCCTTGCGCGCAAAGACCGAACGCGCTGCGTCGAGGATGGCCTCGCGCCGGAATTCCGAGACAATCTGCTGCTTGGTCTTTACGGGTGCGGGACGGGTACGTCTCATCTTGTGGCGGCTCTCCTGAGACCGATGACCTCTCAGTATATTAAAATGACTCCATGGTCAGCAAAAACCGGAGAGACATGGACGCGGCTCACGGCGAGTGGCGTCCGTCGGTGAATCCATGGCTGGTGGCTGTATCGGTCATGCTGGCCACCTTCATGGTGGTGCTGGATTCCTCCGTTGCCAACGTGGCGCTGCCGCATATCGCCGGCACCCTCTCGGCCTCCACCGACGAGTCCACATGGGTGCTCACCAGCTACCTGGTGGCCAACGCCATCATGCTGCCCGCCTCGGGATGGATCGCGCGCCGCATCGGCCGCAAGCGGTTGCTGATGACGTCGATTCTTGTCTTTACCGCGGCCTCGCTGCTGTGCGGCATCTCGGTCAACATGCCCATGCTGATTGTGGCCCGCATTCTGCAGGGCGTGGGCGGCGGAGGCATGCAACCGCTGGCGCAGTCCATCCTGCTGGAGAGCTTTCCGCCCCGCAAGCACGGCACTGCCATGGCCTTCTACGGCATGGGTATCGTGGTGGCCCCGGTCATCGGGCCCACGCTGGGCGGCTGGATTACCGACAGCTACTCGTGGCGCTGGATCTTCTACATCAATCTTCCCATCGGACTGCTGGCGCTGTTCATGGCCAACCTCTTCGTCGAAGATCCGCCCTACCTGCGCGAGCGCTTCAGCGGAGCCATCGACTATCTTGGCTTCGGCCTGATGGCGCTCTGGCTGGGCACGCTGCAACTGGTGCTGGACAAGGGCCAGGAGGCCGACTGGTTTGAGGCCCGCTGGATCTGCTGGACCGGCGCAGTCTGCGTGCTGGCGCTCGTCGCGTTCGTCTACCGGGAGTTCACCTGCCACGATCCCATTGTGCAATTGCGCATCCTGGCCAATCGCAACTTCGCTGTGGGAACCGTAATCACCTCTGTCTTCGGCTTCGCGCTCTACGGCATGACGGCGCTTCTGCCGCTCTTTCTGCAGACGCTGATGGGCTATTCGGCCCTGGACTCCGGCCTGGCGGTGAGCCCGCGCGGGCTGGGTTCGCTGGTGGCCATGATGCTGGTCGGTGTCCTGGTGAACTACGTCGATGCCCGCGCCTTGCTGGCCTTTGGCTTTCTGGGCTTCGGCTACTCCACCCTGCTTTTGAGCCACGTGAACCTGGGCATCTCCATGTGGTCGGTGGCCGTGCCCAACTTCATGAACGGCTTCGCCGGCGGCTTCATCTTCGTGCCGCTGACCACGTTGACCATGGGCATGTTGCGCAGGCAGGAGATCGGCAATGCCTCCGGCGTCTACAACCTGATGCGCAACGTGGGCGGCAGCATCGGCATTGCCGCCGTCACCACCTCGCTGGTGCGCGGCGCGCAGAAGCACCAGAACTACCTGTCGGCCAACCTTTCCGCCAGTAATCCGCAGACGGCGGCCCTGGTGGCCGGCCTGGGCGCGAAGTTCCACATGGCCGGGGCAGACGCCGTAACGGGGCACGCGATGGCCATGGGCGCCATCTATCGCCAGATGATGCAGCAGGCTTCGCTGCTGGCCTATGCGGACAACTTCCGGATGATCGGCTATCTTGCCTTGTTCTGCCTGCCGCTGGCGTTACTGCCGCTCCGTCCGCGCCACCAGGGCCAGAACCGGCAGGACTGAAGCGCCGGCGAGCGTTTACCGCGGAATTCGTTCGAATTGTGGACAGAGTTGGCCTGTTTCCCGCGTAGAATGCGGCAGGGAAGAAAGACGCGCGGAGGGTATACTAGTGCTTGGCGCGGCCTGCGAAAGTCCCCCTGTCAGGGGGTCCTTTTTTGCCTTCCCTGAGAGCTGCGCACGGACCGTCAACGGATCAATCGGAGGATCGGAACGCACATGCCTACACTGCTGGATACCATTCAATCGCCCGCGGATTTGAAGCGGTTGACGACTGCGCAGATGGCCGTGCTTGCCGAGGAGATCCGCGAATTTCTGATCCAGAGCCTTGCCAAGACCGGCGGCCACCTGGGACCGAATCTGGGCGTTGTGGAACTGACCCTTGCCCTGCACGCCGTCTTCAACACGCCCCAGGACAAGATTCTGTTCGACGTCAGCCACCAGGCTTACATCCACAAGATCCTCACCGGGCGCCGCGAACGCTTTGAGACCATTCGCCAGCCGGGCGGCCTGAACGGCTTCATGCTGCGCACCGAGAGCGAGCACGACGCCTTTGGCGCGGGACACGCCGGAACCGCGCTTTCCGCGGCGCTGGGCATGGCCGTGGCCCGCGATCTTGCCGGAGGCGCGGAGCACGTGATCGCCGTGGCCGGCGACGGAGCCTTCACCAACGGCATCACCTTCGAGGCCATCAACAACATCGCCGAGCACACCCGGCGCATGATCGTGGTGCTCAACGACAACGAGTGGTCGATCGACCGCAACGTGGGCGCCATCGCGCGCTACTTCCATCGGATCGTCACCAGCGAGCGCTACCAGTCCGTGCATGAGCGCGCCACCAAGCTGATCGAGCGCTTCGGCGGCAAGACGGCCGTCAAGGTGGTTCGCCGTGCCGAGGAGGCCGCCAAGGGCTTCCTGTGGCCTTCGGTCATGTTTGAGGAGTTTGGCCTGGAGTACTTCGGCCCCATCGACGGACACAACATCCCGCTGCTGGTGGAGACCTTCAAGTTCCTCAAGACCCTCGACCATCCGGTGCTGCTGCACATCCTCACGCAGAAGGGCAGGGGATTCCAGCCGGCGCTCGACAAGACCAAAAAATTCCACGGCCTTGGGCCCTACGATCCGGAGACCGGCGACACCCAGCCCAACGGCCTGCCCACCTACTCCGAGGTCTTTGCCACCACGCTGGCCAACATGGCCGACAAGAACGACAAGATTGTCGCCATCACGGCGGCCATGCCCAACGGCACGGGGCTCGATCTGTTCCGCGCGCGGCATCCCAAGCGTTATTTCGACGTGGGCATTGCCGAGGGCCATGCGGTCATCTTCGCCGCCGGCATGGCAACGCGCGGCTACCGGCCGGTGTGCGCCATCTACTCCACGTTCCTGCAGCGCGCCTTTGACCCGATCGTGCACGATGTCTGCCTGCAGAAGTTGCCCGTGCTGTTCTGCATGGACCGCGCCGGCCTGTCGGGCGACGACGGCCCCACGCATCACGGCCTGTTCGACATCGCCTACCTGCGCGCCATTCCCGATATTGTGCTGATGGCGCCCAAGGACGAGAACGAGTTGGCGGACATGATGCAGACCGCCTTCGAGTTGCCCGGCCCCAGCGCCATCCGCTACCCGCGTGGCGCAGTGGTAGGCGTGGAGCGCAGGCCCCAGCCGCAGGCGCTGCCCATCGGCAAGGCGGAGGTTCTGAAGGATGGAGCGGACGTGGCCGTTCTCGGCCTGGGCAATCTGCTTCCCATGGCGCGCGAACTGGTGGACAAACTGGAAAGCGAAGGCCTTTCTGCCGCGCTGGTCAATCCCCGCTTCGTCAAGCCCATCGACCGCGAGATGCTGGCCGGCTATGCGCGCCGCGTCGCCGCCTTTGTCACCTTCGAAGACCACGCCAGAATGGGCGGCTTCGGCTCGGCAGTTATCGAGGCGCTTGAGGAGATGCAGGCCGAGGGAACCATTCCGGCCGTTCCGGTGGTTCGCATCGGCTGGCCCGACAACTTTATCGAGCACGGCAAGGTGGACGACCTGCGCCGCAAGCACGGCCTGAGCGCGGAAGCGGCTCTGGAGCAGGTGCTGCCGCTGGTCTCCGCGCGCCGCCGCTCGGCCATCGCCGCCAGCTAGAGCGCTTTCGATTCATATGTGCACATTGGAAGTGCATCAAAGGTGGCTTTTTCTTGGGGAAAAAGCCACTTGGCGATACGCTTTCTGTAAAGAGCAGAATCGAAAACGCTGTAGATCACGGGTTCGCGATTTTGCCGATTCCGATGGAGCTGGGCCGAGAGCCATACCCTTCCGTGCCCCATACATTTCGCGGGTTTTATCGCGAAATGGGTGGGAAGCCTGCGCCGCATTCAAGACACGATGCATTGTCGTTCCCAGATGCGGGAAGGTGGTTTTTCAACGGGATTTCTCGATCGAAAACCCCTCGCACCCCGTAGCTATTTGCTCTGGCCGCGCCGCGCTGGCACGCTCCGCTGCGTCGAAGCGCGCACCACGAGCTTGGGCTCGATGATGACCGTCTTGTTGCGCGGCGGCGTCTTGGATTCCAGCAACGACAGCACCAGCCGCGCCGTGCGTTCGCCGGTTTCCTCGGTCTGCTGGTCGATGGTCGTCAGCGGCACGCGCAGTTCGTCGTTGTAGTAGAGGTTGCCCGCGCCCACCACGGCAACGTCCTCGGGCACGCGCAGGCCGGCTTCGCGGATGGCGTGAATGGCGCCGATCCCCATGGGGTCGTTGAAGGTGAAGATGCCGTCGGGCCGCGGAGTAAGCTTCAGCAGGTTCCTGGTCAGCGCTTCGCCGCTCTCGATGCTGTGTATGTCGGCCTGGGTTTGGGCAGAAATGTAGGCTTCGGGCGTCTTCATCTTGTGCCGGGCCAGCGCCTTCATGTAACCGTTCAATCGGCCGCGGCCTCCGCTGGTGTCCGGTCCGCGCAGATGCGCAATGCGCTTGCAGCCGACGGAAATTAGATGCTCGGTGGCCATCTCGCCGATCTGTTCGTCGTCCGTGCCCACGTAGTTGGCGTCCAGCCCGGGAAAGCGCCGGTCGACAAGCACCAGCGGCGGCCCTTCCTTCTGGATGCGCTCCAAAGTGGGTGAACTGGTGCAGGCCGAGGCGATGATCAGCGCATCCAACTGCCGCGCCAACAGGCGATTCACCGTGCGCTCCTCCATCTCGGGATCTTCGTCGGAGGTGGAAATCGTCAGGCAGTAGCCCTTCTTCAGCAGCGCCGTGGAGAGCGACTTGGCGATCTGCGCAAAAAAGGTGTGCAGCAGGTCGGGCACAACCAGGCCCACCAGGTAGGTGCGGCCCGTCACCAGCGAGCGCGCGGCAAGGTTGGGCGTGTAGTTCATCTCCTTCACCTTGTCCAGCACGCGCTTGCGGGTCTTTTCGCTGATGTCCTCGTGATTGCGCAGCACCTTCGACACCGTGATGATGGAAACTCCCAGTTCACGGGCGATGTCTTTCATGGTTGTGGCCATAGTCGGATGATTCGGCAGCCTTTCCTGCAACTCGTCGCTTCAGCCCTTCATTCTACTATCCGTTTCCTTCAGCGCTAAAGTTAATCCCTTTCTCTGCAGGCCAAACGCATCGTCACTAGTTTTGAAAGGGCACGGATTTATCCGTGCCGTTCAATGCCCCTTCGAGTGGTGGCCTTTAGGCGCTGAGGAATGTTCTTTCTGTTGCAAACCTTCCCTCAGGGGCTGAACAGGCTGCGGAAAAAGGCATGTTTGCCATCGCAGAGTCTGAGAAACTTCCCTCAGGGGCTAAAGCCCCGCTGATTCCAGGTGGTTTATCGGCCCGACTGAAGTCGGGCCCTGTTACAAAGCCCGTTTGGCGAGAGTTTTCCCGCAGCCTGTTTAGCCGGGCCGCAAACGATGCAAAAGAAAGGGGCGGGCTTCAGCCCCTGCGGGACTCTCTTCGGTGAAAAGGCTAGCTTCAGTCGTTTTTCCGCAGCCTGTGAAGCCCGTCATATTCGCCGCTTTTGTGGCACGGATCAATCCGTGCCCTTTCAAAACCTCATTTCTTCACCTTTCATTTGCATGGTGCGTTTGCCCGCCTTCCCCTGGTCCGCTTTGTGGCATCTGGCGGCGGTTGGTGCACTTCTCTTATTGATCCGGCCCCTGGATGGTGTGCAGGCTTCCCACTCATTTCGCAACAAGACCCGCGAAATGGATGGGGACGGCGCCTGTACTTGCGGGCCGGAGAATTCGGAGGAACTTTCCAATTCCAAACGAACCACTTGACGACTGTTCCAGCAAAGAGAGAAAATTCTGAGCGAAGTAGAGGTAGCGCTAAAGTTAACGAGAAGAATTCAAGGCCCAGCCAGAGGAATCCGAAAGCGGCAATGTCAGCTTCTTCCCGCGCGGGTTCTTTGCTCGCCTTGCAGCGCAGTCTTTCAAACCGCAGTCAAACAAAGTTTCTGAGGTAGACGAAATGTCCGCAGCTTACGCAATTCCCGTAGTCTCCGCGCCGTCCCCGGTCGCGGCCAACGAGGTCGTCCTGGTCGCCAGCGGCGATCTGCGCCCCTCCGCCAACGAGGTCTGTTGGCCCGCCCAGGCAGCCATGGAGAAGATGCTCACCGAGGCCTTCCTCGAGGAGGGCATCCATCTGCGCCGCGCGCACGCCTACAACGAGGCTGAGAAGCACGGCTTCATCCAGAACCAGCGCATGGGCATGAAGATCTTCGAATCGATCCATCCCGACGCGCCCATCGTGGTGGCCGAGTCGGTTTGGCAGTACAGCGCGCACGTGCTGGCCGGTCTGTTGGCGCATCGCGGACCCATCCTCACCGTCGCCAACTGGTCCGGGCAGTGGCCGGGCCTGGTGGGCATGCTCAATCTGAACGGCTGCCTGCGCAAGGCCGGCGTGCCCTTTACCACGCTCTGGAGCAAGGACTTCAAGGACCCGCTCTTCAAGCGCGGCCTCCGCGAGTGGATCAAGAACAAGAGCTTCCAGCACGACCTGACGCACGTGCACGCCTTCAACCCGGCCAAGGTGGGCGCGGCTGAAAGCGCGCTGGGCGCGGCGCTGGCCAGGGAGTTGCAGTCGAAGAAGGCGATCCTCGCGGTCTTTGACGAGGGCTGCATGGGCATGGCCAACGCCATTATTGAGGACTCGCTGATGAACGCGGCCGGCATCTTCAAGGAGCGGCTGAGCCAGTCGGCCCTGTATGCCGCCATGCGCGAGATTCCCGATGCCGAGGCGCAAAAGGTCCGCGACTGGCTCGACGCCAGCGGCATGAAGTTCAAGACCGGTCCCAACGAAGAGACCGACCTGACCGACGCGCAGATTCTGCTGCAGTGCAAGATGTACATTGCCGCCATGCGCATGGCCGACGCCTTCGGCTGCGACGCCGTGGGCATCCAGTATCAGCAGGGATTGAAGGACCTGGTGCCCGCCTCCGACCTGATCGAGGGCCTGCTGAACAACGTGGAGCGCCCGCCTGTGTACTCGACCGACGGCCGCGAACTCTACGCAGGGAAGGCATTGCCGCACTTCAACGAAGTGGACGAGTGCGTGGGCGTTGACTCGATCGTGACCAACCGCGTGTGGACGGCGATGGGCCTGGACCCGGCCACCACGCTGCACGATGTGCGCTGGGGCGAGTGGTTCAAGGGTGCTGGAGCCGACGGCAAGATGATCGACGAGTTTGTGTGGCTCTTCCAGATCTCCGGCGCCGTACCGGCTTCGCACCTGGTGGGTGGCTACAAGGGCGCGGTCAGTGAGCGCCAGCCGTCGATGTACTTCCGCATGGGCGGCGGCACCATCAAGGGCGTCTGCAAGCCCGGCGAAGTGGTCTGGAGCCGCGTCTACGTTGAGAAGGGCGTGCTGAAGGCCGACATGGGCCGCGCCACCGCCGTTGCTCTGCCTGAGGCCGAGACCAACCGCCGCTGGGCCGAGGTCACGCCGCAGTGGCCCGTGATGCACGTGACCCTGCACGGCGTGGACCAGAACCAGTTCATGGCCCGCCATCCCTCCAACCACATCAACGTGGCCTATGCGCCCTCGGCCGAAGCTGCCGACCGCGCCCTGGCTGCCAAGGCCGCAATGTTCCACGAACTCGGGCTCGAAGTGAGCCTCTGCGGCGTCGAGTTGTAAACATAACCTCCTGTTGAACCTTGTTCTCCTCGGGAACCATGGATCGGCTGCCCTTGCCACATAGGTCAGTCGATCCAGGTTCCCGGTTTTTTTTGCTCGAAAGAAGGTAGGTGCGGCACACGGTTCCAGAGCATTCCGCAGGGGAATATACTCAGGAGTCGTTGTTCTCTTCAGGAGGCCGTATGCAGACAATGCAGTGCGGGATTTTGGCAGTGGCGGCGTGGATGGCGCTGGCAGGCATCGTCGTAGCTCAGCCGGCGGCGCGCCACTGGTCCATCCAGGTGCACGCGGGCGCGGGCGACATTACGCGCGCCGGTACGAGCCCCGAGCGCGAGGCGGCTTGCCGCGCCAAGATTACCGAGGCCATCCAGGCGGGAGCGGCCGTGCTCGACAAGGGCGGCTCGTCGCTGGACGCGGTGGAAGCCGCCATCCGCATCCTTGAGGACGCCTCGCTGTTCGATGTGGGCCGCGGCGCGGTGTTCAATTCGGCAGGGCAGATCGAGCTGGATGCCGCCATCATGGACGGCTCCAACCTGAAGGCCGGAGCGGTGGCTGCCGTGATGCACACGCGCCATCCCATCGCCGCTGCCCGCGCCGTGATGGAGAAGTCGCCGCATGTGATGATTGCCGGGCCCGGCGCAGACGCCTTTGCGGCAGAGGTGGGTTTGGAGCAGATGGAGCAGAGCTTCTTCTTCTCCGAGCCGCGCTGGCAGGCGCTGGTGCGGCAGCTCAAGCGCGAAGGCCGCCCGATTCCGGCGCGTCCCGCCGGTGCGCCGCCCGCGCCTGCGGAGCCGGTAGCCGGCCTCTCTCCCGACCAGGAGCGCTGGTTCGGCACGGTGGGCGTGGTGGCGCTGGACCGCAGCGGCAATCTGGCCGCGGGAACATCCACGGGCGGCGTGCAGGCCAAGCATCCGGGCCGCGTGGGCGACTCGCCGATTATCGGCGCGGGCACCTACGCCTCCAACGCCTCCTGCGCGGTCTCAGGCACCGGCGTGGGCGAGTATTTCATCCGCCTGGGCGTGGCGCGCGAGATTTGCAATCTGGTGCAGTTCCGAGGCATGAAGGCGCAGCAGGCCGCCGACGAGGTGATCCACAAGGAACTGGAGACGCTGAAGGGCGTGGGCGGAGTGATCGTGATGACGCCCGACGGGCAGGCCGCCTGGAGCTTCAACACGCCGGGCATGTTCCGCGCGCGGTTGAACGAAGGCGGCGCGCTCAAGGTCGCGCTCTACGCCGACGAACAGTAGATCCGCTCATTTCCAATCTTCGTGCGCCCTCTCCTTCATGTGCCTGTCATCCTGAGCGACCGGAGCGAAGCGCAGGAAGTCGAAGGATCTGCGGTTGCTTCTTGCGCCCTCTGGTACAGAAACGCCCTGCGATAGCCAGGGAACATTGTCTGGCCTTCCGGTGTCTACAGAAGGCAGGGTCATTGGAGGCTGGCGTGCGGAAACTAGGGATGATGCTTGTGCTCGGTTCTTGGTTATCGGCCCTGTGCTTTGCTCAATACTTTCCTGATCGGAGCCTCGACCGTCGCGGGGATAGCTTCAAGGCACACTGGTATACATGCCACCTTCAAGCTCTCGGAGAGCCCTCGCTCTTCGTACTTTCTAAAGACCCACGCGCGGAGGCCTACCGCTTTGTATGGCTGCGTTCCTTTCATCATCCGGTTGTCGTGCGTATCAGCCGCATGATGGATGGAAGCTTTGAGTTGATCTCTAAGGTTGCGGATGGCGCTGGTGGTTATGCGCCGGGCAAGATCGTTTCGAAAACTGCGCGCACACTGAATGCGGATGAAGCGCAGAAGTTGTTAAGTTCTCTTGATCGTGCACGCTTCTGGGGCGCACCGAATCCTATCAACGATCAGCGTGGAACCGATGGTTCTCAGTGGATCATCGAAGGCGTAAAGAGCGGCAGATATCATGTGATTGACCGCTGGAGTCCACACGCTGGTCCAGCATACGTTTTGGGCCTGTTGATGGCATTTGAGCTCGGTAAGCTCGATGTTCCAGAGGACGAACGGTATTAGCGCAGTTTTCCTGTTGCTATAGAGGAGTTCCTTGCCATCCCACCCTAGAGCGCTTTCGATTCATATGTGCACATTGGAAGTGCATCAAAGGTGGCTTTTTCTTGGGGAAAAAGCCACTTGGCGATACACTTTCTGTAAAGAGCAGAATCGAAAACGCTGTAGCGACAAGAACAAAGACGTCGCGAGGGTGGGGCACCCGAACTCTATACCGAAGGGAGAGATGCTCTAGTCATTCTGGATGTCTTCGAACCAGGGGAAGACACGCCGAAAAGCAACCGCAGATCCTTCGACTCTCTGCGCTGCGCTCCGGTCGCTCAGGATGACGTCTTCAAGAGATATTCGTGTGCAGTTGAAGCCAGAGTTGCTGGTGTAAATGCCTACAGCAACCTATCGCGATAGCACCCGATCGATGGTCACGATGTCCACCAGCCCCTTGCAGCCATAAAGCGCGGGCAGAATCTCCGCGGCCGGATGCTTGCGCCGTAGCTCGGCCACCTTGTCGGTGCCGCGGCGATAGGCGGGCAGATACATGCGGCCCAGCAGCGGATGCCGTCCCCACGCGCCGGAGAGCTTGTCGGCGCGCTCCAGGCTGACCAGGAAGTCCTTGCGCAGCGCGGCGGCCACCTCCGGCTGCGGACGGCCTTCGCCCCAGGTCAGATACGACGACTGGTTCTTGGCGTCGTCCTGCAGAAGGGCCAGCAGCACGCCGATCTGGAGATCCTCGTCGGGCAGTTGCTCGACCTCTGTAACGCCGTGCGCAATCAGAATGGCGTTGTTGGCGATGCCTTCAAACAGCGTGGCGGCGCGCGTGTTCATGGTCAGCACCGAAGCCTCAAAGCCCGCCAGCCCGCGCACGTACAAGTTCTGCAGATACGCAAAGGTGGTCACGTGGCCCGGAACCACTTCGTGGCTGACCAACTGCTCAAACTCCGGGTAGGAGATTTCGAGCGAGGCGTTGATCTCGTAGGTGGCCTCGTACTGCGGCGAGCCGTCGGCGTTGCGGGCGTGTCCCAGGTAGTTCATCGAGCCGGAAAACCACGCATCCTTGATGGGCAGAAAGCCGATGTTGGCGCGGGGTACGGGAGCGAACTCCGGCGGCAGGTGCGGCAGCAAATTACGCTGGCTGAGCTGGTCAAAGAGCGCGATGACGGCCGCTCCCAGCCCATTGACAGAGGCCATGGGAATGTAACGGTCGCGCCGCCAAGCATCCACCGCTTCCAGCAGTCCGGCGGAGGGATTGTAACCGCCCTTGCCCAGCAGTTCCGCTACGCGCTGGCGCTTGGATTCCGGCTGCGAGGGCTCCGGCGGCAGGCCGGTCGAGGCCTCCACCGAGCGCGTGTACGGCACCGGATCGCCCTTGCCCAGCACTTCCATCGCCAGGTCGAACATGGCCTCCATGCTGGCGGCCAGGCCCTTCAGATACTCGCCGCGCAAGCCGCCCACAGCGGACGCTTCACGCATGAGTCCGGCAAAGGCAGCGGGGAGGTTCACAATCTTGAGATACGCCTCAATGCCTTCGCGATCCGGCTCTTTCGCGCCCACGCCGCCCGACGCACGCACGCGCTTGGCCGCCGCGTCCGTGTAGGCCGCCGGCAGCGGTTCGTCGGAGAACCATGAGTCGGCGATAAAGCGGCCCGTGCCCGATGCGCACAGCACGTCGCCGCCCCATAGCGTATCGATGCCCAGCACCGCATCCGCCGTGTATTTTGCTGCTTGATCCATCACTGCACCTTCTCCTTCTTCTGGCTCACAAACCAGACGTAGAGACAAAGACCGATGAACAGCGCCGCCGAAACCAGTTGCGACACCATGTCGTTCTGGAAGAACGGCGTCTCGATCAGGTTTTCGCGGTAGCTGGGGAACAGGCGCAGCGCCGCGCCCAGTACGCCGCCCAGCGCGCCGCCGGCCATCAGGCCCGAGGCCAGAATCACGCCGCGCTCGCGAATGCTCTTGCCCTCTTCGCCGCCCGTCTTCTCGGACTTGCGGTTGACCAGATGCGACAGGAAGCCGCCGGCCAGAATCGGCGAAGTGAGGCCCAGCGGCAGATACATGCCGAGCGCAAATACCAGCGACGACTTGCCCAGCATCTCCATGACCACCGAGACCATGGCGCCCACGCCGAACAGCATGTAGGCCACCGGCTGGCGGCTCAGGAAGCCCACTACCAGCGCCTTCATGATGGATGCCTGCGGAGCGGCCAGCACCTGGCGCGGATCGCCCGGCATGGCCTCGCCAAACTGGAAGGTGTGCGCCAGCAGGATGATGGTGAGCCCGGAGGCGATGGCCGCCACGGCTACACCCAGGAACTTGACCTTCTGCTGCGCGGCGGGCGTGGAGCCCAGCCAATAGCCGGCCTTCAAGTCGGTGATGAACTGGCCGGAGACGCACAGCGCCGTGCAGACCATGCCGGCGATGGCCATCACAAAGAACATGCCCGTTGTGCCGCTGAGTCCGAAGTTGAGCAGCACTACCGAGGAGACGATCACGGTGAGCATGGTCATGCCCGAGGCCGGATTGTTGGCCGTGGTGGCAATGGCGTTGGCCGCCACCGAGGTGAAGAAGAACGAGAAGACGAGCACCAGCAGCAGTCCCACGGCAAGAACAGCCCAGGAAACCTGCAATTGGCCGAAGAACACGCCCACGGCCAGCGCGCTGGCCAACACGGCGATAAGCAGGGCGACGATGGAGATGTCGTGGTCGGTGCGCTCGGTGTGCTCCGGCTCGCCGTGGCGGAAGGCCTTCAGCGCGATGGAGAACGAGCCCACGATGACGCGCAGCGACTTGATGACGCCGAAGATGCCGGCCGCCGCAATGGCTCCCACGCCGATGAAGCGCACGTAGTTGCGGTAGATGTCGAGCGCCGTCATGCCGCTGATGGGCATCGAGGCCGGATAGACGGGCGTGTTCAGGTGGCTGCCGATGAACCAGACCAGCGGAACCAGCACGAAGTTGGTCAGGATGCCGCCGGCGCAGAACATCAGCGCGCTGCGCAGTCCCATCACGTAGCCCAGGCCGAGGATGAAGCCCACGGCGTCAAAGTTGAACACCATCCGGCCGCGGTCGGCCAGCGCGCGCATGGCGGGGATGAACTGCAGATTCAGATACTCCTGCCACGTGTGGAAGGTGGTGGTGAAGAAGTCGTAGACGGTGGCGATGGCCGTGGCCTGGATCAGCAGTTTGGCCTGCGAGCCGCCCTTTTCGCCGGTCACCAGCACCTCGGTGATGGCCGTGGCCTCAGGGAAGGGAAGCTGTCCGTGCATCTCGCGCACAAAGTAGCGGCGCAGCGGAATGACGAAGAGCACGCCCAGAATGCCGCCCGCCAGTCCGATGAAGATGGTCTGCGCCGGATGCGGATCGAGATGCAGAATGTAAAGCGCCGGCAGAGTGAAGATGGCGCCCGCTGCCACGCTGCCCGAGGCCGCGCCGATGCCGGTGATGATGATGTTTTCCAGCAGCGTGGAGCGCCGCTTGAAGGCCCGCGCCAGCCCGATGGCCAGAATGGAGATGGGGATCGCCGCCTCCATGCCCTGGCCCACCTTCAGGCCGGAATAGGCCGAGGCCACCGAGAACAGGATGCAGAAGATCACGCCCCACAGAACGGAGCGCAGGGTCAGTTCCGGCTGCCGGCTCTCGGTGGGGACTACGGGTTGGTACGTCTGGCCGGGTTTTAGCGGCAGATAAGCGTTTTCAGGAAGGGAATTGGTCTCGTTCTCGTTCATCGGCAAAACCTCGAGCGCGCCTTGTGGCGGAGCGCCGCGCGCCCGTGTCGGCGCACTGCCGCCGCGCGGGCCTGTCACAGTCTATCGCAGCGGATAGGGCATTGTGCCGCCCGGCTCTTTTACACTGGCTATGGGCGATTGCTTCCGCATCGCCGTCGACTCCATCGGCACGCTCCGGAAAACGGTGTGCGGGGAGGCCTGAACGCGCAGCCTTGCTGCCTCCGCCCGGCCCAGCCGCACCATCTACACGTGTCCTCACTGAAAGATTCGTTGCCTCGGGAAACCTATTGAACGCACAGATTGAACCCATCGTGAACAAAGTGCCCGCGCGCCGCTGGCGCATCGCCTGGCTGCTCGGCATCGGCGTCCTCGTCAACTACTTCGACCGCGTGAACCTGTCGGTCTCGCACGCCTCGCTCACGGCCGACTTCGGCCTCTCCGACATTGCCTTCGGCTATCTGCTCAGCGCCTACAACCTGACCTACGCCTTCTGCCAGTTGCCCATTGGCGTGGTGCTGGACAGGCTGGGCGTGCGCCGCGTGGGCCGCATCGGCACATTTCTGTGGAGCATCGCGTCTTTCTGTGCCGCCGTTGCCCCGAACCTCGGCCTGCTCTTCGGCGCGCGCTTCCTGCTGGGAATCGGCGAAGCGCCCACCTTCCCGGCCAACGCCAAGGCCATCGGCTACTGGTTCCCGATCAAGGAGCGCAGCTTCGCCACGTCAATCTTTGACGCGGCGGCCAAGTTTGCCTCGGCCATCGGCGTGCCCATCATCGGCATTCTGCTGCTCAGCGTGGGCTGGCGCTGGAGCTTTGCCATCACCGGCCTGGTCAGCTTTGCCTACTTCGTCTATTTCTGGCGCGTCTACCGCGATCCAGCCGACGATCCCGGCCTCGGCAGCGAGGAGCGGCGTCTCATCGAGCAGGGCAGCGCGCCGGCAGCCGTCGAACCCGCCGGCGGACGGCAGACTCCGCTCCTGCAACTGCTGCGGCAGCGCAAGGTGCTCGGCCTGGCCATCGGCTTCGGCTCTTACAACTACGTCTTCTACCTGCTGCTTACCTGGCTGCCCAGCTATCTGTCGTTCGCGCTGCACATTGACCTGCTCCACTCGTTCCTCTACACCGGCGTTCCGTGGTTTGTGGCCACCATTACCGACGTTGCGGTGGGCGGATGGCTGGTGGATGCGCTGGTGCGGCGCGGCTGGAATGCCGACCGCGTGCGCAAGACCGTCCTGATCGGCGGCACTGCCTGCGGACTGGGCATTCTGGGCGCGGCGCATGTGCACAGCGCCACGCAGGCCTTGTTCTGGATCAGCGTCTCCATCGGCGGCCTGGCCGCGGCCGCGCCCGTGGGGTGGACGCTGCCCTCGCTCATCGCCCGCCGCAACGATGTGGGCAAGGTGGGGGGCATCGTCAACTTCTCCAACCAGATCTCCGGGATCGCCGCTCCCATCGTCACCGGCTACATGGTGTCTGCCTTCCACTCCTACGCGTGGGCCTTCGGTGTCGCGGGCGTCTATCTCGTGTTGGGAATCGCCGCCTACATCTTCCTGCTGGGCAAACTGGAGCCGGAGGCGCCTCAAGTCGCCATTTGAGGACGGTTGTTCGATGCAACGCACGGAGAGTTGCGTTTTTGGCCGTCAGGCGTCAAACTCGCATCTAACCTTTCTGCGCCTGCATCTGACGTAAAGAGCACCCGCATCGAGAACTGTCCCAGATGGTGTGACCAACTTGGTGCGCGTTGTGGTTTTGGCTTCGCTGTAACAGCGTATCGTGCAAAATAGAAGCTCAGGAGATTCGCCTTGCCTCGCATTCATTTTCATCTCCAACTCGCAGAACTGAAAGACAGGATTCTGTCCATGGCCGCGCTGGCTCAGCAGGCGGTCGAGTCCGCCGTGGACGCATATCTGCAGCGCGACAAGGGCCTGTGCAAGTTTGTCAAGCAGAATGAAGCTGCCGTCAACAGCGCCCAGCGCGACCTCGACGAGATGGCCTACGAGTTGCTCGCAAAGGAGCAGCCCATGGCCGTGGATCTGCGCTTCATCCTTGCCGTCATCAAGATCAACGGCGATCTGGAGCGCATCGGCGATCAGTCCATGGGGGTTGCGCGCCGCACCCGGGAGTTGCTGAACCTTGAGGCCGTCGAGTTGCCCGTGGACTTTGCCGCCATGGGCGAGTACGCCAGCCTGATGATCCGCACCGCGGTACAGGCGCTCTTGGACGGCGATGCCCGCCTCGCGGAGACGGTTCGCGCCATGGACGACGAGATCGATCGCATGAACCACACGGCGCACGACGACCTGCTCAAGCTGATCCAGGACAAGCCGCAATATACGCAGCAGGCGCTGAAGGGAATTCTTGTGGCCAAGAATCTGGAGCGCATCGCCGATCACGCTGCCGCCATCGCCGCCGACGTCATCTTCTGGGTGCGAGGAGCCGATGTCCGCCACCAGCTAAGCATGGCCATGGACTGAGAAAAGCAGGGAACAGGGACTAGGGAATAGAAAGAACCGAGGCCCGGCGGCAGGTTGCCACCGGGCCTCTTCAATTGCTCCAGAGCCAGCCCGGATGCTGGGCTGCTCGGCCTCTACTCCCTAGTCCCTATTCCCTGCCTTTAGACTCCGATCACGTCGCAGAGTTCCTTGACCGCGGCGGCGCTCTTCTTCAGCGCAGCATCTTCTTCCGGCGTCAGCTTGATCTCGACAATCTTCTCCAGACCCGCTGCGCCCAGCTTGCAGGGCACGCCGATGAAGTATCCGTCGATGCCGTACTCCCCTTGCAGGTACGCCGCGCAGGGCAGAATCTTCTTCTTGTCCTTCAGGATGGCCTCGGCCATCTCCACCGCGGCAGCCGAAGGCGCGTAATAGGCAGAGCCTGTCTTCAGATGCTTCACGATCTCCGCGCCGCCGTCGCGAGTGCGCTGGACGATGGCGTCGATGCGCTCCTTGGGCAGCAGTTCGGTGATGGGAATGCCGGCCACCGTGGTGTGGCCGATGAGCGGAACCATGGTGTCGCCGTGACCGCCCAGCACGAGGCAACTCATGTTGTGCACGCTCACATGCAGTTCCTGCGCGAGGAAGCTCTTGAAACGGCCGGAGTCGAGAATGCCGGCCATGCCGATCACGCGCTCGCGGTTGAAGCCCGACTGCTTGAAGGCGGCCTGCGCCATCGCATCCAGCGGATTTGAAACAATGATCAGGATGCACTCGGGAGAGTGCGCCACCACCTTGCCCACCACGTCGCACATGATCTTGTAGTTAGTGTGCAGCAGGTCGTCGCGGCTCATGCCGGGCTTCCGGGGCAGCCCGGCGGTGATGATGACGATGTCGGAGTTCGCCGTGTCGGCATAATCGTTGGTGCCGACGATGTGCACATCGGACCGTTCGATGGGAATGGCCTGTTGCAGGTCGAGGGCCTTGCCCTGCGGAATACCCTCGACGACGTCGATCAGCACCACATCGGCCAGTTCCTTGGCCATGATCCAGTGTGCGGCGGTTGCGCCCACATTGCCGGCGCCCACAATGGTTACTTTCTTGCGCATCTATCTTTCCTCCCGGGGAAACTACTGGTTTGTTGTTCTGCCATGCTTTTGAACTTCGAGCCTTGCCCCATGCGGCGCATTGGCCCACTGGAAAAACTTCGGCGAAACAGATCGACAGCGTGCTTAAAAAGTCGTCTTCATCGTTCTGAGGCACATTCCTCAAGGCCTTTGTGCGAATCGGCGTCCTCGGTCCCTAGTTCCCTAGTTCCCTTGTTCCCTTGGTCCCTTGTTCCCTCGGTCCCTGCCCCTCACATGTTGCCAATAATGCGCGTGGCGAATTCGCTCGTGCCCACCTTCGTCGCGCCGGCGGTCTGGCGCTCGAAGTCGTAGGTGACGAACTTCTGCTGGATGGTCTTCTCCATCGCCGTTTCGATCAGCTTTGCCGCTTCCTTCCAGCCGATGAAGTCGAGCAGCATCACGCCGGACAGGATCACCGAGCCGGGATTGATCACATCCTTGTCGGCGTACTTGGGAGCGGTGCCGTGCGTCGCCTCAAACACCGCGTAGCCGTCGCCGATGTTGGCGCCGGGCGCGATGCCCAGTCCGCCCACCTGCGCCGCGGCCGCATCGGAGATGTAGTCGCCGTTCAGGTTGGTGGTGGCCAGGATCGAGTAGTCCGAGGGGCGGATGATGATCTGCTGGAAGATGGAGTCGGCAATGCGGTCGTTGATGAGAATCTTCTGCTTCCATGCGCCGTTGCCGTGCGTGCCGCCGATGGCGTCGATCACCGCCTTCACTTCGGCGCAAATCTCTTCCTTGAAACTGGGCGGAGCGAATTCCATGCCGGGCTCGATCATGGCCGCGTTCTGTTCCACGGTCAGTCCGGGGTTGGCGTCCAGATTGCCCAGAATCCAGCTCTCGCGCTCGGTCACCGTCTGCTGGCGGAACTCTTGCGTGGCCACTTCGTAGCCCCACTCGCGGAAAGCGCCTTCGGTGAACTTCTGGATATTGCCCTTGTGCACCAGCGTCACCGTCTTGCGGCCGCTCTCGATGGCGTGCTTGATGGCGGTGCGCACCAGCCGCTTGGTGCCGAAGATGGAGATGGGCTTGATGCCCACGCCCGAGTCCAGTCGGATCTTCTTCTTGGTCTTGGCCAGGAGATCGTCATTCAGGAAAGAGATGAGTTTGGCTGCGTCCGCCGAGCCTTCCTTGAACTCGATGCCCGAGTAGACGTCCTCGGTATTCTCGCGGAAGATGACGATGTCCACCGCTTCGGGATGCTTCACGGGGCTGGGCACGCCCTGGTAGTACTTCACCGGCCGCACGCAGGAGTAGAGGTCCAGAATCTGCCGCAAGGCCACGTTCAGCGAGCGGATGCCGCCGCCCACAGGCGTCGTCAGCGGTCCCTTGATGGAGACGCGCAGGTCGCGCGCGGCGTCCACCGACTCGTCCGGCAGCCAGGTGTTGAACTTCCGATAGGCCTTCTCGCCGGCGTAGATTTCAAACCACTTGATAGCGCGCTTGCCGCCGTAAGCCTTCTCCACGGCGGCGTCGAAGACGCGCTGCGAGGCCTTCCAGATGTCGCGGCCCGTGCCGTCGCCTTCGATGTAGGGGATGATGGGGTTGTCGGGGACTGTGAACTCGCCGTTTGCGTACTCGATCGGCTGGCCGTCCGGGGGAAGCGCCAGTCCGTTATAGGTTTTCTGCATGGTGGCTTCGGTTTCCTCTTGTGCGTAAGGTCAAGAAGAGGCTAACACCTGCAAAATGGGGGTGGCAATGGCGACGCAAGCCTATAGCTACTGTTCCATGCTGTTTTTCAGCCCATCCGCCGCAAACCGGGGAATTCCGAAGTGCCCGCGCAAATGCAGCAGGTCCAGCGGGCTCAGGTTTCCGGCCACGGTCACCAGCGTCAGGCTTTTTGCGCCTTCCACCAGAATCGCGGCTCCGCGCAGGTTTGCGCCGTCCAGCGCCAGCCACACATCGGTGGTTCCGTTCTTCAGCGGCCCGCCGGAGCCGGTGGTGGTGGCCACGTGTTTCCAGCCGCGCTGGTGGTAGCCGGCGCGCACGGCGTCCACCTGGGCCTCGTTCATTGCCGCGGCGTCGCCAAAGCCCAGCACGCGTACGCTCAGCCCGTCCAGCTTGTCCACGGCCTGCCGCACCTCGGTCTGCGCGTCCGGCACGAGTCCGGCGGCGATGCCCAGCAGCCTCCGGTCCAGCGTAAAGCTCGACTTCACAGCCGCCTGGCTGGTCAGCTCCGCCATGGCCGGTGGAACCCAGTTCAGGTCCACCGGGCCGGGAGCGGCCAGTGCCGCCGGCTGATCCGCGCCGGCTCCTGCCGCGGCGTCAGAGCCTGCCTGTGTTTGCGCCAGGGCCGCCATCGCCCCGCTCAGAAGAATTGCCAGTAAACACGCCTGTTTCATGCAATTTGAAACGCGGATTCTCGTGAAAAGTTGCGCCGGAAAGTGGCGGCTTCGGCGGCGCTGCCGGAACCCTAGGGTTGCGGCTCCCAAGACGCTCCGGCCAGCGCGCGAAAAACATCTGTGTGAATATGAGACGAAAATGGCAGAAAATCGCTCCCAGACCGGCTGAATGCGATAAACTCATGCGGGAACGTAGTAAGAACATCCGACATTTCACCGCCATGGAGGCTACATAGAAATTGGGAAAAAGCATGGTCCCGAAGAAGCTTTTCTTCACCAAGGGCGTAGGTAAACACAAGGAGCGTTTGACCTCCTTTGAGCTGGCCCTTCGGGATGCGGGCATCGCATCGCAGAATCTGGTACGCGTCTCATCCATCTTCCCCCCGCAGTGCAAGATGCTGACATGCAAGGAAGGGTTGAAGTACCTCAACGCCGGCGAAGTTGTCTTTGCCGTGATCGCGGAGAACTCCACGCGCGAGCCGCACCGCCTGGTGGTTTCGTCCATCGGCGTAGCCATCCCGGCCGATCGCAACGCCTACGGCTACCTGAGCGAGCACCACAGCTTCGGCGAGACCGAGGAACAGGCTGGAGAGTACGCCGAAGAACTGGCTGCCGAGATGCTGGCCACTACGCTCGATGTCGATTTCGATCCCGACAAGAGCTGGGACGAGAAGAAGGAGATCTACCGCATCTCCAACAAGATTGTCCGCACCAGCAACGTGACTCAATCGGCCGTGGGCGACAAGCGCGGCCTGTGGACCACCACCATCGCCGCAGCGGTGCTCATTCTCGACGAATAGGCATTGCGCGGGACAGCCTTTTTTTGAGGCCAATCTTGCCGACGGCGGGATTGGCCTTCCTGCATACGGCAGAGAATCGACCAGGGAGGAACTTCAGGCAAGCCATGGGAAACACACGCAACTACACAGTCGGTCTGGTACAGATGCGCATGGGCCCCGATCCCGAGGCCAACTTCGCCGCGGCGCTCGGGCATATCCGCACGGCTGCCGCCCGCGGCGCCAACGTTGTCTGCCTGCCCGAACTCTTCCGCACGCAGTACTTCTGCCAGCGCGAAGAACTGGCGCTGTTCGATCTTGCCGAGCCTATTCCCGGGCCTTCGACGCAAGCGCTCTCGGCTTTGGCCCGCGAACTGCGCGTGGTCGTCGTGGCCTCGCTGTTTGAGCGCCGCGCCCCCGGCCTCTACCACAACACCGCGGTCACGCTGAACGCCGATGGCGAACTGGCCAGCGTCTACCGCAAGATGCACATTCCCGACGACCCTCTCTACTACGAGAAGTATTACTTCACGCCCGGCGATCTGGGCTTCAAGGCCGTCGATACGGCGCATGGCCGCATCGGTACGCTGGTCTGCTGGGATCAGTGGTATCCCGAGGGCGCGCGGCTCACGGCCCTGCAGGGCGCGGAGGTGCTGTTCTACCCCACTGCCATCGGCTGGCACCCGGCGGAAAAGGAAGAGTTCGGCGCGGCGCAATACGAGGCGTGGCAGACCATCCAGCGCGCCCACGCCATCGCCAACGGCGTTTATGTGGCGGGCGTCAATCGCGTCGGACACGAGCAGGGCGACATCCTCGGCAACCGCGCCACGGGCCAGGGCCTGGAGTTCTGGGGTGGCAGCTTCCTCGCCGATCCCTTCGGCCGCATAGTGGCCAAGGCTTCGCACACCGGCGAAGAGATTCTGATCGCGAAGATCGACCTCGCGCTGATGGAAGACACGCGCCGCAACTGGCCCTTCCTGCGCGATCGCCGCATCGACGCCTACGGCGGCATCACCAAGCGATTCCTCGATCCCGCAACCTCCTGGAACTCCGACGGTGAAGCGAAATAGTTTTGATTTTGAAGGGTACGGGCTTCAGCTTGCTATCGGTCCGGCCCTCAAGAATTGCGATCATTTCCGGGTGCCCCACCCTCGCGACGTCTTTGTTTTTGTCGCCAGGGTGGGATAGCATGATCCGCCGTGCCCCATCCATTTTGCAGGTTTTATCGCGAAATGGGTGGGACTCCTGCACCTTATCTAAGGGCCGGATCGATGAAGAGGCCTGCGGATCGCAGGTTTTGTAACAGGGCCTGACTTTAGTCAGGCCGCAAGAACAACAAGTGACGGGGAGGGCTTTAGCCCCCGAGGGATTGCTGAAAGTAGAGTGCTGTTCCATGACGCTTAGCTCCACAACTGAAACGCCGCGCGCCCAAGGCTATCGCATGCCCGCCGAGTGGGACCGGCACGAAGCCACATGGCTGGCCTGGCCCCACAACCCCGAGGACTGGCCCGGCAAGTTCCAGCCCATCCCCTGGGTCTATGCGGAGATCGTCCGCCTGCTTTCGGCGCACGAGCAGGTACACATTCTCGTGCAGCACGAGCGCGAAGAAGTACGCGCTCATAGCATCCTTGCCCGCGCCGGCGCGACGATGGAGAATGTGCTCTTCCATCGCTGGCCGACGAATCGCGTCTGGACCCGCGACTCCGGGCCCATCTTCGTCCGCAACGCCGAGGGCAAGGTCGGCCTCACCAACTGGCGCTTCAACGCGTGGGCCAAGTATGAAGACTGGCAACTCGACGACCGGATTCCCGGCAATGCCGCCGAACTGCTCGGCGTGCCTGCGTGGATGCCCTTTGTCGGCAGCCATCGCGTCGTGCTGGAAGGCGGCTCCATCGACACCGACGGGCAGGGAACCCTGCTGACCACCGAAGAGTGCCTGCTGAGCACCGTGCAGCAGCGCAACCCCGGCCTTGGCCGTGCACAGTTGGAGCAGGTGTTTTCCGATTACCTGGGGATGGACCGTGTGATCTGGCTGGATCGCGGCATCGCCGGCGACGACACCCACGGCCACGTGGACGACATCACTCGCTTTGTGGCTGCGGACACAATTGTGACTGCCGTCGAGCCCGACACGAGCGACGCCAACCACGAGCCGCTCGCCGAGAACCTCGCCCGCCTCAAGGCCGCGCGTACCGCGGCTGGCAAGCAATATAACCTGATCGATCTTCCGCTGCCTCGCCCGGTGGTTTTTCGCGGCCAGCGCCTGCCGGCCAGCTACGCCAATTTCTACATTGCCAACGGCTTGGTTCTGGTTCCCACGTTTAACGATCCGCACGACCGCAGCGCGCTTTCGATCCTCGCCGAGTTGTTTCCCGCGCGCGACGTCATCGGCATCCACGCCGTCGATCTGGTCTGGGGTCTGGGCACGCTGCACTGCATGACTCAGCAGCAGCCTGAGGAGTCTGTAGCCCCGATTTCGGGGTAGTATATTGTCATTGGAGGCTAGGTATGGCGCTGACAGTCAAGGAAGCTATTGAAGCTGCACGGCTGCATTTTACCGATCTGTATCAGCATGAAATCGACCCAAATTATCGAGAACAAATTCGGCTAGAAGAGGTTGAGCGAATTTCGACGAAGCGTGTTGGAGTTGATAATTGGGCGATCACTTTCAGCTATCCCGTATCTTCCATGTCGTCCAGTCCTTTTGGCTTCAATCGAATTGCCAAAGTCGTTGTCGTTGATGGCGCTGACGGGAAATTTGTATCTCTCAAGCAGCGAGCGGCATGAAACTGAGTGAGCATCCTTTGTTGCAGCCGTATTTAGGACGTTGCGCGGTCCTCGATGCGAATGTGCTCTTGCTGCACTTGCTCTGTACACTTGATTTCTCTTTGCTTGCCTCCTTCAAGCGGCTTGGAATGTTTGAGGAATACGATTATTTGCTCCTTTCCGAACTGCTCAAGCTGTTTCCCGCCTGGTGCACTACCCCCCATGTTTTGACTGAAGTATCGAATCTTGCGAATTCTCTTCCCGGCTGGAAGAAGCCGTCATGGACGGAGCTATTTTCGCAACGAATCCAACTCACTCCAGAGTTATTTGAAGACTCCGCTCGAATAGCCTCCGATGCATCTGCAATGCGGTTTGGGCTTACGGATGCCGCATTGGCTAGCCTGGCAAAAACTCATCTTGTTATTACTGCAGATTGGCCTCTTACGGGGTTTCTGGAATCGCGGAACCTTCCGGTCCTGAATCTACAGCACTTGAAGGGAATCGAATTCGCGCTATGACCGATCTGGAAGCCATGCAGGCCGCTCTCGCCGAGGCGCGCCTTGCCGCCGAGGCAGGCGAAGTGCCCATCGGCGCGGTCGTCGTGCGCGAAGGCGTCGTCCTCGCCCGCGGCCAGAACCGGACTCTACGGGATATTGATCCCACGGCTCACGCTGAGGTCGTCGCTCTCCGCGCCGCCGCCGCTGCCGTCAGTAACTACCGCCTGAACGGCTGCACGCTCTACGTCACGCTGGAGCCCTGCGCCATGTGCGCCGGAGCCATCATCCACGCACGGCTGGACCGCCTGGTTTACGCCGCCGCCGACCCCAAGACCGGCGCATGTGGCTCGGTGCTCTCGGTCCTCAACCACCCCCAGCTCAACCACCAGATGCAACTGGAGCAGGGAATCCTCGCGGATGAATCGGCGGAACTCCTGCGCACCTTCTTCCGCGAGCGGCGATAAGAGCGAGCCGTCGCCACCAACTCCGCTAACCCCGCTATCTCCGCCAACCCCGCCAACTCCGCTAATTCTGCTAACCTCGCTAACTCCGCGTCAACTTCCCGATCCTCTCCGCCTCCGCAGGCCACGTGGCTTTCAGCTCCGCATAACTTGCATTGCGATAGTCGGCATAGTCGAAGCCCGGGGCGACGGTGCAGCCGAGCAGCGCCCACTTTCCGCCTTCCACCAGCCGCGTCCCCTGCCACACTCCCGCCGGAACCACCAGTTGCAGAAGCTGTCCCTCCGCCAGATCCGAACCAAGCGTAAACACGGCGGAGCGCCCGTCGGGCAGCAGTTGTAGCATCTCCACGGGCGAGCCCAGGTAGAAGTGGAAGACCTCGTCGGAGGAGAGCGTGTGCATCTCGCTGAAAGCGCCCTCTTCCAGCAGGTAGTAGATGGCCGTGCTTACGTGCCGTATCCCGCCCGGCGTCTCCAGCGCTTCCATCGACGCGTAGGTCTGCCGGAACCAGCCGCCCTCGATGGGGTGCGGCTCCAGGCGCAGCAGTTTCTTGATCTCCGCGGCAGTCATGCCCCGCATCATAGCAGCGCCGCACAGGCGTTTTGGGGATTTTCTGCCCCGCCCGCGCCCGCCGGGCCGCGATAGAATAGCCCCATGAACGTGCAAGTGTACGCCACCAGATGGTGCCGCGACTGCCGCATGGCCAAGGAGTTCCTCGACAAACACGGCATCGCCTACACCGAGATCGACGTGGATGCCGATCCCGCCGCCTCGGCCGAAGTCCTGGCGCGCGTGGGCAAGCGCGCCGTGCCGCAGTTGGTCATCGACGGCGAGTGGTTCCAGCCCTACAAGCCCGGCCGGGGACTGCTCTACGACGAACTCCACCAGCGCCTCGGCATCCCCCGCGAATAGGTCTCCATCCGCCGTTGCCCGCAAATTCCCTTGCGATCCTCGTACAATCGAAGAGTTGGGCCGTCTGCCGCAGCGCAGGCGAGCGCCACGGGAGTGTCTGCCTTGATCGATCGTTACACGCGCGCGGCCATGGGCCGCATCTGGACTGAAGAGAACAAGTACCGCTGCTGGCTCCAGGTGGAGTCGGCGGCCTCGACCGTGCTGGCCGAGTGCGGCGTCATCCCCGCCGAAGCCGCCCAGGTCATCGCCACCAAGGCCGGTTTCTCCGTGGAGCGCATCCACGCCATCGAGGCCGAGGTTAAGCACGACGTGATCGCCTTCAACACCGCCGTGGCCGAGACGCTCAAGGAGCAGGGCCTGGGCGAGCATTCCCGCTGGTTCCATTACGGGCTCACCTCGAACGACATTGTGGACACGGCCCAGGCCTTGCAGGTGAAGGAAGCCTCCGCTCTGATCCACGAGGGCATTGAGAAGATGCTCGTCGTGCTCCGGCGGCGCGCCCTCGAGTTCAAGCACACGCCCACCATTGGCCGTACCCACGGCATCCACGCCGAGCCCACCACCTTCGGCCTCAAGCTGCTCAACTGGTTTGCCGAGATCCAGCGCGACCTAGTCCGCTTCGACGCGGCCGCCGAGGACATGCGCATCGGCAAGCTCTCCGGCGCCGTGGGCACCTTCGGCCACCTGAAGCCCGAGCACGAAGAAAAAATCTGCGCGCGCCTCGGCCTGAAGCCCGCGCCCGTGGCCACGCAGGTCATCCAGCGCGACCGCCACGCCGGCTACATCTCCGCGCTGGCCATTCTCGGCAGCACGCTCGACAAGATTGCCGTTGAGGTTCGCCACCTGCAGCGCACCGAAGTCCGCGAGGCGCAGGAGTACTTCAGCGAAAAGCAGAAGGGCTCCTCGGCCATGCCGCACAAGAAGAACCCCATCACCAGCGAGCAAATCTCCGGCCTGGCCCGCGTACTGCGCTCGAACGCCCAGGCCGCCTTTGAGAACGTGGCCCTCTGGCACGAGCGCGACATCTCGCACTCCTCGGTCGAGCGCATCATCTTCCCTGACTCCACCATCCTGGCCGACTACCTGCTAGCCAAGACCACCGATCTCATCGACCGCTTGCTCGTCTATCCCGAACGGATGAAGAAGAACCTCGAGTCCACCGGCGGCCTCATCTTCAGCGGCCAATTGCTCCTCGACCTCGCCGAAGCCGGCATGATGCGCGAAGACGCCTACCGCCTCGTCCAGTCCCACGCCATGCGCGCGTGGAAGGAAGATTTGATCTTCCGTGACGAAGTGGCGAAGGACGCGGCGATTACCGCGTTGCTGTCGCCGGAAAAGCTGGAAAAAACCTTCGACTACACGCGGCAGTTGGGCAACGTGGATGCGATCTTCCGGCGGGTGCTGGGGGAGTAAATGCAGCTTCCAGCTTCTAGCTGCTAGCCCCGCCCCATTTCGCCAAGCTGGCAGCCGGAGCTACACCGTACGCAGCCTCTATACGAATCTGTCATCCTGAGCGACCGTAGCGAAGCGAAGGAAGTCGAAGGATCTGCGGTTGCTTTTCAGCTCGCGGTGGTACAAGCTCAACGCGTGCTTCACAGCGCCCCTCCGGGGCGCAATACCGCCCTTTGCGCAGCTTTCCCCGGGTTCCTCCTTCGCTGCGCTTCGGGTCCACCCGGGGCTATTTTCGCTGCCTCCCTCCGGGAGGCTTTTCGGCCGAGCTATACTCACGGTGAAACTTCCCGGTTGATGTTGAACCTGGTGCATCTGAGTCGGAGTTGTGAATGCGTCGTTCGATCCCAGCCTATCTTGCCGTATTGATGGTCGCGGAATTTCCGCTTGGGATTGTCGGTCAGGCGGGTCCCCCTCCCTCCAGTGGGCGGCCAACCCACTTCTTTGCTGACGATCGTGGCTTCGAGCACGCGCAGCTACCAACAGATGCGGTTCTGCAGACGCTCCTGCATTTCTGGCTCATGAATGGCCGCGCGAATGTGGGGCGTGGATTGGCTTCTCGATTGCAGCGATGGATGGCCTACCCATAGCCAGGGTCAGTTTTGAAGGTAGCAGTATCGTTTGTACTTCAATTTCGCATCCTTCTCATTCCAACTACTGGCAACGAAAGCCGCCCTATAAAGACGCGTCAGGAGAGAGCCGATTGTTGGCAGAGGCAGCGCAAGCTGCCGGATTATGAACAATTGAGATTATCCGCGTGGTAGGCGGCAGAAGAACAACCGCAGATCCTTCGGCCCCGCAAGCCGCAAAATACGCGGCTTGCTTTGCTCAGGATGACCGCTTCATGATGGTTGTAGGCTGGGCTTCATCGGCGAAGTCTCTCTCGCACGCAAGCCGTCCAGCGCACGAAGAAGAGCTGAAAGCTAGAAGCTAGAAGCTAGGAGCTGTTCCATGAACCTGACCATCGCACTCACCGGAGCCTCCGGGTCGATCCTCTGCCGCGAGCTGCTGCGCGCTCTCGAAGCCGACACGCGCGTGGAGAAGGTGCACTTTGTCGCCAGCGAGAATTCGTTGCGGGTGCTGGCCGAGGAACTGGGCGTCTCCGGACGCACCAATCTTCTGGAAAAGCTCCTGGATGCGCCGCCTGACAAGACCGTGCAGCACTCCGACGCCAACATCGGCGCGTCCATCGCCTCGGGCAGTTATCCGTCGAGCGGCATGATCGTACTGCCGTGCTCCATGGGCACGCTGGCGTCCATTGCCAATGGCCTTGCCAATACGCTCATCGCCCGCGCCGCCGACGTGACGCTGAAGGAGCGCCGCCCTCTCATCCTCTGCGTGCGCGAGACGCCCTTCAACCGCATTCATCTGCGCAACATGTCGCTGGCCGCCGAGGCCGGTGCGACGATCTTCCCCGTCATCCCAACCTTCTACAGCCAGCCGACGGACACGCTCACCATGGCCCGCCAGTATGTCCACCGTGTGCTGCAGCACATCGGCCTGCCGCAGCCCGGTGCTTACGTCTGGAAGGCCGGAGAGTAGGGCGGGCAGACAGGTCAGCCGCTAATCTGCGCGTGGTTTGGCGAAGAGATGGGAGAACGCGGAGGGAGTGCTGTCCCACCCTTTTCCGCTGAAGTGCGCGGAACAGGATGGGGCACGGAGACGATGAGCGATGCTGCCGGTTTGACCGTTTAAACCGAAGCCAGCCGAGCAGAGAAAGAAAGCTACGAGCGCATTGCTTTGCGCCAGTTCTGGTAGTCGGTGTAGAGCGTGGCGGAGTCCGGCCGGCCGGCGAAGACCTGCGAGCCCGGCTTGTTCATCATGCCCAGGTACTGGTAGACGAGAATCTTGTCCACAAACGGAGAGACAGCTTCAAGCTGTTGCCGCACGCGGTCGAAGCCAGCCGGCAGCAGCGCCGAGTTATAACTGGTCCCTTCAAACTGGAAGATTTCCACGTCGGCCCAGATCCTGGCCTTCTGTGCGCGGTTGTGGGCCTTGCGCAGCCGCTCGTAGAAGAAGGCCGTCTCGGTGGGCTTCGATTTGCGCACGCCCACTTCATCCTGATAGGCCACAATGTCCACATCCATCGCGTCGAGTTGGCGCACGCACTCGTCGTCGCCGCCGGCCAGATTGGTGCCGTAGGGAGCGATCATGATCTGCGCTTTGGGCCTGAGCTTCCGCGCCTCGGCAGAGAGCAGATTCACGTGGTGCTGGAACTCAAACCAACTGCCGACGATGGGCTGCGCACGGCCGGACGCGGGCGCGGCGATAGCGCTCAGCGGGGCTGCGGCGACCGCTGCTGAGCCCGCACCCAGCGCGGCGAGGAATGCGCGGCGGTTGAGGGAGTAGGGAGGCCCGTCATGGCGGTTCTCCTGAGGCGGGGAGGGATCGGTCCTGCAATACGCAAGCGGTATAGTCGTATGGGGTGCAAAAGGCGAACGCCCTCCGCCCTCCATACGCTCAGCCTCTATGGATTTGGCCCGGGATGCTGTCCGGCGTTCCCATCCATTTCGCGATGAAACCTGCGAAATGGATGGGGGACTGTGCTTCTGTCCGAGGACCGGATCTCTATGCCGGATACGCGACAGAGTGGCTACCCGGCGGCAGCGAAATCTCGATCGTCGCTCCGCTGATCTTGCCTTCCGTGCTCACTCCGTTGACGGTCATGCTGTTCTGTCCGGCCTGGTGGTAGAGCCGCACGGTTGTCGAGGTTCCCGCGGGCGTGGTGAACTTCAGTCGCACTGCGCCGTTGCTGCTGCGCTGCCACTCCATCGCCACCGGGCCGAACTCGGTCACCGCGGTTCCCCGCGCCCATTCGAGATCGCCGCAGCGGGGCTCGATGAGGATTTTGCCCTCCGCCACCGGACCCTGGCGGCGCGCTCCCAACACGAAGGCCGTCAGGTAGTAGCCGGGAACCATGCCGTAGATGTGCGCCTTTGAGCCGCCGTGCAGGGCTTCCCATGTGGTTTGCCATGGGCACTCCACCTGGTCCTTCCAGCCGTTCTGCATGGCGTGGAGCGCGTCCGCGTCGCGCGGCGCTTCCTGCATGGCATAGAGCGCATCGAAGAGGAAGTAGTAGGACATGATGCCCTTCAGATCGTCGAGATGGGCCAGGACCCATCGGCGCACGGCGTCCACGCGCTCCGCAGGCACAATGCCGCAGTAGAGCGCCAGCAGCGCGGCCTGCACGGTGGGCTTGTAGCGCCCGTCCACGATGGGGCCTGGAAACACGCGTCCATTCATCTGCGCGGCCAGCTTCGATCCCGGCCCGAAAAGGCCGCTGTCGTAGGCGCCTTCGGCGGTGTTCCACAGCAGGGCATTGAAGTCCGCGCGGAGTTTCCCGGCCTCGGCTTCGAAGCGCGCGGCGGCGCCGGTTTCACCGATGCGGCCGGCCAGATACGCCGCATCCGCAAGCGCGCGGTAGACCAGAGCATTCAGTCCCGCGCCCTCGCAAACCTGGTAGCGCAGCGGATTGTCCCACATCTCCCACTCGCGCGCCTGCACCAGCCCGCGCTGGGTGCGGCGGTCGAGGAACCACTGCAGCAGGCGCACCAGCGCTGGCCACAGCTCTTTCACCAGGGCCGCGTCGTCCGAGCTTTCGTAGTATGCGCGCAACTGGATAACCCAGTCGCAGGAGCGGTCTTCCATGATGGCGTGAATGTCCCACCGCTCCGAGCAGCTATGCGCCTTCATCTGGCCGTCGGGCTGCTGGGTTAGCGCGATGCGGCGCAGCAGGGCCTTCAGCAGACGGTTGTCGCCCCAGAAGGGCTTTCCATCGGCGTCCGGCCCGCGCATCGTTACTCGTGTGCAGTCAAAGGCGGGCGGAGTATTGTCGGTCCACTCCACGCGTTCGCGGTCGGCGCAGTCCACATAGGAGTCTTCGCTCAGCAACTCCAGCGAGCGGGCGCAGATGCTCCACAGCCGGTCCAGGAACGGGTCGCTGCAGGCAAACGATGCGGCGCGGTCGAAGGGATAGCGCACCTCCACGGCACGCACCGCGCGCAGGGTGGCCGCGCCGGAGGTCAAGCGAACCCTCAGCCGGTTGAAGGCAAAGGTGTCGCCTCCCATCCAGGTCTGTACGCCGGGCCGCGCCGTGTAGCTGCACTTGCCGCTGTCGTGTTTCTCCGGCAGCAGATAGGCCGTCTCCAGCACACTGCCATCTTCGGCATCGAACTCCAGCAGGGAATAGCCCTGCACGATTTCCGGCAGGTCGAAGTCCGCCTCTTCTCCGGCTGCGAGTTTCAGCGGCAACTGCGCTGCCGCGGCGCTCCACGTGCGCTCGGTCTCGCGCTGCGCGGGCGCCGTGGCCGGCCAGACGGCAAGGAACTCAGGCCCTCCGGCAGGAATGGCGGCGGGCCATTCTTTTGCGGAGAGATGCGGGTCGGTCAGGTCAATGCGCTTGCGGGCGTCGATGCTCTCCTCGATGGAGGCCCACGCCTGGTTGCGCGGCCCGAACGAGAGCTCTGGGCATGCGCGCCAGCTTGTGTCTGTGGCAATGCGCTGGGCCGCACTGCCTTCGCCGATGCGCAGAAGGGCGGCAAAGCCCGGCGCGTGGCGCATGATGCGGCCCGTGGGCGCATCGCGATGTACAAGAACCGCAATCACGTTCTTGCCTGGCCGCAGGGCATGGGCAATCTGCCGCGTGTCGTACTCGGGGCGTTGATTCTGAAAGCGGCCAGGGCCGCGTCCACAATAGACTCCGTTCACGTAGAGCCGGTAGCGCGTGTAGGCAAACAACTGGATCGTGGCTTGTGCCGGCTTGGCTGCCAGTTGGAATTCGCGCACAAACACGGCGTGCAGGTCGCAAGGCTGCTCGGCTTGTGAGGACGGGGCATGTCCGCCTGCATTGGAAGCAATTCCTGCAGCGTGCCCCTTGATCGCGATGGGAACTTCCACGCTGTCAGAGCACCAGATCGTCTGGGCCGTTAGCAGTTGGCCGGGGCCGGGCGTCTGGGCGCTCAGGGAGTCCGGGGTAAAGAAGACTTGTGGCAGGGTGGCGCAGGCAGTTGCCGCGGCGCCGGTTTTCAGAAAATCGCGTCTCCGCACGGTGGTCCTTTCCAAGGCAAACGAGGTAAGAGAATGCAGGGCTGAAATTACAGCGAACTTTAAGGCATTAAACGTTTACCTCGGCATTTTCTCCCGCTCCTGACGCTTTTGGCAAGCGGCTGCCCGCAAATGGCCGAATACGCATCCGGCCCCGCAGATCCCCACCCGTCTGCGTGCCCGGCGATTTGACGCCAGCCGCCTTGGCCGTGGATACTGCCTTCTATGCAGATCGCAGGCAACTTCGGAGCGGGGGCCATGGCCATGTGTATGTGCCGGTGGCGGACCCGTCCGTGCGGCTTGTGAGAGGAGATTGCGCCAGGCGCAACCGATTCCAGAGTCAACGGCCCGGGTCCCGCACAGGACCCGGGCCTTTTCGCATCCGCAGCTTCCCAGCCAACGCAGCCATCCAATCCAGCGAATTCGCCGGCCAAACGAACTACAAGGAGAGACGATGTCCGAACAGAAGCAGCAGCTAGCCACTCTTGCCGTACACGCGGGGCAGGCGCCCGACCCAACCACCGGCTCCCGCGCCGTACCCATCTACCAGACCTCGTCCTATCTGTTTCAGGATGCCGACCACGCCGCTCGCCTCTTCGGCCTGAAGGAGTTCGGCAACATCTACACGCGCATCATGAACCCCACCACCGACGTGCTGGAAAAGCGCGTTGCGGCCTTGGAGGGCGGCGTGGCCGGGCTGGCTACGGCCTCCGGCATGGCTGCTGAGACGTTGGCCATTACCACGCTGGCCGGTGTCGGCGAGGAAGTCATCTCCACCACCTCGCTTTACGGCGGCACGTACACGCTCTTCAGCCACTCCCTGCGCAGGCTGGGCATCACGGTGCGCTTTGTGGATGGCGACGACTTCGACGGTATCCGCGCCGCCATCAATAGCAAGACCCGCGCCATCTACACCGAGACGCTGGGCAATCCCAAACTTGACGTCAGCGATATTGAGACGCTGGCCGCCATTGCGCATGAGCACAAGCTGCCGCTGATTGTGGACAATACCGCGGCCTCCGCAGCACTGGTGCGGCCCATCGAGTGGGGCGCGGACATCGTGGTGAATTCGGCCACCAAATTCCTGGGCGGCCACGGCACCTCGATCGGCGGCGTCATTGTGGATGCCGGCAAGTTTGACTGGGCTGCCTCGGGCCGCTTCAAGGAGTTCACCGAGCCCGATCCCTCCTATCACGGACTGGTCTACGCCGAGGCCTTCGGACCGCTGGCCTTCATCCTGAAGGCGCGCGTGCAGGGACTGCGCGACACCGGCGCGGCTCTGTCGCCCTTCAACGCGTTCCTGCTGCTGCAGGGCATTGAAACGCTGCATCTGCGCATGGAGCGCCACTCCGCCAATGCGCTGGCCGTGGCCAGGCATCTGGAGCAGCATCCCGGCGTGGAGTGGGTCAATTATCCCGGCCTCGCCTCCAGCAAGTACTACAACCGCGCCTTGAAGTATCTGCCCACGGGACAGAGCGCGCTGGTCACCTTCGGCATCAAGGGCGGCTACGAAGCCGGCAAGAAGGCGCTCAACTCCGTCAAGCTGCTTTCGCTGCTGGCCAACATCGGCGATGCCAAGTCGCTGGTGATTCATCCTGCCTCCACCACGCATCAGCAGCTCTCTGTTGAAGAGCAGGCTTCCACCGGCGTAACGCCCGAACTGGTGCGCCTTTCCATCGGCATTGAAGACGTGCGCGACATCGTCGCCGATCTGGATCAGGCCATTGAAGCCGCCAACGGACACGTCTTCGTGGGCACAACCGGGGCGGATGCGGCAAAATAGACCAATGTCCACTGACTCGTTCAGCCGCAGCGGCGGATCGCCGCCTGCATCGAAGACGCTGGAGCCAACTTACGAAGGCGACTTCGTGCTCAGTGCGCCGCTCGCGCTCGAGTGCGGAGTCGCGCTCGCCAATCCCACGTTGCATTACGCCGTTTACGGGCGGCTGAATGCGGCGCGCGACAACGCCGTGCTGGTTTGTCATGCTCTGACCGGTTCCGCGCTGGTTGGCCAATGGTGGCCGGAGATCTTCGCGCCTGGCGCCGTCCTTTCGCTCGAGCACGACTTCGTCATCTGTATCAACATGCTGGGCTCCTGTTACGGTTCCACCGGGCCCGGCTCGGTCGATCCCGCCACAGGCCATGCCTACGGGCCCGACTTCCCGCTCGTCTCCATCCGCGACAATGTGCGCGCCCAGGCCTGTCTTCTCGATTCGCTTGGAATCAGGCAACTGCGGATGGTGCTGGGCGGCTCCATCGGCGGCATGCAGGCCTTCGAGTGGTCCATGACCTATCCTGAGCGCGTGCGCCGCGCCCTGGTCATCGGCGTTGCCCCGCTGTCGGCCATGGGGCTGGCTCTCAACCACCTTCAGCGCCAGGCAATTCTGCAGGACCCGGAATGGCTGGGCGGGCGCTATCTGCCCAACTGCCCCCCGCGCGCCGGCCTGGCGCTGGCACGCCAGGTGGGCATGATCAGCTACAAATCTACAAAGCTCTTCGACGAGCGCTTCGGGCGCAGGCCCAACCGCAGCGGCGAAGATCCATGGTCACCCGACGGCGGCAGTTGCAGCCTGGCCGGCGGGCGCTTCGATATTGCCGGCTACCTCGACTATCAGGGCCGCCGCTTTATTGAGCGTTTCGATGCCAATTCGTACCTGGCCATTCTGCGCACCATGGACACCTGGGACCCGCTGCGCGGCTATGCGTCGGACCAGGAAGCCTTCGCACGAATTCGAGCGCGCTTGAGCTTTGTCGGTATCAGCTCCGACTGGCTCTTTCCCGCCGACGATGTGCGCGAGTTTGCGCATCGCGTCCGGCTGGCCGGGGCGGATGCCGACTACCGCGAAATGGTCAGCGACCACGGCCACGACGCCTTCCTCGCCGAGCAGGTGGAACTGGTGCGCCTGCTGCAATAGAGGCGCTTTCACGGCATCGGCGGCCCGCGCCGTCCCACCCAGTGACGCGGCGCTGCCGGGGCGGGCGGCGGTCCGCCCCGCCGCTCCTGCCGGGAATCGCACGGATTTTCCCGTTTCCATTGGCTCCTGCCGGGGCTCCGGTTTGGCTCGGGTCCCGGCGTACAGTCGGTTGCCTGCAGACGTCTGCATTTTGCGATAGACTCCGCTTGTCACGGGCGGTCTGGCTTTCTATAATCCATCCAACACCGCTATGGATATCCGTGGTATCGTTTTATCCGTCGCCACAGGAAACGAGCGCCGCGGAAAACCGTTGCGCAGACCGCGGGCGAGTGTAAGAATTCTATTTCCATTTCAGCAGTTCCCAGGAGTTTTGAATGAAGAAGCTAGTCTTTGCATCGGCGTTGGTTCTGGCGGGCATCGGCCTGATGATCGCGCCACGGATGAGCGCACAGGATACCGACCAGATCACCATTAAGGATCCGGCTGAATTTAATGCCTACCAGGTTGCCTCCACCCAGACCGATCCCAGGGCAATGTGCTCGGCGCTGGAGGGCTTCCTCACCGCGTATCCGCAGAGTGTTGTCAAGAAGGCCGTCCTCACCCAGATGATTGGCTGCTATCAGGCAGCCGGCGACGCAGCCCATGAGCTGACCGCCGCGGACCGCCTGCTGCAGATCGATCCCAACAACTTGCAGGCCATCTTTGTCTCGGTCGCTCTGAAGAAGAGCCAGTGCGGCAAAACCAGCGATGCACAGACCTGCGACGACGCGGCAGCCCTGGCCCAGAAGGGCCTGGTGGTTGCCAAGCCCGCGGGCACCTCCGACGACGACTGGAAGAAGTACACCTCGGGCGCTTATCCGGCCTTCCACTCGGCCATTGCCCTCGACGACATCCTCTCAAAGAAGGACGTCAAGGCCGCTATCAACGAGTACCGCACTGAGCTGATGCTCTATCCGCTGGCTGCCACCACCTCCGGTCCGGCCCTGGTCGATACCCTCCAACTGGCTGAAGCCTATGCCAAGCCCGACGCCCGCGACATGGTTCTGGCCGTCTGGTTCTACGCTCGCGCCTGGAACTTTGCGCCCGCGGCTTACAAGGCTCAGATCCAGCCCAAGATGGAGTACTGGTACAAGCGCTACCACGGCAAGATGGACGCAGGCCTCGACGACATCAAGGCTGCCGCCGCCAAGACCCTCTTCAAGCCCGACGATGTTGTCATCAAGGCTGCTCCTACGCCTGCCGAGATGGCCCATGACGCCCTCACCGGCGGCGACCCGGCCAAGCTGAACCTCGAAGACAAGGAATTCATCCTGGCCAATGGCAACAAGGAAGACTCCGACGCCATCTGGAACATGATGAAGGGCCAGGTTACGCCCGTCCCGGGCATCGTGATCGAGGCCTCGGCCACGGTCATCAAGATGGCCGTTACGCAGGACGCCAAGGACAACAAGACCGCCGACTTCATCGTCAACCTGAAGAAGCCGCTGGAAGACAAGGAAATCCCCGCTGTTGGCTTCGAGTTCAAGGCGCAGCCCGCGGCCGAACTGGATGGCACCATCGACTCGTTCACGCCCGTACCGGCCACGGCGACTCGCGCGGCCACCGCGCAGATCGTTGTGAACGATGCCTTTATCCAGCCCGAGAAGAAGGCCAAGCCCGCAGCTCCGGCCCACAAGCCCGCTGCCAGCCACCACGCCGCGCACTAGCCGCTTGCCCGGACTGGCGGCGTACAGCGCCGTCGGCCCGGCTTGCTGACAAACCTTCGCAGCGTCCCGCTCCTGGGATACTAAGGGGCAGCCTCAAAAGGGCTGCCCTTTTTGTTTGCGCGGACATACCGCCCGCATCTTTACCGCTTCTTGTCCGGGGATGCGCCCACGCAGTGATACTCTAACCACACCATGGTGCGCGCAAAGCTCTTCCCCCTCGTTGCTGTCGCGGCCTTTAGCGCGGTCAGCGTCTCCTTCGCACACGCCCAATCCGGCGCTTTGCCGCCGGCCGGCACTGCCGTTCCTTCGACGAGCCCGGTTCGCGCGGTCACTGAAGTTCCCGGTCCCGTGCCCTTTCGGCCGTTCTCTGTGAACCTCAGCGCGCCGGAGCCGGTCTATGCCATCGAGTTGCGCTCGCCCGAGCAGATGACGGAGAGCGATCGCAGGGCTTTGGCCAGTGCCGAGCCAGCCATCGCGGAGCACTCCGGATTCGCCGGCATCGAGTTCGCCCAGGGCAAGTGGAACTACCGGCAAATCGCCTGCCCAGCCTTTCCCAACCACCTCTTTTTGCGCTTCACGCGCAACAACGGCGCGGGCGACGTGAGCCTGTTCACCGCTTCGATTCCGCGTAATGGCCAGGGCAGGGTGCGCATTGTGCCCATTCAGCGCCGGGGCTATACGCTCTTCTCGCACGCCCCCGACAAATCCGTCACCATCGCGGCCTTCAACCACATCCGCGACGAGGAGGCTGCGCCGGAGCAGCCTAGTTGGTTCGGCATGGGCCTTTGCTATGCCGCTCTGGGCGGCGCTTCTCCATGGGCGTTGCGGCCCTCTCCCAGCGAGCGAGTCGGAGCGCTGCCCGATCCCTCGCTGGTTCTACTCGAATCCGGCGTGAAGGGCGGCGCCGTGGTTCGATTTACCGACCGCGCCGCGCAGCCGCGCCCCATGGACTGGGCCCTGGTCTTCAACGCGCAGGGCGAGCTTCTGAAGGCCTCGCATACCGTCGCGTCCACGCAGTCTCCGCGCGTACTACCGCTGACAACTGGCGCGAAAGGCGAGCGAGCAGTGCCCGCCACCATCGAGAGTACGGAAAACCTCCCGGCGCGAACGGCCCCAGCCAGGAAGTCTTTCCTGGGCATTTCGCTGGGACGTTGATCACGCTTCGATGTGCAACTCACTGAGAACTTCCCGCCGGATCATGCCGCGGCGATCCGCTGTAGCGCATGGCGTTCACCTGCGCTACAGGATTCTCCGTGGTCCGGAATAAATAGTTCGAAAAACTTCATAAATGTCGAAATGAATGCACGATAGATGTGCAGGAAATCGATCCAAGGCGTATCCTTCGAGGCCATTCTTCATTTGTGCCCAAGAGAAAACCAAAAAATATATTGAAAAATTCGCCAATAGCGAGGAAGATCGTTGCAGGTCTGTGGCGGCTCTGCAAACCAGAGGACGGCCTTCACAATAATGATGGTAAGCGAACAAAATAACCTGTGCAGACGCACCGTCATCGAAGCTTTGATCCGGTTCGGCGAAATTCCGCGCACGGAATTGGCCACGCGGACCGGGCTCAGCCGCTCGACGGTAACCGAAGTGACGCAGGAGCTGATCGGCTGCGGAATGCTGGCTGAGCTGCCGGTCGTCACGGACGGGCAGCGCCGCGGCCGGCCTTCGGTTCGCCTCTCGTTCCGCGCGGAGTACGGTTATTTTGCCGGTGCGGCCATCTCCGAGGTGAGTTCGTCGATGGCGCTCACCGACCTGCGCGGCCGCGTGCTGGCTGCGTACGAGTTGCCTTCGGCTTCCGACCCGGCAGAGGTGGCCGGCGATATTCAGAAGGGAATGGAGCAACTGCTTCGCACCGCCGCCGTGGAGCCCGCCTCGGTGCTGGGGCTGGGGCTGGCCGTGCCGGGCATCGTTCACCAGCCCAGCGGCGTCTGCAGCTTTTCCGCTGTGCTGGGATGGCGGGACGTGCCGATTGTCGAGATGGTGGCGGCGGCCACCCGTACGCACACCTGCGCGGGGAACGATGCGGATGCTGTCGCCATTGCGCAGAAGCTGTTCGGCGCGGCGCGCGAGATGGAGAACTTCGCCAGCATCGTTCTTGGCCGCACGGTGGGCTGCGCGCAGTACATGGATCGGAGGCTTTGCCGCGGCCACAGCGGCAGCGTGGGCGAGATCGGGCACATGACCATCGATCCTGCGGGCGAACTGTGCCGCTGCGGCAAGCGCGGCTGCCTGGACACCATTGCTGGCGGCCATGCCATCCGCGACAAGGCCAAAGCGGCTGGGCTGGAGATCGAGTCCATGCGCGACCTGGAAGTGCTGGCGGCGGAAGGAAACCTGGCCGCAGTGGAATTGTTGCGGCGCGCCGGCGAAGGGCTGGGGCTGGCCGTGGCCAACCTGGTGCAGATCAATAACCCGGAGACGGTGCTGTTTGCCGATCTCGAAGGCTTTGGCAATGGACTTTTCTACACCGCGGCGCGGCAGGCGATCGAGAACAACATCCTGCCCCGGCTTCTGCCTTCCACGCAGATCGTCTTTCAGCCGGTCGAGTACAGCTTTCTGGCGCGTGGAGCCGCCGGCGTGGCCGCGCAGGCCTATCTGCTGGATAACGCCGGCGGGAATGGCCGTTGAACCTGCCCGCTGCCGTACCGGGTGCGCGGTGAGTGGGCGAAAGGAATTGGGACGACGCCAGTGAGCGAATTGCGGCCGCTTCTGAAGCATGAACTCGAGATTTGCATCGAGTCGCTGCCTGCGGGCCTTGCGGCGCGCGCGGGCGGCGCGGATCGCGTGGAATTGTGCTGCGCGCTCGCCGTCGGCGGGCTCACGCCCAGCCACGGGTTGATCGCCGCGGCTGTCGAGAAAGTCGGCTTGCCCGTGCACGTGCTGTTGCGCCCGCGCGCCGGAGGCTTTGTCTACTCCAGCGACGAGTTTCGCATTCTCCAGCGCGATCTGGACGCCGCGCGCAGCCTGGGAGCCAGCGGCTGCGTCTTTGGAATCCTCGATCGCGAGGGCCGCGTGGACTTTGAACGCACCCGTGAACTGGTGCAGCAGGCCGGGCCCATGCAGGTTACCTTTCATCGCGCCTTCGACCGCAGCCGCGATCTGACCGAATCGCTCGAAAAGGTGATCGAGGCAGGCTGTACGCGCGTGCTGACTTCGGGCGGGCGGCAGACGGTGAGCGAGGGCGGGTCCATGCTGGCCGCGCTGGTCAAGCTGGCGCATGGGCGTGTGCGCATCGCGGCCGGCGGCGGCGTAACGCCAGCCACTGCCGCTCTGCTACTTGCCGACGCCAGGGTGGATCTCCACGCGTCCCTGCGCAAGCGCGAGGGCAAGGCGGCAGAACAGAACGCCGACCCGCTCTGGGATGAGGAAGCAGACTGTGCTGTCGATCCAGCGGAGGTACGGGCGCTGGCGGCGCTGCTGGCGCGGACCTCAGGGCATACCGGAAATAGGAACTGAACCCCGCGCGGCTTTTCTTGCGCGGGGATGGACGCACGACCAATCGAAAGCAGTGAGCGATATGCAGAACGAAAACTTGAACGCGGCAGGCATGGGTTTGTTACTGGCGGTGGATGCGGGAGGCACAAAGGCTTCGTATCTGCTGGCCGACGGCGAGCGGGAACTGGGCCGCGTGCGCGGCGGCTCTATCAAGCGGATGCGCGTGCCGGCTGAGACGGCCGTTCAGCATCTGGAGGAGGCGCTGGCCGAGTTGTCGGCGCTGACTGGCCGGTCGCTGGCCGAGGTCGGCTGCACCTGCATCGGCACGGCGGGCAACACCGTTCCCCTGGTCACGGACTGGCTGCGCGCCGAGTTCGGACGCCGCGTGGGCGGCAAGCTGCTGCTGCTGGGCGATGTGGAGATTGCCCTCGATGCAGCATTTCCCGGCCAGCCGGGCATTCTGGTGCTGGCCGGTACGGGATCGAATGTGATGGGGCGCTCCGCGGCTGGGGAATTGGTGGGTGCGGGTGGCTACGGCCCCGCTCTGGCCGATCAGGGCTCGGGCCACCGCATCGGCGAGCAGGCTCTGCGGGCGCTGTTCCTGGCCCGGGACGAGGGCCGTTCCACGTGTCTCTACGAGGCCATTCTGGCCGCCACGCACCAGGGCTCCTACAGCGATCTTGTCGTATGGGCCAACTCCTGCCCGCAGTCGGAGTTCTCGCCGCTGGCGCAGGTGGTGAACGAGTGCGCGGAGGCCGGCGACGCCGTGGCCTTGTCGGTGCTGGAAAAAGAGGGCGAGGAGCTGGCCGAGTTGGCGCTGCTGATTCACCGCCGCCTCAAGGAGATCGACGGCGCTGCGTGGAAGCCGCGCTTTGCCTTTGCCGGCAGCATCCTCGAGAATGTGCGCACGCTGCGCGCCGCGCTGATTGCGGCGGTCGAAAGGGAAGCGCCCGGCAGCCAGTTCCTGCCCGGCGTCATCGATCCGCTCCAGGGGGCTCTGTGGCGCGCGCGGCAGTATGCCGCCGATTGCGCGCGAACCGCTTGAGCAAGCGCAGCCCGCGGCTCGCTTATTCGCCCATCACAATGCGTTGGATGTGGGTGGCGCGCCCGGTTGCCGGATCGCAACTGACAAGCGCGGCGCACATCTTGGGGTTGCCCTTGGCGGCCTCGAACTTGCCCGGCATTCCCGTCAGGAACTTGCGCAGCACCAGGTCTTTCTCCACGCCGATCACGCTGTCGTACGGCCCGCTCATGCCCACGTCGGTCTGGTAGGCCGTGCCGCCCGGCAGCACGCGCTCGTCGGCCGTGGGAATGTGCGTGTGCGTGCCCAGAACCGCCGTCACGCGGCCGTCCAGATGCCAGCCCATGGCGACCTTTTCGCTGGTGGCCTCGGCATGGAAGTCCACCAGGATCACCTTCGCCTTCACGCCTTCCAGCAGCGCGTCGATGGAGTGGAACGGATCGTTGGTCCCGTTCATGAAGACCTTGCCCATGGCCTGGATGACCGCGTAGTCAACGCCGCTTGCCGTCTTGCCCTCGAAGCATCCGTACCCCGGCAGGTTGGGCTGCAGGTTCAGGGGCCGCAGCACGCGCCGGGCGCGCTCCTGGCTGTCGGCGGGCACGCTTTGCATGTAGTCCGTCAGCTCGCGCTTGTCCCACACGTGGTTGCCGGTGGTCAGCACGTCGGCGCCCATGTCGAACAGTTCCTCGGCGATCTGCGGCGTTACGCCGAAGCCTCCGGCGGCGTTCTCGGCGTTGATCACCACCAGCTCGACGTTGTAGGCCGAGCAGATGTGGCCGATGTGTTCGCGGACAATCCTGCGCCCCGCGCTGCCGAAGATATCGCCGATGAAGAGAATGTTCAAAAACAGCTCCTAGCTTCTAGCTTTTAGCTCCTGACTTGCCAATGGTAGCGGACCTAGCTTTCCGCTTCCTCTGGGGCTGTTTCGCTGGCCCCTGATCCCTGATCCCTGTTCCCTGTATTCCGCATCATGGGGAACAGGATCACGTCGCGGATGGACTTCGATCCGGTCAGCAGCATGGTGAGGCGGTCTACGCCCAGGCCCTCGCCGCCGGTGGGCGGCAGTCCGTAGGCCAGCGCGCGTACGTAGTCCTCGTCCATCTGGTGGGCTTCGTCGTCGCCGGCGGCGCGCTCCGCGAGCTGGTCGGCGAAGCGCTTGTGCTGCTCTTCCGGGTCGTTCAACTCGCTAAAGGCGTTGCCCAGCTCAAAGCCGCCCGCGAAGAACTCGAAGCGCTCCACGTGTTCCGGATCGTCGGGCTTCTGTTTGGAAAGCGGCGAAACCACGGTGGGGTATTCGTAGACGATGGTGGGCTGAATCAGGAATGGCTCGGCCACGGCCTCAAACACGTGGTAGACGGCCTTGCCGATGGGGGCGCCCTTGGCAATCTCGTTCTGCACCTCGAACAGCGCCGAGGCGATGGTCTTCAGGTTGCGAAGGTGTTCGTTCGCAGGCGGCACATCCGTCTCCGCTGCGCCCTCCACCGGCGCGGGAACCTCGGCGGCGAGCCTGGCGATTGCGTTCTTCAGCGAGTCGGTGGCCGCCGCCAGCCGCACCTTCAGCACGTCGATGTTCTGGAAGGCAATCTGCGCGGGCTGCGGTCCGGCCTCCTCGGGCCAGTACTTCACAATCGCCTCGCGCATGGTGAGCCGTTCCCACTTCCCCAGGTCGATGGTGTGGCCGTTGAACTCGGCCACCGTTGTCCCATTCACCTCGCGGGCCACAAACTCGATCATCTCCTCGGTCATCTGCATCAGGTCAAGGTAGTTCGCGTAGGCCTGATAGAACTCCAGCATCGTGAACTCGGGATTGTGCCGGGTGCTGAAGCCCTCGTTGCGGAAGTTGCGGTTGATCTCGTAGACGCGATCGAGCCCGCCGACCACCAGCCTCTTCAGGTAGAGCTCCGGCGCGATGCGCAGGTAGAGGTCCATGTCCAGCGCGTTGTGGTGAGTCTTGAAGGGCCGCGCCGCTGCGCCGCCGGCGATGGGCTGCATCATCGGCGTCTCCACTTCCAGATACCCGCGGCTGTCAAAAAACGTCCGAAGTGCGCGAAGCACCTTGGCGCGCTTGACGAAGACCTCGCGGCTTTCGAGATTGCTGAACAGGTCCACATACCGCTGCCGGTAGCGCAGCTCCATGTCGGCCAGCCCGTGGAACTTCTCCGGCATCGCCAGCATGGCCTTGGAAAGGAAGGTCAGCCGCTCCACGTGGATGGTCAGCTCGCCCGTGCGCGTGCGGAACAGGTAGCCGGTAACGCCGATGTGGTCGCCCAGGTCCAGCAGCTTGTAGAGCGCGAATCCGTCTTCGCCCACCGCGTCCTTGCGGACGTAGATCTGCAGCCGCTGGCCCTCCTGCTGCAGGGTGGCAAAGCCCGCCTTTCCCTGCGCGCGGATGGCCATGATGCGGCCGGCCACGGCCACGGTGACGCGCGCGGCTTCCAGAGCCTCCGCCGTCTCCTCGCCCCACTTGGCGCGCACCGCGCCCAGCGTGTGGCTGAAGGGGAACTGATTGGGGTATGCGGCCTGGCCCAGCTTTTCGATCTCTACCAGCTTTTGCTTGCGCAAATCGAACAGATTGCGCTCAAACTCGGATTCAAACACGGCTTCTTCCTTCTCTTCTGTTCATTCTCAAGTCTAAACGTCAGTATATCGTTCGCGCATTCGGCCCATGCCAGAGGAGGGCCTGTTCCCCAGGGCAAACGCATCATCACTAGCTTTGAAAGGGCACGGATTTATCCGTGCCACAGAAGCGGTGAATATGCCGGGCTTTACAGGCTGCGGAAAAACTCTCGCCAAACGGGCTTTGTAACAGGGCCCGACTTCAATAGGGCCGATAAAACACCTGGAATTAGCGGGGCTTTAGCCCCTGAGGGAAGGTCTGCGACAGAAAAACATTCCTCCAGGCCTTCTATGAGACGGCTGGGGCTGTCAAGGCTTTTGTTTTTGCATTTGCTTTTTCCTTAGCTGCGTTTTTGTACTTGCCTTTGCTTTTGTCTTTGCACGTGTGTTGCATTCATCTCGGGCTTCTA
>Ga0326727_10000320_pt1 | contig 202868 bp, 169 predicted proteins | sample MB2enrmetagenome_FD_207643 | JGI IMG/M metagenome (GOLD analysis project Ga0326727, IMG submission 207643) | Lab enriched peat soil microbial communities from McLean, Ithaca, NY, United States - MB29MY | ecosystem: Environmental > Terrestrial > Soil > Wetlands > Peat | place: USA: New York... | reverse complement strand
GTCCAAATCCGGCCCATCGCCGGCCGCGTATACCGTTCGATCAACTTCAATCTCCTTGAAAAGCAGCTATTAGCTATTAGCTTTTAGCTATTAGCTATTAGCTATTAGCTGATGGCTAGTTCGTGGCAACCGCTGGTTCCTCGTCATGTCATCCTGAGCGGAGATCGACGCGTATTTTGCGTCGACCGGAGTCGAAGGACCGGCGGTTGATTTTCACTTCCTCCGCCATAAACTTCGGAACGCAACGCAACCATCGGGTTATCGAAGCCCAGCCTGAACACACCATAACCCCGCCCCACTATCGATTGTACGAAGAAGCGCCCGGCTCAGGCGTTGGGAATCTTGAGCCGCTGGCAGAGCTCGTCTTTGAGCAGTCCCTGGCCGGGCTTGTAGGGCTGGAACCACTCGCCATCGATCACCAGTTGCGGCACCGCGCGCTTGCCCACGCGGCGCACCAACTCATCGGCGGCGGCTTTGTTGGCATCGATGTCGATCTCGGTGTATTTCACGCCGTGCTCTTTGAGAAAATTCCGCGCCATGCGGCAGTCCGGGCACCAGTTCACGCCATACATTTCGACGATCATGAGGGCATTGTACTGCCGCGCGGCGATACGAATCCACGATAATGTCAAGCAGAGAGGCTATGACCGCCACAGAGATCAAGACGCTGCTCCAACTGGAACCGCACCCCTGCGAGGGCGGCGCCTTCCGCCAGACCTACATCTCCGCCGCGACTGTTGAGTTGCCGCGCGGCCGCCGCGCGCTGGGCACGGCGATTTACTACCTGCTCGATGCCGGCGATTTTTCCGAGATGCACCGTCTGCCCGCCGACGAGGTCTTCCATTTTTATCTGGGCGACCCGGTTGAGATGCTCCAGCTCTACCCCGACGGGGGCTCCGCCCTCTTTACTCTTGGACCGGATTTAGCTGCGGGCCAGCGGGTGCAACTCGTGGTTCCTGCCGGAGTGTGGCAGGGGACGCGCTTGATTGGCGCCGGCCAAGTGGCGCTCGTCGGCTGCACCGTCACCCCCGGCTTCGATTACGCCGATTACGAAAGCGGCCATTGCCTGGAACTGACGGCGCGCTGGCCACATCAGGCCGAAAGAATTCACTCTTTAACCCGGCACTAATCGTTCCGCTCAGTATCTTCAGCGATGGCTTGGCAACGGAGAAAACAGGCCATGCCATCGCTCCCCTGCGATTTCACGCCATCGCCTCGCGCGTCATCGGCGCAAAGACCAGCTGGTTGGAATTGCGGTCGGCATCGATGCGGACATGAGCGCCATGCAGAATCTGACCGTCGAGAATCTTCATGGCCATCGGGTCTTGCACCATGCGTTGCAAGGCGCGTTTGAGCGGGCGCGCGCCGTAAGCGGCGTCCGATCCGGCGGCAAGAATCAGTTGCCGGGCCGGCTCGGTCAACTCGATCGAAATCGCGCGGTCTTCCAGCAGTTTGCGCAACTCGTTCAGGCGCAGGTCGAGGATCTGGCCCAGTTGCGCCTGGCCCAGTGGCCGGTAGATGACGATGTCGTCGACGCGGTTCAAAAACTCTGGCCGGAAATGCTCGCGCAAGGTGCGCATTACCGATTCGCGCGCCATCTCGAAGTCGTGATCGCTCTTGAGCGCATCGGTGTTCAGCATGGCTGCGCCCAGGTTTGAAGTCATGATAAGCACGGTGTTCTTAAAGTCCACGGTACGGCCCTTGGCGTCGGTCAGACGGCCATCGTCCATCACCTGCAATAAAATGTTGAAGACATCGGGATGTGCCTTTTCGATCTCGTCGAAGAGGACGACTGCGTAGGGACGTCTGTGAATCGCTTCCGTTAATTGGCCGCCTTCGTCGTAGCCGACATAGCCCGGAGGCGCGCCAATCAGCCGCGCCACGGCGTGCTTTTCCATGTACTCGCTCATGTCGATGCGCACCATGGCCTGCTCGTCGTCGAAGAGAAATTCGGCCAGCGCGCGCGCGGTTTCGGTTTTGCCCACGCCCGTCGGCCCAAGAAAGATAAACGAACCGATGGGGCGCTTGGGATCGCTTAGCCCGGCGCGGGAACGGCGAATGGCGTTGGCGACAATCGACAAAGCCGCGTCCTGGCCCACGACGCGCTCGCGCAGCCGCTCCTCCATGGTGACGAGTTTCTTCACCTCGCCTTCGAGCATGCGACTTACCGGTATGCCGGTCCACTTGCTAACGATCTTGGCAATATCTTCTTCGTCAACCTCTTCTTTCAACATGCGCGGGGCTCCGCCCTTACCGTCTTGGACGGCATCCAGGCGCTTCAGATCGGCCTCGAGCTTGGGCAACTCGCCATATTGAATCTGCGCGGCGCGTTCGAGCTGGCCCTTGCGCGTCTGCTCTTCGGCTTCAAAGCGCAGAGCTTCTAGTTTCTTCTTCAATTCGCTGATGCGGCTGATGGCCTCGCGCTCTTTGGTCCAGCGAGCGCGCAGCGCTGTAGTCTGCTCGCGCAGCGTGGCCAGCTCACGCTCGATTTCGCCGAGCCGCTGCTTGCTGTTTTCATCGGTCTCGCGCTTGAGCGCGGCGCGCTCGATTTCCAGCGAAGTCGCCTGGCGATCCAGTTGATCGATCTCGGTGGGAACCGAGCCGATCTGAATCGACAGCGAAGCGGCGGCTTCGTCGACCAGGTCGATAGCCTTGTCGGGCAAGAAGCGGTCGGAGATGTAGCGGTGCGAGAGCGTGGCCGCGGCAACAATGGCCGCGTCTTTGATGCGTACGTTGTGGTGCTGCTCGTAACGGTCCTTCAGGCCGCGCAAAATCGCGATCGTATCTTCGACGTTGGGCTCGCCGACATAGACGATCTGGAAGCGGCGCTCGAGTGCTTTGTCTTTCTCAATGTACTTGCGGTACTCGTTGAGCGTGGTGGCGCCAATGGCGCGCAACTCGCCGCGCGCTAGTGCGGGCTTCAACATATTCGAGGCGTCGATGGCGCCCTCGGCCGCGCCCGCGCCAACCAACGTATGCAACTCGTCGATGAATAAAACAATCTGGCCGTTCGATTCTTCGATCTCTTTGAGCACGGCCTTGAGCCGGTCTTCGAACTCGCCGCGATATTTTGCGCCGGCCAGCATGGAGCCAAGATCGAGGCCAATGACGCGCTTGTCGCGCAGGCTTTCCGGCACGTCGCCAGAGACGATGCGGCGCGCCAATCCCTCGACGATGGCGGTTTTGCCCACGCCGGGTTCGCCAATCAGCACGGGATTGTTTTTGGTGCGGCGGCTCAGCACTTGCACCACGCGGCGAATCTCTTCGTCGCGGCCGATCACCGGATCGAGCTTGCCGCGGCGGGCCAGTTCGGTAAGATCTTTGGCATATTTTTCCAGAGCCTGAAATTTGGCCTCGGGGTTCTGATCGGTAACGCGCTGCGCGCCGCGCACGGCAGTGAGCGCCTTCAAAATGGCATCATGTTTGGCGCCGGCCGCGACCAGCGCTTCGCTGGCCGGGTCGTTTTTCAGCGACGAAACGCCGAGCAGCAAGTGCTCGGTCGAGACGTATTCGTCTTTGAAGTTCGTGGCTTCGCGAAAGGCCTGTTCGAGAGCCTTGTTGAGCGAGGAACTGAGGGAGGGCTGCGCGGCCTCGCCTGCGACACGAGGCAGTTTTTCCTCGATCTGGTGCAGACTGGCCTCGAGCCGTTCGATGGGCACACCGATCTTTTCGAGCACGGCGGGAATTACGCCCTCGCGGTCTTCAACGAGCGCCAGCAACAGATGCACGGGCAGAATCTCGGGGTTCCCCAACTCGGTCGTGTGCGTACGCGCCGCCTCGATTGCCTGCTGCGATTTGACGGTGAATTTTTCCCAACGAATGGCCATGAAAAAACTGCTCCTCGCTATGAGCTGTCAGCTCTCAGCTTTCAGCGTCTACCGATGCACTGAATGCCGCGCGCGACAGGTTGAGTCCATCCTGACGGACGGAAGGTGAAAACACAAGCGCCGGGCACAAAGTTTTTCGCGCCCGGCGCTGCTGCGCATTGTTTCCCGTACAGCCTGGTGGGGCAGGATCAGCTAAAAGCTGAAAGCTGCTCTTACGCCGCCAGCGCCTTGCCGACATTCACCTTGATCTGCTTGGGCTGGGCCTCGGGCTTCTTTTTGAGTTCCAGCTTGAGTATGCCGGACGTGTAGCTGGCCGCGATGTTTTCCGTGTCGACGGTCGTGGGCAGCGTGAAGGCGCGGAAGAAACTTCCGTAGCGGCGCTCGATGCGATGGAAGTTCTCTTCCTTCTCCTCGCTCTCCAGCTTGCGCTCGCCCTTGACGGTCAGCGTGTGATTCTCGACGCTCACGTCCAGATCCTTCTCCTCGATGCCGGGGACTTCCAGTTTGAGAACGACCTTTTGTTCGTCCTCGTAGATGTCGACGGCGGGAATGAAGCTGGCCGTGGTCATCGCGCTCTCGCCTTCGCCGAAATCGCGAAACAGAGCGTTGACGCGATTCTGCAACGAAGCAACCTCACGAAACGGATCCCAACGAGTGATAGCCATAACAATCTCCTTCTTCATAGCGAAACTTTTGTTTGGCGGCAGGATGTGAGTCCATGACGCTCAACTAATCTGATAAAAATATAACACAAAAGATTCATGAAATATGAGCATATGTTGCTAATGTTTTGACAATATTATTATGTCTTTTTTTATCAATGAATTAGATGTAGAAAATTTTTCTCTTCGGTCGGCCGGAGGGGGATTTGCAACGGTTGGAAGGGTTTTTCGGCACGGCAAAGGCGCCTAGTATCGACTGTGATCGGTAGAGCCATCGCAAGGAATGCAAAGAGCCACCGCAGAGAGCGCAAGGAGATAAATAGTCGCTGGCGTGGTGTTTACTCTTTTTTGCCGCTCCATTCCACCAGCGAAGTGAAGTCGGTCTGGTTGGGGAGCTTGATTTCAAGCTTGCCGCTCAGCGTGCCCTCGTCGAGCTGGTAGCTGAGCCGGTACTGTGGGCCGGGCTGGGCCGCGTCGGAGAGAAAGACGGCGGAGTTGACCTTGGGCGTGGTGACATCGTAGCGGATGACGTGGCCGGAGTTGTCGAAGTAGATTGCCTGAAAGCCTTTGCCGTCGGCGGTGGGATAGATGTAGAGCAGGTCGGTGTGGGCGCACTCGTAATCGTCGGGATTGGTGCAGGGGCCGACGCGCGCATGACGGGCCAGCACGTGATCGTGCAACTCCAGGCGGAAGTTGTAGTGGTCCGCCGAGGGGCCCTGCGCCACGCCGCCGGTGATCTTGGTTTGCCATGCGCCCATTAAAAAATGCAGGCTGGCCCAGGGATCGGCCTTGCCCGGCGTGGGCGCCTGCGCGGGCAAAAAACAGACAGCGAGCAGGATCGCCAGCATCAATAGAAATGATCTGCCAAACATCCTCATCACAGGTGGAGTGTAGGCCGGGATCGGTGGCGCCGAGGGGGCTTTTGCGCGTGGATTTTATGGGCAGGACCGGAAGCGGACGCGGTGTCATTCTGGTTCTGCGGCGCGGCTTTCATCGGGCGCCCGTAGAATAAAAACAATGGTGCATCTTTTCTCTGGGGTTGCCGCGATCGACTGGCGATGGGTCTGGCTGGTGACGGCGGCATTTTTGGCCGGGCTGCTGAATGCCGTGGCTGGCGGCGGCTCGTTTCTGCTTTTCCCGGCGATGATGGGCACCGGCATGTTGCCCGTGCAGGCCAACGCCACCAACACCGTGGCGCTGTGGCCGGGGCAGTTTGCTTCCGTTGCCGCCTATTGGACGATCATCCGCAAAAATCTGCGGCTGGCCGTGCCCATGGCCCTGGCCGGGCTCGCCGGCGGATCGGTGGGCGCGGTGGTGTTGCTGGCGACGCCGCAGATGACCTTTCTGCATCTGGTGCCGTGGCTGCTGCTGGTGGCGGCCAGCATCTTTGCCGTCAGCGGGCCGTTGACGCGGCAACTGGAGCGCTGGAAGGCGCGGCGGCGCGAACGTGTCGAGAGGCCGCGGCGCGAGCCCCATGTGGTGGCGGTCTTTTTCGCGACGATGCTGATCTGTTTTTACATCGGCTACTTTGGCGCCGGAGCGGGTTTCCTGATCATCACGCTGATGTCGTTGTTTGGCCTTGAAGACCTGCATCGGATCAACGGTCTCAAAGTGGCCGCGACGACGCCGGCCAACGGCATCGCTTTTGTGATTTTTGTCGTGCGCGGCCAGGTGCTTTGGCGGTACTGCCTAGCGGCGATGGTGGTTTGCGCGGTGGGCGGCTACTCGTCAGCGCGGCTGGCGCGGCGGGTGCGCCAGCCTGTATTGCGCGCGGTGGTGGTCATCATAGGCCTGAGCATGGCGGCCTGGTTTTTCTGGAGGAATTCTTGATCCTGGCACAGTTTTCCGGCTCGCGGGCCGCTTATGAGGCGATCGGTTCGTGCGCCGCGGTTTGCACTACCATCTCGTTTTTGCCGCAGCTGATTCACGTCTGGCAGCGCAAATCGGCCGACGATATTTCGCTGGCGATGTTTCTGTTGTTCAGCTTCGGTGTCTTCTGCTGGCTGGTTTATGGAATCGGCATCGGTTCCATGCCTATCACCGCGGCCAACGCGGTTACGCTCACCCTGGCATTGGCGATTCTGTTTCTCAAGCTGCGTTATGGCAGAGCCAAGCCCAAGCAGGACCGTTAACCTTTGTGGCAATGGCGTTTTCCATGCAACAACATTGCTGTCTTCGTCTGCCGGAACTGACCCCTGATCCCTGACCCCTGATCCCTGTAAACTGAATGCATGAGCCACGAGGGAATCCGTTTTGTGCCGAAAGAAGAGCAGGAGCGCGCCAACGAAGAGGCGCGTCCGCTCAGCCGTCTTGCCGTGAAGCCTGAAAAAGTCCGCGTGCTTTTGACCGAGGGCAAGGGGTTGGAGATCGACTGGGCCGACGGGCACAAGAGCGCCTGGAGCTTTGCCTGGCTGCGCGCGGCCTGCCCCTGTGCCACGTGCGTCGAGGAGCGCAAGGAGCAAGGCCGCCAGCCCGGCCAGCCGGCGCCCAAGCCCGCCGAATTGCTGCCCATGTTTACTCCGCCGCCCAAGCCTTCCAGCGCGCATGCGGTGGGCCGCTACGCCATCGGCTTCGACTGGCTCGACGGCCATCGCGGCGGCATCTATTCGTGGGAATATCTGCGCCGCGTTTGCCAGTGCCCGGAGTGCGCCTTTGCCGCGGCCAAAACTACGAGCACGCCGAATTAACCGGCTGCTTTAAACGTGGGCTTCGGAAGTCGGTTACACTAGTTGCGCAACTTCGACCACGAGGCCCCGATGCGCAAGAATAGCGTTCTTTTACTGTTGTTTCTTCTGTCCTTTCCGGTTACAAAACTCCGCGCCGATATCGCCGCGATTCATGCCAGCGCGCTGCCGCAGGAAATGACGGTTCTAGCCGCATTAGACGATGCCAAACAACTCGAACCATATAGCCGAGCCTGGAGTCACGATTGGGGATATCCGATTCCCAAGGACGAAGTGGCTGCTCGTTTGAGCAAGGATCTAGGCTTTCTGACTCTGGCGGCTAAGAATCATCCGGATAACGCGGAACTGCGGCTTTTAACCGGATTGGTTGCGCGCTACGCATATAACGTTGATGTGGATGGTAGCCACGAGACAGCCATGAAAGCGCTTGAAGAGGCCGAAAAGCTCTCTCCAGGCGATTTTCGCGCGTCTTGGTTCCGCGCTACGCTTGAGTGCCAGACAATGGAGATAGGAGCTGGAGCGAAAAAGTTTCTCGCCATTGAGAGCACTCATGCATGGGATAGCCTTCCTACCGCTTTCTGGCGGGACTACTCGAACTGTACAACCATCGACAACTTACCCGCTCACACGCTTCGCGCGGTAGATTACCTGGAGAAGCTACATGCGGGCGCCCCATCGGATTTTGCGAGGGTAATTGAATTGGCCCATAATCGCTTCGACGCTTTCGATCCAAAGAAAAACTACGATCCAAAGGAGGTATGGGCTGGCGAGAATACCGGAGACGATACGTCGCTTACCAGCACGCTGTGTGGTGTTCGCCTTCGTGTACATGGAAACTGGGAGATTGATGATTTGAGGTTTGACAACGGTTCCTGTATTGCAAACTTCAGCACGGGCCTCTATCAGGGTATGGCTCGCAAATTGAGTCCCAGCGTTCTGTTGCTTGTACGGCAGCCGAAGGAGAACGAATCGATAGAGGATTTCTCGAAGCAGTTTCTCAAGAAGGGAACGTTCGAACCTTTTATTCCGAAGCATTGTCCTGCGTCGAATTGCATAGCAATGAAGGGCGTTCAGCCGGGAATGTACAACAAAGATGGCGATGGCCACGGCCGGATCGTTGTTTTCGAGCGGGAAGCGCCTGAATTTCCCGGGTTGATCTTTGAATCACCACTTGAGTTACCCAAATCGGATAATAAAGAAAGCGTGAAGTATTATCGCCCCAATCAGATCCAGCAGCGCATATCCGGCAAGCTTTACTATCTCGTTTTGCTGGATACTGCGGCATCGATTGAAGAACCGGCGATGAAGGACTTCGACTTCTTTCTGGTGAACCTGACGGTCGAGTAAAGTACATCTCCAGGCGGGTGCAACGTTGACGGGCCTCGCTCATCCATTCAAAGAGGGTTTTTCTGGAGAGCAGTCAACTGATGGAAAGGATCGCGCGATGAAGATAGCGTTTTTAGGCTTGGGTAAGATGGGCCGTCCGATGGTGCGGCATCTGGTGGCGGCCGGCCACGAAGTTGCGGTGTGGAACCGGACGCTGGCGCGGGCCGGGGAACTGGAGAGCCTGGGCGTGCGCGTGGCCATGACGCCGGCCAGCGCGGCGCGCGGCGCCGAGACCGCCATGACCATGGTCTTTGACGATGCGGCGGTCGAGGATGTGGCGCTGGGCTCGGGCGAACTGGTTGCCTCGCTGGCTCCCGGTGCGCTGCACATCGTGCACTCGACCATCAGTGTGGCGCTGAGCGAGCGGCTGGCCGCCGAGCACGCCCGGCGCAATGTGGAGTATGTGGCCGCGCCGGTCTTTGGGCGGCCGAATGTGGCCGAGGAGGGAAAGCTGTGGGTTGTCGCCGCCGGAGCCGCCAAGGCCGTCGAACGCGCGCAACCGCTGCTCAAAACTTTCGCGCGCGGCGTCTCGGTAGTGGGCACGGAGCCGGCGCAGGCCCACGCCGTCAAACTGGGTGGCAACTTTTTGATCAGCGCCATGCTTTACGGGCTTAGCGAGGCCTTTGTCTTTGCCGAAGGGCAGGGAATCGATCCGGCGGCATTTATCGAGGCGATCAACAGCGCCCTGTTCCAGTCGCCGTTCTACGCGGCCTATAGCAAGGTGATGCTCAATCCGCCCCCGGAGCCGGGCGCCACGGTGGCGCTGGGCGAAAAAGATACGCGGCTGTTGCGCGCCGCCGCCGCCGGACACGGCCTGCGCCTGGGGCTGGCTGAAACGCTGTCCAAGATATTTGAAGAAGCGCGGATCGCCGGCATGGAGGATCAGGATTGGGCCGTGGGCCAGTACCGGATGGCCAAGCGGCGGGCGTTGCAACAGTGAAGCAGTGAACAAGTGAAAGAGTGAAGCAGTGAACGAGGGAATCGTAGGCGAGCGGATACAATCCCAATGGCGATAAGATAAAGGCAAATCCATAAACGAGTTGAGGCCGGCTATGAAGATGAAGGGAAAAGTTGTATTGATCACGGGCGCCAGCGTGGGCATTGGCGCGGCCACGGCGCTGGCCTTTGCCGATGAAGGCGCCAAACTGTTGCTGGCGGCGCGCCGGCCGGGCAAGCTGGCCGAGGTGGCCTCGAAGGCTCTCGAACGGGGCGCGGCCGCCGTGCACTCGGTTAATCTGGATGTGCGCAACCGCCACGCCGTGCAGCGGGCCATTGACGAGTTGCCGCCGGAGTGGGCCGAGATCGATGTGCTGGTGAATAACGCCGGGCTCAGCCGCGGCCTGGAGAAGCTCTACACCGGCAAGATCGACGACTGGGAAGAGATGATCGACACCAACGTCAAGGGGGTGCTCTACGTGGCCCGCGCGGTGGTTCCGGGCATGGTGGTGCGCCAGCGTGGCCACGTGGTGACGGTAGCCTCAATGTCGGGCGAGATGGTCTATCCCAACGGCGCGGTCTATTGCGGCACCAAGGCGGCGGCGCGGGCCATCAACGACGGCTTGCGCGAGGATCTGCTGGGCACCCCGGTGCGGGTGACCTCGATCGATCCTGGACTGGTGGAGACGGATTTCTCGCTGGTGCGCTTCCATGGCGACGCCAAGCGCGCGTCCAAAGTCTACAAGGGTTTGAAGCCGCTTACCGCCGAGGATATCGCCGACGCTATTGTGTGGGTAACTACGCGGCCGGCACATGTGAACATCGCGCGCGTCTCACTGACCTCGATCGATCAGGCCAATACGCTGCTGATTCACCGCGAGCCATAACGCCCGGGCGGTAAAATGCGGTTGGCTTGGAAACAAGAAAGATTGCCGGCCTGCTTCGGCCGGTTCTACGGGCCGAAGCAGGCTTAGCAGATGGCCTGCAGTTCGTTCTCGATCTGGTGGAGCGCTGCTTCCAGCGCCGCGCGGCGGGCCGGATTCGAGGTGCGCTGAGAAAGAATGTTTTCGCGTTGCAGGTTAAGAGCCTGGAGCTTCCGCTCTTTTATGGCCCGGCGTTGCGCGGCGGCGCGTTTCAAATCGTCTTCGGTCATATATTTGTCTGCATTGGCCCCCGCCGGCGTTGGGCTTGCCGCGGGGGGCTCTGAACTGGCGACAGTATCTTCAGTGACAGTGCTTGCCATCTGCTCCTCCACCGATTTACTTTCCCATCCACGAGCCATATCTTCATTTTACGGGGATGATTGTCTTTGTCGTCCCGCAGAGTGACTATTGTGAAAGCGAAAGGAGATGAACGTCGATGCGTATTGCACAGGTTTCAGCCTTTGGCCTTGATTCTTTGGAGTTTGTCGAACGGCCCGCGCCGGTGCCCGGAGCGGGCGAGGTCTTGGTGGCGGTGTGCGCGGTTTCGCTCAACTATCGCGATTTGCTGGTAGCCAAGGGCCTGTACAACCCCAAGATGAAGTTGCCGCGGATTCCCTGTTCGGACGGAGCCGGTGAGGTGGTTGCGGTCGGCGACGGCGTGGAGCAGTGGAAGCCGGGCGACCGCGTGGCCGGCATCTTTATGCAGAACTGGCAGGAGGGCGTGCTGACCCAGGCCAAGGCGCGCGGCGCGTTGGGCGGCGACATCGACGGCATGTTGGCCGAGCAGGTGGTGCTGCACGAGGATGGGCTGGTGGCGATTCCCGCCCATCTCAGCTTTCAGGAGGCGGCCACGCTGCCTTGTGCCGCGGTGACGGCTTGGAACGCGCTGGAGACGGCCGGCATCAAGCCCGGCTCGACGGTGTTGATTCAAGGCACCGGCGGCGTGTCGATCTTCGCCTTGCAGTTTGCCCGGCTCCGGGGCGCGCGCGTGCTCGGCATCAGCTCCAGCCACGAGAAGCTGGAACGGGCGCGGGCGCTGGGCTTGGACGCCGGAATCAACTATCGCGAGAATACGGAGTGGGAGCGCTGGGTGGGCGACCAGACCGGCGGCGAAGGTGTGGATCTGGTCGTCGAGGTGGGCGGTTTGGGCACGCTGGCACGCTCGCTGCGCGCCATCCGGCCCGGTGGAACCATTGCCCAGGTGGGCGTGCTGGCCGCCGGCGCCGAGCCCTTTCCCATTCCGCTGATCCTGCATAAAATGGCGCGGATTCACGGCATCTACGTCGGCTCGCGCCAGGATTTTCTGGAGATGAACCGCGCCATTGCCCTGGCCGAGCTGCGCCCCGAGGGCGAGGAGTTCAACTGGCGGCAGACGCGCGAGGTCTTCCGCAAGATGGAAGATGGCGGCCACTTCGGCAAACTGGTGCTGACGTTGAACTGAACCACGGCGCGCCTTTTGCCACTGACACTCATGGCATTCAAATCAGGAATGCCGCTGTCCGCGTTACCGCCTGGATGCGCGAAGTGAAATTTGTTCTCCTGTAATCAGCTATGATGCACAATAAGGTATTCAGGGAGATTGGCTCGTGCCTCGTATTCATTTTCAAATGCAACTCGCCGAATTGAAGGACAAGCTTTTAGCCATGGCCGCGCTGACCCAGCAAGCGGTTGAATCCGCCGTGGAGGCTTATCTGCGGCTGGACAAAGGGCTGTGCAAGTTCGTCAAGCAAAGCGAGCGGGCCATCGACACCGCGCAGCGCGAACTGGACGAGATGGCCTACGAACTGCTCGCCAAAGAGCAGCCCATGGCCATCGATCTGCGCTTTATTCTGGCCGTGATCAAGATCAACGGCGATCTGGAGCGGATTGGCGACCAGGCAGCGAACATCGCCCGCCGGACCAAGGACATGCTGGCCACTGAGCCGGCCGATCTGCCAGTGGACTTTGCCGCCATGGGCGACTTTGCCAGCCAGATGATCCGCACCGCGCTGCAATCGCTGCTGGAAGGCGACGCGCGGCTGGCCGAAACGGTGCGCGAGATGGACGACGAGATGGACCGTATGAACCGCCGCGCCCACGACGATCTGCTCAAGCTCATCGAGCAAAAGCCGCAGTTGACGCAGCAGGCGATGAGCGGAATTCTGATTGCCAAGAATCTGGAGCGGACCGCCGACCACGCCTCCAACATCGCCACTGACGTCATCTTCTGGGTTCGCGGCGCCGACGTGCGCCACGCGTTGAGCGTGGCGGTGGACTGATCCGGCCGTGGCGATCATAGCGGATTCTAAGCCTTATCTTTGTCCGATCCGAGCGAGGGCTCGGCTACTTGTGTCAGCGGATAATCCGGCACATCAGGCGTTGCCCCATTCAACCAGCCGCCTAGGGCCGCGAGCATTTCATTTCGCTGTTTCAGGCTATTAGGGGCCAGCCCGAGGGCTCGCAGCCAGCGTAAAACGTGACGATCAAGAAGCGATTCGATTTCCTGCCGCATCTGATTGGCTGCGTACTCTGCCGAGCGTAGCGATAACCATGCCAATAGCGGGGCACTGAGCGTAACAGCAATTCCAGCTAGAAACGGGCCCGAAAACAGTTGATTTCGTAAATAGATCAGATTTCCGGCACTTGCCACGCTCAGCAGTACCAGTGCGACGGTCAGATTCAGCAATAGCGAGACTACGGTCTGAGAGCCCTGCAACGCATCGCGTTGTTCGTCTGATAGCACCGTCACCACGCGCGACCAAAGGGTCGAGGTGTCGATTCCATAACGCTGCGTAGCATAATCGTCCAGTGCCGACAGCGTGTTCCCTATTTCCGTCGGTGCAATCCAGGCTTCGGCGGGAAAACGCCGCAATACCTTATATCTCCGGCTGTAATAATCGTAGAGCAAGGAATCGTCGAGCGATTTTACCCGTTCGGCGAAGAGGTTGTCTGTCTTGTAGAGCTGCCGCAATTCTGAAAGCACTGCATCGAGCCAGTTGCCATCTGACGTGAATTGATTCGTGTTCTCCACCACTCGCGTCCGGTTGGCCGTCGCAATATGCAACTGGCCGAGCAGATCCATGAGTTCTTTCCGTAGCGCATCGCGAAAATCGTTGGCGGGATTCGCAACCTTGGCGAAGACACTTTGTGCCGTACCCGGCAGCGTCTTCTCATCAGGAGGCTTTTCGCTTCTCAGTATGCGTTCGTCTACAAAGGCGTGTTCTTCAAATTCCCGGTCTTTCCAACGCGCCACATCGATCTGCCAAAGACAACGCGCCACGGCGAAATCTGCCTCTTTGCGCTTCTTGGAATAATGATTAAGCCGCCACTCATGCAGTTTCCACACCGGCAGCGTTTGAAAGAACTCGAAGATCGGCATGCGCGCCGCGTAGAGAATCACACTGGCGGTTGCTGTTGCCAGCAGTGTTCCTGCGACCGAGGCCAAGCCGTCCGCTTTCCATTCAAATATTTTTTGCAGCAGAGCTGTGCAGCCCCCCCATCCCGAAAACTCGAAGGTCAGGACCAGCATGCAAACCGAAGCGGGCAGCGCTCCGGTCAGGAACACCCCCCGCCATGCCCTTCCACTGATATTCAGTTGTTTGAGCAGTGTCTCCATAGAGAAACCTTGCCGGGCTATCGGTGGTTGGGGCAGGGATCGCATATCCACCAGTGTCCGCCGCGGCACCAGACAAGAGGTGGCTTGGCCACCGTCAACCAATCATGATGAAAGCTGCCAGATCGTGGGCCCAGTTTGTGTACCGCGCTTACCGCATCCCCAAACGTTTGGATTGTGGCCCCGGTATTTTGGATCACTTGGGACTTCAGCCAGTCAACGTCAATCACTCCGGCGATCTCCTCGCCGTTGTCCAGTACAAGAATATGGCTGATGCCGTTTAAGTCGATCAGAGGAGAGAGCGCGATTGCATCGGTGTTTTCATGAACCAGTAATGGCTTGGGTCGATCTGGCCCGAACTGCAAATTCGATCCAGTAGCTCGTTTGAGCCGTATGCGGCCGTTCGGATCATCGAACTTGAAGGCGAGGTCTTGGATGAGAAAGGGTGGTTGATTGCCAATCGACATAGGCTCCTCCCGAATTCCAATGTGCAATCCCCGGATTACATGTTCATAGTGCGCTTGTTGGTCCTATCGATTCAACTTAAATTTTTCCAGCCGTGCTATAAATAGCAGTTTGTGCGCAACGGTGTAGGAATACAAACGCCCCCGACTCCAATGGAATCGGGGGCGTTGCAGTTAGGAATAGAAAAAGTGCTAGACGTTGATGACCGCGCAGAGTTCCTTGACCGCGGCGGCGCTCTTCTTGAGAGCGGCATCTTCTTCTTCGGTGAGCTTGATCTCGACGATCTGCTCGATGCCGGCCGCGCCCAGTTTGCAGGGCACGCCGATGAAGTAGCCGTTGATGCCGTACTCGCCTTCCAGATACGCGGCGCAGGGCAGAATCTTCTTCTTGTCCTTGAGAATGGCCTCAGCCATTTCGACGGCCGCCGCCGAAGGTGCGTAGTAGGCCGAACCGGTCTTCAGATACTTGACGATCTCGGCGCCGCCGTCGCGGGTGCGCTGCACGATGGCGTCGATGCGGTCCTTGGGGATCAGTTCGCTGATGGGAATGCCGGCGACGGTGGTGTAGCGGACTAGCGGCACCATGGTGTCGCCGTGGCCGCCCAGCACGAAGGCGGTGACGTCTTCGACGCTGACATTCAGTTCCCTGGCGATAAAGGTCTTGAAGCGGCCGGCATCAAGCACGCCTGCCATGCCGATGACGCGCTGGCGATTGAACTTCGACTGCTTGTAGGCGGTCTGCGCCATGGCGTCCAGCGGATTGGAGACGATGATAAGAATCGCTTCCGGCGACTGTGCCACCACCTTTGTGACCACATCGGACATGATCTTGTAGTTGGTGTTGAGCAGGTCGTCGCGGCTCATGCCCGGCTTGCGGGGCAGGCCGGCGGTGATGATGACGATATCGCTATTGGCGGTGGCGGCGTAGTCGTTGGCGCCGACGATGTGGACGTCGGAACCCTCGATGGGTTCGGCCTGGCTCAGGTCCAGTGCCTTGCCCTGCGGCACGCCCTCGACTACGTCGATGAGGGCGACATCCGCCAGTTCTTTTGCCATGATCCAGTGCGCGGCCGTAGCGCCAACGTTGCCGGCGCCAACAATGCTGATTTTATTCCTCATGTGGTTCATTCCTCAGGAAGTGCTGCTTTGGATTAGGACCCGGTTCGTGCGGTCGGTTATGGTTGGTGTTTTTTTGACTGTTCGTTTTTGCTGCTTTCGCTGGCCGTTGCCAGCGGTTAAGAAACCCGCTCTTCTGCCGTGGTGATTCTGGCCGTCTGCGCGCTGCCTGCTGCCGCTGAAACGAAACAGCCGGCCCGAGGCCGGCTGCGCTTACATATTGGCGATGATGCGCGTTGCAAATTCGCTGGTGGAGATTTTGGTGGCTCCCTCCAGTTGCCGCGCAAAGTCGTAGGTGACGGTCTTCTGGAGGATGGTCTTTTCCATCGCGGTTTCGATCAGCTTGGCCGCTTCCTTCCAACAGATGAACTCCAGCAGCATGACGCCGGAGAGGATCACCGAACCAGGGTTGATCACGTCCTTGTCGGCGTACTTGGGCGCGGTGCCGTGGGTGGCCTCAAAGACCGCGTAGCCGTCGCCAATGTTGGCGCCGGGCGCGATGCCCAGCCCACCGACCTGCGCCGCCGCCGCGTCGGAGATGTAATCGCCGTTCAAGTTTGGCGTGGCCAGCACGCTGTAGTCCTCGGGGCGGATGATGATCTGCTGGAAGATGGAGTCGGCGATGCGGTCGTTGACCAGAATCTTGGCGCGCCAGGCGCCGTTGCCGTGCGACTTGCCGATGGAATCGATCACGGATTTGACCTCGGCGACAATCGACTCGCGGAAGCTCGGCGAGCCGAACTCCAGGCCAGGCTCGATCAGCACGGCGTTTTCTTCGGCGGTCAACGCGGGGTTGGCTTCGATGTTGCCCAGAATCCAGCTCTCGCGCTCGGTCACGGTCTCGGCGCGGAACTCCTGTGTCGCCACCTCGTAGCCCCACTCGCGGAAAGCGCCTTCGGTGAACTTTTGAATGTTGCCCTTGTGCACCAGGGTGACGGTCTTGCGGCCATTGGCCAGCGCATAACGGATGGCCGCGCGGACCAGCCGTTTGGTGCCGAAGACAGAGATGGGCTTGATGCCTACGCCCGAGTCGGCGCGGACTCTTTTCTTGGTTTTGGACAACAGATCGTCATTCAAAAAGCCGATCAGCCGGGCGGCGTCTTCCGAACCCTGCTTGAACTCGATGCCGGCGTACACATCCTCGGTGTTTTCGCGGAAGATGACGATGTCGAGCTTCTCCGGATGCTTGACCGGGCTGGGCACGCCTTGGTAATACTTGACCGGCCGCACGCAAGAGTAGAGATCGAGAATCTGGCGCAGGGCCACGTTGAGCGAGCGGATGCCGCCGCCGACCGGCGTAGTCAGCGGCCCCTTGATGGAGACGCGCAGATCGCGCGCCGCGGCCACCGAGTCGTCGGGCAGCCAGGTCTGGAACTGGCGGAAGGCCTTTTCGCCGGCGAAGATTTCGAACCAGCGGATAGCGCGCCGGCCTCCGTAGGCCTTTTCCACGGCTGCGTCGAAGACCCGCTGCGAGGCCCGCCAGATGTCGCGGCCCGTGCCGTCGCCTTCGATGTAAGGAATGATGGGGTGGTCGGGCACGGCGAATTGGCCGTCTTTGTACTCGATTGGCTGACCGTCCTGCGGCAGCGACAGTCCGTTATAGGTGCTCGGCATCGTTTCTGAAAGCCTTTCGCGGAGGAAAATCGCTTTAAAGGCAAGCCTATCACCAGCGATTTAGGGGCGGCAATGGCAGCGAAGAAATTCGCCCGGTAAAGGGCCGGCGGGTGCTCCAATCTGGGCCGAGGAAGGCTGTCGGGTCAAGAGACCGAGGCCGCTTGACATCATGATGCTTTTCGGCCGAACATCATGATGTGCGTACCACGCTCACCCTCGATGACGATGTGGCCAAATTGGTTCGTGAGGAGGTGCGCCGTACAGGCAACAGCTTCAAAGGCACCGTGAACCAGTTGTTGCGCCAAGGATTTATCGCAGGTAAACAACAGGTTAAACACAAGCCATTTGTCGTCAAACCGATTGCGTTGGGTTTGCCTGCCGGACTGAGCTACGACTGCATTCCCGAACTGCTCGAAAAGCTGGACGGACCCGACTGGCTGTGAAGATCCTCGATGCCAACCTGCTTCTCTACGCTTACGATAGCGATTCACTGCGGCATCGCGAAGCCAAGAAATGGTTGGAGGGGATTTTCTCTCAAAACGAACTGATTGGATTGCCGTGGCAGTCGGCACTGGCGTTTTTGCGCGTCATGTCTGACACCAGGCTTCCGGGCCGCCGGCTTACTATCGATGAAGCTGTAGAGATTGTAGAGACATGGGCAGAACTACCTCAGGTTCGCTTTCTATCCCCTGGGGCAGATCACTGGCGATTTTTGCGGCAGATGTTGATTACGGGGGATGCAAAAGGGCGCATGGGAAGCGATGCGGAACTGGCAGCCCTGACGGTCGAATATGGCGGCGTACTCTACAGCAACGACCGCGACTTCGCGCGGTTTCCAGGCCTGCGGTGGGTCAATCCGCTGGAATCCTAGAGAAAAAACAAACGGTAGGCACCGCAACGCGCTAGTGCGCCGCACCGCCGAAGCCGTCGCTGTCAAAGCGCGGAATGCCGAAGTGCCCGCGCAGGCGGAGCAGGTCCACGGTGCTGATGTTGCCGGCCAGCGTGGCCAGGGTCAGGCTTTTGGGGGTGGTGACCAAAACCACCGCGCCGCGCACGTTGACTCCGTCGAGCACCAGCCACAGGTCGGTCGAGCCGTTGGTCTCGGGGTTGGCCGTGCTGGCGGCGATGACGTGTTTGAATCCGCGCAGGTGGTAGGCCTGGCGGATGGCGTCGATCTGATCGGGCGCGGCCATCGTGGCCGCGGCAAAGCGCAACATGTGTACACTGACGCCGTCCAGGCTGGCGACGGCATGTTTGATGTCGGCATCGGCTTCGGGCAGGATTCCAGCGGTGGCGGCAAGCAACGTTCGATCGAGCGTAAAGTGCTCTTTGGCAAGGGATTGCGAGCTTAATCCAGCCAGCGCCGGAGGCGTCCACTCCAATAGAGACGAACTGAGATTGGCGGCAACAGGCGAAACCGCCGCGCTGGCCGCCCCAGCCGTAGCAGGATCAACAGGGGGCTGGGCCAGTGCGAAAGTGTAGCCGAGAGTTGCGCTCAAGGCAGCAATGCAGAGGGGAACATGCCAATACTTCATACTGTATTCAACGTAGTTGGGGCAAAAAAGTTGTTTCATTTTCGCGCAGAGAGGGAAAATTTTTTGGGCCGCTGGACGTTCCACTCCAGGCCGCCGCTGCGCCAGTGGGCATGAATCGGAGATGAAATTTTCTGAAAATCTATCTTCAGCCGTTCAAATACGATAGACTCGTTCGGGAACGTAAGAAAAATCCTCATTTTTTCTCCTACGGAGGGTACATCGAAATTGGGAAAAAGCATGGTCCCAAAGAAGATCTTCTTCACCAAGGGCGTTGGCAAACACAAAGAGCGGCTGACCAGTTTTGAGATGGCCCTTCGCGACGCCGGCATTGCCTCGCAGAACTTGGTGCGTGTCTCATCCATCTTTCCGCCGCAGTGCAAACTGATCTCGCGCAAAGAAGGGCTGACGTATCTCAATGACGGCGAGGTTGTCTTCGCGGTCATCGCCGAGAACTCGACACGCGAGCCGCACCGGCTCATCGCCTCCAGCATTGGCGTGGCGCTGCCCTCGAACCGCAACACCTATGGTTACCTGAGCGAGCACCACACCTTCGGCGAAACCGAGGAGCAGGCCGGAGAGTACGCCGAGGAACTTGCCGCCGAGATGCTCGCCACTACCCTCGATGTCGAGTTTGACCCGGACACGAGCTGGGACGAGAAGAAAGAGATCTACCGCATCTCCAACAAGATTGTGCGCACCAGCAACGTGACGCAGTCGGCCGTGGGCGACAAGAACGGCAAATGGACGACGGCCATCGCCGCCGCGGTGATGATTCTCGACGAGAAGTAACCGCGACAACCATCCATCGGCCAATTCCGCTGCCGCGGGATTGGCCGCGTTGTCTTGGAAAACGATCTTCCGGCGTATATTTTTGAGTGGCGTAGTTTCAAGGACAGAGAAAAATCTCGATCCGAAGACAGCTTGTGCCATGCGCGACGGTGCGAGGCCGCGGGAATACGCTACCGGAGAAGCACGAAGTGTCAAGGCACGACTTCAGTCGTGCCGCTCCGTCATTGAAAAATCCTCGGGCCTTTAGACCCCGAGGGATGCATGTTCGATGCAACGTGCGGCCCGAAGGCCGTACCCTTCATGAAAGACTAGAGGTTCGTTGGCATGACATCGGTACGTAAAACCACGATTGCCCTGGTACAAATGCGCATGGGGCCCAAGCCGGAGGCCAACTTTGCCACCGCGCTTGACCGCGCGCGCGAAGCGGCTCGCCTGGGCGCCAACGTCGTCTGCCTGCCCGAGCTCTTTCGCGCGCAATACTTCTGCCAGCGCGAGGAGCTTGCGCTCTTTGATCTTGCCGAGCCGATTCCTGGACCCTCGACGGAAACCCTCGCCGCTGTGGCCCGCGAACTGGGCATCGCGATCATTGCTTCGCTCTTCGAGCGGCGTGCGCCGGGGCTCTATCACAACACGGCAGTCACCATTGACGGCGACGGCCGCCTGGCGAGCGTCTATCGCAAGATGCATATCCCCGACGATCCGCTCTACTACGAGAAGTATTACTTTGCGCCCGGCGATCTGGGCTTCAAGGCCGTGGATACGCGCTTTGGCCGGTTGGGCACGCTGGTTTGCTGGGACCAATGGTACCCCGAAGGCGCGCGGCTGACGGCTCTGCAGGGCGCCGAGGTCTTGTTTTATCCCACGGCCATCGGCTGGCACCCGGCCGAGAAGGCCGAGTTTGGCGAGGCGCAGTATTCGGCTTGGCAGACCATCCAGCGCTCGCACGCCATCGCCAACGGCGTCTACGTCGCGGCGGTGAACCGCGTCGGACTCGAGCACGGCGACATCGATGGCAACCGCGCCCCTGGGCCGGGCCTGGAGTTCTGGGGCGGCAGCTTCATCGCCGATCCCTTTGGCCGCGTCATCGCCCAGGCCGGCCACGATGCCGAGGAGATTTTGCTGGCCGAGATTGATCCCGCGCTGATCGAAGAGACGCGCCGCAACTGGCCGTTTCTGCGCGACCGGCGCGTGGATGCGTACGCGGGCATTACGCAGCGCTTTCTCGATGCGAAGCTGTAGGGCGCCGATTGGGCTTTGTGTTGGGTTGGATTTGACGGGGTGGTTTTTCAGACAGCGAACACCCCCTCAGGGGCTCAAGCCCGCGAATTGATTGGCGAGTTGACGTACGGCCTGAAGGCCGTTCCCTTCAGAAGGCAATTGCAAAGGTTCTCTAAAACGGGCGTTGAGTTTGCTCCAGGCCCTTTGAGGGGTCTGGTCGAAGATAGGCCTAAGCCCTGGGATGGCCCGATTTCATCGTTCCCGAGCCCCGGCAGGGGCGAAAGAACCGTCGCACAATATTTTCAGGACACGTATTTAGGATACGAAATCATGACCTCACGCCGATCTTCAGATGTAGAGCAACAAACCCCGCGCGCGCTTGGCTACTGCATGCCCGCCGAGTGGGAGCCGCACGAGGCCACCTGGTTGGCTTGGCCGCACAATCCCACCGACTGGCCGGGCAAATTCGGACCCATCCCCTGGCTCTATGCCGAGATCGTCCGCCTGCTGGCTGCCCGCGAGCGTGTCGATCTGATCGTTGAAGACGCGGCGATGGAGAAACGCGTTCGCTCCATGCTCAAGCGCGCCGGGGCCGGTCTCGATCAGGTTGAGTTTCATGGCTGGCCTACCGATCGCGGCTGGACGCGCGACTCCGGTCCAATTTTTGTGCGCAATGCCGCGGGAGAAGTCGCCATCACCAACTGGCACTTCAACGCCTGGGCCAAGTACGACGACTGGCGGCTCGACGACAAACTCCCCGGCCGCGTGGCCAAACTGCTGGGTTTGCCTGCGTGGCAACCGTCGCTCCAAAACGAGGACGGCACGAAGTGCAACCAGAGCGGTGCGAAGTGCGTTCTCGAAGGCGGATCGATTGATGTGAACGGCGCGGGGCTGATGCTCACGACAGAAGAATGTTTGTTGAGCGAGGTGCAGCAGCGCAATCCCGGCCTGGGCCGCGAGCAACTGGAGCGGATTTTTTCCGATTATCTAGGCATCGATCAGGTGATCTGGCTCGATCGCGGCATCGTGGGTGATGACACCCACGGCCACGTCGACGACATCTCGCGCTTTGTCGCCGCGGAGACAATCGTGACCGCCGTCGAGCCGGACACGCGCGACGCCAACCACGCGCCACTTGCGGAAAATCTTCGCCGCTTGAAGGCCGCGCGCACGCCCGCCGGCAAGCCATTCAATATCGTAGAACTTCCACTGCCGCGGCCGGTCGTCTTTCGCGGTCAGCGGCTGCCGGCCAGTTACGCGAATTTTTATATTGCCAACGGGCTTGTACTGGTTCCAACCTTTCACGATCCCAACGACCGCATCGCGCTCAACACGCTGGCCGAAGTCTTTCCGGACCGCGAAATCGTAGGCATTCACGCCGTCGATCTGGTCTGGGGCCTGGGCACGTTGCACTGCATGACGCAGCAGCAGCCGGCGGCATTACTATCGAAAGCATGATCGATGATCGCCAAGCCATGCAGGCCGCGTTGGACCAGGCACGGCTGGCCGGAGCCGCGGGCGAGGTGCCCATCGGCGCGGTGGTGGTGCGCGAGGGCGCGATCGTCGCCTACGGGCAAAATCGCGTGCTGCGCGATGTGGACCCCTCGTCGCATGCCGAAATCGTGGCCCTGCGCGCGGCGGCCCGCGAACTGCGCAATTACCGGCTGGCCGGCTGCACGCTTTATGTCACGCTGGAGCCTTGCGCCATGTGCGCCGGAGCTATCACCCACGCGCGCATCGCGCGGCTGGTCTATGCCGCCGCCGACCCCAAGGCCGGCGCCTGCGGTTCGGTGCTAGATGTGCTCAACCACGCCAAACTCAATCATCAGGCCGAGGTGGAGCAGGGAATTCTTGCCGAAGAAGCGGCGGAGCTGTTGCGGAGTTTCTTCCGCGAGCGGCGGTAAGATGCTGTTAAGGAGCGGTTCATGCCAGATATCTCGGAAATTTGGAGTCATCTAGGATTTGTTCTTGCCCCGGCAGCCGGCATCTTCCTGGTGATTCTTTGTGGCCGGCTGAAGAAGAAATGGATGCGCTATACCGGATTGACGCTGGCCGTTTCCTTGAGCCTGATTGCCATCCTGGCTTTGCTCGCCGATTGTTATTTCACTTTGGAGAGCACGGCGCGGATCCCCAATATTGTGTCGCCCGATGGAAAGCATGTCGCCATTGTGAATTGGACACTCATGGGGGCTGTAGGGTTCGATCATGTCCATATTTCAATTCGCCCCAGTTATTGGCCCTTTGCCAAAGAAGTCGAATCGGGATTCGCGGAACAACCACCGCGCAATCCAGCCGTGCGCTGGTTGGATAATCAACATCTACTGATCGTCTATTACGACAAGGGCAAGATCGAACCGTGCAATCTCAGCTCCGAAGCTATTGATGGCATTGAAGTGCTCTGTCAGCAATAAAGAATGAGTAGTTAGATTTGACGTACTTCGTTTTCGACTCCGTCCGCTCAAGGCGCTCCGCGCAGGAGGGCAGTCTGTTGATGCGAGCATGAATCCAGAAATTTTGTCTCTGGATAAGTAACCTTTGACCGGCGTGATGATTTACCGGCTCACACGATCGAGGACTTCGCCCGAGGCCGAAAGCAAGGTTACTTCCAGCGGCATTTTTCCCATGGCGTGGGTCGAGCAGCTTAGGCAGGGATCAAAGGTGCGGATCACTGCTTCGACGCGGTTCAGCGCGCCCTCGCTGAATTTGCCATCCCGTACATACGCTTTGGCTACTTGCAGAACACCGCGGTTCATGGCGTTGTTGTTGTGTCCGGTGGCGACCACCAGGCTGGCCCAGGTGATTTTGCCGTCCTCGTCAACCTGATAGTGATGATGTAGCACGCCGCGCGGCGCCTCGATCTGGCCTGCGCCATCGAGCCGGTTGACTCCTGCCGTAGCCCGCACGTGTTTGTCGAGGATCAGCGGATCGTCCAGGATCTGCTCGATCTTCTCGACGCCATGCAGCATCTCCACCAATCGCGCGTGATGATAGTAGAACGAACTCTGCACCGGCCCGGTGGCCAGTTGCTTGAACTCGGCCAGTTCCTTGTCGGCCTTGGGCGTGCCCATCTTTTGTGCTACGTTCAGCCGCGCCAGCGGCCCCACACGATAGCTGCCCTCGGGATAGCCCAACGGTTTGTAGTAAACAAACTTGGTGTAACTGTACGGTTCGACAGCCTCGCCAAAGGCCTCGGCAAAGCGGTTGGCGTCGATCTGATCCTCGACGATATTGCCCTGGGTGTTGAGCAGCTGCAGCGCGCCGTCGGTGAACTCGATCGATCCGTCGTCGTTCACCAGGCTCAGATAGTTCGACGGGAAGTTGGCGAAGACCTCGATCTCGGCGCGGAAGCGCTCGGCGATCATCTTGTAGGCGCCCAGCGCCAGCGCGATATTGTTGTAGGCCTCGGGAATCATCGCGAGAATCTCGTCGCGCTTGGCTGCGGCGAGCGGCTCGGTGACGCCACCGGGAATTACCCAGCCGGGGTGCACGCGCTTGGAGCCAAGCATCTCGATGATGGTTTGCCCGAAGCGCCGCAACGCGATCCCCGCCCGGCCCAGCTCTGGATTGGCCGCCGCCACGCCCAGAATGTGGCGCAGCTTCGGGTCTGACTCCATGCCCAGCAACAGATCGGGCGAACTCAAGTGGAAGAAGCTGAGCGCGTGCGATTGCACGAACTGCGCCAGATTCAACATGCGTCTGAGCTGCGCGGCGGCGTGCGGAATCTCCACCGACATGATCGCCTCGCAGGCCTTGGCCGAAGCCAGCAGATGCGAGACCGGGCAGATGCCGCAGATGCGCGCCATCAGTGAAGGCATCTCGTAGAACGGTCGGCCCTGGCTGAAGCGCTCGAAGCCGCGCACCTGGGTGACGTGAAAGTGTGCATCTTCGACTTCGCCCTGGCCATTCAGTTGAATCGTGATTTTGCCGTGGCCTTCCAGCCGCGTTACAGGTTCGATGGTGATAGTCTGGCTCATTGGTTATGCTCCAAAGCGGGTGAGAGCGGAAATATCCAGCGGCCCGCCGGTGACCAGCGCGGTTAGCGCCGTATAAAAAGTATCGGCCGAGGGTGGACAGCCGGGCAAAAACACATCCACCTTCACGAACTCGTGGATGGGCCGCACCATTGTCAACAGTTTTGGCACCACGACCGTGGGAATCTGCGGCTGACAGCTGGCGTTTTCAATATAGGCCCGGCGCAGAATCGCCTCCGGTCCGATGGGATTGCGCATCGACGGCACGTTGCCGGTGATGGCGCAATCGCCCATCGCTACCAGCGTCCGTGTATGCGCGCGAATCTTCTTGATCTTCTTTTCGTCGTCGACGGATGCCACCGCGCCTTCAACCAGAGCGATATCGACCTCGTCGGGATACTCCTTCGTATCCACGATCGGGCTATAGACCACATCGACCGCCTCGGCCAACTCCAAAAGCCGCTCGTCCATATCCAAAAACGACATGTGGCATCCCGAACAGCCGTCCAGCCAAACAGTCGCCAGCGTCAGTTTGCTCATTGGGCTTCCCTCATCAGGTTCAGGTAGGGCAAAAATTCGGGATTCTTGGGATGCTTGTCGCCGACCTTGCCCTTGTCGAACAAGGCTCCGGTAGGGCAGACCTGCACGCATTTGCCGCAACTGGTGCAGTTGGAGTGGCCCCATTCGGCGTGCAGGTCGGTGATGACGGTGGCGTTGATGCCGCGGCCCATCACGTCCCACACGTGCGCGCCTTCGATCTCGGCGCAGACGCGCACGCAGCGCATGCACAACACGCAGCGGTTGTGGTCTACCGTGTAGCGAATGTGCGAGGCGTCGACCTGCAGATCGGGATAGCGGTAGGGCAGGCGCACATGCGTCAGCCCCAATTCCTGGCTCAACGATTGCAACTCGCAGGTGCCGTTCGACACGCAGACCGAACAGATGTGATTGCGCTCGGCGAAGAGCAGCTCGAGAATCGTCCGCCGGTGGCGCTGCAGCCGCTCGCTGTGGGTGCTGATCTCCATGCCTTCTTGCACCGTGGTCAGGCAGGCCGGCACCAGTTTGTTGCTGCCTTTGATTTCGACTAAGCACAAGCGGCAGGCCCCGATTTCGCTCAAACCCTCCAGATGGCAGAGCGTGGGAATGCGGATCTCGTTCTCCAGCGCGACTTCGAGAATCGTCTGGCCGGCGCGGGCGCTCACCTCGTGCTCGTCGATGACAAGAGTTTTTACTTCTCCTTCGGCGCTCATGCCATCACCTCCACGGCCGCTTCCATCTGGCAGACTCCCGCCGAGCAGCGTTTTTCCAAAATATGTTCTGTGTATTCGTGACGGAAATACTTGAGCGTGCTCAGCACCGGATTGGGCGCCGTCTGCCCCAACCCGCACAGGCTCGCTTCCTTGACTGTGATGCAAAGCTCTTCCAGCAACTCCAGATCGTCCATCGTTCCCTGGCCCGAGCAGATGCGCGTCAGCAGCGTGTGCATCTGTGAGGTGCCCGCGCGGCAGGGAATGCATTTGCCGCAGGACTCGGACATGCAGAACTCAATAAAGAAGCGCGCCACGTTGACCATGCACGAGGTGTCGTCCATCACGATCATGCCGCCGGAGCCCATGATCGAGCCCATCTTGAGCAGCGCGTCGTAGCTAACGCCCACGTCGAGCATCTCGGCGGGAATGCAGCCGCCCGAGGGCCCGCCTGTCTGCACCGCCTTGAATTTGTGGCCGCCGGGTACGCCGCCGCCAATGGTCTCGATGATCTCGCGCAGCTTGATGCCCATCGGCACTTCCACCAGCCCGGTGTTGGTGATCTTGCCCGTCAGCGCGAAGACCTTGGTGCCCTTGCTGCGTTCCGAACCCATGTCGTGGAACCACTTGCCGCCGTTACGCACAATCGGCGCTATGTTAGCGTAGGTCTCTACGTTGTTGATCAATGTGGGCTTGCCGAAGAGTCCGCTCGCGGCCGGAAAGGGCGGCCGCGGCCGGGGCGTGCCCCGCCGGCCCTCGATCGAAGCCAGCAGCGCCGTCTCTTCGCCGCAGACGAATGCGCCCGCGCCGAGCCGGATCTCAATATCGAAGTTGAACGGCGTAGCTCCGATGTTGTTGCCCAGCAGCCCGTGCCGCCGTGCCTCGCGCAGTGCTGTCGTCAGTCGCGAAACCGCCACCGGATACTCGGCGCGCACATAGATAAAGCCCTTGCTCGCGCCCACCGCGTAGGCCGCAATCGCCATGCCCTCAATAACGCGGTGCGGATCGCCTTCCATCACACTGCGATCCATGAACGCGCCCGGATCGCCCTCGTCGCCATTGCAGATCACGTACTTGGTTTCGCCGGCCGCTTTGGCGACCGTGCCCCACTTCAGCCCCGTCGGATAACCGCCGCCGCCACGGCCGCGCAGCCCGCTTTCGGTGATGCGATGCACCACGCCGTCCGGCGTCATTTCGGTCAGCACCGTCAGCAGCGCCTTGTAGCCGTCGTGCGCAATATAGTCCTCGATCTTTTCCGGATCGATCTGCCCGGCATTTTCCAGCACCACGCGCACTTGGCGGTCGAAGTGTTCGTTCAAATCGCATTGCAGCTCGGGCAGCGGAGCCCGGCCCAGGCTCTCCACGATCGCCCCGGCCTTGTCAGCCTTCACCCGATGATAGAGCGTCTTTTCGGGATCGACGCGCACCAGCGGCCCATGCGAACACGGCCCCATGCATCCGGTCCGCCGCACCAGCACCCGCTTGCCCGATGCCTCGGCTGCCTTGGCCAGTGCTTCCCTCAGCTTGTCCGCGCCCTGGCTGGCGCAAGCCAAATCCAAGCACACATTCACTTCGTAGTCGTAGCCGGCGTTTTCCTGCTGCACGTTTTTGGCGATCTGTTCCAGCTCTTCAATCGTCATTCCACGCTCCACTTTTCCAACTGCTCGGTCATCATCTCGGGCGTCATTTCACCCACCACTTCGCCGTCGCACAGCGCCACCGGCGAGCGGCTGCAGGCGCCTACGCAGCGCGCCGTCATCAGGCTGATCTGCCCGTCGCTGGTCGTTTGTCCTTGTCCGATGCCCAGCTTTTTCTCAGCCGCGGCGATCAGCTTGTCGGCTCCCTTGATGTAGCAGGCTGTGCCCGCGCAGACCGTTGCCGTGTGCTTGCCCGGCGGCTTCAGGCTGAAGTAGTGATAGAAGGTCACCACTCCGTAGGCCTGGCTCAGCGGCACACGCAAACTGCTCGCTACAAAGCGGATCGCGTCGTCGTCAAGATACCCGAACGAGGATTGCACGGTGTGCAGCGTCTCGATCAGCGCATGCCGCGCAAAACCGCTCTTGCGCATCGTTCCGTTGACGATCTTCCATCGCTTGTCGTCGCTGGGTAGCGGCGGAGGCATAAATGTGGACACATCTCCTCCTTGTCAATACAGAGTCTCTGCGCGGTCTCGCAGGGCGAAAAATGTATCTAATTCGTCTCACACCGCGAGATGCCTGTCCCATTTGTACGAGCCGCGGGTCCGCGAATCCGTGACAGCAGTCACGCGGCTGTAGTGATGGTAGAGATTCCTCGTGTTCGCGTGGGAAGTGAGCCGCCAAGTGTCGCGGCGCACAAAATCCATTGGAAATAGCAGGCGATTGGTGCGCCGAATCACGCACGCCGCCGGATCGGCGCGTTTTCCTGCTTGTGCGGATGAAGAACTGAGAGGTCTAACCTGTGCAAAAATATGTCTTTATTGACCACCGCCCATCTCCAGCCGGTAGTCGCTATAGTCAATCGTGACCACCGTGCGCCCGATGAATAGACTGTTCGACTCGGCCCGCGCGTGGCTGGCCATGGGAAAGCCGCCGATCTCGGTGTAGTCACGCATCATCCGCGTGACGCCGGCCAGCGGCGAGGGCTTCGCGGTTGCAGTGCCCTCCAGCCGTACAATGATTCCGCTCTTCGCGTCCACCCACAGCGTTCCGTCGATTAAGTTCGGCGCCTTGCGCCGCGCAGCCACCGTGAGCACGTAGCAATCGCGGCCGTTGCGCGGCGCCGTGCCGCCCGGCTTCAGCTTCATCGCGTAATTGGCCGAGTTGAACCACGACCGCTCTACATTGCCCGGCAGGTTGATTGTCTTCTCGTTGTCGAGCAACGGCCGCAGGCCAAAGCGCAGCACCAAAGCCGATCCGCTCTCGGAGAGAATCGTGTACTGCTTGCCCGCGCCTTTTTTATAGCTGTTGCGCACGGTCATCTCCGCCACCGGATGCGTTTCGTCGCTGCCGCGATAGACAGCGTAGTGCTCGACATCGGTGAAGCCCAAAACATGTTCGAAGCGCCGCGCCACCGCCGCGTCGATCATCCGGATCACCGCCGGCTCGTCCAGCGCCGGCGCCGGTTGTTGCGCCGCGATGCTTCCTCCTCCCACTGCGATCCACACAATCACGGCCATCCATTGCCGTAAACTCATCGCCGATCTCCGCTCCAACGATCCATCCATAGCCTACGTGCCGCCACTGACGGGCTACTCCGCTAGCTCCGCTAACCCCGCTTCTGCTGCTATGCTAGCCCCATCCCCCATGTCCGGCGCGCGACACCATTCCGAAACCATCCGCCAAAGGCTTATCGTGCGCGGTGTCGTGCAAGGTGTCGGCTTTCGTCCCTTCGTCTACCGGCTTGCGCAAGAGGAATCGCTGGTGGGCTTCATCGGTAACGATACGGGCGGCGTCACCATCGAGATTGAAGGCGCCGCGGCGCGTCTCGCCACGTTCCGCCGCCGTCTCGCCACTGAAACTCCGGCGCTGGCGCGCATCGATTCCATCGACGTTTGCGCTCTCGAGCCCATCAACGAATCCAGCTTCCGCATTGTGTTGAGCGATGCCTCAGGCCAGGTCTCGACCGGCATTCCCGCCGATGCCGCAACCTGTCCCGATTGCCTTTGCGAACTGCTCGATCCTAACGACCGCCGCTATCGTTACCCGTTTCTCAACTGCACCAATTGCGGCCCGCGCTTCACCATTACCCGCCGCATTCCCTATGACCGGCCGCAGACCTCGATGGCGCGCTTCCCTATGTGTTCCGCCTGCCAGGCCGAGTACGACGATCCAGCGAATCGCCGCTTTCACGCCCAGCCCAACGCCTGTTGGCAGTGTGGTCCGCGGCTCTGGCTCGTCGATTCCAGTGGCGCACCGGTTGACACTCCCGATCCTGTTGCCCGCGCTCTCGATCTTCTTCTCGCCGGCCAAATCCTCGCCATCAAAGGCATCGGCGGTTTTCATCTTGCCGTTGATGCCACGCAACCGGCCGCCGTCGAGCGCCTGCGCCAGCGCAAACACCGCTACGGCAAGCCGCTGGCCGTCATGGTGCGCGATCTCGACGCCGCCCGCTCCATCTGCGCGCTTACGGCAAAAGAAGAAGAGCTTCTGCTTTCTACGCCGCGGCCCATCGTTCTCGCGCGCAAATGCGCCACGAGTCCCATCGCCGGATCCGTCGCTCCCGGAATTCCCTGGCTGGGCGTCTTTCTGCCTTACGCGCCGCTGCAGCATCTGCTCTTCGCCGATGCGCGCGTCCGCGCCCTGGTGATGACCAGCGCCAACCTGAGCGAGGAACCCATCGCCATTGACAACGACGAAGCCCTGGCGCGGCTGGGCCAGATCGCCGACGCCTTCCTGATGCACGACCGCGAGATCTTGCAGCGCTGCGACGACTCGGTGGTTTCGCTTGTCGATGGCGCGCCGCAGTTGATCCGCCGCGCCCGCGGCTTTGTTCCGCTCTCGGTGCCACTACCATTCGACGCGCCGGCGCTGGTTGCTGTCGGCGGGCATCTTAAAAGCGTCTTCACGCTGACGCGCGCAAGGCTGGTCTATCAGAGCCAACACTTGGGCGATCTGGAGAACCTCGCTGGCCTCGATTTCTTCCGTGAGTCGCTCGATCACCTCATGCGCACCTTCGAGATCGAGCCCACCGCCGTCGCGCACGACCTTCATCCCGGCTATCTCTCCACGCAGTGGGCCAAGGATTGGGCCGCCGAGCGCGGCTTGCCTCTCCTCGCCGTGCAACATCATCATGCGCACATCGCCGCCTGCATGGCCGAGCACAATATCGAAGGGCCGGCAATTGGCTTGGCGCTCGATGGCACTGGCTACGGTACCGACGGCACCATCTGGGGCGGGGAAGTGTTGATCGCCCGGCTCGATGGCTTCGAGCGCTTTGCCCGCCTTGCACCTGCGCCCTTGCCTGGAGGCGAAAAAGCCATTCGCGAGCCCTGGCGCATGGCCCTCGGCCATCTTGTTGCCGCGGGCTTCGACGTGGAATCGCCGGAGATTCTTTCCTTGCTCGGAGCAAAAATTGAAGAGGTTCGTCTGTTGTGCCAGACGATCGAGCGCCAGTTGAATACGCCGCTTACATCCAGTTGTGGCCGTCTCTTCGATGCTGTTGCTGCCGTTGTTCTCGGCCGCCGCAAGGTGGATTACGAGGCCCAGGCTGCCATTGAACTCGAAGGAATCGCGATTGACGAAGAGGATCGCATCGGCAATCAGGGCTATGTTCCCGAACTCTTCGACGGAGCGCCGCTGGAGATTCGCACGGAAAATTTATGGCGCGCGTTGATCGATGATCTGCGCCGCGGCGTGAGCCAAGAGCGCATCGCCGCCCGATTTCATGCGGGAATTTCCGAAGGCTTTATTTGGGCAGTAGCCAACGCGCGCGAGAAAACAGGAATCAAGATCGTCGCCATGAGCGGCGGCTGCCTGCACAATCGCCGCCTGGCGCGCCTGTTGCGCGAGGGGCTTGAAGAAGAGGGCTTTGAGGTCTACCGGCATCGAGCCGTCTCGCCGGGCGATGGCGGACTCAGCTACGGACAGGCGGTTGTTGCGGCTTCTGTCCTAGCACGCAAATCCAGTTCTTCAACCGCTCGGTAAAGACCTGAATATTTTCAAAGCCCGCGCCGGCAAGCAGTTCTTTGTGCTCGTTGGGTGTAAGAATGGTCATGCCGAGATCCTCCGCAAAGCGGCCCACGGGCTTAGCCCCCGATGGATCGCGGTAGACCTCGGCGATGATGGCGAACGATCCACCCGGCTTGACGACGCGCGCCACTTCGCGCGCGTCACCCGATAGATTGGGCCAGAAGAAATGCGTTTCCACGGCTGTCACCAGGTCGAAACTGTCCGCGTCATACGGCAGTTGCGAGACCGAGCCCTCGCGGATGGAAACCCGCCCAGCCGCAATCTCTTTCGCGTTGGTCTTCGACGCGATGCGGACGCTCTCCGCGGAGTGGTCGAGGCCTTGAACCGTTGCAGCCTCTGACGCTGCGCAAAGCTTGGCGATCGTTTTGCCGCCGCCGCAGCCAATGTCGAGAATGGCCCCCTCGCGCGGTATCTCGACGTGCAGCAGTCCCCAATCGGTCAGCTCCGCATGGTGTTGATTCATCTTGCGCAGCGTCCAGCGACCCAGCCAGCCCTCGGGTTTACGAAATTGATTTTTCATCGTCTCGGCATCCCGTCGATCTTCGATGCGTCTTGCAAGGGCGACAAAAAGCTAAGAACATGCGGCCAGAGGTTGCTTTCCTCACCCCGAGATTCGTACCAGTTCCTGCGCTTCGCTGCGCGGTCCCAGGATCGACATCCGCGGAATCCGTCCGCGCACCATCGCCACTTCGTCGCAGCGGTGCAGCCGCGGACAGCTCTGGCAGTCCTTGAAAATTTTATCTGGCAGCTCGGCCTTGTCTTCCACCGGGCGAAAGCCGTATTTGAAAAAGAAATCGGGAATGCGCGTGAACAGGCAGATCGATTGCACGCCGTGCTGTTCGGCCTCTTCGATCAGCGCATGCAGAATCTTTCCACCGGCGCCCTGGCCCTTGGCCTCGGGCCTCATCACGATCGAGCGCACTTCGCATAGGTGCGGCCCGTAAAGGTGCAGCGCGCCGCAGCCCAAAAACACACCGCCATCGGATTCTGCCACGGTAAAGTCGCGGATGTTTTCGCAGATCTCCGCGAAGGGACGCTTCAACAGCGTTCCGTCGCCAGAGAGCGAATTCACCAGATCGTACACATTGGAGGCGTCGTGCAGCAGCGCCTTACGCACCAGCATGAGCGGCCTCCCCGGCATTGGATTTTGCCAGCGCCGCGATGCGCCGGGCCGCGGCCTCAAGGGCCTCCTGCACTCGCGCCCGCGCTGTTCCGCCGGTTACATCGTGGCAATCGAGCGTTGCATCGAGAGCGATCGCCGCGTAGAAATCCTCGCCAAACTCCTGGCCGAACTGGCGCAGCTCGCCGAGCGAGAGCCCGTTCAGCTCCACGCCTTTTTCAAGCGCGAAGCGCACCGCATGGCCCACCTTTTCGTGCGCGGTGCGGAAGGGCACGCCCTTGTGCACCAGGTAAGTCGCGGCGGCCATGGCGTTCAAGTAACCACTCTGCGCCGCCTCCCGCATCTTCTCTCTGCGGAAGCCCAGCGCGCGCGTAAATTTCGGTAAAATCCTCAAGATCCCATCCAACGTTCCGGCAATGGCGAAGACCGGCTCTTGCGTCTCCTGCAAATCTTTATTGTATGCAAGAGGCAGCCCTTTGAGCAGTGCCGCCAGGGTTGTCTCGGCGCCCAGCAGGCGTCCGCACTTGCCGCGCAGCAACTCCGTCAGGTCGGGATTCTTCTTCTGCGGCATCGCGCTCGATCCGGTCGAGAAGCTCTCCGGCAATTCAATAAAACCGAACTCGCTGGTGGCGTGCAGCGTGATCTCCTCGGCGAAGCGCGAGATGTGCAGTCCCATGGATGCGGCGGCCTGCGCGAATTCGAGAGCGAAGTCGCGGTCGCTGGTGGCATCGATCGAGTTGGCCGTCGGCGCCGTAAATCCCAACTCCCGCGCGGCAATCGCGCGATCGAGCTTGAGCGTGGCTCCGGCTACCGCGCCCGATCCCAGTGGACAATAATTCAATCGCGCCGCGCAATCGTTCAGACGGCTTGCGTCGCGCAGCGCCATCTCTACATAAGCTAGCAGCCAATGCGCCGCCAGCACGGGTTCGGCCCGCTGCAAATGCGTGTAACTGGGCATGGCGCTGTTGCCGGCTTGTTTCGCTTGCTCAACCAGAGCCTCGGCCCAGGCGGCCAATCCGGCAATCGTGCGCTGGATCGCGGCGCGGACGTAAAGCCGCAGGTCGGTGGCGATCTGCTCGTTGCGGCTGCGGCCGGTGTGCAGCTTCAGCCCCAGTTGGCCAATCTTCTCCACCAGCTTCAACTCGACAAAATGATGAATGTCCTCGGCCACCGGGTGTTCGCGCACCGCCGTTTGCCCGGCCTCCGAGGCGTGCTCTTGGGCAATGGCATCCAGCGCCCCGCGGATCTCCGATCTTTCACTTTCGGTCAGTATTCCGGCTGCGCAGAGGGCCGATGCATGTGCCTTGCTGGCGGCGACTTCTTGGGGAAGCAGCCGCCAGTCGAAGACGATCGAACGCTGCCAGGCCTCGAATTCCTTATCGAGCGGCTCGCGAAAGCGGCCCGACCACATCTTCACGGGTTGTTGTTCGTTCGACATCGGTATGGCTATTCCTTCTCTTTGCCGCTGTTCAGTTGGGGCATTTCGCTGCCCTTGCTGAGCGTAAGCAGGCCGGTTGCGGCGTAGGTCAGCAGCTTGTCGCGTGTGTCGGCGATGTCGAGATTGCGCATGGTGAGCTGGCCGATGCGGTCGCGCGGTGAGAAGGTGGAGGCGGTCTTCTCCATGCTCAGGCGCTCGGGGTGGAAGGTCAGATTCGGCGACTCGGTATTGAGAATCGAGTAGTCGTTGCCGCGGCGCAACTCCAGCGTGACTTCGCCGGTGATGGCTTTGGCCACCCAGCGCTGCGCCGATTCCCGCAGCATGATGGACTGCGAATCGAACCAGCGGCCCTGATAGAGCAGGCGGCCCAGCTTGCGGCCGTTGTCGCGGTACTGCTCGATGGTGTCTTCGTTGTGAATGCCGGTAATGAGCCGCTCGTAAGCGATGAACAGCAGCGCCAGGCCGGGTGCTTCATAGATGCCGCGGCTCTTGGCCTCGATGATGCGGTTCTCAATCTGATCGCTCATGCCCAGCCCATGCCGTCCGCCGATGCGGTTGGCTTCAAGAAGTAGCTCGACGGGATCGCTAAACTCGCGTCCATTGAGAGCGACAGGAAAGCCTTCGACAAAGCGGATGGCGATCTCTTCCGGCAGGATGGCGACATCGTTGCGCCAGAAGGCCACGCCCATGATCGGCGCAACAATCTTCACGGACGAGGAAAGAAACTCCAGATCCTTGGCCTCGTGCGTCGCGCCCAGCAGATTGGAATCGGTGGAGTAGGCTTTTTCGGCGGACATTTTGTAGGCGAAGCCGGCGTTTTGCATGAAGGCCGACATCTCGGCGCGTCCGCCGAGTTCGTCGATGAAAGCCGCGTCGAGCCAGGGCTTGTAGATCTGCAGGCCAGGATTGACGAGCAGGCCGTAGCGGTAGAAGCGCTCGATGTCATTGCCCTTGAAGGTCGAGCCGTCGCCCCAGATGTTGACGTCGTCTTCCTTCATGGCGGCCACCAGCATGGTGCCGGTGACGGCGCGGCCGATGGGCGTGGTATTGAAGTAGGGAACGCCGGCAGTGGTGATGTGGAAGGCGCCGGCCTGCAACGCGGCGATGCCTTCGCGAACCAGCGGGCCGCGGCAGTCGACGAGGCGGGCTTTTTCCGCGCCATATTCCAGCGCCTTGCGCGGAATCGCGTCGTAATCGCTTTCGTCGGGCTGGCCCAGATTGGCCGTGTAGGCGTAAGGGATCGCACCCTTCTGCTTCATCCAGTGCAGGGCGGCAGAGGTATCAAGCCCTCCGGAGAAGGCAATGCCGACTTTTTGGCCAACGGGCAGGGATTCGAGAATGACGGACATTTTTTGGAACCTCTGATCAAATCATTGTTTTGAAAGGGCACGACTTCAGTCGTGCCGGAAACGGTTAATTAAGAATGTTGGGCTTTAGCCCCTGAGGGATGTTCTTGCGCGTATTTGCAATACTTGACTAAAAAGCAATCTGAGCATCTTGGAGTTATGGAATCGCATTTGGTCTGTCCAAGATTCCAGAGTGATCGATCCAGTTGCCAAGGATCGTCTGGTTTCAGTTCACGAGCCATCTTAAGCGCGAATACCGGAGTGGCCTCTTTTCCCTCAAAGACACGGCCTAAAACCCTGCATACATGAACATCTGCCTTAACATCTCCCCTGCCGGTAATCTGACCGCAATCTTTCAATGCACCTACGATCATTCTCGAAAGCTGCTCACCAGCACCAATGTAGTAAAGTCTGCAAAGAACGTCGAACGGTGTGCTGCTTTTCCAAATATTTCTTGCGTCTCCGTCAAAAAACATACAAATACATTTGGCAATCGGCCACAGACGATTGTGCGCTCGACGCCACCGATGCAGGTTACACTTCTTAAAATTATCTTCGGAAGTCCAATCTTCAAGAGTCTTATCTGCAATCATCTGCCAAAGTTCATTTTTATGTTCTTTTGACAAAGGATTAAAATAAGCCAACCCACGTTTCCAAGCATCCACGGAGACGCATTGATAATCGATCAAACAGCGGAGCAGGAATAGGTTTGCAATATCCTTGGGTAAATCCCTGCCTTCAAAACCTTCTATTCCCCAGCTATCATTTGTGTCTTTCCAATCACTTCTTCCCCCATGAGCGATTAGCAAGTCGGATACTTGCAGCATCTTGTCGTCACTACAAATCACTGCATCCATCTGTTTCATCCCTCAGGGGCTAAAGCCCGCGTTTTTTGCTGCTTTTACGGCACGGCTAAAGCCGTGCCCTTTCAAAACTCTGACGGCGAAAGAATGTGCTCAAGTCGTTCATGGAGTTCAACCAACCGAAAAGCAACCGCAGATCCTTCGACTCCGCTCCGCTCAGGATGACAGTTTCGAATCGAGGCGATCCTTGGCGGCCGCAACCGATCACTGACCCCTGACCCCTGATCTCTGATCCCTGAAACCTACTGCGAAAACTTCTCTACATTGGCCAGCCCGCCCAGCAGCAGCAGCAAGATCGCCTTTTGCGCGTGCAGACGGTTTTCCGCCTGGTCAAAGACGATCGACTGCGGGCTGTCGATGACCGCGTCGGTCACTTCCTCGCCGCGCCGCGCCGGCAGGCAGTGCATGAACATCGCCTCTGGCTTGGCCTTCTGCATCAACGCCTCGTTGATCTGGAAGGGGCGGAAGATGGGCTGCCGCTTGGTCGATTCGTGCTCCATGCCCATGGAGACGCAAACGTCGGTGTAGATGGCGTCGGAGCCCTCGGCGGCGGCCTGCGGGTCTTGCAGCAGGCGGATCTCGCAACCGTTGGTCTCGGCGATCTCGCGCGCCTTGGTCACGATCTCAAAGTCGGGCGAGTAGCCGCGCGGCGTGGCGATGGTCACGTTGGCGCCCAGTTGCGCGCCGACCAGCATCAGCGAGTGGCACACGTTGTTGCCGTCGCCGACGTAGGTGAAGTTGATGCCCTTCACGCTGCCGCCGCAGTGCTCTTCCAGCGTCATAAAGTCGGCCAGCGCCTGGCAGGGATGCTCGAAGTCCGACAGCGCGTTGATGACGGGCACGCGGCAATTGTTGGCCATCTCGGTGATGGTGTCGTGCGCGTAGGTGCGCAGCACGATCACATCGACCCAGCGCTCCAGGTTGCGCGCCACGTCGGCGATGGTCTCCCGCTCGCCCAAAGGCGAGTTGGTCTGGTCGACGAAGATGGCGTTGCCGCCCATGGTGTTGATACCGGCCTCGAAGCTCAGCCGCGTGCGCAGGCTGGCCTTCTCGAACATCAGCACCATCTGCTTGGCGTCGAGGGCGCGGCGGTAGGCTTGCGGATTCTGCTTCACGTCGCGGCCCAGCTTCAAAATGGCGCGCACTTCGGCGCAGCTCAGGTCGGCGATGGAACACAGATCCTCGCCGGCCAGCCGCGCGGCGGCGGCCAGCACGTCGGGATCTTGTTGGACGGGTACGGTGAGCGCGGGGGGCTCGATGATGGTTTTGCTAGCCATGGACAGCGACTCCTTCTGGTGTGGCCGCGTTGGCCAGATGGGCATTTTCGGTGAAGAATTCGTCGAGCGCGGCGACGGTGCGATCTACGTGCTCGTGCTGGAAGATGAATGGCGGCAGGAAGCGCAGCACCGTGTCGGAGGTGCAATTGATGACGATGTGCTTCTTCAGTAACTCGGTGACGGCCAGCTTGCCCAGCGGCGCCGAATCCACTTCCACGGCCAGCATCAATCCCTTGCCGCGTACGTTGGTGATGCACGTGTGTTTTTGCGCCAGCTCGCGCAGCTTTTGCTGGAAGTATTCGCCGGTTTCGGTCACATGCGCCATCAGATTTTCTTTTTCCACGTGATCGACAAAGGCGGTAGCCACGGCGCAGGCCAGCGGACCGCCGCCGAAGGTGGTGCCGTGCATGCCGGCATGGAAGGCGCGCGCCACTTCATGGGTGCACAGCGTGGCGCTCATGGGAATGCCGCCCGCCAAGGGCTTGGCCAAGGTGGTGATGTCGGGCTTCACGTCGTAGTGCTGATAGGCGCACCACTTGCCGGTGCGTCCGCAGCCAGCCTGAATCTCATCGACGATCAACAGCGCGCCGGTGGCGTCGGCCAGCTTGCGCGCCTCGGCAAAGAACTCCGGCGAGAGCGGACGCACACCGCCTTCGCCCTGCACCGCTTCCAGCAGAATGGCGCAGACCTCGTTGGAGAATTTCGCGCGCAGGTCTTCAATGTCGTTGAAGTTCACGAAATCGAAGCCGGGCACGACAGGTCCGAATGGCGCGCGATACTTTTCCTTGTAGGTCGCCGAGATGGAGCCGAAGGTGCGGCCGTGGAAGCTCTGCTCGAGCGCCAAAAACTTGGTGCCGATGTCGCGGCCCTCTTCGCGCAGCAGCCCGGCGTGGGCACGCGCCAGCTTCAGCGCCGCTTCAATAGCCTCGGTGCCGGAGTTGCCGAAATAGGCGCGATCCATCCCCGTCAGCCGCGTCAGCCGCTCGGCCAAAGGAGCCATCTTCTCGTTAAAGTAATAATTCGACGCGTTGATCAGTTTGCAGCTCTGCCCGGCGATGGCCTCTTGGATGACTTTGGAACTGTAACCCAGCGCGTTGACGCCGATGCCGCTCAGCAGATCGAGATAGCGGTCGCCGTTTTCGTCGATCAGATAGACGTCTTCTCCGCCGACAAATAGAACCGGGAACCGGTCATATGTATGAATCAGCAACCGCTGCTCGGCGGCTTGAATCTCAGCTAGTTTCGACATGTTCTCTCCTTAGGCCACCATGACTTCGGTGCCCTGGGCTACGCGCGAACTGCACAGGTCGGGTAAACAACCGGCAGCTTCGGCGGGAAGAATTCGTACGCGCTTGACGCCGTTCAGCAAGGCCTCGCGGCAGGCGCCCAACTTTGGCAACATGCCGCCAGTAATGACGGCGTTTTTAGCCATTTCGGCGATCTGATCGATCGACAACCATCGCAGAACTTCACCGTTCATGCCCTTGACTCCAGGCACGTCGGTAAGAAAGACCAGCGTATCGGCCCGCGAGGCGGCGGCGCAGGAGGCGGCCATCTCGTCGGCGTTGACGTTGTAGTACTGGCCGTCGAAGCCCAGCGCCACGGAAGAAATCACGGGAATGCCGTTCAACTGCCAGATGGCATCGAGCCAGCGCGGATCGCTCGAAACAATCTCGCCGACAAATCCCAGATCGGGTTCGGTGTGCTTTTTGCGGGCGCGGAAACTAAGTCCGTCGCCGCCGCAGATGCCCACCGCTGGCTGGCCCAGCGCGCCGAATGCCGCCACCAGGCTCTTGTTCACCTTGCCGGCCAGCACCATCAACGCCGTGTCGCGCGTTTCGGCGTCGGTCACGCGCAGTCCATTCACAAACTCGCTCTGCTTGCCCAGCGCCTTCAGCATCTTGGTCAACTGCACGCCGCCGCCGTGCACCACCGCCACCTGATTGCCATCGCGCACCAGCTCCGCGATGGCCCGCGTGCAGCCATCGAGCAGCGTCGGATTTTCCAGGCCCGCTCCGCCCAACTTGACAACAAACTTCATTCGAGCCCCTCCGCTTCACCCCAGCCCTGGATGACATTCAGATTCTGCACCGCCTGGCCGGCCGCGCCTTTCAACAGGTTGTCCAGGCAACTGACGATGACTGCCCGCTTGCCGCTGGCATCAAGCTCGAATCCAATATCGGCATAATTGGTTCGCGCCACATACTGAATCTGCGGCAGCCCGCTCTTGTAGAGCCGCACCATCGGGCTGGCCGAGAAAAATTCGCGATAGATCCGCGAAACCGACTCCCGCGTCTGCGGCGCTTTGAAGCGCACGTACATCGTCGACAGAATGCCCCGCGGAATGGGCAGCAGATGCGGCGTGAAAACGATCTGATCGCTCTTGAGCCCGACTTGCTCCAACAACTCGCCCGTATGCCGGTGCGTAAACACGCCATAGGCAGAAAGATTGTCGGCCGCGTACATGAAGTGCGTCTTGGGCGTCGGCGTCTTGCCCGCGCCGCTCACGCCACTCTTAGCGTCGGCCACAATTCCCGCTTCCAGATCGACGAGGCCGGCGGCAACCAGCGGCTTGAGAGCCAGAATCACCGAGGTCGCATAGCAGCCGGGGTTGGCGATCAACTGGGCCTGGGCAATCTCTTTACGATGCAGTTCGGGCATGCCGTAAACGGCCCGGGCCTGCGTTGCCGCAGCCAACTCCGTGCCCTCGTCGGCGAATTTATATACGGCGCGATTCTTGTCTTCAACCAGCCGCCAGGCGCCGCTCAAATCGATCACCTTCAGCCCGCGCCGGAGCGCCTCGGGAACCCACTCCCGCGACTGCTCGTGCGGCGTGGCCAAAAGCAAAACCTCGGTGCCGCGCTCGGCCAGCAGTTCCCAGCTCAGCGGTTCCTGCTTGAGATTGGCGATGGCTTCGCTGCCGGCCAGTTGCGGGTGAATCTCGGCCAATGGTACGCCGCCGCGCTGCACGTCCTTCTCTTCCACGCGCCCCACAAAAACCGGCGGCTTGCCCTTTAGCCGCGGATGATGCAGCAACAACCGCGCCAGTTCCGCGCCCGAGTATCCCGTGACTCCAATCACCGCTGTTTGTACTGTCGTCGTCATGCTTCCAGCATCTTTCTTAATCTCGCTTCGATCTCTGCGGCCTGCTTCTGGTCCAGGCAGATCACCAGTACCGTATCGTCGCCTGCCAGGGTACCCACAATCTCCGGCCATCCGGACCGGTCCAGCGCCGCCGCCACCGGCTGCGCGCCACCCATCACCGTTCTCAACACCACCTGATTCATCGCCGCCCGGACGCGCAGCCCGAAGCTGTCGATCATCCCGGTCAGCGACGGCGGCTGATCGTCCGCTTCCGCCGCTGTTGTTGCTGCCGCGCCGTTGATTAGCGGCAGCGAATACCCCTGCGGCCCCTTCATCAACTGCAGCTCGTGCATGTCGCGCGACAGCGTCGCTTGCGTTACGTGAATGCCCCGCCGCCGCAGCTTGCGGCGCAATTCGTCCTGGCTGGCCACCGGCGTCGCGGCCAGCACTTCGCGGATCACGTTGAGGCGTTGAACTTTCATATTATTGCACTCGCTGCTCGCTCTGAGAAATCAAAATACGCGGCCTGCTGGGCAGCACCGCGCATGTATAAATATACACCGCGATGAATAAGTATGCAATCGGGCCGGCCGCCGTTTTTCTCTCGCCCGTCCCGCATTCCGGCCCGTTTTTCACTACAATTAAAAGGTGAAGAAAATATCCCCGCCTGCGGCTCCTTCCGTGGGCTTCGTCTCTCTCGGCTGCCCCAAAAACCTCGTTGACTCCGAGGTCATGATGGGCCTCATCGACCGCGCCGGCGCGCGGCTAACCGCGCGTCCCGAAGAAGCGGAGATCCTCGTCGTCAACACCTGCAGCTTCATCGACGCGGCCAAGCAGGAATCCATTGACGCCATTCTCGAAATGGCGCGGTTGAAGACCTCCGGCTCGGCCAAAAAACTTGTCGTCGCCGGCTGCCTGGTGGAGCGCTACCGCGACGAGATCCGCAAGAATATTCCCGAGGTCGATGCCGTGGTCGGCACCGGCGAGTTGGACGCGATTCTGGAAGCCGTGGGACTGGCTCCCGCGCCGCCAACAAGTTCGCCCTTCACGATTCTTTCCGGCGCGCCATCCCAGTCCGCCACAAAACCAATCCCAAACGAGCACGGCGCGAAGGGCCGCGCCAAGGGCGGCCAGGAGGCAGCGGCGGGAACGCACAAGCGCCGCCCCGAGGCCGGGGCCCGCGCGCGCCAAGGCCGCTTCCAGCGCGACAGTTGGGACGGCGCCTCCGCAGCCTTGCCCACCTATCTTTATGACGAAACCACTCCCCGGCTCCTGACCACGCCGCGCGCCTCGGCCTACATCAAAATCGCCGAGGGCTGCGACCACCCGTGCAGCTTTTGCGTGATCCCCAACCTGCGCGGCCACTTCCGCTCGCGGCGCTTCGAGTCGGTGGTCGCCGAGGCCCGCGCGCTGGTCGAAAACGGCACGCGCGAGATCACCCTCATCGGCCAGGACACGACCTGCTACGGCGAAGACTTGGGCCTGAAAGACGGCCTGGCGCAACTGCTCGACACGTTGGCTGGCATCGAGGGACTGCGCTGGCTGCGCTTTCTCTACGCCTACCCCAACCGCATCACCGGCCGCCTGCTCGATACCATCGCCCGCCACGGCAACATCTGTAAATATCTTGACCTGCCCTTGCAACATGCCTCGCCCGAGGTGCTCAGGCGCATGAAGCGCGGCGGCGGCGCGGAAATCTTTTTAAAGACGCTCGAAAAAGTCCGCAAAACCATTCCCGGCGTCGTGCTGCGCACCAGCTTCATCGTTGGCTTTCCCGGCGAGTCGCCGCGCGACTTTGAGCTTTTGCAGGAGTTTGTCACCGAGGCGAAATTCGACTGGCTGGGTGTCTTCAACTACTCGCACGAAGAAGGCTCGGCGGCCTACGCACTCGACGGCCGCCTGCCCAAGCGCACCATCGAATCGCGGCGCAAGCAGCTGATGAAGCTGCAACAAAAGATCTCGCGCGCGGAAAAACAAAATTGGATCGGCCGCGAGCTGACGCTTCTGGCTGAGGGGCCGAGCGAAGAGACGCCGCTGTTGTGGGAGGGCCGCAGCCAGTTTCACGCCCCCGAGATCGACGGCAAAGTCTACATCAACGACTTCGGCCCACTCGATGAACTCACCGCCGGCCGCTTCTATCGCGCCGTCGTCACCGAAGCCCACGACTACGATCTGGTGGCGCAGGTGGTGGGGGCTGAAAAGTAGCCCTGAGCTTTTCTGAAAAACAGCAAAATTCATCAATCATCACTCCGTCGCGGCAGATAGGATTGCCATAACGCGATGAAGACGGCGACGCTCAACGACTACAAAAAGCGGATCGGGTGCGTGCTCGAGCACATCGAGCAGAACCTGGACGCGCCGATGCGCCTGGAAAAGCTGGCGGCGGTGGCGTGCTTCTCGCCCTACCACTTTCATCGGATCTTTCGTGGAATGGTGGGCGAGTCAGTGAAGGAGTATGTTCGCCGGCTGCGGCTGGAACGCGCAGCCGCTCAGCTGAGCCGCGGAGCGGTGCCGGTCATCGATGTAGCGCTGGAAGCCGGTTACGACAGCCACGCCGCGTTCACTCGTTCGTTCAAGGCTGCATTCGGCATTGCGCCGTCGGCCTGCCGGGGCTTGTGGCAGATTGAATCGTCGAGTGGAGTGCACTACGGCGGCGCGGCGGGGCGGTCATTCCGAAGTAGGCGCCAAGGAGGAAAGATGAAGGTCGAGATCAAGCAGATGGAACCGATGCGCGTGGCGTGTTTGCGCCACGTGGGACCGTACGATGAGGTGGGTGAGACATGGGATCGTTTGCTCACGCAGATGGGCAAGGAAGGCTATCTGGGCGGCAATCCGGCGATGCTCGGTATCTGCCACGATGACCCAGAAACGACGCCAGCCGAAAAGATCCGCTACGATGCCTGCTTAACTGTCGATGAGGGCTTCATGGGTTTGGGTCCGATCGGCGTACAGACCGTAGCTGGCGGTAGCTATGCCGTGATGACGCACAAAGGGCCGTATAACCGATTGGGCGAGAGCTACTCGCGCTTGATGGGCCAGTGGCTGCCGCGTAGCGGACGCGAATTGCGTGATGCACCGGCATTCGAAATCTATCTTAACGATCCGCAGACGACTCAACCCGGAGATTTGTTGACAGATATCTGCGCGCCGTTGCAGGAACTGCGGCGAGGCGAGGAAGAAAAATGACGACAGCGGCGGAAAAACTGGATCTCTACAAAGAGCACAAGAAAGAATACGCGGCCACGAAAAAGCCCACGATGGTCGAGATAAAACCGGCCGTGTATCTTGGCATTGAGGGACGGGGCGGACCGGACGGTGAGGCATTCAGCGAGGCCATCGGCGCACTCTATGGTATGGCATTCACCATTAAGATGACGCGCAAGTTCGCCGGCAAAGGGGATTACGCAGTGTGCAAGCTCGAGGCTCTGTGGCCGGAGATTGCAAACATGGAGAAAGAGAAATGGCCATGGGAGTTACTGATCCGCACGCCGGAGTTTATCGAGGCAAAGGATTTGGAGCAAGCCGCTGCCGTGCTTACAAAACGCGGCAAAGGAACGGGCGTGGAACGGGTGCGGCTGCGCCGACTGGAGGAGGGCGTCTGCGTGCAGGCGCTGCATGTTGGCGCATATGACGAGGAACCGCGGACTATTGCACAGATGCAGGAGTTATCTGCACAGCGCGGTTACGAGCCGGCCGGGGCGCACCACGAAATCTATCTGAACGACCCACGGCGCATCGCGCCAGAGAGATTGAAGACCATCCTGCGCCAGCCGGTTAAGAAGCGGCGATAACCGGCCGTCCGGTGTTCAGCGGTCAACGTGTGCCCTCGCAACAATGATCAAGATGATCAGAAATAGACCCGTGGTTTCAGTAAATAAACCTGATTGATCTCATGATGCATATCGCTGCCGGGAATGTGTAGTGAGATTCGATTTGCGCCTACTACAGAAAGGCTGCCTTCACTGGCGCCTTCAAAATAATCCAACTGCCGAATGACAACGATGCCCGGAAGCCAGGGCATTTGTTGTTCCAGACTCACGCTGTGCGGTCCCAATGCTCCGCCCGCGGTTTCTTGCCATGCGAGGTGGATTACATAACGACCCTGTTGCACCGTGCTTAATTCTCGACTAAGTTGCCGATGGCTGATTTCGGCTTGCATATCAATCGGGAGTGTGAGCAGAGAGAGAAGTGACATGGCCCATACAGGAGCGAGAAATATCGTGGTCAAAATCTTCGCCCATCGTTGTAAGCGCAGAACGCCAATGAGAGCCAGAATCGGGACCAAATAGTACAAATGAACGAAAGCAATATTCAGCCAGTTATGAGTGAATCGTAAAGTTTGCGTGCACATGTAACCGCCAGCCATCAGGATGGCAAAAACGATGAAAAACCGCACAGGGCTGGAGCGGACAACCGGGACGGTAGTGTTTGTCATGGCACAATGATCCTTTATGTGTGGCTATCATTATCGTTGGGCGATTCGAGTAATCAAAATTGAATTTCTACTGAATGTCCATGCGAAACGATCATATACGTATTGATCCTTATCGCTTGTGGCGGTAATTTGAAGCTGCCTTCTTGCATTGGTTTAAAAAACCAGAGCAGTCGTTTTGTACGTATGTACTCGTACTCGGATGCTTCCCGGTAACTTTCGTTGTCGAAATTTAGAAAGTAGTCACCTGCCGATGGCACGTGTACAAGCACATATGCTTCACATTCTTCCCCTGTAGGATGGCCCATATAGACATCGGCATTTGCTGCGTGGCCATCGACATTGACTGTTGCCCAACAAATTCGCCGTAGCAGATGTTTCGGCACCCAGCTAATGGAGTACCACAAACAACCGGTCGCGCACGAAAACGCCACCAACACAATCATTGCGTGTTTGAACCGCCGACCAATATACATATAACCGAATCAAGTATAGAACCGATTTTTGAAGCGCTTGTGGTTTGTCAGCAAAACGGAAAGCGGACAGATTTGACTCAACAGCCGATTTACGCGTTCGCCGGCAGTTGCGCTGCCGCTAGTCCTTGCGTGCGGGGAATGGCTCCGGGCACCAAGCCTCTGGCGATCAGCACGCTGCGGTCGTTGCCTTCCAGAATGCCGCGCAGCAGGGCGTAGCTGCGGGTCTCCTTGGGGTTGAAGTATTCGGAGTGGATGGCCATGCCGTCGACGGCGGCATCGAGCAAGGTGGAGCAGTCGATCTGCCAGACGTTGTCGGGGACCGGGTAGGAGAGGTCGAGCCCGGCGCGGCCCAGGCGGCGTTTGCCGAAGTGCTTGAGCCCGGCCGAGGCGCCGAGAACGTTATCGCGGCCGGTGTAGAGTGCGGTGATGCGATAAGCGAGGTTGGCCAGCCCCTCGCCGCTGCCGTGGCCGACGGTTTCGCCGCTCTTGAACAGGTCGTTGTCTACATCGGCGGCGACCATCAGAACCTCCTGCAGCAGGCTCACCAGCAGCGGCTGGTTCTTGCGGGTCCAGACCGCGTCCATGGCGTACTGCAAGACGTAGTTGCCCATGCTGTGGGCGATGATCGAGGTTTTGGCCTTGCAGGCGTTGGCGGTGTCGATCTTGGTCTGGATCTGCTTGGCAGCCATCCAGTCGTAGAGTTCCGATAGAACTTCGGAGAGGTCGTCGCCCGTCTTGCGCGCTTCGGCGCGGTCGGGCAGATAGCCGAGCAGCGAGCCCTTGGATGGCCAGTCAAATGAGATCAGCTCGCCCAGCGAATCGGGTCCGTCGACGAGCGCGCTGGCCAGATCGCCGTAGGTGCGCATCGCCGAGGTCCAATCGACGTTGTAGCCGTGAACGAACAGGCTCACATGCTTCTGCCGTTCGGGTGCGAGACCGTAAGGATTGGGAAACTGATCGGCGGCGCGGATGAGAGCCTGCTTGAAGCTGCCGGCCGATTGCTGCTGCCAGGAACTCATGTTGCTCAGGGGCAGACCGGACTCCTTGAGTGTCCAGTAAGTGAGCGAAGCCTGCTCGGTGCCAAAGCCACTTGCCGTGAGGTTGCGGTTGGTGATCAGCCAGCGCATGGGGGAACCTCCACGGCCTAGGAATAACACGGCAAAGAAGGTGGGGCAATAGATTTCCGTGCAAAACGGGTGCGAAATTAGGTTCCTGGAGCTGGCGGGCACCGCGGGCAGGAAGCGATTCGGCGAGGCCTGCCGCTGTAGTATATGGATGATCGCGGTCAATCCGCGAAGCAATGGATGGCGACAAAAAAGAAATCGGTGAAGGTGCTGCGCTGCCCAACCTGCAGTAGTTTGGTACGCGTGAGCGATGAGGATTTTCCCTTTTGCAGCGACCGCTGCCGCAAGATTGACCTGGGAAAGTGGGCCATGGGCGTGTATAAGATCAGTTCGCCGGTGCTCGATCCAGACGTGCTCGAGGATTTGGGCGGCGCGGGAACCGGCCGCAATGGCGAGTGGGAGAACTGAGCGAGCGGAGCTGGCGGGGTGACTCTGAAATTCTTTATAGAGCAACCGCAGCTCCTTCGACTGAGATGTGCGCAAAGTACGCGCACATCTTTGCTCAGGATGACAGATTTTTTATGATACGTACTTCTGAGACAGGACACCGGCGGGTCATGCTGTACACAAGGCTCCTGATGCATGGGATGGATGAGGCAAGAAAGAATGAGTGAATCAATTCAACAGGGCGCGCAGACGAAAAAAACAGCCTGGGCATGGGCGGTCGCGACATTTTTCGGATCGGGTTTGTTGAAACCCGGGCCGGGAACATGGGGATCGGTGGCGGCGCTGCTGTTGTGGGTGGCGGTCTGGGGGCTGCATCTTTCCGCGGCGGGGCTGGCCGGGGCGTTGGCCGCGGGCATCGCCTTTACATTGGTGGCTGGAATTCCAGCGGCGACTGTCGTTGAGCGCGAGAGCGGGCGCACCGATCCCGGCTTTGTCGTTGTCGATGAAGCCGCCGGGCAGTGGATCGCGCTGCTGGGCAGTCCGGCCGATTGGCGTCATGGCTTGCTGGCGCTGGCGCTCTTCCGGCTCTTCGATATCACCAAGCCGTTTCCGGTGCGGCGCTTCGAGCGGCTGCCAGGTGGCTGGGGCATTATCTTCGACGATGTGGCCGCCGGGCTGTATGCTTTGGGTATAGCGTCTTTGGCGCGGTTTTTCGGATTTTGACCGATCGCGCGAACGATTTAGCCTTCGGGCGCTGCGGGTTACGATTCGATATGACTCAAGACTCCCCACAATCCGTGCAAGAAAATCAGTCACTGCCGCGCTTGGACGCGGTGAGTCCGCTGGCGGCGCTTCCGTTTGGCGAAGTCGAGCTGAGCGGCCATGGCCTGGGGCCGCAGAACGGCCGGCTGCCGCATGTGGTGGTCGGCGGGCAACCGGCGCGCGTGTTGATGAGCAGCCCGGAGCGATTGGCCTTTCGTGTTCCGGCAATCACCGCGGCCGGACTGGTCGAGGTCAGAAGCCAGGCAGGAACCTCCAACGCGGTGGGATTGAACGTCGCGCGTTCGCTGGCCGATGGACTGCATCCGGTGACCAGCCCGGCGGTGAGCCGCTCGGGCATGGTTTACACAACGGTCTCTGGCCCGCGCGGTAAACAAACGCCGGTTTCGATTCTGCGCATCAGCCCCGATGGCCGCACGACGCCCTTTGTCTCGGGAATCTTGAATGCCACGGGACTGGCCTTCTCTCCGGCCGGCGATCTGTATGTGACTTCGCGCGCCGAGGGAACTGTCTACCGGGTCAGCGCCGGCGGTGAGTTTGAGAAGTACGCCGAGGGCATGGGCGTGGCGACTGGCGCGGTCTTTGACGCTGAAGGCAACCTCTATGTAGGCGACCGCAGCGGCACGATCTTCAAGATCGACGCCGAACGGCAGATTTTCGTGCACGCGACGCTGGAGCCAAGCGTAGCGGCTTATCACATGGCCATCAACGCCGAGGGCACGCTGTTTGTCACCGCGCCGACGCTGTCAACCAACGAAGCGATCTGGGCGATCGAATCCAACGGCGACACGCGCGTGTGGTACCGCGGGCTGGGCCGGCCGCAGGGGCTGGCTATCTCCAGCGAAGGCGATCTCTACGTCGCCGCCTGTTTGCGTGGCCGGCATGGCCTGGTGCGCATTACGCCGGGCGGCGTGGCATCGCTGATGCTGGCTGGCGGCAATCTGGTGGGCGTGGCCTTTTCGCCCGCGGGCACGGCAGTGCTGACGACCAGCGACGCGGTCTTCGAGGTGGACTTGCACGTGGAAGGGCTGAATCTGTTTTAGCTCTTGCATCGCCTTGAGCTTGCTCGGACGAGAAACAAAGACTCGGGCCGGGCCCCACGCGAGCGCTGTCCTGTATGGATGAAGCCTGCGGGATTCGTTGAACGGTTGGGCCTTTGTTGAAAGTCGATGAGTTTGTGTGCACAAGAAAAGCTAACAGCTAAAAGCTGATAGCTAAAAACTAATTTACGCCAGGAGTTATTTGTAGTAACGATGAGAGCAGAAATTATTGCCATCGGCTCGGAGATGTTGACGCCGTACCGGCAAGACACCAATTCGCTGGGGATCACCAAACAGCTCAACAGCCTGGGCGTTGTGGTCGCATTCAAAACCATCGTCGGCGACAGGCGCAAGGATTTGGTGAGAGCCTTTGTGGCTGCACTGGCACGGGTCGATATCGTGATCGTGATGGGCGGTTTGGGACCAACCGAGGACGATCTGACGCGTGAGGCCATTGCCGAGACGCTTAAGCTGCGCCTGCGCCGCGACGCGACGCAGGTAGCGGCGCTGCATGCGCGGGCCGCCACCTGGCGTACGCCTATGCCCTCGAACAATCTCAAGCAGGCCGATGTGCTGGAAGGCGCGGCGCTGCTGCATAATCCCAACGGCAGCGCGCCCGGCCAGTGGCTGGATACCGTATACGAGGGCTACCGCAAGCTGATCGCGCTTTTGCCCGGCCCGCCACATGAGTGCATCCCGTTGTTTGAGTCCGAATGCATGCCGCGGCTCAAGGAAATCCTGCCGGTGCGGGCCATCGCCACACGCACGCTCAAGGCGGCCATGATCCGCGAGTCGAACGCCGACAAACTGCTCGCTCCCATCTACACCGCTTACAAGGACGTGGAAACCACGATCCTGGCGCACATGGGCGATATTCAGCTCACATTGCAGTGTTCCAAGCCCACGCAAGAGGCTGCCGAGGCGAGGGTCAAAGAGCTGGCAGGCAAATTGGAAGAAGCTCTCGAAGATCATCTCTACTCGTCCGAAGGCGAATCGCTGGAACAGATTGTGCTCTATTATCTGGGGATGAAACAGGCGACGCTGGCCGTGGCGGAGAGTTGCACGGGCGGGCTTGTTGCGCAGCGGATTACCTCGGTGCCCGGGGCCTCGCGCTCGTTTCTGGGCGGCGTGGTTGCCTACACCAACGAGTTGAAGAACGTGTTGGCCGGCGTTTCCATGGATACGATTGCGCAGCACGGCGCCGTCTCTTCTGAGACCGCGCAGGCGCTGGCCGAAGGCATTCGCCGGCGCACTGGAGCCACCATCGGCCTAGGCGTAACCGGAGTCGCCGGGCCCGGTGGCGGCGCAGAGAACAAACCTGTAGGGCTGGTTTATTTCGCGGTCAGCGACGCGCAGGGCGTCGAGACCGCCGAACAGACCTTTCTCGGCGACCGGCAGCGGATTCGCGAGTGGGCCTCGCAGCAGGCTTTGGATCTGGTGCGTCACAGGCTGATGTAAACGGAGCCTAAGGAAGCTCTGAAAGACTGGCAATTTTGGAAAAGCGGCCGATCCCTCAGGGGTTAAAACCCGCGAGTTTATTGGCGATCTGATGTACGGCCTGAAGGCCGTGCCCTTCAAGAATGACTCTTTCAAGGGTTCTCTAAAAGGCGCAGGCTTCGGCTTGCAAAGGGTACGGGCCTTGCAGGCAGCCGGAAGATGCTGCCGGAGAAGCATGAAGTGTCGGGGCACGGCTTCAGCCGTGCCATAAAAGCGCCCTTAAAAGAATTCGGGCTTCAGCCCCCGTGGAAGATTCTTTAATCCCGTGTAGTTTCTATCGTTGACGGGCCGCTTGCTCGGGAACTCGATCTATGCGGTTTCCGTATCGATCTTTGTAGTTTGTGAATCGCAGGAGGCTCCATGCCAGTTGTAGAACTCGCGTCAGTGACCAAAGCCTATGAGAGCAAGGTCGCGGTACGCGAGCTGAGTTTGAAGATCGAAGCCGGGCAGATGTTCGGGTTACTCGGTCCCAACGGAGCGGGCAAAACCAGCTCCATCCGCATGATGATGGGCATTACCATGCCAGATGCTGGCCGCGTGGAGTTGTTCGGCGAAGCCTTCAAGCGCCAGAGCCTGGACCGCGTCGGCTATCTGCCCGAAGAGCGCGGACTCTATAAGAAGATGAAGGTCATCGACCAGATCGTCTTCTTTGGCCAGTTGCATGGCATGAAGGCCGAAGAGGCTGCCACGCGCGCCAAACACTGGGCAGAAAAGCTGGAAATCTCCGGCGCGCTCCAACAGAAGACCCAGGAGCTGTCGAAGGGCATGCAGCAGAAGATTCAGTTCATCTCGACGATTCTGCACGACCCGGGATTGATCGTGATGGACGAGCCCTTCAGCGGCTTGGACCCGGTGAACGCGGCGCTGCTGGAACAGACTCTGCTGGAACTGAAAGACCAAGGCAAGGCGATTCTGTTTTCCACCCACCGCATGGATCAGGTGGAGAAGCTCTGCGACGAGATCTGCCTTGTCAACAACGGCGCGGCGGTACTCGGCGGCCGGGTGCGCGAGATCAAAAGCCGCTATGAGCGCAATCGCGTCATTGTGGAGTTCGAGGGCAGCGCGGATTTTTTGAAGAGCGAGGAGATCGCCGAGGCCAACAACTATGCCGGCCACGCCCAGATCAAGCTCAAGCCGCACGGCGACGCGCAGAAGCTGCTGCATGAGGCCGCCGCCGCGGCCACCATCTATCGCTTCGAAGTCGTCGAGCCTTCGCTCGAAGAGATCTTCATTCAGGCTGTGGGAGGCCGCGCCAATGCGTAATATTCTGCTGATTGCCCAACGCGAGTATCTGGAGCAGGTTCGGGGGCGCGCCTTTCAGTTTTCCACCATCCTGGTGCCGCTGCTGATCGTGTTTTTGATGGGCGGCAATTACGTGACCCTGCGCCATGCGGATTCGGGCAGGCACATTGCGATTACCGCTACCGATCCGGCGCAGGCCACGGCGATTAAAGATCAACTGCTGGCCGACAAAAAGGCTGGCTTTATCGTTGACGTGCTGGCTCCAGCCACGGCGGAACAAAGCGCCGCGCTACACGATCGGGTTCGCAACAAAACGCTCGACGGATTTTTGTCGATCGATTCCACCGGCGCCTACGCTCCCCGGTACACCTTTACCTCGCTTTCCAGCAGCGATCTGGAGCTGGTTTCCCGGCTCAAAAGCGCCGTGCGCACGGCCGCGGTGCGGCAAAAATTGTTGGCTGGAGGCATGAGCCAGACCGAAATCGACCGGCTCTTCAAAGAGGTCAACATCGATACGCTGCGCATCGATACGCAAGGCAAGACCGTGAAGGGGTCGGGCATGACGGCGCTCATCAAGGTCAACATCATGTTGCTGCTCATCCTCATGCCCATTCTGCTGCACGGCATGGATATGGCCCGCTCCATCATTGAAGAGAAGAGCTCGCGCATCTTCGAGGTCATGCTCGCCGTCAGCCGGCCCGAAGAGACGCTGGCCGGCAAGTTGCTGGGCACCGGCGCCGTGGGCCTGACGCAAATCGCCATCTGGATCGCGGCGGTCGTGCTGGCCAGCAGTTCGGCGGCCGTGGCGGCCATGCTGGGCGGCAATCTCGACCTGCACATTTCAGCCGCCGAGATTGTCTTCTTCGTGATCTACTTCGTTCTCGGCTTCCTCTTCTATAGCGCCATCTTCTCCGGCCTGGGCGCCACCTGCGAAACCGCGCAGGACTTGCAGATGTATGCTTCGCTGATTGTTGTCCCGGTCTGGCTGGCGATGTTTGCCGTCACCAACGCCGTCAAGCATCCCGGCTCGCCGTGGAACGTGGTGGCCTCGCTCGTTCCCATTACCTCGCCCTTTGTCATGGTTCCGCGTCTGGGGCTGGAGGCCGTGCCTGCGTGGCAACTGGCCGCTTCTCTGGGCATTTTGATCCTCAGCCTCTGGGCGGCCTTGTGGCTCTCTTCGCGGCTCTACCGCGTGGGCATTCTGATGTATGGCAAGCGCGCCACGTTGCCCGAGCTGCTGCGCTGGCTCCGCTCAAGCTAAAATCGCTAGAGTGAGCGAGAGCAACAAAAAAAGATTCAGCCTGACCCAGCGCCTGGTGCTGGCCGTGGTTCCGCGCATTGTCTGGGCGCTGTTTTCCATCGCCGGCCGCACCTGGCGCTTTGAAGTCATCGCCGAAGAGGGCGTCGAACCCTGCCTCCAAGGCCAAAAATCCGGCAACTACATCTGCTGCTTCTGGCATCAGTGCGTGTTGCCCTGCACGGTGTATTTCTGCGCCTCGCATGCGGTGATCCTCATCAGCCAGAGCTTCGACGGCGAACTGATCACGCGCATTCTGCGCCTCTTCGGCTACAACGCCGTGCGCGGCTCGAGCACGCGCGGCGGCCGCGAAGGCTTGCTGGGTCTGAAGCACACGCTCGATCAGGGCGGCACGGCCATCTTTACCGCCGACGGGCCGGTGGGACCGATCTATCGCACAAAAATGGGACCGGTGAAGCTGGCGCAGCTCTCTGGTAAGCCCCTCGGCGCATTTCATCTGGAGCCCGAGCACGCCTGGCGGCTGAACTCCTGGGACCATTTTCTGATTCCCAAGCCCTTCACGCGGATCGTGGTCAGTTGGGCCCAGTGGACCGAGGTTCCCACCGATCTGCCCGACGATGGCTTCGAGGCCAAGCGCGAGGAACTGAACGCGGCCTTGGAACGGGCGCGGGCGCGCGCCTACGCGCATTTGGGAAAGGCCGTCGAATGAGCGGGCGATTCGCCAATTTGCGCGTGGAAGATTTCGACTACGAACTGCCCGAAGAATTGATCGCGCAGCAGCCGCCAACGGTGCGCGGCGCCAGCCGCATGTTGGCCATGGATCGCGAGACCGGCGCGCTCACCGACACCCAGTTTTCGCGGCTGCCAGAGCTGCTGCGCGTGGGCGATCTCGTGGTCTTCAACGAAAGCCGCGTGATTCCGGCGCGGCTCTACGCGCGGCGCACGCTGCGCCGTGAACGCGAAACGCCCACCGGGCGGATCGAAGTGATGCTGACCGGACCCGAAGGCGAAAACCGCTGGCGCGCGCTGGTGCGCCCCGGGCGCAAGATCGCTATCGGCGAGCGGCTGGTCTTTCCCGATGTCCATGGCGAGATCGTGCTCGAAGCCGGGGTGCTGGAGCGCGGCCTGTACGGCGAGCGGTTGATCGAGTTCGCGCCGGTCGATGATTTTTACGCGGCCATCGAGCGCATCGGGCATGTGCCGCTGCCGCCCTACATCCATCGCAACGACGCCGACACCGACCGCGAGCGCTACCAGACGGTCTTTGCCCGCGAGCGCGGTTCAGTGGCCGCGCCCACCGCCGGGCTGCATTTTACCGAAGAGATTCTTGCCGCGCTTAAAGCCAAAGAGGTGGAGACGGCGCGCGTTACGCTGCACGTTGGCCTGGGTACCTTCGCGCCATTGCGCGTCGAGCGCGTCGATGAGGTGAAGCTGCATCGCGAGCATTATTCAATCGGCGCGGAAGCAGCCGCGGCCATCAACCGCGCGGTCGAAGAGCGGCGGCGCATTGTCGCCGTGGGCACAACGGTTGTGCGCACGCTGGAAGCCGCGGCGCGGGCCTCGAACGGCGAAAAGATCGCGTCCCACTCCGGTACCACGGAAATCTTTATCTCGCCGGGCTACCCGTTCCGCCTGGTGCAGGCTCTCGTCACCAACTTCCATCTGCCGCAATCGAGTCTGCTGATGCTGGTCAGCGCCTTTGCCGGCCGCGAACATGTGCTCGCCGCCTACCAACACGCCGTCGCGGAAAAATACCGCTTCTTCAGCTACGGCGATTGCATGTTGATCGGCTAGGCGCGGAGCTGGCTCCTACGCTTGAAGTTCGCATTGGGATTGCATGGCCGGATTCTCGACTCCGATACGCGTTCTCCTGTTAGACTCACTAGCGTGAGTGAGCCAACCCATCCCCCCGTTTTTTTGCTGGACACGATGTCGTTCATCTTCCGCGCCTACCACGCCATGCAGCGTTCGCGGCCCATGTCGACGCGCGCCGGGCTGCCTACGGCGGCCGTCTTTGTCTTCGTCAACATGATCCGCAAACTGCGCCAGGACTTCGAGCCCACATATTTCGCGGCGGTCTTCGACGTGGGTGGAGAACTGATTCGCGACGAACAGGCGCAAAAGATCGGTACGCTGCGTAAGTGGAACGGGAAAACGCAGAGCTTCGACGAGGTCGATTACGCCGGCTACAAGGCCAACCGCGCGGAGACGCCAGAGGATTTGAAGCGCCAGATTCCCTATATTCGCCGCGTGCTCGAAGCCTTGCGCATTCCCATCCTGCAGGCCGAGGGCTTCGAGGCCGACGACGTGATCGGCACGCTGGCCCGCGAGGCCGCCGCACGCGAGCACGAGGTCTTCATCGTCAGTGGCGACAAAGACATGATGCAGTTGGTCACGCCACGCGTAAAAATTCTCAATCCACAAAAAGACAATCTGATTCTCGATCCGGAAAAAGTCACCGAGACGCTGGGCGTGCCGCCGGAAAAAGTTGTCGATGTCATGGCGCTGCGTGGCGACGCGGTGGATAACATTCCCGGCGCGCCGGGCATCGGCGACAAGGGCAGCGTGGAGTTGATCAAGGAGTTTGGTTCGGTGGAAGCGGTGCTTGATCGCGCCGCCGAGGTCAAGCGCAAAAGTTATCGCGAGTCTCTCGAACAAAATCGCGACGCCGTGCTGTTATCGAAACAACTGGTCACCATCGATTGCCACGTGCCCGTGGAGTTCGATCTGGCGGCGATGCAGACGCAAGCGCCCGACATTGAAGCCTGCCGCGAGCTGTTCACAGAGCTTGAGTTCACGTCGATGTTGCGCGAGTTGGCCCCTGCGGCAAACCAAATTGAAGTGACGCTCGTCGATGAGCCAACTGAAGAACAAGCGGCGGAATTTTTCGCCGCCGCGCGGCAGCAGGGTTTCGCCTTTGCGCTCGATGCTGCGCCGCCGCAGGCCGAAGCGGACGAAGATGCCGTGCCGGAGACGCTTTCGCTGCTCGACGTCGCCGAGGCCGCCGAGAAAAAATCGCAATCCAGTGCCGGAGTTTGCGCCGATGGCAAACATGCGCTGCACCTGCCTTTGAGCGACGAACTGAAATTGCTGCTTGAAGACGCGAGCGTGGCCAAATGCACGCACGACGGAAAGAGCGCGTTGCATGCCTTCGACGGATTGGGCGTGGCGCTGCGCGGCGCCGTGGACGACACCATGCTGCTCTCTTATGCGCTGAACCCAACGCACGCCACGCAGTCGCTGGCCGATGTGGCCGCGCGCAACCATCAGGCTCCGCCGGCGTCGTTAGCAGCCTCTGCCGCGGCGATTCATGCGCTGGCGCCGGCGCTGCGCGCGGAGCTGGCGCAGACTGGCCTGGAACGGGTATATGCGGAGATCGATCTGCCGCTGACGCCGGTGCTCTTCAAGATGGAGCGGGCCGGCATTCGCATCGATCAGCGTGTGCTCGCCGGGCTCTCGGGAAAATTAGGCGCTGAAATTGCTTCGGTGCAGGCCAAAATCTTCGAACTGACTGGCAAGCAGTTCAACATCAACTCGCCCAAGCAGCTCGCCACTGTGCTCTTCACCGATCTTGGCTTGCCCGCTCCGCCCAGCCGCGGCAAAAGCAAATCGGTTTCGACGGCGCAAGACGTGCTGGAATTTCTGGCGGAAAAGCACGATGCCCCGCGGCTGGTGCTCGAATACCGGCACTTGACGAAGTTGAAATCGAATTATGTGGACGCGCTGCCACTGCTGGCCGATGGTGAATCGCGCGTGCACACCACGTTTCAGGCAGCGGCGACGGCCACCGGCCGGCTCTCGTCGGTCAATCCCAACTTGCAGAACATTCCCATACGCACCGAGTTGGGCCGCGAGATTCGCGCGGCGTTTATCTCCGCTCCGGGCACGCAGTTGCTCTCGGCCGACTACTCGCAGATCGAGTTGCGGCTGTTGGCGCATTTCTCCGGCGATCCGCTGCTCACACGCGCTTATGCCGACGGCATCGACATTCACACCATGACCGCCAGCGAGGTCTTTGGCGTGCCGGTCGACAAGATGGACAAGGAGACGCGCAGCCGGGCCAAGGCGGTGAACTTCGGCATCGTCTACGGTATTTCGGCCTTTGGGCTGGCGGCGCAGTTGGGCATTCCGCAGTCCGAGGCCAAGGCTTATATCGACAAGTATTTCGCGCGCTACCAGGGGGTGCGCGAGTTCATCGAGCGGACGCTCGAACAGGCTCGCAAGGATGGATTCGTGCGCACGCTCTTCGGCCGGGTGCGGCCGATTCCCGACCTGGAAAGCCGCAACGCCAACCAGCGCGGCTTTGCCGAGCGCACGGCCATCAACACGCCGCTGCAAGGCACGGCCGCCGATCTGATCAAGCTGGCGATGATCGCGCTCGACCGCAAACTGATTGAACGCGGATTGAAATCGCGCATGGTTCTGCAGGTGCATGACGAGTTGCTGCTCGAAGTTCCCTTCGACGAAGCGGATGAAGTGACGGCGCTGGTGAAGGCGGAGATGGAAGGCGTGGCGAAGTTGCGCGTTCCACTGGTGGCCGACGTGGGCCTGGGCGCCAACTGGAAGGACTTGAAATAGCAAGGGAATCACCGGCCAACCGGCAGTTCATGGGCGCAACGAAGGCCAGGGGAGGGAACTGGCGGGTTGGCCCGGAGATTCCACGGGCTGGAATCTAACTTTCTTTACGGTAGAGCAGATCGCGGATGGCGCGCCGGCGGGCGGCGTTCATCTCGGCCTCGGCTAAGCGTTCGGCAAAATCGGCAGGTTGTGCTTCATCGGATTCAGTTGACTCAGGTTCGCTACACGATGGACAACGGTTGGCAAAGCCCGGCTTATCGGGGCGTAGCTCAAACTCGTCTCCACACACTACGCAGGTTCTGATGGGAAAAGACATGCAGGTATAGTAGCCAACGTTGGCCGGGAAGTCGATGGCGTTGAAATCTGGAAACCCTGGAAAATGCGCCAGCGGGATTGCAGGTTCCCAAGAGGGAATTTGCAACCCCGGTGCCGTGGTTAGTTGGCCAGAACCGCGCGGTAGCGGACCTTTCCTTTTTTCACTTTGCCGATGGCCTCGTTGGCCTTGTTCATGGGAAACAGCTCGGTGGTGGCTTTGACGCCGTGACGGGCGGCGACATCGAGCATCTCGCGCATCCGCGCGGGCGTTCCCACGGGGCTGCCGCCGATCGTCCGCTGGCCAGAGATCAGCGGGAAGGCCTGCACCGAAGCCGCCGACGGTGGCACACCGACAAACCAGAGCGTGCCGTTGGGACGCAGAGCCTGCAGATAGGCGTTCCAGTCCTGGTCGGCGCTGACGGTGGTCAGAATGAAGTCCAGGCTTCCGGCGGTCTCTTTCATCGCCTTGGATTCGAGGCTGTTGACGAAGCGGTGAGCGCCCAGCGCGCGGGCCTCTTCTTCCTTGCCGGCCGAGGTGGAAAAGGCCGTGACCTCGGCGCCAAAGACGCGCGCGAATTGAATGGCGATATGGCCCAGTCCGCCGATGCCCACGATGCCCACGCGCGATGACGGGTTGATGCCGTTGATGCGCAGCGGGTTATAAACCGTCACGCCGGCGCAGAGCAGCGGCGCGGCCTTTTCACTATCCAGTGCGTCGGGAATGGGAACGATAAAGCGGGCATTGGCACGGACGCGGTCGGCATAGCCGCCGTGGCGGTGCACGCAAGTAGCTTCGGCCTCGGGACAGAGATTTTCCTGGCCATTCAGGCACCATTCGCAGTGGCCGCAAGAGTTCGATTGCCAACCCAGGCCGACGCGCTGACCCAGCTGCAACGATTTCACCTCGCTGCCGACCGCGCAAATAATGCCAACAACCTCGTGCCCCGGAATGAAGGGATACTGGCTGATGCCCCAATCGTTGGCAATCAAATGAAGGTCGCTATGACAAATGCCGCAGTGCGTAATGACAATTTCGGCCTCATGCGCTCCGAGCTTGCCTGGATCGTAACGGAAGGGCAGAAGTTCTGCTCCCGCTGCATGGGCCGCAAGTCCTTGAAATTGTGACATCAAATTGCTCCGCAAGCCTCACGGAATGGCCATCGGGCCGAGTGGATCCCTTTGGGCGCCGATCCGATCTGGAGGAGGATTAAAAAAACGTACTACTAGTTTAAACCGCCTCCGGGCTCAATGTGGAAATTAAGAATTTGAAATCCTGTGAGAACTCCTCCGGCAGGAACCTCGGCAGCCACCACGGCCGACTCTCCGTTCAATCCCGCCTGCTGCGCATTGTGCAGCGGTTCCAGGGTATTGGCAACGGAAAGAGGCAGGCTGGCCAGGGTTTGGCCGTCCAATTCGCCCTGCGTCTCCGGCGCCAGCAGGCTCACATAGATCTGGTCGGCCGGGTGTTGGTCGCGCGCCTGGGCCAGCAGGGTATCCATGTCGGAGGGCTGGCCGGGCAACCGCGGCTGGTGCAGTGTGCGGTCCAGCGTGGATGCGTCGGAGACCAGCAGGCGGAGACTGCCCGCCGCCAGCCGCGACGGCAGCTTGATCGCGATGCGCACGTTGCGCTCTGGCTGCTGCCAGGGCCGCAGCGTGGCTTCCACCTGAATGGTATCGCCGGCGTGCGCCGTGTCGCCGGAGACCAACCGTGCGCCGGAGAGCGCGATCTGCACGCGGCGGGGCAACGCCTGAACATGAAGATCGATCTGCCGCACCTCGCCCTGCCGCGCCCCGTTGGAGTAGAGCCGGGCAAACTGCTGGCCGGTGAACAGCGCCACCTGCATGGCGGCGGGCAATCCGTCGCCGGCCGCAGCCCACAGATCGACCGGCGCCGCTGGGTAACCGGCGATATCGATGTTGCCGGTTACGTGATAGCTCAGCGCCTCGCTGTTCTCGTTGCTCTCCAGCAGCGATTGGTAAAGAATGATCTGCGTGGCCAGCGGCGTCAGCGAGGGCAGATCGAGAATCTCTTCGTGGAGGGTGCGCTTTCCCGCTGGCGCATCCACGCTCAGACGCAGCGGAATCATTCGCGCTTGGCCGCCTAGCTGGCCGCGAATCGCCGACTCACGGTCTTCGGTGAAGGCTCCCGCTACCGCGCCGGTATTGATAATTTTGAAGGAGTTGTAGGGCGAGGCCAGCGTTGTGATGACCTCGGCCGCGGTCATGGGCAGCGAGATGGGGCCGGCGCCGAGCACCGGATGGCCGCAGGCCAGCAACTGCTTGGGATCGACGTAGGTCACCGTGCAGGTGGCCGCGATCTCCAGATCGCCTTTGACCAGCAACATGCTCACCGCCGAGCCGGGTTGAAAGGTGGGCTGCGTTCCCTCTGCCGTTTTGCCTGCCGTGCCCGAGAGCGCGCCGCCGGCGGCCACCGATTCCAGCGCCGTGCCCGCCGTTTGCTGCTGCCAGAAGCGGATCGCCTCGGGCGAAAATCCACTCAGAGCCAGCGGCGTTTCCATCGGCTGCAAGTTCATCTGGCCGGCGCCGGCGCTCGCGCGGGAACTGTCGGTTGCCGCTGCCTGCGATTCGCTGGCGGCTGCGTTGCTCGCCGGCAGGTTGCGCACCTCGAGCATCTGCTCGATGGGTGTGATTCCTGCGATGGGCTCTTTGGCGAATTGGCCGATGCGATAGGAGAGCGCTCCAGCCAGCTTGCCGTCCAGATAGACCGGGCTTCCGCTCATGCCTTCGACCACGCCGGTGTATTCGGCCTTGGCGCCATGCAGCCGGGAGAGGATCAGATCCTGCCCCGGTCCGCGCGCGTTGCGCAGCACGCCCAGAATCTCCACATCGATGGGCTCGGGCGTATTGCCCTCAAAGACTGTCCAGGCCGTGCCGCGCATGCCCGCGCGCACCTGGCTGAGCGAGAAAAAGCCGGTATTCTGCGGCGGAGCGGCCGTGGCCGTGGCAGACGGCGTTGCCGGGGTGGCGGTTTGCGCGGCCAGAACCGCGGGGGCATGCAAAGCTAGCAAAATAGCCAGCGCGGGCAGGCTCTCGATGAATCCTTTTCGGCGAGTTTTCACGTCTATAGAGTACAGCGGCACACGCTTGCGCTGCCGGATTCTGCTGCCGCCCATTGCGCAAATCGCGTATGCTGGTCTCCACGAGAGGTTCTGATGTACTCACCCCGCTTGAACGCCTTGATTGTCCGCAGCCTCTGTATGGCCTTGCTGTTGCCGGCCCTTGCGGCACCGCTTTTGCTTCGCGCGCAAAGCCCGTCTTCCTCCACCGGACAACAGAATCCGCAGCCCGATCAGACGGCTCCGGCGGCCGGTGGCCCGGGCGGTGACACGGGCGTCATTGCCGTGCCCAAAAAGAAGGAAAACCCCGACGAGACTCCAGCTCCGGCTCCGGCCGAGCCCAAGGTCAAGAATCCCGAGGGATTGCCGCCTGTCAGCCTCCGCGTCGATGTCCCCGAGGTCACCGTCGATGTGGGCGTCATGCTGGAAAAGACCCATCAGTTTGTTCCCAACCTCAAGCCCGCGAACTTCCGCATCTATGAAGACGGCGTGCCGCAAAAGATCGAAGGCTTTAAACGTACCGAGGCGCCCATTACCGCGCTGCTGCTCTGCGAGTTTGCCGCCAACAGCTATTCCTTCATCTACGACATGCGAAATGCTGCCTGGACCTTCGCCCAGCAACTGCGGCCCAACGATTACGTGGCCTTGGTGACCTTCGACATGAAGACGCAGATCGTCACCGACTTTACCCAAGACAAGCGGCAGATCCTCGAAGGCATCAACTCGCTGCGCATTCCCGGCTTCAGCGAGACCAATGTCTTCGACGCGTTGCATGAGTCGCTGGACCGGTTGAGCCGCGTCGACGGGCAAAAATACATCGTCCTCATCTCCTCGGGCCGCGATACCTTCTCCAAGATCACCTTCGACCAGGCGATGAAGTACGTCAAAGCCTCGCGCAACACAACCATCTATACGGTTTCTACCGGTGGCGCCATGCGCGCTATGTACGAGGGCCGCGGCGGCATGGGCGGCGCCATGCGCGATATGGACTATCTGCAGGCCGACAACGAGATGAAGACCTTTGCTTCGCTCACCGGCGGCGAGAGCTATTTCCCCCGCTTTACCGGCGAAATGCCCGACATCTTCAAGCAGATCAACGACAACATCCGCTCCAAATACCGGCTGATCTATCACCCCACCAATGCCAAGCAGGACGGAAGCTGGCGCAAGATTCGCGTCGAGCTGGTCGACGACGAGGGCCAGCCGTTACGCATGCAAGACGAGAAACACAAGCCGCTCAAATACGACATCATCGCCCGCGACGGCTATCGTGCCCGGCAAGAAGTGGAATAAGGCTGCGAACAAACAACAAGGCCCCGGCGCGCCCAAGCGGACGCGTTCCGGGACCGTATCAAAGCGGGTTGCAAGATCGCGGGTTGTTAGATGACGTGCAGCTCCAGCAGAATATCGCGGATGTAGTAGGCGATTACGAAGACGGTCATGGTTGCGACCACCCAACGAGCGGCGGCGATCAGCGGTTCCACCTTGGCCACTCTGGCCGAGATCACCGCCTGTTCCGCTCTTTCGTGGTCGAATGAGTCGTCGAGAAAGATCTGGTCTTCTTCGTCGCGGGTCAGGCCAACACGGTAGACGTACAGCGCCGCCATGATCGCGACGAAAAAGGCCCAAACGGTCCACATCATCGGAACAAACGACATACTCCACCTCCCAAGTTGTATCCCAGGCGCCGGAGGAGCCGGTTGCGGTGCACTCTCGTCGCCCGAGAGCCCTACGGTTGAACAATGATAGTCCCGAAAAATGGTACGCGGAAGACTATTTTTTTGTTCCATCGGCTCCGGAAAGATAATCTCTTGCGGTTAAGAAGTTTCTAACCAGGGAAATGCGGCGGCTTCAGCGGGTTGGCAACACATGCTTCATTATGGAAATGCTAGATTCTGCATAAGTTTTACCAACATTAGGTGGGGACAACAATCTCCGCGACCTTCCCGGACCTTTTGCATCCAAATAGTAAGTGCATTGACGGGCCTTGCCCGCGCGCCCGCTGGCCGGTAGAGTGAAAGTAGACGGCACGCAGTTCATCTTTCAGGAGAATTCATGGCCACATCGACCGCTACACCTACGCAAGAAACCGAAAAGAAACAGCCGCTGATCCTGACCCCTCAGGCGATTGCCAAGGTGCGCGAGGTGATGGCCACTCAGGATCCTCTGCCCGCCGGCCTGCGCATTGGCGTCGTTGGCGGCGGTTGCTCGGGCTTCCAGTACTCCATGGCCTTCGAAAATCAGGCCGGGATGATGGACAAGGTATTCAACTTCGACGACGTGAAGGTCTTCGTCGATGCCACCTCGCTGATGTATCTCAACGGCTGTATCGTCGACTTTGTTGAAACCGCCGAAGCTGCCGGCTTCAAGTTCGATAATCCGAACGTGAAGTCCACTTGCGGCTGTGGCTCCTCGTTCCACGCATAAGCAGCGAACAGAACCATCAAAAAAGGCCTGCCGGTGGCAGGCCTTTTTCATATTTGGGTGCTTATTGCGGCGAACTCGAACTTGAAGCCGTCGTTGAATTCGAAGAAGACGAACTGGTCGTGCTGGTCGTTGAACTGCCAAACGTACTTGAACTGGTGCTACTAGATGTCGTGCCGCCGAAACCGCCGCTGGTGATTGTCTTGCGATCCTGCATGGGATCGTAGGTGAACTCCCACTCGTTGTAGTGGTCTTTCTTCTTATAGATCAAAATCGACTGATTGGCGCTTGTGAGCGTGAAGCCGATGATGCCGCCTCCGCCGAAGCTCTGGCCGGTCAGCCCGGTGCTTGAACTGGAACTGCCGTTCGATCCCGCTGTGCTGCCGGAACCCGATGTCGAACTGGTATCGCTGCCGCTCGTATTCGAAGTGTCGGAGAACAGGGAACCGCCCGAGGTGCCGTTCAGTCCGTTGCCGCCCGAAGGGCCGGTTCCGGCCAGCGAGGAACCGTTGCCGCCCATCGACTGGCCGAAGAATCCCATCACCACGGGCGCCTTATTCTGTCCGAAACGAATGGGCTTCCAGTCGTCTTTGCCGGTGACGGGATCGATGTAGCGCTTGCGCAGAAAACGGATATTGTTGGTCTTGACCAGGGCCTCGACACTGGGCGGATAGGCGTTGAACTTGCGGTAATAAAGCTGAATGGCGCGCCGGTATTGTTTGCCACGCTGAAAGGTTTCTACCTCGCGGTCGCGCTGGATCGCCTTGGCCACCTTGGGCATGGCCACGGCAAGGCCGATCGTCAGCAACGCCAGAAAGAAGATGGCGATCAGCAAGACGTAGCCCTGCTCGGAGGGCTTTACGTGGCGCCGGGTTGGACGGGACTCGATCATGGCAGCCTAAAACGGCGTGATGGAGATGGTCTGGGTATTGTTATAGGCCAGATCGGTAATCTCCACGCTCTGCGGATGAATGGCCGCCACCTTGTAGCGGTGATTGACGATCTCGCCGGTCTTGGCCATGAAGATGTCGTCGCCGCGCATCAAGAAGGCTTGCAGCGCCTTGTCCTTGTCCTGCGAGTAGCCGAAGTATTTCAGATCGATCGACGGCGGTTTGGGCGGAACCGGCGGAAGCACGGGCGTGTTGACGGCCTGTGCTTCTTTGCGGCCCGGTGCCAGGGGGGCTTCGATCTTGACCGGCGCCGAGTCGGCGGAGAAGATATTGCGGCCCGAACCGAGATAGCTCACCGCTTCATTCTGCGCCAGCTTGTCCAGGTGCAGGGTGGGATCGATGCCGGCGTTGGAGATCTTTTGCGCTTCTTTGCCTTTTACAGGAACGGTTTTCGCGGCGGTCTGTGGATGTGCTTGCGGCGTTGGCGCGGGAACGGTGCGCACCGGCTGGTCAGGGCCGGAGACGGAGCTGTAAATCTGCCAGCTGCCGAAGCCAACGATGAACAGACCCATCGCCGAGAGCCCGATAATCTGCTGTTTGCTTGCCTTGCCGGGAGTAAGAGCCATGATTATTCGCCCTCCTTCTCGGCGGGATTGCGGGCTGGCGGTGGCGTCGGCGGCAGACCGCTGGCCGCGGCGTCTTCGGCGCGCATCCAGGTGGAGAGCCGCAGGCGCAGGTTCACCGCGCCGCCCTGTTGGCTGGTGAGCGTCATGGCGCGGATGATGAAGAAGGTCTGGTCGCGCTCCACGCTGTTGATGAAGCGCATGATGGCCGGATATTCGCCGCTGATGCCGGCGTCGAGGGTGATCTCGGAGAGCCCGGTCTCGGGATCGGCCTGCGTGTATTGCACCCGCGTCAACCGCACCCCAGAGGCCACCTGCAGCTCGCCAATGCGGTTAGAGATCGACGAATAGTTGTGCGGAATCCGCTTGGCGTAAAACTCCCCGACCTGCGTGCGCGCCAGAGCGACACGCTGATCGAGCCCGCGCAACGGCTCCGTTTCGTGGTCGAGCGAGCGCATCTGCAGTTGTTTGCCGGCCAGCGCGTCGCTGGAACTGGCGCGCACCGCCGACCAGTCCATGGCCAGGCGCGTGACCAGGGTGATCGAGAGCGCCAGCAGGGCCACAAAACCGGCCAGATGCCAGGTGAGTGGAGAGGCCAGCCGCTCGCGCCCCATCGTGATCAGTTCTTTGGCGCTCATTGTTGGCCTCCTGGCGTTTGGTTGGGCATGGTACGCGGCGGCAGTTTGGGAAAGGATGGCTCGGCTGGCCGCTGCCCGGGTTGCATCTGCGGCGGCCGGTTGTTTTGCATGTGAACCATGGGCTGCGGAACGGCGCCGGCCCGCTGCGGCTGCGGAAGCAAGGGCAACTGGCGCGGCGGATTCAAAACCACGGGCGCGACCATTGGCTTTGCTGGTGGCATCGCGGCTTTTTCCTGCTTGGTCTCGGCGGCGCGCTCTTCCGGCGTGGGCGGATTGTAGTCGGCCAGCAGATCGAAGTCGAAGCGGTTGCTGGCGCTCACCGGCTCCAGCCGCTGGCTGGGACCATTGCCGGTCTCGGCATTTTCGCCCACGATGCGCGGCTCGACAAAGCGCCGGGAGGTCTCCAGATTGCGCACCAACTCCTCGACGTGGTCGCGCGGTCCGATCACGCGCAGATGCACCGAAATCGTGCCTGCTTTGGAGCGCGTGGGCTCGATCGAGGTTACCTGCACGCCGGCCGGCAACACCCGTTCCATGGCCTCCATGGCCAGGGTCCAGGAGAAACCCTTCTCGTCGAAGCGCTGGTTGAGGAATTCGGCCTGCTTGAGCAGTTGCGCGTTGTCCGGCTGGTGCATCATGTTTTCGGCGGCCTGGCGTTCGGCGCGAATCTTGGCGATCTTGATGTCGATCACCCGCTCCTTGGCGCGGGCATCGTCGGCCTGTTCGCCAATCAGATGCAGCCCGATGCCCAGAGCCAGGCTCAGCACCGCCAGCACGGCGATGGCTACGCGCAGCCGCCTGACGAACGGTCCCAGATCGGTGAAGGGACGAGTGGCGAGATTGACTTGGATGCGCATGGCTATCTCGCTCCTGCCAGCGCGCCCGCCACGCCAGCGTAACCGGTTTGCGGCAGCGCCGTCATGGCGCCTCCGTTGGGCCGGGGAACCCATTCCAGAATACTCAGATCCATATCGCTGACGGCCTGCGCGAACTCGACGGCCGAGAGCACGCCGGAATAGAGCAGCCGCTGCGGGCTCGATCCCATCTTGTCTTCATAGTAGGCGGTGGCGACGGCAATGCCGCGCCGGATTTCGCTGGCGCGCAGGGCCGGTTCTTCTGGCAGATCGAGGGTGCGGTAGAGCAGCAGATCCTGTCCATTGGCGATGCAGGTGGTCAGCGATTGCGCGCTCAGGTTGGCCGTCAACACGGCCTCCATGGAACTGGCCGTCTCCAGCGCCGCCAGGCTTGACGAGAGCACCGCGCCGGGCTCGTAGCCAGCCGCGCGCACCGCCGATTCGTACTCGGCCAGCACCGGTCCGGGGATCACCGCGGCCAGTACCTTGCAGAAGCTTTTGTCCTGCGTCAGAATCTGGTAGCTCACCCCGGCGTCTTCCACTTCAAAGGGAACCATCTTGCGCAGCCGGAAGCGCACTACCGAGACCGCCTCGGCGGCCTTGGCGGGCAGCGCGTCGAAGTCGAGAACAAAGACGCGGACCAGCGTGTCGGGCAGGACCAGCGTGATGGCGCGGCTGCGTGGCGAAACCTCGGCCAATGCCGCGCGGATGGCCGCATAGACCGCATCGGCCGCCTGCAGATTCGGCTCATTCAGGCTGAGGACCACGGCGCCGGCCGGCAACGGCGCAAAGGCGTACACCGCGGGCAACTCGGCCGGGGCCGCGCCGCGCTTGCGCGCTTCGTTGAGCCGCGAGGCCGCCAACACGCCCTCGGGGGTGATCTCGATGGCCGCCGGCGGCCGGCCGCCGGAAGCGATGGTGCGGATTGGATCTGTGAGTGAAGGCACTATCTTGACGCCTCGATGAAGGTCACTTTGTTGATCTCTTTCAGTGTAGTCAGGCCGCGGCGCACGCGATCAATCGCCGACTCGCGCAAAAAGAACATGCCCTCGCGCTGCGCCTGCTTGCGCACCTCGGAGGTGGGTTTTTTGTCCAGAATCAGTTCGCGGATGGTGTCGGTCAAATCCAGCAGTTCGTGGATCGCGGTACGGCCGCGATAGCCGGTGCCGCCACATTCCATGCAACCAATTCCCTCGCGGAACTCGAAGCCCCGCCACTCGGCCGGGTCCAGGCCGCCGGCGGCGAGCGTCGCGTCGTCGTAGGCGACCGTGCGCGCGCAATGCTCGCAGATGGTGCGCACCAGCCGCTGCGCCAGAATGCAGTTGAGCGCGGAGACAAAGTTGTAGGCCTCCACACCCATGTTCAAAAAGCGGCCCAGCACATCGACCACGTTGTTGGCGTGCACGGTGGTAAAGACCAGGTGGCCGGTCAGCGCAGAGTTGATGGCGATCTGCGCCGTCTCCTGGTCGCGGATTTCGCCGACCAGAATCTTGTCCGGGTCGTGGCGCAGAATCGAGCGCAATCCGCGCGCGAAGGTCAGGCCTTTTTTCTCGTTGACGGGAATCTGCGTGATGCCGCGAATCTGGTATTCGACCGGGTCTTCGATGGTGATGATCTTGTCTTCGTCGCTTTTGATCTCGTTGAGCGCGGCGTAAAGCGTAGTGGTTTTGCCCGAGCCGGTGGGGCCGGTGACCAGCACCATGCCGTAGGGCTCGCGGATGTAGCGGCGGAAACGGCGCAGATCCTCTTCGGCGAAGCCCACCACGTCGAGGGTCAGGTTTTTGAACTTCTCGCTCATCGACTCTTTGTCGAGCACGCGGAGCACGGCGTTTTCGCCGTAAATAGTCGGCATGATGGAGACGCGGAAGTCGATGGTGCGGCCCTTGTAGCGCACCCGGAAGCGGCCGTCCTGGGGCACGCGCTTTTCCGCGATGTCCAGCTCGCTCATGATCTTGATGCGGCCCAGAATGGTGCCGTGGTGCTCGCGGGCGATCGGCGCCATGGCCTCTTGCAGCACGCCGTCGATGCGGTACTTGATGTGCACCGAATCGTCGTAGCTCTCGATGTGAATATCGGAGGCGCGCCGCTCCAGGGCGGTGAAGATCGTGGTATCGACCAGCCGGATGATGGGACTGACGTCTTCGTTGTCGCTGGTCAGCTTCTCGATGGAGATGTTTTCGTCGCTGTTGTCGTCGCCGGTGAGCACGTCGAAGGTCAGTCCCTCGCTGGCCTCGTCGAGCACGCGCTGCGACTGCTCGGTCTTCTTCAGCAGGTCGGCGATCTGCGTTATCGTGGCCACGCGGGCTACGATGCGGCGGCCCAGCAGCCCCGAGATCTCGTCGAGCATCATCAGCCGCGAGGGGTCGCTGACGGCGATTACCAGCGCGCCGCCCTTCTGCTCGATGGGCACGAAGTTGTAGCGGAACATCAGTTCCACGGGCACGGTGCGCAGCAGTTCGTGCTGAATCTTGAAGTTCTTCAGATCGACGAATTCGGCGCAATAGCGGGCGGCCATTGCCTCGGCCTGGGTGCGCTCGTCCGGACCGGCGGAAAAGGGAAGCACGGTGGTGTTGGATGCGGCCATGAAGCGTTTCCTCCGGTTACATTCCTGTCGACTGGCCCAGGGAAAAGATGGGCAGGTAGAGCGAGATCAAAATAATCAATGCGACCACGCCCATGATGATCAGAATGATGGGCTCGATGAGCGAGAGCGCGGCGGCCATTGCCGTGGCCACGTCTTCCTCGAAAAATTCCGCCACCGAGTTCAGCATCTGCGGCAGCGCGCCAGTCTGTTCGCCGACGGTGACCATCTCCAGCGCCAGGCTGGGAAAGATCTTGCTTTTGCCCAGCGACTCGGACAATCCCTTGCCTTCGCGCACCGTCGTCACCGATTCCATGACCGCCTTGGAGACCTTGCGCGAAGAGATCGATTTGGCCGCCGTCTCCAGCGACGGCACCAGCGGCAAACCGCCGGTCAGCAGCGTGGAAAGCGTGCGCGAAAACAAAGCCACCTGGTGCTTGAGCCAGATCTTGCCCAGCACGGGAATGCCGGCGCGAAAGCCGTCGATAAAGTCCATGCCGCTTTCGGTGCGCGAGTAACGGTTCAAGCCAACGACCGCGCTGACAACCGCCAGCAGAATCCACAGGATCGAGTGCTGCGACCACTTGCCAAAGGCCAGCAGCCATTGCGTCATCACCGGCAGGCTGGTGCCCAACTGCTCGTAGAGCTGGGCGAACTGCGGAATCACTACCGTGAACATGAAGACCATCAGGCCGCAAACCAGCGTCAGAAGCACCGAGGGATAGATCAGCGAACCGATCAGTTTTTTGCGCAGCGTCAACGTCACGCGCTGAAAGTTCACGTAGCGGTCCATCACCTCAGACAGGTTGCCCGAGCGCTCCCCGGCCAGCAGCGTGGTCGTATACATCAGCGGGAAGCCGCTCTGCGCCTCAAAGGCCGCCGAAAGCGCCTCGCCGGTTTTTACCCGCTCGACAACGTCGAGCAACTGCCCGGCGAAGCTCTCGTTCTTCTGGATCTTGGCCAGCATCTCCAGCGAACTCAGAATGGGCAACCCGGCGCGGATCAGCGTCAAAAATTGCTGGTTGAAAATGAGAAACGGTTCCAGCTTGACCTTGCGCTTGGAAAGCCGCAGGCCGCCCCGGGCGCGGACATTGAAGACGTGATAGCCGGCATGAATGAACCGCGCCCGCAGTTCTTCGGCCGTGGCCGCGCTCTGAATCTGTTCCTGGACGCGGCCCCGCTCATCGGCCACTTTGATGACGAACTCTGCCATGTGCTCGCTCGCCGGAGCTGCCGCCTGGGCGCGTCCGGACTTGGTTGAAAAACTGGCTCCTGCTCAAGGGTAACAGCCCGACTGTAGGATAGACGCTGCCAGGGCTGTGAACGTTCGTCCAGTGTGACAGGGGTTTCATATTCTCCATGCCATCTTTGTGCCAGACTAGTATTCTGAATCCAAACCGGTTGGCGAAGGCCCAAACCGGGAACCAGGAGTTGTGATGGATGGATTCGTGCATCGCCGAACCGTTTCCGGAAAGGCTTTGCTGCGCCGGTATGGGCGCTGGGCGGCGGCGGCGGTCGCCGTGGCCGGAACGGCGCTGCTATTAGCTGCCCATGGCAAGCGGCCGGCGGCCGTCATCGAGCCCTATCCCCACGATCTGGCCCGGGTGAGCTTTGCCGTGGCCGGCGACGTGATTCCCCATGAGCCAGTGCGCGCCGCGGCCGCGGCGGCGGGAGACGGCGAGGCGGGCTGGGCCGGCCTCTTCTCCGATGTGGCCGACGTCTTTCGCGGCGTCGATTACGGCTTCGTCAACCTGGAAACACCGGTCGCGCCCGCCCATTCGCACGGCACCAAGGCCTTCCTCTTCGACGCGCCGGTCGATCTGCCCCAAGCGCTCAAGGACAGCGGCGTCAAAGTCGTCTCTTTTGCCAATAACCATGCCATGGACCAGGGCTGGGCGGGCTTTGCCGAGACCCGCGAACACCTGAAAGAGACCGGGCTGGTCTTTACCGGCACATCGGACAACGCGGCTACGGCCTGGCAGCCGGTGATTACCGATACCAACGGTATCAAGATTGGCTGGCTGGGTATCACGCGCTGGCTCAACGGCGGCCGCAATCCCGAAAAAGACGATCTGCCGCACGTCAACTTCTTTCCCTATCCCAATGACTCGGGGGGCGCTTCGGGGGCCGACGAGGCCGGCCTGCTGGCCGCCATCAAGGCCGCCCGCGCCCAATGCGACCTGTTGATCGTGACCATTCACTGGGGCGTCGAGTACGCTCCGGCGCCGCGGCCTGAGGATGTCGACATCGCGCACAAGATGCTCGACGCCGGCGCTTCGGTGATCGTCGGCGGACACCCGCACGTCTTGCAGCCCATTGAGACCTACAAAACTACCGATGGTCGCGATGCGGTGATCTTCTATTCGCTGGGCAACTTTTTGTCGAACCAATCGCGCGGTTACGTCGACGGCCTCAATCCGGACTCGAATGGCGATCCGCGCGACGAGGCCATCGGGCTCTTTTCCGCCGTGCGCCGCGACTACGGGCCGGCCGGCGTGCGCGTCGAGCTGGGCCGCGTTGGCTTTTTGCCCGTCTGGGAGGAAAACAACCACAACGATTTGGCCGCCGGCCGTGCCAAAAAGACGGTCATCCGTCCCATCCTTATCGACCGCGAGATTCCTCTGGTGCAGGCGCGGCTCGACGAGCTGAACAAGAAGACCGCTCCGGGGGGCGTAGGGCTGACGGCCGAGAAGAAAAAAGAATTCGTCGAAGTCACCAAGCGGCTGAAGCTGTTGACCGACCGCCGGGCGCAGATTTTGGCGCGGATGGGCGACGAGTACGTGACCGCGCCACCGAAGCTACCCGCCAAATAGTAAGAGGCTTTTGCTGTTTTACGTATGGCGATTACCGGGCCTCTGATCGACAGGGAAATGAGTTGGAAGCTACTGGAAAATCCTGCTTTGAAAGGTACGGCGTTCAGGCCGTACCTGAATCGCAAATCAAATCCGGGCTGTTAGATGCCGTGGAAAACATGACCGGAGAAGCACGAAGTGTCAGGGCACGGCTTGAGCCGTGCCGAAAAAGCGTCCATTCACATCCGGGGCTTTAACCCCTGAGGGACGGGCAATCGAGATTTTGCACCTTGCTCTGAATTTCCAATAAGGAAGCATTCAGCCACGATGCAGACGCCGGAGATAGAACACGAGCAGCAGCAGGAGCAGCACGCCAGCGCCTACGGCCTGTTGTTGGGGGTGGTGTCGATCCCCTTTATTCTGGCGCTAGCCTGTCTGGCCATCCCCTATATCATCTTGCTGAACTGGTGGCGCCAGCACCGCGAACACACCTTGCGTTTGCGCATGCGCGAGCAGGGCCGGCTGATCAACTGGCAGGAGTTTCTGCGCCATCTGCGCGAGCGCGGCGGAACCTGCATCGAAGAAAAATTCTCGCCCAAGGGCCCGGTCCGTTTCTGGTGGACGGCCGAGGATGTCGGGCGGCAATCGCCTTACACCATCATCGACTGGTTTACCATGCGCAAAGGCCGCCAGCACGAGCCGTTCATCCGTTGGTGCCGCTCGCGCTACACCGATGCCGCGGGCGGCAGCGCGCTGCTGGTCGACGCCACCATGGTGCCGCGCCGCGAGATCTACACCCTTTGGGCCGAGTGCCGCTCAGGAGCCAGAAAGGCTCGCTGGATCGAAGTCGCCCCGCCGGAGATTTTGCCCCGACGGCCGGGACTGGAAAGATAATTTCGCTGCGCGGTTCTACGACAAAAGAGCAACGCCTTCGGCGATTGCCGCCGCCTCCAGCGCCTTATCGAGTGTGGCTAGCGGGAGTTGCTTGCGCTGTGCAAGCGCGAGATAAGCCGCGTCGTAGACCGTCAGCGCATCTCTGCGCGCCAAATCAAGAACCAGCGCGCTATCACCCTGGGTAGCGATCTCGATATTGAGTTGCTCCATCTCGCTGAGAAAGCCAACCACATCGTCCGCGGAAATACGCTCGCGCCGTTCGTTCAGCACCAGAATGTTGCGAATCTCGTACCACCAGATCGCCGGTACAATCGCCGATCCCGATTCGAGAGCGGAGAAGGCCAGGTCGGCCAATGGATGATCTTCATCGCGCATCGCCCAAGTGATGGTTACGGATGCGTCCAGAACAAATCGCACGGCTACATACGCCCTTCGTCGCGAGCGGAGAGAATCTCTGCCAACGAAACCGGCTTGGTGCGCTTGCGGATTTCGCGGATCGCATCCATCGCGCGCAGCGTGCGCTCCCGATCGAATTCCGCCGGCGGGCTGATGCGCGCCACCGGCTTGCCGTGCCGCGTAATCACCACGCTCTCGCCGCGCTCCACATCGTCGAGAATGCGCAAAAAGTGCGTTTTCGCCTCGGAGGCTTGAATTGTCTGCATAAAATCGACCAGTCAATTTAACTAGTCAAAATTTTAGCACAACTTGAGTGGTCGCGTGTGATTTTGTATATTGTTGATTTTAATTATGATACATTCAGTGGTTGGATTATTCTGAGGCTTCCAGTGCATCGACCCAGTCTGGCTTTTGCGGAGGAAGATCGCGATAGCAGTCGTAGGAGCCCAACCGTTTGCCCGTGGCGAGGTCGGCAAGAATGCAGGTCGCACTGAAATGAAGAGAACCCGTCATGTAGGCCACCTGTTTACCATCTGCCCAGAAGATCCATTTCCAAATCGTGGGATCGCCTTCGATGCGCCGGATGGTGTGGCCGTTACGGGCAATGATGAGCGTGAAAGGGATGAGTTCGCCATCCCGATCCGGATTCGGCCAGTTGAGTGTCCAACCCTCGAGTCCGTCCGGTCCCTTTTGATGTGCTGAGGGTGTTGGTTTGTCTTGAGACTGCGAAAGCAGTGGTGCCGGAAAAGAGCAGAGACAAAGCAAACCGAGAAGATAAGCACAGATTCTGGCCTTCATTCCGACTCCAATTGCGCTGGTTTGTCCATGCGCTAATCGATATGCATGCAGATGAATCAGTATCCGTTGGCCACCAGCCACTCGGCGGTCAGGTCCATCTGCTTATTGCGTTCGGCCTGCATCTGCATGGCGGCCAGCTTCACCAGCACGTCGGCCTCGACGTTGACCGGCGAGCCCACGGCGAGGGTGTGCAGGTTGGTCCGCCAATAGGTGAGCGGCAGAATGGCGATGGAGATCTCTTCGCCGTCGAAGCTGGCGATGGTCAGGCTGATGCCCTCGACGGCGACCGAGCCTTTGGGCACCATCCACTGGCGGACGTTTTCCGGCACGCGCACTTTGAGGGTCCAGTCGGTGGTCTCGCGATTGAACTCTGGGCTCGACTCGGGGATGACCGGGATGAGCGCGGTCAGTTCGCCGCAGCCGTCCACGTGGCCCTGCACAACGTGGCCGCCCAGCGGGCTGCCCGCGGCCGTTGGCAGTTCCAGGTTGACCTTGGCGCCGGAGGCGAGCGCGCCCAGCGAGGTGCGGTCGAGCGTTTCTTGTGCCAGATCAGCGTAGAAGTAAGTGGGGTTGGGTTCGAGCGCCGTCAGGCAGACGCCGGAAACACCCAGCGAATCGCCCTCGCGCAGCCGCGCGGCCACGCCCGGAGCTTCAATCGTGATCCGCCGCACGCCCCCACGGTCGCTCAGTCCAACCAGGGTTCCGGTTTGTTCGATGATGCCGGTGAACATGGCTCCATTTTAGGGGACGAGGGAGCGAGGGACCAAGGGAACGAGGGGGTAAAGACCTGGGCTGCCGTGAATAGAATGCAACCTGGGGCCGGATGGGCGAATCCAATATCGGAATAGGAGTTGTGACGATGGCTGACAAAGTTGCATTTATTACGGGAGGCAACCGCGGCTTGGGCTTTGAGACCGCGCTGCAATTGAAGGATGCCGCCAAGGTTGTGATTGGAGCGCGGGATTTGGCGCAAGGGCAAAAGGCCGTGGAGAAGCTGCGCGCCGCTGGCGCCGAGGCCGACGCAATCGCCTTCGATGTGACCGACGCGGCCAGCCACAAAGCCGCCTACGATTATTTTGATAAGCGTTATGGCCGGCTCGACATTCTGGTGAACAACGCGGGCATCGCCGCCGGACCGTTTCCGAGCACGGGGCCCGAGCACATCGCGGCCGAGGTGCCGATGGATGTGTTGCGCAAGGTCATGGAGACGAATTTCTTTGCTGTTGTCGCGCTCACGCAGACCTTGCTGCCGCTGATCAAAAAGAGCCCGGCGGGAAGAATCGTGAACCTTTCGAGCATTCTGGGCTCGCAGACGCTGCTGGCCACGCCTGGCTCGCCGATCTACGATGCCAAGAGCTTTGCCTACGATGTTTCCAAAACGGCGCTCAACAGTCTGACCATTCATCTGGCCTACGAACTGCGCGACACCAAGATCAAGGTGAACTCGGCGCACCCCGGCTGGGTGAAGACCGAGATGGGCGGTCCGCAGGCACCGATGGAGTTGAGCCAAGGAGCAAAAACTTCCGTGGCGCTGGCCACCCTGCCCGACGATGGACCGACGGGCGGCTACTTCCACCTGGGCAAGCCGCTGCCGTGGTAAGAGCAGGGACCAAGAATAGCTATCAGCTCACAGTTATTTGTGCCGGAGCGTGGACGTTAGCTTTTCACCAACTGCTGAGAGCTGAAAGCTATCAGCTCTCAGCAGAGAGAGTTTTCTCTCTGCTCTTGCCATTTGCGGCCCGTGCATGACAACCTTGTTACAAGCGCGCAAGAGTCACGTAAGAAGGAGCTTTTCAACCCACCATGCCCATTCAAGCGACCGCAAAGATCTGGCACAACGGCAATCTGATTCCCTGGGAACAGGCGACCATCCATGTGATGAGCCACGTGATTCATTACGGATCGGCCGTCTTCGAGGGAATCCGCTGCTACAAGCAGCCGCACGGGGCTGCGATCTTCCGTTTGCCAGAGCACATGCAGCGGATGCTGGACTCGGCCAAAATCTATCGCATGGAACTGCCCTTCACCCTGGAAGAGCTCTGCACCGCGGTCGTGGATCTGGTCGAGGCCAACGGCGTCGCGCCCTGTTATATCCGGCCCATCGCTCTGCGCGGTTACGGCGAGATGGGCGTCGATCCCACGAAGTCGCCGGTCGAGGTTTACGTCGCGAATTTTCCGTGGGGCAAATACATTGCTGGCCATGGCGGCGCCGATGTGTGCGTCTCCAGTTGGAACCGCATGGCGCCCAATACCATGCCCACGCTGGCCAAGGCCGCTTCCAATTACATGAACTCGCAGCTCATCCACATGGAGGCCGCGGTGAACGGCTACCAGGAGGGCATCGGCCTGGATGTGAACGGACTGGTGAGCGAGGGTTCGGGCGAGAATGTTTTCGTGGTGCGCAACGGCGTCATCTACACGCCGCCGCTGGCCAACTCGGCGCTATCGGGGATCACCCGCGACAGCGTGCTGACCATCGCCCGCCACTTGGGACTGACGGTGACCGAGCAGCCGCTGCCGCGCGAACTGCTCTACATTGCCGACGAGGTCTTCTTCAGCGGCACGGCCGCCGAGGTGCAGCCCATCCGCTCCATCGATAAGATTACGGTCGCCGACGGCAAGCCGGGCGAGATTACCAAGAAGATCGCCGACGAGTTCTTTGGCATCGCCAACGGGCTCAAGCCCGACCGCTTTGGCTGGCTGACGCCGGTCAAGGTGACGGCGAGCGAACCGGTTTCGGCATAGGTTCATACGAAGTAACTGCATCGGGCTCTTCGGTTTTGGCCGAAGGGCCCGATGCGTTTTCATCTGGCGCAAAAATCCACAGCCGCCGCTCCGGGATTGCCCGAATCTTCATCTCTTTTTTAATGCCAGCCATTACAATCGGGCCATGTCCATTCGTGCCTCTTTGCAAAAGGTATTGATCGCCCTTGTCGCGGTGATCGTGCTAGCCGTCTCCAGCCCTCTGTCCAGCCTCGCGCAGGTCTATAACGGCCGTCCCAAGCTGATCGTCATCGTCGTCATCGACCAGTTTCGCGGCGATTATCTGAACCGTGAACAGGCGGAGTTTGGCAAGCGCGGATTCAACCTTTTCATGAAAGATGGCGCCTGGTTCAAGAACTGCTATTACAACTACGCCAACACCAAGACCGCTCCCGGCCACGCGACGCTCGGCACGGGTGCCTATACGGATGGCCACGGTATTGAAACCAACGAGTGGTGGGATGCCTCGCGCTCCTTTGACGTGCCGGTCAGCGCGGTGCAGGACGAGCGCTATCAACTGGTCGATCTGCCGGCCAGCTCGATTCCGGCCAACCAGCCCGGCGCCGCGCCCTGGGCGGCCAAGTTCGTGATCGGCTCATCGCCGTTGAATCTGCGCGCCACCACGCTGGGCGATGAGTTGCGGCTAGCCACGCAGGGCCGCGCCCGCGTCTTCGGCATCTCGCTCAAAGACCGCGCGGCGATTCTACCGGCCGGCCAGTCGGCCAATGCCGCCTACTGGATCGACGACGCCAGTGGCCAGTTCACCACCTCGACCTATTACATGGAGCATCTGCCCAAGTGGGCCGCCGACTTCAACGCCGGCGGACGGATCGCGAAGGCCGAGCAGGATGCCAACGTCGATACCGCGACCACGCAGTTTTTCGATCTGGTGGGTCACACGCCGGCGGCCAACAGCTACGAACTGGATTTTGCCAAGGCGCTGATCGATGGCGAAAAGCTGGGCCAGAATGGCGTCACCGATTTGCTGGTGGTCTCGCTTTCGGCCAACGACCTGCAAGGGCACAAGTTCGGCCCGGACTCGGAGTTCCAGAACCAGATGATCCTCAGCCTGGATCACGATCTGGAAGACTTCAATAACTGGCTGGACAAGAAGATCGGGCTGGATAACGTCTGGATGGCGCTCAGCGCCGATCATGGCATCGCGCCGGTTCCCGGCGAGGCCGCCAAGCTGGGCATCAACGCCGTCGCCATCAACATGCAAAAGGCATACCAGTCGATGAATGCCAAGCTGAACGAGCGCTTCTCCAAGGGGGAGAAGGTTGGCTATCTGCTGCCCGATCCCAGCCTGCCCAACGCGGCCTACGATCTTCCCTACATTACGTTGGATAAGAGGGCGTTCCAAAAGGCTGGCATCGACGAGAAGACCGCCGAGGAGGCCGTGGGCCAGTTCTTCCGCGAGGCCATTGCCGAGCAGAATCCCAATCCACTGCCGGAGATTCATCTTTATCCGCCGCCGGTTTTCACGCCTTCGCAGCAGCGGCTTGACCCCGCGCCGCGCGTCCAGTACACCTTTACGCGTCTGCAACTCGAGAGCGGCCAACTGCCGCCCAGCGAATTTGGCCGCCAGATTGCGCATAGCGTCACCGATCACGGCAACTGGTTTGTCTTTGTTGTGTTGGACGCTTACCAACTGCAGGGCTCCGGCCAGTTTGCCGGCACCACGCACTTCAGCCCCTGGAACTACGACCGTCATGTCCCGCTGGCCTTCTACGGTTCGGCCTTCAAGCCGGGCGAGTATGATGAAGCAGTAGAGCCCGTGGATCTGGCGGTAACGCTGGCTTCGCTCGCGGGCGTCAATCGCCCTTCGGCGGCGGTTGGACGCGTGCTGAGAGTCGCCATCAAGGCGGATGCGACGCCGGAAAAATAAGCTTGGCGCGGGCCGTTGCGCATAAAGGATGTCAGCTGCTTCGTGAAACCCGACATGAAAGTTTCGTTCGCCGGGATTGAGCTGGTGAACCCGGTCATTGCCGCTAGCGGAACTTTTGGCTATGGCATCGAATTTGAAGAAATCGTCGCGCTCGATCAGGTGGGCGCGATTGTCACCAAAGGCATTTCGCTGGAGCCGATGGCCGGCAACACGGCTCCGCGCATTGTGCAAACGGCCGCTGGCATGCTCAATGCTATCGGCCTGCAGAACGTCGGCGTGCAGGAGTTTGTTGCCAAAAAACTGCCGCCGATGCGCCGTTATCCCAAATGTAAGGTGATCGTCAACGTCTTTGGCCAGACGGTAGGCGATTATCTGGCCGTCATCGAGCATCTCAATGCGGCCGAGGGCATTGCCGCCTACGAGCTCAACGTCTCCTGCCCCAATGTGCATGCCGGCGGAATGGCCTTTGGCGCAGATACCAGTTCGCTCGAGTATCTGGTGAGCCGCGGCAAAGCCACTGCTGCCCGGCCGCTGATCGTAAAACTGACGCCGAATGTGACCTCGGTCGCGCATATGGCGCAAGTAGCCGCCGATGCAGGCGCCGATGCGGTCAGCCTGGTGAATTCGTTTCTCGCCATGGCCATCGATCCAGTGGAGCGCAAGCCCCGGCTGAGCAATGTGACAGGCGGTTTGACCGGCCCGGCGATCAAGCCCATCGCGCTGCGCATGGTCTATGAAACCGCGCGTACGGTCAAAATTCCCGTCATCGGTCTGGGGGGCATCATGACCGCCGATGATGTGGTTGAATTCATGCTCGCCGGAGCCACGGCCGTGCAGATCGGAACCGCCAGTTATGCCGATCCCCGCGCCACCGAACGCGTAGCCCACCAGTTGGAATCCTGGTGCAAGAGCAACGACGTGGAGCGCGTGGCCAGCCTGACCGGAGCGTTGAAAGACTAGGGACTAGGGACTAGACGAGGGATGCGGCTTTCGATTGTTTTGTTGATTGCGTTGGAAATCTCCAAAGGCGCTAGCCGCTGGCCAGAACAACATCGAGCTACAGGCGTTTGAGAAAGGCCCGCGCCTCGACGAGTTGCGGGAACAGCGCTTCTTCGGCGCGGAAGGCCGCCGTGTGAATCGAGCGGCGTACCCCGTTGGTCTTGATGGGGTGCTTCAGGTGCAGCATCTCGTGGTAAAGCAGATATTCGATGGCATAGCGTGGGCTCGATGGCCGGTCGAAGACGCGGCTGACAACGATGGTATTGTGCGCCGCGTCGTAGTGGCCCAGTGAGCGTTTGGCAAAGTGCTCGCTCCAGGTGAGGTTTGGCCGTCCCAGCAGCCCGTTGAAGAAGCGCTCATTGAGCACGTCGAAGACCTCTTCGAGATGGTAAAACCGGCCCTCGGGACCGGAGTAGCGTTTGGCGCCCCGCGTGGTGCGGATCAGATCGATCTGCCGGGTGACCGGAGCGCTGTTCACAAACCGCTTGTAGCGCAGGTTCTGCGCCGCGTCGATGGGCTTGTTGTAGAGTTTGGCCAGCAGAATGTGCGCAATGGCGTGAATGACGGGCTCGGGCGCGCCCTCCAGCAGGTCGGAGAGGTTGACGTGGAGCTTGCCCTCGCGCAGCCGGATGGTCGTGTTTAGCGAGGTGAACCGGCGCAGTTTGACCTGGATCGGCGGCATGGGCGCACGCGGCCGCAGCGCGCGATATTCCAACTGGAAGATGGGAACAAAATCGATGGCCACCATCTGCGAGGGTAACAGATGCCGGCTTGGCGCTGCCAGTTGCGCTACTGTGGCTCGTGGCGGTCCTGGCCCTTTTCGTCTTTGTGTTCTTTGAAGTAGGTTTCCTGCTCGGCGGTGATCTGTTTGGCCTGACCGGCAAGATCGTTCGCGCTTTCGATGGCCTCTTTGAGCGGCAGCTCAAAGCCGGGCTCGCTGGGCAGGTCGTGCAGAACGCCCTGCCAGCGCTGCACGCCCTCATTGAGCCCTTTGAGCGATTTGCGAATGTCGGACTTGCGCTCGGAGTAGACATCGAGGTTCGAGCCCAACTCGTCCATCAGCGCGGCAAAGTCCAACAATTCATCATTGAGCCGGTGCGCGCGGGCCGGGGAGTGGGCGCGTTTGATCAGTCCCTTGACGGTATCCGAGTAGCCATCGATGAATTTGACGTAGAGCAGAACGCGGGCCGGCGGATCGATGGCGGTCTCGGCGATCTGATCCTGCTGCGCCTCGGTCAAAGGCTCGCGCTTTTGCTTTTGCGCCAGCAGCGGCGCGGCGACGAGCACGGCGAGTAGAAAAGCGGCGGGAAAACGCATGCTGATTCCCTTCTGCGCTTCTATTCAAGCACAAAAACAGGGCACGAGGGAACCAGGAAGCAAGGGAACGAAGGAACAAGAGGCCGCTATTTGCGGAAGACCTGGATCATGGCGGCGTTTTGTGCCCGGTTGACGTGGGCCAGCGTCTCTTCGACCAGCGAGCGGTTCTCCGCGGTGCTCGCGTGCAGCATTTCACTGAGCCGGAAGGCGGTGTGGTTGAGCAGGATTTCGGCGTTCTTCAGCCGCTTGTCGTTGTTGGCCAAAGACAGATGGATCTTTTCGGCGACCTGCTGGATATGCTTCAGCAGGGTATTGGCTTTGTTGAAGTCGCCGACAGCGTATTGGTGGATGCTCAGCTCGGTCATCTGCTGCACCAGTTCGGCGTAGAGGAAGCATTGCTCGCGGGGCTGCGCTTGGTTGGCACGGGCCTCAAGAGCGTCGATGGCCTGCTGGTTGGGCTCTATGTCGCCTCGGAGGGCGGCACAGGTTGGGGGAACAGCGACTCCTGCAGCGAGCAAAACGGCGATTGCGATCCCGGTCCGCATAAACACCTCCACCGCTCCGGTCTTGCCTCGAAGTGTGTTCATCGTACGCGCATTTTGAGAAGAACCGCAAGTGACTTAAAGACGCAGCTGCAGCAGAGCGAATCGAAGCTGTACAGAAAGCGGTGCCGCTGTTCAGGTAGGGAATATCCACAGATTTTTTGTGGAGGCGATCCTAAAGGAACAGCTATTTTGTGCCGAGTATCTGTAGCCGTTGGCGGGCCTGCCACTCCTGATTGGCGTATTTGCCGGCCGAAGCCTCAAGAAACTTATGGTAATAAGCCGCGGCCTGCTCTTTCTGGTGCAGGGAATCGTAGGCCGTGGCCCACAGAAACAGGGTGGTGGCATTTTCCGGCAAAGACTTGGCTCGCTCGGTGAGCGCCTGCAACGCAACCTCGGGGTGGTTGGTGCGCGAAGCGGCAAAGGCCAGCCCGCTCCAGCCCTCGGCATTGGCCGGCGCCAGCCGCGTGGCCTGCTGGAAGACGGAATAGGCCGGTTCGAATTGCGTCTGACGGGTCAGATTCTGGCCGTGCGCGATGAGAAGATCTGCATCCTGCGGCGCCAGGGCCAGCAGCTTGATGTCGAGCTCGTCGGCTCCTGCGTAGTCGCCAGCGTCAGCCCGCACCGTGGCCAGCATGCGGGTGATGGCGTTGTCGGCGGGGTGGTCCTGGTGAAGTTTTTCCAGTAGCGGCAGAGCCTCTGCATTGTCTTGTGCAGCGAGTACAGTGGCCAGTTGGGCGGTCAGCGCCGGGTCGTCCGGAGATTTTTCCAGCGCCTCGCGCAGCATCTGTTCGGCGCCGGCATATTTCTTTTGCTGGATGAGCAGATGCGCCAGCCCTGCCCTGGCGGCAGAGGATTTTGGATCGGCGGCCAGCACGCGGCGGTAGGCGGCCTCGGCCTCGGCAGGCTGACCGGTCTGGGCGGCTAGTTCGGCGGCAAGCAGAATGTCGTCCGTGGTTTCCTGCGAGATCTTCAAGGCTTGGATGAGGTCATTCGAAGCCGCCGTGGGGTCGGTTGCACGGTCGATCCGCGCCAGCGCCCGCCAGGCCCGGGCCTTGAGCGCCGGATCGATGCCCGGAGCGTCGAGCGCGGTGGCGGTGGCCAACTCGGTATGCGCCTCGTCGAACTTCTTTTGCCGGGCCAGCAGCAGGCCCAGCGAGAGATGCGCCTCGAAGGATTGCGGATCGGCGGCAGCGGCGCGGCGGTAGAGCGCGATAGCATCGTCGAGCCGGTTCTGCGCGTCGGCCACGTAACCGGCGTCAAAGAGCGCCCGGGCGTCGGCCGGATGCGCGGCCAGCCAGGTGTCGAGCCTGGTTTCGGCGGTCTTCCAATCGGCGGCGGCGATGGCGGCCTCTGCGGCCGGCAGACCGTCGTCGGCGGCTGGTGGCACTTGAACCGGAGCCGCCGGCTGTTGCGCCCCAGCGGCGCAGACGGCAAGAAGCAGAGCAAAAGACGCGAAACGAAGCACGAAAGTCCTCTTTCAACAGTGTAATAGCCCAACATGCCGGGGCAGCGGAGCGCCGCCAGCAGCACGGCCAAGCCTGCGTCTCCTATAATGAAGATGGACGGTTGTACCCCACGCCTCGTTAGGCGGCTTGTGGCGCGGCTGGATATTTTTTCTCCGGTGCCTTCCCTTTGAGCGATGCCATTGTCATCCGCGGCGCGCGGACACATAATCTGAAGAATCTCTCCTGCGAGATTCCCCACGGACGGCTGACGGTGGTCAGTGGCGTCTCGGGCTCGGGCAAAAGTTCGCTGGTCTTCGACACCATCTATGCCGAAGGGCAGCGGCGGTACGTGGAGTCGCTCTCGGCCTATGCGCGGCAGTTTCTGGAGCGGATCGAGAAGCCCGACGCCGACGTGATCGATGGACTGGCGCCGGCCATCGCCATCAAACAGCGCAATACCACGCGCAATCCCCGCTCCACGGTGGCCACGGCGACCGAGGTCTACGACTACATGCGGCTGCTCTTTGCCCGCTGCGGCACGGTCTATTGTCTGGACTGCGGCGAGATGGTCAAGCGCGACACCGTCGATGAAGTGGCCGAGGCGCTGCTGGCGCTGGGCGAGGGCACGCGGCTGAACGTGCTGTTTCCCGCCCGGGCCGCCGTTCCCCCGGTCCCGGCGGAAGTGAAGCCGGAAAAAAACACCAAGCGCGCCACCAAAGCCAAGACCACGGCCAAGAGTGCCGAGCCGGCACATCTTCAGGCCGTGAAGGCGCGGCTGGCCGAGTTGCGCGCCGGCGGTTTCAGCCGCCTGTGGCAGGATGGGCAGATCTTCGATTTTTCCACACCGGAGTCGCTGATCGATCTGAACCTGGAGGCGCCGCTGTTCGTGCTGCTGGACCGGATCGCGGTCAGCGCCGAGAGCCGGTCGCGGATCGTCGATGCCGTCGAGATCGCCTATCGCGAGGCCGGCGAGATCGTTTTTGTCGAGGCTCCGCGCGACGAAGCGGCCCCGCCGCTGCGGCTGCGCTTTTCCGCCGCCTACGAGTGCTCGCGCTGCCGCAAGCCGGCGCTGGAGCCTGAGCCGCGGCTGTTCAGCTTCAACAATCCCTTTGGCGCTTGTCCGCGCTGCCAGGGCTTTGGCAATACCGTCGATTTCGATCTGAACCTGATCGTGCCCAACAAAGAGTTGAGCCTGAACGATGGCGCAATCGACCCCTGGAACCGGCCCAAGTACCGGCCCTGGTTCAGCGATCTGCGCAAACGCGCGGCCAGCCTGGGCGTGCCGCTCGATGTGCCCTGGCGCGATTTGCCCCAGGCGGCGCGCGAGATTGTGCTCAACGGCAAAGACGAGTTTCCCGGCATCAACGGTTTTTTTGCGCAGATGGAGCGCAAAAAATACAAGCTGCATGTGCGCGTGATGCTCTCGAAGTATCGCGGTTACGCCGAGTGCCCGGAGTGCCATGGGCAGCGGCTGCGGGCCGAGGCGCGCGCGGTGCGGATCGGCAATGACAAGGCGGGCAGCAAGAATGTCTGCGAGGCGGCGGCGCTGACCATTACCGAAGCCAAGGATTTCTTCAACGCCCTGCAACTGACGCCGATGCAGGCCGGCATCGCCGGGCCGATTCTCAAAGAGGTGCAGCAGCGGCTGGGTTTTTTGTCGGCCGTGGGGCTGGAATATCTGACGCTGGACCGGCTCTCCTCGACGCTTTCGGGCGGCGAGGCGCAGCGCATCCAACTGGCCACCGCGCTGGGCTCGCAGCTTGTGGGCGCGCTCTATGTTCTCGACGAACCTTCCATCGGCTTGCACTCGCGCGATACCGCGCGGCTGATTACCATCCTCAAAGAGCTGCGCGATCTGGGCAACACCATTCTGCTGGTGGAGCACGATGCCGACATTTTGCGCGCGGCCGATTATTTGCTCGATCTGGGCCCAGGCGCCGGCGAGTTCGGCGGCAAGCTCCTTGCCGAGGGCGTACTGGCAGAGATTGAAGCCGATCCGGCATCGCTCACTGGCCGCTATCTGAGCGGTAAAGTTACGATTCCCGTGCCTACGCGGCGGCGCGCGCCGGGCCGCGAGAAGCTGGTGATCCGCGGCGCGCGCGCCAACAATCTGCGTGGCCTCGATGTCGAAATTCCGCTGGGAATGCTGGTGGCCGTAACCGGTGTCTCCGGCTCGGGCAAATCGACGCTGGTGCATCAGGTGCTCTATCGCGCCGTGGCCCATGCGCTGGGCCAGGGCGAGGGCGGCGATCCAGCCGGCGTGCTCACTTCGCTGGGCGGCGTGGAGCGGCTCAACGACGTGGTGCTGGTCGATCAAACGCCTATCGGCCGCACGCCGCGCTCCAATCCCATCACCTATATCAAGGGCTTCGATCTGATCCGCGAACTCTTCGCGGCGCAACCCGAGGCCAAGCGGCGCGCGCTCACGCCGGGACATTTTTCCTTCAACGTTCCCGGCGGCCGCTGCAACACCTGCGAGGGCGACGGCACGGTGACCGTCGAAATGCAGTTTTTGGCCGACATCGAGTTACCCTGCGAGGACTGCGGCGGCACGCGCTATCAGGCCAAGGTGCTCGAGGTCCAATACAAGGGCAAGAACATTCACGAAGTGCTGCAAATGACGGTGAAAGAGGCGCTGCGCTTCTTTGCCGGGCAAAACCGGCTGCAGGAAAAACTGGCCGTGCTCGACGAGATCGGCCTCGGCTATCTGCGGCTGGGCCAGTCGGCGACCACCCTCTCTGGCGGCGAGGCGCAGCGCGTCAAGCTGGCGGCGCATCTGGCCGCGGTGCGCTCGGCCAACGCCACGGCCAAGCCCTCGCAGGCCAGCCGCGTGCTTTATATCATCGACGAGCCGACCACCGGACTGCACTTCGACGATGTCTCCAAGCTGCTGACGGCCTTCCGCAAGCTGATCGATGGCGGCGGTTCGCTGATCGTGATCGAGCATAACCTCGACGTGATCAAAAGCGCCGACTGGGTGATCGACCTGGGACCTGAGGGCGGCCGGGGCGGCGGCCGCATCGTCGCCGAAGGCACGCCCGAAGAAATCGCTTCGAACCTGCACTCGCACACCGGCAAGTGGTTGGCGCAGGTGCTCTGAGCCAGCCTGTAGCGAGCCCTCAATTTGCCGCCGCACAAGCCGGTAAATCGTTGCCTCTCAACGCCGATCCGCAGCGCGGAACCGCGTCAAAAAGCCGATTTGCCAGTCGTGATTCCGATTCGATACAAAGGATGAGCCAATTTTTAGGGAACCTGCCGCGACTCCTGTCGATTCGGCTTCTCGAATCGCTGGACAGCGCCGCAGCCTCCAGAAGGAAGTATCCTTTGAGCTTTTCCGCCGGGCCAATTGAAAATCTAGCGACACAGAACGAAGACATTGAAGCCCAGTTGATTCCTGCCGGGCGGCTGGTGCCGTTTATCGTCGTCACGGTTCTATTTTTCCTGTGGGCGATTCCCAACAATCTAAACGATATTCTGATCCGCCAGTTCATGAAGTCGTTCAACATTAACCGGTCGAGTGCCGCCGGGGTTCAAATCTGGTTTTATCTGGGATATTTTTTGTTAGCGATTCCTGCCGGGCAACTCATGCGGAAATTCGGCTACAAGGCCGGCATTGTGACCGGACTTTGTTTGCTGGGCACGGGCTGTCTGCTATTTTATCCGGCTGCGCAAGCTGGGATTTATACGTTTTTCCTCGTGGCACAATTTGTAATCGCCAGTGGCCTCTCGTTTCTTGAAACCGGATCGAATTCATTTATCGCGCAACTGGGACCGGCGGGATCGAGCGAGCGGCGGCTAAATCTGTCGCAAGCTTTTAATCCGTTGGGATCGATTAGCGCCGGGCTCATTGGCACCGTGTTTATCTTTTCCGGTGTAAAGTTAACCGATGCACAAGTGGCCGCGATGCAGGCGGCAGGAACCTACCAGGCTTATCTGCACTCGGAGACGCTGCGCGTAGTCGCGCCATACTTGGTGTTGGGTTGTTTTGCGTTTTTGTGGGCGGTGTTGATTCTGATGACGAAATTTCCGGCGCTGGGTGGAGAGAAAGAAGCTCTGGTGGCTAGTGCGCCTGCCACACAACCAGTGCGGCTCTGGCAATCGCACTTTGTCTTCGCGATCTTGGCGCAGTTCCTATACGTTGGCGCGCAGGTGGGCACGTGGAGCTACTTCATCAATTATGTAGAGTCGGCCACTGGTGTCGGAGATAAAGCCGCGGGCTATATGCTGACGGGAACGCTAGCAGCCTTTGCCGTTGGACGGTTTAGCTCGGCGTGGCTGATGCGGCACTTCCACGCAAGGTTGATGCTGGTGGTTTATGCGGTCATCAATGTTTGCTTGTGCCTGTTTGCTGTCGTGCATCCGGGTTGGATGGGAGTAGGTTGCCTGTTGATGACCAGTCTCTTCATGTCGATCATGTTCCCGACTATCTTCGCGCTCGGCCTGAAGGGAATGGGCGAGAATACGAAGACCGCCGGTTCGTTTTTAGTGATGGCGATTCTCGGTGGCGCAGCACTAACCAAGATCATGGGCATGCTTCCGCTGCAGTTGGCCTACCTGGTGCCGGTGTGCTGTTACGTGGGAGTGGCGCTTTACGGGTGGTTTTTTGCCGAGGCGAAGCCGAGTTCGGCGTTGGCGTAGTACTGCGGATCAGTGGTTGGCCCGGTGAGCGCGCTTAGGTGCGGTGTTTAAGTCGGTGGCCCAAGCCTCCAGTCCCGGCAGACCGGCGGCTTGGCTGAAGGCGTGGTCGTTGCTGACAAGAATCGCGCCGGCGGCGATGGCGTGCGCGGCGATCTGCGTGTCGAGCGGCCCCAACGGTTTGCCGTTGGCCTCTTGCTTGGCGCGGAACGCACCGTAAACTGACGCCTCGGTTCTGCCCCAGGGCAGAACTCTGATGCGGTCAAGGAAGGCGTGCAGAGAGTGACGGCGCCGGTCACCTCCGCCGATACAAGCCAGCCCATACCAAAGCTCGGCCTCGGTAATCGACGAGATGCACGCGATCTCGTCTGGGCCCAGGCCGGCAAGACGGCTGCGCGCAGCGGCGGAAACGCCTTTGACAATATAGCTGACGGTATTGGTGTCGAGCAGATACAGCCGCGTCATAACGGCTCGCGGGTTTCCGCCGTTCCTTGTTTCCGGCCGGCGAGAAAATCGCCGGGAAACGCGGCTGCGTCGAGCGCGGCGAAGATATCGTCCCAACTGGACGGGGATTGGGATAGGATCAGATCGCCATTTTGTGGATTGCGCCGCACGTAGACCTCCCGAGTCTGAAAACGGAACTCGGCGGGAATGCGTACCGCCTGACTGCGGCCGGTCATAAAAACCTTCGCTTTGACGGTCTGTGGCATCAGTGCCTCTCTTGATGTATATCATGATACGCATCAAGGGCCGGAGTCAAGTTGCAGGCCAGCTTCTGGGCGGTATCAAGGCCTTGTCGTATTGTCATTGGGGGATATAAGAATTTAGGTCACTCTGCGTGATCAGCGGGCAAGAAATCGTTTACTCTGGAGAGTCCCTTGCCGCTTGAACTGTTCGTGCATTCTATTGCCCGACCGCGGAACAAGCCGCGGGTATTGACCGGCAGGAGAAGGATTTGTGGAATGAGCGTTTCGATCGAGAGGGAAAACGATGAGCGGAATCTCGCGGCGTAAGTTTGTGCAATCGGCGGCGATGGTGGGCGCAGGAGTTGCCAGTGTGCGCAGTTTGCGGGCGCTCGCGCAAGACCCGGTCGTGGATGTAGAGCGCTCGGCAAACCACACCGGCTACGAGGCTGTGCCGTGGAAGGCGCGGCCGTTTCCCATGCGCCAGGTGCGGTTGCTGGCCGGTTCGTTGCGCGAGATGCAGGAACGCAATCGCGTCTATCTTTACACGCTGCCCAACGACCGGTTGTTGCACAGCTTCCGGCTCACCGCAGGATTGCCGTCTTCGGCGCAGCCGCTGGGCGGGTGGGAGGCGCCGGATGGCGAACTGCGCGGCCACTTTGCCGGCGGGCATTATCTTTCGGCCTGCGCGTTGATGAGCGTGAGCGCGGGCGATACGCCGTTGCGCGAAAAAGCCAACGAACTGGTGGATGAACTGGCCAAGTGCCAGCGTCAGGATGGCTATCTGAGCGCCTATCCATCGACGTTCTATGACCGGCTAAAAAATTATCAGCAAGTGTGGGTGCCTTTTTACACCTACCACAAGATTCTGGCCGGCATGTTGGATATGTATGTGTACTGCGGCAATACGCAGGCGCTGGCCGTGGCCGCGCGCATGGCCGATTGGGCCGCGAAATGGCTCGAGCCGCTGAGCGACGAGCAATGGGCGCGCATCCAATTGGTTGAGCACGGCGGCATGAACGAGGCCTGCTTCAATCTGTATGCGCTGACCGGCGAAAAGCGTTTCCGCGATCTGGGCTTCCGCTTCGAGCACAAAAAGTTTTTCGATCCATTGGCCGCGGGCGAAGACAAGCTGGCCGGGCACCACTCGAATACCAATATTCCCAAGGCGATTGGCGCGGCGCGCGGCTACGAGGTTTCTGGCGACGAGCGCTATCGCACTATCGCGACCAACTTCTGGCATCAGGTGGCCGAGCATCACGCCTACTGCACCGGCGGCACCAGCGCCACGGTTCCGCATTCGCGCGACGATGGCGAGGGCTGGCACACGGCCGACGATCTGGCCAATCAGTTGGTTCCTGCAGCGCAGGAGTGCTGCTGCAGCTATAACATGATGAAGCTGTCGCGGCATCTCTTTGGCTGGACGGCCGACGCGCGTTACATGGACTACTACGAGCGGCTGCTGTGGAACCTGCGCCTGGGCACGCAAGATGAGCACGGAATGCTGGAGTACTACGTGTCGATGAAGCCGGGATACTGGAAGACCTACGGCACGCCCTTTGACACGTTCTGGTGTTGCACGGGCACCGGCGTTGAAGAGTACGCCAAGCTTGTCGATAGCCTCTACTTCCACGACGAGAATGGAATTTACGTGAATCAGTTCGTGGCCAGCGAGGTGGAGTGGCCGGAAAAAGGCGTACGGCTGCGCCAGCAGACGGCCTTCCCCGAAGAGGAGCAGACCACCTTTATCGTGGAGGCGCCGCAGCCGGTGCGCTTTGCTTTACGCGTGCGCGCGCCCTATTGGTGCGCGGAGATGACGCTGCGCGTGAACGGCAAGCCCGTTGTGGCCACGAAGACCAGCAATAGCTATCTGGAGCTGGAGCGGCCATGGCAATCGGGCGACCGCGTGGAAGTTTCGTTGCCGATGAAATTCCATACCGTGCCGCTGCCCGGCGACGTCAGCGTGCAGGCCATGATGTACGGTCCGCTGGTGCTGGCTGGCGCCATGGGCCGCGAGGGCTTGACGGAGCGGATGATCTACGGCCCCATGACGCCTGCGCAGCCAGACAACGAACCCGCTCCCGCGATGCCCGAGATTGTGGCCGGCGATTCCAACTGGGTGGAGAAGAACGGGGAACCGCTGCGCTTTAAGACCGCGGGCCAGGCGGCGCCGATGGAAGTGAAACCGCTCGCGCACATCTTCGACGAACGGTATTCGGTGTACTGGAAGGTGCGCGGCAAAGCGTAAGCCGCGGCCCGATCAATCGTCCGATGCGTCGATTGGCGAGGGCGTCGCGCCTGGCGCAACAATGCCGTACTTTACATCGAGGAACGTTTGCAGGCCGGCAGGAAGCCACGCGGCCAGCTCCTGCCAGGTGAGGATCTTGAGCCGCACGCGCAGGCTGGCGCTTTTTACCGCGGCCATCACCTGGAACCAGGCTTCGCGCAAGTCGGGGCGGCGCGCGTCGGCCAGTACGCAAAAGCACGCGTCCGCAGCATGGGCGGCCAGCACGTTGCGGATGAGCTGATAACTCGCGTAGCCCGCTTCGCCGGGCGGGTAAACCATGGCGTCCGCCGCTGAGAAGAGCTCCGGGTCGCCCAGTTCGCTCTCTCTTTCTTGCGAAAAATTTTCAGGAAATTCGCTGGCACGCTGGCGGCGTGATGTCGCGATGGCAACGCGTGGCAGGCGGTCGCGGTCGAAGACCGCATCGAAGTCCCGATACGACTCGACGATGGCCGCCGCGCGCGACTGGAAATCCGTCTCTGTCAGTTTGGCTTCGATCAGCAACGAGCCCAGGCGCAGATCGACCTCGGTTCGATCGTAACGGCCGTTGGCCAGCGGCACGCGCGCCTTCCAGCCGAAGATGGGATCGGCTGCGGCTTCGATACCGAGCCCATGGCACACTGGGGATGATCTGGCCACGCCGGGCGCGCAGAAGATGTTCATCAGCAAGGCATCGGAGCTCATCGACGAATCCAGCTCGCGCCAGCGGCGGCCGGGATCGGGTTGCGGCCTGGGCAGCGCTCGGGCAGCCTGCGCGTGCACTTTGTCGAAGCGGCGCAGCCACTGCGGATGGGCCAGAATCGCCTGATACGCCGCGTCGAAGAAATTTCCATGACGGTCCTCTTCCGGCGCATAGACGATCACCGGGTTGGCCCCATAGCTTTCCACGTGCGCCCGTCCAAGCGCATGGAGACGGCTGCGCAGCGCCAGTTCCTGGCGTAATTGCGCCGCGTATGAGGCCGGCAAAGCAGTCATATATACGTCAGCGTAAACCGGCGGGATGCAGGCCATCCAACCGAACTGCCGCCGGAATGTTTGTGGAAAAACAACCGCACCTCCCAAGCATCCGGCAAAATGTAACCCTCATGTAACACGGTCATTACTTGGCTGAAATATATCGCTGTTAGTTTCTGGCTAGATACAGGGCATATCCCCGATTCGTTGAGCAATCTGACGTCAATGAGAGTTCGATAGGCCACCGCTTTGAATTCAGCACTTTTTCCGGAGGACATTTGTGACAAACAATGATGTAAGGAGCAGCTTTCGCCTGCTTGCGCTGCTACAGTGCCTGTTGGCGCTGTTTCTTGTTCCCGCAGTGATGAGCCATGCGCAAGCCACCGCCAAGATCGCGGGCACGATCGTCGACGCCCAGGGCGACGCGGTTAGCAACGCCACGGTGACGGTGACCAACAACGCCACCGGCGCCAAGCGTACGGTGCAAGCCGATAGCAACGGCGCCTATGCTATCGATGGCTTGGCCGCTGGAACCTATACGGTTTCGGCGAAGAGCATCGGCTTTGACGTGAATGCCAAATCCGGCATCGTGCTTGGCCAAGGGCAAAGCAAGCAGACCAACTTCACCTTACAGGTGAGCGCCGTGATGCAAGAGGTGACGGTCAACGCCGGAGTCGAGTCTGTGGCCGTGCAGTCTGCGCCTAGCGGCGGATTTCTGGAAGAGCGCTCTGCGCAGTCATTGGTTGCCAACAACTATATTGAGAACTTCACCAGCCCCATTGCCGACTACGGCGAGATCGTGCAGGTGGTTCCAGGCACCTTTACCACCAGCGCGGATGGCGTAGGCCTGGGCCAGAGCAAGACCTACTTCCGCGGCTTTGCCGACGGTTCCTACGACATCGACTTCGACGGCATTCCTTTCTTCGATACCAATTCGCCCTCGCATCACTCCTGGGCATTCTTCCCCTCGCAGTGGGTGGGCGGCGTGGACGTCGATCGTAGCCCCGGAACGGCTTCCACCATTGGACCGGATCCGTTTGGCGGCACCATCCACCTGCTCTCCAAGCCTTTGACCACCGAGCAGGACATCCGCGGCAGCGTTTCTTACGGTAGCTGGAACACTGAGCTTTACGATGCCGCTTACAACTCCGGCCTCTTCGGCCCCGGCAAGAAGATGAATCTGTTCGTCGACTGGCACCAAATGTCGTCGAATGGCTTTCAGACCCAGAACTACAATCAACGCGACGGTGGCTCGCTGCTCTTCCAATACCAGATTTCGCCCCGCACCGTGCTTACCGGCTACAGCGGCGTGATCCAACTCAGTACGAATGCGCCCAATATCAGCTCCAGCCGCTGCATGCTTTACGGTGTCTCCTCGACCGGCGCGTATAGCTGCGCCGCGACCGCAACCATCAATAAGGTCAGCTACGTTACCACTGCCAATGGATTGGCGCCCTACACCGGCTCGGGCATTAAATTTCTGCTCACGGCGCCCACTAGCAGCGATCCGGCCAACTGGTTCAGCTCGCAGTACAACAAGTACCATATCCCCACCGACTTTGAGTATGTTGGCTTGAAGAAGGATATGCCCAAGAGCTGGAACCTGGATTTCAAAGGTTACACCTATAACTACGACAATGCCGAGCTGTACTCGAACAACACTCCACTGACCGACTACACCAATGCGCAGGTCGTCGCCAATCCCTCTCTGGTTCCGGGGTCGTTTATTGTCAACACCACAACAGGTCCGGTTGCTTTCTACGATGGTGCGCAAATCACGCCTTGCAACGCTGTTCCTAGCGGCGGTACAGCCCTGCCTTGCGGCGTGGACAAGTACAACAGCTATCGCAAGTACGGCGAGACCTCGATGCTGACGCAGAGTTCGCAGTTGGGCATCTTCCGCGGCGGCCTGTGGTACGAATGGGCGCGCACCGACCGCCACCAGTACCCCACCGATCCGACCAACAACTGGGCGGACCAGGCTTTACCCAACTTTAGCGAACAGTTCTGGACCAACTCCTTCCAGCCCTATGCCGAGTATGAGTTCCACGTGACCCCGCAGTTCAACATCACGCCGGGCCTCAAGTTCTTCTCCTACGGGCTCGACATTCTGCATCATGCTGACAACGGCGCCACCGTTGGTGTGCTAACTCCATCGACCTGCACCAGCGTTACAGCCCCGTGCTCGGCTACGGCCAGAGATAGTGGCACCTTCACTGCCTGGCTGCCTTCGCTCGATTTCAACTATCGCATTCAGAGCAACTGGTCAGCCTATGTGCAGGTGGCCAAGGGCAGCGCCGCACCGCCCAGCTCGGTTTACGACTACAACCATACCGTTTCGTCGAGCAACCCGAATCCTGGATTGGACGTACTGCCCAAGCAGCAGAAGTCCACGACCTACCAGATCGGCACAGTCTACAAGGGCAACAAGATCACGCTCGATGCCGATGCCTATCGCGTGCGTTTCCAGAACAGCTACTCCAACACCACGGATACGATTGCGACCGACGCGACCTACGGCCAGACCATCTATTACCTGCAGCCCAGCTCGATCACGCAGGGTCTTGAGTTTGAGTCGACGGCTGTGCTGGCCAAGGGCCTGAACTTCTATATGAACGGCACCGCCGGTAACGCGTATTACCACGGCACGATGAACGCGGGCACCCTTGCAGCACCTTACAGCCAGAAAGCGCCTTCTGGACTTTGGGTGGCCAATACGCCTACGGACACGGAGTTCCAGGGCCTCACCTACACCGATCACGGGTTCGATCTGGGCTTCTTCAACCATCGTGTCGGCGAGCAGCGCGTGGACAACAAGCAATATCACAACCAGGCCATTGTTCCCGCGTTCGACACCGTCAACACGTTCGTCAACTACACCGTCCGCAACCACTCCTTCTTCGACGGAACCAAGATCCGGCTGGGCGCGAACAACCTACTCAATTCGGTTTCTATTCAGAACCTGAAGCTGGGAGCCAAGCCTACCACGACGACGTTTGTGGGAAGCAATGGCACATCCTACACCGATCAGTTCAACGCCACGACGGCGATCAGCGGATCGGATACGCCAAGCCCGATGGCGGGCCGCAGCTTTACCATCTCTGTGACCTTCGGTCTTGCGCCAAAACGCTAAACCTTGCGCATTGTCCAACTGCCGCGCTTGAGAGCGATCCTCTCAGGCGCGGTCTACTTTTTGGAGCAAGGTGAAACCGAAGTACCGTATCGCATTCCACTTGCTTATGGATACTGCCTCCAAAGATTTGCATCGAGCTATCCCACCCCGGCGACAAAAACAAAAGCGTCGCGAGGGTGGGGCACCCATAGCGTGTTGCAATTCATAAACTCCGGATCAGCAAAAACATTTCGCCTCGCCAGCGATAGCCGGCGAGGCGAAATGTTTTGAGTGCGGAAAAATTATACGATCACGGAAGCATTGGAGACGCCGGCCAATCCAAAGATGCGGCGGTAGCGCTCGGTTTCCTGGGTGTCGCCCAGGGCCTTGGAGGCATTGTCAGAGAGCTTGACGGCGGGCGTGCCCTCGACATCGCTGAGCTTGCAGACCAGACTGACCGGGTTGAAGCCGCCGTTGTCGCGCGGGCTGCAACCGCGAAAATCGTTGGTCAGCAGTGTTCCCCAACCGGCGCTGAAGCGGACGCGCGGCTCGGCAACCCAGCGGTTGGGGTCGCGGAAATCCTCTGCCGAGCGGAATTCTTCCGGCTTGGCGCCGTTGCGCAACTGGCCGCTGAAGTAGGCGTGCAGGCTGAGGATCTGTTCGACATCGAGCGCGTCGGAGGCGATGAGCCGCTTTTTGCGCGGATCGCGGCCGTGCCGCTCCAGCCAGGCAATGTATTCGTCGCCGGCGATGTAGGCGTCTTTGCTATCGATGCGCTGGCCGGTCCAGTTGGCCACCCAATCGGGCGCGCCGCGCAAAAACTGCGTGGAGCCAAAGGTGTCGGGCAGCAGAATCTGCAACTCGCCCTGATAGCTTTGCTGCCACAACTCCAGCAACCGGTACTGCGCGGTGCGCAGCTCCTCGTCGTCGCGGGCCATCGCCGCCATCGCCATGGGCAGCTCGTGGCCGTTGGTGCCAATGGCTTCCAGATCGTGCTTGTAGGCGAGATAGGCGTTGGAGGTTCCGGTAAAGTTTTCTCCCAGCGCGTCGCGCATGGCGTTGACCGCGTACTCGTGCCAAAGAAAGCTGTGCCGGCGGCGGGTGCCGAAGTCGCTGATGCTGAGCAGCGGCACGCCGCGCAGCCGCTCGATCTTGTCCCACAGCCGGGCCTTGGCGCGCGCGTAGAGAATGTCGAGTTCCAGCTCGCTTAGTTGCTTGAGGGCGGCGCGGGTCTTCAACTCGCCGATCTCGGCCAGCGCGTAGATCTCCCACATGGAAGTGCCCGACCAGAGTCCGTGAAAGCTGAGCTGGATTTGGCCATCGCGGACGGAGAGCTCGTAGTCGGAGAGTTGGAAGCCGTGTTCGAGCCAGTCGAGAAAGGCCGGTTCGAAGATGCCGCGGCGGCCAAAGAAACTGTTGCCGGCCAGCCAGATCAGCTCGGATTTGCGGAAGCGCAACCGGCGCGTGGCTTCCAACTGTTCGCGCAGGTGAGCGAGATCGATGGCCTCGCCCAATCGCGCCGTGGGCGTGCGATTGGTGAGCGTGAAGGTGGCATGCGTCTGGGGAAAATGCTTCCAGATAAACTGGAGCATGAGTAGTTTGTAGAAGTCGGTGTCGAGCAGGGAGCGCGTGATAGGATCCATCTCCCAGTTGTGGTCGTGGGCGCGCTTGGCGAAATCGATAATCACGATGCACTTACTTTACCTGAACGGCGTGGCGGCGGGAAAGCGCGCCCTCACGTTATACTGGCCCGATAGCGGCTCGATTCTACCGATCCAGCCTTTAGCAATGGCAATGCAATTTGGGTGCTCCACCCTCGCGGCGCTTTTGTCTTTGTCGCCAGGGGTGGGGTAGCACGATGCAAACGATTTTCAGCGGACAATCAAAACACGGCGTAGCGATGGCAGGGAGCAGAGACGATGCATACGGTAAGCCGGCGCAATTTTCTTGTGGGAACGGCCGCTGCGGCGGCACAGGCAGGCGTGGCGGCGGCACTGCCGCGCAACGCAGCGCAAACTCCGGAGGCCAAGCCGGCGCGGCCCAATATCGTCATCTATCACTCCGACCAGTTTCGCTGGGACTTTGTGGGCGCCAACGGACTGAATGGCTCCACGCACACGCCGCATCTTGATGCATTGGCCAGCGAGGGAACCAACTTTACGCGCGCGGTGTCGAATCAGCCGGTCTGCGGGCCCTCGCGGGCTTCGTTGCTGACCGGCCGCTACGCCACTGAAACCGGCGTCTGGCGCAACGGGCTGGGGATGCGGCAGGATTTGCCGACACTGGCCACCGAGCTGCGCAAGGCCGGTTACACCGCCAATTACATCGGCAAATGGCATCTGGCGCCGGCTTCTGAAGAGCAGGGCGGTGGCACCGGCCCGGTTGCGGCCGGGCATCGCGGCGGCTTTCTCGATTTTTGGGAGGCGGCCAATGCGCTGGAGCATTCCAGCCATCCTTTCGAGGGCGCCATCTGGGATCGCGACGGACAAAAAATATCTTTCGCGGACCAGTACCGCGTGGATTTCATCACCGATCGCGCGGAAAAATTTCTGCGGCAAAAACACGAGCAGCCATTTTTGCTGGTGATTTCGCAACTGGAACCGCATCAGCAAAACGATCTGGGCCGCATGGTCGGTCCCAAGGGAGCCGCCGAGCGCTTTATTGACGCGCACGTTCCCGAAGATCTGCGCGGCTTGCCCGGCGATTGGCACAAGCAACTGCCCGACTACTACGCGGCCTGCGAGAGCATCGACGGCTCGGTGGGACGGCTGCGCAAGGTGCTCGATGAAGAAAAACTGAGCGGGAACACGATCTTTGTCTTTACCAGCGATCACGGTTGCCACTTCATGACCCGCAACCAGGAGTACAAACGCAGCGCGCACAACAGTAGCCTGCGGATTCCGCTGTTGATGGCTGGGCCGGGACTCGAGCCGGCGCGGCAGATTCAAGAGATCGTCGGCGTCATCGATTGCGCTCCCACTTTATTGGAGGCGGCCGGCGTCGTGGTTCCGGCCACCATGCAGGGCAAGAGCTTCTGGGCGCTGGCGCGCGATGCCAAGGCGCGCCGCGAGTGGCCGAATCGTGCTCTGATTCAGATCAGCGAATCGATGACGGCCCGCGCCATTCGCACGCCGGAGTGGACTTATTGCGTCGCCGATCCCACGGGCGCGACCAACCAACCCGCCAGTGAAAACTATCACGAGTATCAGCTCTACGATCAGCGCAACGATCCGCACGAACGGGTGAACCTGGCCGGAAGAAAAGAGTATCGCGAGATCGCCAACGAACTGTGCGGCGAACTCGTCGAGATGATCAAGCAATCGAGCGAAAGCGCTCCCACGATTGCGCCGGCCAAGTTGTATCCCTAACTCCCCGTGGTTAGATCTGCGGAATCTTGGTCACATTTTCCGTCTTCGACGGGATCGGCGTGAAGGGCAGGCTGAAGGTGGCTTGCGGGTCCGGCCGGGCGGGATCGAAGCTGGGAACCGTTGTGTCCAAGTAGCTGCCGATGGGAAGCTTGGCCTCGCGAATGCCACGCACTACGCAGCGCGCCAGCTCGTAGGCGCCGTAGCTGTTGAAGTGCGTATCGTCGCTGATGGTTTCGGTCTGGTTGGGGAAAGTGTTGGCGGCGTAGTGCATGAACGCCTTCATCGAAGGCCTGGGGCCCATCGCCTCAAAAAGCGTTTTGCTCATGGCGTTCAGATCGATCAGCGCCACCTGCTGCTGGCCGGCGAGATCGCGGACAGCCTCGGTGTAGGGCGAAAGCGTGTTCTTGATCTTGCCCGCATCGTCGAAGCTGCGGCGGTTCATGCTGGTGACCAGCACCGGCGTGGCGCCCTTGGCGCGGGCCTGCGCGACGGCTTCGCTCAGCAGCTTCTTGTAATCGTCGAGCGATACGGCGTTGGGCTTTTGATCGTTGTGGCCGAACTGCAGGAACAAGTAATCGCCGGGCTGGAGGAGCGACATGATTTTAGCCAGCCGCCGTTCGCCGTTGAAGCTGCGAATGGTTTCGCCCGACTCGGCGTGGTTGGCGATGACGATGCCGGTGCGGAAGAAGCGCGGCAGCATCTGGCCCCACGCGGCCCAGGGCTCGGTATCCTGATCGACCACCGTCGAGTCGCCGGCCAGATAGATGGTTGGTTCTTTGATGGGCTCGATATGAATCTCGCGGAGGCTGGGCCGGTCGCCGTTGAACTCCAGCGTCAGTTTGTTGTCCCAATCCAGATTGCCCACCTCGCGCGGCTTGAGGTGGACGGTGTGCTCGTCGCCGGCAATCGCCGGAGTGCGCAGGTTCACGTCGAATTGGCTGGTGGCGCTGCCGCCGGCTTTGACGGCGATTTTTTCCAGCATCAGCCGGCGGGCTTCGGCGCGGACGGTGGTTGTCGAGGGCTTTTCGCCGCCCAGCGTGACGGTAACGCGATAGTTGCCTTCGGGCAGGGCGACGGAAAAGAAGAACGGCTTGTCGCTGGCGCAGGAGTTGGCCACGACAGCGGGCACGGTTCCCAGATCGAAGCCGGGCGCGGCCGCCGAGTAGATGGAACCGGCGGTCAGCGTGGCCGCGCCAGGATGCGCTGCGCCGCAGACAAACTGTTGCGCCGGCGCTTGCAGCGCGCCGGAAAAGATCAGCAACAACAAACTACGCTTCATGTTTTTCGTCCTCAGTGCGTCGGTGCAGGGTCGGTGGGATTGAACTGCCGGGCCAGATCGGTGGTTGACTGCACATCCGCGGCCGGCGGATCGATGGCTTTGCCGGTCTCGACGCCAAAAACATAACTGGGGCCGAAGAGATTGCTGGTGAAGATGACGAGTTTTTTGTCGGGCGAGAAACGGACGTTCGGCTCCTGATGATAGTTGTGATGGGCCATGTTGATCAGCCGCTCGGAATGGAAGACGCCGGGCTGCCAGAATCCAGGCTCGTTCATCGCGTCGGGCGTGATGGGCAGCAACTGCGGGTGAAAGAGTTCGATCCACTCGCCGTCGGGCGCTTTGGCCACTTGGCCGGAGTCGCCGCCATCGCCGCAGAACAGATCCAGATCCTGCGTGAGATTGAAGTGAATCGACCACTCGTTGCGCTGCATGTGGTAGGCGGTGCGCTGGCCGGTTTCAAGGTTATAGCCGGCCAGGAAAAAGTCCTCGCCCTTGGGGAGCTGCCAGTCGTACCAGATGGTCTTTCCATCCAGTCCCCAGAATTCGTGGCCGGCGATCTCGTTGGCCATGGTGCGTTTGTGAATCAGCGTGTTGTGCGTGCCGTCGGTGTGGATGGTCCAGATGCGGTCGACCTTTTGCCAGGGGCCTTCGTGGCAGTACATCAACAGCGTGGGATCGGTGGGCGAAAACAGCAGATGGTTGACCCAGTCGGTGGAGTGCAGCAGGGCCGTGATCTCGCCGGGCTTTTCGCCGTTGGGGCCGGGTTCCAGACGGATGGTGAACAGCACCAGTGGCACGCGCGCCGCCAGACGATGCTCCATCATCTCGCCTTTGCTCTGCGGCTGAAAGTGCGGTCCCTCATCCGGGCTGGCGATGCGATTGTCGGCGGCCGGCGGCGCGGGCGGATTGTCTCCCGTCCCCTCGTTGGGCGCACGTTCATCGAAGGTGCCGGCGGCCAGCGTCTCATCGGCATTGACGGTAACGATCATGCGCCGGGCCGGCAGATCGACCAGCTTGCGGATCGCGCCGCTATCCACATCCGCCTTGTACACAGAACTGATGCCGGTCGCGGGATCGGTTTGTGTGTAGAAGACGCTATTGGTTCTGAAACCAACCACCAGCGTGTGGATGCCAAAACGGAAGAAGCCGGGACCGGGGCGGCTGCCGGCCGGACGCGGAGGATTGGCCACCAGCAGCCGCGTCTTCTTCGTGGCCATGTCGAGCACGTGAATGCCGTCGGGCGCCGTATAAACCATCGACTTTTTGTCGGGCGTGTAGGCGTTGACGTTGAAGTAGAAAGCCCCCGAGTTGGGCTCGTCGCTGAGCCGCCAGACGCGGTGGCCGGTATCTTTGTCAACCCAGGTGCGTGGCGGTTCGGCGGCGCGGCTTACCGTGGGCAAGAGTGCAATAACAGCGAGAGTGGAAACTACAGTGCGCAACATCGATGGCAGATCCTTTTGCGTAAGATGGCGGCTCGATTTTACTTCGTCGGTTAAGAGACGAATGGCGCGCACAGTAAGTTACGGCTCAAGGGAAAATTATTACGGCCGGCAGCAATGCCACCGGCCGTGAAAAGTAATTCGTGCAGCGGCGGGTTAGTAGCTCAGTTCCAGAACGTTGACCGAGTAGGGAACAAATGCCTGGGTGAACTTCGTTCCGGCAACCGTGACCGGCTGCGTAACCGGCTGCACAGCGTCAGGATGCGCGATGGTGTTGGTGGCGTTCGGCGTCTTGCCGCTCATGGTGGTGAGCGTCGCCGTGGGCGCCACTTTGGTAACGCCGTTAAGCGCGATCGAGATCTGTTGTGTCTGCGAGGTGGCGTTGACGACCTTGACGAAGAGCTTGTGCTGGCTTTCGTCGCGGGTGGCAGAGGCAAAGACGCGATCTGGCGCGCCATCGAGCTTCACCGGCACCACCTCGGTTCCCAGATGCGCGGCGAAGATCACCTGCGTCCAGTAGCTGGGTGAGCCGTAGCTCGACAACGCGTCGTAGCCGATCAGATCGGTGGCCCACTGTTCGCCACCGGGATTGACGTTAACCAGCAGCGGTGCGTAGCTGGCCATGACCACCAGATCGCTGTTGTTTTCCAGGCCCGTCAACCAGGCCGCGTCGCCCAGCGCCGCATCCAGATTGGGCGTCGGATCGCCTTCGCGCGTGGCCCACTCGCCGACAAAGATCTTGGGCCCGTTGCGGTCGGCCTTGTCGTAGTGGTGAACCTTGTTGAAGGATTCGTCGGCCGACATGTAGAAGTGATCGTCGACCACATCGGGCTTGATGCTCTTGACCGGTGTGGTGGCAATCAACTGCAGGGTGGGATAGCGCTGCTTGATGGCCTTGTAGAACTGCGCGTAGCGGCCGTCATAGCTGTGCGAATGGTCGAATTCATCTTCGTTGCCGATCTCAACATAGTGCAGCGGAAATGGCGCGGGATGGCCGTCCTTCACGCGTTCGGCTCCCCACTTGGTGTCGGGTCCGCCGGTCACGTATTCAATCTCGTCGAGCGCATCCTGCACGAAAGGTTCCAGCGCCGGACCTGGATCGACATGCTCTTGCTTGAGCGAATAGCCGGCATAGACGGCCAGCACCGGCTCGATCTTCAGATCCTCACACCACTCCAGGAACTCCAGCAGTCCCATGCCGTCCGAGGAGCGGTAACTCCATGGACTGGGATGCGTAGGCCGGTCGGTCCAGGGGCCGATGGTCTTCTTCCAGTCAAAACGGTCGGCGATGTGATCGCCCTCCAGATAATTGCCGCCGGGCAGGCGCAGAAACTTGGGATTCATGGCGGCCAGCTTTTCCATCAGGTCGATGCGGTTGCCGCCGGGCCGGTTATTGTAGGTGGGCGGAAAGAGCGAAATCAGATTGAACCAGACCGTGGCCGGCCGGGCTACGGTGAGGATCAGGTGATTGTTTGCCGAGGCCGCGACATCGCCGGTCTTCAGCGTGTAGGTGTACTGCTTCCACTCGCCGGTGAGTCCGGTGACGGTGGCCGAAGCGGCAACCTCGCCCGTCTGATCGTTTTCCAGGCTCACGGTGACGGCCAGTCCTGCGCTGTCGGTCTTGGCGTAGAACGAGCCCGAGTAGACCGAGTTGGGCCGCACGGCGATGCCCCAATAGCCGTCGTTCTCGACTCCGGCCGGAGCCGAATCGCTGGCCGCGGTGACCATTACCTTGAGGCTGCGTTTAAGCGCTTCGCTGGGGCTGGTGTCATTGTCGGTAGAGATGCTGGCATGCGAATTGCCGCGCGTCACCTGGGACCAATGGAAGAGAGAGCCCCAACTGTTTCCAATGGCACGGTCGCGAACCAGCTCACCATAGAGCCCGCCGTCGTAGGAGTAGTTGATCTCCTCGGTCATGAGGCCATAAAGCGTGGGGCTGACTTTGGCGGTGGGGTGGTCTACTTGAATGGCGAGCGAAGGCTCCTGCGCGGTCATGCCCAGGGGCAAAAGGAAGGCGGCAAGATAGGCGGCGAAAGCGAAGGGCTTGTTCATAACCCCGCCATCCTACTGCGCCGGGACAAGGGCTGGCAATCTGGAAAACGCTTTCTTGGGCAAAAAGCGCAGCCGGGGCTGTCTCGCCGCCGGTTTTTAGCGTATTGATTTAGCCAGCCGCTTTTTCGATGGCCGCTGCAATCGCCTCGCGAACGGCATCGGGAAGGGCGGGCATGGCGCCAGATTGCGAGGCCATCCATCCGCCCCAGCGGTTGCTGGCTTCGTTCAAGGTTGCCAGACCGGCGCCGCGCAGCAGATAGTGCGCCAGGGCCGCTGTAAACGCATCTCCGGCCCCGACCGCATCGCCCACCTGGACGGGAAACCCGGGATGGTCGTTCCACTCGTCGTGGGCCACCAGCAGGCTGCCCCGGCTGCCGCGCGTGATTGCCGCCAGTTGCAGAGAGGGGAACTCGGCTAAAAGCCGTTCGGCGGCCAGACGCGGTGTGGCCGTTTCCTGCTCAGTGGCTAGTCCCAGAAGATTGAGCACCAACGGCGCCTCGGCGTCGTTCATCTTCACCACCGTGGCCAGTCCCAGCGACTCCTGAAGAATTTCTGCGGAATAAAAAGGCGGCCGCAGATTTACGTCGAAGATGCGGATACAAGCCGATGAGGTTCGCGCGGCCAGATTCTGGATCGTCTGTCGCGAGGCAAGCTCGCGCTGGGCCAGCGATCCAAAACAAATTGCATCGGCCCGTCCGGCCAGCTTGATCCACTCGCCGGTCAATTCCAGAAAATCCCAGGCGGCGGGCTGGTGAATAATGTAGTTCGGCTCTCCGTTCTCGAAATGCACGCTGACGCGGCCAGTCTCGTGCCCGGGGTCCACTTCCAGATAATCGGTTTCGACGGGCAGCGCTTCGAGGAAGCCGATTGCCTGGCTGCCCAGCTCGTCGCGGCCAATGCGGCTCAAGATGCTGGCGCGATTGCCCAGCCGGCCTGCCATGACGGCAAAGTTTGCCGGTGCGCCGCCCAATCGCGCGCCTTCAGGCAGTTCGTCCCACAGTAACTCGCCGATTCCCAGAACCAGATGTGCCCCGTGCATGATCGCCCTCCAAACGCCGGGTCCACAGTATCAAAAAATGCCTGCCGGACTACAGCTTTTTCTTGCCGTTTCCCACCCAGCGATAAATTGAGCAATCTTCCCAGTTCAGCGCCATGTATTCGCCGTCGGGCTGGTTATCGAGGATTCTGCGGTCGGTTGCGGCGTCGGCTGGCGAGCGGTGAATGCGGCCGCGAAAGAGCAGCTCGAAGCCCGGCTGGGTCGCGACGATCTGGTTCTGTTCATTGTTTACGTAGAGAATGTCCACGGTTGTTTGCCGGCCGGCCAGCGAGCGGCTCCAGTGGCGCAGCAGCTTTTTCATCACCGGCGCTTCGAATGGATTGAAGAGAAAGACCACGCAGGGCCCGGGAGGCAGGAGAAACTCCGTGGCGTCGCGGCAGTACATCTTCATGGGGGCGCGAGCGCGTCCGGCGGTGCGCCAGATGGCCATATTCTTGCGGCCGATGCGCGCCAGCGTGGGATGCAACTCAACGCCGGCGACGGCGCGGAAGGGATGCGTTGCCGCTAACAGAACCGCCCGGCCCATGCCCGCGCCAAGATCGATGAAGGTGTAGGCGTCCAGTGGCGCGACGGGTTGGCAGCGCCGCCAGCGTTCCAGGATGCCATCAAAGATCGAGGGCGCAATGGCGTAGTAGGCTGTCATGTGGCGGCCGTGCGGCAGGCCCTTGGCTAGGTGCCGGCCCGCCACCAGCCCGCTGGTGCGTACGCCAAACTCCAGATCGAAGGGATGGCGGATCAGCCCGTCCTTGACTGTTAATCCGTGCAATCGTTGCCGGCGCGGCTCATTTGCATCTGCCATGCGAGTGCTCACGGTTGAACGTTAGCACATTCGCCGCCGCGCCAGGCAACGGCGAAGTGCCGTTCTGCGTAGTCCGCATCGCTGCGGTATCGCTCTTATGTGGCCGGTTCTGTTGCCGGTGGCGTTGGCGCGACTTCGATGCGCAGGCCACTGGCGCGGGGAACCGTTAATAAGAGTTTTCCGTTATTCAGTTTGGGGAGTGAAGGCAATGTGTCGATAGCGGCTTGGCGGCTGTCGATGGCTGGTGCGTGCAAGACCGCGCCGTCGACCACGGACGCTGTTTCGGTACCGAAATCCACCTGCAGCGTGAGATCGTGCTGCGCGTCCTTGTTGAGCACAATCACCGCGGTCTTTCCATCGGCAAATTTAGCCGCGTACGCGGTGGCGTTGATGTCCGACGATTGCAACTTCGCGCTGAGGTTGGTTTTAAAAAATACACCGCCACGTAGAGCATTGGCGAACTTCAATCCGTAGGACACTGGCTCCAGAACATATTCGTCTCCAAAGGTGCCAATGGGCGTGTAGAACGGGTGCGGATGCGAGGCGATCTGTTCGGGTGTTGCGCCCTGCGACTTGAGCAACTCGTCACCGGGCAGCACACCGCCCACTGAGATGGCGACCGAAGGTCCGGTGCCGCCGTGCAGATTCACGCCGGCATAGTTGTTGCTGGCCAGCAGCAGCGCGTAATCGGCCGACCATAGCGCCGCGGCAAAGACATCGGAGACACCGGGCTTGCCGCCGCGATAGCAGGTATTGCCTTCGGTCATGCGCACGCGGGTATCGATCTGGGCCGCGGCCGCGGTGGCGGTCTGAGCCGTACCCTGCACTTTTTTCATCGTATCCGGATCGAGCAGATTGGCGATATTTACCGCTGGATTTGTTGCCGGCCCGCCGAAGTAGTAATGATGGGTCATGGTCACCAGCGGCGGATTTTCAATCTCGCGCCATTGGCTGGCGATCTGGCCGAGCCAGGAGATGTCGCCGGCTACATCCGGAACGCCGAAGCGGGCCCCAGGCACGCGGGCAACGATGGCGCGTGCGATGGCCAGCCACTCTTTGAGATAGGCCTTCGCCGACCAGGTCTGGGGATCGCGCAGATGCCGGTCGAAAAGATCGACTTCGTTGCCGATCTGAAAATACTCCAGCCGGGAGCCAAGGGCTTTGGCCACAAAGGTGGCTTCATCGGCGGCGCGTTCCGGCGTGTTGGTGCCCAGATTGATGCCGTAGATGCAGCTCCAGCCCGTCTCTTCGAGGAATTCCACCAGATCGCGCACGGCATCCGGGGTCACGGGGTAATACTGGGCCCTGGGCTCGCCGGCCACTTCGCGCGTTTGCGGATGCGCGGGCTCCGGCGTATCCGCGATGGGCTTCCACCAGGCAAACTCGCTGGTATTGCCGCCAAAACGCAAGACGCCATGGGGCGCGAGATCCTTGAAGGCGCGAATCAGTCCCACGTTTCTGCTGGAGAAAAAGGCTGGATTCATCAGTTGCCGGGTTTCGTAGGAGAGGCCTACGAAATTTTCTGGCATGGCGGGTCCGGTGGCTTGAGGAGGGATGGACAGAGTGGCCTGGATAGCGGACCGGCTTTGCGCGTGGAGGCGGGTGGCGGCGGCGGTCAATGCGGCTGTAGCGAGAAACTGGCGTCGGTTCATCGTGCTCATCGGATTCAGAAACCAGCTAGAAATGGTTGGTGGTGCGGTGGGTGAACAAGTTGCGTGTTGCGCAAGGTCTGGAGGCGGCTCAGATAACGTTTACATTCTACTCCGGCCATTGCACATAAGAGCAAATGGAGCGGTCCGCCGCAAGGCTTGCAGCGGACCCTCAAGACTCAATAGTAGGTGTTGTCGGCGTCGGTCAGCGCGTCCAGGTACGCCACATCGTAAGCCGTTCCGGTTACAGTGACGTATTGGTTATCCAGCGACCTGCCATCTTTGGTGGAGAAGATATACACCTGCCCGCCCTCGACGGCGTAGACCTTGTTGAGGCCCAGTACGGCGGTGACACCGGTGGCGTCGCCGATGTAAGGCTCGATCAGGGTAACGGTATTCGAAGAGGTGTTGTACATGGTCAGGCAACCGTAGCCGCCCGCGGCGCTGGTCGCATAGCGGACGCCGGTCGTGCAACCGGTCATGGCGATCCAAAGGGTGTTGTTGTCGCCCTCGACCATGCGGCTAGCGGTGCCCGGGGTGCCGTCGCTGATGGAAACCGCGCTGGTGATTTTATTGGTGCTCAGGTTGACTACGGACAAATTGCCGCCAAACAGCGTTTGTCCGTTGACGCTCTGCGCCTTCTGGCCGACGACATACATCGTCGAGGAATCGATCAGCGCGTTGCTGGCGCCGCCGGGAATGGCGACGGTTGCACTGGCCAGCGCACTGGTTGTCGGCAGCTTGCCCGAGGATTCTCCAGAAAGGAAGATCATCGGCGAGATCGTTACCGGCGTGTAGGATGAGGTGCTTCCGCCGCACTCGGCGCCGCAGCTCAAGATGTAGGCCGTGCCGCCATCGGCGGAAAACACCGCCTTGATGGGGTGGTCGAAGGTCAACGGCGCGCCGTAGTAGTTGCCGGTCGAGTCGACGTTATCCGGGCTCTGCATCTGGAACAGGCACCAGGTGGGCGCGCTCTGCGGCTCGCAATCGACGGCGGCCTTGGGCCAGGAACTGGTTCCCGCCTCGTAGGCTAGGGTTTGGGCGCTGGTCAACTGCCGGGGATAGTACACGTAATTGGAGTTTTCCACGAAGACCAAAGCCACGCTACCGCCGGCATTGAGGCTGACACCGTTGACGCCAGGCAGGCTGAGGGGAACCGATGATCCGGCGATCTGATTGATCGCGGTAAAGACATGCGAGGCGTGGTTGGCGGCGAAGACGTACTTCTTGCTGCGCGTAATAAAGATGCTGGTCGAGGTACCGCTCGTGCCGCTGACCGTGCCGTTGGTCTTTTCGCCGGAGTAGTCGAGTATTGTGAGGCTGCCGTCGGCGCCGTAGACGGCGCCCGATTGCTCTTCGGGCATATTCTGAATGCTTTCCGGCATGGCGCTGAAGCCGGCGATGGAAATGAAGGACGACGAGCCGTTGTAGGTAGTCCGCTCGTCGTAGTAGGCGTCAACGATCTCCAACGCGCCCTTGGTCAATACACTGGGGTTCTGGATGGCGATCATCACGCGATCGGTCAGCCCGCTGGGCGGCAGCGAACGGCCATTTCGATACGTCGTAGAGCCACACCCCGCGAGTATGACGGCAACAGCCAAGGCTGCACTGGCGCTGATCCAAAGACTTCTCTTTTTCAAAATCCCAACCCTCGATCGATGTCGCGGTCTTAAGCCGCAGCATAGAGAAATAGACGGCGTGTCGGCGCACAAGTCAACCTAGAATCGCAATACGGTGGCCGATTTCCATCCAGGCAATGACTCCCGAAGTATAACAAAGCGGGCGGACTGTTTGGATAGCCGGACCTGTGGGGAAAAGTCGGTCCCAAAAGCCAGTCCCCGGCCGCGGCTTGCAGATTTTCCGCGTACGCGCCGGGCAGCAATGCGGTAGCATGACTAGCATGACCCGTTTCGCCGAGATCTTTGCCGACCGCCCCCTGCTTGCCGACGGCGCTATGGGCACGGTTCTTTACTCGCGCGGCGTGTTTATCAACCGCTGCTACGACGAACTTAATCTCTCCGACCCCAATCTGATTCTTTCCGTGCATGAGGAGTATCTGCAGGCCGGAGCCGAAATTGTCGAAACCAATACCTTCGGGGCCAACCGCTTCCGCCTGGCCCACCACGGGCTGAGCGGCAAGGTGGCCGAGATCAATGCCGCAGGAGTCCGGCTGGCGCGCGAGGCTGTCGCCCATCTCAAGGAAAAACATGCTGGCGAGGCCTGGGTGGCCGGTTCGGTGGGTCCGCTGGGCGTGCGCCTGGAGCCGCTGGGCAAGACCGGTCTCGACGAGGCCCGCGCCGCCTTTGCCGAGCAGATCGGCGTGCTGGCTGCCAATGGTGTTGACCTGTTGATTGTGGAAACCATGCCGGCGCTGAATGAGGCCCGCGAGGCGCTGGAGGCCGCCAAAGCCGTAGCTCCCCAGCTTCCCGTGCTGGTGATGGTGACTGTCGATGATGACAGCGCCTGCCTGGATGGCAGTTCGGCGGCGCTGGCGGCCGCGCAGTTGACCGAGTGGGGCGCCGATGCCGTAGGCGTCAACTGTTCCACCGGCCCGTCGACCGTGCTGACGGCCTGCGAAGCCATGCGCGACGCCACCACTCTGCCGCTGGCCGCCATGCCCAATGCCGGCGTGCCCCGCGCGGTCGAGGGACGCAATATCTATCTTTGCTCGCCGGAGTATATGGCCAGCTTTGCCCGCAAGGCCATCGGCGCCGGCGTGCAGATCGTGGGCGGCTGCTGCGGCACCACACCCAATCACATCCGCGCCATGCGCTCGGCCATCCGCGCCCTGGACGCCAAGGCACATATCGAAGTCACTGGCGAGGCCGTCCCGGTGCTGAATACCGAGATGCCTCCGGCGCCGCTGGCGCAACGCTCGCGCCTGGGTTCGCTGATCGCCGCAAAGAAATTCGTCACGCTGGTGGAAATCGTTCCGCCCAAGGGTATCGATTGCTCCAAAGAGATTGAGGGCGCCGGCCTGCTGGCCCGGCTGGGCGTCCATGCCATCAATGTGCCCGATTCGCCCCGCGCCTCGGCGCGCATGAGCGCGCAGAGCCTATGCATTCAGATTCAGCAGCACACCGGCATCGAGACCGTGCTGCATTACACCTGCCGCGACCGCAATCTGCTCTCCATCCAGTCGGATCTGCTGGGTGCTTCCTCAATCGGATTGCGCAATATTCTCTGCCTTACCGGCGACCCGCCCAAGATGGGCAACTATCCCGACGCCACGGCGGTCTTCGACGTGGACTCGATCGGGCTGGTCAATATTGTCCGCCGGCTCAACAACGGGCTCGATATCGGCTCGAACTCCATCGGAGCCAGCGCCAACTTCACCATCGGCGTGGCCGCCAATCCCGGCGTTCCCGACATCGAGCACGAACTGCGCCGCTTTGCCTGGAAGGTTGAGGCCGGCGCCGAATACGCCATCACCCAGCCGGTCTTCGATCTGCGTTTGCTCGAGGAATTTCTCGGCCGGATCAAGGACCACCGCATTCCCGTCATCGCCGGCATCTGGCCGTTGACCAGTTTGCGCAACGCCGAGTTCATGAAAAACGACCTGCGCGTCTCCATGCCCGAGGAGATCATGCTGCGCATGGCCCAGGCAGAAACACCCGAGGCCGCCCGTGCCGAGGGCATCAAGATCGCCCAGGAGATGCTGGAAGCAGTCCGGCCCTACGTCGAAGGCGTGCAGGTCAGCGCGCCCTTCGGCCGCTACTCGGCTGCCGCCGAGGTGATCGCCAGTGTGCTGCCCAAGGGAAAAACGGAAACGGAGTAAAAGTGAATGCCGTCGTTTGAAGAATCGCTGAAAAAACTGGAGACCATTGTTGAGCAACTGGAAAAAGGCGATCTAGCGCTGGAAGATTCGCTCAAGCTCTTCGAAGAGGGCGTGGGTCTTTCGGTTGCCTGCAAGCAGGAGCTTGATGCCGCCGAGGGCAAGGTGCAGATGCTGGTCAAACAGCGCGACGGCTCGCTCAAGCCCGAGCCCTTCCTGACGGAAAAACCCTTCTAGCGTTCTATCTCCAAAGTTCGTGCCATAAATCAACTTGTCATCCTGAGCGGAGTTCGGCGCGTTTTGTGCGCCGAACGGAGTCGAAGGATCCGCGGTTGTTCGTTGCCATATTTAGGGAACCTCTGAGCCTGTCTTGTTTTGAAAGGGCCCGACTTCAGTCGTGCCGCAAAACGCCAATCATATTGCGGGCTTCAGCTCTTGAGAGGAAGTTTTCGTTTCCGAGATTGTACGTTTTTCAGAGCTTCCTTAAATTTGTCCCATTAACGCCGCTCGTTTTTCGCTAGCCGCGCAGCCGGTTCAGCAGATCCTGCGGATGCACGGGCTTGGCCAGAATGTCGAACTCGTAGCCTTCGGCGCGGGCTTTTTCCAGCAGATCGGCCGTGGCCGCCTGGCCGGAGAAGAGCAGAATCTTGATTTCCGGCAACAGCGCGCGCATGCGGATGGCTGCGTCGATGCCGTTCAGATCGGCCATGATCACGTCGGAGATCAGCATGTCGGGCCGGAAGCTTTCGGCCAATTCCAACGCCTTTTCGCCCGAGTAGGCGGTGCGCGCCTCAAAGCCGCTCTGCTTCAAAATCATGGCCAGTGTATCGGCGATCATTTGCTCGTCGTCGACAACCAGTACTTTGGGTCGGATCGTGTTTGGCATACTCACCTGCTCACTGGGGTAGGAAGTTTTCCCGGGCCACCGGAATCGTTCCACGCGAAGGCGCCAGGGTAAATTTCGCGTCACTATGCCCGCTGCATGCAGGAATGCTCCGCTTCAAGTTTAAAGCACAGTACTTCATTCAACACGTCATTCCGCAAAGAGTTGCGAAGCGCGATGGTCTGACCAGCCGCCTGCAACTGTTGTGGGCGCGATTCATCGAAAATCCAATCGTTCCATCTATACTGACTGCAAACAGCCGTAGAAAGACCCATTCCTGGAGAAGCAATTTATGCCGGAGACAGCCGCCCCCACCACCGAGACGCCGCAAACGGCTGATGCGATCATCCGCGCTGAAAAGATCGAGAAATATTACGCGCAGCCCAGCCAGAATCGCATTCAAGTAATCTCGGCCACCGATCTGGAGATTGTTCCCGGCGAAATAATGGCCCTGCTTGGTCCTTCGGGCTCGGGCAAATCGACGATGTTGCGCATGCTCACCGGCCTGTCGACGCCGACCGCCGGACAGGTCTACTGGCACGGCCAGCCCATCGCGCAGGCGGAGATCAATGTTTCGATCGTCTTCCAGAGTTTCGCGCTCTTTCCCTGGCTCACGGTGCTGGAAAACGTGGAAGCGCCGCTGCAGGCCCGCGGCGTATCGCCCGAAGAGCGCCGCGAGCGCAGCCTGAAGATGCTCGACACGGTTGGCTTGGACGGATTCGAGGCCGCCTATCCCAAGGAGCTGTCGGGCGGCATGCGCCAACGCGTGGGCTTTGCCCGCGCCTTGGTCGTCGAGCCCGAGGTGCTGTTCATGGATGAGCCCTTTTCGGCGCTCGACGTGCTGACGGCCGACAACCTACGCAGCGAACTGCTGGAGCTGTGGAGCAAGAAGACCATGCCCACCAAGGCGGTCTTTCTGGTGACGCACAACATCGAAGAGGCCGTGCTGTTGGCCGACCGCATTATCGTGTTGGGCCGCAACCCCGGCCACATCCGCACCGACTTCCGTGTGCAGTTGGCGCAGCCGCGCGACCGCAAATCCGAGTCCTTCACGCAGTTGGTCGACTACATCTACAAAGTGCTCACCCGGCCCGACACCGAACCGGCCGCTGCGCCCGAGCAACAGGTTGGCCCGCGCGTCCGCGACCAGCGCCAGATGCACTACCAGATGTTGCCCCACGCCCGGCCCGGCGGCATCGCCGGCCTGCTCGAGATGCTGCTCGATAAGGGCGGCCGCGACGACATCTACCGGCTGGCCGACGATCTGGCCTTCGAGATCGACGACCTGCTGCCCATCGTCGATGCCGCGCAGATGCTGGGCTTTCTCACCATTGAAGAGGGCGACGCGGCCATCACCACGGCTGGCGAGGAGTTTGCCAACTCCGAGATCCTGCGTCAAAAAGAGCTGTTCCGCGGCGCTGCCGTTGAACATATCCTGCTGCTGCGCCAGATTCGCCGCGCCCTCGAAGCGAAAAGCGATCATGCCGTACAGGAAGAATTTTTCCTCGACATGCTCGACGAACAGTTCAGCGAGGAAGAGTGCCAGCGCCAGTTGGAAACCGCGGTCACCTGGGGCCGCTACGCCGAGCTATTCGACTTTGATGCCGCCCGCCGCCGCTTCGTGTTGCCCGACGCGGCTGGCGACGAGACCACGGCCGGCGAGGTGGCCAAGTGAAGATCCAGCACTCGCTCTCACGCTCGCTGGTCGCCGTCAGCACCACGCCCGTGCTGGTCGATCTGGGCGTGGCCTTCTTCATACTGGCGATGTTCTTTGCCGTCGTCAGCACCGGCGCCTACTGGCTACAACGGCCGGTCGCCGTGGTGCCGATCTCCAGTTCGATCTCCGCTTTGCCGCTCTACGCCTTCTACTCCGTCGTGCGCATGTCGATAGCGTACATGCTCAGCCTGAGCTTTGCCGTCGCCTATGGCTACATTGCGGCCTACAATCCGCGCGTTGAGCCGTGGATGGTCGCCGTGCTCGACATCCTGCAGTCGATTCCCGTGCTCAGCTTTTTGCCGCCGGTCGTTCTGGCCATGGTCTCGCTGGTGCCCGGCCATCAGGTCGGCATCGAGATGGCCGTGATCCTGCTGATCTTTACCGGCCAGGTCTGGAATCTCGCCTTCAGCTTTTACTCGTCGCTCAAAAGCATTCCCCGCGAGATGCTCGAAGCCTCGCGCATCTACCGTTACTCCGGCTGGCAGCGCTTCTGGCAACTGGAGATGCCCTATGCCACCATCGGCCTGGTCTGGAACTCGATTGTCTCGGTGGCTGGCGGCTGGTTCGCCCTGATCTTCTGCGAAAGCTTTACCATGGGCGAGCGCAACTTCCAGTTACCCGGACTGGGCAGCTACATTCAGGTTGCCACCTACGATGGCAACATCGGCGCGTTATTGGCTGGCATCGCCACGGTGATCGTCATCGTCGTCGCCACCGATCAACTGCTCTGGCGGCCGCTGATTGCCTGGAGCGACAAATTCAAATTCGAGCAGGTCGAGTCGGCCGATCAGATCAAGTCGCCGGTTCTTGAACTGCTGCGCCGCTCGGCACTCTTTGCCAACCTGCCCGGCCGTCTCTGGCACCGCGTCGAAGAACCCATCTACCGCCGCTTGTCGCGCAGCAAGGTCTGCCGTACCGTGCGCCCTGTCGATGAGGAACAGAAGCGCAAACCCTCGGCGGGGCTTTGGGTTTTTGCCGTGGTTTGCGCCATCGCCGTTTTATGGGCTGCGGGACAGGCCATGGTCATGCTCCGCACCATCACCTGGTCCGATCTGCGGCTGTTGGCCGAGGGCGCCGCGGCCACGTTTTTGCGCGTCAACGTGGCGCTCCTGATCTCCGCGGCCTGGACGATTCCCGTCGGCGTTGCCGTCGGCTTCAATCCGCGGTTGGCGCGCGTGGTGCAGCCGGTGGCGCAGATTTTGGCCTCGGTGCCGGCCACGGCCTTTTTCCCCATTTTGCTGATGGCGCTGGTCAAGATCGGCGGCGGGCTGGGCATCGGCTCCATCGCGCTCATGCTGCTCGGCACGCAGTGGTACATCCTGTTCAATGTCATCGCCGGCGCCATGTCCATCCCCTCGGATTTGCGCGAGGTGGCCACGCTCTACCGCTTCAACCGCTGGCAGCGCTGGACCAAACTGATTTTGCCCGGCATCTTTCCGTACTTGATCACCGGCATGGTCACGGCCTCGGGCGGAGCCTGGAACGCTTCGGTGATGGCCGAGTACTCGCACGTGAAAGGCCGCACGCTCGAAGTCATCGGCCTGGGCGCGCAGATCGATGCCGCCACCGATAGCGGCCGTTTCCCCATGCTGCTGCTGGCCACCATCTTCATTTCGCTGATGGTGGTCACCATGAACCGGCTGGTTTGGCGCCGTCTTTACCGGTTGGCAGAGACGCGGTTTAAACTCGAAGGATGATCTGTGCAAAAAGCGACCCAAATAGATATCAAACCAGTTATACCGATGGCGTGCATGTAGGAATTGCCGGTACCACGGCCGAAAAGGGCGGGACACATTCCGGTTTCCGGCCGCATGATCTGCTGGAGGCGGCTTTGGCGGCCTGCATCAGCATGACGCTGCGCATGTACGCCGACCGCCACGAGATTCCCCTGCAAACCGTGATGACCAAGGTCGATCTCGATCGCAGCAACCCGGATAGAACCATCTTCCGCTACGATCTGGAGATCGATGGCGATTTGACCGCCGCGCAGCGGGACAAGTTGTTCGCGGTGGCTTCAACCTGCCCGGTGAGCAAGACCCTCTCGCGGGACGTGGAGTTTCTGCGCTGCACCCTCGCCAGCAAAAACTAGGCAAAAATCCCAGCGAAAATTTACCGGCCGCGGCTGGGTTCCCTCTCGATGAGCGGAACCCAGAAGCGAAATCGCGCGCCGCTGCCCGGCGTGCTGGCTACCTCGATTTCGCCTCCGTGGGCGCGCAAAATCGCGCGGCAGATAGCCAACCCCATGCCGGAACCCTTGCGCCGCTTGGCGCTGCGTTTGCCGCGGTAGAACTTTTCGAAGATCAGTGGCAGATCGCGGGCGTCGATGCCCGGTCCGTTATCTTCGACGGCGAATTCCAGCCGTTCATCGCCGCGCCGGTAACTGAGCGTGATCTGTGTGCTGGCCGAAGTGTGGCTGGCGGCGTTTTCCAGCAGATGGCGCAGCACCCGGCCCAGCAGATGCGGATCGAACCAGACCGGCTGGTCCTGGCGATTGCCTTCGGCGACGATGGCGGCCTTGTGACCGGCAAGGATCTTGCGCGATTCTTCCAGCGCCTGTTCGAGAAACGTGCGCGGATTTTGCGGCGTCATCTTCACCTGCACCACGTTGGCGTCGATCTCGGCCATCTCCACGGCCTCGCCGATCAACTGATCCAGCCGCGCCGCCTCTTCGTCGATGATCGCGACCATGTCCAGCCGCGCCGCTTCGTCCAATCCCTGGGTTTCCAGCAGCGTCGTGGAAGCGGCGCGAATCGAGGTCAGCGGCGTGCGCAATTCGTGGGTGAGGGAATCGATGAGCGCGGTGCGCAGCCGCTCGCCCTCGCGCGCGGCCTCGATGCGCGCCGTTGTCTCCATGGCGATGGAGCGCGCCACGGCGATGGTCACCTGGGCGCTGATGGCGCTGGCAACCTCGCGCGAGAGCCGCTCCGGCCGCCAGGCCAGCGCGCCCACCGGCCGCATCCCGAGCATCAGCGCCGTGGTGTGATAGCCGGCCAGCGGCACCAGTGTCGGGTTGATGCATTGTGTCATGGCGCGCATTTGTGTCTTGATCTCGGCGGGAGGATCGCCGGCATAGGTGTGGAATCGGTCCTGATCGCAGAGGTAAAGAACCACGCTGTCGAGAGAAAAGATTCTGCCGATCAGCCCGGGCAGGTCGCGCAGCAGCCGGTCTGCCTCTTCGATGAGCATCATCTCCTGGCTGAGCGCGTAGAGCATGCCCACGTCGGCCTGCCGTTGTTCGGCGCGCAGGGCCTGCTGGCGCGTTTGTTCGGCAAGACGGCCAACAATGGCGCAGCTGATGGCAAAGCAAAACATGGCGATCCAGGCCTGAACGCCCGACAGGCGCAGCGTATGCAGCGGAGGCAGAAAGAAATAATCGAAGGAAAGCGCGCATAACAGGGCGATGTAGAGCGATAAAATCAATCCGGCACGCGTCGCCGACCACACCACCAGAACCAGGAAGACCATGCCTGCTGCCGCCGGGCTGGCATTGAGCCAGACCAGGAGCGCCGTAGTCAGCGACGCCATCAAAGTCGCCGCCAGCCAACGGGCAAATTGCATCCATCCGTTATTTGCGCCCATAGATGGCCTCATCGGAATCATACCCGCTGGCCGGATTTTGCGAAATGCCGCGCTGCGATGATGTAATCTTGGCTGAGAAGCTGAATCATGCCCGGTAGAATTTTGGTCATCGACGACGAAACACAGATCACGCGCGTGTTGCGTGCAGCCATCTCCGCGCAGGGCTACGATGTGCGTATCGCCAACGATCCCGAGGAAGGGCTGCGGCTGTTTGCCGACTGGACGCCCGATCTGGTGATCACCGATCTCATGATGCCGGGAATGAGCGGCGTCGAGGTCTGCCGCGCCATTCGCGCCCGCGGCCAGACGCCGGTCGTGGTTCTCTCCGTGCGCGAGCACGAACGCTCGAAGGTCGAGGCTCTCGATGCCGGCGCCGACGATTACGTGACCAAGCCCTTCAGCATTCAGGAACTGCTGGCGCGCGTGCGCGCACATATACGCCGCGCTCCGGAGCGCGCCACGACGGCCATAGAGGCGGGAGACTTCGTTGTCGACGAACTGGCGCATAGCATTAGCGTGCAGGGCAAGCCGGTTCACCTCACTCCCAAGGAGTTCGAACTCCTGTTGCACCTGGCGCGCAACGCCGGTAAGGTGATGACCCATCGCGCCCTGCTGACCGCTGTCTGGGGCGCGCAGTCGGCCCATCAGCCCGAGTATCTGCGCGTCTTTGTCGGCCAGTTACGCAAAAAGCTGGAAGGCGAATCCGGCCGCCAGTATATTCAGACCGAACCCTGGGTCGGTTACCGCTTTGTTCCCGAAGGCCTGGCTGGCGAAGAAGAGTAATTTCTGCTCTCTAGCTTGATCAGGATACAGAAATTTAGGTGTATCCGGTTTTGAACCGATTTTCCCGCCATCTATCCATCCTTACGGATTATTTAGAAATTCTTTTCGATACTCAAAGCTGGTAACCGTCAGAATCGATCTTGGTTGGATCGATGGACCTGACCTTTTCGCCGGAAAGACGATGTCGTTTCCGGACAGAACCTGGAGATGGGTATGCAAGATGCTCTGATGCTCGCATTCACCGTAGTTTTTTTCGCCGTGGCGTTTCTCTACGTCACCGCCTGCCAAAAGTTGAGGTAGCCATGAATATCGACTGGATTTCGGCAACCGCGCTCGTTTTATCCGTGCTTTTGTTGGGCTACTTGGCCTACTCACTGCTGTACCCGGAGAAATTCTGAAATGTCCGCCAACGGCTGGTTGCAATTCGTAGTTTTCTGCATTGTCCTTTTGGCGACGGTCCCTCTGGTGGGCGCTTATCTGGCGCGCGTGATGGAGGGCGAGCGAACCTGGCTCGATCCGGTCTTCCGGCCCGTCGAACGTCTTCTTTACAAGCTTTGCGGCGTGAAGGCAGGCAAGGAGATGAACTGGCGTCAGTACGCTTTCGCGGCGCTGGGATTCTCCGGCGTGTCGCTTTTGCTGACCTACGCCATCGAACGGTTGCAGGCCGTGCTGCCCTTCAATCCGCAGCATCTGCCGGCCGTGGGAACCGATCTGGCCTGGAACACCGCGGCCAGTTTTACCACCAATACCAACTGGCAGTCCTACACGCCCGAAACCACGATGAGCTACCTGACGCAAATGGCCGGTCTGGCGACGCACAACTTCTGGTCGGGGGCCTTGGGCATTTGCGTGGCGGTGGCACTGATCCGCGGCATCAAGCGCACCTCCACCGGCACCATCGGCAACTTCTGGGTGGATATGACGCGCTCCTCGCTCTATGTGCTGTTGCCGGGCAGCATGGTTTACGCGCTGTTGCTGGTCTGGCAGGGCGTGCCGCAGAACCTGCACGAATACACCACCGCGCATACCCTCGAACAGCAGACACAAACCATCGCGCAAGGGCCGGTGGCCTCGCAAGAAGCCATCAAGATGCTGGGCACCAACGGTGGCGGTTTCTTCAACGCCAACAGCGCCCATCCCTTTGAGAATCCCACGCCGTTCACGAACTTCCTCCAGATGCTGTCGATCTTCATCATTCCTGCCGGCCTTACCTACACGCTGGGCCGCATGACCGGTTCGCCGGGCCATGGCTGGGCGGTTTTTGCCGCCATGTTTGTTCTGTTCGCGGCCGGTTTCTCGGTTTGCTACTGGGCCGAGTCGCAGCCGCACGCGATGATCAATGGCGCCGTGCAAACGCGTACCGCCGGCTCGCCGGGCGGCAACTTGGAGGGCAAGGAGGTCCGCTTCGGCATCAGCCAGTCGGCGCTGTTTGCCACCGTGACCACCGACGCCAGTTGCGGCGCGGTCAACGGCATGCACGATAGCTTCACGCCCTTGGGCGGCCTGGTTCCGCTGGCCAATATCATGCTCGGCGAGATCGTCTTTGGCGGCGTGGGTTCGGGGCTCTACGGCATGTTGATCTTCGTCGTCCTGGCAGTCTTCATCGCCGGATTGATGGTGGGCCGCACGCCGGAGTATCTGGGCAAAAAGATTGAGGCCTTCGACGTCAAGATGGCCATGCTGTATGCCTTGATCTTTCCCCTCGCGATTCTCACCTTCACCGCGGTCTTCGTGATGTTGCCCAAGATTGGGCTTGCCTCGATCGCCAATCCGGGGCCACACGGATTCAGCGAGATTCTCTACGCCTTCACCTCGGCGGCGGGCAATAATGGCTCGGCCTTCGCGGGATTGAACGCCAACACTTGGTGGTACAACGTTTGCCTGGGCTGGGACATGCTGCTGGGCCGCTTCCTGATGATGGTTCCGGTGCTGGCGCTGGCCGGCAACCTGGCGCAGAAGAAGAGCGTTCCGCCTTCGCCGGGCACCTTTCCGGTCAACTCCGGATTGTTTGCCGCGCTTCTGGTGGGCATCATCGTGATCGTTGGCGCACTCACCTTCTTCCCGGCGCTGAGCCTGGGGCCGATTCTCGAGCACCTGCAGCTGCAAGCGCATCAACTGTTCTAACCACAACGGAATTTGCATCGGAACAAGGGAATAGAGACGGTTATGGTTGAGAAAAAGAGTCTTTGGAATACGCAGATCATGGGCCAGGCGGCGATCGACAGTCTTCGCAAGCTCGATCCGCGCTGGATGGTCCGCAATCCGGTGATGTTTGTGGTGGAGGTGGGCAGCGTGCTCACCTCGGCGTTGCTCGTCGATAACGTGATTCACCACCGTGCTGGTTTCGGCTTCAACCTGCAGATTACCCTCTGGCTATGGTTCACGGTGTTGTTCGCTAACTTCGCCGAGGCCATGGCCGAAGGCCGCGGCAAGGCGCAGGCCGATACCCTGCGCAAGGCCAAGGGCGAAACCGTGGCCCAGCGCTATAAAGACGACGGCAGTTTTGAAGAGGTGGTCAGCGGTGCCTTGCGCGCCGGTGACGTGATCTACGTCGCGGCGGGCAACTACATTGCCGGCGACGGCGAAGTGATCGAAGGCGTGGCCTCGGTCGACGAGTCGGCGATCACCGGCGAGTCGGCGCCTGTCATCCGCGAGGCAGGCGGTGACCGCTCGGCCGTTACCGGCGGCACCAAAGTTTTGTCGGACTGGATCAAGGTGAAGATCACCTCCAATCCTGGCGAAACCTTCCTCGACCGCATGATTGCGCTGGTGGAAGGCGCTTCAAGGCAGAAGACGCCCAACGAAATCGCGTTGAGCATTCTGCTCTCCGGCCTCACCATCATCTTTCTGCTTGCCGTGGTTACCTTGCAGCCCTTCGCCATCTACGCCGGCGCGCCGCAGACGGTCTTCGTGTTGGTCTCGCTGTTGGTCTGCCTGATTCCCACCACCATCGGCGGCTTGCTTTCGGCTATAGGTATCGCCGGCATGGACCGCCTTGTGCAATACAACGTGTTGGCGATGAGCGGCCGCGCCGTCGAGGCGGCCGGCGACGTGAACACGCTGCTGCTCGACAAGACGGGAACCATCACTTTGGGCAATCGCCAGGCGGCGGAGTTCATTCCCGCTCCCGACGTGAGCCAGGAGCGGCTGGCCAACGCCGCGCAACTGTCCTCGCTCTCTGACGAAACCCCCGAGGGGCGCTCGATCGTCGTGCTCGCCAAGACCAAGTACAACCTGCGCGGCCGCGATATGGCCGGCAGCCACGCCGAGTTCGTTCCGTTCACCGCGCAAACGCGCATGAGCGGCGTGAACCTTCCCGGCACGCGCATCCGCAAGGGATCGGTCGACGCCATCGCCCGCTTCCTCGAAGAGCAGGGCGCGACGCTGCCGCAAAAGGTTCGCGAAGCAGTCGAAGAAGTGGCCCACGCCGGCGGAACGCCGCTGGTCGTTGCCGAAAATTCGACTGCCCTCGGTGTTGTGCATCTCAAGGATATCGTCAAGGGCGGTCTTAAGGATCGTCTGGCCCACCTGCGCGCGATGGGGATTCGCTCCATCATGATCACCGGCGACAACCCGCTGACCGCCGCTGTGATCGCCCGCGAGGCTGGTGTCGACGACTTTCTGGCCGAAGCCAAGCCCAAAGACAAGATGGACCTGATCAAGCGCGAGCAGGCCCAGGGCAAGCTGGTGGCGATGACCGGCGATGGCACCAACGACGCGCCGGCGCTGGCTCAGGCCGACGTGGGCGTGGCCATGAACTCGGGTACGCAGGCCGCTAAAGAGGCTGGCAATATGGTCGATCTCGACTCCAACCCGACCAAGCTGATCGAGATTGTCCAGATCGGCAAACAGTTGCTGATGACCCGCGGTGCGTTGACGACCTTCTCGATCGCCAACGACGTAGCCAAGTACTTCGCCATCATTCCGGCGATGTTCATGGCCGTCTTTCCCTCGCTCCGCGCGTTGAACATCATGCATCTAGCCACAGCCAACTCGGCGATTCTTTCGGCGGTGATCTTCAACGCCATCATCATCGTGGTGCTGATTCCGCTGGCGCTCAAGGGCGTCAAATACGAGCCCAAGGCCGCCGATGTGCTGCTGCGCCAGAATCTGCTTCTCTATGGCGTGGGCGGCATCATCGTTCCGTTTATCGGTATCAAGGCCATCGACATGTGTCTGGTGGCGCTGCATCTGGCGTAGGCGTCTGGAACGCAAAGGAGAAAAGATCGTGCACTCGGTTTCTACTCACGAAGATTCGGCAATTCACGTCGGCGTGCATGGCGTGCAAGTTCAAGAGGCTCCGGTCGAGCACTCCATCTGGAAGACCGCGGTTCTCTTTACGCTGATCACCGCGGTTCTCTTCGGCCTGGGCTATCCGCTGCTGATGACCGGACTTGCCAGCGTGCTGTTCCCGCGTCAGGCGGCAGGCAGCCTGATTGTTCTGGGCAATGGCCAGGTGGTTGGCTCCGCGCTGATCGCGCAGAGCTTCACCTCGGACCGCTATTTCCATCCCCGGCCCTCGGCGGCAGGCAATGGCTACGACGCCACGGCCTCGAGCGGTTCGAACCTGGCGCAATCCAGCAAAGCGTTGGTCACGCGCATTCAGGGCGACATCGACAAGATGGCCGCGCAGAACCCTGGCAAGCCTGTGCCCATCGATGCGGTGACCACCTCCGGCTCGGGACTCGATCCCGACATCACGCCCGACAACGCCGACTATCAGATCGCGCGCGTTGCCAAGGCGCGCGGCATCGCCGAGGATCGCCTCCGCCAGCTTGTCGCCGCGAATACAAAGCAACGCACGCTGGGCCTGCTGGGCGAACCCAGAGTCAATGTGCTGGAGTTGAATCTGGCTCTCGATCAGTTGGCGAAATAGTCTCTCGGGTTTCTTTTCTGTACGAATCAAAGCGGGATGGGCCAAACAGCCCTTCCCGCTTTTTTGTATAAATTGTTTAGACTTGGTGCCGTCCCTCGATGGCCCGCGTCATCGTCACTTCGTCGGCATATTCGATGTCGCTGCCGGCCGGAACGCCGGTGGCGATGCGCGTGATCTTTACCGCATGTCCGCGCAACGCGCGAGCCAGCCAGTCGGCCGTGGCCTCGCCTTCGAGCGTGGGACTGGTAGCCAGAATCACTTCGTCCACTTCGCCCCGTTCCACCCGGCTCAGCAACTGTTGGGCGCGCAACTGATCCGGTCCCACGCCGTGCAGCGGCGAGAGCGTTCCGTGCAACACATGATAGACGCCCTGATAGCGCTGCGTGCGCTCGACGGTGGCGATGTTGGTCGGCTCCTCGACCACGCAGACCAGCCGCTGGTTGCGGATCGGGCTGGCGCAATAGACGCAGGGATCGACGTCGGTGACGCTGTTGCAGACCGAGCAGAGGCGCAAGCTGGCCTTCAGTCCGCGCACGGCGTCGGCCAGCGCGGCGGCGTCTTCGTCGCTCGAACGCAGAATGTGAAATGCGAACCGCTGCGCGCTTTTGGCGCCCACGCCGGGCAACTTCTTCAATTCTTCAATGAGCCGGGCCATGGGCTCGGCGTAGCGTGCCACCAGTCGCCTCCTAAAGCGTTCGATACACCAGGCCGGTGAACAGATCCGGCGCGATGAAACAATCCGTTGTTAGCTTATGCCGGGCAGTTTGAGCCCGCCGAGAACCCCTTGCAGGCTCGTCTTCATGGCCTCATCGACCTTGCGTCCGGCCTCGTTGACCGCGGCCACAATCAGGTCTTCGAGCATCTCCACATCTGCCTGAGAGCCGCTCAGGCTGGTCACCGCCGCGGGGTCGATGCGAACTTTGAGCAGATCTTTTTTGCCGTTCATGGTGGCCGTAACCGCGCCGCCGCCGCTGGTTGCCTCCACCACGGTTTCGTTCAGCTTGCGCTGCATCTCTTCCTGTAATTGGTTGGCTTGGGAGAGCATCTCGGAAATTTTGAGGGGATTGATCATGGTGATTTTTACTCCGCGAATCGCGTTTATTTTTGGCGAAGATCGACGACGCTGCGCACTTCGGCCTTGAAGATCTCTTGCGCCCGCTTGACCAGTGGATGGGCCATTGCCGCGGCCTGCACGCTACCGGAGGGAACCACGGGCGCTGCCGCTTTGGCTGGGCCGCTGCCGCCGCTGGCGGTAAGAAGAAATCGCGAGGGCGCGCCCAATTGCTGCAACTCCTGGCGAATGACCTTTTCCGCCGTGGGATTCACCGTCAGGCCGAGAACTTTTTTGCTGATGCCGTGCACTTCGATGCGCAGACTGGCGTTGTCGAGAGTCCATTCCGCCGTATGCAGCAGTTGCGCGGCGGAGCTGTGTCCGGCATTGGATAGGGCGGAGACAACGGTCTGGCGCATTGTTTCGACGTTCAATTCGCCGGTGGGCACAGCGGACGACTCAGGAGCTTTGGCCAACGCGCCTTCGGTCAGCGTCTCCGTCGCGGCAAACCCGGCAGACTGCGCCGAGACGGCCGGGAAGGGAACCGGCTCCCGCGTGGCGGCGCTGCTGGTCATCGTTGGCGGCTGCGCGGCAAAGGGCGGCCGCTCGCTGGTATTCATCTGCGGTCCGGCGCTTGACCGTGACGCCGGCTTGGCATTCCAACTGGACGAGGATGGCGCACTGGCGGTGAATGCACCCGGCCGCGGCGCGTTGCCACTTGGGGCGCTGCGGGCCAGCGTGCCGTCGGCCACGCCGCTCAGCAACTCCTCGATGGGCAGCAGCCGTTGTGCGTGAATCAGCTTGATGAGGCCAAGTTCGAGATGAAAGCGCTGCTCCTGCCGGAAGTTCAGATCGTCGAAGGTGCGCAGCACGATTTGCAGATTGCGCGTCTGCTCTTCTTCGCTGAACAGTTGCGCGGTGCGATGGGCGCGGGCCCGCTCGTCGGTGGAGACTTGCAGCAATTCGGTCTGCTCGCCGCCCAGCTTGGCCATGAGCGCGTTGCGCAGGTAGCGGACCAGTTGCCGCGCCAGCGAGAGCGGACTGTGCCCGGCGTTGAGCAGCACGTTGAGCTGTTCCAGCAGCGCGGCGCTTTGCCCGGCCGAGACAGCTTCCATCAGATGTTCGAAGACCGTGTTGGGCACCGATCCCATCAGATCGCGAATCTGCGCGGCCTGCAGCGACGGCTGGCCATCGATCATGGGCGCCGAGGCGATGGCCTGATCCATGATGGAGAGCGCGTCGCGCATCGAGCCGTCGCCGGCCTCGGCCAAAAGCGCCAGCGCCGCGTCTTCGGCGGTAACCTGCTCGGCGGCGGCGATGGTCTTGAGCTGCGTGAGAATGTCGTCGAACTTGACGGCGTGAAAACTGAAGTGCTGGCAGCGCGAGCGGATGGTCTGCGGAATATTCTCGGGCTCGGTGGTCGCCATCATGAAGATCACGTGCGCCGGCGGCTCTTCGAGCGTTTTGAGGAGCGCATTGAAGGCGGCTTCGGTGATCTGGTGGGCCTCGTCGAGAATGTAGATCTTGAAGCGGTCGCGCGAGGGCGAGTAGCGGGCGGCCTCGCGCAGCTCGCGAATCTCGTCGATGCCGCGGTTGGTCGCCGCATCAATCTCGATCAGATCGACGGCGTTGCCCTGGCGAATCTCCTGGCAGGAGTCGCAACTGCCGCAGGGCTCGGGCGTGGGCCGCTCCGCGCTGCCCACCTCGCGCCGGCAGTTGAGGGCTTGGGAAAGAATGCGCGCGATGGTGGTTTTGCCGATGCCGCGATGGCCCGAGAAGATGTAGCCGTGCGCGATGCGGTCCTGGGCCAGCGCGTTCAGCAGGGTGTGCGTGACGTGGTCCTGTCCAGCGACGTCGGCAAAGCGTTGCGGACGGTACTTGCGAGCCAGAACCTGATAACCCATGCGAACGGCACTCCTTTGGCCCGCGCGAAAGCCCCGGGCGGTCTAGGGAGATTTTATCCTTCCCGGCGCTGCTGGCGAGGGGTGGAAAAGCCCGCCGGTCTCAACTGCCGGTTTTCTTTCTTTCGTCTGGCGGCGATGCTATGCTTTTCCCTGTACATATTGGATTAGATCGCGATGTTACGCTGCATGGCCTGGATGAGATTTCCAGCCATTTGTGGCGGTTGGAAAAACGCGCAGACGGATAACACGTCAAATCCTAATGTGCGATGCTTTTCTTGGGTGTTGAATTGACGAACCGGTTTTTCAAAGCGGCAGTGGTTGCAGCGGCCAGTCTTCTGGCGGCGGCGCGGCTCTCCGCGCAGGCGCAGACGAATGGCGGCAACGCGCAACCGGCGGCCAGCACTTCCGCGGTGCAGGATCCAGCGCGCGTGCAGACGCAGAGCACCCAGAATCCCTTTCCCGAAGACACCAGCGCGATTCCGGTGATGCCGTCGAAGAGCACGGCCGATCTGCCGCCCGACACCAGTTCAAATGTCAGCAATGCACCCCTGCCGGTTGACGATGCCGATCCGGTGCGTACCCCGGAAGACGCGCAAGCCACGGCCGAGGAGAATGAAAAGAGCTTCAGCTCCAGCCAGTCGGGATTGGGGAATCTGCTGCCGCCGTCCGACGAGGAGCCGCAGCCGGACCGGCGCAACCGCCACGGCAAGCAGCAGGTGGTCGAAGAACATCACGAGACGGCGGCCGAGGACGAGAGCGTCGGCAGTTATTATCTCGACAAGAAGAACTGGAAGGCGGCGCTGTCGCGCTATCAGTCGGCGCTGGTTCTGGACCCGGACAATCCGGAGGTTTATTGGGGATTGGCCGAGTGCGCGCGCAATCTGGGCGATTTTGCCGGCGCCCGCTCCAACTACCAGAAGGTTGTCGATTACGATCCCGAGAGCCGCCACGGCAAAGAGGCGCGCAAAGCCCTCAAAGATCCGCAGATTGCCAACGCCAAACCAAACGTGGCCGTGCAGAAGTAATCAGAACCCACCCCAGTGCCGGTAAGTGGCAACGATCTCTTCGCCCCAAAAGGCCGCGACAATTCCGCCGGTCACGATGAAGGTTCCGAAGGGCAATGGCGTTTTCGACATGTCTTTGAATTTGGCGCGCAGCGAAGGAACAGCAAGTAGAAACAGCACCACCAGCGAGCCGCAGATAGCGCCCAGGCCGAGGGCCAGTAACGCTTGCGTGGCGCCGAGCCAGCCGCCCAGCATGGCCATCAATTTCACGTCGCCCATGCCAATACCCTCTTGGCCGCGAAAAAATTGATAGATGAAGCGGATCACCAGCAGCACTCCGGCAGAGATGACCGCGGCGACAAACCAATACAATACGATGCCGTTGATGGCCAAATGCGCCCAGACGGTGAAGCTGGGCGGGTAATTCATGAAAGTGTCGAGCGTCTCCCGCGTGACGGATAACAGCAGCCCCAATGCGATGCCGGGCAGCGTCAGCCGGTCGGGCAGCCAGAGATTTTCGGCGTCGAGCACGGCCAGCGCGGCCAGAATCCAGAGAAAGATCAATCGCGCGGTCCCGTTGGCGATGGCCAGCGCGGCATTGTAGGTGATGATTCCCGCATTGAGTTCAGGCGCTACGGCAAAGGTCTGCCAGACGGAATAGGCCCACAACGCCGCGACTGCGAATTCGATCAACAGATAGCGCCAGCCGATCGGTTCGTGGCAGGTGCGGCAACGGCCGCGCAACGCCAGCCAACTCAGCAGTGGGATATTTTCCCACCAGCAGAGCGTGCGTCCGCAACTGCGGCAGTGCGAACGCGGCTTGACGGCGCTCTCGTCTTCGGGCCAGCGGCTGGCGCAGGTATTCAGAAAGCTGCCAAAAGCCAAACCAAGCATTCCGGAGAAAACAGTTGCAATAAAGCAAATCATGCAGAATGAGTATATACGCTGGCACAACCACTCGGCAGATGGGGGCAGGGTTGCCGGGATGGGACGCCGTGGTTGCCAAAGCAGGTAAAATGCAGTTAATGGCTATTCCGCCGACGAGCCCAATTGCCAAGGAATCCACGCCGAAAACTTCAACCGATCCGGCGCGGGCGGCGGCATTGTTTGAGCAGTCGGCAGCGATTATGGCCCGGTTGCGCGCTCCCGATGGCTGCCCCTGGGACCGCGAGCAATCCTTCGACACCATCCGCAAATACACGCTGGAAGAGGTCTACGAGGTCTTCGACGCCATCGAGCGCCGCGACTATCCGCATCTGGCCGAAGAACTCGGCGATCTGCTGCTACAGGTGCTCTTCTATGCCGAAATGGCGGCCAACGAAGGTCATTTCACCATCGCCGAAGTGCTGGAGACGCTCAATCGCAAGCTGGTGCGCCGTCATCCGCACGTTTTTGGCGAAGAGGCTTCGCGCGAGGCGGGCAACAAGGCCGAGGTGAATGCCGATGTTGCCGGCTCGTCGTCGGCGGTTTTGCGCAATTGGGATCAGATCAAAGCCGCGGAAAAGGCGTTGCACGCGGCCGGCGCTCTTTCGGCGCAAGAGTCGCGATTGGACACTGTGCTGCGCGCCCAACCGGCGCTGGCCGAGGCCGCCAAGCTGGGCGCCAAGGCCCGCAAGGCCGGTTTCGATTGGCCCGATTGGCGCGATCTGCTGCCCAAGGTTGCCGAAGAGACGGCCGAGCTTGAGGCCGAAGCCGCGGCCAACGATCCAGCACGCCAGCCGGCTGTCGAGGCCGAACTCGGCGATCTGCTCTTCACGGTCGTCAATCTGGGCCGGCATCTGAACGTGGACGCGGAAACGGCTTTGCGTGGCTGCAACCGGCGTTTTCGCCAGCGCTTTCATGAGATGGAAGCAGCCTCGTCCCGTCCCATCGAAGAGCTTGCGCCGCAAGAGCTGGAAACGCTATGGGCGCAGGCAAAGAAGAAGCTGTCGGCGGTCGAAAGCGAGCCGGAAAAACAGGTGCGGCCATGATCGAGATCCGGTCTTGCGCGGGTTTCGAGGAACTCGAGGCCTGCGTGAAATTGCAGATTGAAACCTGGGGTTACGACTGGAACGATCTTGTTTCGCGCAAGTCGTTTCATCTGGCGCAGAAGATCGGCGGACAGGTGATTGGCGCCTTTGACAGCGAGCCTGCCGACGGAAATGCGCTGGCGGGTTTTGTCATGTCGTTGCCGGGCATCAGGCAGACAGCGAACGGGCCGCGGCCGTATCTGCACTCGCATATGCTGGCAGTCCGTCCGGCCTACCGCAACCGCGGTCTTGGCGTGCAACTCAAATGCCAGCAACGGACTGAGGCGCTTTCTCGCGGTATTCGCCGCATGCAGTGGACCTTTGACCCGCTGGAGATAAAAAACGCTTTCCTCAATATCCACAAATTGGGCGTTACGGCCCGCACGTATTTAACGGACTTTTATGGTGTATCCTCATCTCGACTGCAGGGTGGGCTGCCTACCGACCGGCTTCTGGCCGAGTGGGAGATGGACTCCGCTAGAGTCGAGGCCGCGCTGGCCCGCCGTCAGGCAGCACCAGTTGCGATCGAAGAACGCATTGTGGTTCCTGCCGCCATTGGCGAGTGGAAGCGGCAGGAATCGACCCGCGAAAAAGCTCAGACAGTTCAATCGGATCTACGGCAGAAATTTCAAAAAGCGTTCACCCAGGGACTGGCCGTCGTGGGCTTCTCTCTGGATAGCGATAAAAACGGTGTCTACGAACTGGGGCAATTGCCACAGTCTTAAACCAAGGGGAAAATATGCAAATCGATGCCATCACGTTGCGCGAACTCAATATTCCGTTAGTACGTCCGTTTGAGACCAGCTTCGGAGTCACTCGTGACCGCAGGATTTTGTTGGCCGAGATCCAGTCGGAAGGGTTGACGGGCTGGGGCGAGTGCACGGCTGGCGAGCGGCCGTTCTTCTCTGGAGAGTCCACGGATACGGCTTGGCAGGTTCTGGTCAATGAGTTGGCGCCCGTGCTGGCCGCCGCTACGCCCGCGCACGGTGGCGAGTGCCCCAAGATCTTCCGCGCCGTGCGCGACAATCGCATGGCCAAGGCGGCGCTGGAAAATGCCATTTGGGATCTGGAGGCGCAGCGCGAAGGCATTCCGCTGGCAGCTCTGTTGGGCGGCGTACGTGAAACCATTTCATGCGGCGTTTCGCTGGGCATTCAGAAATCGATTCCCGATCTGATGGCGACCATTGAGCGGGAGCTGGCCGCCGGCTACCGGCGTATCAAACTGAAATGTAAACCCGGCTGGGATATCGATGTCTTCGAGCAGGTGCGCAGCCGCTGGCCAGAAATCATGCTCAGCTGCGATGCCAACTCCGCCTATCGTCTGCGCGACCAGGAGCATCTGTCCGCCTTCGATGCCTTCGATCTGCTGATGATCGAGCAGCCGCTCTGGCACGACGATTTCTACTTCCACGCCGTGCTGCAAAAGCACCTGAATACGCCCATCTGCCTCGACGAATCGATTCATAACCGCCGCGACGCGCTGGCGGCCATCGAGATGGGTTCCTGCCGGATCATCAACGTCAAGTTGGGCCGTGTAGGCGGCTTCTCCGAGGCCATCGCCGTGCACAACGCGGCGCTGGAGCGCGGCATTCCCGTCTGGTGCGGCGGCATGCTCGAGTCCGGCATCGGCCGCGCGCACAATATCGCGCTTTCCTCGCTGGAAGGCTTTACCCTGCCCGGCGATGTTTCCGCCTCGGCCCGCTACTTTGCCGACGACATCATCGAGCCCGAGGTGACCGTCTCGAACCAAGGCGAGATTGCCATTCCCGATACTCCCGGCCGTGGCTACGAGGTGCGCAACGACCTTATCGAAAAACTCACCGTGCGCAAAGAGACCATCCGCGCCGTGGAGTTGGTGGCGTAGAAGAGAAGAAGCCCTCAGCCCTCAGCCCTCAGCCATCGGCGCATTGAGCTGAAGCGGAGATGCCACGGAAGAATAAATTGGTACAAAACAAAGTCTCCAGGCCTTCACCTGGAGACTTTGTTGTTTGTGTTTTGTGCCGCGCGCGGATCAATACTCGAGCGTGAGAACGGCGGGCGCGGAGTGTGTGGTCGATCCACTGGTGCCGGTGACGGTCAGCGTGTAGGGATACTGCCAGTAGATGGATTTGGGCGATGCGGTGCATGCGGTGAGCGAGGTGACAGCGCCCAGCGAAAGCACCAACGCCAGCACGAGCAGCAGCTTTCTGGCTGATTTGCGGACGCGCCGGAAGCCGAACAGGGCCAGCGCGGCGGCCATCATGGCCAATGCGCGTGGCGCCGGGCCAAAGGGCGAGGCGGGACGCGCGTTGCTGCCATAGCTGCTGGGAGCCTGAATCGTCAGAGTCGTGCTCGCCGCCGTTGTGCCCGGTGTAAGGCTCGTGGAGGCGAAGGTGGCCGTGGCGCCGGTGGGCAGTCCGGAGACGGCGAGCGAAACTGCGCTGCTGTACGTGCCATTTACCGGCGTCACGGTAACGACGTATTCGGTGGAGTAGCCGATGTAGACCGATTGCGAACTGGGCGAAACGGTGACGGTGAAGTCGGAGGCGGCGACGGTTAACGTTACCGAAGCCGTGGCCGTGGTGTAGTCGGTCGCGTCGGAGGGCGTGAAGGTGACAGACAGCGTCTGGCTGCCGGCGCTCAAAACCGTGCCCGCCGCCGGCGAGTAGGCGAAGGTGCCGGAAACCGAGGCCGTGGCGTCGAGCTGCGCCGAGCTGAGCGCGGTACCGTAGTCGATCGAGGCGGGATTCTGCCAGGTGATGACCGGCGTGGCCTGCGTGACGGTGATGGTGGTGGAGGCCGAAACCGTTGCGTAGTCGGTTGTGTCAGTGGGTGTGAAGGTAACGGTCAGGGTCTGCGTTCCGGCCGGCAGAATGGTGCCCGCGGCTGGCGAGTAAATATAAGTTCCGGCGACCGTCGCGCCGCCATAAGTGGCCGTGGCGTTGAGCTGCGTGGAGCCGAGCGCGGTGCCGTAAACAATCGATGCGGGCTTGCTCCAGGTGATGGTGGGCGAATCCTGTGTAACGGTGAGCGCGACCGAAGCTGTCGCCGTGGTGTAGTCGGTGGTGTCGGTTGGCTTGAAGGTCACGGTGAGGGTGTGGTTTCCGGCAGTGAGTACGGTTCCGGCAGCGACCGTGGCGCCGCTTTCGCTCGTGTAGGCGTAGGTTCCTGCGACCGTTGTGCCGCCGTAACTGGCCGTGGCGTCGAGTTGCATGGAACTAAGCGCGGTGCCGTAGGCGATGGTGGCGGGTGTGGCCCAGGTAATCGAGGGCGTGTTTACCACAGTGTATTGTGCTTGGCGGATCAGGCTTTGGCTGTGGCCTGGTAGTAAGGCTATAGCCTGCAAGTTTTCGGACTTGCCGAGGGTGATCGCGCCGGTGTACTCGGTCGAGTAAGTCGCCGGTGTGGTGCCGTCGGTGGTGTAATAAATTGCCGCGCCGTTCATGGCGTCGCTGATGGTCATCGTCTGCGAACCCTGGTAGGTTCCGGCGGCCAGGCTGAAGGCCGGCGTGGGTGTCGGCAAGATTGCCTCCCAGAGGTCGTTCAGCAGAGTTGCGTAGGTCGAGGAGACGTTGCCGTATCCGCCGTAGAGCCAGAAATCGCCCTCGCTGTCGATCCAGGCGGCCGGGTAAGAGCGGCCTCCAGGGATGTTGGTGATGGACGGAGTGCCCTTGGTTCGGATGATGGTTGCGGCGCCGGTTCCTGTGTTGGCACCGCCTGTCCATGTCCATTCCATGCTGGTCAGATCGAACTCCCAAAGATCGTTCAGCTCGCTGCTGGACCCTGTACTATCGTATCCACTGCCGCCAAAGAGCCAGAGATTACTGGCTTCGTCGAACCAGATTCTCGATCCTGTGCGGGTTCCGGGAACATTGCTGCTGGCAGCAGTGTACTGGGTGCCGTAGATGCCGCTTTGATTCACGTACTTGCTGCCCGAGATCCAGGTCCATGCCAGGGTCGAGGGGTTGAACCTCCACAGGTCGTTGAGGTTGCCGGTACTGCTGGCGCTCGAATCGTAACCCCATCCGCCAAAGAACCAGAGATTGCCGCTGGAGTCCACTCCGGAGGCACCAAATGTCCGGCTGCTGGGCGTATTGGAGATGCTGGCCACGTCTATGGTGCCGTAGGTGCCGGCCTTGTTACTGGTCAGGCTGCCGGTTACCCAGGTCCATTCTTTCGAAGTGGGATTGAACTTCCACAGATCGTTCAGGTAACCCGTAGTTCCATTGGAATCGATTCCGTTGCCGCCGAAAAGCCATACATTTCCGTCACTACCCGTTAAAGCTACGGCGCCAGAGCGCCCTCCGGGAAGATAGCTGGTCGATGCAACGTACTGTCTGCCGTAAGAGCCTATCTGTCCTGTCGCTTCGTCTCCGCCTTCGAAGGTCCAATTGCCAGAAATGGTGTTATACATCCACAGATCGTTCAGATCTCCTACCGATGTGGATGTATCGCCGCAGCCCAAACCGCCAAACAGCCAGAGATTGCCGCTGGAGTCCATCCAGGTTGCCGCATATGCGCGCCCGCCGACGACATAGCTACCGCTGGTATAGACACCCTTAGTGCATGCGCTGTTGCTGGGAATGGAAATACTGCCGCTTTTCAATGTCCACACGCCGCCGGAATATTCCCAAAGGTCGTTCAAATAGCCTGACATACCACTGGAATCGCGCCCCATACCGCCGAAAAGCCATAAATGGTCGTCACTGTCGATCCATGTGGCTGCACCCTCACGGCTACCGGGGGTGGTAGAGCTATTGTTGGCATTCACTGTCTCGACGCCGGACATCCAGCCCCAGGCGGTGGCCTGCGCGTGAGCCGTTGAGGGCAGGCAGGCTCCCAGCAGAGACGCCAACATCGCGGCTGCCCATAAAGCTTTTTTCACCGCCCTCGTTTGGCTTGCGGTTTTACTTTCCAACGGATCCAAGGACTTATAGAGGACTGCAAGAGGCCGGAATTTCAGCGCCATTTCTGTCTGGCTCCTTTCGAGGTCTTATCGTGCGCAATTCGCTCTTGTGGCGAGAGTTCAACACAGGAACGCAAGATCGAGGATGCAATTCGCGCAAAGAGAAAGATTGTGACTGCGGCAGAGAGTCTAGAACCCAAGCAACCTGGAGAAGCCTCGTGCCGATTGCCATGGGTAGGTTAAGCAAGTGTTAAGGTAGTGTTGCCTGGCCCAAGCATAGACATAGTGAACTCTATGATTGCATGGATCTTTTCCTTCGGTCGATGTGTGAAGCGATGTATTTCCGCGGCATCGCGGAAATGGAGGGAGAGTCAATGCGATTCTAGCAGTGCATCGGTCGGGAGAAAAGTAAATACTTCAGCAGGTCGGATTTTCAATGAAGAAGCACGGTGCGCGCGAGGCGGATATAGGAAGTCCCCAGAACTGTGCCTGGGGACTTCCTCGATCCAAAGTTTAAGAATATGGGGGGTGCTGCTGGATATGTTGTGGTTCAAACTCCCCAGCCGCCGCAGCCAGCCGGTAGGCGGAGATCGGGTTATTGCCCGTTCTTCATCGTGGTGTGAACAATTAAAATTTTGGTCAGGCCGTGATCGCTGGCTGGACGCTGGCTGATGGTGATCGCAACCCGGTTTTTTGTGAGGTTGCCGCTTGTGAGTTGTGCGGCGCTGCCGTAGTCACTGAAACGGGTTCCAGCGCCGAGCGCATTTTTGTAAAAAGCGGCCACTTGGTCTTTGCTGTCCGTAGTTAGAAAAACGCCGGAGATGATCGTGCCTTCTGCCATGGCGATGCGGCCGCTGGTGGACTGCTGCTGGGCGCCGGGATAGAGCGCTACCCCCAGATCGCCGGCTGACAAAGACGTATTTTGCGTGGAAAAGTCGGCGTCTTTGGTGTGGATTGTCACTGCGTGAGTGGCCGGGTTGACAGCTATTGCCCTGTGAATCCGCCAGGCTACATAACCTGCCGCGCCTATGCCGAGAACTCCCAGACCTACAAAGACAGCTACAAGAATAAGAATAATTTTTCCGGCGCCGGATTTGGCTGCGGGCGTTGGCGTCACTGCCGCTGCCTGCGTGGCGGCATCCGTAGAGTTTGATTCGCTGATGCTTGCCATATATCTCGATCTCCTTGCGGCATCTGACCAAGAACGGCTCGAACCGCAATAAGGATAGTGTTACATTCGCCAGGTGGTTCCAATGTTACAGCCAGTTAAATCGATTAACTCTATCAGAACACTTGTAGATTTAAGTAGTGAGTAGGTGGCGCGATCAAGGTAAACGCATCTCCATCCGGCTCCTGTCTGGAACGGGAAAGCTTCTGCCGGATCTTGCATGTATGGGCTGAAGGGCACGGGCTGAAGCCCGAACCCTTCAGAGACTACGCTTTCAGAGAACCTCTAGCAGCGGACAATCTTTGGCGATTGAATGCCCTTGGTTGCGTTGCGCGTATCGATTACTAGCTGTGCCTGTTCAACGATGGCCGGTATGTCGTAATCGGAATGGTCGGTGACGATGACGACGGCATCGTATTGGCCCAGATTTTCCAGCGGCGCGCAGGTCATATTCAGGTCGTACTTGCGGCCGTGGCCGACGGTAGGGAAATAGGGATCGTTGTAAGAAACGATCGTCCCTTGCTTGCGCAACAACTCGATGATGGTCAGCGAAGGCGACTCGCGCAGATCGTCGATATCGCGCTTGTAGGCCAAGCCGAGGATGAGAACCTTTGCGCCGTTGAGAGCCTTGGCGCGCTTGTTCAGCGCCATCGCGATCTGCGCCAGCACGAAGTAGGGCATCTCGGTGTTGACCGCACCGGCCAGTTCGATGAAGCGGGTGCGGAAGTCGAATTCGCGGGCCTTCCAGGAGAGATAGAACGGATCGATGGGAATGCAATGGCCGCCCAGGCCCGGTCCGGGATAGAAGGCTTGGAAGCCGAAGGGCTTGGTCTTGGAGGCTTCGATGACCTCGTGAATGTCGATGCCCATGCGCATGGAAAGTTGCTTAAGCTCGTTGACCAGCGCGATGTTGACGCAGCGATAGATGTTTTCCAGCAGCTTGGTCATCTCGGCGGTGGCCGGCGTGCTGACCGGAACCACGCGGCGGAAGATCGATCCATACATGGCCGTGGCCAGTTGTACGGCGGCCGAACCGCAGCCGCCAACCACTTTCGGAATGTCGCAGCGCTCGACCGAGGTGTTGCCCGGGTCTTCGCGCTCGGGTGAAAAGACAACATGCAGTCCGGCGGTTTCATCGCCGCGTGCGGTCTTCAGTCCCCGCGGATTGCCCGACTCCAGCAGCGGAACCACGACCTCTTCGGTGGTGCCGGGATAGGTCGTGCTTTCGAGTACAATCAGTTGGCCGTCGTGAACGTGCGGCGCGATGGAGCGGACCGTTCCGGTGACAAAGCTCAAGTCCGGCTCGTGATGCTCGTCGAGCGGCGTGGGGACGCAGATGATGACCGCGTCCATGGCGTCGATCTCGGAGTAGTCGGTAGTAGCGTGAAAACCCGCCTGCTGCGCCTGGCGGATGGATTCGGGTGAGATGCGGACGATGTAGGAGCTGCCGGAATTCAGTTTGGAGACCTTGTCGGCGGCGATGTCGAAACCGGTGACGCGAAAACGTTCGGAGCTGAAGAGCAGAGCTAACGGCAAACCCACGTAACCCATGCCGACGATACCGATACGGGCTTCGCGGGACTCCAGTTTTTGCAGCAGCTCAGGGAGAGAGGGAGCGGGAGCGGCGTTCATAGACACGATTGTAGACCCGATACACCGGTTTGGGAGCAAGAGTATTCTGTGAATTACGGGCCGAGGAATGGTTGCATCGGACTCAATCCCCCGGAGGACGAAATTGCCGAAATATCTGGTAACTGGAGCAGCTGGATTCATTGGCCGTTCGATTGCCGCGGCGCTGTTGGAGCGCGGCGAATCGGTGCGTGGCGTCGACAGCTTTATTACCGGAAAGCGCGAAAATCTGGCCGGGCTGGAGGCGATGGAGTTTATCGAGGGCGATCTGGCCGACCCCAAGGTTTGCGCCCAGGTCTGTGCTGGCGTTGAGATCGTCTTTCACGAGGCGGCGCTGGCCTCGGTGCCGCGTTCGGTGGCCGACCCGGTGGCTACCAACATCAATTGCGTAGACGCGACCCTGAACGTGCTGGTGGCTGCGCGCGCGGCGGGTGTGCGCCGGGTCATTTATGCCGGATCTTCTTCGCTCTACGGCGAGACGCCGACCCTGCCCAAGCACGAAGGCATGTTGCCCGACCCCATGAGCCCCTACGCGGTGGCCAAGCTGGCCGGCGAATATTATCTGCGCGCTTTCACGCGGGTCTACGGGCTGGAGACGGTCGTGTTGCGCTACTTCAACGTCTTCGGACCCTATCAGGACCCGGCCTCGCACTATTCCGGCGTGCTGGCCATCTTTTGCCGCAAGATGTTGGCCGGCGAGCAGCCGGCGATCTACGGCGACGGCGAACAGAGCCGCGATTTCACCTTCATCGCCAACGTGGTGAAGGCCAATCTGCTGGCCGCCTCGGCTCCGGCCGAAAAGGTTTCGGGCCGCAGCATGAACGTGGCCACCGGCTCGCGGATTACCCTCAACCAGACCTTCGCGATTCTCCGCGAGTTGACCGGCTATAAGGGCGAGCCGGCCTACGCCGAGGCGCGCTCGGGCGACATCAAGCACTCGCTGGCCGATATCGGCCTGGCGCAGGAACTGCTCGGCTACAAGCCCGAAGTCGACTTCCGCGAAGGCCTGCGGCGAACCGTCGAGTGGTACAAAACCTCGGCGTAAGACGGTCGGCTTTAGGGAACATTTGAGGTGAGGGAGCCGTCTTTGAAGGGTACGGCCTTCAGGCCGTACGTGAGATGAATTGTTAACTCAGGGGCTTTAGTCCCTGAGGAACGTATTTTTGCAGGTCAATCGCATTTGAAATTTCTTGACCGGTCGCACGCGCGTTCGCTGGGAGGGAGCACGGGCCTTCAGGCCCATGAACTCAAGTGCGTGCAAGCTGCGGCTTCAGCCGCGGGCCTTTCGGCTTTTTTCTTCTCTGTGCTCGCCCTGCGCGGGAAAATTTCCGGGCCTGAAGGCCGAGCCCCCCTTTTTTCATGGGCCTGAAGGCCCATGCTCCCTCCCGTGGTGGGCCGAGGCCGAAGAAATGCGGCGTTTCACGGCCGTGGTTTCAAATGCGTTTGCCCTCCGTATTTTTGATTGAATGCTCGCGAGATGACTTGCATGTGTTTGCTTCAGCCTACACCGTAGCCGAACGCGCGTTTGCCGCATCGCCTGCGCGAACCAGTAAAAACCGGCTATTGACGAAACCGTTGCAATGAACGAAACTGGCAGGGATTTTTCCCCGGATTGGCTTTTCGTTCTGAACGCCTGGGCCATCGACCCCCTGCTGGAGCGGGGCTCACTCAAGAGGCTGAAAACGGGCGTTGGCTGAGAGAGGACGGTTGGAGGCCGGCGACGGCGCAGCCCATCACAGCCAGACAGCAACGAAGCTCTGCGTGAGTGTTTGAGAGCGAGGTCGATCCTTGCCGGATTCACTTGCAGATGCAGATCGCGGGCCAGCTGGCTCACGGCACGGGAAGGAAACAGGCGCGGCGCGCACCGCGACGGCCTCTCTGCGCGAACTTACGGAGATTTTGTGGCGGCGGCGGAAACTGGCAATCGCCATCGAGGCCGGTCTGCTGCTGTTGTGCCTGCTCTATTGCCTTGTCGCGCCCAATCAATACGAATCGACGGCCTGGGTTGAGCTGCGCACCGCGCCGGCCTCGGCGCTGAACTTTGACGCGCAGGAGGCGCTGGTCTCGACCTCGATTCTTTCTGCGCCCCTGGCGCTGGAGACGCTGGCCGGAGTCTTGCGCAGCGATCAACTGGCCTGGCAGGTCATCACGGAGTTGAAGCTCTATCAATCGCCGGTTTTTCTGGGCCACTCCGCCGGCCGGTTTTCGGGTTTCGATCCGGCAAAATCCACGCCCGAAGCGCAGGCCTGGCTGCTGGATCGGTTCACGCGCCGGTTGCGTGTTGAATCCAAGCCGAGAACTCTGCTGATCGAGGTGCGCTTCCGCTCCCACGACGCCGCGCTGTCGGCCGCCGTGGTCAATACGTTGATCCGCGTCTATCAGGAGCAGGAGATGCAGGCCCACATGCAGGCCACGGCCCAGGCTTCGGCCTGGCTTAACGGCCAGCTTGCCGGGTTGAAGGCGCGGGTCGATGAGGATCAGCGGCTGCTGGCCGGGTTCGAGAGCCTGCATGGCATCGTTAGCACGCCCGAGATTCAACCCGGCGGCCAGCAGGGCGAGACCCAGCACAGTGCGATTCTGCTGGAGATTGACGATCTGGGCCGGCAGCAGGTGGTGGCCACCAGCGATCGCATCTTGAGCGAGGCCGAGTATCGCGCCGCCGCGCAGGGCGATCCGGAGACGGTGATTGCCGCCGATCCGCGCCTGCAGGCCGAGAGCGGCAACTTTGCCACCGCGCTTGTGCAGCAGATTCGCGCCCAACGCAGCGCCCTCGAACAGGAACGCGCGCAACTGAGCGCCGAGCACGGACCCAACTTTCCTCGCGTGGTGGAGATCGGAAAACAATTGGACGATCTCGACCGGCAGAAAAAAGCCGAGGACACAAAACTCGTGGAGCGCTTTCGCAACCGCTGGCAAACGGCGCTGGACCGCGAGCAACTGGTTCGCAAAAGCCTGGAGCAGGCCACCGGCGAGGGCATGAAGCTGAGCGCGGCGACGACCGAATACGCCGTCATGCGCCAGGAGGCCAACGCTAGCCACGACCTGTATGTGCGCGTGATGGAAAAAGCAGAAGAGGCCGGCTTTGCCGCCGGTGTGCATAGCTCGAATATTTCGGTGGTCGATCCGGCGCGGCAGCCGGCGAAACCGGTCGCGCCCAATCTTCCGCTTGATCTGGCGATCACGTTCTTCGTGGGAGTTTGGATTGCCGGTGGCGCGGTGCTGTTGCGCGAAGCATTATCCAGGCCGGTGGCGCGCGTGGCCGCCATGCTGTTACTGGCCATGATTGCCGCAGGCGCAACGCGCGCGCAGGCGCCCACCCCCAGCACTTCGGGACTGCCGGCGGGCGTCGCCAATCTTCCTCCCTCGCAGCCCACTTATGTCACGCCGAATCCCAAAGAAGCGCCGATGGTTTGGAATCAGGCGGGCGCGGCGAATGTGGCCGGAGCGACAGCACAATCGGCCGCGCCCATGCCGGCGCCGATCGGCCCTGGCGATTCGCTCGATGTGAGCGAGTATCACACGCCAGAATTTCACTCGGCGGTTCGCGTCTCGCCCGAAGGAACCGTCACCTTGCCGATGATCGGCGAGATCAAAGTTCAAGGGCTGGATGAACACGCCGCGGCACGCGCGATTGAGGCCGCTCTCGTGGCCAAAGGCATGTTGCTGCATCCTGCCGTCTCGGTGCTGGTGACGGCATACGTGGGCCAGGAGGTGAGCGTGCTCGGCGAGGTGGCGCGGCCCGGTGTCTATCCTTACGCTTATCATCATCGCTTGCTCGATCTGATCTCTGCGGCGGGCGGGCTCACGCCGGGCGCGGGCCGATTGGTCAATGTCTTTCACGCGCCCGATCCCAAGACGCCGCATCCGGTGGTGCTCGATCCCACCAGCGCCGACGCGACTGGCGAGCACAATCCCGAACTGAATCCCGGCGATACGGTGCAGGTGAGCCGTGCCGGTCTTGTCTATGTGGTGGGCGACGTGATCCGGCCCGGCGGCTTTCCCGTCGATCCCGTGCAGGGGCTCACCGTGGTGCAAGCGCTCACGCTGGCCTGGGGCCCCTCGCAAAATGCCGCCACGCGCAAGGCCGTGCTCATCCGCGAGCAGCACGGCGGCCGCGCCATGATCGCGCTTGACCTGCGTCGCATGTTGCGCGGCCAAGATCCCGACCAGCCGGTCGAGGATCGCGACATTCTCTACGTCCCCGATTCCATGGCCAAAAATCTGGCCAACCGCATGTTGGAGTCGGCGATTCAATCGGCCATCGGCGTCACCATCTACTCGGCGCTGGTCTACTCGCAGAGGTACTGAACCATGCGCCGCATCGCCTGGATTTTGCTGCTGATCTTCGCCTTCGCCATTCCGTGGGAGTACTCGCTCGACCTGGGCGAGCCGCTGGGCAACGCCGCGCGCATCGCCGGCGTGTTGACGTTGCTGGCGGCAATTCCGGCGGTGCTGCAATCGGGCCGGTTGCGCATTCCCTGCGCCTTTTGCTGGGTCGCTCTGGCCTACTTCTTATGGTTCGTCTGCTCCATGCTTTGGTCGATCGAGCCGGAGTTGAGCTTCGACAAATTGCGCGCCTTCTTTCAGGAGATCATGATCGTCTGGCTGGCCTGGGAGTTGGCCGAGGGGCCCGAAGATCTGCGCTGGCTGCTGCGCGCCACGGTTGCCGGCTCGTGGCTTCTGGCGATCCTTACGCTGGCGGCCTTTCGCTCGCCCGAGGCCATGGCCGCCGGGCAGATTCGTTTTGCCGCTTATGGACAAGATCCCAATGAAGTGGCGCGTTTCCTCGATCTTGGCTTTCCACTGGCCGCGTTGCTTGCAAACTGCGAGCGGCGCTGGCCGTTGCGGCTGATGGCGTTGGGCTTTTTGCCGTTGGGCCTGGCCGCGGTGTTGCTCACTGCCTCGCGCGAGGGCTTTGTGGCCGCGGTTCTGGGGCTGGCCGGCTCGGCGATACTGCTGATGTGGGGCCAGGCGCGGCGTCTGGCTGCCTGCCTTATTGCTTTGCCGCCGCTGGTCGCGGCCTTCTGGTTCTTAATCCCCAGCGCCACGCTGGAACGGCTGGCGACGATTCCCGAACAACTGCATGGCGGCGATCTGAATCAGCGCGTCAACATCTGGTCGGAGGGCTGGAAGGCTTTTACCCACGCGCCGCTGGTGGGATCGGGCGCGGGAACTTTCGTGGCCGCGGCGCATCTGGCGCCCATCGACACCGCGCACAATACAGCGCTCTCGCTGGTTGTGACCGGCGGCCTCTGCGCGCTCATGCTGGCTTTTGTTCTGGTTGCGTTGGCGGCGCGCGCTGCCTTGGCCACGCGCGGCGCGATGCGCTTGATGCTTGTCACCTCGCTCGTGGTCTGGGCCAGCACAGCGCTGGTAGCTACCGTCGAAGAGAACCGCACCACCTGGCTGCTCTTCGCCATCGTGATTCTAGCCGCGCGCATGTACTCTGATGATCCAGAGGGCATGGGGCGGTGCTTTGCATCCGGAAGCTACGAAGCGCCAACTTGCCCGCCGGTAATTTTAGTTGTGGAGGCGTAACACATAGTGTTACAGTTAAGCCATTGATCAAAACATTCCGTCATCGCGGACTGGAAAGTTTTTTTAGTACGGGGTCGAAGGCGGGTATTCAACCAGCGCACGAAGCACGCCTTCGCATTCTGTTAACGACCTTGAATCTCGCGTCAACGCCGAGCGATATGAACCGTTCGGGATGGGATTGGCATTCATTAAAAGGTGACCTCAAAGGGCACTGGGCCGTAACGGTTAATAAGAACTGGCGCTTGACTTTTACTTTTGAGGGCGAGGACGCAATCCTCGTGGATTATCGGGACTATCACTAGGGGTAAGAAATATGGCGATGATGTACAACCCGGCAAGTCCAGGCGAACTCCTGAAGGAGTTTCTCGGCAACACGACAGTGACTGAACTGGCCACACGCATTGGCACGGCGCGGGCAACGGTTTCACGCATTCTCAATGGACGCACCTCCGTAACGGTCGATCTGAGCATCCGGCTCGGTGAGGCGCTTGGACTCTCTCCCGATTTCTTCTCGAAAGCCCAGTTGCAATACGATCTGTGGCTCGCATTGCGGAAGAAGCGGCCAAAGATCAGGCGGCTGGCGGCGTAATTGACATTGAATGCACGAGGGAACTTGATGGATGATGCTGTTTTGTTTCAGGAAACGATGAGACTCTCAAAAAAGAATTGAAGAAGAAAATGTAGTCGCAAAGACTTTTCCCCGGCTGCCAAATTAATTTTTCGCGGCGGGATTTGTTGCACGCTGTTTCTGACATTTCGGATACATCCAGTACACACTCATCTGCGAGCGTGCATCGCGCAATTTTGCGCGCGGTGGTCTCCGCCGGCATTGCCGGTATCCTGGTAAAACTCATCGCCATGTGCAAGGAGATTGCCGTCGCCTCGGTCTATGGGCGTTCCGATGCGATGGACGCTTTTCTGGCCGCGGCGCTCATTCCCAACCTGCTGGTCAATCTGATCTCGGAATCGATGAACCAGGCGCTGGTGCCCACGCTGGTGCAGGTGAGGGAACGCGAGGGCCAGCGCCGCGCGCAGGAGTTGCTATCGAGCGCGATGTTGTGGATGTGCTTGCTGCTCACAGCGGTTTCTCTGGCGATGGCCGCGGCGGCCTACGGCTTCTTCCCCCTGATCGCCGCAAACTTTTCGCCCGCCAAGCTGGCTCTCGCCGAGCGGCTCTTCTACGGATTGTTGCCCATCGTGCTCATTACCGGTATCGCCACCAACTGCACGGCGGTGCTGAACACCCTTGACCGTTTTGCTTGGCCGGCGCTGGCGCCCATCGCCATCTCTGTCGCAGTGATTGCTGGAGCTTTACTCTACGGTAGCCGCTACGGCATCTGGGTGATGGTCTACGCCACGCTGGCCGGCTCGCTGGCGCACGCGGCGATTGTTGCCGCGATGATGGAGTCGCGCGGCTACCGCTTCCGGCTCTGGTGGCATGGCGGCAACCCGGCGACGCGCGTCGTCGCCGGCCAGTACGGCCCAGTGCTGCTGAGCAGCGTGGTGGCCTCGGGCGGATTGCTGGTCGATCAATCGATGGCGGCGATGCTGGCCGCGGGCAGCGTTTCGGCGCTGGCCTACGCCAACCGCTTTGTCAGCGTCGCGCTCACGCTGGTGGCCGGCGCGGTTTCCACGGCGATTGTTCCGTATTTTTCGCGGATGATTGCCCACAGCGATTGGGCAGCCTGCCGGCAGACGCTGCGCCGTTGGGCCTGGCTGCTGACGCTGGTTTCTGTGCCCATCGCCGTAGCATTGGTGGCCGGTGCCCGGCCGCTGGTGCGCGCCGCCTACCAGCACGGCCGCTTCGGCGCGTCCGATACGGCGGTCGTCGCCGAAGTGCTGGCCATGTATGCCCTGCAAATTCCGTTTTTCGTTGTCAGCCGCGTCTACTATCGCTTCGTGGTTGCCATGCGGCGAACCGATCTGGTGCTCTACTGCGGGCTGCTCAATCTGGGCCTGGACATTGTGCTAAATCTGGTTTTGATGCGCTGGATGGGCGTGGCGGGAATCGCGCTGGCCACCTCGCTATGGTCCGTGAGCACATTGTTCTACCTCTGGTACTGGAGTCGGCGGCTGCTCCATCAAGCTGAGGAGAGTGCGCAATGATCCCCACACCGGCGCAATATCTGCTGCGCTTTGACGATCTTTGCCCAACGGTTTCGGCCGAGCCCTGGATGCGTCTCGAAGCGCTCGTTGTCGAGTTTGGCTTGAAGCCGATTCTGGCCGTCGTGCCCGACAATCGCGATCCCGAACTGCAACTCTCCAAGCCCGACAAGGATTTTTGGGTGCGCATGCAGGCGCTGGAATTCCGTGGCTCGATGATCGGCCTGCATGGCTACCAGCATCTTTGCCAAAGCCGCGAACCGGGCATCGCCGGTTGGCACCAGACCACGGAGTTTGCCGGCGTCGATGCCGCGACGCAGCGCGAGTGGATCGCCGAGGGGTTGCGTATATTACGTGGCCACGGCCTCAATCCGCGCATCTGGGTCGCGCCGCGCCACGGCTTCGACGAGCATACCTTAGAGGCGCTCCAGGGCGAAGGAATCGAACTCGTCTCCGACGGTTTCGCGCGCCATGCATTTTTGCAGGGCGGCCTCACCTGGATTCCCCAGCAACTTTGGTCGCCCATCGAAAAGCCGCGCGGACTGTGGACAATCTGCCTGCACCCGAACACGGCGACCGGCGCCGAGATCGATGTGCTCACCGAGTTTTTGCGCAGCCACGCGCAGCAGTTCACCTCGGTCGATGAAACGCTGGCGCGCTTTCCTGCGGCCGAACTCTCGACGGCCGAAAAAATCTACGCCGGGATCGCGCTGCGCCGGCGCAGATACTCCCAAGCCAAAAACGTGACCGGCGGATGAGTGCGGCTGCGTTCGAGCAGATCGGTATAAAGCTGCTCCCAGCGGTCGAGCACGGACTCCAACCCAAAACGCCGCAGCACCTCGCTCCGCGCTCTCGCGCCCACCTCACGCCGCTCTTCCATGCTGGCAACCATCAGCCGCTCCATGGCCGCCGTCAGGCTTGCCGCATCGCCTGGGCGGGCCAGCCAGCCCGTATAACCGGAGATGACCGCCTCGCGCGTACCCGGAACATCGGTGGCGACCACGGGCAACTCGCAGGCGCCGGCTTCCAGTAGAACCATCGGCAGCCCTTCCAGCCGCGAAGAGAGCACCAATCCGTCGGCGGCCTGCATCCAGCGGATGACTTGCGGCTCAAAGCCGAGGAAGACGACGCGCTGCTCCAATCCGAGCCTGCTCGCCATTTGTTGAAGCTCGCCGGCCAGCGGTCCCGTGCCCAGCACCACCAGCCGTGCGGCCCGCGGCGCCTGCGCCATCGCCCGCAATAGCGTCGGGTAGTCTTTTACCGGCTCCAGACGGCCCACGGCCAGCCAAAGAAATTCGTTTTTGAGGCCCAGGGCGCGGCGGATATCTTCGCGCACGCCGGCCTCGGCCCGCCACAGGTTGCCGTCGATGCCATTGGCCAGCGGCGAAAGTTTTCTTTGCCGGACCATTCCTGCCTTGCAGTGCGCCTCGGCCGCGGCCTCGCTCACCGCCGTTACCCGGTCGGGCAGCCAGCGGCTCACACTGTAGCCCACGCGCCTGCCCCACGTGCCCGTGCTTGAGGAGTGCAGTGTATCGATGACGACCGGCACCGGCGCGGCCAGCCGCGACCAGCGGGCCAACCAGGCCGCGTGCGGCAAATGCGCGTGCACCACGTCGGGCCGCTCGCGCCACAGCCAGCGATGAAAACGCAGCCAACCACGCGGGTCGGCCAGCCCTTTGCGCATGGCCAGGCTCGTAAAGCCGACCCCGGCTTCGCGCAACTCTGCTGCGGCCTCGTCCCCGGTGCCGCTCAGCGCTATCATGCTTACCTGCCAGCCGCGCTGGCGCAGGCCTTTGGCTAAAAGCATCACCTGGCGCTCGGCGCCACCCATCCGGTCTAGGCCGGGAATCACCATCGCCGCGTGGCTCATCGCTTCCTCCCGGCGTGGGCTCCAATCAGGTCCGCATAGGCCTCCAGTGCGTTCTCAAAACCGAACTCGTCGACGGCCGGCGCGGCGGGGCGGCCGTACAGGTTGCGAAGTCCAAAACAGGGAAAGATGGTTGAAGCGGCCATGCTTACGCCTGCCATCAGCAGGGAGATGGCGATGAAGGCCAGCGCGCAGGCCATCAGCAAACCCTTGAGCGCAAAAGCAAACCAGCGCCGAATCATGACGTCCTCCGGCATCGCGGACTCCGCGCCACTGGCTCAAAAATGCGCCGGCAGAGGGGCGTGAGTTCCCGATGCTACACGCAGAACGGAGAAAAGGCCGTGTCATGCCGATCTTTGTACGCAGAAGGGGCGAGAGACAGATGGGCCGGTGAGGGGAAACTTGCCTGACGATGTTGGGCGGCGATGTAGTTGGGCGGCGTCAGCTTGGATGGCGGCCAGTAGACGATGAAGCCGGAAACAGGCTTGCCCGATGCACCCAATTCTATTTCGTCTCAACGAAATTCCGCTCGGCAACGCAGCGCGACCGTTAAAAGCAGGTTCTTGCAGGGGAAAATCTACTTACAGGAAATAGATGTAGCACAAAAACCTGTGGACAATGAATTAATTTTGGAAAAACGGACGAAAACTTATGAATCAGTAACCGCGGCAAAGTCAATGACGGCAGTACCAACTGCACAAAAATTTCGCCAGCTTCGGACCTTTATGGTATTCGTGTTTAATCTTTCAATTATTTTTCCGAAGAAGGAGGTATTACATGAGTTCTCGTCGTAGGCCCAAAAAATCTAATGGATATAGTGCTAATGTGTTTGACGATGTAGTTAGAAAGGCAAAGGAGGAGAAGTCAAACAAGCCACCTCAATCGCCCATACACCCAACAGGACAACAAGCGGCAAGAGAAGATAGAAAGCCGCATTTATTAGTAAAATTAGTCGGCTTTTTGTTGGCGGTTTTAGGAGCCGCTGCAGCAGTACTGGCATTTCTCCCTCGCGTGTTGCCTTCAATTTCTGAGCCGACAATTCAGGGCCAACCATTCTCAGCCTCTGTAACAATTACAAACACAGGATCTATTCCACTTCAAAACGTGAGTGTGGGACTTGGGATAAATGAGATATGCCCAGCCAATTCTCCGTGCAATTCTTCGGAATTTCCTACTCCAGGGGCCAATCATTCTGGCAATTTGGTTCAGAGAGTGGGGAGAAAGCCAAGAGATTTGGGAATCGATGAAAGATTTACGTTTCCACTTAACGAAATAATCGATACGCAGAATTCAGCGACTGATTATGCAAATATCGCTATTGTCGTTGACTACGAGATCCCGATTATAAAGTGGAAACGTGAGAAAATTTATCCACTTTACACTCGCAAAGATAATAATGGTCATATCCATTGGTTTTGGGAATAAGGAGCCACAATACAGGGGATTATGTCGTGTTTGAGCCATCTGTTCTTGTCGCTTGATTCCCGTTAGTTTTATTGCAGTTGCAAATTCGCCGAGAAGTATTCATTAATTTGCCTTCGACACTACTACTTTCACCAAATTAATCTGCAATCCGAACAAATTTATTTTGCATTACATTTCTACCTGCGATTGGTGCGGGCTGTGAGCGACTCCGAGCGCGCCTCCAAGAAAATGCTCGGACAGAAGCGAGCTTTCAACTGGTGAGAAGAAGTCGAAAAGCGATTGAGTTATTGGTGTTCTCACGGTAGATTTATGGGCCATGACCTTTGTCGGCGAAAGCTGTAGCCAACCTTTCCAGCCACCGGCGACGGGGCGCAGTTCCTGCATCATCCCGCCAATGCTGGCGCAAAATGGCCCGGTTATGATCGCCGGGAGCGGGGAGGGCTTACCCGCAGAAATGAACGTGATTGTTCAGCACTCTCCCTGCCGAGGTTAGACAGCTAACGCTCAACTCCCTGCAAAGCTTGCTGACGACCGTTTGCCGCTGTCCTATCGCAGCCATAGCTAGGCGCAGTTTGGCGGAGGTCATCTTGTACTGGCCGCCGCCTTTGCGCCCGCGTATGCGGGCCGGCGCCAGACCGACCTTGGTACGCTCCGAAACCAGCTCCCGTTCAAACTCCGCCGGGCGGCGAAGATACCGAATACCAGCTTGCCTTCCGGGCCTCTAGTACCGTGACCGTATGAATATGTCATTTCCAGGCTCTCAGAATCGAGAGCAGGGGCGCCCAAAGTTTTTTGCTACGAATACCAAATCATGCGGTCACGGTACTAGAGAAGGCTGAAAAAGCGGCAAAGTATCACCCTGGGGGTCTACGCCCGAACTTACCCCAACAGCGCAGGAAATCCGAGGGCGTGAAAGAGGAGCCAATGAAGGTTCACTTGCACGCCCTCGATGCATATCAATGGCCCATTATTCTCCCCAGGGGTTGGCGACCTGGTCGTCGATGGCAGTCCAGAAGCGCTGTCCATTGGGGAAGAGGCCGAGCGCGTTGCCCCAGAGGTGCCATGCGCTGGCGTAGGAGAGGTTGGGTCCGTACCATCCATCGTGGAATTCGGTCATTCTCCATCCTGCTCCAAAGTTGAGGGCGCAGTATTCGTTGGCCACGGCACGGCTGGTGAGAAGCGTCCCGCTGATGGGTGCGCTCAATCGAAGATTACCCTTAGCCCATCCGTCGTAGAAAGTTGGCGTCAGTTGAGCGGGCAGCGCAGCACCGGTCACGTCGAGGCAAAGGATCGGCAGGACAGTGGTGGCGGCGGCATCTCCGCTATAGGCATTGGTGGTGCTGTCTGCGCCGACACGCACGATGGGCGTTTCAAGATTCAATGTAGTCCAAGTCATGCCTGCATGAGAGGCCGGCGTGGCATTGCTTTCCAGGAACTGGATATTCGGCGTTGACCCGCCGTTAGAGTAGCAGATTGAGCTCAGGGTGAGGTTGTTTGTCTCGGCCGTGCTGCCAGCATTTGACGCACATGTTGGCGCTGCAGCCGATCCGTACTGCGCGGCCACGTTCACCGCGATTGCCGTGCCGGTGTTGAACGCGGCCTGCGAGCCACCGGCATCGCCAAACACGTTGAATTCCGACTGGTCCCACACCGTCCCAACCTCCAGAACGCTATCCGCGGCGCTGACGCTATAAGCCTGTGTTCCGTATGTGAAGGTCACCGTATCATTACCGCCTGTGACCGCGGCTCCGGTCAATTCAATATTCCCCAGGCCAGTGATTGGCACATCCGGTGCCGACACATACGGGCTGTTCTTGAAGCAATGGGGGTAGTCCACATAAAACCCGCTGGGGCAATTCGATCCGTATCCAATCAGCCAATATTGCATGAAGACGGCTGCCGACCCCTGTTCATAGTCTGTCGCGTAAATGAATTGCTGCCATACGGTGCATCCCGCGACCCCGCCAGAGCATGCTGACGTGTATTTGTTGAAATTTGTATTGATCTGCAGCGAGTACTCGTTAGAGCCAGAAATGCCACCAACGCCAGTTTCCGATGTCACGCCAATGACTGATGGAAAGCTGCCAACCGTCTTGCTGATCAGATCGCCGGAGGGGGCGACAAGCGCATAATCGTTGCCGTCGCCGACGTCCTGGGACTCTCCCGAAAGCGCCTGCCGATGAATCGGGTGCGTATGTACGCCGATTTCGTTACATGGCGCCTCTTCCCATTGAGTGCTGGGATACGAGGCTTTGAAGCATCCAATTCCAGGAATAGGCGCCTGCTTGATGGACTCGCGCCAAGCTTGTTGTTTGGGGGAGCGATCGGACAGTGTGGACTCCGATTGTTGCGCCAGAACTGGGATCGCCAGCAATATGAATGCGGCCGCGCAGGCAAATGTCGTCAGCGCGGAAGGAAAACGGGGATTTTTCTTCGAGCTCACTGTTTTATTCCTTTCATTTGTCGAGATGAAAAAACGACCGGCGACTGATTTGCGCTGGCCGGTTCGAGGATTGTCGCGCAGATGCCGCAATTGTCAAGCTTGAGGCCCAACCGAGGCATTTGCAAGAGTTGACAATAGTTAGGATGGATTGAATCAAACCGGAGCTTCCATTGCGGCCCCGGTTCGAGAACAGAGTATTGCACTTGAGGCTGACTGCAAGCCTAAAGTGCGGTGGTCCACAAAAGTGAATTGCGGCCCATTCGATCGAGTTTCCAGACCAGGAGCCGATCACCCTTCCGCGAGGCCTTCAGGCAAGCAGTCTGGCCGGGCCGTGCGTCGAGGCTTCCCGATGCCAGATCTTCATAGACATGTTCGGCACCAATGCCAGCGGCCAGCAACGCATCCCGTTGCAGGTCCAAAACGGCTATTTTGCCCAACGCATCAAAAAGGTAAAATTGGCCGATTTCACTCTTGTTGGCTGTCATCGTCCTCTTCGGTCATGGATACCCGAATCCCAGCCTGCTTGAGAACGTACTCGTAATCTGAAATATTCCCATCTCATGAGCATTCGCGTATTCCAGAATTACCACAGTCTGATTTTCGGTGGAATACTGCTGGTGCTCCGTGGACATACAAACGTATTGGGCAACTCGGATGCTTGACGGCAGGTAAGCCTGATTTCCCGACAGGCTGCGAAGCAATTGAAACGGGTGGGCCGCGTCTTGCCAAACGTGAATTGCCGTCAGCGCTGAAATAATAGCACATGTGGGGACCAACGTGAGCTGGTGGGCAAGTTCCCGCAGGGCAATCGCATTTCAAAACATCTCCAAGAGCCGGTAGAGGAAGTCGTCATCCCAGCCCGCGCGTTTGAACTTTCCGCGCAGAGAGCCGTGCATTGCCCTGACGGGGATCTTCAAGACCCTCCCAGCACGATGCAAATTGTTCCAGAGTTTCAGCTTCCGCGCGATCCATAGTGATCCATGCCCCTATGGATCAACTTCTCCTACCGGTTCGCTGCGCGGAAGTCCCTAGCATGGTTCACCCTGATTTCAAATGCGATGGCCCCGGGCGGTAGATATTTATCCCGCGTTGGGAAAATTACTTAACGTGAGATGTTGGCTGTACTTTCCTGCAATCGCGCCAGTAGGTCATACAAAACATCAAAGGATATCACCGCTGCGGGATGCATTTTGTGGAAAAGGTTTCCTTCCACGTCGATAATTTCAGATTTCTCGATCCAGTAATTGCTTTTTATATCCTTGATCCGATGAACAGGGATGACGCTGTCCTTGATTCTTAGATGATACTGAGTTAGCTCTATGTTAAATGTAGGGTAATTCAGGTTTCTGCTCGCAAAATTACTCTTGGATCGTGCATCTTCGTCGGATATGTAATGAAATATCACGGTTTTCCCCTCCATTAACTCTTTAAATAATTGATCGCCTCTGTGTTTTACATGGAGTTCCCGAAACTTCTGGGTTAATTCCCCATATCCGCTAATTCTCCCTCCGACGAAAATCCAAGGACTGTTGCAGGATGTTCGATACCCGAATCCACCCATCAAAAAAATAAATAAATCCTCAATGTCAGCAAAAAAATCCGTCTTGTCTCCGTGTTTACCAGTAGAGCGGATGGCGTTTTCGTATACGTAGAAAACAGGCTGTGATTTGATTGCGATAATCGTAATCAATACGATGGATGCCGCGATGACAATGGCGCCATAACCGGCGGCATAAAGTATGGATATATTCCCATTAAAATGGAGTGTTTTGCCTATGTGAGTTATTAATGAGAGGATAAAAAATCCTACTCCGCCGACAATTGTCGCGAAAAACATCCACACAAACATAAGGGATCTACTATGTGCATATTTACGAATCAATTGACCTGTTTGTTCCATAGTAATATTCTCGCTTAAAGATTTTTACGGATGCAAATTCTGCCACTGCTTCCATCCGGAGTGATCAGGCTATCATATGTTTGGTCCGATCATTGATTAGGCATGTTTACACGGCTCGACGGTTTTCTCGCACGCTTGAATCCCTTCGGGACGTATTCCCCGCCGCTTGTGGCGGGGGCGTTCATTCAGGTAGAAATCACGCCGGAACAATACAAGAAAATCGAAGCGAGTCCTCCCGTACTGCGCGGAAGTGTGCGTCCGAGCAACCTTCGGGTTCTTAACGGCGCGTGGCCCACATCTGACTATCTTTTTGCGCGCAAGAACCGCGCAAGGATGCGGCAGCCGAAGATTCACAATATTACGTGGGCCGGATCAATCGTCTGCGACCGGAACCGTTTCATCGTGGATGGCGGCGCGGTCTGCCGGATCGCGCTTTATGCCGCCGAGGCGGTCGAGGGCCGTGAGGATGGTTGCGGCCAGGGCGGGGGCGGTGATTGCGGGAGCCAGCCAGGCGTTGGCGCGGCGGCCGAGGAGTTCAACGATGCCGCCCGAGGCTGGCGTTGCCACCAGCGGCAGGCCGGCCGTGGCGGCTTCGATGAGAGCGTTGGGCATACCTTCCCAACGCGAGCTGAGCACGAAGAGCGTAGCCGAGGGAAAGTAGGTGTAGGGCGAGGCGACGCGGCCGGGAAGATGAACCGCCGTCTCGATGCTGAGCGAGCGGGCGAGAGCGCGGAGTTGCTGCTCTTCGCGGCCGTCGCCGGCGATGAGCAGATCGGCCTCGGGATAACTTTGCCGCACCGTGGCCAGCGCCGCGATCAGCAGATCGAAGCCCTTCTCCGGCGAGAGCCGGCCTACGGCCAGCAGATGCGGACCGCGGCCCGGCCACGGGCAAGGTTTGTCGCGGGCGGCGCGAATGGCCTCCAGATCGACCGGGTTGGGCAGGACCGCGATCTGCTCTGGACGCAGACCGGCTCTTTTCTCCAGGTCCGCGGCCATGGCGCGGGTTTGGCAAATCATGTGGTCGGCGCGGCGATACAGCAGGCGGTAGAGCAGCTGCGTGTACCAGGGAACGATGCCGCCCGAAAGCACTGCCGAAACGGTCGAGTTCTGGCGGACGAGAACGCGTGTGTGCCGTGAAAACAGAGGCCGCAGCAGCAGAACCAGAAAGCTGATCTCGGGCGAACTGGTGAACACGACTGCCGGGCGAATTCGCCAGATCAATCGCAACAATTTGTACGCGGCTGCGCGGGTGCGGCGCGCGCCCAGCGGATGCACCGCGACCCAGGGTGGCATCGCGGTAGGCGCGGCATCTTTTTGCGTGATCAGCCCCAGGTGAACCTCGTAACGGTTGCGGGGCAGGGAACGCGCAATCAGCGTCATCACCTGCTCGGCGCCGCCGGCGGCCAGCCGGGGAATCAACAATAAAATGCGCGAAGCTTGTGGCATCGATTGCCTCACCACACTGCGCGCAGATCACCGGGGTGAATGATCCGGCCCCCAAGAGTTGCATCGTGCGATCCCATTCTGGCGAGAAAAACAAAGGCGTCGCGAGGGTGGGGCGCCCAAACCGTAGTGCCATTCATCAGGGCCGAATCGGTAATGAGAAGGATTGTCGGCCCCATGAGAATTTTTGCGCGTGACCGCAATCACTATTGATGGATTCAACGAAACCGGGAAGGTTGCACGAAATTGCGACAGAGTGTCTGGAATCGAGTCAGCAGAGTGGCTGAAATCGCGACAAAATCTGTCGGAAATTCATACAGCGAAGTTGTTTTATAGTGGTACAGTTGTCTTAGATTTTTCTCATTAACGATTCTTCTCTTCCGGCTAGACTGCTGTTCTTCTTTCCCCAAATCCAATGCGATGCGAGCGATGGACCGGAGGCTTATGCCTCTGGCCGAACTTTTCCCTGGTCGTGTGTTTCCTCATTGCAAGTTCTGCGGAGGAGGCTCTACGGATTATCGGGCGACAATGGTGATGGGGGTGACGCATCCGCAGACCTGCTTGGTGCTGCGGGCGCGGCTGCGGGTTTTGCGGCGGGCGGGCTTTCATGTGGTGTTGGTTTCCAGCCCCGGCGCGCTGCTGGAAGAGACGGCGGATCGAGAAGGCGCGGTGCCGGTGGCGATTCCTATCCGGCGCACCATGGCTCCGTTGGCGGATCTGGTTTCGCTGTGGCGGCTATGGCGGCTGCTGGGCAGTCTGCGTCCCGATCTGGTGGAGTTCAGCACGCCCAAGGCCGGATTGCTGGGCACGCTGGCGGCCTGGATGCGCGGGGTGCCCAAGCGGGTATATCTGCTGCGCGGGCTGCGGTTGGAAGGAACCTCGGGCTTGAAGCGCCGACTGCTGCTGGCTGCCGAGCGGCTGACGGCGGCCTGTGCGCACGTGGTGCTGTGCAACAGCGCCAGCCTGCGCGAGATGGCGCTCGATTTGAAGATTGCGCCGGTGGCAAAGCTGCGCGTGATCGGCGAGGGCAGCAGCCAGGGCGTGGACACGGAGCGGTTTTCGCCGGGACCAACTGATCTGCGCGAACGGCTGGGGATTCCCCTGGATGCTCCGGTGATTGGCTTCGTGGGCCGGCTGACGCGCGACAAGGGATTGCCGGAGCTGATCGAGGCTTTTGCGCGGATTGAGCTGGCCGTGCCCGCGGCGCGGTTGCTGCTGGTGGGCTGGTACGACGTGGCCGAGGACGCGCTGGATGCCAAGACGCGTGGGCGCATCGAGGCGCATCCGATGATTGTGACGACCGGATTTGTGGCCGATGCCGCGCCCTACTATCGGGCGATGGACGTCATGGTGCTGCCAAGCTGGCGCGAGGGTTTTCCGAATGTGGTGCTGGAGGCCGGCGCGTCGGGGATTGCAGTGGTGACGACGATTTCGACTGGAGCGCGGGACTCGGTAATTCCGGAGGTGACCGGGCTGCTGATTCCGCCGGGCTATCCGGAGGCGATCGTCGAGGCGGTTCTGAAATTGCTGCGCGACCCCGAGCGGCGGCGGCGGATGGGCCGGGCGGCGCGGGCCTGGGTGGTGGAAAACTATCGCGAGGAGCGCGTGCTGGGGCAGACGGCGGAGTATTACTGGAGCCTGTTGGGCGTGCAGGCCGGGCAGCTGCAGGAGGTTTAAGCCGGTTCGTCCTCGTGGCCGAAGAGCTCGGGTTGGGCGGCGGCCTGGGGTTTTTTGTGCGCCGCGGCACCGATCAGGCTGACGACTTCCAGCGACTGGATCGACGGGCGGGGAATGTAGATGCGTTGGGTGTTAGAGCGGGTATCGGGCGGGGTGAGCAGCAGCCCGGCGCCGTCGATCAGCGAGCGGTCGTTGGCCGCCAGCCCTTCCAGTTCGTCGCCGTCGGTCAGGGTCAGCCGCAGCCAAAGGCCGGCCGTGCGAGGCCGGATGGTGAAGCGCCGGCGCAGCAGCCGCTCGGGGTTGGCCTGGTCGGCTGGCCCGACAGCCAGATCGCGAACAAAGCAGACCCATTTGATCTGTTCCCATCCCATGCGGACGACCTTGCCGGCGGGGTCGAGAATCTCCAGCTCGGGGGCGTTTTGGCCAAAGCCGGCGCCCGCGTAACCGGAGCACCAGTCGCGGGAGAACTTACGCACGATGACGGGTTTGCGTGCCGAAGCCATCGTTGTGGATTGTCGCACGGTTGAGCGGCCGCTCTGTTGCCTGATTTGGCTCCTTTTTGCCGGTCAAGGCAAAGCCTTTTTCCTTCGCCGCTGAAAAAGTTCAACTTCCGGTGCAAGAGAACTAGTTTTCTCTGTCAACTTGTGTTAATGTACTGCTTTGCCAGCTCCTGCGGATCGCTGTGTAAGGCTAACATCATCAGGCACTTGAGATGCGATTGCATGGGCGGAAGCAGGACCGAGATGCCTGATTACATTTATTTGTTGGAAAATCGGTTGTCGGCTGATCAGCGAAATGCGCTTACGCAGTTACGGACTGCGGCGCGTGAGGCCGGAGTACTTTTATTCTTAACCGGAGATGTTGTCCGCGATTTGACCAGTGGCCATGCGGTGCGCGCTCTGGAGGCCGCCGTTCATGGTAACGCTCTGAAGCTGAAAAAGCCGCTGGAAAAGCTGGGCGCCAAGGTCTGGGGTGAAGACGAGGCATCAAAGAGCCTGTATCTATGCTTTCCAGGCACGGTGCGCGTCGATCTGTTCACCACGCAGCGCGTCGAGTATCCCAAGCCGGGCAAGCCGGTCTATCACGCCGCCCCGATCCACGAGGATCTGCGCCGGCGCGATTTTACCGTCAACGCCATGGCCATTTCCCTCAACGAGGGATCGTTTGGACTGTTGATGGACCCGCTCAACGGCGCGGCTGACGTGGAGTCGCGTACCCTGCGGCTGGTCTCGAACTACGGTTTTCTCGATGATCCGTCGCTGCTGATCCGGGCCACGCGCTTTCGTGCGCGGTTGGGCTGGGAGATGGATCCGCGGACGCAGACCCGCTATGAGAACGCCAAGAACGAGGGCGTCATCGAGCACCTCTCCGCGCATGCGCGCAGCCAGGAGCTGGAACAGATTGGCCACGAGGAAGACGGGCTGAAGGTGCTGCACGCGCTGGAGGCCGAGGGCTGGATGAAGGTGCTGTTCCCGGCCTGGAGCGCGGCCAAGGCCGACGAAGCCAAGCTGACGGCATTGCACGATCTGGCGGCGAGCTTCGAGGCACAGAATGTGCATCCCGATGTTTCGGCAGCGCAGATGCAGTTGCTGACGGCCAAATTGCAGCCCAAGGATATTGCCGCGCTCAAAAAGCTGTTGCTGCGTCCGGGTTTCGTTGAAGAGTGGAACAGCCTCGACGCGCTGGCGGCCGGTTTTGCCAAGGTGCTGCTGGATAAAAAGAACGCGACGCCTTCGGTCAGCTACAAGCTGTTCATGAGTTATGATCCGGAAGCGATTCTCTGGCTTGGGTTTACCTCGAAGCAGCAGGCCGTGCAGGAGCGCTTCAACCTCTTTCTCAAAACTTGGCCCGAGACACGCCAGAGGATTCCTTACGCGCTGATGCTGGAGATGCGCATTACGCCCGAGCTGGCCAATTACAACGAGATCGTGGAGAAAATCTTCCTCGAGCTGATCGATGGCAAGTTGAATACTCCGGAGGAGATGCGGGCATTTTTGGAGCCCTATTCACCGCCGGCTCCTCCACCTCCGGTCACCATCAAGAAGTCTCGTGCGCGGCGCGCCGAGGCCAAGTTGAAGGAAGAAGAGGCCGATGAGGAGGAAGAGGGCGACGAGTTCGACGACGATCTTGGGGACGACGAAGACTTAGATGCCCTGGGCGGCGACGACGAGGGGCTCGATCTGGAAGAGGAACTGCCCAAGGGGGCGCACGGCAGCATCGAGGAAGAGGAGATCGAAGAGGAGGCCGGCGGGGATTTGGACGCCGGCGGCTCCGCCAAGAAAAAGCCCGCGCAACCGCCCGTCAAGAAGGGACAAAAACCAGCTCCACCGCCACCGGCCAAGCCCGCTCCGGCAAAACCTGCCCCATCCAAGCCAACTGTTTCGCCCAAGCCCGCACCCAATAAACCAGTTCCAACCAAGCACGCGCCTGAAAAGCCTACGCCGCACAAATCTGTGCCAGAAAAGCCTAAGTCAGCTCCTGAAGCCAAAAAGAAGCCCGAGCCTCCCAAAGCCGCCGCGGCCAAACCGGCGGCTCCGGCAAAAAAGCCTGCGCCTGTGGCAAAGGCCAAACCGGCAGCTGCGGCAGCAAAAAAACCTGCCGCCAAGCCCGCCAAGAAGCATTAACCGGGGGATCGGACAACCAGCGAGTGAACGCTGATTGCGATGTATTTAAGTCGTCGGAGATTTGAACGGCCGGGGCAAATTCATCAAACGTTTGCAATCTATTTGCCTGTTTGAATTACTCTGAACGTGGTCCCCTGCGGTCAATCTTCCTGAACCACGCAAACTCCGCGGGGCAAGGACGGACGGTTTTGAGTCAATCCGTATTTGTGCTGGAAGACGACGCCGATATTGCCCGGCTGGTGCAGCATCACCTGGAAGCGGCAGGTTATGAGGCAAGGCTGTTTTATACCCCTACGAATCTGATTCCTGACGCCGAGCGCAAGCCACCCGCGTTGTTTTTGCTCGACATTATGGTTCCCGGAGGCGATGGCCTCGATGTATGCCGCCGACTGCGCAATCACGCCGGGCTGTCGACGGTTCCGATCATCTTTATGACGGCGCGGGCCAGCGAGAACGACCGCGTTTTGGGTCTGGAACTGGGCGCTGACGATTACATTACCAAGCCGTTTTCCACCCGCGAGCTGGTGGCGCGCGTCAAGGCCGTGTTGCGCCGTTTCGAGCGGCCATCGTCGCCTTCGGTGATCAGCTTCGAAGAGGTTGTGATCGACGCGGCGGCGATGCAGTTGATGGTGCGCGGTGAGCTGACGACGACCACGGCCACCGAGTTCCGTCTGCTGGATTATCTGGCACGCCATCCGGGCCGGGTCTTCAGCCGCGATCATCTGCTCGACGCTGTTTGGGGCGATGCCCGCTTCGTGACCCCGCGCTCGGTAGATGTATACGTGCGCCGCATCCGTGAGAAGATCGAACTGGACCCGGAGAATCCGCGTTATCTAAAGACCGTGCGCGGAGCCGGCTACCGTTTCGAACTGCCCAAGGGCGAGTAGTTCAACCTTCGGCTTTCAGCTACAGGATCGTCTGCCGGCATGTTTTTACCTGGCGTGGCAGAGGTCCGGCGAGAGGCTGGGAGCTGAAAGCGAAATCCATCGATGACCCGTAATCTATTTGCCAAACTGCTGGGCCTGTTTGTGGCGCTGGTCGCCGTGCAGGCCTTGACTGCGGTGGCGCTGGAGTATAGCGCCGTGCAGCATGCCTCGCTGTGGGCGGCGATTGTGGCGGCCGTGCTGGCGGCGATTGTGGCGGCTTGGGTTTCGATGAGTCTTTCCGGGCGGCTGAAGCAGGTGGCAGGCTTTGCCCGGCGCGTGGCCGAGGGCGACTGGAGCGCGCGGCTGGAGACTGATGGAGAAACCGGTCTGGCGGCCGTCGAAGCCGCGCTGAACCGGACGGCCGACCGGCTGGGCCACGAATTCACCGAGCTGGAGAGCAGCCGCCATACCCTGGCCGTGATGCTCGATTCGATGCAGGAGGCGGTGGTCGCTATCACTCCCGAGGGCACCGTGCGCTGGTCCAACGCCGTGATGCAGCGGATCGCCGGCGCGCTGCTGGCGCCGGGCCGCCCGCTGGTGCACTCGGTCCGCGATCCCGAACTGCTGGCCTGCGTCCGTGGCGCGCTGGAGCGCAAGGAACTCTGCGTGGGCCGCGCCAGCCTGCTGGCTCCGGGACGGGTCTACGAAGTTAACGCCGCGCCCTTGCCATCCGGTGGCGCGCTGGTGGTCTTGCACGACGTCACCAGCATCGAGGCCGCGCAAAAATCCCGCCGCGAGTTTGTCGCCAACGTCAGCCACGAACTGCGCACGCCGCTGACCTCGATTCAGGGCTACGTTGAGACGCTGATCGAAGATCCCAACCCCAACCCGGAGACGACGCGCGAGTTCCTGGGGATCATCCTGAAAAACGCCAGCCGCATGAACCGGCTCACCGTCGATCTGCTGGCGCTGGCGGGCGTCGAAAGCCCCGACTACAAGCTCTCATTGCAGCCGGTCAGAGCCAGCATGTTGCTCAACGATGCCTTCGATTATCTGTCGGGCATCGTGGGCGATTCGGGCGTCACGCTGCAAACCACCGGCGCGCCCGATGCCCAGGTAATGGCCGATTCCTATGCCATGCATCAGGTCTTCGGCAATCTTACGGAAAACGCGCTCAAATACGCGCAGTCGGGCAAGCGCATCAGCTTTGGCGCGCGATTGCTGGCCTCCGAGGTGCAATTCACGATTCAGGATTTTGGCCCCGGCATCGCCTCTGAGCATATCGAGCGGATCTTCGAACGCTTTTACCGTGTCGACAAGGCGCGCTCGCGCGAGTCGGGTGGAACGGGGCTGGGGCTGGCCATCGTCAAACACATCGTGCAAGCCCACGGCGGCCGCATCTGGTGCGAAAGCGAACTGGGCCATGGTGCCAGCTTCCACTTTACATTGCCGCTGGCGCAGCCGCCGGTTGCCCGGCCTACTGCCGCTTAAGCTTGAAATAAAAGAAACTTATCACCAAAGTTATGCCCTTGTTTTCCTCTCGTCCCTGCGATTTTTCCGTCTCTATTCAACTCCCCGTAACACAGGCGAGTGACAATAAAGTACGGCAGGAAACTGCAAGGGAGAGAATCGTGAAAAAAGGTTTATTTGCCGTTCTACTCTTCGCAATGGCTGTGAGCTTCGCTCAAGCCCAGAAGATCACCGGGGCGGGCGCAACCTTCCCCTATCCCATTTACTCCAAATGGTTCAGCGAGTATAGCTCGGCCCATCCGGGCATCGAGGTCAACTACCAGTCGATCGGTTCCGGCGGCGGCATTCAACAGGTCACCAATGGCCTGGTGGATTTTGGCGCCTCCGACATGCCCATGACCGATCAGGCGCTGGCGGCTTCCAAGGTCAAGCTGGTGCACATTCCTACCGTGCTCGGCGCCGTCGTGCCGATCTTCAACGTGCCCGGCGTCAACGATCTGAAGTTCAGCCCCGAAGTGTTGTCCGACATCTTCCTGGCCAAGATCACCGCCTGGAACGATCCCCGCATCGCCAAGGACAACCCGGGCGTGAATCTGCCCAACGAGAAGATCATCGTGGTGCACCGTTCCGACGGCAGCGGCACGACCTTCATCTTTACCGACTACCTGAGCAAGGTGAGCCAGGCCTGGGCCAGCGGCCCCAGCAAAGGCACGGCCATCAACTGGCCGACCGGCGTAGGTGGCAAGGGTAACGAGGGCGTGGCCGCGCAGGTCCGCCAGTTCCCCGGCGCCATCGGCTATGTCGAGCTGATCTACGCTTTGCAGAACAAGATCAACTATGGCGAAGTGAAGAACGCGGCCGGCAACTGGGTGAAGGCTTCGATCGAGGGCGTCACCGATGCCGCCGATACTGTCAAGAACATGCCCGCCGACTATCGCGTTTCCATCACCAACGCTCCGGGAGCCAAGTCCTATCCGATCTCCAGCTTCACCTATTTGCTGATTCCCACGCAGCCTAAAGACGCTGCCAAGGAAAAGGTGATCAAGGATATGCTGAGCTGGATCGTCAAGTCGGGCGAAGGCGAAGTAACCTCTCTCTCCTACGCTCCGCTTCCTCCGGCCCTGGCCGAGAAGGTTCTCAAGACCATCTACGAGTTGCCGTAGCCAATCCTGCGAGGGGTCCGGTCTGTCCGGGCTCCTCGGCTTTTCCTCTTGGATCATCCCCGCCTTCTTTTTTCCTTCCACAAAAATGAATCTGACACCGGCGCGATCGCGTCTTCGTAGCTGATGTTGCCTGCGCGCGTCTGTTTTTGTTTCGCCGCTCGACTCTGATACACTCACGAAAGTTTGCGCTCGCGGAGATTCCCCACTCCCATCAAGTTAAAAACCATGATGCCTGTTCCACAGATTTCGACGATTAACGATGTTTTTTTTCGCGTTGCCGGGGCTGCAAGTCCCCATGCCATTCTCTGGCAGGATGAGTTCAACCATTGGCACCCCATCTCTTCGGACCTGATCTATCACCGCGTGCGCGCGCTGGCCACGGCCTTTCTGCGCATGGGCGCCAAGAAGGGCGACCGCATTGCGTTGATCAGCGAGAATCGCTGGGAGTGGGCGGTTACCGATTTTGCCGCGCTGGCCATGGGCGCCATCGATGTGCCCATCTATCACACGCTGACCGGCGAGCAGATGGCCGCGCAGGTGCGCGATGCCGGTTGCCGGATCGCGGTGGTTTCGACGCGCGCGCAGTTCGACAAGCTCAATGCGGTGCGGGCGCAGACCCAGTTGGAACGCATCGTGATGATGGACGCGCCAGCTCCCGAAGGCGCGATTGCGATGAGCGAGCTGCTGGCCGGAGCCGATGCCGGCGGCGCCGAGCGCGACGAAGTATTTGCCGCGCTGGCCCACGCCATCGCGCCGCAGGACGCGGCGACGCTGATCTACACCTCGGGCACCACGGGCGACCCCAAAGGCGTGCTGCTGACGCACGGCAACTTCGCGGCCAACCAATGCGTGGTGGCAGAAGAATTTGGTCTTGACGCCCGCGACGCTTGCATCTCTTTCTTGCCGCTTTCGCACGTCACCGCGCGCGCGCTCGATTACGTGATGTACAACTACGGCGCGCAACTGGCCTACTGTTCGAACTTCGACAAGCTGCCCCAGGCCATGCGCGTCATCCGCCCCACGGTGTTGGTCGGCGTGCCGCGCGTCTTTGAAAAGATCCGTCAGGAGGTCGAGCGGCAGGCCGGCCTTTCGCCGGTGAAAAAGAGAATGCTGGCCTGGGCTCTGCAACTGGGCGCCAGCCATGCCGATACGGTCTTCGATGGCCGCCGCCCTGATTCGCTCTTGTGGAAGCTGGCCGACAAGCTGGCCTACTCCAAGGTGCGCGAGGCCTTTGGCGGCCGGGTGCGCATCTTTGTTTCCGGCGGCGCGCCGCTGGGCATCGACACGCAAAAGTGGTTTGCCGCGGCCGGTATTGCGCTGCGGGAGGGCTACGGCCTCACCGAGACCTCGCCGGTGATAGCCATCAATTCACCCATCCATCACCGCATGGGGGCGGCGGGAATGCCGGTCTGCAATCTGGAGTTGAAGATTGCCGCCGACGGTGAGTTGCTGGTGCGCGGTCCTTCGGTCTTCAGCGGCTATTGGAACAAACCCGAGGCCACGGCAGAGTGCTTCGACAGCGAGGGATGGTTCCGTACCGGGGATATTGCGCGTCTCGACAAAGACGGCTACCTGTTCATCACCGACCGCAAAAAAGAACTGCTGATGACCTCGGGCGGCAAGAATATCGCGCCGCAGCCGATCGAGTCCAAATTGGAAAGCCACGCGCTGGTGGCGCACGCGGCGCTGGTCGGCGACCGTCACAAATTTCTTTCGGCATTAATTGCGCCCAACTTTGCCCGGTTGGAAGAGCTGGCGGGCCAGCATGGCATCAAGGCCGGCTCGCGCGCCGCGCTGATCGCCGATCCGCGCGTGCAGGCCTATTATGCCGCGATAGTGCGCGAGGTGAACGGATCGCTGGCCAACTTCGAGTCCATCAAGCGCTTCCGCCTGGTGCCCGACGAGTGGTCGCAGGAGTCCGGCGAGATGACGCCCTCGATGAAACTCAAGCGCCGCGCGGTCAACGCCCGCTATGCGGCGGTAATCGCCGAACTTTACGCCGACGAAGCAACCGCGAGCGGCGGATCGGGGCGGTGATGCGGCCGCGTACCGCCTCGTGCTTGCGCCACATGCGTTTGAGCGCCGCGAAAAACGGCGCGCCCCAGGCGCTGACGGCCAGCAATGAGCCAAAGAGCACCACGGCGTCTATGCTCAGCCGGCCCTCGCGGCTCCAGTAGGCGTCCGGCTCCAGGCTCAGCCAGATGGCGAACTCGTCGAGCGTGAGTGCCGCGCCGACCCCGTAGCTGACGGCCATCAGACGGCTGTAAAAAATCGAGAGAGGCGTGTTCGACCGGCCGATGTCCATCAGCCAGCCGTAGCCGACCGCCAGCAGAATCAGGATGCCCCAGACCAGATGGTGAATGTGCACGCCATGCACGTAAACCCACTGCAAATGCCCCTGATGGCTAACGATGCGGTGCACCAGGATACGGACGCCGGCAAAGGTGATCAGAAATGAAAACGAGGCGATGAACATCCGTTGCCGCGGTTGATCGGGGATGGAGGCGCGGACCAGAAAGCCCAGCCGCGTTAATTGCAGCAGCAGCAGCAGAACGGCGAAGACCAGAACGACAAAGACGATCAGATAGGTTGTGCCGTTTTCGGGCATACCTTATTGAAACATTCCCCAGAGGGAACCCCAACCCGTTTTGTCGTGGGAAATCGTGCGCGCGGTCACAACATGCCGTTGACACCTGCGCGATACACTAATACAGGCGTAAGGGCCGGCGATGAGCCCCTTGCGGGGACGATATTCCGAGTCGCGGGAGCATCTTCACGCACAAGAATCAAGCTCCGGGCAAAGTTTCCGGGCAGAGAGAACGAGGAGATTCCACGATGCGAGTAGCTTTATTGACTGGCGGCGGCGATTGCCCCGGTTTGAATGCGGTGATCTACGCGGCTGTCAGGAAGGGCATTAACCACTACGGCGATGAATTTATCGGCTTTTTGAACGGCTGGAAGGGCGTTCTGGAGAACAATTTCATCCCGCTGACGCTGGAAGCCGTCGACGGCATTCAGTTGAAGGGCGGCACCATTCTGCACTCTTCGCGGACCAACGTGAAGAAGATTCCCGGCGGCATTGAGAAGGTGCAAGAGGTTCTCAAAGCCAACAAGATCGATGCTTTGATTGCTCTGGGCGGCGACGACACGCAATCGGTGACGTTGTTCCTGAGCGAGAACGGGCTGAACGCCATCGGCGTGCCCAAGACTATCGACAACGACATCAACGGCACCGACGCGACCTTTGGTTACGACACGGCCGTTGCCATCGCCACCGAGGCTGTCGATCGCATTCACACCACCGCCGATTCGCACAACCGCGTGGTTGTCATCGAGGTGATGGGCCGCGATGCCGGCTGGATCGCCTGCGCCGCGGGTATCGCTGGCGGAGCGCATGTGGTGCTGGTTCCGGAAAAAGAAATCGACATCGACCACGTCTGCAAGCTGCTCAAGTACAACTACGATCACGGCAAGCACTACGGCGTCGTCGTTGTTGCAGAGGGCTGCCATCTGCCCGAGGTCGGCCAGGTGGTCGGCTCGCAGCAGGTCGATTCCTTCGGTCACGTCCGGCTGTCGGGCATCGGCGAGGCTCTGGCCGAGCTGATCGAAAAGAAGACCGGCTTTGAGACCCGTTCGGTGAACCTGGGCCACACCCAGCGCGGCGGCGTTCCCACGGCCTACGACCGGTTGCTTGGCCAGCGCTACGGCCTGCACGCCATCGACATGGTTCACGACAAGAAGTGGGGCCGGATCGCGGTTCTGCGCGGTACCGACATCACCGATATCCCGATCAAGGAAGCCATCTCAACCAACCGGCGCCTGGATCAGCGATTCTTCGATGTCATCGCCGATCTCGAAGCCAAGGTCTAGTTTGATCCACCTTGCACAAGAGGCCTTCCCCGAAGGGATGGCCTCTTGTTTTTCCCCTGGAATTCCTCACGTGCTGGTTCGCCTCTACCGCGCCGCAGATTTCAAAGCACTCTACGCGATCGAGGAGCGTTGTTTCGAACCGCTCTTCCGCTTTCCCCGCGCCTACATGCGGCAGTTGCTGCATCGCACGCGTGCCGCCAAGTGGGTTGCCGAAGAGGAAGGGAAGCTGGCGGGCTTCGCAATCGCGGGGTGGACCGCGAAGAAGCAAAACAGGGCCGTGTATATCGACACCATCGAGGTCGATCCCCCATGGCGGCGGCGCGGCATTGCCGCCGAATTGCTGCGGCGCGTAGAGGCTTCGGCTTGCGCGGCAGGATCTCGCGCAATCTGGTTGCACGTCGATGAAGAGAACGAAGGCGCGATTCGCATGTATGAATCGGCCGGCTATTTTCGCCAGGGGCGCGAAGAAAATTATTATCCCCAGGGCCGCGCGGCATGGATTTTAGCCAAGGGCCTTTCATCGTGCGGTGCCGCTCCGGGCCGTCGCGAGTAACCGCCTGCAAAAGGCGCTGTAGATTAAAAAAGGAAGTTCAATGTTTGCCATTGCCGGCGAGAATCTGCCGAAGTCCGTTCAAACTTTTCGTGATTACTCGATCTCTGCATTAGTGCGCGATCTGGTCGCGGGCATCACCGTGGGACTGGTCGCTCTGCCGCTGGCCATGGCCTTTGGCATCGCCAGTGGCGTTACGCCGCAAGCGGGCATTTATACCGCGGTCGTCGCCGGTTTTCTGATCTCGGCGCTGGGCGGCTCGCGCACGCAGATTGGCGGACCCACCGGCGCCTTTGTCGTCATCGTTGCCGGCATCGTGGCGCGTTTCGGCATGCCCGGCCTGGCGATGGTCACGCTGATGGCCGGCATCATTCTTGTGGGCATGGGACTCACTGGACTGGGCGCTGCAGTGCGTTTCATTCCGCGCATGGTGGTGGTGGGGTTCACCAACGGCATCGCCGTGCTCATCGCCTCCACGCAGTTGAAGGATTTCTTCGGCCTGCGTACGCCGCCCGTTCCCAGCGAATTTCTTCCCCGCATCCAACTGTTGATCGCGCACGCCGCATCGTTCAACCCATGCGCTTTGGGGCTGGGGTTGGGAACCTTGGCGATTCTGCTGATCCTGCCGCGCTTTGTCCATCGCGTTCCGCCTTCCATTGTCGCGTTGTTTGTTTGCACGGGGGGGGCGGCATATTTTCATCTGCCGGTCGAAACCATCGGCAGTAAGTTTGGCGGCATTCCGCAGGGACTGCCGCACATAGCAATTCCCAACTTTCACGCCGAGCATATTCTGCCGCTGATTCCCTCGGCCTTTACCGTGGCGATTTTGGCTGCGCTGGAAAGCATGTTGTCGGCGGTGGTGGCCGACGGCATGACCGGCGACCGGCACAATTCCAACACCGAGCTGGTGGCGCAGGGCATCGCCAACATGGCCTCGCCGCTCTTCGGCGGCATTCCCGCTACTGGCGCCATCGCCCGTACCGCAACCAACATCCGTTCTGGCGGCCGCACGCCGGTCTCGGGCATGATCCATGCCGTTACACTGTTGGTGATTCTGCTGGCCGCCGCGCCCTTGGCCAGCTACATTCCGCTGGCGTCCCTGGCCGCCATTCTCTTTGTCGTGGCTTACAACATGGGTGAATGGCATGAGATTGGAAGCATTCTGGCGCTGGATTTTACCGCCATCTCGGTCTGGCTCGTCACCTTTGCACTCACGGTCTTTGCCGATCTCACCGTCGCGGTGGGCGTGGGGCTGGCATTGGCCGCGCTGCTTTACATCTACCGCGTTGCCGATACCACCACCGTCGCTCCAGTCACCGACGAGTACATTCGCGACGGCTTGCAGCACTCGTTGCAAGGCCAGATCATTCCGCCCTACGTCTCGCTGCTGCGCATTCACGGGCCGTTTCTTTTCGGCACCACGGAAAAGCTCACCGACGCCACGGCCGACCTCGGCGCATTTCAGTCCATCGTGATCTTGCGCCTGCGCAATATGACCGCCATCGACGCCACTGGAATTCACGCCATCGAAAGCTTTGCCAAGCGGCTGCGCGCCACCGGGCGCACGCTGCTGCTCTGCGGCGCCATGCAACAGCCCTCGAAGCTTTTGCGCGGCAGCCGTTTTATCGAGCGCATCGGAGAAGAAAACATGATGCCCAACATCCAGGCCGCGCTGGAACGGGCGCGTGAGCTGCATCAGGCGCAAGAAAAAGGGGCGGCAGCCTGAGCTGCCACCCACTGTTTGTTTTCTCGCAACCGGCTACTTGTTTGCCGTCTGCGCGCTCGTGATGAAGGCCGCTACGCGGTCGTGAAGCTGCTTCAGACACTCGTCGCGCACATAGACCATGTGGCCGGATTCGTACCAGTCATACTCGATATTCTTGGCCAGCGACTGCGGAATGGGCAGGTGCTTGTCTTCATATTGTGCGGTGAAGAACGGCGTGGCCAGATCGTAGTAGCCGCCGTTGACCATCACCTTGAGCCGGGGATTGATCTTCATGGCCTCGGCCAGATCGTTGGCCACATTCACGCTGACCGGGTTGCCGTGGTGCTTGAAGTCCCAGTGGGCATCGCCGTAGATTTCGGGCAGATAGGTCTGGCCCTCGCCATACTTCAGCTCGCGGCGCACGTAGTCGTTGAAGATCGAAACATAAGCCGACGAAATCGCCGACGATTGCGGATCGTACTCGGCGTACTGGCTGAGCGGATCGAGTTGCGGACCGGAGAAGCGCGTGTCGAGCCGTCCGGTGGTCAGCCCGGCGTCGTCTTGCAGAGTCTTTTCGAATTCGCCGCCATTGACGCGCAGATCGGCCTTGAGCCAGTAGGCGGTCGGCAGTCCCGTGTACTCGTGGAGCTTTTCGGCAACCTGCTGCTTTTCCTGTTCGCTCAGATCGGTGCCTAGCGCCAACGCGTGTGCGTAGGGGCCCATGGCGAATTGCTCGACCTCGGTGAGAAAGGGCTCGAGCGCGGCCGGCTGCGTGGGCAGCTTCTTGTGATACCAGGCCGTGGCGGCGTAGGTGGGCAGGCCCAGTTCATAGGGCAGATCGACGCCAGGATTGGCGCCCGGCATATCGATGTCGGTGGTGAAGTTGAAGATCTGCGAGAGCAGAATCACGCCGTTCAGGTCCATGTCGTGCTGGTTTTCCAGCAGGTCGGCCAGCACCGCCGAGCGCGTGGTGCCGTAACTTTCGCCAAAGATGAACTTGGGCGAGTTCCAGCGGTTGTACTTGGTCACAAATCGCTGGATGAACCGTGCAAAAGCATTGGCGTCGCCATCCAGCCCCCAGAAGGATTTGTCGGCGTCTTTGCCGGTCAACCGGCCAAAGCCCGAACCGGGCATGTCGATGAAGACCAGATCGCTCACGTCGAGCAGCGAGTAGGGATTATCGACCATCTTGTAGGGCGCGGCGGGCAGGTGCGTGTCGCCGGCCGTGATTACATGCTTGGGGCCGAGCGAACCCATGTGCAGCCAGACGGTCGAACTGCCCGGGCCGCCGTTATAGAAGAAGGTGACGGGACGGTCTTCTGCCTTGGTGTCTTTCTTGAAGTAGGCCACATAGAACATCCGCGCCACGGCGGGCGCATCCTTGGGCTCTTTGGGCGCGTCCAGCGCCAGTTGGCTGCCGGCGAGCGGTTTGCCGTCGTTGCCCAGTTGTGCGTCCTGGCTGTCGGTCGCGCCGACCACGATGGTTCCGGCGACGGCGGTATAGGCGATATGCTGGTTGCCCACGTCCACAGCGCCCTGGGTGGTGGAGTCGGCCGGTGCTTGTTCGGTGGATTTTTCTTGTGGCTTGGCCGCGGCCTTGTCGTCCTGAGCGCGGGCGGATACAGCTACAGTCAACGATGCCGCAACCAAAAGCGCGGCAAACTGGCGGGAAATGAAGCTCATCAGCGATTCTCCAGTCAGGGGAAGTTTTGACAGTTCAGTATAGAACGCGGGATTCGGGGACGGGTTGCTAGCATAGCAGGGAAATCGATGCGTGGAAATAAATTTGAAAGGGCACGACTTTAGTCGTGCCGAATGATCGCGTAAAAGTAATCCGGCTTTAGCCGCTGAGGGGCGTTTTTTGTCCTCCTTGAATCTAATCGTTCATCGGATTGCTTTCGGCTTTCCAAACTTCTCCTGTTGGGGCAGTAAGATCGACTCCGGAAGCAATTTGTACCGTGCCGTGCATTGCTCCGTGCAAGGGCTTCACAAAATTCGTGGATTCCAAAATCTCGCGAAAGATGAGATAGCAATAGCCTTTTTCCGTCGGAAATCGATAGGAGCCCGGAGCCTCAAGAATGTGTACTGCGATCGCCGTCATCTCCCAACCTGTAAACTCATCGGCATCTAGAAACGCGGTAGTGAGTTTGTCGTAGCCATTTGCCTCGCCAAAGTCGCGGACTTTTTCCATGTCGCGCTTTGTGTGTGGCTTGAGGTTCGAATTTGCCCAGGACCACTCCCATGAGCTGCCCTCAGTTGTACCGACGATTGACACTTGAATGTAAAGAGTAGGTCTTTCAGGGTCAGAGAAAATTAGAAGCGATTGTTTGTCGTCCCAGTTCCAGCGGGCATGGAGGCCATACTTTTCCTGAAACTGGTTATTCTTCTCCATCGCTTCATGAACAAGCGGATGAAGGAATTCTTCGAAGCAATCGTCGCAAATTGCCATAATGCCTCGCCTCGCTCCTGTTTATTACTTGTCGAACGGCTGCTTGTCGGCGATGCGTGGCCTTTCCGCGCTTGCCGCGCGCAGCTCACGGGAGGTCTGCTCCACCTCGCGCATCACGCGCAGCAGGTTGCCGCCCAGAATTTTGCGGCAGTCCTCGGCCGAGTAGCCGCGAGCCATGAGTGCCGCAGTGATCTTGGGCAGATCGGCTGGCGAGTCGATGCCTTCGGGTAACTGGCCATTGATGCCGTCGAAGTCCGAGCCCAGGCCGACGTGATCGACGCCGGCCACCTTGGCGATGTGGTCGATGTGATCGATGAGCACGGAGAGCGGCGGCCGGGGAATGCGATCGGCGGCGGCGCGCTGGATCTTGTCGATTTCGGCTTGATGCGTTTCTTTGCCCGCGGCCTTGTTTTTAGCCTTGAGCTCTTCAATCTGCTTTTTGACCTCCGGCTCCAGAGCCTTCTGCGCGTCGCGATAGGCCTGCGAAAGGAAGCCGGAGTAGAAGTTCACCTGCACCACGCCGCCCTTCGATTCCGGCCCGCCGGAGTTGGCCACGGCGCGCAGCATGTCGTCGGTCATATTGCGAGGCGCGTCGCACAGGGCGCGGGCTCCGGAGTGCGAGGCGATCACCGGAGCCCGGGTAATGCGCAGCGTGTAGTAAAAAGTCTTGTCGGAGACGTGCGAGATATCCACCATCATGCCCAACCGGTTCATCTCGTAGACCACGTCTTTGCCGAACTCGCTGAGGCCGTCCTTGGTGTGGGGAACGCTCTTGTCGTCAAAGTCGCCGGAGCTGTCGGCCCAGCCGTTGGAGTTCGACCAGGTCAGCGTCATATAGCGCACGCCGAGAGCGTAATACTGGCGCAGCAGGCCGAGCGAGTCCTCGATGGAGTGGCCGCCCTCGATGCCCATCAGCGTGGCCAGCTTGTGCTCGCGGTGAGCCAGTTCGATGCCGCCGGCGGTGGTCACAAACTCCATTTGATCGGGGTGTTTGGCCACTTGCTGCTTGACGGCGTCGATCAGCTCCAGCGTGCGGCGGGCGTATTGGCCCTTGTACTCGTTGGGATCGACCCAGATGGAGAAGAACTCGGCGCCCAAATTGCCCTGGCGTGCCGATTCCAGGTTGAAGTCGCCCATGCCGCGCGGGCTGGTGAGATCGAAGTGTTCGTCAACCAGCCGCTGTGGTGTGTCGGCATGCGTGTCGATGACAATGGCGGAGCGGTGTACGGCCGCTGGGTCTTGAGCTTTGGGTTTCGTCATGGTGGGTTTGGTGGAGCTTTGGGCGCAAATCAGAACCGGCAGAGCGGCGAAGAGCAGGGCGGAAGAGAAGGTGATGCGCATAGGCTTGGAATGAGTGTATACCGCGCGTTTCGGGAATGCGAAGAACACGGATTGTGCCGCCGTGGGTAACCGCGTTCCGCTGCCGTAATGTACAAATTTTTCTTTTTCATGCGATTGCATGGCCGCGAGGGGGTTTCATCCGAATCCGTATTTGGTATACTTCTCAAGGATGATTACGCGGAAGTGGTGAAATTGGCAGACACACCATCTTGAGGGGGTGGCGCCGCAAGGCATGCGGGTTCAAGTCCCGCCTTCCGCACCAAGATCTTTGCCGGGGAGAGGTAGCGCAACCGCCGCCCAAGCCCCGATAGAAAGCAGCCAGCAAAATGCAGATTCTTTTTTACTTCGTGATGGCCCTGCACGTTCTCGTGTGCATCTTCCTGATCTTTGTGGTGCTGTTGCAGCAGGGCCGCTCGGCCGACCTGGCCGGCGCCTTCGGCGGACAGGGTTCGCAAACAGCCTTCGGCCCGCGCGCGGCAGCCAACGTGCTCACGCGGCTGACCACCATCGCGGCGGTGATCTTTATGTGCACTTCCATCGGGCTCGTGGCGCTGTTTGTCCACTCCACCGGTGTGCACTCGGTGACCGATAGCGGAACGGCTCCTGTCAGCGCTCCGGCCAAGTCCGGCAAGTAATACCCATCGCAAAACGCCCCGGCTACGCGCAGATCGAGCGCAGCCGGGGCGTTTTGCTGTTTATGCGCAATAATCGAGGAAATTGCTGAAATACTCCAGTGGCATGTCTCTGAAATTGTTGTAAAAACGGTTGTCATCTTGAGCGACAGGAGTCCGTTTTGTGGACGGAGGAAGTCGAAAGACCTGCGGTTGTTCTAGATGCCGGCGGCGTGAAAGACAACCGCAGGTTCTTCGACTTCGTTTGGCCAAAAAACCTGCCAAACTACGCTCAGAATGACAATTAATTTTGACGCGAACTTCGGGGATACTACACTAGGCAGCTTTGTGCTTTTGAAGGGTACGGGCTTCAGCCCGTACGTTAACCAACGCATTTTTAGCAGGGGGCTTTAGCACCGGAGAAAATCCCCATAGAGGCATAGTTTTATGCATTGATCAGGTATTGCCGCTTCAAACATGATGGCTCCAAATGTACCACAAGAATCGCTTTACACCGGCGGCATCGCATCGACGACAGGAATGCCCTTGGGCAGCGTGAGTTCGAAGGCGTGCCCGGCAATGGGCGCATCGGGTTGCTCGCCGCTGAAGGTGAAACGCGTGATGGCGCCATCGGCCTCTTCGATTTCGATGCCCACGATTGTTCCCGCGGCGGTGACGGTGAGGGCGAGCCGGGAGACGCGCTTTTCCTGGCCTTTGGGCCTTCCCGCGAGCGTGTAAAGTCCGCCGGAAGCAGGCGTGGACGAGAGGCCGTCCAACTCTTTCTCTAGCTGCGTGTGGCCCAGCAGAAAGCGCAGCGGCGAGCGCAGGTCGTCGAGTTCTTTGGCGGGGATGCGCGCGGCCTGGGCGTCGCCTGGAGTATAGAACCAGGCGTAGCGGCCGTCGAGAAGAAAGACCTTTCCGGCCGGCGAGCTGTACTCCCACTTCATGCGGCCGGGCTTGGCCAACAGCAGTGTGCCAGATTCGGAGCGGTGCACACCCAAGCCCGCGTAGCTCTCGGTGAATGCGGCTTTGAGCGAGTGCAGGCGGTCATAATGGCGGTCGACGCGCTGGGCCAGATCGTGGGCGTTGGATGGTGGCGTGGCCTGGGCGAGTGCATGCGGGGAAGAATTGCCCATCGCAAGCAATAAGAATGCGGCGGCTAGAAGGATTATCAAGCCGCCGTGCCGAGCTGAAGGGGGCTGGTTCAATTTATAGGCTGCGTGCAGTTGGAGCCGCCTGCTGGGTCTGACTTCATGTTGCCGTACTGGTCCAGGCAAAAGCCCCGGTCGCCGGTCTTGCCTACGGCCTCGGGAACTGCCGTGACCTCGAAGCCATTGGCGCGTTCAATGCCGTTAATGGTGGATTTGGTGCAGTTGGTGATGGTGAATATATAGCCGTCTTTTAGCCCGCTGGATAGATCCGACTTGAGAATCTGCGCCGATGTTGGCGTGGGCTGGCCCGTAGAGGCGTCGCCGCCCAGGTCGGTGAGCTTGCAGGCATATCCGTTGGCCGTAAAGGTGTCGTTGTACAAAATCTCGGCCTGCTGGATGGTTTGCAGAGATCTTTTCGCCGACAGCTCGTGCGCGTGCTTGAAGATACTGCTCGTGGTGGGGATGGCGATCAGGATGATGCAGGTAATGATGGCCATGACGATGAGCAGTTCCATCAGGGTAAAACCGCTTTCCCTCGTGGAACGGCGCGCACGGCAGCAATAAAAAACTCGACTCTTCATGGGTGGAACGCCTCGGGATGCAGCCCTGGAAGTCAAGAGCCCATCCGTCCAAATCCTACAACGGATGGACGCAAGAGGGGAAGGGAACGCTCGGAAAAGCAGCTCTCAGCTGTCAGCTTTCAGCGATCAGTTCGACGTGCTCCTGCATTTATCGTGCAAAAACGAGCAAGCGATTGAGCCGCATTCCAAAGGATGTTACCAGTGTGATCGATGAATCAAAGCGCGCAAAATCGTTCCCTTGGCTCGATGAACTGAAGACTGACAGCTGAAGGCTGATAGCTTTCAGCTGTCAGTCAGCATTCCAAATCCTCGCGCGTGAGTTTTACATCGTCCAGGCGGCCGAGCAGGGTGACAGCAATCGCCTCGGGGCGGAAGAGCCGCTGAGCCATGGCCTGAACCTGGGCGGAGTTGACTTGATCGATGCGGGCAATGATCTCGTCGGCGGTAAAGAACTGCTGGAAGTACATCTCCTGGCGGGCCAGGTTGGCCATCCGCGAGTTCGAGCTTTCCAATCCGAGCAGAATATTGCCTTTGACCTGATCCTTGGCGCGGGTCAACTCTTCGCTACCCACGGGAGTTTCTTTGAGCTTGCGCAGTTCGGCGACGATCAGGCAGACCGATTCCAGCGCTTTATCCGAAGAGGTTCCAGCGTACACGCAGAGGTTGCCGGTATCGCGATAGGGATTCACGTCGGAGTAGACCGAGTAGGCCAGACCGCGCTCTTCGCGGATGGTCTGAAAGAGCCGCGAACTCATGCCGCCACCGAGCACGGTGTTCAGCAGCAGCGTGGCGTAGCGGTTTTCATCGGTGATCGGCGGCGAAGGCACGCCCAGGCAGATCTGCACCTGTTCGAGAGATTTTTTGTTGCGCAGAATGATTCTTGCGCTCGGCGAAGGCGCGGTGAGATCGGCCGCGGCCTTGCCGCTGGCCAACGAGGCAAATTTTTCCTGAACCGCGGCGGTAAATTGGTCGTGATCCAGATTGCCGGCCGCGGTAAAGATCATGTTGCCGGAGTGAAAACGGTCGTTGTGGTAAGCGAAGAGATGATCCTGGGCCAGGTGCTTGACGGTTTCGGTGGTGCCCAGAATCGGTTTGCCCAGCGGATGGCCCTTCCAGAAGCTCTGCGTGAAGATCTCGTGCACCAGCACGTCGGGATTGTCTTCGTCGATCTTGATCTCTTCAAGGATGACGCCGCGCTCGCGCTCGATGTCGGTCGCGGCGAAGAGGGGATTGAGGACCATGTCGGTGAGCACGTCCAGGGCCGGCGGAACATGCTCGGCCAGCGATTTCACGTTGAAACAGATGGTCTCTTTGCTGGTAAAGGCGTCGAGGTTGCCGCCAATCGAGTCCATCTCGCGGGCTATGCGCTGGGCCGAGCGGGAACGGGTGCCCTTGAAAAGCATGTGTTCCACAAAATGGGAGATACCATTGGTCTCGGCGGGCTCGCAGCGGGAGCCGGATTTAATCCACACGCCCATGGCCACCGAGCGCAGATAGTCCATGCGTTCGGTCAGAACAATCAAGCCGTTGGGCAACACAGTGCGGCGAAGATTTCGCTCAGCGTTCATCAAACTCCAGTTCTTCGATTTTAGGGCAATCGGGCCACCTTGGGGCTTTTGCACAGCATGTATGTGGCCGGACGGGAGCGCCGCCGCCAAACTGCCCCAAATTGGGCCCCGTGAGAGGCTATGATGCTGAAAGCTGCACTCGACGATGGCCAACGATCATACCCAACTCGTTCCGATCCGCTCTACTGACCCAGCCACGGCTGGCAAACAGCCTCTCTTTGGTTTAGATGCGACGGAGCTGGCGGAGTTTCTTGCGGGGGTGGGGGAACCGGGATGGCGCGGACGGCAGATCGCTGAAGCTATTTATCGTCAACGGGTTAAAGAGATTACCGAAATTACTACTTTGCCTACCGCATTGCGGCAAAGGCTGGCCAGCGAGGGCTGGCAAATCGGCCGGTCGGCCATTGGACGCGTCTTTCAGGCGGCCGATGGCACCGAGCGCTACCTGGTTGAATGCCGGCCTGGGGAAGCGGAGACGGTCGAGACGGTCTGGATGCCGGAGGGAGACGGCGGCGAGGCCGGCGATGAGGGCGAGAGCCGGGAGTGGCGGCGGGGAACGATTTGCGTCTCTTCGCAGGTGGGCTGCGCGGTCAATTGCCGTTTCTGCCTGACGGCCCGGCTGGGCTTGCAACGGCATCTGACCGCGGGCGAGATTGCCGGGCAGGTGGTTGTGGTGCTCGACCGGCAGGGGGTCGAGGTGGGCCGCGACCGTGTGAATCTGGTCTTCATGGGCATGGGCGAGCCGTTTTTGAACTACGAGAACTTCATGAAGGCGGTGCGGCTATTGGTGGGCGAAGTGGGGTTGAGCCCGCTGCGCATGACGGTTTCGACCTCGGGAATTGTGCCGGGAATCGAGCAGTTTGCCGCCGAGCCGCCCGAGCTGCGGCCCAAGCTGGCCATCAGCCTGAATGCGCCCAACGACACGATCCGCGACGAGATTATGCCGGTGAACCGCAAGTGGCCGATTGCCGAGGTGATCGAGGCGGTGCGAAAGATTCCGTTGCGTCCGCGCGAGCGGGTGACCTTTGAGTATGTGCTGCTGGGCGGCGTGACCGATGGCCTCAAGCAGGCGCGGGAACTGGCGCGGCTAACGCGGCGGACGGGGCTGCCGGTGAAGGTGAATCTGATTGCCTGGAATCCCGGGCCGGGCGTTGAGTACAAGACGCCGGAGCCCGGCGCGGTCGAGGCCTTTCGCGCAGCGCTCGCGGCCGAAGGCGTTGCGGCCTATCTGCGCCAGCCGCGCGGACGGGATATTTATGCCGCTTGCGGGCAGTTGAAGCGGACCGTGGAAGGATGAGGAATTAATTTCTCTACATCATCGATGGGTACTCTACCTATCGAGCTTCATTCAATCGCAAGATGCTTACGCGGCCCGGTCTACAACTTCCAGCACGGTGCCTTCGGCTTTTTGCAGATAGGCGACAATTTCGAAGAGGTTTTTTGCCTGTGGATTGCCCTTGGCGCCGAACATGCGCATGAGAACCTTCGGCGAGCGGCCGAGATCCTGGCCAAGTTGAACGAAGCCGATGGTTCCGTTGATGTATTTGCGCAGAACGGATTTGCCCGTTTCCAGGTCTCCGGCAATCATGCAGCCGACGGCTTCTTTCAGCAGCGCGCGGCGAAACCCGGCGCTTTTCTGAAGCTGTTCTCTGACGGTTTCGTTGAAGTCTTTAGTGAGTGGCATGATTCCTTATCTCACGAACGCGTCTGCGCGGATTTACTAGCCAGTTCGAGCAGGGCGGCGGCGACGCGGTCGGTGGCGTGGCGGACGACGGTATCTTCACTGGCAAAATTGCCGGCGATGACGCGGACGCCGAGCGATTCGATGCGTTCGATGTCGGCCACGATGGGGCCGGCGCCTTCGGCGGCGTAGCGGGCGAGCGTCTCGGGCGAAAACGGGGCGGTGTTGACGATGGCGTAGTCGAAGACCGGCGTGTGGGTGTGATCGTAGATGCGCTGGATGTGGTCGGCGGCGGTCAGGTCCAGGCTCTCGTTGGCCTGGGTCATCAGGTTGCAGATGTAGACGCGCAGGCCGCGGGCCTGGCCGAGAGCCTCGGAGATTCCGTCAACGAGCAGATTGGTGATCAGCGAGGTATAGAGCGAGCCGGGGCCGACGGTGATCAGGTCGGCGCGCCCTATGGCCTCCAGGGTTTCGGGCAAGGGCGCGGTGGCTGGCGGATCGAGCATGAGTTCGGCGATGCGGCGCTTGCTGGCGGTGATTTTGGTTTCGCCGCGGACCAGCGAACCGTCGTCCATCTGCGCCACCAGCGTGGCGTTGGAGGTGGTGGCTGGATAGATGCGTCCGCGCGTGGCCAGAATCTTCGAGGCCAGTTGCACGGCTTGGGCGAAGTCGCCGGTAATCTCAGTGAGCGCGGCGACAAAAAGATTGCCGAAGCTGTGGCCCTTGAGTCCCAAACCTTTGCGAAAGCGATGATTGAAGAGCCGGGCCAGCAGGGTCTCTTCTTCGCTGAGGGCGACCATGCAATTGCGCAGATCGCCGGGCGGCAGCATGTCGAAGTCCTGACGCAGCTTGCCCGAGGAGCCTCCATCGTCGGTGACGGTGACGACCGCGGCCAGATCGGCAATGGCGCTGGCCGTGGCGGGAGCCTGGCCGGGGACAAGGACGTGGCGGCGCAGGCCACGCAACAGCGTCGACAGACCGGTTCCGCCGCCGATGGCTACGACACGTAGAGGCCGCACCGCGGTGGGCGCGGAAATATCCGCCTCCGCCGCGCTTGCAGAATGGCCGTTGACTTCGGTTGCAGTATTCAAGAGAGACCTACGGTATTTCAGGATACAGCAGTTCCGTGAAACGTGGGTCGTCGGACATACTCTGGAAATCGTTGTCGATGCGGGCCTGCAGCCGGTTCTTGGGGTTTAATTGGATGGCGCGCGTGAGATTGTTGAGGCACTCCTGCACGTGGCCGGTGATGGCGCTCAGCACCGCCAATCCATAGTAGGCATAGTCGGTCTCGGGATGGGAGGCGAGGATACGGTTGAACTCCTCGCGCGCCTCTTCGTAGTAGCCGGTGTTCAACTGCGAGATGGCGTAATCGTAGTGCTCTTCCGGCGTCTGAAAGGTGAGATTGTTCTTCTCCAACTGCCGCTTGCAGGTGTTGATGTAGATGCGGCAGCGGTCTTTGAGTTCGGGTGGGGCGTCGGGAAAGAGTTTTTCCAGCGCCGCCAAAGCTTTTTCGTATTTGCCCTGCTGGAGTAGCTGTACGGCGGATTGGTAGTGATTGAAGACGGGCTCTGAACCGGCCAACGTGTGACTGTCGGTTTTGGCGGAGGCGGGCGATTTTTTCTTGCGGCTGGGCGCCGCGATTTGAGTCTCTGGCATAACGTATCAACCGAGAGAGTGCTCTTTACCAGTCTCAAGCAATAGGGGATTGGCCGCCCCTGGGGAACTCTACTGGAAAAGAACGCTGCTTAGGCCATCTTTATACGCAGAACCCGCGGTTTCGTCAAATGGGGTTCTCTCTCCTGCGGTTCTCAGTCCTCTCTGGCCATGTAAATGGCCGGGTTCAGCGATGGGTCATTGTACATCTTGAGCTGGCGATAAATCTGGAAGCGGCGGGTGCCCTGCAAGGTCTCGCGCCACAACTGATCCAGGCAACCGGCCAGATCGGAGCGCTGTGCGGTCAAGATTGCCAACCGCTGGTGGTTGCGCTCGGCGTGGCCGGCGGGAGCATCGTGGCGGTCCGCTTCCTCCCGGGTGTGATAGATCTTCAACGCGAGAATCGAGAGCCGGTCGACGATCATGCCTGGAGGCTCGGAGTTCAGGGGTGCGTTGGCATTGGGAAGATTGCGCTCTGCCAGCCAGGCAACAAGCGCGCTGTCCACGGCCTCCATTAGATCGTTGCGCAGTTGGTTGGTGCGGTCGATACGCCGCTTGACTGCGGCAATGGCGGAGTCGCTGGCGCCGGGTGCCCGGGCCTCGTCCTCAATATGCCAAAGCTCGAAGTTGGCGCGGTGCTGGCGAGCCACCAGATCGAGCCAGTCTGGAGAGGGATCCGTTGTGGCGGTTCCGCTAGGCGCGGCCAGTGGCTGCGTTGGGGAACTCTCGTGCCAAGCCTGGGTCAGGCTATCGTGTAAAGCGGCGATCTTGTTGGCCGAAACCATCCGTGCAACGTACCTTTGTGCGGAGCCATCCTGTGCCCGCAAAGTTCATCCTAGAACGATTCCGGTTCCCGCTCCAAACCCCACCCGCGCCAGGCTGGATAGCCAGGGTTGCGTGTAGAGAGGGTTTGCAGTCTGAGAACCGTGCGGCAGGATTGCGATTATAAAGGCAACACAAGTGAAGCAAGGAATCGGCGGCCAAGGGTGGTGAGCTCGCTGGGACTCGAACCCAGGACCCACGCCTTAAAAGGGCGTTGCTCTACCATCTGAGCTACGAGCTCGTTTAAGGCCACTACTTAAAGTTATCACATTGTTGGGATTGTTGCTTGGCCGGCTAGATCTGGGCAGAAATCACCGCAAAATATAAGAAAAACATCTGTGATTGCCCGCAGCGATCCGAAAAACAGACGTGCAGATGAACTTACCGGGTGGCCTGGTTGTGGAAAGCTTGTGCGGAGTAATGATTCTGCCGGGTACTTATGTACTCCTGCGGTGATGAGATTTGTATTACCTGTAGGGTATTTTGCTCGCATCACCCACAAAATAAGTCGGTTGTGTGATTTTTAATGACGAGAAAGTGTTAGCGTGGAGGCATTGCAAGTTGTATTGTTCCGGAATCTGAGATGTCGCTAGGATGGCCGTCGAGGATACCCGCAGCGGGGGGAAGGCGACCATAGGACTGCGGCCCGGGGCAGGCCGCAAGCGAAGTATTTGTAGCCACAGAAAACGGGAGTTGTGCAGAGGGCAATGATGACTGAGCGCAACCCGAAATCCGATCTCCACCCGATGCCAGAGGATGTGGCGACCCTTTACTCGTGGGCGAATCTGCACGGGGCCAAATACCGCGATTTTTCTGCCGCGCGGGCGCAGATGCGCGAGCAGGCCCGTCTACGGACCGAACAGGCTGGCGAGGAAGAGGTGCCGCAGTCGACACAGGAGTCGGCGTTGAAGGCCGCGCACGAGACGGCGCAGGAGTTGGCGCGCCATGCCGCCAACCAGGCCTCGTTTGAAGCCGCGAAACTGGCCGTGCAGCAGGCGCAGGCGGAACTGGCCGCGCAACGAACGCAAGCGGCAGAGGCTACGCGGCAGCGTGAACAGGCTTTGCGTCCCTCCGCGCTAACGCAGATTTCACGGTATGAAGAGCGCGCGGCGCCCGCTTCGCCGCTGGCGTGGCCGGCGAGCGAGAGCGGCGAGGGCGCGAGCCGACCGGCGTGGCTGATGCCGGAGCGAGTGGAGCCGGCGGCCAACATGCCGGCGTTGCCCGCCGCGCCCGAGGATACGCTGCAAGGCGTGCGCGACCGATTGGCCTCGCGTTGGTATGCGCTACGCAGTCTGAACGAGAGCCCCGCGCCGCCAGCGCATGCCGCGCAGGAAGCGCATCCAGCCGCCGCGCAGATGCCGGCGCGAGCTCCAGTGCTGGCCGTGTTTTCGCTGGCCGGCGGCGTCGGCAAAACCAGTCTGGTGGCGACGCTGGGCCGGGTGCTTTCGGCAAAGAACGAGCGGGTTTTGCTGGTGGACACCACGGTCTTCGGACTGATGCCGTTTTTCTTTGGCGCGCGCGAACAGCGCCTGGGCCAGATGCGGACCTTTAGCCCGCCAGTGGCCAGCGGCGACGCGCCGGTTCAGATGATTGCCCTCGATCCGGAGAGCCTCGACAGCGACGCGGCGCAGGATTCCCTGACCGCTGAAATCGCCAAGTACGCGCGCGGCTCGAGCCGGGTGATCGTCGATCTGGCGACGGCTTCCACGGCCTCGATACGGCGTCTGTTGCGGCTGGCTCCGCAGGTGTTGGTGCCGCTGGTGCCGGATATGAACTCGGTGGTCAGCGTGGATGCCATCGATGCGTTCTTCGAGCATCTGGGCAGCGCCAGTGGAACGGCGGCCCAGCCCTACTATTTGCTCAATCAGTTCGATGCCTCGCAGCCGCTGCATCTGGATGTACGCGAGGTGCTGCGCGAGCAATTGGGCGAACGGCTGTTGCCCTTCGTGCTGCGCCAATCGCCGGCAGTGAGCGAGGCGCTGGCCGAAGGCATGACGGTGGTCGATTATGCGCCCAACTCTCCGGTGGCCGAGGATTTCGCGAACTTGGCCAGTTGGGTGAAACATCTTTCGGCACCGGCCGGCGCCGGCTTCCGCGGCGTGCGTTGGAGTGAGCGATGAGGGCGGCAGAGGTCTGGCAGGAGATCGGCGCCGGAGAGAATCTGTTCACCAGAGCCTTCCGCTTTTTATTTCTGTTGGTGGCGGCGGCGATCTTCTGTTTTCTTGCCATGTTGCCGCTGACTTGGCCGCAGCAGTCGGTGCTGGGCTTGATCAGCCTGTTGCTGGCGTTGGCGCTGGCGCGCGGATCGGACTCCTACCTGGTGACGCTGGCGCTGATGCTGCTGTCGATGTTCTGCACCTTCCGCTACGGCTATTGGCGCATTACGCAGATCATCAAGTTCTTCGACGATCCGGCCAGCCACTGGGGCGCCATCGATGCCTTCTTTATCTTTTGCCTGCTGGGGGCCGAGTTCTACGCCTTCGCGATTCTTTTCCTGGGATACTTTCAGACCATCTGGCCGCTGCGCCGGGCGCCGGTAGCGCTGCCCGAAGATCATGAAAAGTGGCCGCACATCGATGTGCTGATTCCTACGTATAACGAGTCGCTGGATGTGGTGCGCTTCACGGTTCTGGGCGCGCTGAACATGGATTGGCCGGCCGACAAACTGCACGTCTATCTGCTTGATGACGGCCGGCGCAAGGAGTTCGAGCAGTTCGCCTTCGATGCCGGGGTCGGTTACCGTGCGCGGCCCGACAACAAGCATGCCAAGGCGGGCAACATCAACGCGGCGCTGAAGACGATGAACTCGCCGCTGGTGGCTATCTTCGACTGCGACCACGTGCCCACGCGCAGCTTTTTGCAGTTGACGGTAGGCTGGTTTCTTCGCGATTCCAGATTGGCGGTGCTGCAGACGCCGCACCATTTTTATTCGCCCGATCCCTTCGAGCGCAATCTAGGGCAGTTCCGCACCATACCCAACGAGGGCGAACTGTTTTACAGCATTGTGCAGGACGGCAACGATTTTTGGAACGCGGCGTTTTTCTGCGGCTCCTGTGCGGTGATGCGGCGCGAGGCGCTGGACGACGTGGGCGGCATCGCCACCGAGACGGTAACCGAGGACGCGCACACCTCGCTGCGCATGCAGATGCGGGGCTGGAACTCGGCCTACATTAACATTCCCCAGGCGGCGGGATTGGCTACCGAGCGGCTCTCGTCGCACATCGGCCAGCGTATCCGCTGGGCTCGCGGCATGATTCAGGTGCTGCGCCTGGACAATCCGCTCTTCGCCCCAGGGCTCAAGTTTGCCCAGCGTGTCTGCTACTTCAACGCGATGAGCCACTTTCTCTACGCGGTGCCGCGGCTGATCTTCATGACCGCGCCGCTGATCTATCTGCTGTTCAATCACACCAACATTCCCGGTTACTGGGCGGCGATTCTAGCCTACGCGTTGCCGCATCTGACGCTGTCGAATGTGACCAACTCGCGGATTCAGGGCGAGCACCGCTTCTCGTTCTGGAACGAGATCTATGAGACAGTGCTTTCACCCTACATCCTTTTACCGACCATGATGGCGCTGCTCAATCCGCGGATGGGCAAGTTCAACGTAACCGCCAAAGGCGGCGTGGTGAAGCGGGATTTTTTCGACACCAAGATCGCGCAGCCCTTTTTAGTACTGTTGGCGTTTAATTTTGCAGGACTTCTGGCCGCCATTCCGCGCTTTTTTATTTTGGACTCGTCGCGGCGGGGAACGGTGTTGATGAACGTGTTGTGGTGCTGCTTCAATGTCGTGATTCTAGGCGTTTGCACGGCGGTGGCGCACGAGTTGCGGCAGTTGCGGACCACGGTGCGCATCAAGATCGTGAGCCCGGTGGTGGTTAAACTCGCCGATGGCCGCGCGGTCGCCGGCGAAACTATCGACATCTCCAGCGGTGGAACCGGCATCCGTTTGCGCGAGGCCATTGATCTGGCGCCGCAGACAGTGGTGCATCTGGCTTTTCCCGTGCCGTCGATCGGGATCGATTTGCCGGCCGCGGTGGTTTCTTCGGAGGGATCGGTGTTGCGCGTCAGTTATGAAAATCTGTCGATCGCCGAACAGGAAGTTTTGACCATTGCGCTCTATTCGCGGGCCGATGCCTGGCTGGGCTGGGGCGCGGCGCGCGAGAACGACAACGTGTTGCGCAGCTTGAGCCGCATCTTCTTGATCTCGATGCACGGTTTGAAGACCACCTTCCTCAGCCTGATGGGACGTGGCGACAACAAACATGCTCCGTCCTCGCTTTCGGCAGCCCGCCCGATGGCGATCTTCGCGCTGGCCGCGGCCATGGCCCTGGGTGCGGCAAAGATGCAGGCGCAGCCGCGGAGCTCTTCCAAGGCGGCCGATCAGAGCACGAAGCAGAACGAAGCTCCGCTAGGGCCCGGGCAGTATCGCGACCGCTTTACTCTGGCCGAGGCCGGCTCGCCGCAGATCGAGTTGCACAGCATCGACCGGCAGCACAATGTCTACTTCACGCTGCCCCAAACGCATGTGGCGCGGACGGCGAAGTTACATGTTTACTACGCATTTTCACCGGCCTTGATTCCGCAGTTGAGCCACATCAAGCTCATGTTGAACGGAACCTTGTTCGCCACCATTCAACCGGCGGCCGGCCAGTATGGTGGTTCGGATGGCCGCGACGGCGAGGCGGAGTTTGCCATTCCGCCCGAGCTGCTGGTGCATAACAACACGCTGACGGTCGAGTTCATCGGCCACTATACGATGGTCTGCGAGGATCCGGCGAATACGACGTTGTGGGCGCGCGTGCATCGCAACTCCTACCTGGAGATCGAAGGCGACATTCTGCCCATGGCCGACGATCTGAAGCAACTGCCCACGCCATTCATCGATCCGGCGGTGGTTCAGCCGCTGAGCGTGCCTGTGGTCTTTCTCGCGCCGCCCTCGTACAAGGCGATTCAGGCGGCCGGCATTATGACCGGCTACTTTGGCAAAATCTCCGAGAACCGCCCGGTGCGCTTTCCCGTGCATATCGGCGAGATTCCCGCGGGCAATGCGATTGTGGTCGCGGAAAATCCGGCCAGCCTTCCGGCGGCTTTGAATCTGCCCTCGATCGGCGGGCCGACGGTGGCGATGCGTTCCAATCCCAATGACTCGTATAGCAAGATTCTGATCGTGACCGGGGCCAGCGCCGACGATACGCTGGTGGCCGCGCAAGCCGTTGCTTTGGGCAGCGATATGCTGACCGGAGCGCAGACGCAGATTCAGAGCCTGAAGGTGCCCGATAAGCAGGCGCCCGACGCGGCGCCACGCTGGGCGCGCACTGACCAGACGATTTCGCTGTGGGATTACGCCACGGCCGAACAGTTGCAGGGCGATGGCACGGCGCCGTTGAGCGTCTACTTCAGGATTCCGCCCGATATCTACTACGACACCGAAGGGCCGAACACCAAGCTGCACGTGGTCTATCGCTACAACCCGGTTCCCATCGGGCCGATATCGAGCATGCAGGTGCGCATCAACAACGCATTTCTCGGATCGGTGCCACTGATTCCCGGCCAGGAGATCTCGCGCGAACTGACGAAAGAGATGCCGGTGCCGATGGTGAATCTGCGCCCGTTCTCCAACTCTCTGTCGTTTGATTTCACCTTCCAGTTGCTCAAAAAAGAGAAGTGCGAAGACACGACGCCGATCAACATGCAGGGAGCGATTCTGCGCAATTCGTACCTGGATCTGCGCGGCTACCCGCACTGGGCGGCTATGCCCAACCTTGAGATCTTCGCCAATGCCGGTTTTCCGTTTACGCGGCTGGCCGATCTGAGCGAGACCACGGTGGTGTTGCCGCCCCGGCCCACCGCGGAAGAGATCGAGACCTTCGTCACGCTCATGGGCCACTTCGGACGCCAGACCGGGATTCCGGGGCTGCAGGTGACCGTGGCCGGCCCCGAGGCTTTGCAGGAGGGCGCGCACACTGACTTTCTGGTCATCGGCGCGGGCGACGATCAGACGGGCTTCGACAAGCTCAGCGCTCAACTGCCGGTGTCGCTGGGCAGTGGGCAGATTCAGGTTCGCGACACGCAGGGATTCTTCATCCGCATGCTGCACCGCGCCTGGTGGAAGGCCGAGCAGGACGATCATGCCGAATCAGGAATGCTGATCGCCGGCGGCGTGCCCGACGCCGTGATCGAGGGGATCAAGTCGCCGTTTGACGCGGCCGGCAATCGCAGTATCGTCGCTATTCACCTCAAGGATGGATCGGCCTTCGAGCCGTTCATGTCGTCCTTCCTGGAGGTGCAGCAGGCCAGTGATATTCAAGGTACCGTCTCGGTACTGCACGGCAATCAATTTCAGTCATTCAGAATCGGTTCGGAGGTCTATCATGTGGGAGTGCTGCCGTGGTGGAAGTGGTTGATGCTGCGGCTGTCGCAGATCCCTTGGGTGGTTGCAATCGTCGTGGTGATTCTGGCGTTTTTAATCGCCATCTGGACGCGGCAGTGGTTGCGCGCCAGAGCCAGAGCGCGTTTGACCATGCTGGAAGGCTAACCTGAGTTCGCCTTGCTGTTTGTTGTTTCTTGCATCGTGCTGGAAATCCATTCCTGCGCATTTTCCTCGATCTCGAGAGTGTTCCGGGCCGCGGCAGACGCCATAGCGCGTCTTTCCATGCCATGCCGCAGTGTGGATGCCGCAGTCCCCTTATTTTTATCAGGCGGTATAAAGGCAATCGGAGAAAGTGGGCCGATTCATGGGTGGAGAGCGAGCGCCATGCGCCAATGGAATGGCTGGCCGGGAATGCGGCTGCTGCTGATCGGGGTTTTGGCAATGTGTTCGGCGACGGGCGGCTGCAAGGAGACGGTTTGGCAGTTGTGGGATGCCTACGCGGCGCGGTTTATCGATGCGCATAGCGGCCGCGTCTTCGACCCCAGCGGAGATCAGCGGACGACCTCCGAGGGACAGGCCTACGCCATGTTCTTCGCGCTGGCCGGTAACGACCGCGCGGCCTTTGACCGGGTGCTTGGCTGGACGCGGCAGAATCTGGCGCAGGGCGATCTGGCGGCGCACCTGCCGGCCTGGTTGTGGGGCAAGAACAAAGATGGCGAGTGGAAGCCGCTCGATACCAACCCTGCCGCCGACGCCGATGTGTGGATGGCCTACACATTGCTCGAAGCCGGAAGGCTGTGGAATCTGTCCAGCTACACGCTGCAAGGTAAGGCGATGCTGGCGCTGATCGCCAAAAGCGAGGTGGCCGAGCTGCCCGGTTTCGGGCCCATGCTGCTGCCGGCTCCCTCGGGTTTTCAGCACGACAAAAGCTGGATGCTGAATCCCAGTTATCTGCCGTGCTTTCTCTTCGAGCGGCTGGCGGTTTACGATCCGGCGGGGCCGTGGAAGAAGATTGCCACGGGCATTCCCCGGTTGCTGAACGAGAGCGCGCGGCACGGTTATGCCATGGACTGGATCGACTATGTGCCCGGCGATGGATTTTATCCGGCGGTCCTGCCCGCGCAGCCCAACCCGGGCAGCGGACCGGTGGCCGGCTGGGCGGGCGGCAGCTATGACGCCATTCGCGTGTATCTGTGGGCGGGCATGCTCGATGGCCACGACGCGCTGCGTCCGGCGGTGCTCAATGCCGTGCCGGCCCTGGGCGCCTATCTTGCCGATCATGATGCTCCCCCGGAAAAGATCAGTGACCAGGGCATTCCGTTGGAGCAAGATGGACCCGTGGGGTTTTCTGCCGCGGCGCTGCCTTATCTGCGCGCCTACCCCGATCTCTCCAAGGCCATGGTGCGGCAACTGGCGCGGTTGAACGCGCAACGGGATCCAAAATCAGGTTTGTACGGCAAGAACATCGCTTATTACGATCAGAACCTTGCCTTGTTTGCCACGGGATTTTTAGAGGACAGATTCCGCTTCGGGGCAACGGGCGAACTGATCGTGGGATGGAAGCGCAAATGAGGAGCGCTTGGAAAGCGGGTTGGTTGATCGTGGGCTGCCTGTTGCTGGCGCTCCCAGCCGGTTCTGCGCAAAAAAAGAGCACGGCGGCGAATTCGGCGGAATCGGTGCGGGCCAATCTGGCGGCCAAGGCGCACGTTCTCGAATCCCGTGGCCGGCCCGACATGGCGGCGCAGTTGTGGCAGCAGATTCTGCTCTCGGCGCCCGGCAACGTCGAGGCGCTGGTTGGGCTGGCGAAAGACTATCAACTCATGGGCGCGACGGATCTGGCCGAACAGACGCTGGACAGGTTGCGCCGCATCAATCCCAACGATCCCAATATTGCCAAGATCCGGGCGATGCAGAGCAGTACGGCCGCCAGCGGGCAGTTGCGGCAGGCCGGCGAGCTGGCCCGCCAGGGACGCAACGACGAGGCCATGCGCATCTATCGCCAAATCTACGGAGACCATCCTCCGGAAGGCGAAATCGCGCTGGCGTATTACAAGACGCTCTATGGCGCCACGGGCGGCAAGCAGGCGGCGATCGAAGGGTTGCGCAATCTGGTGGCAAGCCATCCGGGCGAGCCGGGTTATGCCGTGCAACTGGGCATCCTGCTTACCTACGATCAGAGCACGCGCGCCGAAGGCATTCGCATGTTGAAGGCTCATGCCAGCGATCCCGATGCGCAGGCGCAATTGCGCACGGCGCTGCTGTGGAACTCGGCGAATCCGGCCACGGCTGCCGAGTTGCGCGAGTATCTGAAGGCGCATCCGCAAGATACCGAGGTGCAAACGCAACTGAAGCACAACGAGGCCATGCTGGCGCAGATGAACTCCGGCATTGCGCGCACGCCGCAGGAGCGGGCGGCCTTTGCCGCGCTCAATGCCCACCGCATCGACGAGGCGGAAAAGCTCTTTACCGCGCTGCTGGCCAACGATCCCGGCAATGGACGCGTTGCCGCGGGGATGGGCTTCCTGCGCATGCAGCAGAAAAACTTTGCCGAGGCGATTCACGACCTGACGCAGGCCGAAGAGGATGGCTACAAAGACAAAACCGTCGCGGCCGCGCTCGATAACTCCCGTTTCTGGCTCACGATGGACGAGGCGGCGCAGGCCCTTGATGCCAACCAAATCAATGTGGCCGCGGAAAAATTACGCGCCGCGCTGGATATGAATCCGCGCAGCACCGACGCGCTCAACGGGCTGGCCGGGCTGTACATCAAAGAGCAACAGTATCCGGCGGCGGCCTCGGTTTACGAGCAGATGCTCCACGTGCAGCCGGCGCTGATGGAGGGCTGGCGCGGATTGTTTCTGGCCTACGCGCGCGATAACCAGTTCGATAAGGCTTTGGCCGTTGCCGCGCGTTTTCCCGCCGCGGTGCGCGGTGCACTCAACAAAGATCTGGAATATCTGCACGCATTGGCCAGCATCGATCTGGCGCAGGGCAAGACCGCCGAGGCCGAGCGCGTGCTGGCGCAGGCCTTGGCCTTGCCGCTTCCCGACAAGGGAACCGCGCTCGAAACGGGCGTCAAGCTGGAATATGCCGGGTTGCTGATGGAGGCCAGGCATTACGATCAGGCGTTGGCTCTCTATACGCAGATTCTGGCGGCCGATGCCAATAACATTCCGGCGTGGGTGGGCCTTGTCAGCGTGCAACATGAAGCCGGCCAGGACACCGAAGCCATGGCCAGCGTGGAGAAGATTCCCTCGGCAACCTACGAAGCCGCGCTGGACGATCCGGGATTTCTGGCGCTATTGGGCGCCATCTATCAGCAGGCTCACCAGTACGAACTCGCGCAGGGCTTTCTGGAGCGCGCGGAAAAGCAGGAGATTGCCGCCGGCGGCCAGCCCAGTATCAAGATTCAGTTGCAGCTTGCCGCCATCGATCTGCTGCGCAACAACACCGATCAGGCGTACGCGATCTACAACCAGGTGCTTGCCAGCTATCCCGACCGCGCCGATGCGTGGAAGGGCATGATTGCCACGCTGGCCGCGACCAAGCGCAATCAACAGGCAATCGAAGAGCTGGCGCAGATTCCCGCCGCGCCGCGCAAGCAGCTTGAAGGCGACATCGATTTTGTGCAGACTGAGGCCAGTCTCTATGCGGCTACCGGCGATCTGGGGCGGGCCATGCAGTTGATGAATCGCGTCGATGCCTATTACGCCAAGACCAAGACGCAGCCGCCGGCCAAGATCGCCATTCAGAGTGCATGGCTGCTCTACAATACCGGCAACGACCGGGCGTTGTATCCGGCGCTGATGCGGCTGGGTGGGCGCGGCGATCTGACGCTGGCCGAGCGCGAGCAGGTGCAGGATCTGTGGGCCAACTGGAGCGTGCGCCGTGCCGCCGCGGCCATGGACAACGGCAACGCGCAGCGAGCCATCGACATTCTCGACGCCGCCGCGCAGGCCTTTCCGAACAATCTTGAAGTGCGCAAGGCCGTGGCCGGTGGCTATGCCAGCGTGGGCCGGGCCAAAGAGGCCGTGGCGCTGTTCAAGACCGTGCCCATGCAAGATGCCTCGGCCGGCGACTTCGAGGGCGCCGTGAGCGCCGCGCTCGCGGCCAACGATAAAACCCAGGCCGAGATCTGGCTGCGCCAAGCGCTGGAACGTTTTCCCGCCGACCCGGCCGTGCTGACGTTGGCTGCCCGCTTCGAGCAGGCGCGCGGCGACAACGAGCGCGCCGCCGAATACTATCGCGCCTCGTTGGCCGTCATGCCCAAGGTTTCGCCGGTCGACCGGCTGGCGCATGTAATGGTCTATCCCGACCAGAGCGCCAAGGCGCATCGTGCCGTGACGGGCGCCGATCTGCAGCGGCTTCTCGATCCGGAAAACGAGCCCTTCGCCAAGACCACCAAGCTGCCGCCGCTACCTTCCTACGGCCCCGATCCTTACAACGGAAACGCTCCGGTCGTTCTGCCGCACACGCAGACCGCTCCTACCAGTCCGGGTGGCAATGAGAAACAGAACGCGCCGGTTCCCAACGCTGCTTTGCAGGTGCGGCGGCCGGCGGGCGCGGCGCATCTGGTGTTGGCATCATGGCCGCGCTCGCGGCCCGCATGGGGTGGGCGCAACGCGGTGTTGCGTTCGGCGCCCGTGCCTCGCGCGGAGTTGCAAGCCGTGACGGCAACCGAGATTGTGCCCAATCCGCCGCACTCGCTGGCCTCGGATACTTGGAAAGGATTGGTCTTCTCGCTGATGTCGGCCCATCGCAATGCCGAGGCTCTGGCCGAACTGGCGCGGATTCCCGCCGATGTGCGCCGCCAGTTGGAAGCCGATGTCGAGTGGGTGCAGGGCATCGCCGGACTCTACTTTGCCGTAGGCGATCTGCCCCGCGCCACACTCTATCTCAAGCGCGTGGAAAATTTCGATCTGCTGCATCGCATGGCCGCGCCGGCTCCGCTGGAAATGCAGCGCGCCTGGTTGTTCTACAACATGAACGATGACGTTGCGCTGTATCCGCTGTTGCAGCGGCTCGACGAGCGCGCCGATCTATTGGCCGGGCAGCGCCAGCAACTGGAAACGTTGTGGGCCAGTTGGGCGGTGCGCCGCGCCACGCAGGCCATGACCGGCGGCCATCTGCTGCGCGGCGTGCAGATTTTGCAGGCTGCCAGCCAGGATTATCCCGACAACTTGTCTATACGTTTTGCCGTCGCCGGCGCTTATGCCCGCGTGGGCCGCGCGCAAGAGGCGCTGACGCTCTACAAGGCCACCCCCATGAACGAGGCCGGCGTGGGCGATTTTCAGGGCGCGATCTCGGCGGCGATTGCGGCCACCGATCTGGCGCAGGCAGAATCCTGGTTGCGCGGCGCAATCTCCCGGTATCCCAACGATCCGGTGATTCTCGGTTTGGCGGCGCGCTTTGAGCAGGCCCGCGGCAACAACGAGCGGGCCAGTGAATATTGGCGCGCGGCGCTGGCAACCATGCCCGCCGGTTCCGGCGTCAAGAGCCTCGATTACGGCCTGGTTGCGCCGCCCGGTGCCTATACCGCTCCCGGTCCTGGCGAGACCAAGAGATTGCTCGATCCGCGGCTCGATCCGCAGCCCACGGTGGAGAAACTTGCTCCGCTGCCGGCCTACAAACGCCAGCTTCCTGCGGCATCCGCGCCCGTGGCCGCGACCGGCACAACGCCTTCGGCGCTGACGGCTCCCATCACAGCGCCCTCGGCCGATCCGCTGCCCATGTCCGGCGAGATGCGCAACGCAGAGCCGGTGCTGGTCGAGCAAAGCGCGCGGCAGCGGACGCACACTTCACCGGCGCAAGGCGAATTTACGGGCCGGGTGCACTTGCCGCCCGCCGAAGAAAACGTCACTTCGACCAATGCGGACAACGAAGCGGCGATGCAACCAACGTTGCGGCTGAGCGCGCGGCCGATGAGTGCCGGGGCGGCCGAGGCGCAGGCCGGCTTTGCCGCGCAGACCGACAGCCAGTTAACGGCCGGAGCGATGCCCGCGGTTCATAATCTGTCCAATGCTCCGGTGACTCCCGCGCCCGCCGCGCAAGCGCAGCCCGGCGGCGCGAGCAACACCACGCTGGCGCAATACACGCCTTCGGCGCAGGACGCGGCGACCGGCGCCTACTCCGCTCCGCAGCAGCAACAGGCAGAGCCGCGGCAGCCCGCCAAGCAAGCCAAGCCGAAGGCCGGTTCGACTCGCGCCGGCGCGCGGAAAGCGCGGAAGCAAACCACGCAGAGATCGAATGAAGCGCAGAAGCCCAGCGCGCCGCTACCCGCGCCCGCTCCACCACAACCGGAAGAGACGCCGGCCGAGCCCGCGCCCGCCGCGCAGGAAACCACGACCGGCTTGACCGACGACGAGTTGCAACAACGCAATCTGCCGCCGCTGCGCGGGCCGTGGATTCGCTTGCAGCGCCAGGCCAACCCGCCCAGCCCGCGCGAGCAGGCGGAGATGCAGTTGCAGGCCATCGAGAGCAGTTACAGCGCCTGGCTGGGCGGCAGCGCGACGCTGAACTATCGCACCGGCGATCCCGGCTACAGCCAGATGGCCGACATCGAAGCGCCCTTCGAGGCTTCGGCCGCGTTGGGCTATCATGCGCGGATTACAGTGATCGCCAAGCCGGTTTTTCTCGACTCCGGCCAGGCCGACGGCAACGCTACCATCTCGGTGATCGAATCGACAACGGCAGGCAGCAAACTTACCTCGATTCCCGAACCGATTGGCACGCTGACCGCGACCGCCACCACGATTCCGGCGCAGCAGAATGCCGTCGGGCTGGGCGGCGAGTTGCAGATCGCCTTTCCGCATCTGACCATTGCCGGCGGCTACACGCCGGCGAATTTTCTGGTGGCTACCTTTACCGGGCGCTTCCAGTGGCGGCCGTCCAATGGACCGTTGACGGTGAGCTTTGTGCGCGACGCGGTCAAGGACTCGCAGCTCTCCTACGCGGGATTGCGCGATCCGGCGGGCGACAAGCTGGGCACGCTGGGTCAGATCTGGGGCGGAGTAGTGGCCAACCAGGGGCAGGTACAGATTGCGCGCGGCGATGCGCAGTCGGGCTATTACTTTTCTGCCGGAGGGCAATACATCACCGGTTACCATGTCGAAAACAATCGCCGCATCGACGGCAATGGCGGCGCCTACTGGCGGGCCTACACCTCTCCGGAGCTGGGCAATCTGAGCGTGGGAGCGAACTTTTTCGCCATGCACTACGCCAACAACCAGAACGCCTTTACGCACGGCATGGGCGGCTACTTCAGCCCGCAGGGATACTTTCTGGCCAACGTGCCGGTCACCTGGGCTGGCCACTACGAGACGCATTGGCATTACAACATCATGGGCGCGCTGGGTGTGCAGGCCTTTCAAGAGGATGCCACGGCGCTTTGGCCGCTGGCCGAAGACAAGGCTCTCGAAACTTCGCAGGGCAGTCCCATGCTGGCCAACGTGACCAGCGTAAGCGGCAACTACGATCTGCGCGCGCAAGCGGCCTACCAGATTGGACCGCACTGGTTTGCCGGTGGCTATCTGGCGGCCAACAACTCGCGCAATTATTCCAACGTTTCCATCGGCTTCTTTGTGCGCTTTATGTTCCGCGAGCAGCCATCTACAGCTACTGCGCCGACAGGGTTGTTTCCGGTCGACGGCCCACGGCCCTTCACGGTACCATAAGTTCGAACCTGAATTTTGACACTTGATGAAGCGCCTATTGCAGACTTTGCGAGAGCAAGGCAAGACCCTGCTCCGTCATAAAATCTTTCCCGCCGCTGCTCTTACGATGGCAGGGGTTTTTGTCCAGGGCGGAGATCAATGGGGCGAGGGCGGAAGCCTGGCCGCGGGGCTGACGTTGATTGCGCTGGCGATGGGGCTGGGAATGGCGGCACTTTACTGTGTCCGCGCGGAAGCGGACGAATGCCCAACCGCGGAGAAACGCCTCTCGCGCCGCGGTAGATGGATATTGTTTGCGCTGCTGGCGGTTCATGCCATCGCCGCCGGGCTGTTGGTGCGCGCGGTTCCTGGGCGAATCGACTGCCTGACCTTTCAGCGCGACGCCGTACAAAGTATTCTGCGTGGCGAAGACCCCTACGGCACAACGCACGCCAATACGATTTATTCGGCCGACGAGATGTCGCGTTTTTACAGCCCCGGCGAGATTGCCGGCGGGCGCGTGCTGGTGGGGTTGCAATATCCTCCGTTCACGCTGGCCGCGGCAATCCCAGGCTATCTGCTAGGCGATATCCGCTACGGATATGTGCTCGCGATCCTGCTTTCGGCTTGGCTCTTGGTACGCGCTTTGCCCACACGCGGCGGACTCGCGGTAGCGGCGCTCCTGTTGCTGAGTCCCGAGACGTTTTTTGTCGAAGTGCGCTGCTGGACCGAGCCGTTGGTCTGGCTGCTGCTTTGTGCCGTCTTCTATGCCGTGCGAAAGAAGCCAGCCTGGCTGGCCGTAGCCTTCGGGCTTTTTCTGGCCTCTAAGCAATACAACGTGCTTGCGCTACCGTTGGCAGGTCTTTTGTTGCCGCGCTTCTCTTGGAAAGAGTACGGAAAACTGCTGGCGGTCTCTCTGGCAGTTGCAACGGCCACACTACTGCCTTTTGCCATCTGGAATGGCCCCGCGCTTGGGCACGATCTGGTTCAGTTTCACTTGGCCCAACCGTTCCGGGACGATTCGGTGAGCTTCGCCGTTTCGTTCCGGTGGCTTCTTCCCGTAGGCCCGGTACTCCTGCTGGTGTTTTCGATCTGGGCGGCGGTGCGATTGCGCCCTTCCATCGCTCATTTTTCGGCCGCCTATGCGATGGCTCTTCTTCTATTTTTTGCGACAGGCAAGCAGGCCTTCTGTAACTACTATTTCCTCATTGGTCAGGCGTTCTTTCTGGCCGCAGCGTGCCGATGGGAAAACGTGCAGGGCGATTTCCCGGTATTTTGGGTGAAGGATACGCAGAATGTCCGAGCCTAAACTTTTCGTAACAGTACGCAATGCGATTCCCCGGCGGGTTTTTGCATATTGGACCGGGAGTGGGTGGCGCGGCAATGTGTTGTTGATGCTGCCATTCCTCGCTATCTACTATCTACTGCTCATCCTTCACGAAGTATGGCGCGACGAGATCAACGCCTGGGCGATCGCCTACGTGAGCCCTAACCTGGGCAACCTGTTGTCGCGTGTGCACTACGAGGCCCATCCGGCGCTTTGGTATGTCATTCTGTTTGCCGCCAGCCGCATCACCTACGCTGTTTGGATGTTGAAGTTGGTGCAGGCGCTGATTAGCACCGGCATCTATCTTTTACTGGCGCTGGCCTCGCCGTTCCGCCGCTACGAACTGCTGCTGATCTACGGGGGCTATTACATCGCTTTTCAGTACACGGTTATGTGCAGGATGTATGGCCTGGAGGTTCTCTTCGCGCTGGCCTATATCTGGTTCCGGACGAACCGGCCGCATTGGCTCAAGCGCAACGTGCTTTGGCTGGGACTTATCGCGAACGTCGATATCACCGCGGGCATTCTTGCGACGGGGCTGTTGTTGGAGTATGTATGGGACCAGTACCGGCAGCGCAATCGAAGCCAACAACCGGCGCTGCGGCCCGTGGGCGCGGCGCTGGCCATCTACGCCGCTCTATCGGCCGTCTCGCTGGCGACGCTCTGGCCTGCTCGCGACATCAGTTGGAATTCCTCGGAGCCGTTATTTTCGCAGGTTGGCGATCCGTTGCATCTGGGGTATGCGACCGCGTTATGGGCGGGTCTGCCTTGGTATCCGCAGACGATCTCTCCGGCAAGTTGGTGGCCGGATTTGAACTTCTGGCCGCAGGGCTTTTTCGTTCCCTTTGTGCTGGTGTGCTATTTCCTGGTCTTTCGCGGCCATCGCTCCATGGCGTGGATGTTCGGCTTTGTTGTGCTCGCCGGGATTACCTTTTCGCACGGGGTTAGCGTGGCCGCCGTACGGCATGTGGGCATTGTTTATGTGGCGTTTCTGGTGGCGTTGTGGACGATGCGGTTCCGCGAAGAAAAAATCAGTCCTTATGCCTATGTGCTGCTGGGAGCAGGCGTGCTTGCCAGCCTGATGACTCTCGGCCAGCAATGGGGCCGTCCTTTCACCGATAGCGCGGCCGCGGCTACCTGGATCGAAGAGCAGAAATTCGAAGATCTTCCCTTATTCGGCACGACAGATGCGGAGGTCTTTCCTGTGACCGAACGGCTGCACAGACCGTTGTATCAACTGGACTGCAATTGCCAAGACATGGTCATGACCTTTCATCACCGGCGCGACAGCTATAAGCTTGCCAAGTTGTATGACACGGCCGAGGTGGCACGGCGAACCGCGGCCGGGATGGAGCGCCTGAGCGTGAATCGAGCGCTGCTGCTGCTCAATTTTCCCCTTCGCGACGAACAGTGGCGTGAGTTCTCGCGCCAGCATGTACAAGTGGTTCCCGCGGCTCGGTTCGATCGCGGCTTGCTGCCCGACGAACATTACTACATCTACCGTCTTTTCGCGCCTTGAGGGGCGAATCAAGAGGCGCTACTTGCGCAGAGGCTTATTCATCGGGACGACCTGCACGGTGACGTCGCGGACTTCGGAGAGGAAGCGATTGAGCACCGAGCCGCGGAATAAGATGTCCCAGCGCGAGCGGGCCGACTGGCCGAAGACCACGTGGGAGATATTCTCCTGCTGGGCAAAGCGGATCAGCGCGTCAGAGATGTTGCGATCGGTGAGGGAGACGACCTTGGCGCCCAGGTCGCGCGCCATGCGCATATACTCTTCCAACCGGTGAAAGGCCTCCGGATTGTCGTGGCCTTTGTTGTCGGGGCGGTTGACGTAGACGGCATACCAGTTGCTTGCCAGACGGCCGGCGATGCGCGCGCCGACGCGCAGCAGCCGCTCGGTACCCGGCCGGGTGCTCAAACAGACCATCACTTTTTCCGGAATCGGCGCCTGTTCCAGCCCTTGGGTGCGGCGGTATTCCGAGGCGCGGTTGCTCACCTGCTCTGCGGTGGTGCGCAGCGCCAGCTCGCGCAGCATATTCAGGTTGCCCTTGCGGAAGAAGTTGGAGAGCGCTTGTTCGACCTTGTCCGGAGCGTAGATTTTGCCCTGCCGCAGCCGGTTGCGTAACTCGTCGATGGTCAGATCGATGTTGACCACCTCATCGGCGCGCTTGAAGAAGCTGTCGGGGACGGTCTCGCGGATGGTGGTATTGGCCGAGCGGTTGACGGCGTCGTTGAGCGTTTCCAGATGCTGGATGTTGACGGCCGTCATCACGTTGATGCCGGCGTCGAGCAGCTCCAGCACGTCTTCGTAGCGCTTGCGGTTTTTACTGCCGGGGACGTTGGTGTGAGCCAGCTCGTCGACCACCACCGTGTGCGGATGGCGGGCGATGATGGCGTCTACGTCCATCTCTTTCAAGTTGACGCCGCGATAGGGAATGACCTTCAGTGGAACCCGTTCGAGATCGCGGATGCGGGCCTCGGTCTCTGCGCGGTTGTGTGTCTCCACCAGTCCGATCACCACATCGATGCCTTGCTGGTGCAGCATGATGTAGGCGTCGTTGATCATATGGTAGGTTTTACCTACACCAGGGGCCGCGCCTATGTAGATGCGCAGCTTGGCGAGTTCCTGCTTTTTTTCCAGTACGATCTCGGCCATGGCTAGCCCACCTCAACAGGATGCCGGAGTTCTTCCACAACGGCGACGGGCAGAGTAAAGCGGAAGGTGGAACCGTGGCCCAGGCGGCTTTCGACAGCGATCTGTCCGCCGAGCGACTCGACCAGACGCCGTACCAGCGCCAAGCCCAGCCCGGAGCCGCGCTCGGAGAAGGTCGAGAAACGGTCGAAGATCGAACTCAGCCGCTCCGCTTCGATGCCGCGGCCGGTATCGCGCACGCTGAACTGAACAAAATTTTTGATTTCCTCGGCGGCGAGCAAGATCTCACCATCCTCCGGGGTATAGCGCAAAGCATTGGTCAGCAGATTCTCAAGGATCGAGCGCAGGGCGCGGCGGTCGGCCTGCACCGCCGCCAGATCGGCGTAGGCGCTGACCTCGACGCGGATATGTTTTTTTGCGGCCTCGTCGCAGTAGCGGTCGCGCACCTCTTCCAGAGCCTGCAACGGCCGCAGCCGTTCGATCTTCAGCTCGCGCTTGCCCGAGTCCAGCTCCGCCACTTCGATCAGGTCGGCCATCAGATCGTCGAGCTTTTCCGCTTCGCCGCCGGCCGAAACCACCAGATCGGTTTGCAGGCCATTCATCTCGCCGCCAAATCCCTGGGCCAGGGCATAGAGGCCGCGGCGCAGTTGTAAGAGCGGGTCGCGCAGTTTGCGGCTGGCGATGGCGATAAATTGCGTCTTAAAGCGGTCGGTATCTTGCAAGCTGGTCACATCTTCCAGCGTTGTTACGGCACCCAGCAGACGGCCATCGGAGTCGCGCATGGGGGTGGTGCGCAACCTGTAGCTGCGTTCCTGCTGGCCGATCCGCATGGGCAGCATGGAGGCCTCGTCTTCGGCGGCCACTGCTTTCTGCATGGAGACGGCGTCACGGATAGCGTCCATGATCTTTTCGCCGCCTGGAGTATTGGTGAGCGCCATGCGGTCGCCGGCAGCCTCGCCCAGCAGTTCGGCGGCGGACTGGTTCACCTTCAACACGTGGCCCTTGGCGTCGGTTACGATGATGGGCTCGAAGATCGATTGCAACACCGCGTCGGAGAGCTGAAACTCCATCTGGCGGCGTCCGGCCTCGGTCTCGCGCAGCTCGCGCAAGCGGACGGCGATGCGGCTCAACTCGCCGGCGAGGATGCCGAAGCTGTCGCGGCTGCTCCACTCCACGCGATGATCGAGATTGCCCTGGGCGATACGGTGGGCATCGCGCGCCAGCATGCGCAAGGGGCGCAGTACCAGGGCGATGGTTCCAATGGCGATCAGGATCGCGGCGGCGCTCAGGATGCAGGCTAGACGAAGCTGCCCGGATGCCGCCAGCGCTTTGTGCGCGGCTACCGCCAGACACACGGTCAGGCCAGCTAAAAGCACACAGCCAAGGATGAGCCGCTGAGTCAGATTGAGCACAATCAATATCCGGTCACAGAATGCATTAGACCCATTCTCGCGGATATGGCCGCAACCTGCAACGTCTAGTTGTCATTCTCGCGAGCCGGAGCTAGGGAATCTGGCAGACGGCCAACTGTTGGTTGTGCCAGGGGCAGGCCAAACCGGGCGTCTGGGGATAGGCGACCAGCACCCAGTCAACGCCGTACAGCGCTTTCAGCCTTACAAAATCAGTCCGTGTAAAGTTTTGCCAGCCCTGCTGCGCGCTTACCTGCCGGTCCCACGCCACGCCCAGTTCGGGAACCTGGGTGACGACCGCCGCATCCTTGACCGCATCGGCCAGTTGGCTGCGCTCGGCCAGGGCGCGGAAGCTGTGATAATCCTCTCCTTCCGCTTCCATATAGTGCGGATCGAGGGCGAAGTAGGCATTGACCGGGGTGTTGGTTCTGATCCAGTCAAAAGCCTGCAACCAGGGATTTGCGGGAGGGATGGCGGGCAATTCCAGGTGGCGGCTGCCGCTGAATTCCACACGCTGCGCCACCAGCATGCCGCCGTTGACGGCCAGCAAAAAGACCACCCAGCGCCAGACATGGCGTTGCAGAAGATACTTGCCCAGCAGGCAGCCGGCGACGAGCATCATCAAAAAATAGATCATATGCAAATAGCGCATGGGCTGCAGTGGCGTCAGCCGCACCAAGGCCGGCGAGCAGAGCATCGACATGGCCAGTATCTGATGAAAGACACCATAGGAAAAGACCACGGCGGCGAATCGGGAGAGCCGTTTATCCCCCTGCCTTCGCGCCACGCGCCAGAGTAGCCAGAAGAGAATCAGCGGTACCAGCGCACCCAGCCATTCGTACCAGGTCCATTTAAAGAGGTAATAGTAAGTGCGCGTATCCAGAGCCTTGCGCCAAGCGGCGTCCGGGGGCTCAAAGATCCAGGCCAGCGGAATCGCCGCGGCCGCCGAACTGCGCCAGGAGCGGACAAAAGTGACGACGGATTCTTCCCGCGACAGCGAGAGAAAGAAGCAGAACGAGATGCCCATCGCTGCCATCAGAGGATGTAACACAAAGGCCAGCAGCAACAACGGCGCGGCCTGCCAGCGCTTCTCTTCGAGAATCCGCCAGACGGCCAGCAGAATCAGCGCCGTGGCCAGGTTGCGCGGATGCAGATGCTGATCGAGCAGGTAAAGTGCGGTTCCTGCCACGGGCAGCGTAAGCATGGCCGCCACCAGGGCCGTGCCGCACCATCGCGCCGTGGCTTCGGCAAAAAAGTGGTTGGCGATCTTTTTTACCGCCAACACAATCAAAAACAGAGCGATCCACTGCCACAGCAACTCGGCCCAGGCTACCGGTATGCCGGTCCAGCGGACGAAGTGCGCCATCCCGCCATCGAAGAGCGTGGCCTGCAATTGCAGGCGGAAGAAATCGGAATCGTGAGGGAAGAGCGCGGGATTCAGGTCGGCTTTTACCGCGGCCAGATAGATCCCGTCGTCTTCCAGTCCCGGGTGGTAGCCCATGACCAGAAAACCCAGAACCGAGAGGAGCAGAATTCCTATCCATTCGCCAGCAAGCCATCGGCGGCGCAGCCAAAACTTCCGCATGACGCCAGTGGCTGGCGAGTCTTCTTCCACCTGCATTGTAGGCATCGTTTCGTCTCTATATTGTGTCTGGTTCCAGCAAATCATTCATTTAACCAGGAGGCACTTGATCAGGTAGACGGCAGAATCGTTCTGCGTGATGACCTAGAAAGCGGGTAAAAACAGGCTGAGCAAAAGAAATCCGCCGACTCCGGCAAAGAATACCAGCGCCATGTGAATGCCAGGTTGCTGATTGACTTCGGGGACGAGGTCGGTGGCGGCGACATAGAGGGCCACGCCGGCCGAGAAAGGCAGTCCGTAAGGAACCCAGCCCGGAACGAGCTGGATGACGAGCACGCCGGCCAGCGTGGCGATGGCCAGAATCGCGGCCGAGCCAAAGGCTGCCGCCCGGCTGCGCCCGCTGGCCATCATCACGCTGGCCATGGTGAAGCCCTCGGGAACCTTGTGCAGCAGAATCGCCAGAAAAATCAGCCAGCCCAAACGGCTGGAAAGCGCGAATCCCGAACCGATGGCCACGCCGTCGAACAGTGCGTGCACGCTGAGCCCGCCCAGCACCGAATAGCTGGTATGCGCGGAGACAAACTCATTGTTGTGCGTCTCTTCGCCGAAGTGAAAATGGGCGTTGATGGTGTGTTCCAGCAGATGGATGATGCAATAGCCGGCGATGATCAGCGCCGGGCCGAAGCGGGCATTTTGATGCAGGCTCTCCGGCACCATCTCCAAAAGCGCCGTGGCCATCAAAAAGCCCGCGCCGAGAGCGACAAAATAGCGCAGGTAGCGCTCGGCAACACGCGCGCGCACCAATACCGCTCCGCCAACGACGTCGGCCAGAGCGGCAACCGTGCCAAGCATGAGCGATATTTTTAGCATTTCAACTCGGTCGAAGAATCCGTTACGATTCCAACTCCTGATCTTTAGTATTTACCCGCTATGCCGGATGTGCAGCACATCGCCGTCCTGAACGATGTAATCCTTACCTTCCAGCCGCAAGGTGCCTTTGGCGCGCGCCGCCGCCTCCGAGCCAGCCTCCAGAAGCTGGTCCCAGCGAATGGTTTCGGCACGAATAAAGTGATCTTCCAGGTCGGTGTGAATGGTTCCGGCGGCTTGTGGCGCTTTGGCTCCGGCGGGCACCGTCCAGGCGCGGCACTCATCCTCGCCGGCGGTGAAGAAGCTGATCAGTCCCAGCAGCTTGTAGGCCGAGTGGATCAGCCGGTTCAGTCCCGGCTCGGTCAAACCCAGATCGTTGAGAAAATCGACGCGTTCGGCCGGCTCCAGTTGGGCGATCTCGGCCTCGATTGCGCCGCAGATGCGCACCACCTGAGCGCCTTCCTCGGCGGCGCGTTCTTCCAGCGCCTTGACCCACGCGTTGCTTTCCTTCAGGCCCTTCTCATCGACGTTGGCTACGTAGAGCACGGGTTTGGAGGTGATCAAAAACAGATCGCGGGCGGTGGCCTTCTCCTCGTCTTCCAGCGCCGCGCTCCGCCCCGGGCGGCCGGCTTCCAGCGCCGCGCGCAATTTCTTGAGCACCTCGAACTCGGTCTTCACCTTGGCGTCGGAGCCGGAGCGGGCGGCCTTTTCTGTCTTGGTCCAGCGCTTCTCGATGCTGTCCAGATCGGCCAGCATCAGCTCGGTGTTGATCGTCTCCATGTCGCTGCGCGGATTGATGCCGCCCGAGACGTGAACCACATTCGGATCTTCAAAGCAGCGCACCACGTGGCAGATTGCGTCGGTGGAGCGGATGTGGCCCAGAAACTGGTTGCCCAAGCCCTCGCCCTTGCTGGCCCCGGCTACCAGGCCGGCGATGTCGATGAACTCCATCGTGGTGGGCACCTTGCGCTTGGGTTTGAAGAGCTCGGTCAGCCGGTCCAGCCGCTCGTCTGGCACCGTTACCACGCCCACGTTGGGATCGATGGTGCAGAAAGGGTAGTTTTCCGCCTGGGCCTTGGCCGCGGTGAGGGCGTTGAAGATGGTGCTTTTGCCCACGTTGGGCAGACCGACGATACCGCAATTTAACGACATGACAAAATGCGTCCTTTTTCGAGGTAGAACCAGACCAACCCAAGAACGCCGCGTGCTCCTTGGGCCGATGGATGGCTAGGAATGATTTGCGGGAGGCGGAGCGGATGCTCTGGGTATCCTCAGGCTGAAACCTTGTGACTTTATTATGCCTGAAACCAGTGTCTGTGCACCATGGAAGCAGTTCAGCCTGCGTTTGTCTTCGCAGTTTGCAACTTATCGCCGAGCTTTCAAAAGAAGAGTTGTTAAGCTATATTTGTCCCTCCAGGCGAGGCATGATTTGCCAAGAAGCTATACCCATCCAAGCAATAGTAAGATATTTTGAGGTCGCCTGGTGAAGTAAGCGCAACGTGAGCGGATGGGACGGGCATTTTCTGACGATTTGTGGACTATGTTCTTCTCAACATCTCTCTGCTGCGCTAGGGACGCATCCGAGTTTTTGGTTTGAAATGCAGACCGATTACGATTTTGCCCAGGCGAGACGAAAGAAAATCCCCAAGATATCTCTTTTAGCAAAGCCGCATACGAGAGCAATGGAACAGTGCGCCGGTTATCTCCGGCCTCAGAATCGAGACATGGGAAACGGCAAATCAACACGGTCGAGGCACTGGAAACGTAACGAGATATCCACATCTTTACCCAATATTATTTGCGTCGCGCTTGACGTGACCCTGCCCCCTTGTATTATTTTCTAAACTGAAAAATGCCCTAAAACGATACACTTTTGTATTTGCGGTGCAGGAAGGGGGCTTTGCGTCCTTTTCTTGAGTGTGGGATAGAGGTAAAGTGCACATCTATCGTTGTTTGCCACCATGGGCACTCTGGTTTAGGTGCCTTTCGTATCACGGCGCGGCTTTTGCCGTGCCGTAAATGTTGAAAATACGGGACGGGCTTAGTCTCTGCGGAATAACTTTGGATTTGACCAGAGGCTCCCGGGATTTTGTGTCTTCCATCCCGGCACCGGCCGGCTTGCCGTAACAGCCGGCGCACGCGGCAACGTACGATCTTTGCCAATCTCTCCAGGGAGCGGCAGACGATACCCCCTTCACAGAATCACCAAGATAAGGAGAATGCTCTTGAAGCTCTCATCCCGCTCTCGTTTCCTCCTCTGCCTGATAGGTCTCTGTCTCCTGGCCGCGTCGTCGACTGTCGCTGGAGCACAAACAACCATTCGCTGTACTCATTCTTTGTAGAGTTCCTTGATGAAGTCGCCAACGGTGGCTATGCCGTAAGGTATGTTGTATCTCGCGCGCATCGCAGACGCCACAGAAGAGATGTGTGATATCTAACCCGCATGCCCGAATCGTGGCTGTAGTCCCGGCCATCGCCATTTTGACTACCACTGTGGAGCGTGGCCTCACGGGCATGCACAAAAGGCGCACGTGAGGTTCTTAGCGACAAGCACGCAGGTTCGCGATACCGCAAACTAAACGAGCGTACGCATTTTGCGAATCTCAAAAATAGTGTGTACGTCAATGCAGGTGCTAACGTCTGCATGAATTGAAGGCCACTTGAGATTTGGCGGCGTGATCAAACTGTGAGGTGACAATGACAAAAGCAGCCCTAAACATGAATATGCTTAATCGAAATGCGATTCTACTCGTTCTAGTATGTGCGCTTTCATTTGTGCATTCTATGATGTGTCAGGTGTCTGCAGGCGTTCTTGCGGATGCGAGGAATGAGAGCGGTCCGCCGTCGACGTTTTCATCAGATAACCTGTGGTCAGTCGATCCACTAACGGGTGCATTATCTGTCCATGTTGGATTTCCTGTTACACCGAAGCCTGGAAGAGGTCCCGCAGTTGCGTTCGGACTTGTATACAATTCATCAGGTTCAGCTACGCTACTATCGAATGGTATACGCTATGCCTGGGGTGGGGGAGGATATAGCGCTACCGCCTATACGTGCCTTGGCCTTTACGATTCTATTGCAATTGATCCGTCACAGTGCTACGTTTCACAAACTGT